>FWWL01000025.1_pt1 | contig 421053 bp, 376 predicted proteins | sample 2228331 | NCBI WGS metagenome assembly FWWL01 (sample SAMEA103939775, study PRJEB20133) | metagenome
CCATATGCTGATTCCTCTTTCTTGAGCATCTCGGCGATCTCGCACAGGGTGCCCTTGTAGGGTCCTATGGTGAGTGTCTTAGTCACAGACCGCCGCTCCTCCACCCGCTCCTCGAGGAGCTCATTCCGTTCAGCAAGAACAGTCTCCAGTTCCGCCCACGACTCGCCCACTTTTCTCCGTAGCACAGGGTTTCCCTGTTGATCCTGCAGCTGCCGGACAAGAACATTCGCCGCAGCCTCAACTTGTTCCAACTCTCTCTTAGTTCTTCCAACAACCGATATACACAGATCCCTCAAAGATTCTGGAAGCTTGTCAAGAACTTCCATAAGCGCTCGATCTGTTTGAGCTGTTACAAGAACCTTTTTTCCCTGACTTAACAATACCGTCATAAGATTCGCGATCGTATGCGTCTTCCCGGTCCCAGGAGGTCCTTGCACCACGGTAGCTACATTATTCAACGCCCTACGTATAGCAGCTTCTTGTTCCGCGTTAGCCGGAAGGGGGAGAGGAAAATCGCCACCACCAGTGTCACTCTCCGCTGCCGCTGATCCCGCGACGCTTCTTAAATTCCGACCTGACTTGAATTGCCTTTTGTGATTACGCCACGGGTGGACCCGATCGCTCACTCGATTCACATTCTTCGTTCCGTCTCCCACAATTAACTCCGCTGGCCCCATAATCGTCCCCCCCTTTCTAATAGCCGCGGAAAGAGACTCCACACACCGAATCACACCGATGTTACCCCTCCGACGGACGATAATCGCCGGCGCAAACCTGCATACAGCTGGATAGTCGACTCCTAGTGCAGGTTGTAAATCAGGTTCGTAAATTCCCTCCTCCTTTATTGCCTTTACTGCCCTCAAGAGAAGTGGCCCCAAAACCTCTTCCGCCAGTGGGCCCTGATCGACATCTGCCAGCTCTTCCTCAATCCCCCTTATCGTCGTGGCAGCGATCTCGTCCAGCTCTAACCACTCTAACTCGAGCCTTCCGGTATCAGCTAAGCTGCCTGCCCTAACCTCAGCGATGCTATTTTTCGGGTCGATATCTATGTCAGCGGAGACCACCAGAATATGTCGGCAAGCCTCCTCGCCACTCTCCTGTCGGACAGTCAGGCAGCCAACCGCTACGATTGCCTCATACTCTTCCGGGGATTCTCTAATTTGTTCAGCTAGCCTGAAGAGATCGAAGTACAAGTCATCTACTTTCCGCCTCGCCCGCTCCTCTTCCGCCCAGGCTCTCCACTTTGTGAACCAGGATGAAAACCTTTCGTAGACAAGCTCGGGTTCCAGTGAGTGCTCCTCGGACTCGGATAGCTCTTGTTGTGGCGACTCGGCGGGCTTTGGCGCGGATAGGGATTCCAAAAGCTCTTTAAGTTGTGTCTCGCTGTTAGGATCGGCAATATTCGAGTGTTTTAATATGTCGGAAATTGCGTCCGGCGGTTTTGGAGGTGATGATGGAAAGGGCTTGGAAACCGTAACAATTGGGCGCGATGGGTCGTGATTCTCCGATAGAGGTTCGACTACGACCGACGGGTGGCGCGGAAGATCAAAAAGCCATAATACCCTTTGATTACTTGATACGAATGAGCGCCAGTGTCGAACCGGAGGTGCTTTAAGCTTTTCAAACTCTCTCAGGTAGTCCAGCAGCTGAAGAGCGCGCTCCCGCAGCTGTAGATCGCGACTATTCCCTCGCATACCGATTTCCTCGTTCACTCGTTTGTCGTAGTCGCTCAAAATTCGTCACGGTACTCAATCCCGTGCGATTGACCTCCCTCAGGGCAGTGCCGACTCTCTCCTAGCATCACTAGCCGGGAGGCCTGCTCACCCCTGAGGACCAGCGTTAGTACCGCGGCCGATGACCTGGTCTCAGATAAGTCGATTCTACGGAAGGTAGACGACAAAGGTCGTGCCCTCCCCGGGCCTGGAGTGGGCCTCTATGGAGCCGCCCAGTGCCGAGACGATCGCCTCCGATATCGCGAGGCCGAGGCCGAGACCGGGTCCACCGTCGCTTCGCCGGCCAGAGGAGTACCCCGGCTCGAAGATTCTGGCGAGGTCCTCGGGGGGGATACCGCTCCCCGTATCCGAGACCCACAGAACGAAGCGGTAGCGGGCAGAGGGACCGCGGGTGCTGCCTGCTCCAGGAATGGGGGTGGTGCCAGGGCCGGCGCCGGAGCTGTGCGTGGCGGCGGCGCCGGGAATCCGGGTGGCGCCTGGTGTGAGGCTGTCCCTGCCGCCAGCCCCAGCCATGTGGGTGCCGCCCGCTCTAGGACTGCGACCGCCTTCTGCAGGCGGGCCGGGCGGTCCCCCGGGCGGTCCCCCAGGTATGGGGCTGGCTATGCCCCCACCACCCGCTTCGACGGCCGACACCCCGATTTCGACTCTGCCGCCCGACGGCGTATGTGCGAGGGCGTTGTCGATGAGGTTCGACAGGACCTGGGCGAGCCGGTCTCCGTCCGTCGTGGCCCTGGGCTCGCCTGCGCAGCGCGTCACGAGTGAGATCCCCGCCGCTTCGGCTCTTCGGGAAAAGACCGACACTACGTCCTCTACGAGGTCGCAGAGGTCGACTTCTTCGGAGGCGAGCCTTATCTGGCCCGATCCCAGGCGAGCGGCATCGAAGAGGACGTCGACCAGACGCCCGAGTCTTTCGGCCTCCGAGGCGATCACCGCTGCGGCCCTGGCAACCTCCTCGCGGCTCTGGATCGTCCCGTCGGATATCCCCTCGGCGTAGGCCCTGATAGAGGTGAGGGGTGTGCGCAGGTCGTGGGAGACGGTCATCAGCAGACTCTGCTCACGGGCTCGGGCGGCCTGCACCTCGGCGGCCATCCGGTTGATCGCGTCGGCCAGACGCCCCAGCTCCTTGTCCCGAGGAGGCTCCACCCTCACCGAGTAGTCGCCCTGGGCGATGGCCAGCGCTGCTCGCTCCATGGCGGCCACCGGCGCGAGGATTCGGCGGGACAGCCAGTAAGCGAGGGCTGCCGAGACGCCCAGGCCGAATGCCAGAGCCAGACCGAGGCGCACCAACACCCTTGGGCTCGGCAGAGTGGACCGCCTGGCGACTATCACAGCGATGCTTCCCCCGCTCCCGGGCACTCCCCTTGCCGCATACAGCGCGCTACCCGAGGACTCGGTCTCGATCTCTCCTCTTGGCTGGGCCCCCCGTCGCAGGTCTGCGAAGACCCGTTCGAGCCCCTGGGACGTGGGGGCTGCCGTGCCTGCGGATGCGATCTCGACGGGCTGGGACGCAAACCCCCCGGAGCCCGGCCGTATTGCCGCTTGCTCCGGTATCTGCCAGACCCCTACGTAGTCGAGCCTGCCCGAGGCGAGCACCGCTCTAAGCGCCAGCCGCCCCGCTGGACCTGCAGACGACCTGCGGCCGGGGCGGACCTCGGGTGCGGCAGGCCCCGGTGTGAGCTCCCCGCCTGCAGCCCAGATGCGGCCCACCTCCTCGGCCAGGACCTCCGCCTGACGAGAGAGCTCCGAGAGCGCCTCCCTTCGGGCGGTCAACGAGTAGTACGACGCCAGCAAGACGGCCGTTGCGAGAACGGAGCAGATAGAGCTCACAGCGACTACGCCTATGAGCTTCGCCCTGAGCGAGGTGCGGTCCCCTTCGGGTATGGAGGCGGCGCCCCGGTTCGGGCCGCCCTCGTCTCCGGGATCCACGGCCTCGGCTCCTCGCTCCTGCGGTCAGTCGGTCAGTTGGTATCCCACTCCCCACCTGGTCTTTAGGGGGAAGTCGTCGCCGAGCTTCTTGCGGAGCTGGCGGACATGCGCGTCGATGGTCCTGGACTCGCCCAGGTAGTCGTATCCCCAGACCGCACGGGCGATCTGCTCACGAGTGAGCACCAACCCCTTGTTGATGCAGAAGTACCACAGCAGGTCGAACTCTCTGGCGGTCAGCTCCACAACCTCGTCGCCCCGCCGGACCTCCCGCCGCCCCCTGTCGATGGCAAGCGACCTGAGATGGAACACTTCCGGCTCGGGCGCCGAGCGGCTGCGACGCAGCACCGCCTTGACCCTGGCGACGAGTTCCCTCGGCGAGAAGGGCTTGGTGACGTAGTCGTCTGCCCCGACCTCGAGCCCCACCACCTTGTCGACCTCTGCGTCACGGGCCGTCAGCATGATGATAGGAGTGTCGTCCTTCGCCCTTATCCGCTTGCAGACCTCGAGTCCGTCCAAGTCGGGAAGGCCGATGTCGAGAACGACGAGATCGGGACTGCAGCGCCCATATGCCTGGAGGGCCTCCTCTCCCGTACGGCAGACCAGCACATGGAATCCTTCCCGCTGCAGATACAGCCGCACGATCTCGGCGATGTTGTCCTCGTCCTCGACGACGAGTACCGACTCTGACGGCCGGCGCTGCACTTCCGATACTCCCTACGCGCCCTTGATCGGAGGCTCTATCGCGTCGACGGTCGCCGGCACCCGTGCCCAGTCCCAGAGGATCTCCACCTTGCTTCCCGGCTCTATCTCCCGTCGGACGTAGCCGAGCATGAAGACTCCGCTTGCATTCTTGTCACGCGCGTACCTCTTCTCGACGTAGCGTCCTATAAGCCCCTCCCTGACACGTGCCGACTTCATGTAGAACTGGGAGACCAAGGCGGCACTGGTGACCTTGCCGACCTCCTTTCCCCCCGACACGATGGGAGAGCCTCGAGGTTGCTTGATACGGACGTGACGCTCCACCAGAGCGTCGTCGCTGAAACCGATCTCCCATTCGTGAGGGGCCTTTCGTCGTAGACGCTCCGGCCGCTGCCAGCCCCCCTCTGAGGCCCGCTTCGAGCTTGCGTCGCCTTCCTGCTCGGAATCTCCGCCATCCGTTGGAACAGGCTCCGAGGCAGAAACAACGAGCTTCTCCTTGTAGCGGACCCGGCCTTCCCACGCTTCTGGGCCGAGCACCTCTTCCAGCACCTCGTAGGGGATGTACAGCCTTCTCAGGTAGCGGTTGACATGCCCCCTCGAGTCGATCCGAGCGACAAGTTCCTGACCCAGGTAACATCCCTTCTCGAAGGAGACCGCGACCGATTCGAGACCGGTCTCCTGCACTATCGTCTTGCTGTCCAGCTCGCTTCCCAGAGCCGGAAAACCTGCCGCTATTCGGAACTCCTCGAGTGCACGGTACCCGCACGACGAAGGACCCAAGGCGTTCACCGTCCGCCAGATCCCTACCGCGTCCTTCGCCTCGACCAAGAGGTCGAAGGCCTTCGTCTTTTCGTTGTCTGACCAGGGGGGAACGCCCTCTCTCGGATAAGGAGCCTCGAGGACGAACGCGCGGCGAGGTCTATTTCGGGGGGCTTCGATGCACTCTCCGTCCGCTGTCACCATCCCGTACCGGTCGAGAGAGGTCGTGTACGAGTCGGCCTTCTTGCTGTAGATCTCGCAGGAGACGACCTTTCCTCGTTTGGGCGGATTCGGCACGTTCATCGCCTTGAGGGTCTCTTCGACGTCAGAGCCAGGCCGTCGGTTCCCCGACTCCTCGTCGTAGCTCCTTCCCGCCAGCCTCAAGAACCCGTAGTTCTCTACGAGCCTTATCGAGGCATTCACCCGGATGAGGTACCTGCTCAAAGAGTCGACGAGCGCCGGTCCATAGCCAGGGTCAGTGTCGAGGATGAAGATCGGAGAGATGTCGCTTCTTTGGCTTCCCGATCTCGACACGCCCAACGGCTCATACAGGGGGCCCTCCAGCTCGAGCTCGGAATCGGCGGGTAGCTTTATCACCCTGAAGAAGGAGTCGACCTTCCCGTTCGGGTGCAGTAGAAAAGACCAGCGCCAGGTTCCCTCTTTCATCGAGTCGATGTCCTGGGTCACTACGCTATGAAGAAAAGAGGACGCATCCGGACCGGTGACGGCCAGCACGTCTCTTGGCCAGAGGTCGAAGATTCCGGTACCGGCCTCGACCACGAACCTGTCCTCGCTCGGGGACCTGAACCAGGCTGCCGTGCGCGTGCCCCCAACCGATCCGCGCACCGCTTCCTCGCTCTCGAAGACGTACTCGAGGGGTGTCTTTCTTCCGCGCCTGGAATCGCGTCCCACCTCGCGCCTCTCTACCTCGTCACCCTCGGACTATCGGTCGAGGAGGCTGTTCTGCCGCCTGCATCCAGAATCGCCACTTCCCTTTGGTCTTGGCGCGTGAGCCACCGGTGTGGCCCCGCGAAGTGCTGGTCTTGGTAGACGACGTGTGATCCCTCGACTTCTGCGCGCTGGACTTGCGCGCCTTGGCGCTATTCCCCGTGGAAGCGCTTGCCCTGGACGAATCCCTGGGCGACTTGCGAGAGCCGGAGCCGTTAGAAGAACTCTCGGCCTTCGAGGTCTTCCGTTGGAGCGACTGGTTGCTCGCGGACTTTCCCCCGGCCTGCTTCCTGCTGGAGGATCCCCGACCGACCGAGTTCTTGCTCGAGGCGCTCCTGGAGGCCGTCTTGCTCCTGGCGGGCTTCCTCGCGCCGGTCTCATTAGAGCTCGAGGGCTTCTTTCCGGAGGGGGCAGCGATACCTAACTTCTCTTCTCGCTTTCCGAACTCGGCGTCGAACTCTTCCATACCTGGGAAGTCGGGGAGTGATTGTCTTGTACGTTTCAGACTCTCTTCGCCTTCCTCCCACACAAACCGTCTCAGCTCTTTTTCGAGTTCGGGATCGGTAGGCGGCGGGTTGTCCCAACTGTATTGGAGGGCTTCCAACGTGTAGTCCTTCCAGGGTCCCCACTCTTCCTTCAGTTCGGGGAACCTCTCGAACAACACGTCCCATTCGGCCTCGAAGTAGTCTCGCAGATATGACAGGTCTATTTGTTCAGCTTCGGCCTCGGCGAATCCTCCCGTGATCAACTCGGTGATCAGGGAAAAGTCACGAGTGATTTCTTGCTCGAAGAATTCGTCGAGCAGATCGAGGGCATCCTTGACGCAGAACACGCTCGTGCCGTTGAGCGTGCAGGTCATCGCTCGCTCCTCTCCATTACCTCTCCATGACCTTCGCCCACCAGGTTCACCCACGCGGGGCCAACGCCCACCGACACCAGCTACGCCCGACCGTGGCGCCTCGGGCCTGGTCGGTTCCGGAGCTCTCCCGGAGGAGCCCCAGGCGTCCTGGAACCTGTGTTCCTACCCAATCGCTCTGGGGGCAGGCAGCTTTTCATCTCCTCTATCCCCTGATCGTGTATGACCTGCAGCAGTGACTAAAAAAGAGGGCTCGGAGAGGGTTTTTCTGAGCATTTTTCCGGCCCACTCCTCGACGGAACCCCGGATAAGAAGAGCCAGTCCCGAGGATGCCTCCGAGACTCCGACAACCTCGTCCCCGAAAGCCCCCAGGGGGCAAGAACCTCCCTCGGCGCACCCGCAACCGGTTCGAATTCCTGGATGTCTTCGGCTCCCCTGTGCGGGCCGCACTGAAAGGTGATGCCGGCCGCCCTCGTCGACCTGCAGGCCGAGGGATCCGGCGGTCGTCTCCCCCTATCCTATGCGGGCCGCACCCAGCCTGCGGGACGATGCGATCGCGGCCAGGACCGCCTTGGCCTTGTTTTCCGACTCCTTCAGCTCTGCCTCGGGGTCCGAGTCCGCCACGATGCCGCCACCTGCCTGGACGTAGGCCACCCCGTCCTTGGCGACCATCGTCCGCAAGGTGATGGCGGTGTCCATGTTTCCCGAGAAGTCGAAGTACCCCACCACCCCTGCATAGGGCCCACGGCGGGTCTTCTCCAGCTCGTCGATGATTTCCATCGCCCGCACCTTGGGTGCACCGGTGACGGTGCCTGCAGGGAAGGTCGCCTTGAGCACGTCGATGCAGTCGTTGCCCGGGACCAGCCTGCCGGAGACCGAGGAGACTATGTGCATCACGTGGGAGTACCGTTCGATCACCATCAGGTCGTCGACCTGCTCGGTGCCGAACTCGACCACCCGGCCGATGTCGTTCCTCGCAAGGTCGACGAGCATCACGTGCTCCGCCCTCTCCTTGGGATCGGAGAGCAAGTCGGCCTCCAGGAAGGCGTCCTCTTCCGGGGTGGCTCCCCGCCGCCTGGTACCTGCTATCGGGCGTGTGACCACTTCCCCGTCCCGCACCCTGACGAGCATCTCGGGACTGGAACCCACGAGGGTCAGCTCGCCGGTGTCGATGTAGTACATGTACGGGCTGGGATTGAGGAGCCTGAGAGACCTGTAGACGTCGAAGGGATGGCCGGAGAGCGGGACGGAAAATCGCTGGCTGATCACCACCTGAAAGATGTCCCCTGCGAGGATGTACTCCTTGGCAGCCTTGACGGCGTCGCGGTATTCCTCGGGGGTGGTGTTGGAGTCCGCCGGCTCGGGTTCGGCGACAGACGACGCCTCCGAAGGCTCGTATGAGATCGGCCGGGAAAGCTCGGCCACGGCCCGGGCGATCTTCTCCGTGGCCCGCTCGTATCCTGCTGCGGGGTCCTCTTCTCCTGCGAGAAAGACGTTCTCGACCACCTGGATCTTCTGGAGGAGGTGGTCGAAGGCGACGAGCTCTTCGGTCAGGAACATGCTCATGTCTGGCAGGCCAAGGTCGTCGATCGTGGTGCAGGGCAGCCGCTCGATGTGGCGGACGATGTCGTAGCCGAGGTAGCCGACCACACCGCCATGCAGCGGGGGGAGGGCTTCCAGTGCAGGGCTCGAGAAGGCCCCGACGAGACTTGCGAGCGCATCGAGGGGATCCGCCCCGGGCTCCGGATTCCAGCCCGGCACCGAGCCTTCCACTTGGACTGCGTCTCCCTTTGACCTCAAGACGACCCTGGGACGGCGGCCTATGAAGGAGTACCGGCCCCATCGCTCCCCTCCTTCGACCGACTCCAGAAGGAAGCCGGGCTCTGCACCCACCAGCTTCAGAAAGGCCGTCACGGGTGTCTCGAAGTCCGCCAGGACGTCGGCCCAGACGGGAACCACCGAGTAGTTCTCGGCGAGCTTCAAGAACGTGTCCCGGTCGGGGTGGATCGTGAGGTCCATCGAAGGGTGCCTCGACTTCAGGCCTCGCCTGCGGAGCCGACTGCGCTCGGCTCAAGGCTTTCCGGGCGGTCCGAGTCATCTGCGTCTTTGCGGTCGTCGGGACCGGCGACAGGCTCGAAAGCCCGGTAAAAGCAGCTCCTTTCCCCTGTATGGCAGGCGCCGCTTCCCTCCTGGACTACCTTGAAGAGCAAGGTATCCGCGTCGCAGTCGTAGTAGGCCTCGACGACGTGCTGGCGGTTGCCCGAGGTCTCACCCTTGCACCAGTACTCGTTCCTGGAACGGGAGTAAAACCACGTCCTGCCCGTGGAGAGAGTGCGCAACAGGGCCTCTTCGTCCATGTAGGCGACCATCAGGACCGTGCCGTCGGATACGTCCTGGATGACGGCGGGGACGAGGCCGGATGGCCCGAAGTTTATCTCGCCGACCTTGTCCGTCTGGAAGCGCCGGCCATGGAGGTACTCGGAAACCGCTCGCTGGGGATCTGCGCTCAACTGCTGCCGCCCGTCCGTCGGGAGCCAACACCCGCACCCAGCATGTTACGTCCGAATCCGCCTCGGGAAGCGGGCAATTGCCCCCATGGGTGCGAACCTCCGACTCGAGCGGCGGGAGGTGTTCGAGCGCGTACCAATAGCCCCCACGGGGTGGGAACCTCCAGGGAGCGGCGGCACCCGTCGACTCGGGTGGGGCACACCTCCGCTCGGGCCAGGCACCCGTCGCTTCGGGTGGGGCACACCTCCGCTCGGGCCAGGCACCCGTCGACTCGGGTGGGGCACACCTGCACTCGGGCCAGGCACCCGTCGCTTCGGGCCGGCTGCCTGCGACATGCGTGAGACTATGGCGCTTCCGCCACCAGCCCCGGCAGAACCTGACCTCGGACCTCTCTTACCGGTATGCCTGCTGCCGCCATGGCCTGCTTGACCTCTCCAATCGAGTACTTGCGGTAGTGAAAGATCGAGGCTGCAAGCACTGCCGAGGCTCCACCCTTTGCGACAGCCTCGACCATGTGTGCCGGCTCGCCCGCTCCTCCACTGGCGATCACCGGCACCCGCACGGCAGAAGTCACCGCAGCTACAAGCTCCACGTCGTAGCCATCAGTGGTCCCGTCCCTGTCCATGGAGGTGAGCAGGATCTCGCCGGCCCCCAGCCTCTCGCCTTCTGCTGCCCACTCGACCGCGTCGAGACCCGTTGGCCTGCGGCCGCCGTAGGTGTGGACCTCCCACCCGCCCTTGGGACGCCTTCGTGCGTCAATCGCCAGGACCACGCACTGGGAACCGAAGGTGTCAGCGGCTTCGGCCAGCACGGCGGGTCGCTCTACTGCAGCCGTGTTGAGGGAGACCTTGTCGGCACCGGCCCTCAAGTAGCGCTTCACGTCGTCCACGGAAGATACGCCGCCACCCACCGCGAAGGGAATGAAGATGGACTCGGCGACCCTCGTCACCATTTCCAGGGTGGCCTTGCGACCTTCGTGGGAGGCCGTGATGTCCAGGAAGACCAGCTCGTCGGCGCCTTCTCTGTCGTAGTAGCGGGCCAGCTCCACCGGGTCGCCGGCATCCCTTATGTCCTGGAACTCGACGCCCTTTACGACCCTTCCGGCGTCCACATCGAGACAGGGGATGACGCGGGTGGCGAGCACGGCGGGCTCAGCCTTCCAGTGCCGTCTTGAGCTCGGCGATGGTGACGGCCCCCTCGTAGAGCGCCCTTCCCACGATGAGGCCGCAGAGCCGGTCGCCCTTGGGATGGCTTCTGGCGAGGGAGGCGAGCGCCTCCGCGTCCTCGGCCGAGGCGACTCCTCCGGATACGATGACCGGCCAGGGGCTTTGTTCGACGAGTCCCTCCACCGACCTCGGCTCGATGCCGGCCATCATTCCGTCCCTCGTTATGTCGGTCACGATCGCGGCCGCGAAGGGCACCCCGGCGAGCGCCTCGAAGGCCTCCTTCAGCGTGAGGCCTGCGTCTTCGGTCCAGCCCCTGTAGCGGACCCGGCCCTCCCTTACGTCGAGGGCCACCACGAGCCGGTCCGGCCACCTGGAGGCCACCTCTTCGGCCCAGGCGGGATCGGCCAGTGCGGCCGACCCGATGACCACCCGGGCACACCCGCTGTCCAGGACTGCCTCGATCGCTTCTGTCCGGCGGAGACCTCCGCCCAGCTGAACGGGAATGGAGACTCGCTCCAGGATTGCCTGGACGGTCTCTGCGTTCACGAGCGCCCCTTTCGCCGCGCCGTCGAGGTCCACTACATGCAGCCAGTCGGCACCGTGGGACTCCCACTGGCAAGCGACCTCGACGGGGTCCCCGTAGTCGGTAGACTCGTCGAAGGCGCCACGCCGAAGCCTCACGCAGCGCCCTGCCATGATGTCGACGGCGGCGTAGATTGCGATCACGACTGCAAGGCGGACAGGTCTTTTCCGGGCGCGGCGTCCCCCCGGGAGGTGTCGGCTCCGTCGGGCATGGTCAGGCTCCTCACGAACGCCCTCAGCAGCTCGATTCCTGAGGCGCCGCTCTTTTCGGGGTGGAACTGGGTAGCCCACAGCGACCCCCTCTGGAAGCCGGCCACGAAGTCGACCCCATAGCTGGTCACGAGGACAGCATCGGAACCCTCAGGGGCATCGAGGGCAGCATAGGAGTGGACGAAGTAAAAGTACTCACCGTCCCGGACGCAGCTGCCGAAGCCCCCAGGGCCGGCGGGCGCCTCGCATCTCGCGCCGTCGCGTAGAACCGGAGCCGTGGCAGATCCGCCGTCACGGACGTCCTCGGTCCCACCCCCGGATCGGGAGCGAGCCGACGCCTGGACCACCCGCACCGTGTTCCAGCCCATGTGGGGGACCCTGACCTCGGAGGGAAGGCGGCGCACCCAAGAAGGGATGATCCCCAAGCCCTCCTCTTGGGCTTCCTCGCTTCCCTCGTAGAGGAGCTGCAGGCCGAGGCAGATTCCCAGGAATGGGCGCCCTTCGTCCACCCAGGAGCGGATGAGCCCGTCGAATCCGGCCTCCCTCAGGTTCTGCATGCACCTCCCGAAGTGGCCTACGCCTGGGAGGACGAGCGCTGCGACCGCATCGTCGAGGTCGGAGGGGGAAGCGGCGACGACCACCTCGGCCCCGGCCGCCTCGAGGCCCTTCCTGGCCGAGTGCAGGTTCCCCATTCCGTAGTCGAGAAGGCCGACCCTGGGAGCCCCGGGCTCACCGGTCGAGGGATCGGTACCGGCAGGCCCCTCTCTCACAGCACCCCTTTCGTGGACGGGACGTCCGCGTCCTCACCGCCGGCCAGGGCCGCAGCCTCGCCCAGAGCACGCGCCACCGCCTTGAAGACCGCCTCGAGGCAGTGGTGAGGGTCCTTGCCGTCTCTCAGGATCACGTGCAGAGTGAGCTTCGCGTTGGTCACGAAGGCACGCAGAAACTCCTCGACGAGGTGAGAGGGGAAACCTTCCACCTCGGGAAGCCCCGGGGGCACCTGGTACTTGAGATAGGGGCGCCCGCTCAGGTCGACCGCTGCTTCGGCGAGGGCCTCGTCGAGAGGTACCAGGGCATGCCCGAACCTGGCCACCCCCCTCTTGTCTCCCAGGGCCTCGGAGAGGGCCTGACCGAGGACTATCCCGCAGTCCTCTACGGTGTGGTGGAAATCGACCTCGAGGTCTCCCTGAGCCTTCAGGTAAAGATCCATTCCCGAGTGGCGACCCAGCTGAGAGAGCATGTGGTCGAAGAAGCCGATGCCGGTGGAAGTCTCGACCTTGCCCGAACCGTCAAGTTCCAGGACGACTTCTACCGAGGTTTCCCTGGTGTTCCTCGATACCTTCGACTGCCTGCCCACGCCACGCCCCTCAGTGCCGGCCGTCCTGGGTACCGTCCAGGCCCTCTCGCTCCCCAGGACCAGGGGGCCCCTCCGGCTTCCCCGGGAAACTGGCCACGCTCGGTGGCTCCCCTGGACCAGGGGGCCCGTCCGGCTTCCCCGGGAAAGCGGCCACGCTCGGTGGCTCCCCTGGACCAGGGGACCCGTCCGGCTTCCCCGGGAAACCGGGCCCCAGCACGGCCTTCACGCTGACGGCTCGATCCTAGCAACGGCCTTCTCCAGGGCGGAGACGAAATGGGCCGTCTCCTCGGGCGTCCCGGCGCTCACCCGCAGGCAGCCCACAAGCCCCGGCCAGCGAGTGCAGTCACGCACCAGTACCGACTCCTCGAGCAGCGCATCCCAGATCGAGCGGGCAAGGTCCGTCAGGCGGGCGGCTTCTGCAGGAGTGGTGTCGGGAAGGGCTCGCCCGGCACCTCGTGGTCCGAAGAGCACGAAGTTCGCAGCCGAGGCGAACGCGGTAAGCGACGGCAGCGAGCAGACAGCCTGGTAGATCACGCGCCTCTGGGCGGCGAGAGCCTCTTCTTCAGCCCTGATCGCATCGATCTCCTCGAGGCAGACAGCCACCGCTTCCAGAGAGACCGCGTCGAGGTTGTAGGGGAGAAAGCACTTCGACAGAGCCTCCGCGACCTCGGCGACGGCGACTCCGACTCCGATGCGGAGCCCGGCAAGCCCAGCCGCCTTGGAGAAGGTCTTGAGCACGACCACGTTGTCGTGCTCCAGGAAGCGCCGCTCTTCGGGGCTTCCCCCGAAGGGCCCGTATGCCCGGTCGACCACCACCACGGCACCGGGCAGCGCCTCGGCCAGGCGGCCCACGAGAGCGGTGTCGTCCTCATTTCCCGTCGGGTTGTTGGGTGTGCAGAGGTGGACGATGGAGGGCTCGAGGCAGACCGCCTCCTCGAAGGCTTCCTCACCGATCCTGAAGGCGGCGTCCCGCGCCAGGGGAACAGCCTCGGTGTCGGTCAGGTGGGCGACTGCTCCGTAGACCGTGTAGGTGGGCTCGAAGTAGACTGCCTTCCTCCCCGGGCCTCCGAAAGCCAGGTATATGGCCTGGATCACCTCGTTCGACCCGTTGCCCAATACGACGGAGACGCCCCGGCCCTCCGAATCCGGCCCGTAAAGGCGCGCGATCTGCTCGGCCAGCTCCCTGCCACGGTCTCTCCGTGGATAGCGGTTGAGGTCGAGCCCGGCGATCCGCTCGAGCAGGCGGCTACGAACCCGCTCGGATGTTCTCGGTGCCTCGTTGGCGTCGAGGACCGTACGGGCCGACGGCCTAGTAGCCCGGTAAGGCACCAGGGCCTCGACGTTGGGACGGGGCCTGGGTGTGGCCTTGCGGTCGGTCTCTTCTGCCACTCAGCCCGACCCCTCTCCTGTGGCCCGCTCTTCCGCCGAGACCACCTCCGCGGCGGCAGCGGCCCCCCGCCCCCGGGCCATCCTGGCTCTGGCCGACTCCCCGTGTGACTTCATCCCCTCCACGTCCGCAAAGAGCGCTGCTGCCTCGGCAAGCCCCTGCTCCAGGTCTGCCGCTCTTACCGTGTTGCGGTATCTGATGAAGGAGTAGACCCCCAGCCCGCTCGAGAACCTGGCCGAGGCGCCCGTCGGCAGGACGTGGCTCGGCCCTGCCACGTAGTCGCCGAAGACCGCCGGACTCTGCTGGCCCAGGAAGATGGCTCCGGCGGAGCGCACCCGAGCCGCAAAGGCCCGGCAATCCTCAAGACTCGAGAGCATCACCTCGAGGTGCTCTGGGGCGATCTCGTCCACTAGACCGACAGCAGCCTCCTGGTCGGAGCAGACGACAACGGCCCCACCGGCCTCGAGGTCCTCCCGTAGTCCGGGGCGTCCGTCTGCTTCCACGGCCTGCTCGACGGCCCGCACGAGCGAATCGGCCGAATCCTCGGAAAATACCGCCGCGACGGCGATTCCTCCCGGACCGTGCTCGGTCTGTGCAAGCAGGTCGACCGCCGCGAGTCCCCAGTCGGCACCGTCGCCGGCGACCACGACCAGCTCCGAGGGGCCGGCGAGGGCGTCTATACCGACGTCTCCGAAGACCTGGCGCTTGGCCGCGGCCACGTAAGCGTTGCCGGGGCCTGCCACCAGATCGACTCCGGGCACCGACTCCGTGCCGTAGGCCAGCGCTGCGACGGCCTGGACGCCGCCGACCATGAAGACCCGGTCAGCTCCCGCAGCCCATGCAGCCGCCGCCACGTAGGGGTCCAGCCTCTTATCCCGGTTCGGGGGGGTGCACAGGACCACCTCCTCCACCCCGGCGACCTTCGCCGGTATCACCGTCATGAGTACGGTCGAAGGGTAGCGGTACCTGCCGCCAGGGACGTAAATGCCGGCCCGGGCCACGGGTCGGACCTCCAAGACCACCTCGAAGCCGCCCCGCTCGAATTCGAGCCTTCCTGCCACCGCTGCGTACTGGGCTTCGAAGTAGGAGCGAAGCTGTTCGGCTGCCTCTTCTATCGCGAAGCGCTCCGTCGCAGGAACCGCTTGTGCCAGGATCTGGAGCTCTTCCCTTCCGACCTCTAGAGAGCGCCCCCTCAGGTCGACGCCGTCAAAGCGCTGGGTGTACTCGAGAAGAGCCTGGTCTCCCCGCGCCCGCACATCGGCCACGATCTGGGCGACTCGTTCCTCGAGGTCCTCCTCGCCGGCCGGCAGCCTCGACGAGGCGGACTTGCGGAGGGAAGCGACCAAAGAGCGCGCTCCCGTAGGGGAATCCAGAGAGAAACGCTGCAGCAAAACTATCCTCCCGAGGGTCGAAACCGAGGCTGCCGATCCGCCCGGTGCGCCAGCGTCCTGGAACACCTTGGGGCCTCGATACCACCCGCACGGAGCCCCGACCGCCCGACATGTCCGGGCCCGTCCTGGCCGGACCTCCTCCCCACTCCACACCAGAGCCCCTGACGTGGGAGAATCCGAGTCGGCTCGGTCGTGGCGAGGCCGGGACTCCAAAGCCCCGGTGCCCGTTCAGGACGCGGGTGCGAGAATTCGTGTCAATCTTGGAGCCTTGGAGCTCTGCGACCGAACGATCTTATGACGTCCATGTCTTCTGGAAATCTCGATATCGACGGGGGGCTCTCGCTAGCCGTGCCACCCGACGTGGTCGGGTCGTTCACGTCCTTCGACGGGACCGAAATCGCCTACGAGATCTACCTGCCCGACGATCCCCCGCGCTCGCTCCCTCCGGTGGTGTGCTGCAACGGAATCGCCTGCGTCGCCCACGCGTACTGGGATCCCCTGGTCGAGCGGCTCTCCACCTCGACGACCGTGGTGTTGTGGGACTACCGCGGGCACGGGGCCTCGGGGCCGCCCACGAACCCTTCGGAGATAACGGTCCCGTCCTTCGCCCGCGATCTGCTCGAGCTGGTCGACGAGGCAGGTCTTGTCGCCCCTGTCCTGGTAGGGCACTCCTTCGGCGTGCAGGTTGCCTTGGAGGCCCTCCGCATGGACCCCGACCTGGCAGCAGGACTGGTAGCCGTTGCCGGCCCGCACCGCCGACCCCTCGGAGACCTCTACGGGCTGCCCATAGCCAGATTGGCCGTCTCGGTCCTCGAACCCATCGCCGAGATCGCTGCCTCGCCCACGAGGGCGATCTGGGGGGCGGCCTTCAGGACACCGCTTCCATTCGCGATCGGAAAACTAACCAGGATGGCCGGGCCCAGAGCCACGCCCGATGCCATGCGGCAGTACTTCGCCGGACTGGGCGCAATCGACCCGGTGCTGCTGCTAAAGATGTTCAAGGCCATGGACTACCAGGACGCCACGGACATCCTTCCCCGGATCGAGATCCCGACCCTGATCGTCGCCGGCGAGCAGGACGTCATGACACCCCTTTATGTGATGAAGGAGATGCACGAGTCGATACCGTCATCGAGGATGGAGGTCTTCTCACGGGCGGGGCACACGCTGCCTGTGGAAGTCCCAGACGAGTTCGCGGATCTGGTTGAGGAATTCGTCGAGTCTCTCGAAGAGGAGGACGAGAGTGCGCACACCGACAATGCCTGAGATGTGCCTGGTCCAGGCAGTGGATCCGGTGCGATGACTGCTTCCAGCCCCAGCGGCGATCAGTTCACCGAGCTGCTTCAGTCGGTCGCCGGTCTGCTCGGCAGGGTGAGCTCCGGCGAGCGGACCCTTGAGGTGGCCTCGAGAGCGATCGAGTTCGTCTCCCGTCTTACCGGAGCGGACTTCGGCTGTCTGGTCGTCCCGGAGCTGGATTACGAGTACCACATCGTGGACGCGCTGGGCAGCACCGACCCCAGGACGGCAGGGCTGCGCAAGAAGATGAGCTATTCGCCGGTCTCCCGGGTACTGCAGGGAGGACAGCGGATCGTGCTAACCGACATACAGTCCCTTCCACCCGGCGAGGTGGACGACTGGATCCAGGCTGAAGGACTGGTCGATGTCGTCCTCGAGCCGCTTGTCACCCGCATGGGAACCAAGGGGATGCTGGCAGTGGGGTTCAGGCGTGCCAGAGCGGAGCTGAGAGAGGTCCCCCAGTCCGATTCCACGATGCTGATCTCTGCGATCGGGGCGGCCAGTGCCTTCTTGAGCCTAGCGATCGAGTCCCAGGAGATCGTCGACGCCGCCCGCACCCAGGCTTACCACGCCGAGTTGCTCAACGTGGTCCTCTCCAAGGCGAGGCGCCTGGGCAGCTCCGACGAAATGCTCGAGGAGTGCCTGGCGTCGCTCGCCCGGGGACTGGGTCTTCGAGCCGGGATCGCCTGCACGGTCGTCGCCTCGCATCTGGAGCTGCGGGGAGGAGAGGGCCGAGGCGATGCGGCAGAAGGGGACCGGGCCGGCGAGGGCTCCCTGTATCAGACGGTGGCCACGGTGGGCGAGATCGAATCGGCAACACCGCAGGCTCCGCCGATAGCCGCCTGGATGGATCGGGCCGCCAGGGATGCCAGCCGACGCCTCCTCGAGCTGTCACGGCATGGAGCGGGAGGCCAGGGGCTGGGGATGCCGACCGGTGCCGGCCTCACAATGGCACCCATCACCTCTCCGGGCTCGGGCATGGTAGCCATCTTCGCCCGGGGGAAGCTGGGGGACGGGAGCCCTCCGGCCTTCTGGGTCGGGTTCGTTCCTTCGGCGGGGAGGCCCTCCTTTCTCGTGGGGATGCGGCCCGCAAAGGGCACGGAGTTCTCGTCGGCAGAAATCCGCCTGCTGCAGCGTCTGGCCGAGGAGTTCTCTCACTACCTCTCCTACGCCGCCGCCTTCGCCGCAGAGAGGGAGGCCGCGAGGCGCCTGGCCGACCTGGACAGAACCAAGAGCGAGCTGTTGGGGGTGGTCAGCCACGAGCTACGTACGCCGCTCACCTCGATCAAGGGCTTCACCACCTCCCTGCTCGAAGGGCTCGGCAAGATCCCCGAGGAGAAGCAGCGGCGCTTCCTCTCGATCGTGGACAGCCAGGCTGAGCGGCTGGCCAAGCTCATCGACGACTTCCTGGACATGAGCCGACTCCAGGAGGGAGCCCTGGCGCTGGAGCTGGGTCGCGTAGACCTCTGTGCGGTAGTAGCACGAGTCGCAGAACACTACGCCGCCCAGGCCAGGGAGAAGGGAATGCAGATCGCCTTCGACCCCGAGGCATGCCGCGGCGCGGTCGTGGAGGCAGACGAATCCAAGGTCGAGCAGATCGTGACCAACCTCGTCTCGAATTCGATCAAGTACGGGGAGGGAACCATATCGATCTCGGTCCGGCCTCGAGACGACGGCTACGCGGTGGTAGTCGAGGACGAAGGACCCGGCGTGCCCGAGGAGAAACGGAGCCAGATCTTCGACAGGTTCGTGCAGGCGGACTCCTCTTCTACCCGCAAGGCTTCGGGCGTCGGACTGGGGCTGGCGATCGCCAAGGGTCTGGCCGAGGCACACGGCGGGGCTCTCTGGTACGAGCCCATAGAGCCCCGAGGCGCCAGATTCGTCCTTTACCTGCCCCTGGTCGGCCGGACCTCTACGGCTCCGGGGATTCGCTGACCCCTTCGGGGCGTAGCCGGTCCTTGAGATCCTTGAGCATTCCCTTGCAGCCGACCAGTTCGGAACGGTCAGCCGCCTGGACGACGACCGTCAGGTCCCCGCCTGGAAGGTTGGTCACCCTGTGGATCCCCACCTTCTTGCCGGCCTGCAGGTCGGCGAGGGAGGCGTCGGGCTTGCCGGAGGCGCACACCTTGACCTCTCCAACCGTCTTCACCTCTGCCGTGGACCCGTCGAGGTACTTGACCGTGACCGAGGACTCGCCCACCGCTGCCACCTCTCCCCTGTCGAGGTCCACGGTGATCGTCCGGCCGTCGTAGAAGATCTCACGGTGAGCCCTCATGGTGTTCTCGGCCGCCTTCCGCATCCGACCCTGGAAGGGCCGGCCCGCCCTCGGACCCTTGGGGCCCTGGGCGGAGACCTCCGGCGGCCTGTCGGACTTTTCCTGAGCACTATCTTGAGCAAGGGCCGTCGAGGCGACGACTAGCCCTCCCAGAGCCGTCGCCACTACCAAACCGTAGACGACCTTTCTCCAGACTGTCTTCATGGTGCACCTCCTCGGATATCCGGGTTCCCGCCGGGGTTCCAGGCTTTCACGTACGAGTTTCGCTACGGCTTGTAAGGCCCATGCCGCCAGGGTGTGAAAAAGTCGTAAAGTCGGACAGGTCCTCGGGCGGGGCTCCCGTGGGCGCCGCAGGACCGGGCCGGCCGGACGTCGTGGGGTCGCAGGTGGAATGTCCGTGGGCGCCGCAGAACCGGGCCGGGCGGCGGGGGAACCCAGGGTCGCAGGAGCAGTGGACGGGGTTCCCGAGTCAGAGACTCCCCGCCGAGGGGCAGATGTCGGCCAGAACGCACTCGCTGCACAATGGCTTCCTGGCCTTGCAGACTGCCCTTCCGTGCAGGATCAGGCGCAGCGACAGATCACCCCACTCCTTCCTCGGGACGATCTTCATCAGGTCTTGCTCGACGGCGTCCGGGTCCTTTCCCTCCGAAAGCCCGAGCCTCCTCGCGAGCCTGAATACATGGGTGTCGACAGCGACCCCTTCGGGCCCCTCGGGGAACTCGTGCTTTAGCGCAGTGCTCTGGACGACAGCTGCGGTCTTCCGTCCCACTCCGGGCAACCGGACGAGGTCTTCCATCTTTTTAGGGACGTCCCCGCCGTACTCCTCTACCAGCTTCGCCGAGAGGGCCAGGAGCGTCTTCGCCTTGTTCCTGTAAAAGCCCGTTGGCCGGATGATCTCCTCTACGTCTTCGGGCCTGGCAGCTGCTAGTTCCTCGGGCCCCGGGTAAGCCGCAAAGAGTACAGGGGTCACCTCGTTGACCTTTGCGTCCGTGCACTGCGCTGAGAGGACGGTGGCCACCAGCATCTCGAAGGGGTTCTTGTGAACAAGAGCGGACTTCGCCTCGGGGTACTCCCGGGCGAGACGCCGGACGACCTCCCTTGCACGGCCGGCAGCCGTGCGCACCGAGGCTGCAGAGGCCTTCTTCCGCCCTGCCTTGCTCGTTCCCTGTGCTCCGCCGCCCTTTACCGACACCGCCTCCGCCTCCCTTCGGTCGACCTCAACCCGCCGCCCTGATTGTGAAATTCTTCACGAGATTGGTGACAACGGGGGCGGGGTCGTGTATTGTATGCGCCTATGCGGAAGCGGGCGGGATACGGCGCCGAGGGCGCCGCCGAAAAGACACGTCTCAAACACAGGCTCGTAAAGCTCTGGCTCGTGCCTGTCCTTGCGATCGCATATACGGTCGCCACTCCAGTCGCCCCCTCCCAGGCAGGGGACATCCAGGGTAGCGAGCTGCTCGCACCCCCCATAGGCGGAGCCGAAGGAGCCGGGCTGCTAGAAGTGAAGGCTTCCGGGCCCTTCTATCCCAAGGCGAAGCCAGCCCCCGTCGCGACCATCACGCCCCCTCCCCCTCCGACGCCCTCGGCTTCACCACGATCCGACGGGCAGGCGAGCAAGTCGTCCGCCAGGACGGGCGGGTCGGGGAAGGCCACACCTCAGGGATCCGGAGGCGACCCCAACGACTTGGGTGTCCTTCTCATCACCTGCTACACCTTGACCTCGCCGACGGCCTCGGGTGAGCCACCCGACGCGTCCACCGCTGCGGCCTCGAAGGGCTTCTTGCCGCTGGGGGCCGTCATCTCGATAGAAGGAGTGGGCACTTTCACCATCAAGGACAGGGGCCCTCTTGGCTCCAAGATCGACATATGGATGGCCTCCAACGAGGACTGCAAGGCCTTTGGCAAGCAGTACCGAAGGGTCAGGGTGCTCTCGAGGCCCTAGGGTTCTACCGAAATCTTGCGGCGTTCCCGAGATCCTGAGGTTCTACCGAAATCCTGAGGTTCTCCGAGATCTCGAGGCGCTCCCGAGGTCCCGGCCGGCGAGACGCATGGCGCCTGCGGTCTTTCGTGAAGGCCTCTCAGATGTCTTCGAGCACCACCGCCGTTCCGGTCGCAGAGACCATCAACAGCGCGTTCACCGTCACGTAGGAGAAGCTGACCCCCACCACTGCAGAAGCCCCCATCTGCCGGGCCACTTGTGCCATCTCCAGCGTGGCTTGCTGTCTGGCGTAGCGGACCTCCTTCTCGTACGAGGAAGACCTGCCGCCGACAAACCCTCTCACCGATCCCTTTATGTCCTTACTGATGGAGGTGCCCAGTACCACCTCGCCGGCGACCACCCCGAGGTAGCGGGAAATCTTCTTGCCGTCCACGCGGTCGGTCGTCGTGAGGAGCAATCCTCCGGAAGGCGACGGTGAGGGAGAGCGCTGCTCGACTCCCGGCTGGGGAGCCGGCGCTCCATAAGAGCCCGGGGAAGCCGGGGCGACCGGAGGGGCCGGAGGCGCCGCCGGCTGTGATGGGCCGGGCGGGGCCCAGGCTCCGGGGGCCTGCTGGGAGGCGACGCCTGCCGCGGTGGCCGGCTCTGCTCCCGGGTAGGGCGAGGGCGAGTAGGGGGGAAAGATCCCTTCGTCGGCACCTGTCGCTTCGGTCATCTGCTCCTCCGATCGTCGTCTCCTCGGGCGTGGCTTCCCTCGAGCGCATGAGCCGTCCAGGCCCGCCCGACTCCTGTTTCAGCCACCTCGCCTACCCCCGCCTCAGGCCAGTCGGGTCGCACCGAAGTAGTCCTTCCGGGAGATGCTCGAAAGCTTCACGACGTCGCCGGTCTGGGGAGCGTGCACCATCATGCCGTCGCCTACGTAAATCCCGTTGTGGTGGATCCCTTCCGGGGTGCCGGGACGGGAAAAGAAGACCAAATCTCCCGGTTTGAGTTCGTTCCTCGACGGGTGCACGTCGGTCAGCCAGTACTGCAGGTCTGCCCTGTGGGGGATGCCGGAAAAGCCGGCCTGGGAGAAGGCGTAAAGGACGAGCCCCGAGCAGTCGAAGGAATCCGGTCCGGCTCCGCCCCAGCGGTACGGCTTTCCAAGCTGTGCCAGAGCGATCTCCACGGCGCGGGCCACCCGCTCGGACGAGGCCCCAGTCACCCGGAATCGCCCGCCGCCTCCGCCCTTTAGAGCCTCGGCAGCAGCGGCTTCTCGGCGGCGCTGCTCCCTCTCGTACTCCTCGAGGAGCTGCTTCTTCCTCGTCTCCAGGTTCTCCCTGTAGTCCTGCTTCCTCCTGATGGCGGACTGGATCTCCTCGAGGCGCCTGGAAGCCTCGGCGGCATGCGCAGCTCGCACCTCGGTCACCCGGGCCAGCTCGGCCTCCGCTTCTGCCCGGTCCTTCTCGGCCGCCTTCCAGGAGGAGACGGCCCTGTCCTCCTCGCCGACGATAATCGATATGGCCTTGGATGCCGCCCCGATCTCGGCGAAGCTCCGCCCTTCGAAGAAGGGCAGCAGCCGGTAGGTGGCGTCCGAACCGCGCTTGTAGGCCGTCACCAGCGACCTCGCCAGGCGGTCGTGCGCTTGAAGGAGCTGGCGCCGGGCGTCCTCGAGCGCAGCAGAAGCGGCGGCCTCGGCAGCCTGGGCCTTCGCCAGCTCGTCCTCGGCCCTCAGATACAGCTCGGTGGCGACTTGCTCTTCTTCGGCGAGCCTCTCGAGGTCGGCCAGGACCTGGGAGAGCTCCCGGTCGATGGAGGGGATGTCGGATGTCGCTCCACCATCGTCTGCGGGTTGCGCAGAGGCGGGAATCGAGAGTCCCGCCAGCGCCATCCCCGCGACTGCTGCTGCCAGCAGCCGCTTCCAGAGCCGCCCCTTCGGCTTCTTCGAGCCGGGCGAGCACCGGAGGCGATGCGGCGGTTTGTCGAGCAGGCGGCCCACGTTCATAATCGGCATACGTTCGAGGATATCCCCAGAGGGAAGCCTGGAAGGCGAGATCTCGGCTGGAAGCCAGGCCGCTGCTGCCTTCGGGCTTCTTTTCCCCGGGCGTCGGCCCTCCTGAATCCCAGTACCCGAGAGGTCGAAGCATTGGGAATAACAGAAGTCATCGAACAGCTCAGGCACTCCGAGCCCGCTTTCCTCACCACCTCGGACGGCACAACCCTCGCTTACTGGAAGCTGGGAACCGGAGACAGACAGAACGGGTCCGATACGTCTCGTCCGTCGGTCGTCTGGGTTCACGCGAACGGCTTCTCGGGGAGGCTGTGGCTACCCGTAATAGAGTCGGCATCTTGCCGAGACCCGAGAGAGCACCTGGTTTACGACCTGAGGGGCCAGGGCAGGTCTTCGAAACCCGAGCCTACCGTGGAGAAATACGACTGGCGGCACCAGGCAGAAGACCTCGTGGAGCTGGTAAGGGCTGCAGCCGAGGTCCCGGTAGATGTGGTCGGACACTCCATGGGGGGCGCAATAGCCGTGCTGGCAGCCGCCGAGCACCCCGGGCTGTTCAGGTCTCTAGCTCTTTTCGAGCCGATCATCTTCGTGGCCGAGCGGCTGACCCCGATGGATCCTGAAGCCAACCCTCTGGTCTCCCAGGCCCGACGCCGGAAGGCCTCCTTTTCCTCGGTGGAGGAGTGCAGGCAGCGCCTGGGCGCCAAGCCCCCCTACTCGTGCTGGTCGGCCGAAGCCTTCGAAATCTACCTGGAGTCGGCCCTCCTACCCGACCCAGAGAGCGGCGAAGGGGGGGTCGTGCTGGCTTGTCCGCCCGAGGTGGAAGCGACCAACTACATCTGCGGAGCCCTGCACGACGGCTACGACAAGCTCGCCTCGCTCCGGCAACCGGTCCTACTTATGCAGGGGTCGCGTTCGCCCAAAGGAGGTCCCCTGGACGCCCAGGGTCTGCTCTCCCAGTTGACTGACGGGACTTACCGCGAGGTCCCGAACGCCACACACTTCGCCCCATTTGAAGCCCCACAGGCTTTCGCGGAGCAGCTCTGCGAGTTCTGGGCCGGAATCCAGGGCCCTGTCCCAAGGTAGGCTTTGGCCATGCCCACCGAGCCTTCGAAGGAACTCGAGACAATCCCCAACCCGGAGCCGGACAGGGACTACGTGATCGAGATCGAGTGTCCCGAGTTCACCTGCGTCTGCCCCAGGACCGGCCAGCCCGACTTCGCCGTCTTCAGGATCTCTTATGTGCCGGGCCCGAAGCTGGTCGAGCTCAAGTCGCTCAAGCTTTACATGTGGTCTTTCAGGAACGAGGGGCACTACCACGAGGAGGTAACAAACAGGGTCCTATCCGACTTGGTGGAGGCCCTCCAGCCCAAGAAGATGGTCGTCGAGGCAGAGTTCAACGTGAGGGGAGGGATAAAGACCGTCGTGAAAGCGACCTACCCCGACGACGGCGTCCTGGACTCCATCTAGGCGTACCGCCCCCCTCGGGGGCTCTAGGAACCCTGCTCCCTTCGTGCCCTTCCCGGTCTGTATGCCCGCCTGCGGAGCCTGAGCGGCAACGGCTTGACGTGTCTGCGCTCCCAGTCGATGTCGTGCCCCCTTAGCACCGAACCCATGGCACAGAAAAGGCCCAGGCCTACGCCCACGACCAGAGCGCCTGGCAGCTTGAGGCCGAAAGGCCACAGGAGGTACCAGGCAAAGACTCCAAGGACCGAGGCCACGCAGAAGACCGCCACTGCCTGAAGCAGGGGGCTCTTCAGCTCGAACTGTCTGTTCCTGCGCACAGGCTCGCTTCCCTTCTGTGACCCCCAGGCCCGTAGAGCCGGAAGGAACCTCATACTCGACATTGCGAGAACAATCCGTGACCCCCAGGCTCGTAGAGCCGGGGCAACCCCCTTCCCCCAAGAGTCGACTGGCAATAAGATACCCGTACGCACCGAGGGGTTGGACGACCCCGTGCCCCAGGTCCGAGAAGAGGTCGACTTGGCGAACCGACTGCAGTACTCCACCAGCCCCTACCTCCTCCAGCACAAGGACAACCCCGTCGACTGGTACCCATGGGGCCCCGAGGCCTTCGAGGAAGCACGGCGCAGGGGGGTGCCGATCTTGCTTTCGGTGGGCTACTCGTCCTGCCACTGGTGCCACGTGATGGCCCACGAGAGCTTCGAGGACCCGGCCACGGCCGAGATCATGAACTCACGGTTCGTGAACGTGAAGGTCGACCGAGAGGAGAGGCCCGACGTCGACGAGATCTACATGAACGCCCTGCAGGCCATGACCGGCCACGGCGGCTGGCCGATGACCGTATTCCTGCTTCCGGACGGAAGGCCCTTCTTCGCCGGAACTTACTTCCCCAAGGAGGAGCGCGGCGGTCTCCCATCCTTCAAGGCGGTGCTGCTGGCCATCTCCGAGCTGTACGAATCGAACCGAGAGGAAGTCGAGGAACAGGCATCCAAACTGGCTTCGGTCCTCCAGCCCCCCCGCTTGGTGGGAACGTCGGAGGCGGGCTGGGACCTCGCACAGGGAGCATTCGAAGCCCTCTACGCAGCATTCGACGACGAACTGGGCGGGTTCGGGGGCGCTCCCAAGTTTCCGCAGGCTCCCAATCTCGACTACGTGCTGCGCTACCACTGGGTAACCGAGGACCCGCGAGCGGAGCGGGTCCTCTCCAAGACCCTCGATGCCATAGCCCTCGGAGGAATGCACGACCACCTGGCCGGGGGCTTCTTCCGCTACTCGGTGGACCGCCGGTGGGAAATCCCCCACTTCGAAAAGATGCTTTACGACAACGCCCAGTTGATACGGATCTACCTGTGGGCCGCCCAGCACCTCGGATTTCCCACCTACAGTCGCATAGCCAGAGAGACCGCCGACTTCCTCATCGAGCGGATGAGGGACCCGGCAGGGGGCTTTTACTCGGCCATGGACGCCGACACCGAGGGAGAGGAGGGCGGCACGTATGTCTTCGAGTATTCGGAGCTCCGGTCCCTACTTCCGGAAGAGTCGTTCCCCATCGTCTGTGAGTACTTCGGCATTACCGAAAAAGGGAACTTCGAGGGAAAGAACCACCTGCAAGCCACCCGTCCTCTCGAAGACCTGACCGAGGAAGAGCGGTCGGCCATCCTGGAGGCCCGGCGTCTGCTCCTCGAGGCGAGGGACCGCCGTCCTCAGCCGGATCTCGACGACAAGGTACTGGCCTCCTGGAACGGACTCGCAATACACGCCCTGGCGGACCTGAGTAGAGCCACCGGAAAGGGCAAGTACCTGGATGCGGCCGTGGAGTGTGCAAGGTTTCTGCGTGAGTCCATGACCGAGGAGGGCTCTCTCAGGCACTCCTGGAGGGCGGGCAAGGTCTCGGACCGTACGTTCTCGAGCGACCTGGCATCCGTGGCCTCAGGGGCCCTGGCGCTTTTCGAGGCCACCGGCGACTGGGAGTGGGTGGACCACGCAGTGACGCTGGCCCGCTTGCTTCTCGACCACTTCGTCGACGAAGCCGACGGACTCGTCTACCTCACCCCAGGCGGCGACGAGTCCGGAGCTGGCTCCGACGGGCTGATCGCCCGTCCCAAGCCCATCCTGGACAACGCAGAGCCCAGTCCCAGTTCCCTCTCGGCAATGCTCTTCCTTAGACTCGGGAGACTGCTCGGCGACGCCTCCTTCGAAGAAGCCGGGAAGCGGATCATCGAGTCGGTGGCCCCACTCGCCTCGCGACACCCCTCAGCCTTCGGCGCGTGGCTCTCGGCATTCCTCTTTTACCTCCTGCCCCCCGCAGAGATCGTCGCGTCTGGGCCGCTTTCAGATGCAATGAAGGCCCAGGTCTTCTCGTCGTACTTGCCCAATTTCGTACTCGTACCGGGAACCACCGGAGCGCCGGAGGGCCTCGTGATCCTAGAAGGAAAGATCGAAGAGGAGGGGCGAGGGCGCGTCTATGTTTGTTCGGGGTATGCCTGTGAAGCACCGGCCTTTGGGACCTCCCAGCTGAGAGCGGCCATTCAGGCAGCGGCGGTGCGCCAGAAGCGTCCTGCGTCCTGAAGCGAGTTCCCCAGAGGAGGCTAGGAGGGTCGTTCGGATGAGCAAGTCGGCGCTCGTCGTGATCGACGTGCAGAACGACTTCGTGCCCGGTGGTGCCCTTGCGGTGCCCGGCGGAGACCGGGTGGTGGTGAGAGTGAACCAGATGATGGACTCCTTCGACACCGTCGTCCTCACCCAGGACTGGCACCCACCCGACGACCCGTCCTTCCAGGAGCAGGGCGGCCCCTGGCCTCCCCACTGCATCCAGGACAGTCCGGGCGCGGAGCTTCACCCCGCTCTGGCAAAAGACAAGGCCCACCACGTCGTAAAGGCCGCGGTGAACGACAAGACCTCCGGGACGGACCTCGTCGCGTACCTGAGAGACCACGACGTCGAGGAAGTAACCGTGACGGGGCTGGCCCTCGACTACTGCGTGCGGGAGACTTCTCTTTCGCTCGCGGACGCCGGCTTCAAGGTCAAGGTGGACCTGCCGGCCACTCGAGCGGTCGCGGAGGAGACGGCCAGGAAAGCTCTCGCCGACTTCGAGGCCTCCGGAATAGAGGTGACGGGCAGTCTGGAAGAGGCCCTCGAGAGCTAGTCGCAACTACCCTGGAAGCGGGGGCGAAAATCCTCTAATGCCACAGCTCTTCTAGTCGATAGAAGACACGGGCGGTGCTACCCGCCTCGCTTCAACCCTCAGGGAGTCGCTCGCCGGAAGGGCCTGTCCCGTGGTCTTGGAGGGCATGGGATGCGGCGAGCTCCCAGGCGAGTGATCCTGAAGACGACAGAGTGGGGGCTCTCCTGGCATGGTCGGCTCCACCTTCGAGGAGCCATCGGGACGAAGTGGGAGGCGGCCCTGGGGGCCTGTGGGGCGATTTCGCCGGGAGGTTGTGTCGGTTTCGGTGAAACTAGGGAAATGGGCGAGGCCACGGCCTGTTATAGAATGGTGAGTCTGCAGCGGGGGCGCCACAGAGCTTGGTTTCAACCAAACCGTCGTCTCGATACGTTCGGGGTCTCTCCGTTCCCGACCCCAAGAACTTCTCCAAATCGGGATTTCCTGCAACGGCGTGGGTCACGGGAGGGCTGAATGGCGAGGGTGCGTAAGGAAGCGCTCGAGAGCGAAGACCTCCTCGGTCAATACCTCAAGGAAATCGGGCGCCACACGCTACTCACACAGAAGGACGAGGTAGAACTCGCCAAGGCGATCGAAGCCGGCACGGAGGCGGCCGCCAAGCTCGAGGACCCCAACGCGCGGCTCTCCCGCGAGGAGAGGGTCCGTCTCCAGCGTCTCGTAAGGGAAGGAGACAAGGCGAGGAAGCGCTTCCTGGAGTCCAACCTCCGCCTGGTGGTCTCCATCGCCAAGAAGTACACGAACTCCTCGGGAATGCCCCTCCTGGACCTCATCCAGGAAGGGAACCTCGGCCTCATGCGAGCGGTGGAGAAGTTCGACTACCGTCGCGGCTTCAAGTTCTCCACCTACGCCACCTGGTGGATACGCCAGGCAATCACCCGGGCCATCGCGGACAAGTCCCGGGTGATAAGGGTGCCCGTCCACATGACCGAAGTCGTCACCAAGCTCAACCAGGCGCGCCAGAAGCTCGAAGCGGAGCTGGGAAGGAGACCCTCGGACATCGAGCTTGCAGAGGCGACACAGCTGCCCGTCGAGAAGGTCAGGCTGGCGCTCGAGTCCATCTACGACGTCGCCTCCCTCCACGAGACCATCGGTGAAGACGAAGAGACCGAGCTCGAGGACTTCATAAAGGACGAAGAAGCCCCAAGCCCCGAGCAGGACGCGCTCAAGTCGACCTCGAAAGACGAGATCCGCAAGATCCTGCAGGTCCTCAAGCCCCGCGAGCGGGCAATCCTCGAGATGCGTTTCGGGCTCGACACCGGGGAAGAGCGGACCCTGGAAGAGGTGGGGAAGGCGTTCGGGCTGACGAGAGAGCGAATCAGGCAGATCGAGGCCAAGGCCCTGTCGAAGCTACGGCACCCCTCGATGGGTACCCTCGTCGTGGAACAGGCGTCTTGAGCCCCTCGATCAGCGATTCCTCCAACCCGTCGGCTTCCCGCCTGCGATCCGGGCGGCCGCCGGAGGGAGGGAGATCCTGAAGTGCCCGGCTGTAGCTTTTGCGGACATGCGAACCCTCCGGAGGTCACCAGGTGCGAGCTGTGTGGCCAGGAGCTGATCTTGCCGCCCAGCCAGTCGATGGGGCCTCCGGCCTCGACCGGCCAAACCGGCTCCCCGGCCGGATCCTCGTTCAACCAGGGCTTCACCGCCGGCACCCCCAGGGGGGCGACCCAGGCTCTCTTCGACGCCACGAACGCAGCACCCTCGCGCTACGACATAACTGCACCCTCCTCATCCACCGACTCCTCCCGGGACTCGATGCCGCCGCCGGGCTGGGGCCCGAGGGGGTCCACGACTTCGTGGAGCCTCTCGGGGACGGGCGCGACGGTCCCCGTCATGCCTCCAGGGAAAGCGAAGAAGCGCTCGAAGGGGACATCGCTCCTCAAGGAGCTACAGGGGTACGCGAAGCTCCTGGTGATAGTGGCGCTGGCGGTGGTGGCAGTGGTCGCGTTCATGAAAGCGAGGGCCAACTCGGCCGACTTCAAGGTCACGATCTACGCGGTTCCGAGCGAGGACATCAAGGGGGAACTGGTGATCCTCGACTCTGCCGGCAACGAGCTGGCGAAGAAAAAGGTCGACGACACCGGCGCCAGGTGCGGAACGTACAAGCGGTCCGATGTCGAGCTGAGGGTCAAGAAGAGCTCGGATTACGTCATCGAGTGGAACGGCGCACGAGCAGTACCTGTCACCGATGACGACCTCGAGCGAGCGGGGTACGCCCTTACCCTCGACATCCGACGAGCGGTGAGCGTCGAGGTCGGGGCGCCAGTAGCAGTCTGCTGACCGCCGCCCGACCCTTGGGGGGTCACGAATTCGAGCGCGCCCTTGCTGCCAGGCGCTGGCGACCCCTTACCGGATCGCCGCAGCCAGTAGCCACAGGGCCAGGACCGCGACAATCACGATTCCCACGGCCCCGCCTCCGATCAGAAGCCACCTCGGCACACCGCCCGCCGGTTTGGCGGATGTCGGGACGGCCGGCATAGAACCCGTGGCCGATGGAGGCATGGTGACCCGAGCCCCCGGGGGCATCGTCACCCCGGCGGTGCCGGAAGGAGTGGTGAGCCGAGCACCCGGAGGCATCGCCCCGGAAGCCGCAGGGGGCGTCGTCACCCGCGCGCCTGTAGGTATGGAAGTGGCTGCTCTGGGCGGAACCCCCACGGGACGGGCCGGGCCGCTCGCCGGGGCCCCCACAGCCGCAGGAGCTCCTACACCGCCTGGCTCCTCGTCGAAGGTCGCGATTCCCGGGACCGACACCGCCTCCTCCAGAGCTCCGGACGAGGCTGCGTCGAAGAAGTCTCCGTAGCGATCCGGCGCCTCTCCCCGGCCAAGCTCCAAGGCTGAGGCGAGCTCTTCGGCAGTGGGCCGGTCTGCTGGGTCCTTGGAGAGCGCCCGCGTGAGCACTGGCCGAAGCGAGGCCCCTACCGGGACTTCCGAGAGGTCCGGGTCTTCCCGCACCACCTTGGTGAGAATCTCCTTTACGTCGGCGCCGTCGAAGAGGTCGCGTCCGATCAGCGAGTAGACGAAGACACAGGCCGTGGCGAAGATGTCGCTTGCAGGGGTGGCCTCCTCGCCGAGGATCTGTTCGGGAGCCATGTAGCCTGGGGTACCCAGTACCGGCTCCTTCTTGGTGGCCTTGCGCAGCTTCTGAAGCTGGGCGAGGCCGAAGTCGAGGATCTTGGCCTTGTCGCCCGAGACGATCACGTTTTCCGGCTTGATGTCCCGATGAACCATCCCCTGGGCATGAGCGGCCTGAAGGCCCCTCGCTACCTGTGCACAGATGTCGCATGCCACCGAGAGCTGGAGCGGCCCGTCACGCTCCACCATGTTCCTCACGGTGGTACCCTCGACGAATTCCATGACGATATAGGGCGGTTTGGCGTCGACGACGTCGTAAAGGGTGACCACGTTGGGGTGGGCCAGCTTGGCAGCGGCCCGGGCTTCGATGAGGAAGCGCTGGATGATCTGGGTGGCTTCCATTCCGCCCGCTTCCACGAGCTCGGGGGAGACCATCTTGATGGCGACGGGTCTGTCCAGCAGCGTGTCGTGGGCCTTGATCACCACGCCCATCCCGCCGCGCCCGAGCTCGCCCTCGACGCGAAAGCGGTCACCGAGTAATGGTCTTCCTTCCCCCACCTGGCCTCCCACGGCAAATCCGCGGCATTCCCCTGAAGCGGCCGCTTCTCGACGCCTCGATTCTACCCGCCCTGCAGCTCGCTCAGCTGCATCGCGACCGTGTCGGTATGGTGACTCCCTCAAGCAGAGAATGGGCGCCGACCTGGTTTGCCCAAATAATCGGCCGCGATGGACCCGGAGTTGACCTTGGGGGCACCGCAGCCACTCCGACGCGATTGACGAACACCCTGGCGACAGGTACAATTAGGCGACGCCCAGGCAGGGCAGGTTGAAGCGCTGTTCGGATTTCCGGGGCTTTCCTTGATTCGAAACACTGCCACCCGTCGACTCTTCGCCGCACGCCTGAGGACTTCTTACAAGGGGACGCCCCGAAGGGCCACCTACAAGGGCAAGGACCGGTACTCCTCCCCCGGACCTGGCCCACGCACGGCCCCCGCCACATCATCCCTTACATCAGGACGCCGTCACCTGGTCGGCGACGCCGGCGTGGAGGCCTGGTTCGCGCTCTGTGCCGAGAAGGACTACGAGAGGGCCGAGGCCCTCGCCGAGGCGGTGCTCGAGGCAGATCCGGCGTCGCGCTTTGCTCGTTCGACCCTTGCGGAGATCTACGCCTTCAAGGCCCGGTGGGAGGAAGCCATAGACCAGGTCGTAGAGGCCCGCCGCCGCCACCCGGAGGACCTCTGGTACCGCCTTACCCACGCAGACTTTCTTACCGAGGCAAAGGACTTCGAGTCCGCCGTTGCCGTCCTCGAGGAGGCAGCCGAATTCGAACGGCTGCAAAGACATGCCTACAAACGCCTCGCTCGACTCTGGTTCCGCCTGGGCGAGCTGTCTCGAGCCCTTCACTGGCAGGAACGGCTCGTAGCTCTCGCCCCCAACTACCTGGTTTACGCCTCCGACTACGTGCTGCTCGCCTGGCTGCAGGTCCGGGTCTGGGGCGATTCCGCTGCAGCCTCCCGGACACTGCAAGCCGGACTGGAAATCTACAAAAAGGGAGGTGTCATCAGGGCAGCGGCAGAGCGCCTGGAGCGAGGCGAGCTCTTATCCGAACCACCGCCGCTGTCCTGGCCGGCGACCGACACCCCCTCGGCAGCCAGACGGGCCCTGACCCAGGCGTTCCAAATGAGGGACGAGGACACCGGCCTGCGCAGGATCCCTGTTCCAGCTCCGCTCGTCACCATGCACACCGACCTGGTCGCACTTGCCGACGCTGCCACCGCTTCGGTCCGTGAGCCCTCCGACGTACTGGCGGTGTCCGAGTCTGTGCTCGCCATCTCTCAGGGCCGCGCCATTCCCCTCGAACTGGTCGATCCGGGGCCGATCGCTCGCGTGCTGTGTCGGTTCGTCAATCCAGAAGGCCCGCTGCACAGTCCAGAGGGCATGCAAGGGGCCGTGGCAGAGGCGGGAGCCCCCAGGGTATTCGCTGCTGCGGCAGCCGGCGGCATCGGGAAGCTCCTGAGGCTACACGGGCTCTTCTACAAGGTCGCCGGAGCGCCGACCGCGATGATCGACGACGTCGCCGCCTGCATGCCCCCCTTCGACCACCACCTGATCCTTGGGCCATCGAGGCCGGACGAGTTCGCCGCCCTGGCAGCCGAGGCCCTCGGATGCCGAGTCTGCGTCGTGGACGCCAACAACAAGACCGGAGCCTGGATCGTCGGGGCTTCTACCGGCATCGACAAGGCTTGTGTGGAAGAGGCACTTTCGGACAACCCCGCCGGCAACGAGGACCAGCAGACACCCCTCGTCCTGATCAAAGGACTCTAAGGAGAAGGCCGGGCGGGGCGCCCCGGCGAGGACTCAGAGGCCGAAGACCACCGCTGCCGCGTAGGCCCCCACGAGCAAGGCTCCCACCAGACCGTGCAGGGCGACGTTCCTTGCCATCACGGGCATCAGTGCGTAAGGGTCGTCGTAGTGGCGGTCAAGCCCACGGTAGACGGCGACGGCGAGCGGTGCAGCCACAAGAGCCGCCAGGGTACTAACCGGCATGAGTCCCGCGAGTACGCCGAGGGGGATCGAGGCGAAGGCCGCCGAGGCCGCGACCCCGTAGCCGAGCACGATCGCTCGCCTGGAGAACCGCACGGCCACGGTAGCCTTCCCGGCAGCCGCGTCGGCCTTGCGGTCCGGCACCTGGTTCACGTAAAGGATCAGCATCACCAGGATCGCCACCGGTATCGAGGCGTAGACGGCTTCGACCGTGACCGCGCGAGCAGCCACGTAGTACGACCCAAGGACGACTATCGGGCCGAAGCCCAAGGCGACAGCGAGGTCGCCCAGGCCGCGGTAGGCGAGCTTGAACGGTGGCGCCGAGTAGAAGATCGCCAGGAACAGGCCGACGGCGCCTATGGGGAGAAGCAGGTACCCCCTGAGTACGGCCAGCACGACACCGATTGCGGCGCCGGCAGCCACCAGGCCGGCCGCCCACAAGAACATTGTCCGCCGCGAGACCAGACCGTACTGAATCACACGGGACCCACCGCTGTAAGGCGTGGGGTTCACGTTTGCCTCATCGGCTCCCGACACCGAGTCGTACACGTCGTTCAACATGTTCAGACCCAGGTGGATAAGGGAGGCCCCCACCAGCGCGGCCGCCACGGCCCACCAGGCCGAGTGCCCCTGCCACCGTGCGACCACCGCGCCCAGGGCTACAGGTACCACGGTCGCCGACAGAAACGGAACCCTGGTGGCGAGAAAGACCTTCCACGGCAGCGACAGCTTCGGGGCTACCCGCTCTCCTCGTCTCGCCTCCAGCTCCTTCATGTAGCGGTGGGCACGACCGACCGAGCGCTCGCAGTACTCGAAGAAGGGGACTTCTGCCTCGTCCCACCCACCGACCTTCTCGGCCACAAGCTCGAACCGGTCCCCCGCAGGCCGCAAGACCCCCTCGAGGGTCACGTACCTGCGGTCGGTGTAGCCGACGCCCTCCACTGGCCTGATACTGCTGAAGATGACCGTGACACGTCGGCCGACTCCGAGCCCCGGGGGCGTCGCTATCGGGTCGAGTACCACGCGTGGTTCCCCCTCGGCCGCCTCGAAGGACGCGGGAACGCTCATCGGGTACCCGTCGTCGTCGAGGTAGGTGATTACCGCCTTGACGAAACCCTCGAGCCGGAGTTCCTTCTTTGCGAGACGAGTCCCTACAGCCATCTGGACCTCCTCCAGGCGACGACCCTCCGGGGAACGATCTCGATCACCGCTCTCTCCCAGAAAAGCGGCATCGCGAAGCGCTTCTTCAAGTACAGGTCGACCGACGGCTCCTTGGCGCGCCACAGCGGCAGCAGGCGCATCCAGCCCGAGTGCAGATCGTCTGCTACGACCCGTGCGTCTCCCTGAATAGTGGCACCCGCAAGATCCGAGCCCGCAAGGGCGTGCTCGTCCGAGATGGAGACCGCCACTTTGGGGTCGGCTTCGATGTGTTCGAGCTTGCGGCTGAAGAGGACGCTGGAGGTCATGTAGATCTTCTCCCCGTCGTAGAGCGGGATAAGGGGGTAGGAGACGGGACGCCTCCCCTCGCCCACCACGGATAGCTCGGCCACAAGCGCCCGCTCGAGTAACCTCTCGACCTCCTCAGGCATCCTGGCACCGGGGCGGTCGAGCCTCACGTCCAGGTCGTCGGTGCTCACTCGTTACCTCCTAGTTCGCATACCGCTCTTTCGTGTCCCGCGCCCAAACCGAGACGCCTCCCTCTCTTCCCGGGGTTCGAGGGAGGCGACGGTAGCCACTCGACGGGCTTCCTGGGGCCGCCACGGCTCTCCGGAGCTGAACGCAGCCATGCCCCGCTCGATGGCAGCCGCGAACTCGCCCAGGGCCTCCACCTTGCGCCGGACCGCAGAAGATGCCTTTCCTTTCTCCAGGGCACGCCTGGTCTCCTCGACCGTGGCGGTGACCTGACGCAGGTTCCACCTGAACCTCCGCTCGACGATCTCCTGGAGGACCCTCCAGAAGTCCGTCGCCCCCTCGTAGTGGTCCTTGCGGGAGCCGGGAACCGAGATCCGGCGGACGAGCTGCCACTCGAGGAGAGCCTTCACGTTCACCGACGCGTTGCTCTTTGCGACCTGGAGGGCGGCGCAGATGTCGTCGAGGCTGACCGGGCGGTCCTGGAGGTAGATGTACGCGAAGATCCGACCCTGGGTCTGGGTAAGCACGCCTGAAGTGGCGGCTGCCACTCCCATGCCGTCGATGAAGACCCGCTCCGCCTCGCCCAGTCCAGACATCAGTAGCCTCTCTCTCCTGGAGTACCGTGTCCGCCTCGAGGGACTCCGTTCTTCGGTACGTTCGGATTGTTTAGAACAGACAGCACCGGCCAGTCAAGTCGGACTTCTTGGCAGAAGTGGCACGAGCAGCGCCGCGCCTGCGCTCAGTAGGCACTTCTCGCGCAGGCCCCCAGCGAGGAGAGAACTTGGGAAGCCTTCTCCCCGACCTTCTCCAGAGTTCCCGCACGAAGTCCGTGGTGGACCGGCAAAGCGAGGAGGCTCGAGCGGGCCTCTTCTAGCTCTCTTGCGAAGCGCTCGTCGGTAAGGCGGTGGGCGACGGGCCATACCTCCAGCACCCTGATTCCCGCTTCGTAGAAGCAAGCCACGGCTCGGCGCCGGTCTCGGGTAAAGACCGGCAGGAAGAGCGGAACGGCCCCGTCCGGAAGTGCACCAAGACCGGGGGGGACGAACTCGCCGAGACCGAACTCCCAGAGGAGCCTGTGGTAATTGGCCCGCCTGGCGGCCGCCGCCACGGAGGGGAACTGGCCGGCTAGCACCAGGTAGGTAAGGAGCGACGCCCTAGTCGCGGCCGTCCGCAGTGACCCTTCGTCCAACTCCCAGCCGCCCTGTCCTTCGAAGGCGTAGACAGCCTCCTCGAGCTCGCCGGCGAGTGCTGCTCGCTCTGTCCTGGAGAGTAGCGAGGCGGTGTGCGCTGCCGCATTTCCGGCCGTGCCGCGCCGAGCTGCGAGGGCCAGAAGCGCCTGAGAGGCGACCGATCTGATACGCCGCCCGGGCGGCGGGAAGCCGGGAAGGGGGGCCACGGGAAGTCGCTGCGCCCCGTCGCCGCCGTCGCCACCCTCTCCCCGGACGAGCAGCGCACCTCCGTCCGGCACACCCAGGCTCTTTCTGACGGAAAAGATCGAGACTGCCGACCTGGAACCGACCGGCGTGCCGTCGGGATAGCACGAATACAGAGCGTGGGCAGCGTCTTCCACGAAGATCGCTGACTCTGCCTCCTCTCCCTCGGCAGGCGGCCAGATACCTTCCACCCTCGGAGGGAAGCCGAAGAACGACACGATGTATCGGAAACAGGCGCCTCTCGAAGCATCTGCGAAGGAGTCTGCGTCGACGGTCAGGTCGGACCTCACCCTGTAGAAGCGAAGAACAAAGCCCGCTCTGTAAAGCGTCTCTATCTCGGAGCCGCAGTGGTAGGACGGCACTGCTACGCTGTGAGGGCCCGGGCACCCGCACCGCGACGCCAGGATCCTGCAGCCCAGATACAGAGCTCCCCTGCCGAGGTGGACGAGTACTGCCTCCGCCCCTCCGCCCACATCGTCGGCACCCGGCAAGAGCGATTCTCGAGAGCCATCGCCAAGGAGAAGCCCTGCGTCAACCCGACCGGTGCGGATGAACCTTCTGAGCCCGGCGGGCTGTCTCAGGGTGCGAGAGATCCCGCGCAGAGCTGCGCCCGCCTCGAGCGGTGGGTACGTACAGACCACAGGTGAGTCGCTCATCTCGTAGTGCGCCTCATCACCGGTGCCTCCTCGACCTCTGCGAAGAGCTCTTTCGGGGTGACGATCCGCCTGAGCATCTCGAGATCTCGGACTCGCAGCACAAGGCCGGCCCCCAGGAAAACCCCTGCGACAGCGATTCCCGCCACGGCCACCTCGACGGCCTGCGACACCAGGCCTGTCCCCAGGCGCGCCAGTATCGACGCTGTAGTCCACCGCCCGACAGCCCATGCCGCGAGCCCGGCCAAGCATGCGGCCGTCGCCACCCGCAGCAGCGGGTCTACCAGTTCCACCAGTCTGGGACCTTTCCCGAGGCGTCGGAAGAGAACTGCGACGGCCAGGACCGCGCCCACGTAGTAGCCGGCGCTGTGCGCTGCAGCCAGGCCGACAATCTGGAACCTGGGGTATAGCGCAAAGTCGAGCACGACCGTAACCCCGACCTCTACCAGGTTGAGCAGGAACGGCGTCCTGGAGTCGTGCATTGCGTAGAAGCAGCGCACCGCCAGAACCCAGATCGAGAACGGCACTATCCCCAGTGAAAAGGCGACAAGCGTGGAGGCCACCAGTCGAGAAGAGTCGGCCGACATGATGCCACGCTCCAAAAGGAGGGTCACCGCAGGAGCCGACACCAGGACGAGAGCCGCAGTGGCAGGCGCCAGAAGCACGCTTATGGCTCGGATAGCCCTCTCCAACCTCGCCGAGATGGCGTCCTTGCGACCCTCCACCCAGAAGCCGGCGATGCTCGGGACCACGGCCGTTACGACCGATATCGCCACGAGCCCAATGGGGAGCTGGAAGAACGCAAAGGCCATGAAGTAGGCCGTGGGTCCGCCCTGAATTCCGTTCGCCAGATAAAGGGCGATCCCGAACCCGACCTGGTTGGTGACCACGAGACCGAAGATCCAGGTCGAAAGGCGCAGTAGTTTCGGCCAGGAGCTGTACTTTAGATGGGCGATGCCCCTGCGGACCCGGATGCGGAGAGGAAGTCTTCGAACCGCCGGCCACTGGGCGGCCGCCATGGCAGCCACCCCCGCTGTGGTACCCAAGGCCAGAACGAAAAGTCCGAGCGGAGGGGGCTCTCCGGCTGCTGCCGCTTCCCTGGGAGTCAGGTAGGCGAACACCAAAAAAGTCGCTATCGCCACCACGTTGTTGGCCACTGGGGCAAAGGCCGTCGCCACGAACCGGTGGTAGGAGTTGAGCAGAGCAGCCGTCACCGCCGTATACCCGTAGAAGACGACCTGGGGAGCGAAAAACCTGAAGAAGTACGTTGCCTGCCGCTGCTGTATCGCCCTGGTCTCCTCGGGGAGGCGAGAGGTGAAGATACCGATGATCAGCGGCGCCAGTACGATGGCCACGAGCGTCAACACCACAAGAGCTCCCATCGCGCCCACGAACAGGGCGGAAACGCGGTCGGCAGCCTCCTGCTCGTCTCTGGCGGTCTTGATGTCCTCGACGAGAACTGGGATGAATACCGAGGTGAGGACCCCGCCCAGGACCAGCTCGTAGATGACGTTGGGAAGGGTGTTGGCTATGTTGAACGAGTCGGCGAGGCGGCTCTCGGCGACCCCGATCGCAAACGCCATGGCGGCAAGGCGACCTAGGCCCGTCACCCTCGAGAGCGCCGTGCCCGCTGCCATGGTCACGGCCGGACGAGATAGCGAGCGTCTCCCAGCTCGGGTCCCCGCTCCCGACAATTCCGGTGCGACGTCGCTCTCACCCCGACCACGCGACACCCCGGCCGGAACCGAGGATTCCGGTAATGGAGCCGAGGGCTTATCGGTCACTTGGTTACCATCGAGTAACTAATCCTCTTGATGCGGGCTGCCGACCGGGCCGTCCGCCTAAAGCATGCACTCTCTTCTGGGGGGTGGAATGGATCCTCGACAGCCCGTGATCATCGGAGTAGCACAGGCGACCAACCGCCCGAAGACCCCACAGAAACTCGTCACTCCCCTCGACCTCATGGAGCAGGTCTCCGCCGGGGCGATCTCAGACACCGGAGTCCAGGACATCGCACGCCGGATCGACACGGTATACGTCGTCAACATCATCTCCTGGACTTATGCAGACCCCCCGGGAGAACTGGCCAGGCGCCTCGGAGTCGAACCGAAGACGACGGGATACACCGCGATAGGCGGGAACTCTCCTCAGTGGCTAATAAACAGAGCGTGCAGGCAGATACTCGCCGGGGACTCCGACGTGGTGCTGATCGCCGGAGCGGAGGCATTCGCATCGGGCGCTCAGGCGAGAAACTTCGGGGTGAAGCTGGACCGCGGGGACCGGTCCCGGCAGCCCGAGACGATCGGCGACCAGCGGACGGGACTCTCCCCCGAAGAGATCGCAGCCCAGCTCATCACCCCGGCCCAGGTATACCCCATCCTCGAGAACGCCTACCGGAAGGCTCTGGGGCGGAGCATACCCGAGCACCAGAAGGAGCTGGGCAAGCTGTTTGAGTCCTTCAATGCCGTGGCCAGGGAAAACCCCCTGGCGTGGTTTCCTGAAGCTCGCACTGCAGAGGAGATCGCCACCCCGAGCCTCGAGAACAGGCCTACCGGGATGCCCTATACGAAGTACATGAACGCTGTGATGAAGGTGGACCAGGGAGCGGCCCTGGTCCTCGCCTCGGCAGAGACAGCCCGGTCGGCAGGAGTCCCCAATGACCGCTGGGTCTTCCCTGTAGCCGGAGCCGACCTCAACGACGTGTGGTTCTTCTCCCGCCGACCCGACCTGGCTCGCTCTCCCGCCATCAAGGCCTGCGGAAAGGCCGTCTTCGATGCTGCGGGCTTGGGACCAGACGAGGTCGACTTCGTCGACCTGTATTCCTGCTTCCCGGTTGCGGTGGAGATTGCCTCGGCCGAACTAGGGCTTTCCCCCGGAGGAGACCGTCCGCTAACCCTTACCGGAGGCCTCCCCTACTTCGGCGGGCCCGGCAACAACTACACCACTCACGCCGTCGCCCACGCGGTCGAGAGGCTGAGAGCAAGTCCAGGAGCGAAGGCACTCTGCACGGCACTTGGCTGGTTCGTGACCAAACACTCCGTCGGCCTGTACTCTGGCGAGCCCCCGAAGACTCCTTTCGTCTACTGCGACCTATCCGAAGAGCAGAAGCGGATCGACGCCACGGAGGTGGCCTGGTACGAAGGAAGCTCTCTCGCTCGGGGACGAGTGTTCTCCTATACGGTCCTCTTCGACAGGGCTTCTGCACCGGAGCGAATTCCCGCGGTGGTCGAGACGACCGAAGGCGAGCGGCTGAGGTTCCTGGCCGACATCCCCCTCGATTGCCTGGAGGACCCCTGGAGCCAGGACTTTTGCGGGGTGGAAGGCATAATCGAGCCAGGTACAAAACCCCGGCCCCGGTTCGTCCCCGAGGGTTAGCGCCCGACATGCGGCCGAGGTCCGCCAGGATGCCCCGGGGCCGGTTCGTCCCCGACAGGTAGGGCCCGGCGCCGGAGGTCGTGTGGGACCGGTCGAGACGGAGGGCGGTCAGACAGATGGAAATCGAGCTCGGTACAGCCACGACGTTCTGGAGACCACGACTGGAAGACGGGTCGATTCTGGTGCTGACCCTCACCAGGCCGCCTGCGAACTTGCTCACCTCGGAAGTACTGGTGGAGCTGGCGAAGGTCCTGGACAGGACCGAGTCGAACCCGGCCGTCAAGTGCCTGGTACTGGCATCCGGAGTCGAGGGCCACTTCATCGGCGACACGGAAGACGCCGAGTGGGAGCGTATCACCGCTTCCGAGAGCCCCCAATCCGAGCTGACACCCTGGCACAGAGCTACCTCCCGGCTGGCCGCCTACCCCCTCCCCACAATCGCCGCGATCGACGGGCTGGTCGCCGGTGCGGGCCTGGAGTTGGCCGTCTGCACAGACGTCCGAATCGCCGGTGCCGACGCCTCCTTCGAGTTTTCCTGGCTAAGGAGGGGCTCGATCCCGTGTGCTGGCGGGACCCAGCGCCTCCCCAGGATCGTGGGGAAGTCCAAGACGTTCCAGCTCCTCCTGGCCGGGGAGACACTGGGAGCCGAAGACGCAGCGGCCTGTGGCCTGGTGCAAGAGGCTGTAACCGGAAAGGCCTTCGAAGAGGCCATGGTCCTCGCACGCAAGGCAGCTGCCTCTGCGAGGTCTCAACTGGTTGCCCTCAAGACCGCAGTGGGCGGCTCGGACGTCCCCCTTGCGGAGGGCCTGGCGCTGGAGTCCAGGCTTGCCGCCTCTCTCATGTCCAGCCCGACGCGGCAGGCTCCGGATGAGGTTGGTGCAGCCGACCCTCCGGCTGACGAGTGAAGAAGATATGTGGCAACAGCGAGCCTACAAGAGGTCCGGCGATGCGCTCGGCCTTTCAAGCAGCCCTCGCTGGCCGAGCCCGAGTCGGTCTGACTGCAAGGATCGGACAGGGTGTGACCTACAGCACGGATGCCGGCGGATCGTTCTCAGAGTATGTAAAGCTACGAAAATTGCAAATGGAAGGAGATCTCCTAGATGAGCAGCCGCCCGGAAGTGGGAGGAAGGCTCCGGTTGGTCGCGGGAGTGCCTGAGGACTCAAGATTTGACTCACCAGTTGTCACCCTGAATCCGTCCGGTCCGGTCGGCTCCGGACATGGTGCCAGGACAATCAGGATTCCGACAAAGAAGTGTCGTGATGGAACGCCCCGAGGATAGCCCGGCAGACGAGATAAAGAACCGAGAGTGGGTTCCACATTCCGAGCGGAAGTCGAGAAAGCGGATGCTCGCGCTTCTGGGAGTGGGGGGAGTCGTACTGGTCGCTCTGGTCTGGGCCAGACTGGCTGCCCCCGAGAACGGTAGCCTCGAAGTCGTCCGGGTGGAGAGGGGGACGATAGAGCGCCGCCTGCTTCTCGAGGGAAGGGCCAGGCCGGCTCAGACGTACTCGCTGACCTTCCCCGTTCCCGCTTCCGACGAGAACGTTGGGCCTGACATCGCGGAAATTCTGGTCAAGGCAGGCGACCGCGTCTCCTCCGGCCAGATCCTGGCCCGCCTGGAAGGAGACCGTGTGGAGTCGGCTCTGGTCAGGTCGCCGACCGACGGGGTCGTCGTGGAGGTAAGAGGTGCTGCTGGGGCACCGCCCCCGGTCGGAGCGGTCGTGGTAGTAAGGACTGCCGAGCTGGTCGGCGACTTCGAACTGACCGAGTCGAACCTCGCAGAGCTCGCCGAAGGGATGGAGGCGACCCTCACCGTGCCGGTCCTGTCCTGGTCCGGCCCCACAACGGTCGGGCGCCTTCCCCAGGACCCCAAGGCGTCCTCACCCCTCGGCACCTCGCTCGGGTCCGCCCAGGGAGGCCCCTCCCAGGGGGGAAGCGAGCAAGGTCTCAACTACTCCCTCGAAATGGCACTTCCCTCCATCGAAGGGCTCCGGCCCGGCATGACGCTCAACCTGGATGTGCTGGTGGCAAAGAAGGAGGGCGTCCTGGTCTTGCCCCAGGAATGCATTAGATACGACGGCGAGGGTGCCTACGTAGAAGTACTGAGAAGGGGCCGTCGGGAGGCTGTGAGGGTGAAGACCGGCCTCTCCGGAGAGGACAGTGTCGAGATCCTGGAAGGCCTGAGCGAGGGCGACGAGGTGGTAAAGCCGAGTAGCGCCTCGACGTAGGGGACCGTGCGTGAGTAGTCGGCCCGTAATTTCGCTCGAGAAGATACGAAAGGTCTACGGCTCGGGAAGAGCAGCGGTCGAGGCCCTGCGAGGAGTGGATCTTGAAATCGAAGAGGGCGAGTACATCGCAGTCATAGGCCCTTCGGGGTCGGGAAAGTCGTCCCTCATGAACATCATGGGGTGTCTGGACAGGCCGACCTCCGGAATCTACCGCCTCGGCGGTGTCGAGGTACAGAGCCTGCGAGACGACGTCCTCGCCGAGGTCCGCAACTACCGGATAGGTTTCGTCTTCCAGAACTTCAACTTACTGCCGAGAGCCACCGCGCTCGAGAACGTGGAACTTCCCCTCATCTACCGTGGGATGTCCAGACGAAAACGGCGCAAGCTCGCCGCAGAGATGCTCGAGCGAGTGGACCTGGCCGACCGTCTGGACCACACACCTGCTCAGCTATCCGGGGGCGAGCAGCAGCGAGTGGCCATAGCCAGGGCTCTTGTGACCGACCCGCTGATAGTCCTGGCCGACGAGCCTACCGGAAACCTCGACACGGTCAGGTCAGCCGAGATCCTCAAAATCTTCGACGAGCTGCACGCCGAGGGCCGGACGATCGTGATGATCACCCACGAGCCCGACGTGGCCCAGAGAGCACACAGGCGAGTGCGTCTGAGGGATGGGGAGATAGTCGAGGACTCCTCGGCTCTCGAGAGAGAGGTCGAAACTTCCTTAAAGGGGCCCTCAGACAGGGGGGAGCAGCAATGAAGCTCTACCAGGTCCTCCCCTTGGCGGCCGACTTCGTCCGGCGCAACAAGATGCGAGCCACTCTCACGGCGCTAGGCATCGTGATCGGCATAGCCTCGGTCGTCTCTCTCGTCTCGGCGGGGCAGGCTGCCCAGCAGTCAGTGGTCCAGCAGATCAACTCGCTGGGACCCGACTTGGTCTTCGTCCTCCCCTTCCCGCCGGTCAAAGTCCGCAGGCTGCAAGGGCCACCAGCGATTGCTCGGGCCGGCTCGGTGGGTTCGCTCACCCTGGCCGACGCCTACGCGATAAGGGACAACATCTCGGGGATCAACGGGGTCGCCCCCGAGTTGCAGGCCAACGTGCCTGTCACCTCAGGCGAGGTCCGTCTGCAAGCGAGAGTCCTGGGGACCACCGCGGACTACGAGACCATCAGGAACGCCACTCCCGTGGAGGGGCGCTTCTTCTCCTCTCGGGAAGAACGCCTGGGTCAGAATCTCGCTGTCATCGGCCCGGACATTGCCTCCCGGCTCGGACCCGAAGGGAGGCCGGGCGGCGAGATCACAATTGGAAACAGGCCCTTCCGCATAATCGGCGTGCTCGGATCGAGAGGGATTCTCGGTGGAGTGAATCTCGACGAGATGGTGATCATCCCCGCGCCGACTGCCAAGGACCTCGTCGTTGGGGACGACAGGGTGATCGTCATCTCGGTGTCGGTCAAGGGCGGGGGGACCTCTGCGCAAGGTGAAGCCACCATCGAGCGGATCAAGGCTCTCATACGAAGCCGGCACAACATCCGTGAAGGCGCGACCGACGACTTCAACATCGTCACCCAGGAAGACGTCATGGAGACGGCCCGCTCCATCACCACGATCATGACCGTGCTGTTGGGGGCCATCGCCTCCATCTCGCTGCTGGTAGGCGGGATCGGAGTGATGAACATAATGCTGGTATCTGTGACCGAGCGAACCAGGGAGATAGGTCTGCGCAAGGCGATCGGAGCCAGGAGGCGTGACATCTTGCTGCAGTTCCTGGCGGAATCAGTGGGGCTTACCACAGTTGGGGGAATCGTGGGCGTACTGTTGGGCTCGGTTGCGGCTGTCGGTATCGTGCGCAGCATGGAGCTCACCGGCGGTGCTTCTCCGACCGCAATTGTCATGGCGTTTCTGGTCTCGGCGACGGTGGGTATCTTCTTCGGCGTCTACCCGGCCTACAAGGCATCCAAGCTGGAGCCAATTGAGGCACTGCGGTACGAGTGATCGGGCATGAACGGTTCCGGCGTGGCGTCTGGCCCCACTGCAGCCACCAGAGCCAAGGAGGGCATGGTCGAATGAACTCCAGACGACTTCCCCCACGGTCGCTCAAAAGGATGGCCAGCGTCCTCGCCGCACTGTCCGGCACCCTGGCCGCCACGCTTGCCCTTCTCCCCTCGCCAGCCCTTGCAGTTCCCCAGACGACCGAGGCGTCGAGAATGGACCTGTCGTCGACGGCGCTCGTGGGCGGGGTGGTGGTGCCGGAGCGCTCTACACCACTTTACTTCTCCCCTGCCGTGGCCACGGTCGGCGGAGGCAGGTCGCGGCGCGTCAAATCCGTCCACGTCAAAGTCGGCCAGCGCGTCTCGGCGGGAGATGTCCTGGCCGAGCTCGACGCCGAGGACCTCGAACGCAGGCTCGAGGAAGCCCGGAGCGCCCTTTCCAGAGCCCTTCAAGCGCAGCGTCAGGCAGAAGCTGCCCGACGGGCCCAGGAAGCCCGCCTCGCCCAGCTCGCTCAGGAGGCATCTGCGGCCCAGGCCACTGCCGAGCAGGCCGGCGCGGACGCTGCCCGGGCTCAGGGCAAATGCGCTTCCCTTGCTCAAGAACTTGTCGATACGGTCGTGGAAGAGGTTGCCTCGCTCCCTCCGGCCACTCCGCCCTCGCCTACCTCGATGCCCAGGACACAGGCTGCATTGCAGGCCCTCCTCAAGTGCCAGGCCGACCTCTCCAGGACTTCAGGCGGTGCCGGCGCTGCGTCGGCGACGGCACAGCTCCTCTCTGCCCAGGTAGCGTCTCTGCGGTCCAGCCAGAGCCAGTTCGCGTCTGCGAGCTCTCAGGTCTCGGCAGCGCAGAGGAACGTGGAGCAGATGGAGCGACTGCTCAAGGCAGCTACCCTGGCTGCCCCCTATAACGGTCTGATCTCCGCGGTCAACGTCGGAGAGGGCAACACGTTACCTTCGGGGGTCCCGGCGTTAGAGATTCGCAGCGAGAAGCTGGTCGCAAGAGCCGACCTGGCCGAGGGAGACCTGCTGGGAGTGAAGCCCGGCTCTCCTGCCGAACTCCGCATTCCGACCGTGAAGCTGGAGCTGAGCACCACAGTGACCTCGGTGTCCGAGGATCCACGGGGCCTCAATGCCGGAGGACCGCTTACTTACCCTGCTTACTTCGAGCTTCCAGAGAGTGCTGCGCTGAAGCCCGGCCAGCTGGTGAGGGCGAAGATCCTTGTAGAGTCTCGCCGTGGCGTCGTCGCGGTTCCCTCCAGCGCGGTGACCGAGTCCAAGGGGCTCTATTACGTCATCGTGGTGAAGGACGGGCGTGAAGAGATCCGGAGGGTGGTGCCCGGCATCTCCGACGAGAACTACACCGAGATCCTCCAGGGGCTGCAGCCCGGCGAGCGCGTCAGGACCCTGGCCCCGCAATTCTAGTCGCTCTCTCCAGCCTCACCTGCGATACGGTCAGTCTGGCGCCGGTGCTGCCTGACCGGGTACTCAAGTTCGTCGAGTGATTCTGTCGATAGGGACTTCCAGGAGGTGGTTCGATGATCGACTCTGAAACGCGCCTGCGCCCTTCCCGAGCACCGGACCTCACCCAGGCCCTGCCTCCTGCCCTGGCGACCGTCTTCCCCTACCTCCCTCCCCTGCTGCAAGACGGAGGGCCTTACTACCACCACGTGGTCACGCTGGCGCCCGCACGAGGCGCCACCGCGGCCAGAGTAGTCCTGGGGCGCTACGCCTGGACGGCCGGGACCGAGGGCGGCTGGAAGCTCGTCGAGATCGACCCCCTCGAACTAAACGCCGATACCGAGACCCCCTTCCTGGTAGCCGGGCCACTCGCCTTGAATCCGGAGTGCCCTCAGCTCTGGACGGTAAGAGAGGCCAGAGCTGCCTCGGTATCGGTCAGGGCGGTACCTCGCCAGAGCGGACTACCTACGCTGGAGCTGATGCCTGGAGCGGTGCCTCCCGAGAAGGCGCCTTACGTGCTGAGTCTTCCCCCCTCGTTGTCCCTGCCCAAGACCAGCATGGCTCATCCGTGCAGAATCGAGATCTATCCCCTTGGGGGGTCGGCGTCTTTCGCTTTCAGGTTACGCCTTTACCACAAGAGAGAGCCGAGGGGTGAGACACCGTATCTATTTCACGCCACGGTGAAGTCCCCCAAGGCCTGGGAAATATCGCACGGCCACAGGATCTTGGAGATCGATCCGAGAACCGGCAGGTCCTACGAGGTCGTCGACGCGACCTACGAGTCAGGAGACATGGGGCCGGCCCTAACGGTCTTCTCGGGCAGGCTGCTGGCTGTGTTCATGTGGCGCCCTGACGAGAGGGTGGCCATAACGAACGCAGCGGCCCTCTCCCCGGAGCCACTTCCACCCGACCCGGGACTTTCCGGCGGCTCGGCTCCGTAGGGGCAAGGTTCACAGGCGGTTAGAATTTTCTCTCGAAGCAGGCGGCTTGCCCGTCGGCAGATCTCTCTGCTTCGTCGTCTTTTCAGGAGACCGCCAGTGCGTGAAGTCGCGACCAGTTATCCCGTCAGAGTTCCGATCCAGACCAGGTTCTGCGACACCGACGCCTCCGGCCACATCAACAACGTGGCGCTCATGTCTTACTTCGAGCTGGGCAGGGCGAACTACATGAAGCACGTAAGAGGCTCGTTCAACAGGACGGGTGCGGGTTTCATCCTGGGAAGCATCGAAGCCAGATTCTACAAGCAGGCCTTCTTCGGCGAAGACCTCGTGGTCGAGGCAGGGCTGTCCGGGGTGGGGCGGTCGTCGTTCAGAATTTCGTGCCGGATACTGCGCGACGGAAGCGAGGAAGTGGTAGCCGAATCGGTAGCTACCGTGGTCTCCTACGACTTCGAGAGGGGAAAGTCGGTCCCCTTGAGCGAGGAGTGGATGGCCATGGTCGCAGAGCTGGAAGGCCTGGCCCCGGACCAACTTCTCAGCCAGCCTTCCAGCTGACCTGCCCCCTGTCGTTGCCGGTGCACTTCCCCTGAAACTCCTCCGAGTGCGGCCGGTCCCGTCGAGCTTGCCACGCCGAGGACTTTTCCTCGGGCAGCAACCCCATGACCGCCGGACTACCAGCAAATCGAGAGGGCCGACCCGGTAGCCGCCCGGACCTCCTCTTCGAATGCCTTGCTCGGACTCACCCAGAGGTCAGGAGAAACCCTGAAAGCCTTGCGGATTCCGTCCGATGTTATCTCGACCCTGACGGGGACGGAGCCGCCGTGGCGGAGGAGGACCTCCTTGAGCCCCCGTATACGCTCCGCTACTTCCTCCAGGCTGCATGCATCTGTAGAGAGGGAAATGCGGATCTCGGCGGTGTCCTCGGCGGACGACTCCCCCTCGTCGGAGGAGCCCCCATGCCCTGTGACGTCCTCGCCTTCCAGGGATTCATCGGACTCGGATCCCGAAAGCGAGTCGTCCACAAGCTTTGCTTCCTGACCGACCGAGACGACACCGTTCTGGGACCTGGCCTTGGCGTTGTCTGCGCCCTCCAGGGCCGCGTCGAGGTCCGGGGACTCGAGCTCGTAGAGCGCCTCCGCCAGCAGAGTCGTCTCTTCGTCTCTGCGCTCCAGTCGGCCCTTCACCACGACTACCGCGTGCTCCTTGATCATGTGTCGGTAGTCGTGTGCGGCCTTGGGGAAACACACCACCTCCACCGAACCCGTCAGGTCTTCCAGCACGAAGCTGAACATCTGGTCGCCCTTCTTGGTGAAGCGCGAGCGAAGGGCCGTGAGACACCCTGCGACGAGGTAGGTGCCGTCGGGCAAATCGAAAAGGTCGGCTATCTCGATTCCCAGCTTCGACCTGATGACGGGCTGCTGGTCCATCAAGGGATGGTCGCTCACATAGAGGCCCAGCATCTCCCGCTCGTAGGCCAACTTGGTATCCCGGTCCCACTCCTCTTCGGGAACGACGACCTCAGCGGATTGCCCCGACGTTTCTTCGGCCGATGAAAAGAGCGAGAACTGCCCCTCGTTCTCCATCTTCTTGCGGAAGAGGACCTCCTCGACTATGGACGACGCTGCCTCCAGCAAGCCCTTGCGCGAGTGACCCATCGAGTCGAAGGCACCCGCCTTTATGGCGGACTCGAGGACCCGCTTGTTGAGGACGGACGGGTCGACCCTCTCGCAGAAGTCCCGAAAGTCCCTGAAGGGCCCTCGCTCTCTCGCCTGCAATACGAGCTCGCCCACCGCCTCTCCCACGTTCCTGATCGCCGAGAGGCCGTAGACGATCTCCCCGTCCTTCACTGCGAAGTCGATCTCGGAGTAGTTGACGTCGGGTGGCCTCACCGGAACCCCAAGGGACCTGCACTCGGCGAGGTAGCGAGCGGTCTTGTCCTTGTCATCCTTGACCGAGGTGAGGAGGGCCGCCAGGTACTCGGCGGTGTAGTTGGCCTTGAGATAGGCGGTCTGGTAGGAGATCATCGCGTAGCCGAAGGCGTGTGACTTGTTGAAGCCGTAGTCGGCGAAGGGCTCTATGAGGCTGAAGAGCGACTCGGCGAAGGAGCGGTCGTAGCCGTTGGCCACGCAACCCTCGATGAACTCTTCCCTCTGGGCCGCGACCAGCTCCGGGATCTTCTTCCCGACCGCCTTGCGGAAGGCGTCGGCCTTGGCGAGGCTGAAGCCCGCTATGCGAGAAGCTATCTGAATGAGGCTCTCCTGGTAGACGAGCACGCCGTAGGTCTCGGCGAGTATCGGCTCCAGGTCGGGGTGGGGATAGACGATGGGTTCCCTGCCGTGCTTGCGGTTCACATACTCGGGGATCTTTGCCATGGGGCCGGGCCTGTAAAGAGCGATGACTGCGGCGATGTCGGCCAGTGAGGTCGGCTTGAGGCTTCTGAGAAGGTTGCGCATCTGGGAGCCTTCCAGCTGGAACACGCCGGTCGACTCACCCCGCTGCAGCATCGCGAACGTCTTCTCGTCGTCGAGAGGTATCGCGTCGATGTCGATCTCCACACCGCGAGACTTGCGGGCCAGCTCTCGGGTGCGCTCGATCACCGTCAGGTTTCTCAGCCCCAGGATGTCGATCTTGAGTAGGCCCAACCGCTCCACCGCGTCCATGTCGTACTGGGTCACTACCTCGGCGCCCTCTCCCTTCCGCTGCACGGGCACCCTCTCGGTCAACGGCTCGGGGCTTATTACCACGGCTGCGGCGTGTATCGAGTCCTGCCGGTGTAGTCCTTCCAGGCCCACTGCCACCTCCACCACCCGCCTTACGTCGGGATCGGTCTCGATGGCTTCCCGGAGTGGAGCCGCGATCTTGTAGCTGTCTTCGTAACCAGGGGTCTCCTCGAGGCAGGCCTTGAGGGGCGTTGACCTACCCATGACCAGCGGGGGCATCATCTTGGCGATGCGGTCGCCCAGTCCGTAGGGGTATCCGAGAACCCGCGCTGCGTCCCGGACCGCCGCCCGGGCCTTGATCGTCGAAAACGTGATGATCTGAGCGACGTGGTCGTGGCCGTACCGTTCCGCGGCGTAGCGGATCATCTCCCCCCGGTAGCGCTCGTCGAAGTCCATATCAATGTCGGGCATCTGGCGCCGTCCCGGGTTGAGGAACCGCTCGAAAAGGAGGCCGTACTGGAGCGGGTCGATCTGAACGATGCCAAGACAGTAGGAGACCAGGCAGCCAGAAGCAGAGCCCCGCCCCGGCCCTACCCGTATGCCACGGCTCCTGGCATAAGAGACAAGGTCTCCGACGATCAGGAAGTAGGCCGAGAAACCCATCTCGGCGATCACGCCCAGCTCGTAGTCGAGCCTCCTCACCACCGCCTCCGGAAGAGGCTCCCCGTAGCGCTCCTTCGCTCCCTCGTAGGCGAGCTTTCGGAGGTAGGAGTTCTCGTCGTAGCCCTTGGGAACGTCGAACTTGGGGAGCAGGTAGCCTCCGAATTCCAGGCTTATGTCGGCCCTCTCGGCGATCTCCAGGGTGTTGTCGCAGGCTTCGGGGAAGTCGGCGAAGAGGGAGCGCATCTCGGCAGTCGACTTCAGGTAGAACTGGTCGGACTCGAACCGCATTCTGTCCTTCTGGTCGAGGGTCGCGCCGGTCTGGATGCACAACAACACGTCCTGGATGACCGAGTCCTCGCGCCTCGTGTAGTGCGAGTCGTTGGTGGCCAGAAGTGGAAGTCCGGCCTTCGCTGCGAGTTCCACCAGAGCCCTGTTGACCTTCCGCTGGTCGGGAAGGCCGTGGTCCATCAACTCGATGTAGAAGTTCCCAGGTCCCAGGATGTCTCGCAGGACGAGTGCCTCTTCCTTGGCTCCCTCTTCGTCCCCCTGGAGCAAGAGTTGAGGAATGATGCCCTTCAAGCACCCGCTCGCCGCCACGATCCCCTCGGAGTGGCTCGCCAGCAGCTCCTTGTCGATTCGGGGCTTGTACCAGTACCCGTCGAGGAAGCCCCTGCTGCTCAGCTTCATCAGGTTCTTGTATCCCCCGTTGTTCACGGCGAGCAGGGTCAGGTGGGCGTACCTGTGCCACTCCTCCCCGGTCCCCCGGTCGAAGCGGGAGTCCTTGGCAACGTAGGCCTCCATGCCGATGATCGGCTTTATCCCCCTGCCGGTCGCCGCCGAGTAAAAGTCCACCGCGCCGTAGAGGACCCCGTGGTCCGTTATGGCAAGAGCAGGCTGGCCGTCAGCGGCGGCTGCCTCGACGAGCTCTTCTATCCTGGACGCCCCGTCAAGAAGCGAAAACTCCGAGTGCACGTGTAAGTGGACGAATGAAGACGTCATCTGCCGACTCCGTCTGGAACTGTGGAGAAAGGACCGGCCCCGAAGGTCAAGGGCTTTGAGCGCCGAAGCACGCCAGCGCCGATCTGCCCCCAAGGTGGCCTCTGCGCCACGAGAATAGCACTGCTCCTGCCGGCGACCGAGGACCCCGAGCCCGGCGTTTTCCCGAGCCTTCGAGGGACCAAGCCCCAAGCTCTCCGCTGAAGTACTCTGTATCCGGTTGTAGCCCGCTCATCGGATGCCCTCGATATTTCTGGGGTGGACCTGGATCCTGGAACTCTCGCCGCCAAGATAGACTTGCTCGCACGAGCTGCGACTTCGGAAGAGGCCGCGGCCGCCCTCAAGCAAGTGCTCGCGGAACTCGGATACGACTCCGAGGTAGAACTTGCCACTCCGTCCAAGGAAACGGGCGGGGGAGGCCGTTCCGGGTTGCATGTCAGACCCTCGGCTGCTCCGTCGTGGAAGGTGTCCCTGGTGCCTCAAGGGGGGGCGCCCTCCGGTGACGAATTCGTAGGGCTACTGGCGGCAGTGGCCTGTGAGACATTCGGCCTGGCTGTGGCCCGCATCGAAGCGGCCGGGCGCGCCGAGACCCTGGCAGTCCGCCTCCGGGAGGCGACCTCTCTCCTGCACCACAACGTGAGGACACCGATCACCTCCATCGCCGGCATGGCCCAGACGATGCGCATGCGAGACTCCCTCACCGAAGAAATCAAGGCCGAGTTCCTCGAAAGAATCGAGAAATCGGCGGAGGCGATCGCCGCCATCACTGACGAGTTCCGGGCCCGACTGGATGCAATTTTGCGAGTCGCCGCTTATCCGCAAGAGCTACTCGACCTTGAAGAAATATTCGAGGGCGCGCTCCAGCGGATGCGAGACGCAGGCGCGGAGGTGGTCCGGGTGACCGAGCCAGGCCGTTCCTTGACGCTCCTGGCCCCACGACAGCTCCTCGAAGAGGCCTTCACGACCATTGCTGGGCACGTAGCATCGGTTACCTCCGCCAAGGTGGTCGCTGCCCTCAGGGAAGAGGTAGCGAGCTTTCGCACGGCTACCGATGGCCCCGAGACCCCCACCGTAAGGGTCATCTTCAAGGCTCCCGTGTCACCGACCTACGAGATACCGGAAGAACTGGCGACAATGTGGGTTCCGGAGGGTGCCCTGATAGCCGACGACCAGCCCGAGAAGCTGGCCCGGCCCTACCATCTCCTCCAGGCACTAGGAGGTCGACTGGACATTTACGAGGAAAGCGGGGATGCGGTTTTCGAGATCCTCGTACCCATGCACTTGTGAGGGTGGGGAGTCGCGCCAGGTGCCGGCGGGGTTCTGGAATTCTGGTGACACCGCCTTGCGAGCCGCCAGAGCACACCGGCGCTGCAGACAGCTCACCAGTCCGAGTGGTTGAGGAGGTCGTGTGAGCGAGGGATACGAAACCATCGACTTCGAGGTCAAGGACCGGATAGCGACGATCACTCTTGACCGTCCCGAAAGGCTCAACGCCTTTACCGTCCAGATGGGGAACGAGATCGCAGACGCCCTATGGCGCTGCGACGCAGACGACGAAGTCCGCGTCGTCATCCTGACCGGTAGGGGGCGGGCTTTCTGTGCAGGGGCAGACCTGGACCCCGAAGGACAGGCCTTCAAGGCCTATGCAGGAGGCGAGCGAGGGGGAGGCGGGGGGGCACACCGTCCGATGGACCCCTGGAAGCTGCGCAAGCCTGTGATCGCCGCCCTGAACGGGCATGCCGTGGGGGTGGGCCTGACCCTGGCAATGCAGTGCGACGTGCGGTATGCGGCGGCCGGCTCCAAGCTTAGCTTCGCCTTCGTAAGGCGCGGCATCATCCCGGAGCTGGCCAGCCACGTGATAGTCCCCCACGTGATCGGACTTTCGAGAGCGGCGGAGCTAATGCTCTCGGGTCGGACGATCCTCGCAGAAGAGGCGGCCGAAATGGGCCTCGTCTCGCGAGCCGTGCCCGCGGAGGAGGTGTATCCCGAGGCATTGCGACTGGCAGTCGACATTGCGGAAAACTGTGCGCCCGCCTCGGTCGCCATCTCCAAGCGGCTTTTGTGGGAGTCGCTCAGCCCTCGCATCGAGCAAGTCGCCGCCAAGGAAGCGGTTCTCTTCGCCTGGGCAGCGGCACAACCCGACTCTGTGGAAGGAGTGAAAGCTTTCGTAGAGAAGCGCAAGCCCGAGTGGAAGTTGAAGCCCTCGAAGGACTACCCGGAATGGCCCGGATCCTGAGCGAGACCGTCGGTCTGCGCGGCTGCTGGCCCGGGGCCTACTTGATGACCACCACCTCGACGGGACCGTCTCTGCGTAGCACGTTCACGCCAACGTCGTCCTGATATCGCGAGAACAGAAGGCTTACCGAGGAACCTCCACACCTCAGCCCGGTAACCTTCACCCTCTCCAGAAACGGGGGCAAGGTCGGACGCCTGAGCGTCACCCTCGACCGTTGGGCGTCGACCTCGAGCCCCAAGCATGCCCTCAACATCAAAAAGACGCTTGCAGCAGCCCAGGCTTGCGGGTTGCACGCCACCGGGTAAAGGACCGGTTCTTCCTCCTCGACACGGTCGAAACCGCAGAACAGCTCGGGCATCCTCATGTGGCCGAAGTGAGAAACGGCGTCGAACATCGCCGAGAGGACCCGTACCGCCGCATCCTTGATGCCGTATACGGCCATCCCCTGACATATCAGAGAGTTGTCGTGCGGCCACACCGACCCGTTGTGGTAGGAGATCGGGTTGTATAGGGCCTCCCCCTTGGCGACTGTCCTTATCCCCCAGCCGCTAAAGAAGTCGGGACCCATCAGTGAACGCACCAGGGTGACCGCTCTTCGCTCGTCGGCCAGTCCCGTCAGGAGAACGTGGCCAGCGTTCGACGTGCGAACCTCGCAGGGCCGCTTCCTGCCGTCCAGCGCGAGGACATAAGTGCCTATCTCTTCGCACCAGAAGGTGTCCTCGAACCGCTTCTTGAGCACGTCGGCCGCTTCCATCTGGCGGCTTGCCATGTCGGTCTCGCCAAGGCGGTAGGCTATCTCGGCCAGTGCCAACCTGGCCGCATAGACATAAGCCTGGACTTCTACGAGCGCTATCGGTCCCACCGGAATCCGCCCGTCAGCGTGAAAGACGGCGTCCTTGGAGTCCTTCCAGCCCTGGTTCTCGAGCCCGTTTCCCTTGTGACCGACGTACTCGACCCACCCGTCCCCGTCTCGGTCACCGTACTGGTCGATCCACGATGCCGCCCGGGCGATGTTGGGCCATATCCGCTCCACGAACTGCAGGTCGTCCGTGTGGCGCAGGTACTCGCCAGCAAGCCACACAAAAAGGGGCGTCGAGTCGACCGACCCGTAGTAGCGCCTGAAGGGAACCTCGCCCAGGACGGACATCTCCCCGAAGCGCTCCTCGTGGATGATCTTCCCCGGCTCGGACTGAAAGTACTCGTCCGTTTCGGTGGCCTGGGTAGCGGCGAGATACCCCAGCACCCCTCGGGCAAGGGACGGGCCGACCATCAAGAACTGGTAGGCGGTGATGCACCCATCACGCCCGAATGGAGCCGAAAACCAGGGGATTCCCGCATACGGATATGGGCCGGTAGGAAGCTGAGAGACCAGATTGTGCACGTCGGCGAGGGAGCGGTGGAGCCACGCGTTGAACGACTCGTTCGACGTCTCGATCTCCGCCTCGTCTGCAGCAATTCGCCCCAGTTCTGCACGAAGTTTCTCGCGAGCCAGGTCGAACGTGAGGACGGTGGGCCGGCCCCTAGGCTGGCAGTAGGCGGTGACCTCCAGATCTACCTCGTCCTTCGGACGCAACGTGAAGTAGAAAACCGGACCGCCGGCCGTCACCTCGGAAGCGTCGATGCTCCAGCCCACCGTGGTCCGGCGCCGCTTTCCGTCCAGGCCGTAGTAGTCGAAGACGATGCAGTCGTCACGGACCTCCGGAGGCTCGAGCCTGCCCCGCCGCTCGCGCCCTACCCCTCGGACCTCGAAGATGTCAAAGAAGTCTGCCTGGAGCTCGAGACCGATAGCGACCTCGACCGGCTTTCGTCCGAAGTTCGCAACCCTTATCGACTGGCAGCAAGTGGCATCCCACAAGACCTTCTGACGGCTGATGTGGAGCGTGCCGTGGGGTAGGACCAGCTCCTTGTCCCTGTAGATGTCGGGGTTGGTGAGGTCGACGATGACGGCCGACCCGTCGGCACTGACCGAAGAAGAGAGCAGGAGGGGTTCCTGGCCGTTCAACAGCAGGCGCTCGTAGCAGAGGTATCGCGTCCCCTCGTGATAGATCCCCTCGTAGCCCTTGGAGGGTTCGGACCCGACCCCGATGTCTCCGCGCTCGTCGAAAACAGCGAATGTCTCCCTGTGCTTGAGTACCAGGGTGTCAGCGGTGACCCGGGGGGAGGTCGCGGTGATGTAGAAGTCTTCGATCCGCCAACGTCGCTTTGCGGGAGCCGGCTCGGCTGTCTCGCTCATCGATCAAGTCCGACGGTAGCGGGGAGCGCGCCTTCCCGAGAACATGACCAAGAGCTTAGCGCAGCCCCGTCACCACCAGGTGTCAAAGCCCCCGAAACTTCGGCATCACAGTACCTACAATCCTGGCATGACCCGCGCAGACCAGTCCTCCCTCAGAGTCGTACTGGTGGCTCCGCCCTGGCTTCCTGTTCCCCCGACCGGTTACGGCGGCATAGAAGCGGTCGTGGCCTTGCTTGCCCGCGAGCTGGCCTCCCTCGGCCATAAGGTCAGCCTCGTCGCACCAGGAGACTCCTGCGTGGAGGGGGCGGAGATCATCGCCCCCTTCGAACGCTCGCAGCGGGATCTGTGGGGAGACTTCCACATCGAGATGATCCACGTGCTGGAAGGGGTAGCCGAGCTGGAGGCCGATGTATACCACGACCACTCCCTCATGGGCGCGCTGGCCTGGATGGGCCTCAAGGAGCCCCTCGTTCACACCATGCACGGCCCCACGACAGGCAAGATGGGGCGTCTTTACCGGGCCCTCGCGCGACACGTGCCCCTCTTGGCCATATCGCACCAACAAGCTGCGGACCTCGGCGTTGAGGTTCTGGACGTGATCCACAACTGCGTCGACGTGGACAGGTTCCGTCCCTCGGAGAAGAAAGGCGACTATGTCGCCTTCCTGGGCCGGATCTGCTACGACAAGGGCCCCGACGACGCGATCAGAGCGGCCCGAGCTGCAGGAGTTCCCATAAAGCTCGCCGGCAAGATCGCCAATCCCGAGGAAGAGGAGTTCTTCTCCAACGTCGTCTCGGGAATGCTGGGCAAGGACGCCGAGTTCCTGGGGGAGATACCCGAGGACTCGAAGGTAGAGTTCCTCGCCTCGGCCCGCGCCCTGCTGGTACCTATCAGGTGGCCGGAGCCATTCGGTCTAGTCATGGCCGAGGCCCAGGCTTGCGGTACACCCGTCATCGCTTACCCCAACGGAGCTGCGCCTGAGCTCGTCGTGGACGGGGTCACAGGCTGGCTGGTCAGCGGCGTCGAGGAAATGAGCGAACGGATAGCCCACCTCGACAAGATCGATCCCAGATCGTGCCGCTCCCACGCAGAGGGCACATTCAGTCCGGCCGCCATGGCCCGTCGGACCGAGGCTGCGTACTTGCGGTTGCTGGGCGAGCGACCCTGAAACCGGAAGGTCCAGATCGGCTCAGTCGAGCCGCAGCTTTACGAGCTCGCCCATGAGCTCTTCGGCGAGCTCGCTCAGTTCGGACGCCTTCTCGGCCAGCTCCTTGGAGGAGGCCAGGTACTCCCTCGACCCGTCGGCGATCTGAGCGATGGCCACGACTACCTGGTCGCTCGCCGAGCGCTGCTGGGCGGTGGAAACCGAGATCTCCTTTGTGGCCGAGGAGGTCCACTCAGCGAAGCGCGTGATCTCGTCAAGTCTTTCGGAAGCCTCCTGGCTCGCCTTTCCTGCGGCCGCCACCTCCCTTGTCCCTTCTTCGGTCGCAAGGATCGTTGTGTTCGTCTCGGACTGGATCTCCGAGATCAGGCTACGGATGTCTTCGGTCGCCTCGACGCTTCGCTCGGCCAGCTTCCTTACCTCGTCGGCCACTACCGCGAAGCCTCTCCCGTGCTCCCCTGCTCTGGCTGCCTCTATCGCTGCGTTCAGAGCGAGAAGATTGGTCTGGTCCGCGATGTCGTTGATCAGCTCCAGTATGCTCCCGATTTCCTGAGACAGCTCGCCCAGCCTCAAGGTCTGGGAAGCGATGTACTCCACCTTTTCGGCTATTCGCTCGCGGGTCTCTCCCAGCCGACGAACCGCCTCCTTTCCACGCAACGCAGCTTCGGAGGTCTTCTCGGCCAAACCTGCCACGCTTTCGGTCAGCTCGGCGATCTGTTTGGCTGCGGCAGCCAGCTCCTCGATGGTCGAGGAGGTCTGCACGGAGGCGGAGGACTGCTCTGCCGAGAGTGCGGCCTGGTTGTCGGAGGCAGCTCTCAACGCCTGTGCAGTTCGACTCAAAGTATCTGCGTTCGTCCTGAGTCGCAGTGCCAGGGCTCTCCAGTTCGCCACAGCCGTGATGAAGTGGCGCACCACCGGACGCAACTCGGCAGGGACTTCTGCGGCGCTCTCTTCGATCGACTGGAGTGCGTCAAAGGTCAGGTCCCCCTCGCTCACCCTCCGAAAAGCAGCAGCGAACCCCTCGAGATCCCCCAGTCCTCCCTCGCCCTCTCTGGCCGGCGTGCCTCGAGACGGCCCGGAGGGCGCCGTGCCCGCTCCCCCTATGAGTGCCGATCCCACGCCTGCCGCCCAGGCAAAAACAAGTCCGAAGCCGGTCGTCACCCCCCTTCCACTGCCGAAGGATCCCGCTGCTGCGAGCCCTCCCGCTGCCAGTACCGCAGTGGACGTGGCAAAACCGACACCAAGGCCCAGACCGCAAACTCTTCCTGCCAGCACGGCGGTGCAGGCTCCGGCAGCGACCACCAGTGCGGCCCCGTCGGGACCCAGGCCCAGAGCCAGCAGAGCAGGACCCAGTCCCATGAGGCCCACCGCCCCAAGGGAGAGCCCTAAAGGAACGGCTTCCACGTTCAGTCCAGCCGACAGGAGAGCCGCGGCCACCACGAGCACGGCCGTTCCTGCCACCGCGACAGGAGGTCGGTGCAGGCTGGAGTACTCGAGAGCGACGGCCAGACCAGCCAACACGGGGATCGACCAGGCGACGACCTGGGCCGCCAGCACGGACGCGCTCTCGTCGATTCTCAGGCGGCTTCCTGTCTCGCTCACGCCATCCACTAATTCCCCTTTCGTAACCAGTCCGTCGGCAACGCTTGCAAACCCTGGCCCACCTTGTTCAGGTCAGGCCGACCACAGCAAGCCTCGCCAACCGAGCGGCTCCCGTGCGCGGCTCTTCCCGACCAGACCTACCGGCTCAATCATAGAGGGAGCATCTCTTCCGTTCGCCGGTAGGGGATCGCCGGTCTGGCCGGTATGTATGGTCCCTGCTGGGCCGTTCGCTCCTGACTCCGACCGGGAGCCTCGAGCTTCACGCCCCATCGGAGCGAGGTACCTGGTAGCTCTCCCCCTCCAGAGGATCGGGTACCTGGGGGGGAGTGCCGGCGGGCACGTCTCGCTCCCTGGCAAGGCGCACCAGGTCCCGCACCTTGCGGAAGTCCTCGGCGGAGTAAAGAGACAGGTCGTCCGAGATCAGAAACATCTGTCCCAGCGATGCCACCATCCGAGCCCAGCCCGCTGCGACATCCGGGGCGAGCGAGGTCTGACTCCTCCTCAGCAACACACAGTCCGGGTCATTGACCCAGAGCCTCCGGTGCATCGCGGCCCGGGCCACGGTGTTCCGCAAGGCGTTTTCGAGCGCCGGCATGGCGTCGGCCATGCCGTGGATCTCGAGCTGGGGCTTCATGTGCGGCGCCACGTCGGGTCCTATGCGCATCCCGTCGACCAGACCCACCACGGGCCAGAGCGGGATCCCGCACCCCAGAAGGAAGACGTCTTCACCTAGTCCTTCCCGCAGTGCCGAGACGCCCGCGACCAGAGCCTCGGCTCGGCCGACCTTCCGAGCCGACCGGCCGGGCATGCTCGCCGCATAGCAGAAGTCGATCTTCACATAGCCAAAACCAGACTCCCTGAGTCGGCGTCCCAGTACCCTCAGCCACTCCAGCACCTCCGGGTGGGTGCAGTCGAGGGCGAAGGCAAAGCCGTTTCCGCCCCAACCGGGATTGAACATCGCCGGCACCGGGGAGCCGTTGGGAAGCTTGAGGAACCAGTCGGGGTGCCGGCTGTAGATCGATGCGTCCGAGGTGGCGACGAACGGGGCGATCCAGATCCCCGGAACGAATCCGGCATCGGCCACGCGCCTCGCCAGGGTCTCGATGCCCGACGGGAACCTGGAGTTCGTCTCGGTCCAGTCCCCGATCGCCTTCTGGTATCCGTCGTCTAGCTGGAAGACCTCTAAGTCGGGCAGGTGCTTATCTGCCAGGGCCAAGTTCTCGAGGAACGACTTTTCGTCGACGTTGGAGAAGTACTGGTACCAGCTGCACCAGCCCGCATAAAGGGGTGCCGACGCTCTGGCCCTCTTGAGCACAGCCGAGGCCGCCAGCAAGCGTTCGAGTGCTGCGACTACCTCTCCCGGCCGGTACTCGAGCAGAGCCACGACGTCAAGAGTCTGTCCTTTATGGGCGGCGGTACGAGAGAGGTCTAGCGAGAGAACGAGCCTGTCTTCGGTGGCGAAAAAGCACGCTGGCGCGGTCCGACCGTCCAGGGTGAAGGCCGAGAAGTCAGCGAAGGTAATGAAGCTTTCCGACTCCGCCAGGACTTGCCCCGGTACCGGTGGAGCCAGGTGCGAAAAGTGCGACATCACCATCATGTCGACGGTGGGCCGAGCTACCGGATCTCCGGTCCTGGAAATGCCTGCAAACGACCACGATTGGTAGCCGTTTCGCAGATAGGGGGTTCCCGGTGAGGTCGGCAAGTCGAAGTCGAGCAGAAGCAAGCGGCGCTCAGAACCCTCCTCGAAGTCGGGAGCGACGACCTCGAACCAGACCTCCCCGGGACCGGAATGGGTCTGCCTGAGCACGGAATCCAGGGGGATCGGGACGCCCTCCCCGTCTCCGACGATCAGCCGCGCAGAAACCGGTTCGGGGATGGACCGACCGGTTCGTCCCACCTCGTGCTCCCCGTAATTTGCGTGCAAGAGGGATGCTCAGACGCGCCCGGCTTCGGCGGGAGATGAAACTCCGACGAGGTGGCGCGTCACCCGGCGGTATATGCCCTCCGCGTCCAACTCCAGCCGCTCGAACCAGGAGTCCTGAGACGCGTGCTCGAGAAAGCGATTGGGGATTCCGACCCGCACCAGGTCGACATCGATGCCCTTTTCGTTCACTTCTTCGAGAACAGCCGAACCGAACCCGCCTGTGAGTACGTTGTCCTCGAGAGTGAACACCGCTTTGCAGCCGGAAACGAAGTCGGGCAGGGCCGGATCCAGGGGCTTGACGAACCTGGCATCGACGACCCTCACCGAAAGGCCGTCTGCCTCGAGCTTGGCCGCCGCGTCGAGCGCCACCGATACCATCTTGCCCGTGGCCAGCAAGCACACATCGCTCCCGTCCTGCAGGAGCTCCCACGAACCGATCGGGAGCGTCCTGCGAGGCCGCTCCGGCGAGTCGGGCACGCTGCCCTTGGGGAACCTGATTGCAAACGGGCCGTCGTATTCGAGCGCGGTCGCGATCAGGTCGCGCAGCTCCCACTCGTCTCTGGGCGCAGAGACGACCATGTCGGGGATGGCTCTGAGATAGGTCAGGTCGAATACGCCGTGGTGGGAAGGGCCGTCGTCTCCTGTAATACCCGCCCTGTCCAGGACGAAGAGCACGGGTAGCCGGTGCAGGGCGACGTCCATCATGAGCTGGTCGAAGGCTCTTTGCAAGAAGGTCGAGTAAATCGCCACCACCGGCCTTGCTCCACCCATTGCGAGTCCGGCAGCGAAGACCGTGGCGAACTGCTCCGCTATCCCCACGTCGAAGACGCGCTCCGGATACTTCTCGGCGAGCTTCGAGAGACCAGTTGGAGAGGCCATGGCTGCAGTGATCCCGACCACCTCGGGCCGCTCCTCGGCTACCCGACATAACTCCTCGGCGAAAGCCGCCGTCCACGTCCTCGGCTTAGGCTTGGTGGGCTTGCCGGTCAGCGGGTCGAAGGATCCGAGGGCATGTGCCTTCTCGACCTCGTCCTCGACAGCGGGGCCGTAGCCGTGCCCCTTTTCCGTCAGCACGTGCAAGAGCACCGGGCCCTCCACGTCCCGAGCCATACGCAGTGCCTGCTCGAGAGCGCACAGGTCGTGGCCGTCGAAGGGGCCGGAGTAGTAAAAGCCGAGGTCTTCGAAGATCACCTGGGGTGCCACAAGCTGCTTTATGCCCTGTTTCAGCTTGCGTGCCTCGCTAGCCAGAGACTCCCCCACGCGCGGAATCGTCATCAAGATCTGCTCCACCTCGCGCTTGGCCTTCCGGTACCTGGGGCTCAGTCGCAGCCTGGCGAGGTAGGAGGCAATGCTCCCTACAGTCGGCTGGTAGCTCCTTCCGTTGTCGTTGAGCACGACTAGTACATCGAGCTGCATATGACCGATGTTATTCAGTGCCTCCAGGGCCACGCCCCCAGTCAGGGCACCGTCGCCGACGACGGCTATTACCTTGCCCTCTATTCCGTAGCGTCTCCTCGATTCCGCCAGCCCGGCCGCATAGCCCAGGGCGACCGAGGCGTGGGAGTTCTCGACAAGATCGTGGGGCGACTCGGATCTGGACGGGTAACCGGACAGACCCCCCTCCCGGCGCAGTGACGCAAAACGGCCCGCCCTTCCGGTGACGATCTTGTGGACGTAGGCCTGGTGGCCGGTATCCCAGACAATGGCGTCCTTTGGGCTTTCGAAGACGCGGTGGATCGCCAGGGTTAGCTCGACGACTCCCAGATTCGGCCCCAGGTGCCCGCCGGTTTTGGACACGGAGTCCACGAGGAAGGTCCTGATCTCCTCGCAGAGGGTGTCGAGTTCGTCGGGCTCCAGCGCCTTCAAGTCCGCTGGGGATGCGATCTTTTCGAGTATCACCTCGAACCTCCGGCCCAGACCCCGGGCAGTCCTACATTAGGATACAGTCGACACAGACTTGGACCGCACAGCACCCCCGTGGACCCCCGGTCCCGTACGGGAGTGTCGGTACAAGCAGCAGTCCCGGAACACCTGACAAGCTAGAGTCAAGGGTGGTGCTTCCTTCCAGCACGCTGTCTCATACAGGACCGCCGTTCCCGTAGGCCGCGGCCAGTACTCGGGCGACCTCCGGACGGCTGAAGGTTTCCGGCAGCGCCTTCCCTTCCCTCAACAGCTCCCGCACCTTTGTCCCCGACAGGTGTTCGTGGTACGAGTCCGGGTGCCCGCACGTCTTGGAAGTTGCCATCTGCGCACAGCCCCTGCAGTAGTAGGCATGCTCGAAAAAGAGCGGTGTCAGACCGAGCTCGTCGGGGTCGAAGGACGAGACGAATTCCTGAGCCTCGTAGGTCCCGTAGTAAGAGCCGACCCCGGCGTGGTCCCGCCCGATGATGAAGTGGGTGGCCCCGTAGTTCTTCCGTATCAGGGCGTGGTGCAGCGCCTCTCTTGGCCCCGCGTACCGCATCGGCGCAGGGAGGCAGGCGATCATGACCCGGTCCTTGGGGAAGTAGTTCTCCACGAGTACCTCGTAGCAGGTCATTCTCACGTCCGAAGGTATGTCGTCATCCTTGGTAGTACCTACTACGGGGTGGATTAGCAGCCCGTCTACCATCTCGAGTGCGCACTTGCACAGGTACTCGTGCGCCCTGTGGATCGGGTTTCGCGTCTGGAAAGCCACCACCGTCCGCCATCCCGCCTCCGAGAAAGCTCTGCGTGTCTCCGCAGGGGTGAACGGATAGCCCGCATAGGGAGGGGGCAGGTCGCGCAGTACCGACACGCGGCCAGCGGCTCTGTATGGCCCGTCCTCGAGGAGCCTGGCCACTCCGGGATGTCGAGTGTCCTTGGTCTTGAAGACCGCCTCCGCCTCGGCTTCGACGTCGACCTCGAAAACCTCTTTGAGTTCCAGGACGGCAAGCGGAGAAACCGTCTCCCCTTGCGGCCGGGTCGACTGGGCGCCGTCCGACAAGGTCGCGGTGCTGGTAGTGAGCCCTTCTGGTGGGCGCGGGGACGCGGTACCGGCACCCCCTTTCAGATCTCGCCAGGGTTCGACCAGGGCGACCAGCTCTGCGCCTTGCGAGGTGACCGCCTCGTACTCTTCCCGCGAAAGTGGCAGCGATATGGGAATCGACCAGAGAAGACCCGAGGAGAGCCTGCATTCAGAGAGGACATTACGGTAGTCCTCTCTGCCAAGGTAGCCCACGAGCGGGCTGTATGCGCCCACAGCCAAAAGGACGAGGTCCCAGTAGTGGTGGTCGTGAAGACGCTTGTAGACGACCCTAGAGGCCGGTTGTTCTGTCAGCAGAGTGAGGATTTCCTCTGCCCTTTCGGAGCCACACCGCAGGTCGACGAGCTGGCCGCCGTGTGGCGGGAGGGTTTCAGCGGGCATGCAGCCCGCACTCGGTCTTGTCCATACCGGCCCACCGGCCTGCTCTGGGGTCCTCTCCCTCGGCTACCGGCCTGGTGCACGGCGCGCAGCCTATCGATGGATAACCTCTGTCGTGCAAGGGGTTGTAGGGGAGTTCTCGGCTGCGCACATACTCCCATACCTGATCTGACGTCCATGCCACCAAGGGATTGGCCTTGAAGAGCCCGAACTTCTCGTCGTATGTGAAAACAGGAGCATTTGCCCTCGTTGGTGCCTGCTCCCTGCGGATTCCAGTGATCCAGCACGAGTACCCGTCCAGGGCTCGCTCCAGGGGAATCACCTTGTTCAGCTTGCAGCACAGGTCCGGGTCACGCAGGTAGAGCTGCCGTCCGTACTGCTCGGCCTGCTCCATGATGGTGTGGCCTGGTCTTATCGTCTCGAAAGGGAGCGAGTAACGGGACTCTACGACCTTCTGGGTCTGCTCGGTCTCGAGAAAGAGGAAACCCGTGTCGAGCGAAAAGACCCGTACCCGGTCGCTCAACGACGCCACCATGTCCACCAGCACGATGTCCTCCGCCTGGAAGGAGCAGGCAAGCGTCACGTTCTCGGGTCCGAAGGTGTCGAGCACGAAGCGCAGGACCTCTTGAGGAGGCTCCCCCTCTAACTGTTCCGCAACTCCAGCTGCGTCTTCGGGTCTCAAGTCGATCTCGGAAAGAGCCATCACACCTCCACGCCTGCAGGTTCGCGCCAGATTGCCCGCACGGTCCAGCCAAGAGCCGAACCGAGAGAAATTGGGAGCTGTGGTGAAGTCTATAGCGGAAGATCTCCACTCCCCCACTGGTTAGTACCGGCGGGCCTGGCCTTCGTCCGACGAGTCCGTGGGTCCGGTGGAGTAGAATTCAGGCGTTGGGTCTCGCACGCCGCACGTTCACGAAGAGGTGATCGCGGTGACTATGAAAATCTCTACCAAGGGCGACTACGCGACGCGCGCCCTGCTCTCGCTGGCCCTGCGTCAAAGCCCGGCTTCGGTGAGGGACATAGCCGAGTCGACCGGCCTACCCCAGGCTTACCTGGAACAGATCATGCTGGCCATGAAGGCTGCAGGCCTCGTGGACTCCAGACGAGGGGTGCAAGGGGGGTACTCCCTCTCCCGCCCTGCCTCGGAGATAACACTCAAGGAGATCGTCGAGGCGGCCGAGGGTAGCGTCGCTCCGCTGGGCTGCGCTGCCGTCGAGCCGGACACCAGCTGCATCGAGGAGGGCGAGTGTGCCCTCCAGCTCGTGTGGATAAGGGTGAGAGGCGCCGTGTCGGACATCCTCGGGGGGGTGACGCTCCAGGACGTCGCCGACCAGACCAGAAGGATCAAGGCGTCGCGGCTTCGTAAGAAGCCGGGGATCGCTCTCACGCCAGTGTCGGAAGCATCGGCATAGGGCGGGTCCCTGGGGCCAGCCAGCCGACACCTATCAGTTGCGAGCGAGCCGGTACGCTATTCGGCCAGGGCTTGCGCCCGGGGGAGCCACGTCCACGAGTCGGACCGCTGAGTCTCCCTGAAGCTCCAGGAGCGCGCGTCCCGTTCCCGTAACTATCGCGCCCACGACGACCTCTCCGGCTCTCAGCGTCGCCAGGGAACGGTCCAGCGACTGTGCCTCCTTCGCGTACCACTCGGCTGCAGGCTCGGGCGAGGCGGAGGACCGGACGATCTCGGACAACGCCTCTTCTCGACGGCTGAGAAGCGCTTCCTGTTCTGCCACCCACCGCGATACAGCGGAGCCGAGGTCCGGCTCCGGCACCAGAGAGATCGGGTAGTCCTCCGGCAGGGCGACGATCACCTCTACAAGATCGACCCCCTGGGGTAGCATCAGCGACTCCGCTCTTCCCGCAGTGAGCGCGGTCTCGAAGGTGACGACCGCCGTCCTGATACCCCCCTCCGCAGAGACGTCTTCTAGAGCTCCCTTTCTCGATTCCAAGTACGCCTCCAGATCCTGGCCAGGCTCGGGCCCCACTACCACAAGCGGTCCGGAATCTCCTGGGCCAGGATCGACAGCCAGGTATCCTGCCAGAGCAGTAAGGATGGCCACGGTGATCAGGAAGACTCCCGACTCCAGCTTGTGGCCGCGCACCCACCGGCCGACGAAGCTGAGGACTCCGGGAGGTGCCTGGTCCGGATCGACCTGGTCGCCGAGGCTCCTGCGCGCCCTCCTGCGGCTGTGCGGCTCGGGCACGTGGACCTTCCCGGCAGGCGTGAAGGGTTCCCTGGGGGCAGGCACTTCTTCTTCCGAGACGCTCTCGGCTTCCCGGGATTCACCCAACTTCCAGCTCCCTTGCTTCTCCTTCCAGCGGGCTTCCAAGCTCGGAGAGCGCGGATCTCAGCTCCGGCGGGAGCTCCGAGGCAAAAGCCATCCTTTCTCCGGTTTCGGGATGGTCCAGTTCCAGTCTCACTGCGTGGAGAAACGGCCTCTCAAGTGTAGTGACAGCTGCAGGGGCGTAGCGCTTACCGCGGGAGGAACCCCTCCTCCGACCGTAGAGGGGGTCGCCGACGATTGGGTGGCCTATGGCTTCCAGGTGCACCCTGATCTGGTGGGTCCTGCCGGTCTCCAGGTTGACCTCTGCGAGACTGAACCCCTCCCATACCGCCAACCGCACGTACTCGGTGGCTGCTGGCTTGCCACCCAACACCACCGCCCTCCTGGTGGGGTCCCTTGGGTCGCGTCCTACAGGGCCCTCTATCCTCCCAAGGTCGGCCTCCAGCCGCCCCTCTACCAGAGCAAGATAAGTGCGGCGCACGCTCCTTTGGGCGAAAGCTTCCACCAGACGTTCGTAGCTATGCGGCGTAAGTGCCACCACCATCAGTCCTGACACGTCGGAGTCGAGCCGGTGGACGACGCCGGGCCTCTCCGGCTGGCCGACTTCGGAGATCGTGGGCCAGCGCCAGAGAAGCCCCGAGACAAGGGTCGTCCCGGTCTCTCCGGCGCCAGGGTGCACCGCAATTCCTGACGGCTTGCAGACCGCGGCGATCTGGTCGTCCTCGTAGACGACCTCGAAGTCGACGGGAGCAGGCTCTGGAGCGGTCGTGAACTCGGAAAGCTCGACGTAGAGGGCGTCGCCCTCCCTCAACCTTGTAGAAGGGGCCTGCCGTGTTCGGCCCACGATACCGGCTTCCCCTCGTTCTATCAGCGAGGCGATCCTGGACCGCGTGATCCCCGAAAGCTCGGCAAGCACGGTGTCGAGTCGCCGTCCGGCGTGCTCGATTCCAGCCTCGAACTCGCGCCGTCTGGGGGTCGTGTCGCTCTCAATGCGAGACGACATCGGCCCGAGGTCCTTTATCGCCCTCGTCAAGCGCGTCGACGAGAAGCCCGTCTTTACCCTCCAGGACCTCCTGGTTCTTGGTACTTCGCCCCGCATCGCTGCTTCTTCTGGACAAGACGAGCAGCGACAGTCCGTAGGTGACGAGCCCCACCACCAGAGCGCTGTCGGCCAGATTGAATGCAGGCCAGAACGAGAAGTCGACGAAGTCGGTAACCCGCCCGTCGGGAGCGAGCAGGCGGTCCCACGAATTTCCGAAAATCCCGCCCAGCATCAGGGCAGCCGCGATCCGCTCGCCCAGGTGCGCGGCTCTCATGCTCCAGAGCGCCACCCCCAGAGCGACCGGAGGTGCGACGGCCAGGAAAACCCACCTTCCGCCCGGGAAGATCCCGAAAGCCGCCCCCGTGTTGTATACCAGCCTCAACGACAGGAAGCCGTCTATCAGGTCGATCTGGGACGAAGCGAGGTTGGCCCGGGCCCAGGCCTTGGATAACTGGTCCGCGGCGACGATCAGGGCAGGGAGCAGGATCGGTCCTGAAGGACCAAAGAGCCTGAAGGCCCCGGAGCCCTTCAGAACCGGCGCTCCTCCTTGCGCTTGCACTCTATGCAGAGCTCCGCGTGCGGCAAAGCTTCCAAGCGCGCCCGGTCTATCGGGTTCCCACAGCGCTCGCAGAGACCGTAAGTCCCCTTCCCGATCTTGGTAAGGGCGCGCTCGACCTTGTCGAGCAACATCCGGTGCTTGACCGCCAACGATTCCTCGCGTTCCTGCTCCGCGAGGGTACTCGCCCCCTCCCCGGATTCCTCGGTGAACGCGTCGTCTCGGTCCTCCCTGTCTTCGGTAAGAATACGCCGCTCGCGCTCCAGCTCTTCTAGCTGCGAGACGAGTCTTGCTCGCTCCTCTTCCAGCCGTGACCTGACTGCCTCCAGGAAGCGCTTTCCCAGCTTCTTTTTTGTCGCTACACCCTTCTTGGCGCCGGTTCCCTTGTCGACGCTTTTGGTCGATCCTGTCGTCTTCGACTTCCCGGCCCCGCCAGACGCCGTTGCCCTGGCAGACGGCGCGGCCTTTCCCACACCGCTCCTGGGCGAGGCGGCGCTCCGGGTCGAGCGCGATTTCCCCTTTTCCGCGGACGCCGTCGAGGAGGCCTGGCGCCTTGCTTCTGACCACGAGGCAGACGGCTCGCCTTTCCCGGACTCCTCGGGAGAGGACCTTGCCCCCGCGTCGTCGGCACCGATCTTCTTCTTTGCCACAGCCATACTCACTGCCTTCTCGGGCTCTTGCGCAGCGGATCGACCCCGACCGGAGGGCGAACCGCCGGAGGTGTCCGGCTGAACCACCTTGCCCTCGGGCCCCTGGAGGACGCGGCCAACAGTGCCGGCCAGGTACAAATTCCGCACTTGCGGTAGAGGCCTGGGCGAGCTATGGGGGGTCTCAACGAGGCGTCTCCTTGGGGTCGGAAGCAGGTCCACCGAGATCCGGCGAGAGCCGGCACCCTACGATGAGCGGAGCAACTTAGCACGGGCTCCCCTTTGCGTCAACCGAATTGGGGACCTCAGAGTAGGGTCGTGAAGTTACCGGCGATGGTCCGGCCTACCCCTACAGGCAGGGCTCTTGGCACGGCGTTAGGGTTGCGGAGGGCCGAGGACCACACGGCAAGGCCTGACGCCTTGGTGTGAGTAAAGGAATCGCCCTACCTCTTCGTCGCCCTCGGGCCGGGCGCCTGTGCAGCCAGCAGCTTGGCCGCCATGGATCGGCCGACCCCCTTCACTGCTACCCGCTTCTTTCTCTGGGTCTGTCCGGAGACGATGCGAATTGCCCACGGCTCGACGCCCAGAGTCTTTGAGAGGTAATGGAGGACCGCGTCGTTCGCCCTCCCGCCCGTCGGGGGGGCAGCCACGCTCACCTTGACGGCGTTACCGTGAGTTCCCAGCACCCTTGTCCGCCCCGCCGCCGGTTGAACGTGCACGTAGAAGGAGACGCCGTCGTCGCTCTCTTCAATGAGGTCCTCCAGATCCACCAGGACGATTCCCCTTCGACTTGTCGCCGACCGAAATTATCCTAGTAGCCGGCCGCTCGGCGGCGGCGAACCCGACCGCACTTCGTATCCGGTATTCAGTCACTTTCTCGGAGGGAGGATTGTTCGAACCCGTCGACCCTGCAGTGAGTTTCCCCCGCCTCGAAGAGCAGGTCCTCGAGTTCTGGAAGACACGGGGCGTCGTAAAAGAAGCCCTGGAGGAGAAGCCAGGACGCCCGAGGTTCGTCTTCTACGAGGGACCGCCGACCGCCAACAACAAACCGGGTCTCCACCACGTCTGGGCACGTGTCTTCAAGGACATCTACTGCCGCTACAAGACCATGAGAGGCTTCTTCGTACCGCGCAAAGCCGGTTGGGACTGCCACGGACTGCCGGTGGAACTCGAAATCGAGAAGGAACTGGGGCTGGAGCGCAAGGCCGACATCGAGAAGTACGGCATCGACCGCTTCAACGCCGAATGCCGGAAATCGGTCCAGCGCTATGTCGTCGACTGGGAAAGGCTCACAGAGAGAATCGGATTCTGGCTCGACGTCCAGGACGCCTACTGGACCATGCGCAACGAGTACATCGAGTCGGTGTGGTGGCAGCTGGGAAGGATGTGGAACAAGGGCCTTCTCTACAAGGACACCAAGGTGGTCCCCTACTGCCCGCGCTGCGGAACTCCCCTCAGCTCCCACGAGGTAGCCCAGGGCTATCAGGAGGTCGAGGACCCCTCAGTGTTCGTCCGGTTCCCCGTGGAAGAGGGCAAGGGCAGCGGTGAGGCGGCGCTGCTGGTCTGGACCACCACGCCGTGGACACTCGTCTCGAACGTGGCAGTAGCGGCCCACCCCGAGGAGACCTACGTCCTAGTCGAGGGCGGTTCCGAAAAGCTCATACTCGCCGAGGCGAGGGTCGCGGCGGTATTCGGCGAAGACGCCGGATCATGGCGAGTGCTCGAGAGGTTTCCTGGCTCGGAGCTGCAGGCCCGTTACCGCCGGCCGTTCGAATACCTGCCACCGGATCCCGCCGATGCAGCCTACAGCGTCGTCCAAGACGACTTCGTCACGATGGACGAAGGGACGGGGCTTGTGCACCTCGCACCTGCCTTCGGCGAGATCGACAGGGAGGTGGGGAAACGCTACGGGCTCGGTGCGCCAAACCCTGTGGACGAAGAAGGCAAGTTCGACGGGCAAGTCGGCGAACTCGAGGGAATCCCGGTCCGGGAAGCAAACGACACATTGATCGCAGATCTCGACCGGCGGGGGCTCCTGTTCAGAGCGGAGTCGTACACGCACAGCTACCCGCACTGCTGGCGCTGCAGCACCCCCCTCATTTACTGGTCGAAGTCAAGCTGGTATATAAAAACCACCGAGCTGCGCGACCAGATGCTGGCCGAAAACTCCCGCATCGGCTGGCACCCCGAACACATCCGCGACGGGAGATTCGGCGACTGGCTTGCCAACAACGTCGACTGGTCCTTGAGCCGCGACCGCTACTGGGGGACTCCCCTTCCGATCTGGACCTGTCCGCAGGGCCACTCGACATTCGTCGACTCCAGGAAGGCCCTCGAGAAACTCGCCGGCCGCGAGCTCGAGGATCTGGACCTGCACCGCCCCTTCGTCGACGAGGTCACGATCGAATGCCCGGCCTGCCCGGAAGGCTCGCGACTCGTCGCTCGCCGTGAGAGTGCAGTTCTCGACGCCTGGTTCGACTCGGGCGCCATGCCAGCCGCCCAGTTCGGATATCCCTACACCGAAGGCTCGAGGGAAAAGTTCGAAGCGAACTTTCCTGCCGACTTCATCGCCGAGGGCATCGACCAGACCAGAGGCTGGTTCTACTCGCTCCTGGCGGTATCGACCCTGGTTTTCGGGAAGTCGAGCTACAAGAACGTGCTCTGCCTCGGCCACATAGTCGATGCCGAGGGCCGGAAGATGTCCAAGAGGCTGGGAAATGTGATCGATCCCTGGACTATTCTCGACGACCAGGGAGCCGACGCCCTCAGGTGGTACTTCGTCTCCTCGGGCTCGCCATGGGTCTCCTCGAGGGTCTCCATGGAAGCCATCGACAAGTCGACCAGCCAGTTCCTGCTGACGCTCTGGAACACCTACTCGTTCTTCGTCACTTACGCCAACGCGGACGGATTCGATCCCAACTCCGAGGCACCTCCCCTTTCGGAGAGATCTCTGCTCGATCGCTGGATACTGTCGAGGCTCGCCGGCACCGTCGACGAGGTCACCTCCTCGCTGGATCGCTACGACGCCCTGGCTGCTGCCAGGAAGCTCGAGTCCTTCGTAAGGGACCTTTCCAACTGGTACGTCCGCAGGTCCCGGCGGCGCTTCTGGTCGGCTCGCTCCGAGGTTGCAGAGGCCGACAAGGCAGCCGCTTACCACACCCTTTACGAGGCACTGCTGGTGACCTCCCTGCTGCTGGCCCCGATCTGCCCCTTCGTATCCGAGGAGATCCACAAGAATCTCACCTCTCCCCTTGACAGTCGTCCTGCCAGCGTCCACCTGGAAGCGTGGCCAGAGCCGCAGAGAGAGGCCTACGACGCCGCACTTGAAGATGCGGTGGCCACGGTAAGACGGCTCGTGACCCTGGGGCGCTCCGCGCGCACGGACGCCCGCGTAAAGATTCGCCAGCCACTTCGCCGCGCACTCCTTGCGGCACCGGCCCCACAGGGAGGAACGGGGGCGGCAGGTGATCCGGCAGGGAAGACTGCAGGGCAGACCATTCCGGAGGAGCTAATCGACTCTCTCAGGGACGAACTCAACGTCGACACGATCGACTGGACCGACCTCGAGTCGCTCAAGGCAATGGTCGAGGTGCGGCTCAAGGCGGACTTCTCGAAGGTCGGTCCTAGGCTAGGCGCGCTCGCACAGAAGGCGGCCGCTGCGCTATCGGGGCTCGACCCTCAGGCCGCGCTCAGAGAGCTCGAGTCTTCGGGACGAATCTCGGTAGAAGTCGAAGGCAACCGAGTCGATCTTTCGAGGGAAGAGGTGGTGGTGGAGACGCGTCCCGCCCCTGGTCTGGCAGTGGTAACCGACGGAGAATTCGGGGTGGCCCTCGAACTCTCCATCGATGACGACCTGCGTGCCAGGGGACTGGTCAGGGAGCTTACCCACCGGCTGCAAGGTCTCAGGAAGGAGGCAGGCCTCGAGGTCTCGGACCGGATCGAGCTCTGGCTTGCGGCACAAGCCGACGACGCGCTCGGCCAGGCGATCCGCAAGCACAGCCGAGAGATAGCCGGGGAACTGCTTGCGGTCGCCTTGAACCTCGAGAGCCCGCCACCCGACGTCACGGCCACTTCCGAGCTACGCCTCGACGGAGGCAAGGTCGTCGTAGGATTGCGCAAGGTGCCCGACTGACGGGAGACTCGCGCCTGCAGAAGACATCCCGAGCTCCAAAGGAGACGCGGCATCAATTAGAGCCGCTTTGCGGCACGGGAGCAAGCGGTGGCCGCGGGCGGCAGCACAAGACACAGGAGCCGCTGACGTTCGGTCTCCTGGTCTGGCGCCCCTACTCTTCTGGAATCTGAGGAGCGGTAGCAGGCCTCGGCGGCTCTGCCTCCCTCACCCCGAAGTCGTCGATCACCTGCGTCTGTGAGGCCCCTTCGGGCCCGCGGGGCGGAGCTACCCTCGGCTGAGGAGGCGGAGGAGGCCCCTGCCGCCCGGCCTCGCCCGCATCGGGCCTGGATTCCGGCTGGGGCTGCGGTGGCGCCGGAGGAGCGGGCGCTTGCGCCGTCGACGCACGCGGTGAGCCAGCCTGCAACGTAGGCTCCTGGGGAGCAGGTGCCCCGTGAGCGGACGGCAGCCCGCCCGCCTGCTCGCCACGAGTTACCGAGGACAGCGCGGACTGCTGGGGAGGTCTCGACTCGGCCACGGTCTCGGCCCGCTGCAAGACCGCCATGAACTCGTTGATCACCTGGCCGACCTTCTCGGTGAAATCGTGGTAGTACTGGCGCAGTGCCTCGATATCCGCCTCGACCAGCTGGCGCTGCTTGTTGAGCTGGGCCTCGAGCTCCCTCACTCTCTCGGCTGCACGACGCTCCGCTTCCTGTGCCTTCGCCTCGGCAGCAGAGATCATCTCCCTGGCTCTCGCCTGCGCCTCGGCGACGGTCTCGTCCGCCGTACGCTGGGCCACAGCCAGGGTGCGCCGCATGATGGCTTCTGCTTCCCTCTGCTCGGCGAGCTGCTCCTCGAGTGAGCGGTTGCGCGCTGCCAGGTCCCGCAGGCGCTCGTCCATGTTCCTCAGAGTAGCTGCGACCCTGTCGAGAAACTGATCGACGACGTCGGGATCGTAGCCCTTTCGGCCCTGGGGGAATCGCACTTGTTCGACGTCGTTGGCAGTCACGTCCATGGGTCTCTCCCGATCCCTGAAGAGGCGTCTTCGCGCAACCCCGCCCGCAGAAATCCGCCTCTGCAAGGATACGATATGGGAGTCCGGCTATCCGGCACCGGCTCTGGGACGCGAGGCCGCGCCGTGACGCCTCACTCTCGGCCCGCCAAGACGGCATCCCAGCCAGGTCGGCACTCATTGTGGTGGACCGGGGGCATGGCAATGGGAGATCCTGGCGCTTGCGGCTCGCCGGCACTTCTTGGAGAGGCCGGAGGTATGGCAACAAGACTCCTCGCGCTTGGGACCCGCCGGCAGTACCTGGGCAGGCCGGAAGAGCTAAGGAGGCAGTGCCGGCAGACGAAGCATCCCTTTCTTCAGCTGAGCCGACCGCAGCCCAGGATCGCCGGTATCACGACTGTGAGCACGATCAGAGGGACGAGAACCGTGAAGTCGACTGCCACCTCGCCTACCCTTACCGGCCTGATCAGCCTCTGCAAAGGCCGGAGAACCCATCCTGTCGCGACGTCGCACGCCTTGTAGACGGTATACAGGCGGGAGTCCGGGTCGACTGGAAACCACGAGAAGACGATCCAGACGATGAACACGAAGCTGTAGATCCGGCTCGCCGAGCACAGCGCCCTGAGGACAAGCTCGTTCACCGCCTCACCTCACAGGACCCGGACACGATCGAGGTGCGCTCAGATCTCGTAGCCGCTGGCGCGCAGCCGCTCTTTCTCGTGGTCGGGGATGGAGGCATGGGCCGGCAACAGAAGGAATACGTGATCGCCGATCTTTTTCATCCTGCCGCGCAAGGCGAAGGTGAGTCCGCTGGAAAAGTCGACGATCCGGCGGGCGGTATCGCGCTCGACATCTTCGAGATCGACGATCACCGGCTGGGACTGCCGGAAGTGCTCGCCGATCTCCTGGGCATCGGCGAAGCCTACCGGCTCCACTACGTGGACTCTGGTCTCGGTTGCGGGCAGCATGCGGACGCCGCTTCCTGCCTCGAACCCCGCCGCCTCGGCGCCCGAGGGTATGTAGCTGGAGGAAACTCCCGCGGGATACGCTCCCTCGCCCCCGTCCTCGACCGGAGCAGCCTGGTGGGAATCGCCAACCTCCTGGTACCCCGATGGGGGAAAGGGCTCGGGCCCGACCCGCTGCCCCGATACCTCCATCCCTTCGGCAACCGGTCCCGCGACGTGTACGGCATCGGCTCCGTGTTCGCCCGGAACCTCTTCTTCCAGGCCGAGCCATATCATGGTCTTCTTCCAAAACGACATGGCGTCTCCTTGACTGGCGCGCCAGCTACCGCTCGTCCCGCCTTCACTCAGAACGAATATCGAAGATAGCCCTTCCGATCCTAACCATTGTCGAACCTGCTGATATAGCCTCTTCGAAGTCGTCGGTCATCCCCATCGAGAGTTCGCGTATCTCGGGACAGACCCTTCGCGCCAGCTCTTCTCTGATGGTCGCGAGTCGTTCGAAGTTGCGCCTGTGCTCGGACGAGTCGGCCCCCAGACGCGACATGCACATCAGACCGATGGGCCGCACACCGAGATCGAGCAGATCCTCCACGAAAGCTTCCACTACCGAAGCTGGTATGCCGTGCTTTTGTGGCTCCCCGGTCACGTTCACCTGCACGAGCAGACGCATGCCACAGCCGGCCCCCTCGCTAGCGCCCGAAGCGCGCCGGTGGACGGCCTTGGCCAGGTCCTTCGAATCGAGGCTGTGCAGGAAGTCGACGAACCGGCATGCTCTTGAGAGCTTGTTCTTCTGCAAGTGGCCGATCAGGTGGAACCGGGGAACCCTCAGGTACTCATGCCCCGGCTCGCCCTCACGCGGAGCCCCTTCTGAAGCCCCCCGGGCGGCCTTGTCCGCTCCATCTGTCTCGCCCGTACTGCAAGAGCGTGCCGTTTTTGAGCCCACGAGGGACAGCCACTTCTCGTAGCCCTCCTGGACGCGGTTCTCCCCGATGTCAGAGACTCCCGCCTCCAGCACAGCCCTGATCTCTTCTACACTTCGGCCCTTTGTCACCACCACCAGCTTCACATCTTCCGGACGACGCCCTGAAGCCTCTGCGGCGGCCGCGATCCTTTCGCGCACCCGTGCCAGTCCGCTGTGGACTCTGGCCCGTATGGCTTCGCCTACTTGGGGTGTCACTTGTGGGCCTCCGACTCTATCCAGGCGACCACCGCCTGGCGACCGGCGCGGTCGCCGTCTCGCCTGAAAGAGAAGAGTCTTTCGGAGCAGGCAGTACACGGACCCAGAGCCTGCACCACGAGAGGGGAAGCGCCAGAGGACGCAAGCGCTGCACGGACTGCCCCGTGCAGGTCAAGGGTACCGGCATCCCTCCGTACTGCGGACTGGCCGAAGCGAGCAGCGAACGCACGGGCCCGCTCCTCGTCTACTGAGTAGCAGCACGGGCCGATCGCCGGCCCGGCCACAGCCAGGTCCAGGCGCCCGGCCCTTCGGCGCATGGCCATGGCAGCAGCCTCCACTACTCCGGCGAGAAGGCCTCGCCATCCTGCGTGGACCACCGCCAGGGTCGGTGGCTCGAATGCCCCCAGCACCAAAGGGACACAGTCCGCCGTGAAGATCGCCAGAGGTCTGTTCGGTCTAGCCGTAAGTAGCGCGTCGGCCTCGGGGAGGTCGCCGTCTCGAGGAGGAGACGAGGACCCGCTGGACTCTGAAAAGACCCCGGAAGGGGGGCAAGCGTCGACGTCGACCACTCTAGAGCCGTGGACCTGACGGGCCTCGAACCACTCGGTGGCAATACCCAGCGATGCTGAGAGCCTCGCTCGGTTCTCGGAAACGATTCGGGGTGAGGCGGCGACCCTGTAAGAAAGATTCCCCTCCTCGAGACCGACCGCCCCGCTGGGCCCTGTGGCGTCGGTGAAGACCGCCCTCAGCGGGCCCAGTCGAAGGTCGTGCAGCACGCCCACGTAGCGGCCCCCTAGGCTGCCCCCTGGCGGCCAGAACGTAGAGACGAAAGGGTACTGTCCGCCTCCCTCGTGATCCCAGCGGCCTTGCGATCCACCCGTAAACGAGAAAGGGCCAGGATGGTCTCTCTCCGCTGGCGAAGCTGGCGCCAACAAGCGCGCCCTCTGATTCGAGCCGCTCTCACCGACTGCAGGCGGATCCGGTTGGGAGCCACGACGCGGCGCGAGGCTCCTCTCGTCGCTCAGCGGAGGAACGAGGGGATGTCCAACTCGTCGCCCGAGTCCTGGTCGTCGAAGAGATCGGACAGGTCCCCTTTGGGCGCGGAATTTGTCTTCTCCCTGGCCTTGCCCCGCCTGCGGCCTTCCTCGGCGACGCCCAGACCCGTCTCCTGTTTGGCTTGACCCTGCCCCTCGAAACCGGCCGCGATCACCGTGACCCTCACCTCTTCTCCAAGAGCGTCGTCGATCACGGCACCGAAGATGATGTTCGCGTCGGGGTGGGCGGTCGCAGAGACGATGTCCGCGGCCTCGTTCACCTCGAAGAGTCCAAGGTCCGACGGCCCCGAGATATTGAGCAGAATCCCCCGTGCACCCTCGATGGATGACTCCAGCAACGGGCTCGATATCGCCGCCCTTGCGGCAGCAGCCGCCCTGCCCTCGCCCCCTGCCTGGCCGATTCCCATGAGCGCGGACCCGGCATTCGACATGATCATCTTCACGTCTGCGAAATCCAGGTTGATCAAGCCGGGGGTGGTGATGAGGTCCGTGATTCCCTGAACCCCCTGGAGCAGGATCTCGTCGGCCATGCGAAATGCCTGGAGCATGGAGGTCTTCTCGTCAGCGACCTTCAATAGCCTGTCGTTAGGAATGACGATCAGGGTATCGACCTTCTCCTTCAACCGAGCGATGCCCTGCTCGGCCTGGACAGAGCGCCTACGGCCCTCGAACGCGAATGGCCGCGTGACAACGCCTATGGTCAGCGCTCCCAGCGACTTCGCTATCTCTGCCACCACGGGCGCCCCGCCCGTGCCGGTCCCGCCCCCCTTTCCGGCTGTGATGAAGACCATGTCTGCGCCGCGGAGGACCTCTTCGATTTCGTCGGTGTGAGCTTCGGCAGCCTGCCTGCCCACCTCGGGGTCAGAACCGGCCCCAAGCCCCCTGGTCAGGTCCCTCCCTATGTCTAGCTTTATATCTGCGTCCGACATAAGCAGCGCCTGGGCGTCGGTGTTGATGGCGATGAACTCGACTCCACGTAGGCCCGCGTCGATCATCCGATTAACGGCGTTCACGCCGCCCCCACCGATCCCGACTACCTTGATTACCGCCAGGTAGTTCTGAAGTGTCGCTGTGGATGCCATCTGTCGATACCTCGCCCAGTTTGAGGCCGAGCCGGCGGCCTTCGCTCGGACACCGATCCCGGAGCTGACGCACTATCCCAGAACCATAACCCTCAACTTGAGGGTTAGAGTTATGTCAAGTTAATGCATCGAGTGAGACTTTACCCCCGTCTACCCTCCGTGTCAAGCACCCGCCTGCACGAACCAACTCCCTGATCCGCTACCCAAAAAGCTTCTGCCCCGCCCCGACTGCCGACGTCCGGGCTCCTCCTTCTCGCCGCATTTCCGCAGCGTCTCACCCAAGGTTCTGTACCCGGTCAGGCGCGCCTCAACGCCGGTGCCTGAGGAGACACGACCGTATATTCCGCAACGACCCACCCCTCGGCTTCTGCCCTTTCCTGCATCGCCCGAAGCGCCCGCCCCTTTGCCTCCAGGTCCGAAGTGTCTCCCACCCGCACCACCACCCCGCCTTCGGTGACCAAAAAGACCACCCCTCTCGCAACGCCTCCGGAAACGAATGCCTCCCTGCTCCAGCCAGCAAGCGCTCGTGCGCTCGAGAGAACCGCTACTGCCTCACCCGAAATGCCGCCCAGCTCTACCGGTCCTATCTCCCCCGTCAGCTCGAGTGTCCCGGGCGGTAGCGAGGAGGTTACCTCGAAGGCGACACCGGCAGCGTCTACCAGTACCGCACCGGACTCGCCACGGAGAAAGCCAGCCGGAGTGCGTTGCACCAGGCTCACCCGAACCTTGCGTGCCAGCAAGTCCTTCGTTACAGTCGCCTGCTCGACCCAGGGGACCTCCTCCAACTTCCGCTCCACCTTGTCGGCATTGACCCAGACGATCGACCCGCCCACAAGGTCGGTAGCGGAAGCTACCCTGGGGTCCTCTCGGCCCGCCGCACCCTGAATTTCCACACCCTCGACTCCGGCGAGAGGGCTGAAGCTGAGCGCCGCAGCTACGAAAACGGCGCCCAGAAGAAGAAACCCGGCAGCACGACGCCTACCGGAGCGGGATGCAAGGCGCCGCCTTATCTCCTCAGGCGATGCAGCCCTTCCCGCCCCTCCAGGTAGGTCGCTCCCGCGCACACGGCCCCCACCGGTCAACCGCGAGCTCCCAGCTCGGCACGAAGCTCCTCGCCCGCCTCGCCGAAGTCCCCTACGAGGCGGACCTCGGGCTCTAGGGCCACGCCGAAGGTCTCGAAGACCTTACGTCGCACCAGAGCCATGAGCGAGGCGACATCCGAGGCGCTGGCGGTCTCGTCGGTGACGAAGAAGTTGGCGTGCTTTTCCGACACCTGGGCCCCCCCTACTCGCATCCCCTTGCACCCTGCCGCGTCGATCAGCCTGCCCGCCGAGTCTCCCTCGGGATTCTTGAAGACCGAGCCGGCGCTCGGCTTCCCGCCCGGCTGGTTCTCCTTCCGCCACCGGGAGATCTCCGCCATCCTCTCCCGGATCGCGTCGGGATCGTCACGCTCCAGGCGGAACCTGGCCTCCACGACCACGGTCGAGTCGCAGATATTGGAGCGCCTGTATCCAAGATCGAGCTCGTCGACCGAGCACTCCCGTGGTCCCTGCCCAAGCGCGAAGATGCGTACGGAGGTCAGAACGTTGCGTATCTCGCTTCCGTGTCCGCCTGCGTTCATCCGGACCGCGCCCCCCACGCTGGCCGGGATCCCAACGCCGAACTCCAGCCCGGCCCAGCCACGCTCTCCTGCCCACCGAGCCAGTACCGGCAGGGGCACGATGCCACCGGCACGCACCCCCTCCTCGGTGGCCTCCAGAAAGTTGAAGCCCTGCCCGAGACGGAGAACCAGCCCCGGAACCCCCCGGTCAGACACCAGTACGTTGGAGCCCCTCCCGAGGACCGTGACCGGCACATCGGGGTACCTGGCGACCAGACCGGAGATCGCCTCGAGGTCCTTCTCCGACTCGACCTCCGCGTAAAGCTCCGCCGGACCGCCCAGCTTGTACGTCGTGAGCGGTCCGAGGGGGAATCCCTGGCGGACGACTCCCGCGAACCGGCCCGCCTCGGCAAGGGCGACCAGCTCCGAGAAGAACGAGTCCGCCGCGGTCACCTCGAGCCTCCGGGAAGGCTCCCTCTGGAACCGGTGCCCACAAGCACCGGCGTGCCAGTCACCGGTGATCCTCTCCGGAGCCAGCACCAGCGGCGAGCGCCTCGAGGATCATCGGCACCGCTGCAGTGATGTCCCCTGCCCCCATGGTGATCACCACGTCCGCGGGGCGAGCAGCGGCAGCGACCTCGTCTACCATCGCCTTCCTGGACGGAGCGTATCGGATGCGGGCGGACAGGTCTTGGAGCAGCGCCTCCTCTGCGATAACCCTTCCGGAGACACCGGGGATCGGATCTTCCCGTGCACCGTAGATGTCGGTGACGAGGGCGACATCGGCTCGACACAGGGCTCTCGCGAACTCGGCGGCATAGCGCGCCGTCCTGGAATACAGGTGTGGCTGAAAGACGCAGATCAGCCTCCCGCCCCTCTCGGCGGCCAGTTCCTTGCCCGACTCTACCGTGGCGGCGACCTCCGCCGGCGAGTGTGCGTAGTCGTCGTAGACGGCCACACCTCTCGCCTCCCCTCGATAGACCATCCTCCGTTCCACTCCCTCGAACGCTTCAAGCCCTCTTCTGATCTCTTCGAAGGCGACCCCCATGCAATCGGCCACCGCCACGACCGCTGCCGCGTTCAGCGCGAAGTGGCGCCCGATGAGGGGGATCCTGACCTCGCCCAGACTTCCCCCGGGAGTACGGAACTCGGCAAGAGTGCCCTTCTCCGAGACCTCGAGAGTCGTCACGGAGTAGCCCGGCTCCTCCCCCTCCCCAAAGCCCACGAGGGTCGGTCCTAGACCACCCTCGGCACCTCCAAGGAGGTGGCTGGGAGTGCGGGAAGGTTCGCCTGCTCGTCTCGGAGGGCGCTCCGGTGCCCGGATCAAGTTGTCCGAGACCAGCCGGTCACACAGCCGCGCGGTCACCGGGTCGGACAGATTGGCCACGACCGCCGTGCCGGCACCGGCCATGAAGTCCGAGAAGGCGTCCTTGAGCCTGTCGAAGGAGTCGCCCCAGTTCTCCAGGTGGTCCCGGTCTACGTTCGTCACCACTGCCACGTCCGTCTTCAGGTCCAGGAACGTCCCGTCCGACTCGTCGGCCTCGAGCACGAGCCACTCCCCCTGAGTCCACCGGGCGTTGGTCCCCGCCTCGTTCAGTTCGGCTCCCACCATGAAGGAGGGGTCCAGTCCTGCTTCGGATAGCACGAGAGCGAGCATGGAGGCAGTGGAGGTCTTTCCGTGCGTACCGGCCACCGACACGGTGCGCTTGAGGCTGGAAATGTACGACAGCGCCTCTGAGCGGGTGAGGGTGAGAATACCCCGCCGGCGTGCGGCAACGAGTTCCGGGTTGGACTCCTTGACCGCTGCCGAATACACCACAGCGTCGCAGCTTCCCAGGTTGGTTTCGTCGTGACCGATGAAGCACTCGACACCGACTGCTCGCAGCCTGGCCGTCACGGCGCTTTCCTTCAGGTCCGAGCCGCGGACCACGTAGCCCAGGGCACGAAGCACCCTTGCGATCGCACTCATCCCCGCTCCGCCGATCCCGATCAGGTGCACCACGGAGCCTCGGGGGGGAAGGCCGCGTGTCGGCCCTCGGAGCGGCTTCCCCCTTGCCGTCACGGTGCCACCTCCGACCTCGAGCGGGGATGCCTGTCGTGACCGGGCCGACCCGCCGGGTGCGACCCCAGTCCGGCCACCTCGGCGACGACCTCGTAAGCCCGTTGGGGCGCTGCTGCAGCCCGGACCCCGGCTTCCGCCATCTTCGCCAGCTTGTCGGGAGATTCGAGTAACCGCTCGACGACTGAGGGGATCAGCTCCGCCTGGGAGTCCTCAGCGACGACCGCCCCCCCGCTGCGCGCCAGGGCTTCAGCGTTGGGACGCTGGTGGTCGCCCGGAACGAAAGAAGACGGCATGAGCACGGCAGGGGTGCCGGTCACAGCCAGCTCCCCAACGGTCGCCGCCCCTGCTCTTGCCACCACGAGGTCGGCAGCCGCATACAGGCGTGCCATCTCGGTCACAAAGGCGACTACGGCGAACGCCGGCTTGGCGGACACCACCAGGACCTGGTGGGGGGAAACTCCGAGCGCAGCGGCGAGCCCAGGGCCGAGAGCCTCGGACCTGCGGGACCGGCTTCCTGGCGAAGACTCGGGGCGTCTGCTGCGTTCCGCCCGGAAGGCGCTCCGCCCTGCTGCCGACCCGTCGTTGCGGTCGAGCTCCGCCAGGTACCTCGACGCCTCGTCGTCGAAGTACCGGGGGCCCGTAACCACGACGACCTGAGGAGCGCCCCGGCCACGCCAGCGACGAAATGCCGAGAAGGCGGCCTGGTTCACGGGAGCGGCGCCCAGACTGCCCCCAAGAAAGACCACGAGCGCTCTGGAGGGGTCCAGCCCCAGCGACTCCCTTGCCTCACCTCGGTTCCGTCTGGGATCGAGGCACTCCATCTCCGGTCGAGTGCAGGGCATGACGGGACGAGGCTCGACTCCCCTCACCAGTGCGAACCTGCCCATGCGACTGCGCTCGAAGGTGGCGGCCGAAGCGGGGAAGGCGACCGGCACGACCTTGGCGGCCATGGCCCCGAAGGCGCTGGCAAGGCCGAAGACGGCGTCCACCTGCAGCACCGTGACCGGGACGCCACGTGCCCGAGCTGCCGAAAGGACAGGAAAGCTCGCGTACCCGCCGATACCGACCACGGCTGCTGGAGCCAGATCGCCGAGGAGCTTCCATGCGTGCAGAAAAGCTCGACCCGTTCCTGCCACCGACAGGGCTGCTCCCAGGGGGCTCTTCCCACGGAGCGGCATCGCCCCGTCGAGCTCGACAAAGGAAAAGCCGGCCTTCTCGACGGCTTCTCGACCCGTCCCTCGAGCCGCCCCTACGAAGACGATGTCGCGCTCCGTCACAAGACGTGCTTCAACAAGATCGGACGCGATTCGCACCCCCGGGTATAGGTGTCCCGCGGTCCCGGATCCTGCAAAGACTATGCCGGAGCCGGACCTGGCATTCATTTGCCGCTATCGGTCGCTGTCGAGAGCTCCGCCCGGACGAGGATCGCCCCGGCGTGCCACCGACAGAAGGATTCCCGATGCCGCCAGGACCACGATGAGCGCTGACCCACCGCTGGAGAGAAACGGGAGCGGGATCCCCGTTACCGGCAGGCGGCCCGTCGTCACCCCGATGTTGAGGAATGCCTGGAGCGTGATCCAGGCAGTGATGGTGCCGGCCAGAACACGCCCGAACCGGTCAGGAGCCCTCATCGCGGCTCTCGTCCCGAAGAACGCGAAGGCGACGAAGAGCAGGACTACGGCCAGGCAGCCGGCCAGACCCAACTCCTCGCCGATCACCGCGAAGACGAAGTCGGTATGGGCATTGGGAAGGAAGAGCCACTTCTGCCTACCGGCTCCGAGGCCGACCCCTGTCCAACCTCCAGACCCGATGGCGATCATGGACTGTACGGAGTGATACCCGATCGAGTCGGCAGAAGCCCACGGGTCCAGAAACGACAGAAGCCTCGCCCGCCTGTAGTCGGCGGAGAGCGCTAGGACCAGGAAGGCTGCCCCCGCCATGGCCACCAGGTACGCGAAGGCGGGCACTCCCAGCCCGGCCACCCAGAGGACGGCAAAGAATGCTACCCCCAAGGCGACCGTGGTACCCAGGTCGGGTTGAGCCATGATCAGTGTCGCGAGCAGGACCGCCACAGGCAGGGTCGGGACGAGGAATTCCGCGGTGGTCTGAGGGCGCCTCTCGTCTCTGGTGAGCGCGGCGGAGGCGAAAAGCACGAAGGCCAGCTTGGCGAATTCCGAGGGCTGGATTCCGATGCCACGTGCCCCGATCCACCTGGAGGCGCCTCCAGCGTCTACTCCCACCCCGGGCACCAGGACGAGCCCCAACAAGACCACCGAGACGGCGAGGAACGGGAGTGCGAACTTCCTAAGACTCCGGTAATCGGTCCTGGCCAGCCGAAGCATCGCCAAGACGCCCACCGACGCGAAAAAGAACTGTCTGAGGAATATCCCGAATGCCCCCTGGCCCTTTTCGAGAGAAGCCACCGCGCTCGAAGACATCACCATCACGAGCCCGAAGACCACCAACGCCACCACGCAAGCCAGCAGCGCCGGGGCGTTCCTCGCCCCTGAGGCCCTCGGGACGGCCGCCGAGCCAGGTCCCGAGATCCCAATTCGGGTGACGCTCACGGTCGCTTTCCTCCTGCGTCAGGAATCCACTAGCGAGCCGAGCAGCTCGATGACCTTGGATGCGAAGTCTTCTCCCCGCTGGGCGTAGTCGCCGTACCAGTCGAAGGATGCACACCCCGGGCTGAGCAGGACGACGTCGCCCGGCGAGCTCGCCGCCCACGCACGACTCACCGCCCCTTCCATACTGGACGCAACCTCTGCTGGGACCCCGACACCGTAAAGGGCAGACGCCAGCTCCGGGCCCGCCTCCCCGATGCAGACGACATGCCTAACGTTGCCGGCACCAGCTATTCCTTCGGCGAACTGTTGCAGGTCCACCCCCTTGTTCCTTCCCCCGGCCAGCAGTACCACCGAGGAAAACACCGACAGCGCCGACAGGGCGGCGTGGGGATTGGTCGCCTTGGAGTCGTCCACGAAGGTCCGGCCCTCTGCACGAGCGACCACCTCGAGACGGTGAGGCGGGGGGGTGAAGCCCTCTAGGGCGACCGCTGCTTCTTCCAGATCGATACCGAGCGCGAGCGCTGCTCCCAGGGCTCCCAGCACGTCCTCTGTCGGGAGGGTACCCAGCGCACCCTCGCCTCCACCCCGCCGGAGGAGCGGCACCCGCGCCGACACGCCCTCCGGCGAGACCACGCAGTCGTCCTCGACCCGCAACGATCCCGGCTGCCGGGACGAGCAGGAAAACGGGATTCTTCGAACCCCGGCGGCCAGCGCGGACTCTGCGGCCTCCCTCACCACCGGGTCTTCGTGGTTGTAAACAGTGGCGTCGCCTTCTTGCTGGCGACCGAAGATTCGGGCCTTGCAGGCGGCGTAGTCGTCGAGGTCCGGATGCCAGTCGAGGTGGTCGGGAGCGAAGTTGAGGTACACCGATACGTCGGGCCGGAACGTTTCGCAGAAGGCGAGCTGGAAGCTGGACACCTCGGCTACCAGCACGTCACCGTGTCGGGCGCCAATCACGGCATCGACTAGGGGAAAGCCGATGTTGCCGCAGGCGGCTACCCCCCTGCCGGCCCGCGCTAGGATTCTCTCGATAAGTCGTACCGTCGTCGTCTTCCCGTTGGTCCCGGTGACGGCAGCCAGCTCGACCACGTCTCCCTCGGAACGCCTCTGCTCGAGGATGCGGAAGGCCAGCTCCACTTCCGACCAGATCCTCCCCGCCAGTGACGAGCATGCCTGCAGGACCGGTGCGGACTTCGGTATGCCGGGACTGGTCACCACAAGCCCCGGCATGTCGGCCTCGGCAAGGCTGTCCGGGTCGAAAGGACCTAGCGCCAGGCGTAGACCGCCCTCCCCGACCCCGCAGGCGCGAGCCAGCTGTTCGAGGTCCGAAGCGGCCCGGCGCTTCTCCTCGTCTGTAGCCTCCTCCACGACAACGACGGGCAGGCCGGAACGCAGTAGCAGCGACGCGACGGACCGACCAGTGCGGGAGAGGCCCAGGACCAGCACCGCCTGTGTGCTCCCGTCCGGATAAATGGCATACCGCACCGCCTCCGCCAGGTAAGGGTCGAGGCCGTCAAGCGCCGCCGACCCAGCCCCGACCCCTACAGACCCGGCTCCTGAGGCGGAACTTCCGACGGGGGCCCTCTCCCCGGGGAGAGTCGATTCCTGGGTCCTTCGCATCCCCGTCACAGCCCTGCCCTCAAGATGAAGTCTCCATAAAAGACCGCCAGTCCGGCCCCGGCGAACAGCCCGCTTATGATCCAGAACCTCACGATAACGGTGAACTCGGGCCAGCCCAGAAGCTCGAAGTGGTGGTGGATCGGAGCCATCAAGAAGACCCGCTTCCCGAAGATCCTGTATGCAGCGACCTGAACGATCACCGAGAGCGTCTCAATTACAAAGAGACCACCCATCAGGGGCAGGAGAAGGGCGGTCGAGGTCATCATCGCCGCTGCGGCCAGCCCACCGCCGAGCGCCAGGGCCCCTGTATCGCCCATGAAGATCCTGGCAGGTGCCGCGTTCCACCACAGGAACCCGACACAGGCAGCGAACATGGATGCCGCAAAGATGGCCACATCGAGTTGTGCGTCGAGTGCCTTGGTGGCGGGGTAAAGGTCGGTCGCACGCTGGTTGAACTGCCAGAACGAGATGAACATGTAGCCCGCGTATACGAAGGCTGCCGCTCCAGCGGCCAGACCGTCCAGCCCATCGGTCAAGTTGACCGCGTTAGAAGTCGCCGAAATCACTAGCAACGCGAAGGGTACGAAGAGCCAGCCGAGCTGGATGCCACCCGTGATAAAGGAGGCCGTGGTGGGTGCGCCTATCTTCAGTGCCCCGACGGCGAACAGCGCTGCTATCAGGATCTGGCCCAGGAACTTGGCCGACTTGGACAGCCCCGACTTGCGGATGCCTCGTATCTTCATCCAGTCGTCGACCGCCCCAAGTGCCCCCATCGAGACGACGACGAAGAAGCAGAGCAGGGCCGCCGACGAAACGGGCACCGTCCTCCTGAAGGGCAGGTGAGCTACCGCGTATCCTGCCAGAGCCGACGCGACGATCACGGCTCCCCCCATGGTGGGCGTGCCCCTCTTCGAGGCGTGTCTCTGGGGCCCGTCCTCACGGATCTCCTCTCCGATGCCATGACGCACCAGGAACCTGATGAAAAACGGCGTCAGCAGGAGGGCCGACAGCCCGGCAGCCCCTATGGACAGGCCCAGGCTTACCATCCTTCTGCCTCCGGCCTCCGAGCCGGATCACCAGCTGATTCCAGGGCCCGCGCCAGCACCTCCCGGTCGTCGAAGGGCACCGTCTCGGTCTTGAAGACCTGGCCGGTCTCATGCCCCTTGCCTGCCACGACCAGCACGTCCCCGGGTCGAGCTTCGGATACTGCCAGCTCGATGGCCTTCCGCCTGTCCGGCTCGACCAGGTAGCGCCCACCGCTCTGGCTGCCCAGCACTCCTTCGAGTATCTGAGCGATGATTTCCAGGGGATCTTCGCTTCGCGGGTTATCGCTGGTGAAGATGGCAAGGTCGGCTCCCTCGACCGCCGCCTTACCCATCAAGGGGCGCTTGCTCTTGTCCCTGTCTCCGCCGCAGCCCACCACGACGATTACCCGCCCCCCGGTTCCCTGAGCGATGTTTCGCGCCGACTCCAGAACCGACCTGACCGAATCGGGGGTGTGGGCATAGTCGACGACGGCGAGAAAGTCCTGTCCTCTGTCTACCCTCTCGAAGCGCCCAGGAACTGGGGGCGCCGAGGCCAGGCCCTCGACTATTGCGTACGTCGCCAGTCCCAGTGCCCTGGCCACAGCAGCCGCAGCCAGAGCGTTCCACACCTGGAAAGCCCCTGCGAGGGGTAACTCGACCCTGTGGCGCCGGACAAGATTGACCGCTCCCTCGACGAGCACGAACGAGGTGCGGTCGGGCCTGATGCTCACCTCCTCGGCCCAGAGATCCGCCCCGTCAGTCGCCCGGCCGAAGGTGACGACGGGGATGTCCAGACGGCCAGCCAGCTCCCTCCCCCAGGAATCCGCGATGTTCACGGCCGCAGCTTGCGAGCGGTTCGACTCGAAGAGCTGGGCCTTTGCCTCGAAGTACTCCCGCATCGAGCGGTGGAAGTCGAGGTGGTCCTGACTGAGGTTGGTAAAGACCGACGCGGCGAACCGGCACCCTTCGACTCTTTTCAACGCAAGGGCGTGCGAGGAGACTTCCATGGCACAGGCCTTCACGCCCGCGGCGACCATCTCGGCGAGGAGGCGCTGCAGGTCGGCAGACTCGGGGGTGGTGCGAGACGCGGGGTAGCTGACGCTCCCGTAGCGGACCTCTACCGTGCCCAGAACGCCAGCGGGAATACCTGCAGCCTCGAAGATGGAGGAGATCAGGTACGTGGTGGTCGTCTTCCCGTTCGTGCCGGTCACCCCGACGACAGTGAGGTCGCTTGCAGAAGGGTTGCCGTAGATGTGTGAGGCGACCACCCCCATCGCCGTGCGAGTGTCCTCGACCATTACGGCCACAGCACCTTCGGGTAGATGCCCGCCGGTCCCGCAGAAGCGTTCCCGCTCCACCACCACGGCTGCCGCACCAGCCCGCGCAGCTTCTGCAAGGTAGAGGTGTCCGTCGGTCTTTTCGCCCACGATAGCGAAGAACACGTCCCCGCGGCGGACCTTCCGGGAGTCGTATGCGACGCCGGTGACCATCACCTCCGAGGCGACCTCAGGTCCGACCAGCTTAGGGTCGGACCCCGTCGCTGCCAGGACTTCGAGGAGTTCCCCCAGCCTCGAAGGTCTTGGAAAGTCCCGAGCTGCAGCGTCGGTAGTCACGGCGTCCGCTCACCTGCTCACCTGCGTGGTGTCTTCCAGGGTGGTGGTCCTGGAACCCCTGGCGAACTCGCGCTGGTCGCCCGAGGGGCTCACATTGCGCTGGCGCAGCACGAACCCCATCATGTCCGAGAAGACCGGAGCCGCCGACAGGCCGCCGTAGTACGGCGTCGGCTCGTCCAGGATCACCGCAACCACGAACCGCGGTTGCTTTACGGGCGCAAACCCTATGAAGGATGCAACGTACTTGTCCAGGTATCCACCGGCCTCGGAGGGCTTGCGGGCGGTGCCGGTCTTCCCTGCTACCTGATGTCCTGGAACGGCGGCTTTTTTGCCAGTTCCTTCTGCAACCACCCCTGCCAGTATCTCTCTCAGCTCCCGTGCGGTGTCCGGGGATACCACTCGCACCGGCTGAGCGGTGGGGGCCAGCTCCTCGACCGTCATGGCGTGTCGGACGAGAACCCTCCCCCGTACCAGCCGGGGCTGGACACGGACCCCGTCGTTGGCGATCGTGGCGTAGACCTGCGCCAGCTGCAGACCCGTCACCGCGATTCCCTGTCCGATTGGGACGGTACCGATCGAGGTAGCCCACCACTTGTCCACCGGAAGCAGAATGCCTCTCGCTTCGCCGGGAATCGGAACTCCGGTGGGCGACCCGTACCCGAAAGCCCGCAGGTACGCGTCGAGCTTCTCGGGGCCGAGGCGCTGGGCGACCTTGATGGTCCCGATATTGGACGAGTGAACCACGATGTCCCTTAGCGTCCAGGAAACCGGGGGGTGGTCTTCTGCGTCCTTGAATTCGGCGTCTGCGATGCGGTAGCGGTTGGGCACCCCTATCCGCTCGTCACGCGAGACGACGCCTTCCTCGATGGCTGCAGCGGCCGTTATGACCTTGTTGGTCGAGCCAGGCTCGAAGACGTCGGCCGTCAGCCTGTTCTTTCGGGCCGCCGTTTCCGACTTCCAGAACTCGTTCGGGTCGAAGGTAGGCGAGTTGGCCATGGCCAGAATCTCGCCGGTGCCTACCTCCATTACCAGAACGGAACCGCCCTTGGCGCCGTAGCGGTCGACTGCCTGAGCGAGAAGGGTTTCGGCCTTGTACTGGATGTCGCTGTCGATCGTCAGCACCAGGTCGGCTCCCGGTACGGGAGGCTCGAAGTGGTACTCGGCCTGAGGTATCGGACGCCCCTGAGGATCCTGTTCGACGGCGAAGGTCCCCGGGCGCCCGGCCAGAAGGTCCTCTGCACCTAGCTCCAGCCCCTCGAGTCCCTGGTTGTCGGTGCCCACGAAGCCCAGGACCGAGGCCGCCAGGCTTCCGCCGGGGTAGCGACGCCTGGTCTCCTCGACCAGGACCACCCCGGGTATCTGGGCTGCCTCGACCAGCTCTGCCTTGGAGTCGTCGACCTTTCGGGCCACGTAGGCGAACTTCGAGTCTCCAGATATTCGGCTCAGGACCTCCTCGTAGGGGAGCTCGAGCAGCCTCGAGAGCTCGAGAGCTGTCCTTTCCTTGTCTGCGATGGCGGAGGGGTTGGCCACGACCGTCCTTGCAGCCACCGACACCGCCAGTGGCTTGCCGTTCCGGTCCAGGATGTCCCCCCTCGGCGTGGACAGCTCGGCAACACGGAACCTCTGCGCGGTCGCAAGGTCCTTGTACCTCGAGGTCTCGAGGACCTGAAGCTGGACCAGCCTCGCCGCCTCGCCTGCGGCCATCAGGAAGGCGAGAGCGAGGAGTGCCTTGAGTCGTCTGCGGTCGGACTTCTCCAGCGCAACCGCCGTCCTGGCCGCGGGATGGGTGACCACCTTCTGCCATGCCGATCCTGCCTGTAGCCTTCCCGGAGACGCCCCCTGCCCTCCTGCGCCGGAAGCGGCCTTTAGCCTTGGCCTGGTAGCGACGGCATTGCTCACGGCTGCTGCCCTCCGGCCTTGCGTTCAGGTGAGGACGGAGCAGGAGGAGGCGCGGCATCTGGCTCAGGTGCGGACGGGCCCAGGGCGAGGGGTACCTTCTCTGGAGTGTCAGCCAGTCCGACTTCGCCTCTGCTTAGCTGCTCTACTTCTCTTGGAAGAGTCGCCTGTGCCTCCTCGAGGCGGGCCTTCTCGTACTCGGCCCTTGCACGCTCCAGCTCACGCTCGGCTTCGGACTTCGAGTAGCTGGCCTGGGCCAGCATCACCTGGCCGGCCACGATCGCGAAGACCACCAGAGCAAGCGCCGCAACCGAAGACAGAGCCACGACCCGCCTCCGACGGGAGGTGTCGGGCACAAGCGCCTTCGTCCTCGAGAACCGCCCCCTCTGCGGCCTACGACCCTTCGCATCCCCAGGCAGCATCCTGGATCTGGAGCTCTTGCGGTGGCGCCCGAGATCTTCCGCGGTCGCTGGAGCTACGGCCCGACGCGCCGGCTTGCGGGGCCTACTTGAAGAACTGGCGGATGGCCTGTGCGTACGCTCGGTCCGGTCGGCGTCGTGGACCAGCCGCAATATCGGCTTCACGAGAGGCTCGGAAGACCTGACTCCTGCTGTGCTCTTCCCCGAAGCACGGGTTGCACTCACTTCCGGCCTCCTGCTCGCCCTCCCGAGGCGCCGACGCTGCCGTCGCGCCCCTGATCGGGCTGGACTGCGGCATGGTCGAGGGGCTCGTGTGTCCGCTCTGCGGCCCGCAGCCGCGCCGAGCGAGCCCTCGGGTTGCCCTCCACCTCGGCCCTCGAAGGCCTGACGGGCCGGCGGGTAAGACGCCTGAGGAGGGGCCTGGCCCCGCAGCCACACACCGGCAGTTCCGGAGGGCACTTGCAACGCCCGGCCTGGTCGTCGAAGAACCGCTTCACGATGCGGTCTTCGAGGGAGTGGTAGGCGATGCAGACCAGTCTCCCGCCGTGCTCGCCTTCCCTGGCCGGGGAGCGCAGCGCCCGGAGCGCCTTGGGGAGGGAGGTCTCGAGCTCTTCTAGCTCCCGGTTCACCTCGATTCTTATCGCCTGGAAGGTGCGTCTGGCGGGGTGGGAGGCTCCTGCCGGACCACTCGGGGACTCGGCAGATCCCCTCCTGTAAGCCTTCTTGGGAAGGGCTGCCTCTACGGCTGCGACGAGGTCTGCTGTGCTTCGAAGGGGGCGGCGCCTCACGATCTCTCTGGCAATGCGGGCCGCGTGGCGCTCCTCGCCGTAGCGGCGGATCACCCTGGCGAGTCTGTCCTCGGGGTAGTCGTTGACCACGTCGGCAGCGGTCACCGGCCAGTCGGGATCCATCCTCATGTCCAGGGGCCCCGGCCTGGCGTACGAGAACCCTCGCTCCCCGCGGTCGAGCTGGGGAGAGGACACGCCCAAGTCGTAGAGGACTCCGGTCACCGTCTCCACTCCTGCATTGGCAAGGATGGAGTCGATTTCGGAGAAGCGCCCACGGTACACCTTCGCCCTCCCACCGAAGCGAGCGAGCCTCCTGGCGGCAGCCTCGAGCGCTTCGGGGTCCCGGTCGATCCCGACGAGGAGAGCGGGCGGGTTCTCCGAGGCGAGAATCCGCTCGGCGTGTCCCCCGTATCCCAGCGTGCAGTCGACAATCACATCTCCCTCCGCCGTGCCGAAGAGTTCCACGACACGCCGAGCCAGGGAGGGGATGTGGGGCTCGCCCGCGTCGAGGTATCCGTCCAAGCTCTCCCTCCTCCCCGACCACCGAGGCGGTCCCGAATCCCCCAGCCGGAGTCCCGATGGGCGCAGGGCCACAGGAGGCGCTAGACTGGAGAGCAATCGGCCCGGGGTATCACCGGCCCTCCAATGCTTTGACGGAAGCGGGCGGAGTTGGGGCCTTCCACCTACGCAATGGAGGGCCGGGGATCACCCGGGCCTGCTTTCCTGTCCTTACCTGCCCCTTTGCAGTTCGGCCAGGCTTTGGGACACCTCTAGGAGGTGTTCGTCCGCCTCCTGGGTCACGCTGTCCCACCTCTCGGCATCCCAGATCTCTATGTGGTCGTCCACACCTGCGATCACGACGTCCTTGTCGATGCCTGCGTACTCCCGTAGCTTCGGCGTCACGAGCACCCGCCCCTGACTGTCGGGAACCACGTCGGACGCACTCCCGAAGATCGACCTCGCAAAGGCCCTCACCCTCTGGTCCATCTGCGACAGGGAGCGGAGCTGGGCGACGTATGACTCCCAGCCCTGCAGGTCGTAAAGAACGAGGCACCTGTCCTGCCCCTTCGTGATCACGCAACCGCCTCGCATCGCATCACGGAACTTGACGGGCAAGATGATCCGCCCCTTCTGGTCCACCGAATGCCGGTATTCGCCGAGATACAAGTCCTGACCTCAGGGGAGTCTCTCTCCACTTCGCTCCACTTGGATGACACTATACGCCACTTCGCTCCACAATTCAACCCTTTCGGGGAAATTTTTCTCCACCTTTGCCGAGGCCGCCTCACCCGTTGCCCGAGTTGCCACGCTTCCTTAGAAGAGAAGAGGCCCCGTCCACTGCAGAGTCGCCGGGCTGCCCCGCCACCGCGAGCTACCCCCCAGCCTCGCCGGAGCTGCCCCGTGGTAGAGTGCTTTCCCGCAATGCTCCAGCCGACCTTCTCAGAACGACTCCTGCAGCCGTCCCGGGGAGACATCACGGGTGTTCGATGCCTTGCCACACTCCTCGCGCGACTCCTGGTGCGCCTGCCCGGGCTCTGTCTGCCATGAAGCGCATGAAGCGCTCGGGCGGACCTGTAAGGGTCGGAATCGTGGGTTGCGGCTTCATCGGCCGCTTCCATTCCTTCATGCTCCACCTGGCAGCCACACGAGGCGAGCTCCCGGTCGAGAAAGCCTTCGTCTACGACCTCGACCGGTCAAAGGCAGCAGAGTTCGAGCAGTGGGGGTGGAAGGCGGCCTCCAGTCTCGACGAGCTGCTAGACGGCGTCGACGCGGTGTGGGTCTGCGTCCCGACCGCCTACCACCTGGAAGTGGTGAAGCGGGCTGCAGATGCGGGCGTGTCGGGAATCTTTTGCGAGAAGCCTCTCGGGAGGGACCTCCAGGAGGCCGAGAAGGTCGTCGAGGCCGCCTCCGGCGTACCCACCCAGGTGGGGCTTGTCCTCCGCTCGGTTCCCCCGTTCAGGGTTGCAAGAGAAGTCGTCGCCTCGGGCGAGCTTGGAAAGCTCCAGTCGCTTTTATTCCGGGACGACCAGTACGTGCCCGTCCACGGCATCTACCGCTCGACTTGGAGGAAGGACCCCGGTGTCGCCGGCTCCGGGGTGCTCCTGGAACACTCGATACACGACGTCGATCTCATCGACTGGATCGCAGGACCGATACGCTGGGCCTCCGGAGAGGTGCGCTCCCAGATTCCGGTCGCCGAAGGCATAGAGGACCTGGCGGTGGCCACCTTCGGGACGGCCGACGGTTCGGTCTCTTCCCTGACTACCATCTGGCACGAGGTAAAGACCAGGCCCTCCAACCGGCGGGTCGAGATATTCGGGACCCGTGGGATCCTGATCATCCACGACGAGGTGGTGGGCCCAGTAGAGATCGAGACCTCGGCTGGGCGAGAGGTCCTCTCGGGCGAAAAGCTGGTCAAGCGATTCTTCGAGATCGAACCCCCCTGGTACGGCGAGACCGACCCCATCTCCTTCGCCGCCAACGAGGATGCCCGCTTCATACGGTCGCTGCTTGAGGGAACGCCTCCCGAGCCCGATTTCTCGGTAGCCCTGAGGGCCCACCGGATCGTCGACGCTGTGTACACTTCGTCCCGTGAAGGCGGGACCAAGGTCGAGCTGGAACCCGGCCCCGCTGACCGGCGCCCCGACCACAGGCGGCCCTGAGGCAGGTCCCGGGAGGGGTGTCCGTGGGGAACGGCCACTTGCGGAGCCACTTGCGGACGAGGAGATCCTCATGGCCCAGATTCTCGTCGCCGAAGACGAACCCGAAATCCGGGAGCTTCTCGAACTGAATCTGACCCAGCGCGGGCACGCCGTGGCGCTCTGCCAGGACGGAGCCGAGGCCGTCGAGGTCCTTCTCGACGGCGAGGTGGTACCCGACGCCATGATCCTGGACATCATGATGCCCGACACCGACGGACTGGAAGTACTCGAGTTCGTCAGGTCCAGGGAGGAGACCCAGACGATACCGGTGATCCTCCTCACGGCCCTCTCCAAGGAAGTCGACAGGGTACGAGGTTTCGAGCTGGGTGCCAGCGACTACGTGGTGAAACCCTTCTCCGCCAAGGAACTCGTCATCCGGCTCGAGAAGCTGCTCGAGGACCGCAAGAGAGAAGCACGCCTTATCAAGAGGACCTTGCTGGACCCGGTGACGGGGTTCTGGAACGCACGGTACTTCTACTCTCGCCTTCCCGAACTGCTCGCCCGCTTCCAGGGCGAGATGAGTCTCATCTGGATCCGCATAGAAGGCTTCGAGGCGGCCCTTTCCAGGGTGGGCCACCGCAAGGTCTATATCGCCGTCGGCATGGCGGCAAGACGCCTGGGGGAGCTCCTCGGCAGAGGAGACGAGGCCTTCGGGATGGGCGGACCTGACTTCGCTGTGGCCACCATGAGGACGGGAAGCGAAGCCCTGGAGTTCGCCACCCGCATCGAGTCCGAGCTGGGCGACGCCATCGCCCCCGAGACGGTAGGCATAGCCCTTGCCGTGGATGCCCGGGCCTTCGTGCCCAGGGTGGACGAGACCGTCGACGAGTTCGTCGCCAGGGCGTCCTCCTTCGGTGCCGTCGACAAGCGCCTGGAGCAGCCCGCAACCCTCCAGCGCAAGAAGTCCATAGCCCAGATCATCGCCGAGCGGCACCGCCAGAGGCGCCAGAGCGCCTCGGGGACGACTCCGACACCTCCCAACCCCTCTCCACGTCCGCCCTGGAGGGTGGGCCCCGACGGCCCCCGCTGAGGCGGCGACTCTTCTTCCCAGGGGCACGTGGAAGTATTCGACCTCGAGGGGACCTCGCTCACCGGGCGCGCTTGCTCAGGGGGGCGGGACCTCGGGCGGGTGACCCTCACCGTCCAGAAAGGACGGCTCTCTTCGGTCCGCAAGGCCGGCCGCGCCGCCGGACTCGTACTGGAAGAGGATTACCTCCTGGCACCTGCGCTCGTGGACCTGCAGGTAAACGGCGGGTTCGGTATCGACCTGTCTGAAGACCCCGACGGTCTGGAGCGCCTGTGCGAAGCTCTCCCCCAGACGGGGGTGACCCGCTTCTTGCCGACGCTTCCCAGTGCGCCCCTGGAGGTCGCCCTCGATCTGGCCCGGCAGGTGGCCGCAGTGCGAGAGCGCTCCCGGCAAGTCTCCGAGCCACGGCCTTGGGCCCTTCCGATCGGACTGCACCTGGAAGGACCCCTGCTTAACCCTAAGCGGGCGGGGGCTCACAAGAGGTCCCGGCTGCTATCGGGGAAGGCCGGCCTCGAATACTTCGAAGCCGTCGTGGCCGCCGGGGGAAAGGGCAGAAGGCCGGTGGTTTCGATGGTGACCCTTGCCCCCGAGGTGGAAGGGGCAAGGGCGCTTGCGAGAGCCGCCCAAAGCCTCGGAGTCGTGGTCGCCGCGGGCCACTCGGACGCCACCTTCGAAGAGGCGTCTGCCGCCATAGAAGAAGGGACAAGGGTCTTCACCCACGTATTCAACGCCGCTCGACCCTTCCACCACCGCGATCCGGGCATTATCGCCGCATACCTCCTCCACCCAGCCACCTACCTGACCTTGATATGCGACGGCGTGCACGTGGCAGAGCCTGCGGTGGCGATGGCCACCTCTCTCAAGGGGCCTTCCCGCATAGCACTTGTCAGCGACGCTGTCAGATCTCTGTCTGCGTCTCCCCCCGCTGAAAGCAGTGTCAGAAAGCGCCGTCATGCCATCCAGCACCCAGGGTCTGCAAGACTTGTGGGCGGGTCTACCCCCCTCGGGGTTTGCGCGGCCAACTTCTCCCGGTACACAGGCACAGGATTCCCCAGGGCCCTCCACAGCGCATCCGGGGTACCTGCCTCGATTCTGGGAATGCCACACCTGGGAAGGCTACGGGCAGGGCAGAGGGTCGACCTGGTGGCCCTTACCGAGAGCGGGAGGGTGGGAGCAGTCGCCCAGGGGGGCTGCCTCTTTGTCTTCGACCCCAGGGCTGTAAGGGAAAGGTAGGAGTTACCACCGGGTAGCCCGACCAGGCTGCTCAAGTCCGGAGCGCCCTAAGTCCGAATATGGGGTTGACGGTGGTATCGCGCTCTGGGCAACCGAGCGATCTCGACCAGGAGTTGCTCATGTCAGGGAGGGTGCTTGTCGTCTCTGCGGATCCGGCCCGCCGCAGGACGTTCCGAGACAATCTGTTCCTGGCCGGCCATGCGGTCCTGGATGCCCCCAACAGGTCGTCCGCGCTGGAGAGCTGTGAGGACTTCGCCCCTGAGGTCGTCGTGGTCGACCTGTCGGGCTCGAGGCGTAGGGCCATCGAGCGGGCGACTAGAAAGGGCGTGCCTGCCAGGACGTCGGTCGACACCAACCTCATTAGCCAGATCTCTTCGAGATTCACTTCGATCTCCGTCGTCGCGATATGCGACGGCGAGGATGGCGCCTCGGCCGAGGAGGCGGTGGCGGCAGGAGCGAGAGGCTACGTCCGCGAGCCGCTTTGCATCGGAGAGCTGCTCGTACGGGTGGACACCTACCTGGGCGTCTCCACCCGGGTAAAGAAGCTCCGGAGGCCGGTGCCGCGGCCCCGAAAGAAGATCGTCCTCAAGGACCTGCCGAGGGAGCCGAGGGGAATCGCCGAGGTCGCCGCCCAGCTCCAGGAGCAGCTTAGGGACCTCGACAGCGTGGAGACAGGTGCGACCGAGGGACAGACCGCCTCCGCACCTCTCCACGAGGCCAGACCGGTCCTCCCCCACAGCGGCGAAACCGGGAGCGAAACCGCCGGTGAAGCTGAGGTCTCGGCAGCGCCGGTCTCGGGAGGGACGGAGTCGGCAGCGCCGGAGGTCGTGCCGGGAGTCGTCGGCGACACCGGAGCAGGCGCAACCGGCCCTGCATCGCCTCGGAAGCTGGCAGACCTGATCCCGGCGGAAGGCTCTGCCGACGGGACGGCACTTATATGGGTCTCCCTGCAGGGTCTCGACCGGGTAACCAACCTGGGGATCGCGTCCTACGAGACCCTCGCCGATGCCCTCGACTCCGTCCTCGAAGAGTTCGCCCCCTCAAGTGAGAGGTGGTGGGTGGGAAGCGAGGCTGTGGTCGCTCTCACCAGGGGGCTTTCCTCGCCGGTCGAGGCCGCACTGGAGATAAAGGAAAGCCTGCAGCAAAAGGTGGCTGCGCTGGGGCTGGAGACCGACATATCCCTCAGGGTCTCGGCCACGACTCGCAGGTGGGGCGAGGGTAGGGCCCTGTTCCTGGCAAGAGCCACCGGGAGAATTTCCAACGGAGCGCTGCCCGTCCACGCCTTCTCGGCAGGCTCCCGCCCCCACCCCGCCGTCTCGCTCCCGGCGAGCGCAGCGGCGGTCCGGAGCTCGGCAGGGCAAACCCAAGGCGTGCCCGCTCCCTTGAATCATTAATGTGTCAGGCCGGTGCGGCGGTCCCGCTGCCGAGACTGCCGAGGGCAAGCGTGCCCAAGAGGTGAGGCCAGGTCCGCCTCAGCGAGGTTCTCGAGGGACTCGATTCGACTGGACTGAGGCGATCGCTGCGCCCCACCAGTAGCCGAGAGATCCCGCCCCAGAATCCAGACGTACCAGTCTGCGGCTGTATCCTGGCCTCGTGAAGAAGAAGTACGTCGTAGCCCCACCACCCCAGCCAGATGCGACCGCGGTCCGGGATGCAGAGGCCCGCTCGCACAGGGCTGGCCGCGACACAGGACAGGGGTCCCCGCAGGCAGAGGGCTCGAAGAAGCCGCGCTACGTGATCCCTTCGCCTCCCGACCAGGCGCCGGAGTCCCGGAAGGCCTTCCGGGGGGTCAAGATGACAGGGCCTGCCGGGGAGGGCCCGCCACGTTCGCCTGGAGGAGTCCAGCAGGACAGCCCTCAAGAGCAGACCTCCTCGACCAAGAGGCGGGCTGTCAAGCTGGTGCTCAAGACAACGGCCGTCCTGGTGGCCTTCCTCCTGACCTACGCAGCGGCACTCCTCTGGCGCTTCGACTCATCGATGCACAGGTCGGACCCCGATGTGTCCTCTGCACTCGCTCCGGGAGGTCTGGGTGCGGTCAACATTCTGGTCGCAGGCAGCGACTCGAGAGAGGGATCGAACACCTTCGTGCCCGGGGAAGCCCGACCGGGTCTCTCCGATGTCGTCATGGTCATCCAGATCCGGTGGAACAAGGTGAAGCTGCTCTCGATCCCCAGGGACACCCGGGTGGTACTCGGGCGTCACGGAGAGCAGAAAGTCAACGCCGCCCTGGCTCTCGGGGGGCCTCGCCTCCTGGTCGAGGCGGTCACCCAGCTCACCGGATTGCGCATACACCGCTTCCTTGCCCTCGATTTCGCCGGCTTCGTCGAGCTGACAGACTCTCTCGGCGGTGTGGAGCTGTGCCTGGAAAACGCCGAACGAGACGCCTACTCCGGCCTGTCGCTTCCCGCAGGATGTCAGACCGTCGGGGGAGAGCAAGCCCTGGCCTACGTCCGCTCCCGTCACACGGAGATCTTGCGGGACGGGCGCTGGACACCGGATACCGGCGGCGACTTCAGCCGCATGGCCCGACAGCAGCGCTACTTCGAGGCCCTCGCCTCCAGAATGCAGAACCCGTGGGTGATGGCGACCAAGGGATGGACGGTTTCCCGCCGCCTGGGAGAAGCCTTGACCGCCGACAGGGGATTCCGCTACCTGACCGAGATCCGGATGGGAATCGCCATGGCACTCTCCAGACCGGAGTCCTACACGCTACCGGGTAAGCCATTCAACAAGGGCGGCGTCTCCTATGTCGAGATCGACAGGGTCGAAGCAGCCCCGGTCCTCGACAACTTCAGATGAGGCGCACGCCGACCTGCACCCGGCAGGGGTGGCAGCCACGTCCTTGACGACATTCTCCACCCCCTCTCCTGCGGCGCACACGGGCTCGCACCCTGCAGGGGTCGCTCCGGCCTTCCGGCTGGAAGAGCCTTCCCGAAGGGACGTCGCTCTGGCGGCCTTCTACGTCTTCTTGCTAGCCCTCGCCGCTCGGGTCACCTTCGTCGTCTACGACGGCGGCTTCGGTTACGAGCCCAAGGCCGACTCCCTCGACTTCCACCTGATTGCCCTCTCCCTGCGAGACGGTTCGGGCTTTTCGAGGCTTGCTCCGGACCTCACCTGGCAACCCACCGCCTACCGGATGCCCCTGACGCCGCTGTTCCTGGCCGGTACCTACGAGGTGCTGGGCGTCAGGCCGTTCGCAGCACGAATCTTGCTTGCCTTCCTGGGGGCGGGGGCCTGCGCGACGCTAGTCTTCTCCTGCGGCACCGCCTTCGGGCGGAGGAGGGGATACACGGCCGGATTCGCGGCGGGAGTCCTGGCAGCCGTGGACCCCTTCCTGGTCATGAACCAGACCCTGATTCTGCTGGAACCCTTGCACGTGCTTGGCGTCGCCCTTTCGGTCTGGGCTGCCCTTTCTTACAGGAAGTCCCCCTCCAGGGTGAGGCTCGCGCTCGTGGCGGCAGTCGGCGGGCTGCTCACAGCCAATCGCCCGGACGGCTTCGCCTACGCCCTCTTGCTGGCGGCTGCGGTCTCGGTGCCGCCGGACCCCGATCGCGCCCTCACGGACGAGAGGTACGCTGGCGCCCTGGGGAGGCTTTCCTCGAGGCTGAAGAACGCTGCCGTCGTGTCGGCGGCGGTATTACTCGTGCTTGGCCCCTGGACCGTCCGCAACTATCGGGCAGTGCATGCCTTCGTGCCCCTCACGACAGCCTCGGGAGACCTCCTGCTGGGGGCGAACAACCAGGCTACTTACTCTGCCGGTCCCTTTCTCGGGTACTGGGCATACGGGGCTCTGGTAACCGGAGAGGCGGGATCTTACGGCTTTGCTGGCGAAGTCCGTGCCGACAAGGAGCGGCGCAGGATTGCGTTCCAGTACATGACGGACCACCCCCTGCGCCTTGCCGCCGTGACACCGGTAAGGGTACTTCGGGGGTGGGACCTGTACGACCCGGTTGGGAACGCGCGCTTCGGCGAGTCCTGGGGTCGGCCAAGAGCCCTCGGCCTGGCAGCCCTCCCTCTCTTTTACGTGGGGCTGGCGCTCGGGCTGCAGGGAGCGAGTCGGCACCGGAAGAGGTGGCGCGACCTTGCCATCCTTTACTTGCTGCCCGCCTACCTGACCCTACTATTCGCCGCGACGACGGGCGAGCCCCGCTACAGGGCCGGAGTGCAACTAGTCGTGTGGACGTTCGCAGGCTCGGCCCTGGCGGCAATGATGGAACGTCACACTAGTCCCGAGAGTCCCGAAGGGCTACGGGCTCACCCGGGCCGGAGCTACGCCGAGGCCGCGGCGCTGAAGTACTGCTCCCACTCGGGGTAGATGCGGCCGTAGGACGCGCCGATTAGGTGCGCTCGGGCTGGGGTCCCGGGTCGCCGCCTGAGCCGCATCCCCGCCTCTTCTGGGGTCTTGTTCTCCTTGCGCGAGTTGCACTTCCTGCACGAGGCGACCACGTTGTTCCAGGTGTGGGCGCCCCCCCGGCTCCGCGGGACTATGTGATCGAGGTTCTCGGCAACGCCGCCGCAATACTGGCAGCGGTACCCGTCCCTTGCGAAGATCGCCTTTCGGTTGACCCCTGTGCGCGCCTGGAAGCGGACGTGGACGTAATAGCGCAAGCGGAGCACACTTGGCAGCGCCAGGGAGAATCGCTCGCTCCTTACGATTTCGTCTCTCTCGTGGAGGACCTCGGCCTTCTCCTGCAGCACAAGGATTATTGCCCTCCTGGCAGGAAGGACCATGAGCGGCTCCCAGGTCGCGTTGAGGAGCAGCGAGGAGTAGCTCTGGAGCCTGGTGGCGTTCACTCGAAGTCCTCGACTGTGACGCTCGGCCTACCGGTCAACTTCCGGAACAGGATTATGCCCGCCCCGACCGCGATGTAGGTAGGAGTGAGGGCCGCGTCGACCAGCTTCTCGAGGGGCGACTGCGCCTGTTCAGCCTTGCGCCGCGCCTCCTCGGCCGCTCGCTTCTCCAGCCACTTGCGCTTCAGTTCTTCTCGACGCGCTCGCTTCTGCGCCTCCGCGTCAGACACGGTTCCCTCTTCAACCGACACTCGCCACTCCCCCGCCTCTCCACGGGCTGCAGTCCATGGTACGGTACCGCCCGACGTCGATACACCACCTCCCGAATTCGAAGACGTCTCGGACCTCGGGCCATCTCTTGAAGCCGTAGGCGGTGTGAGCCCTCCACCCGAGGATTTCACCGGCACCCCCGAACCGGAGAAGACGGAATGAATAACGAGCCAGCGAAATCATCACCGCAGCAGTCACGATCACTCCGGCGGGCCGTCGATTTCTCATCGGAGCCTGCCGTAGTGAGGTAGGGCGGGCAAGATTACCGGGCTCAGGTCCGATGCCGTTACTGGGCCCACCACCACCCACCTTCGCCAATAGCCCGGAGGGTCCTCGTATCCAGCTCCCCCTCCCCCACCTGACTACTGGCCGGTCACTCAGGTAGGGCCCACTCAGTCACCGAAGGGGCCGTCCGATCTGGCAGCCCTTCGGGCCATCCACCCCGTCATCCTCGAGTGGAGCGTTTCCTGGGCTGCCTTGCCCATCTTCCGTGCCTCACGCATGCCCGCGAGGGCGGCTGCAACGCAGATACCGAATCCCGCTACGGAAACCAGCAGCCAGCCCGAGACCAACCCGACGAAGATGAGCACCATGCCGACCAGCGATCCGGCGACCGCCTTTATAAACGATTTGAGGGAGACCCTGATGACGGAGGTCTCCTCTACCTGCCTGACGAAATCGGGGTCTTCCCTAGAAAGTTCGGCCTCGATCTGTTCGAGGATCCTCTGCTCTTCTTCCGAGAGAGGCACCTGCCACTCCTCGACACCCTGATTAGACCGTCCCGAAAGCACCCCGAACCAGCCTCACCTGGATTATAGACGGCGCCGCAAGCGCGGGGTCTGGGGCATTGCTCACCACCGGCGTGGGAGAACTGGTAGACGGCGCCGTAAGCGCGGGGCTGGGGGTGCCGGTCTTGGGCCTCTCTCCACTCTTCTCTGAGCGAAGTGGTCCGCAGCGGTACATCCACACGACTGGGGACGGACGGGAAAATGGGCGGCGAGCTCCTCTGCCCGTCGGGGTACATCCACACGACTGGGGACGGACGGCATCCACATCGTGGCCGGGGACGATCTCATCGGTACATCCACACCACTGCGGGCGGACGGCTGGGTCCGCGACGATTCGGTTGCGATCCTCGCACACAGCGACATGACTCCGGGCGGAAGCCCACCGTAAGCGCCGCACAGGGGAGTAGTGCCTTACCGTAGCCATGCCAGGTCGCAACCCGGGCAGTCCAGTCCCCTGTGCAGAATACGCCCCCTGACCTGCACTTAAGTAGGCCGTTACGCGGCAGGAGCTCAAGGCCGTAAACTGTAGTAGCGCCGCCTCTCCGGCGGTGCTGGGCAAGCAAGCCCGATGTGGCTGCGGTCTCTGAGGCTGGGGAACAGGGTCTTCAAGATCCTCCTCGTCAGACCCGATAGACCAGTAGGGCAACAATTCGGCGAGCGACCGTCGCGTTTGTCTCGCCGGCGGTCGGTTTTCTGGAGGCGTCCGGGTGCCGCGAATACTTGTCGTTGACGACGAAGATTCCCTCCGAGCTCTGCTGAGGACGAACCTCGAGGAGCACGGCTACGAGGTCATCGAGGCCTCCAACGGGGCCGAGGCGCTGGACAAGGTCGCTCTCGACACACCCGACCTCGTCCTGCTGGATTCGATGATGCCGCAGGTAGACGGCTACGAGGTCTTGAGCCAGATCCGAAGCGTCAACAAGTTCAAGAACCTTCCGGTGATCATGCTGACAGCCAAGACCTCCGAGTCCGATCGCGTCAAGGCCTTCACAGCGGGAGCCAACGACTTCGTCCCCAAGCCCTTCTACCTTGGAGAGCTGCTCGCCCGCATCCGGAACGTGTTGACCAATGCCAGGCGGCTGCAGCAGCTCGTTCAGATGTCGACCGAGGATCCGATCACGGGACTGTCGAACTGGCGGTACCTGGAGAGCAGACTCCGTCATACCTTCCCGGCCCGCCAGACCCCGATTTACGGGCTACTACTGGAACTGACCGGCATCGAGCGCGTCCTCAAGAGGCACGGGATCAGGGTAGCCAACGAGATCATGGGCAGCGCTGGCGATATAGTGGTCCACTGGGCCAAGAACCTGGGACACGCCCAGGGGTTCTACCTTGGAACGAGCCAGATACTGGTCCTGGCCACCGGGGAGAAGAGCGACATCTACGACAAGGGTGCCGAGCTGCAGAACGAAATCCACCAGGTATGTCACTTCACGCCGGGAGCCGAAGGGATCGTGGTGCACCTCGCGTTCGTAGAGAGCGAGGAGGGGGAGACCGCCGAGTCCTTTCTCTCCCGGCTCGAAGGTGCACTGAGGGAGTCCAGGGTCGACGAGACCGCCGACGAAAAATCAGGTCGCGGTGGCGCCGGCCTCGAACCCAGGGAGGATCTGGAGCTGGCAGCTGCGCCGGGGCTTGGCTCCAGGCTTGCCGAGTCTACAGGACAGGAAGCCCAGGCGCCCCAGAGGGTATCTCAGTTCGACCGCCAGGCACCGGTTGGGCCTCCGCCCCAGGCTCCGTCGGGCGCCGGTGTCGCCCCTCCACCGGCCACAGTAGCGCAGCAGCCGGCTGCCGCTTCGGCCGCGCCAAGAGCGGCTGTGCCTCAGGCCCCGGTCGAGGTGCCGACCGCCATGAAGGGAAGTCAGTGGGAGCAGGTCGCCTCCATGGAGGCTGACGTCTCGGCAGACGGACCGCCTCCCGACGCCGAGGAGCTTTTCTCTCAGACGGTAGCCGCGCAGCAACAAGAGAGCGATGAAGCCGCCACCCAGCGAAGGCGCAGGTCGCAGCGCCTGTCAATGCGCATGCTCTCGCGGGAGTTCAGCGGTCTCCGAGACCTGAGCAAGGAGTGACGCCGAGTAACGCTCGGGGCTGATCGTCCCGCGGGCGGGTGCGCGGCTCTACCAGCCTGCCCCTCGATTCCCGATCGGAAAGTGATAAGCTCTCTCGGACAGGGAGCACACCGGGGACGACAGGGTACGGGGAGCACGACCTCAGGTACATGGCCACCATCCTGGTAGTAGAGGACGACGAGAGTGTCTTGGCGCTCCTCGAGACCAACTTGCTTACGAAGGGCCACGATGTAAGGGCTGCTCGAACTGGCGCCGAGTGTCTGGAGCTTCTGGAGAAGAGCCCGCCGGGCCTCGTCATCCTTGACCTGATGCTCCCGGACACCGACGGGTTCGAATTGCTGGATCACATCCGGTCGAGTCCTGAGACCGAACATACACCGGTCCTCATCCTGACCGCCCGCGGCGACGAGAGAGATCGCGTCAGGGGGCTTGCTGCAGGAGCTGATGACTACCTGGTGAAGCCCTTCTACGCTACAGAGCTCCTTCTCAGAATCGACAGGCTTCTAGCCACTGCAGCGACAGGCTCCAGTCTGCGAAAGCTGGCACTCACCGACCGTACGACCGGCCTCGGTAACCGAGCCTTTTTCGAGACCAGGCTCGAGCAGCTCAAATCGTGCTCCGACCACGAGGAACGCGACCTTGCCTTCTTCGTGGTAGACCTGCCCGGCATCCCCGAAGCAGTGCGCAAGAAGGGGTGGAAGTCCGTAGACGCTGCACTCTCGAAGATCGGCAGCACCGTGCGGGGCATGCTCTTGCCTGGCGAGGAAGCGTTCTGGCTGGGGACACAATGCGTGATCACCTCGCTGGACATCTCCAGCGGCGCGCACGCCAGAGAGCGACTGGACAAGATGAGGGCCGAGGTGAAGGCAACGCTCGACTCGGTCAGACGTCAGGTATCGCTGGTCGCCTACTTCGGCTACTGCTTCTACCAGGAGCCCGAGAGCTCTGCGGAGATCTTCGACAAGATCGCCCAGTGCCCCTACGGTACAAAGGCGCCCGACCCACCCAGGCAGTCGGCAAGGAAGACAGAATCCTCGATAGACGAGGCCTTCGGCGGCAAGCTCACCGGCCTTGCGCCGGTTGACTACGTTCCCGAGCAGGTCTCCAGGAAGAAGCGGACCTCGGGCGAGCAGAAGATCGACCGGCGTCTGGCGATGCTCCAGATGAGGCAGCTGCTGGATTCCTCGGAGCAGTCACCGCGTACCCAAGGCGCGGCTGCCGAACCTGCACCTGGCCCCGGAGCCGGATCTGCATCCGAGGTGGGCCGCCAATCGGCCAGCCAGCCCACAGACGTAGAACTGGTGGCTTCCCCTTCTCTGACGCTCCCTAGATTGCAGGAAGGCTCGGTATCGGAGGCCATTTCCGCGATCCTTGCCGAGGCTCGCGCCGAACCGCACGACGTCGCTGTGTGCTGCCTGGCCATCGAGGGGATCGACGAGACTTCAGGGGGAGACGTATACAGAGCAGACTCGGTCGAGTCCGTACTGGATTCAGTCGTATCCCAGGTAGCCTTCGAGGTCGGCTTGGACCGCTACGAAGGGTCACAGGCCTTCTGGACAGGACGGCACCTCTTCGTGGCCATACCGGCTGCCGGCGTCGAGGACGCCCGAGGCCTCGCTAGGGCCCTGGGGGAAATCGCCTCGACGAAGCTCCTGCCCTACCGCGCCTCGCTCAAAGTGTCTGCCACAGCGGGATATGTCTTCTACGACCTCGAAGAGTCGGCGTCACGGCTCCTCGAACGAGCCAAGGGGTCCCCCTACAAGGGTGGGGTGCTGGTCACCCCCCTCGAGGCGCGAAAGCGCGCACAAGCTACACAGAGCGACCTCGAACCTGCCCCGACCACCGACCCCTTGCAGTGACGCGCAGCATGCCGGCGGCAAGCCCCGGGCCTGCTGGGCTCAGCCAAGGACCTCTCCAAGCACTTCCTCGTAGACCGAAAGGGTCTTCTGGTCGAAGCAACAGAACCTGACCAGATCGACCGAATCGCGCTGGCTGGTCCACTCGTGGCACACCCGCACCGCTATCTCGGTAGCGGGGTGGAGGGGATATCCGTACGCTCCCGTGCTGATCGCAGGGAAGGCCACACTGCGGGCGCAAAGCTCTTCGGCTGTCTCGAGAGACCGCCTGTAGCAGGAGGCCAGCAGTTCGGGTTCGCCCTGGGAGCCACCTCGCCAGACGGGACCGACCGCATGGATCACCCACCTGGCAGGTAGCCTGTAGCCCCGAGTTGCCCTTGCGTCACCGGTGGGGCATCCGCCCAGCTTCCTGCACTCTTCGAGGAGCTCGGGCCCTGCCGCCCGGTGGATCGCCCCGTCCACCCCGCCGCCGCCCAGCAGGGTCGTATTGGCAGCGTTTACGATGGCGTCCACCTCTTGCTGTGTGATGTCGCCAAGAACAGCCTCGAGTCTTGCAGCCACCTCCTCACCCCCTCTGCCGGACAACTCCGGACACTCCCTCTCGTTGAGGTCGGACATACCCGCAAGCGACAGGGGCAGGCTGGCCCTTGTAGCCTCCATCCTTTCGGCTCCAACCACCCCTCATGCTAGCCAGTTTCCGGATCCATCACTCCCCCAAGGGTGGTCACCATCTCCTGGAAGCCGAACGCAACCTCGACAGCTCTGGCAAACGAGCGCGCATCTTCCCAATCGGCGGCAGCCACCTCTCGGATCATGTAGGGGGCACTCGTCGAGACGAAACTTTCGAACACACTGAGGTCTCCGACCCATCCTCCGTTTCTCAGCGCAGCATCTACTGCGGCAGGAAGGACCTCTCCCGGGTGGAATCGCCCCTTCGGGTTGACCCAGAAGAGCCAGCCCAGGCACTCTCCGCGATCGAAAGCCACAAGCTTGCACCAGAGATCCCCGAAGACCCTGACCCCTACCGCCGGTGTCCTCAGGATCGCCGACATCCGCTCAGCAGCTACGTCGGCCTCCGAGTCCACCCCGAATCGTACAGCCCCATCGATTTCTTCGATGGCCGAACGGAGCAAGGCGTGGGCTTCGAACTGCTCCATGGCCTCGAGGCGCTCCTCGTTGGATTCCCAGAGAGACGACATGGCCTCGTCCACCTCGTACCACAGCTCAGCGGCGTAGGCCTCCAGGCCCTCCATGGCTTGTACCCGGCCCACGCCGAAGAGGATCACCTCGTCGGAGAAGGAAGACATGCGCAGGTTTCCGGCTCCAGCACTACCTGTCCAACAACAGGGTCTCGCTCGCCGCACTCACCCCGACACCCAGCCCACACCGAATGGCCCCCGGGGGCTGGCGCCGGCATGACCCTGTGCCATTGGCGGGTCATCATTTTGAGCCCTCAAGGAGGCAAAACAGCGGATTTGAACACATGCCAGCCCTGACCTGAAGGTTTCCGTTGTCGCCTTGCCGTCGAGCTTCGAACTACCTTCGGAGAAGTATGGGCGACCGGCAGTTGCTGCTGTCAGAAGCGGGTCCGTGCGACAATGGTGTGCCGCTACGGAATTGAGACATCCGGGGCGTCCCCTTATACTGCAACGCCGTTCGGGCTTCGAGGAGTCCTGCGGGCACGCCGGTACGCCAAGAACAGGTGGCGTTGCGTTGCAGCTTGAACATGGCTGATGGCGCTCACCACTATACCGGTGTGGAACAGCCCGTTGCCCGCATCGAGTAAGTAGCGAAGAAGTCGGGCATTGCTGGGACGCGGGGTCGCCGCGCTGCCCGGACGTTTTGGAACGAACCCGTCCCGAGGAGGTCGTTTTGGCAACCCTGATCGCTGCCGCTGGCGAAGCCCAGGTCCAAGACATAAGGCTCGAGACGGCCGAGTGGGTCATCCTTGTCGCCGTGCTGGGTTCTGCGCTCCTGGCAATTGGCCTCGCCTTCGTCCTGGTCAAGATGATCCTCGCCGAGGACCAGGGGACCCCCAAGATGCAGGAGATTGCGAGGGCCATTCAAGAGGGTGCTCAGGCCTACCTCAACCGCCAGATCAAGACGATCTCGGTCATGGTGCTGATTCTCTTCGGTCTGGTGCTGGTTTCGGCGCTCGGCGACGGCCTGGGAGCTGCCCTGGGGCGGTCGATCGCGTTCGTTGTCGGCTGTTTCCTCTCCGGCCTCACCGGCTACCTGGGAATGAGCCTTGCTGTTAGGGGGAACGTGCGGACAACGGCGGCGGCCATGTCCAGAGGGCTTCCGGACGCCATGAGGATCGCCTTTAGGACAGGGGGAATTGCCGGCCTGTTCACGGTGGGCCTGGGCCTGGTCGGGGCGACGCTGATCTTCATGATCTTCCAGGGAAAGGCCACCCTGGTGTTGGTCGGGTTCGGATTCGGAGGATCTCTTCTGGCCCTCTTTATGCGGGTGGGTGGCGGAATCTACACCAAGGCTGCAGACGTAGGAGCAGACCTGGTGGGCAAGGTCGAGCAGGGCATACCTGAAGACGACCCACGCAACGCGGCCGTCATCGCCGATAACGTCGGAGACAACGTGGGCGACTGCGCCGGTATGGCGGCGGACCTCTTCGAGAGCTACGAGGTCACCCTGGTTGCCTCGATGATCCTGGGCTACGCTGCGATCGAGACGATTATGCCGGGCAAGGGTACCCTCGGGGTCGTCTTCCCTCTGGCCGCTCGTGCGATTGGCGTCGTGGCGTCGATCGTCGGAATCTTCTTCGTCAGGGCCCGCAAGGGCGAGACTCGGGCGACCACTCGCCCGATTCAGAATGGATTCCTCGTGTCTGCCATCCTTACGGCAGTTGCGACGTACCTGCTCGCCCACTTCTACGTGGGCGACATAAGGCTCGCGCACGCCGTCCTGGTCGGGTTGGTGCTGGCGGTGGCGGTGAGCTTCCTGACGGACTACTTCACCTCCACAAGGCGGGCGCCAGTCCTCGAGGTTGCCGAGAGCACCCAGACCGGTCCCGCGACGACCATCCTTTCCGGCTTTTCGGTCGGCCTCGAGTCCTCCGTCTGGGCGATAGTATCGATCGCAGTGGCCATCTACTTCGCCCTGAGACTTGCCGGCGGCAATGTCCAGCTCGCCTTCTACCTGGTGTCGCTGTGCGGCATGGGAATGCTCGCCACCACAGGTGTGATCGTCTCAATGGACACCTACGGGCCGGTGGCCGACAACGCTGCCGGCATAGCCGAGATGGCCGGTGAGGGCGACGAAGAAGCCGAGAGGGTGATGGTGAGCCTGGACGCTGTCGGCAACACGACCAAGGCCATTACCAAGGGCTTCGCGATAGGCTCGGCCGTGGTGGCCGCCGTCTCCCTATTCGCAAGTTACATAGAGGTCATAGGCAGCAGGCGAGGTCTCGCAGTGACCGAAGCCCTGCGTGATATCCAGATCAACATTGCGGATCCTAAGACGTTCATAGGCTTGCTGGTGGGCGGCTCGGTAGCCTTCCTGTTCTCGGCCCTGGCAATAAAGGCCGTAGGCAGGACGGCCGGGAGGGTCGTCCAGGAGGTACGTAACCAGTTCAGGTCCCACCCCGGCATAATGACCGGAGAGGAGAGGCCGGACTACGCAGCTGTCGTAGACATCTGCACCAGAGACTCGCTACGAGAGCTGGCCACCCCGGCGCTCCTGGCGGTGCTCAGCCCACTGATCGTCGGCTTCGCTCTGGGCGAGCTGGCCATGGGGGCATTCCTGGGGGCTGCGATTCTGACTGGCCAGCTGATGGCAGTCATGCTCTCGACCTCGGGCGCAGCCTGGGACAACGCCAAGAAATACATAGAGGACGGCCACTACGGCGGCAAGGGTTCGGAATCTCACAAGGCGGCCGTGATCGGAGACACCGTCGGAGACCCCTTCAAGGACACCGCGGGTCCGGCGATAAACCCGTTGATCAAGGTCATCAACTTGGTGGCGGTCCTGGCGCTTCCTGCCGTCCTCTCGATCGCCGACAACCGCCCGGCGCGGGCCATTATCGTGGCAGTCTGCGTGGTAATCCTCGGTGCCGCCGTGGCCTTCTCCAAGCGCAAGACCGCCCCACTGGGCGAGTCCCAAGGACGGGAACGGGAAGCCGAGACAGCGGTAACCGCCTGAGAGGGTCGACTGAAAGAGGAAGGGAAGGAACGTACCTGCGGGGTCACCCGAGGGGAAGCGGCCCCGTCTTCGTACTTATCTTCGGGACCGCCGCCCGCGCACCCCGGGGACGACAGCTCCCCCGCCCGCCGAGTGGTCTGGCTGGCCCGTCATGGGGAAGTCCAGAACCCTTCCAGGGTAGTCTACGGCAAGCTTCCCGGATTCGGGCTTTCCGATGAGGGCAAATGTCAGGCGGTGCGCCTGGCTGACCACCTCTCCGAAGCCAGGATCGGGATGGTATTTACCAGCCCACTCCTCAGAGCGAGGCAGACCGCCCAGATAATTGCTTCGAGATGCGGGCTTGGGGTGCCGACCGTCCTCGAGGACCTGACCGAATGGGAGCTGGGCGCCTACTGGTCGGGACGGACCTGGGAGTGGATCGCCCACAACCAGGCCGACGAGTGGCGCACCTACATGGAACGCCCCTCCCAGCTGGCAGTAGTAAGGGAGACCCTTTCGGTGCTCGCCGATAGAATGCTTGGAGCGCTCGGAGTCGCCCTGGAAGAATCCTCCCGCACCGGCAACGATTTCCCGATCTGCCTGGTCTCCCACGCCGACCCCATAAAGGCACTCGTCCTCAGCCTGCTGGGTCAAGACCTGGACAGGCTTCACTCGCTTGAACTTCCGGTAGGCACTGCTCTCTGCCTGGCCGTCGAAATGAAGGCGGGTTCACCTTCGAACGCTGAGATGCTTGCAAGAGCTCCGTTGCCCGTTTCGGAAAGCCGTATCTCTCCGACCAGGTAGGGCCGCGTACTTCATTCGCACTATGCGTTCAGGCCGCCCGTCCCGACGGTCGCAGCTCAAAGTCGCGCAGGAGAAGTTGCCCTGAGATGAGTCGGTACTTCGACCCCGAGCCTCCCGGGAGGGCCGAAACCGACATGCCCCGAGAGGCGGACCAACGGGAAAGAGACCCCGAGGAAGAGGTGCTCGAGCGCCTCTCCCATCTAGATGATCCCCTTCTGGCCCCTCGCCGCCTCGGCGTCTTCTGGAGGACCTTCATTGTGCTGTCGACCGCCCTCGCCGCTGCTGCGGGAGGGACCATCGGCGTTGCAGTGGCCAGGCTGGGCTGTGAGGGCTGCAGCATCCTCACTCTCGTGGGCGGAGGAGCAATAGGAGCGGTCTTTGCGGGGTCAGGCGTCTCGGTCCTTACGGTACTGACGGCGCGGTCTTTTGACGAGTGGCGCCGAACGCGCCAGCCGGGCGACCCGGCGCGCCCCGCTCAGTCTTGACGCCTGTCCGCCTGGTTGGCTCCCCGCTCGAGCGCGGACGCTTACTACCGGATCGGCGCCCCGTCATGAGGGTGCAGACATCGCTTTTGGCAGGCCTCGAGCGAAACCCCCAAAGCCTTCGCCGAAACCTACTACGGGGCACGGGCGCTCACTAGGAGTGGCCGTGGCTGAGCGATAGGACCTTGTGCGCGAGCTCTATGTGAGGCAGCTCTCCGACGTCTGTGGCCAGCTCGGCGACGCTCCAGCGAGTGAGGTCTCGCATGGAGACTATGCCCACGAGCTGCTCGCCGTCCACGACGGGGAGGTGGCGCACCCCGCGCCTGACCATGATCCTGGCAGCCTCTTCGAGGTCTGTCTTTGGGGTGATGTAGACGATGTCGTGGGTCTCGCGGTCCCTTGCCTTCGCCGAGTCGAGGTCGAGGCCTTCCGCCACGCAGGCTATGACGTCCCTTTCGGTGATTATGCCTGCCACCCTTCCCTCGTCCACGATCAGGACCGACCCGACGCCCCTCTCGATGATGATCTTGGCTATGTCGGCAATCGACGCTTCCCCGGACGCTGTTACCAGGTTCCGCTGCATCACCGACCCCACTTCCATCCTGCCTCCGACCCCCTCACTCCGAACCGAGCAACATCGCTTCATGACCCACAGCACTCGGGGCGGGCTAGCGGCTACCCCCGCCCCGGCATTTGGGCTCTGAGCTATCATGTTATCCGAGCGGACGATCCTTCCAACCGACGATGAATCCGATTGCCGACATGGCCCAAACCAGCCCGCCCTTGCAAGGAGCGTCGCAGGGCCGGGCTGTTCGTGAGGTTGCAGGAGCTGCCTTGCCCCACACCGGGACCCTTGTGGACGGCTACGCCGCTCCGTTATCTGCTGCAAGACTCCGACAGACCGGTACAGGCTGTTAGTCCCGCCGCCAACCGCCCAGATGTCTGAACACCCCCAGCCCAACCTCAAGTCGATGCTCTCAGAGGCCAAGGACACCTCCGAAGTCATGGTCGACCTCGCTTACGCGGCCCTCTTCTACCTATCCCCCGACATAGCCGAGGAGCTGGACCGCCTGGAAGACAGGCTGACCGAGCTGATCTTCGACATGCGAATCCTCTGCCTGCTCGCCGCTCGATCCAGAGAGGATGCCGAGGGCATGGCTTCGGTATTGCAGGTCGCCAGCGCCATCGAGAAGATCGGCAACGCTGCGGTCGACATCGGCCGAATTGTGACCCGCAACCTTGGAATCCCTGCCGGGCTCATCAGAGACCTCTCCCAGGCCGAGGAGGTAGTAACCAGAGCGAGGGTAAGAAGAGACTCGGCCGGCTCGGGGCTGAGTCTCAAAGACCTCAGGCTCCCCACCGAATACGGGGTGAGAGTGATAGCCATCCGGCGGGGCGACGACTGGCTCTTCGAGCCGGCCGGGACGGACTCGATCCTCGAGGACGACGTCGTGTTCATGCAGGGCCCTCCCGACGGTATAGCCGCCGTTCGCGAGCTGTTCGGGGCCCCACCGCTCCAGCCTCCCCCATTCGACCCCGAAGAGGACTTCACCGACCTCGGAAGAGCGATCGACGTGCTCGTCGAGATGAAGAACATATCGGAAGCGGCCGTGGGGCTGGCCTACTCCGCCTTGATGTTCAACGACGTGAATCTTGCCACCGAGGTCAAGCGCCTCGAGGAGCGAATGGACGAGATGCGCGAGCAGCTCGAGCTGTGGACGCTGCGGGCTGCGTCAGCCTCCATCGATCCCAGGCCCCTCAGGGGTCTTCTCCACCTGGGCGTGGCCTCCGAGTCCATCGGTGACGCCGCTGTCGACATGGTCTGGGTAGTCGAGGAAAACGAAGAAATCCATCCTGTATTCGCACTCTCACTGGGTGAGAGCGACGAAACTGTGATCAAGACGCAGGTAGCAAAAGGGAGCCGTGCGGACGGCTCGACGCTTGGGGAACTGCGGGTAGAGATGGACACAGGGGTCCGGATCCTGGCAATCCGCCGCTCGGGACGGTGGATTTATCGACCCAGAGGCTTCTCAAGACTCGAGGCAGGTGACGAGCTTATCGGGGTGGGACCACCTCAAGGAGAGTCTGCTCTGGCCGAGCTCGTCGGAGCAGTCGAGGTAGTGGCGAACCGCGGGTGAGTGTCGGCGCCAGGTTTCGGTCCGCACGCCTGGAGCGAACCGGAATCTGTAAGACCTCTTCTTCGACGACTCTTTGGACTTGCCCCGCTCTGACTGCTCAGCTGCGGAAATCGGGAGCCGCGAACACCAGGCAGGCGTTGTGTCCGCCGAAGCCGAACGAGTTGGACATGACCACTTCCGCCTTCGCCTGCCTGGGCACGTTTGGCACATAGTCGAGGTCGCAGGCCGGGTCGGGGTCTTCCAGGTTGATCGTCGGAGGGATCACATCGTTGTGTATGGCCAATATCGAGACCACCGACTCGAGAGCCCCCGCCGCGCCCAACAAGTGACCGGTCATCGACTTGGTCGAGCTCACAGGGATCGAGTAGGCGACCTCTCCAAGCGCGTTCTTTATCGCCATCGTCTCGGTGGTGTCGTTGTACGGCGTCGATGTCCCGTGAGCGTTTATGTAGTTCAGGTCCGAAGGCTCCACGTCCGCGTCCTCTAATGCTGCCTTCATACAGCGCGTCGCACCGTCGCCCTCGGGGTCGGGAGCGGTTACGTGGTACGCGTCGCTCGACAGGCCGTACCCCAGAACCTCCGCGTAGATTCGGGCACCTCTGGCAAGCGCCGCTTCACGCTCCTCGAGTACCAGACAAGCGGCTCCCTCCGCGATGACAAAGCCGTCGCGGTTGCGATCGAATGGCCTACAGGCCTTCTCCGGCTCGTCGTTGCGAGTCGACAGCGCCTTCATGGAGCAGAATCCGCCGACGGCCAACCGACATATACCTGCCTCGACGCCACCAGCGAGGACTATGTCGGCGGCCCCACGTCTTATCAGCTCGGTGGCGTCACCAATGGCGTTGGCAGATGCGGCACAGGCAGTTAGCACACAGCTGCTGGGACCCTTCAGTCCCAGTCGTATCGTGATCTGGCCGGCGATGAGGTTGGGTACGAACATGGGGATCAGGTAGGGGCTTAGCCGTGAGGGCCCCCTCTCGAACATAAGCTCGAATTGCTTCTCGAGAGTCGTTATTCCCCCTATGCCCGAGGAGAAGATGACCCCCACGCGGTTGGGATCGATCGAGCCTTGATCCAGCTTCGCGTCCGCGAAGGCGTCCACGGCCGCAGCGATACCCATCTGACCGGCTCGGTCCAGGTGCTTGGCCTCGCGGGGCTCGAAATATTTCGACGGATCGAAGTCTCTGGCCTCCCCGGCGATCCTGGAAGCCAGCCCCGATGCGTCGAATAGCGTGATCTCCCCAATGCCGCTCCTGGATTGCATCATTCCCTCCCAGGTAGCCTCGGCACTCGGGCCGAGGGGGGAGATCGCGGCCAGGCCGGTGACTACGACCCGCCTCCTTGCTTCCTTGATCTTCTTCAGGTAGTCCATTTCCTTCGACCCCTAGAGCCAGAATTGCGCACGTTCCAACGACCCTGGCCGCTCGCGGGATGACCCGAGTATGAGGAAGGCCTCCTCTCGGCTCGCCTCATAGGGAGAGCTTGGAGGCTACGAGGTCGATTGCCTCCCCCACCGTTGCCAGCTTCTCGGCCTCCTCGTCCGGAATCGTTATGCCGAACTCGTCCTCGAGGGCCATGAGCAACTCGACAACACCCAGGGAGTCGACTTTGAGGTCGTCAGCAAAGGTCGCGTCGCGGGTGATCTGCTCCTTCGGTATCTCCAGATGTTCCGCCATCAAGTCAATGAGTCTGGATTCGAGTTCCGCCTTGTCCATAGCTCCCTCCTCTCTTCTTTCTAGCCGTACCGTCTCTGGAGGAGGACCCTCAGAGGCCTCCGTCTATGGTGATGACGGCCCCGTTCACATACGAGGCGTGCGGGCTGCACAGCAAGGCCACCATCGGTGCGATGTCCTCTGGCACGCCCAGCCTTCCCACCGCCACCCTGGACTGTACCTCTCCAATGAGGTCTTCGGGCAGGTCGGCGGTCATCTCGGTCTCCACGAACCCCGGGGCGACCACGTTGGCCGTGATCCCTCGAGACCCGACCTCTTTCGCCACCGACTTTGCGAGGCCGATCAGCCCCGCCTTGGACGCGGCATAGTTGGCCTGCCCGGCATTTCCGGCGATGCCCGCGACCGAAGAAATGTAGACCAGCCGCCCCCACTTCTTGCGCACCATCGACCTGAGCGCGGCCCGGGTGATGTAGAACGCCCCCGACAGGTTGGTCCGCAAGACATCCTCCCACGCATCGTCGGACATCCTGAGAATCAGGCCGTCCCTCCGGATGCCGGCATTGCACACGACGATCTCGACCTCTCCCAGTAGGGACGCTGTCTCTTCCACCACCGATGCTGCAGCAGTCGGGTCGGAGATGTCGCCCTGGACCGCCGCTGCCTTAACACCCTCTGCCTGCACAAGGGCTGCCGTCTCCGCCGCTCCCGCCGCATCCCTGGAGAAGTTCACGCCGACCGATACGCCCATTCGCGCCAGTTCCAACGCGATCGCCCTCCCGATGCCGCGGCTGGCACCGGTTACGAGCGCTGTCTTGCCTTCCAGCTCTCTTCCGGAGCTATCTTCCTTCACCAAGCGTCTTCTCCTCCCGTGTGGCGACTGCGCGTCTCGAGGCACGAACTTTGGTCAGTGCCTGAGCAGACGCCCGCCGCGATTCGGCTCACCAGCGCACCAGTGCAGCTCCGACCGAGAGTCCTGCGCCAAACGCCACCAGCAGGACCAGGTCCCCACGCTTCAGCCTCCCTGACTCCGCGCTCTCGGCAAGCGCTATGGGAATGGTCGCCGACGAGGTGTTCCCGTAGCGGTCGATGTTGCAGACGACCTTCTCTTCGGGGAACTCCAGGCGCTTCGCCAGAGCATCGATTATGCGCTTGTTGGCCTGGTGCGGGACCACCAGGTCGATGTCCTCGGGTGAGGCTTTGGTCTCCTCCAGGAGGTCTCTGACAGCTTTCTCCATTCCCGTGACGGCCCGGCGGAAAACTTCTGAACCCTCCATCTTCAGGTAGTGCAGGCGCTCTCGTACTGTGCGTTCCGACGCGGGTCGCTCCGCCATTCCACCCGGCACGGTGAGTAGCTCTATTGCAGTCGCGTCCGATGCGAACTTGGAGGCAATGCAGCCTTCTTCGGAGCTGCTCGGCTCGAGTACCACTGCACCACCGCCGTCGCCGAAGAGCACGCAGGTGGACCTGTCCTGGTAGTCGGTAAACCGGGTAAGGCCTTCGGCGGCGACCACCAGCGCTCGCTGCGCAGCACCGGTGCAGATCAGGGAGGTCGCGACCTGCAGGCCGTGTATGAAGCCCACGCAGCCCCCGTTGACGTCGAATGCAGCAGCGGTGTCGTTTCCGAGGAGGTGCTGGACAGCATTGGCTGTTGCCGGTATGGACCGGTCGCCCGTGCAGGTTGTGACCACTATGGTGTCCACCTTTTCGGGCCTCATCCCAGCACGCTCCAGCGCCCTCGACGCCGCCAGGGCTCCCAGTTCGGAGGGCTTTTCGCCATCCGAGAGGACGTGCCGCTCGACGACACCGGTGCGGGTCCTGATCCACTCGTCGGACGTTTCGACCATCGCCTCCAGGTCGGCGTTGGTGAGAACCCTATCGGGGACAGCCATACCCCATCCCCTGATTGCGGCGTAGCGCGCAGCATTCATCATCGGACGAGGCTCCTGGAATTGCTGGAGGGCGCTGGGACCAAGCCAGTTCCGCCTCGGTTCGAGTCCACCGCCATCAGAACGGTTCCGGCTTTCCCGGAGACAAGGCGGCGTCGAAGTCTTCGATCCTCAGCAGGTGGGCAGCGTTACCCTCGGCCTGGGCCCCCACAGAAGCAAGACACCTCTTCGCGATGCCCGCCATGGTATCCGCGGGGCCGAAGCATACGAAAGCCGAGGTACCTCCCTCCTGCATATGTACGAGCGTCTCCTTCCACCGCACTGGTTCGACGAGCTGCCTGGAGAGCAGGCGAGGTATCTCCTCTGCAGAGGAATACGGCTTCGCCGTCACATTGGACCAGACCTTGGCCTCGGGTTCGACGAAGGTCGTTCTTTCTAGGGCTTCATCGAGCATCTTCGAGGCCGGCTTCATGAGCGGTGTATGGCATGCGCCGGCCACGTCGAGCATTACCGCCCTCCTCGCACCGAAAGACCTCGGTTCGGCCACCGCCCGCTCCGCCTCGGAGATCTCCCCGGAGACCACGACCTGCCCGGGAGCGTTGTAGTTGGCGACCCATATGGCGCCCCCCTTTCCCCGGCGCTCCGCACAGGCTTCCTCGACCCTGGCATCATCGGCACCCAACAAGGCGACCATCGCCCCCTTGGTCTCCTCGCACGCCCGCCGCATCGCCTCCCCGCGGGCCGCCACCAGCCTGAGTCCGTCTTCGAAAGTGACCGCACCTGCAGCGACGAGTGCTGTGTACTCCCCCAGAGAATGACCTGCAGCGGACTCGAAGCGGGTTAGAAGACGTCCGGCATGTTCGACATCTGCACCTTCACAGGCGTCGTGCTCTGAGACTGAGTGGCGCGCCTGGGCGAACAGGCACATCGACGTGACGAAGATAGCGGGCTGAGCCACCTCGGTAGCTCCGAGGCGCTCCCTGTCTCCAGACTCGATGACCCCTAGAAGGTCGTAACCGAGAATCCGAGCGGCTTTCTCGAAGAGCTCAGAGGCGACCGACGAGCGCCTGGCGCCCGCCGCCATACCTTCGAACTGGCTTCCCTGTCCCGGAAACAGAAGGGCGGCCGAGAGACCCCTGCTTTGCACTTGTGACCTCCTGGACCACTCGGAGGAAGACAACACCCCTGCAAGAGCACCGTGCTCTTGCGCCAACTGTACAATACTCAGCCCCGCCCGCTACCTACTTCTCGCCGCATATCCGAAGGCGAGTACGCCACACGTCCTTGCGGGTTGTCCCCACTGCCTTCTCGCTGTGTATCCGGGGGGGCGGTGGAAGACTGGCTAGGGCTACCATGATCTCCGTGCCTTCTCGCTGCCTATCCGGGGGCGAGTGGTCCAGGCCCACAGAGAGTGCGATCCGCTCTGCCTTCTCGCTGTGTATCCGGGGGCGGTGTCCAACGGGTGCCCGTAGAGCGCGAAGGGGATCGGCAGCACTCCCGCTCCTCGGCGACAACGGGTATGCGGACGGCGAGAGCCTCCCCGATTCGATCAGGAGACCACGTTCTCGGGCTTTTCCCCGAGGAGGACCCTGGCGATGTTCGCTGCGGTCACCTGCATGATTCTCCTGCGAGACTCGTCAGTTACCCCCGCGACGTGAGGCGTCACGATCACGTTGTCCAGCCCGAAGAGAGGGTGGGACGCTGGCGGGGGTTCCTCGGAGAATACGTCGATGGCAGCTCCCTTGAGCTTCTTCAAGCGGAGGGCCTCGACGAGCGCCTCCTCGTCCACCACCTCTCCCCTGGCCACGTTGATGAGGTAACCGGCCGACCCGATCTTGGCGAGAGCCTCCGAATCGATCAGTCCTTTGGTCTTCTCGGTGAGAGGAACATGGAGGGAAACGACGTCGGATTCACGGAGAAGGGTGTCGAGGTCCCGGCGCTCCACCGACAGCTCTTCCTCGACTTCCCGGGGAGCGGGAACCACGTCGAAGTAGAGGATCCGGCAGCCGAACCCCTTGAGACGGCGTGCGACCTCTCGCCCGATCCTCCCGAAACCGACCAACCCCCAGGTCCGCCCGGCCAGCTCCACGCAGCCCACCGACGATACTGCCATCTGGGGCCACTCCCCTGCCCTGGTGTGCGCGTCGGCCCAGAAAAGGCTCTTTAGGAGCGCCAGTCCTACCATCACGGTATGTTCGGCGACGGCGACGTCATTGGCCCCGCCCGCGTTGGCGACCGGTATTCCCTTCCTCTTTGCAGCTTCGACGTCGATCTGCTGGTAGCCAGCGGAGGGCTGCTGTATCAGCTTGCAGCGCTCCAGGCGATCGATGACCTCGGCGTCGACTCCGACCTCGAAGGTGTAATCCCCCAGTAGCACGTCGGCCATTGGAGCAACTTCCAGAAGAGCCTCCCTTGTGCGCTCCGCCAGGGCAACCACCTCGACATCGCCCACTTCTACCTTGCGCGGCCCCAGTGCGGACTCGACGAGCGCCTTTACCACTGGGGCCGGGAGCGGTGCGGTGGAGACGATCGTTGCCACTTCTCCTCCCAGTTGAAAAACCTTGCGTCCGGACGTGTACATTAGCAGGGGTCGCCGCCTTGGTCGGCGCCCAGAGGGCTATTCATACCACCACGCGCAAACCGGAGGAGACCAATCGTGGGTGAAGTAAGAGCGCGCCGCTCATGTCTATCGGTGCCCGGGTCTAGCCCCAAGATGATGGCAAAGGCCCCGACACTCCCGGCCGACGAGGTATTCCTGGACCTCGAGGACTCCGTCGCGCCGGCTGCCAAGGAGGAGGCCAGATCACAAGTAATCGAGGCGCTCAAAGCCGGTGACTGGGGCGAAAAGACCGTTGTGGTACGGATAAACGCCATCGACACCAGGTTCGCTTACCGCGACCTCATAGAGATCGTGGAGGCGGCGGGAGACATCATCGACTGCATCATGATCCCCAAGGTCCAGTCACCACGCGACGTGACCTTCGTAGACACGATGCTCCGAATGATCGAGGAGACCATCGGGCTGGAAAAGCGCATTGGAATCGAAGCCCAGATAGAAAACCCGAAGGGACTGAAGAACATCCACGACATAGCTCAGGCCTCGGACAGGCTCGAGACTCTGATCTTCGGCCCGGGCGACATGGCCGCCTCAATGGGGATGCCACACCTTACGGTGGGCGACATCATCGAGGAGTACCCGGGCGACCACTGGCACTGGGTCCTGATGGAAATCCTCTCGGCTGCACGGGCAGCCGGTCTGCAGGCCATCGACGGACCCTACGCCAAGATCCGCGACCTCGACGGTTACAGAGAGGTGGCGACGCGCTCGAGGATGCTCGGCTTCGACGGCAAGTGGGTTCTCCACCCCGACCAGATCCCGATCGCCAACGAGATCTACACGCCTGACCAGGAAGCCTACGAACGAGCCGAGGCGATTCTCGAGGCCTACGAGAAGGCCACCACGATAGAGCGACGAGGGGCGGTGATGTTCGGGGACGAGATGATCGACGAGGCGAGCAGGAAGATGGCCGCCGTCACCGCCGAGCAGGGGCGGCGTGCCGGACTGGTGCGCCAGAAGACGCTTCAGGACTTCACTGGAGAGTCCTGAGAGGAGATCCCCAGGCCGCAGCCGTTACCGGGAGGGGAAGACGCCGTGCTCTTCGAAGACACCGAAGACCTCACCGACTTTCAGAAGGAGATCGTCTCCACGGTCCGCGAGTTCGTGGACAAAGAGGTGATCCCGGTCGCGGACGAGCTAGAGCACACAGACACCTTCCCGGACAAGATCGTAGAGCAGATGAAGGAAATGGGGATCTTCGCGCTCACAGTCCCCGAAGAGTACGGCGGGCTGGGAGAAGGACTGCTCACCTACGTTCTCGTGGTCATGGAACTGTCCCGGGGATGGATGAGCCTGGCCGGCATCATAAACACGAACTTCATAGACATTTACCTCATCTCGAACCACGGAACCCAGGAGCAGAAAGAGCGCTTTCTCCCTCGAATCGCCGCCGGCGAGATCCGGGGAGCCTTCTCGATGTCGGAACCCGGCGCTGGGTCGGACGTCGCCTCCATCAAGACAAGAGCACGCCGTGAGGGCGACCACTACATCATCGACGGCGAGAAGATGTGGGTGACCAACGGCCTGCGCGCGGGATTCGTGGCGACACTGGCCAAGACGGATCCAAAGGCCGAGCCGCCGCACCGAGGGATGAGTGTCTTCTTGGTGGAGAAAGAACCGGGAGTGGAAAAGCAAGACGGCCTGACGGTGACCGCCAACATCCCCAAGATGGGATACAAGGGTGTCGAGACGACTGCGCTGATCTTCGACGGCTACCGCTGCCCCGCCGAGAACCTCCTCGGAGGAGAAGAAGGGCGGGGGTTCTACCAGATGATGGACTCCATCGAAGTAGGTCGAGTCAACGTAGCAGGGCGCGCCGTAGGTCTTGGGATGCGCGCCTTCGAGGAGGCGATCCGATATGCCCAGCAGAGGGAGGCGTTCGGCAAGCCCATCGCCGAACACCAGGCGATCTCGCACAAGCTGGCGGACATGGCGACCAAGCTCGCGGCTGCAAGAGCACTGACCATAAACGCCGCACGCAAGAAGGACGCCGGGGGCCGGGCCGACCTGGAGGCAGGAATCGCGAAGCTATTCGCCTCCGAGGCCTGTCACGAGATCGTGACCGAGTCGTTGAGGATCCACGGCGGATACGGCTACTCGAAGGAGTTCACGATCGAGCGCCTTTACCGCGACGCCCCCTTCTTGCTGATCGGCGAAGGGACGAGCGAGATCCAAAAGAACATCATCTCCCGCCAGCTTCTCAAGCGCTACAGGGTCGAGTCCTGAGGTGGCACCGACGGTCACCTGCACGTGGCGATACCCGCAACGAAGGAGGTGAAGTTGCAATTCGGTAGGTATCTAGAGGACTTCGAAGTAGGGGCGGTCTACAAGCACTGGCCAGGCAAGACCGTAACCGAATACGACGACCACCTCTTCTGCATGATCACGATGAACCACCACCCCCTTCACATCGACTCGCACTATGCCGAGAACGAGACCCAGTTCAAGAAGAACGTAGTCGTCGGGAACCTCGTCTACTCACTTGCCCTGGGAATGAGCGTTCCCGACGTATCGGGCAAGGCGATCGCCAACCTGGAAATCGAATACCTCAAGCACCCGGCCCCCGTATTCCACGGGGACACCATCTATGCTGAAACCGAAGTCTTGGAGGTAAAAGAGTCCCAGTCGAAGCCGGACCGGGGAATCGTACGGGTCAAGACGATTGCCTACAAGCAGGACGGCACGGTTGTGTGCGAGTTCGTGAGGCGGGTCATGGTTCCCAAGCGCTCCGCCTACCCCGACGAGCATCCCGGCAGGCCCACGCCGGCAACCGGCTGACTGCTCGCCGGGAAGTCGCCGGGTCCGCCTTGGCGCGTCGGCCTCAGCGGTGCTGGTCTAGCACACCGGAGGGATCCTTTCAGCCGTCCTGATCCTGCAGTGAGCTCCCGGCGTCGCCGGGCGGCTGCTCTGGTTCGGAACCGCCAGTGCCGGATCCCGCTTCGACTTCGGCGGCCAGGTCCGACTCGACCATCATCTTCACCAGTTCCTCGAAAGATACTGTCGGCTCCCAGCCGAGCTCATTTCTGGCCTTGCTCGGGTCCGCCCGTAGCTCCTCGACATCGGCCGGCCTCAGGTAACGCTCGTCGACTTCGATGTAGTTCTCGAAGTCAGAGATTCCTATGTGAGCGAAGGCCAGACGGGCGAATTCGGTCACCGAATGCGACTCTCCGGTTCCTACCACGTAATCGCCGGGCTCGTCCTGCTGGAGCATTAGCCACATCGCCCTGACGTAGTCCCCCGCGAACCCCCAGTCTCGCCTGGCGTTCAGGTTCCCCAACGAGATCTTTTCCTGCTTCCCCGCCGCTATTCGCGCTACTCCCAGCGAGATCTTGCGCGTGACGAACTCCGGGCCCCTGCGGGGCGACTCGTGGTTGAAGAGGATTCCGCTGCACGCGAACATCCCGTAAGCCTCCCGGTAGTGGACGGTGGCGTAGTGGCCCATCGCCTTCGCTATTGCGTACGGGCTGCGCGGGTGGAAGGGGGTGAGCTCGTTCTGGGGGCTCTCCCTGGCCTTGCCGAACATCTCCGAGGAGCTGGCCTGGTAGAACCTTACCGATCTTCCCCCACTCGAGTAACGCCTCACCGCCTCCAGCATCCGGTGGACTCCAAGACCCGTTATCGAGTAGGTGAGTTCGGGCTGCTGGAACGATAGGTGGACGTGGCTGATCGCGCCGAGGTTGTACACCTCGTCAGGCTCGGTGTACTCCACGACGGACAGGAGAGACGAGTAATCGTTCAGGTCGCCGTAGACGAGTTCTACTTGGGGCACGATCTCCCTTACCCGCTGGACCTTGGGATTTGCCTGCCCTCTGACCATGCCGAATACCCGGTACCCCTTGGATAGGAGGAACTCCGCCAGGTAGAGGCCGTCCTGGCCTGTAATGCCGGTGATCAGTGCCCTCTTCAACGCGAGGCACCCCCCACCGGCCCAGCCACTGGTTCCCGCTCGGCCCTGAGGACCCGTTCGCCCGGCATCGCTTCCCGTCCCTCGTCGCCCCCGTCCGGTATCCCGGAAGCCAGCTCGCCCCGGACCTTGTCGACCGAGACCCCCGATGGAGACACCGCCACGACCTCCCCGACCAGCCCAGCCGGCCCAGCGGTCTCTACCTTGACGTAGTTGTCGGTGATACCGAACAGCCTTGGCCTGGCCCCCTTTGCGGAGATTGATTCCTCTGAGTCGGCCGGTCCGGCTCCCTCCACAAGTACTCCCTCGAGAAGCCCTCTACCCGCTTCGCGCCGGTGGAACTCCAGCCGAAGCTCGTCGCCCAGTTCGCGTATGACCCTGGATCGCGCCTTCTTCTCTTCCTCCGACACCTGGCCCTCCATTGATGCTGCCGGCGTCCCGTCCCGCGCGGAGTACCTGAAGACGTGGAGCTTGGCGAAGCCCACCTCCTCGACTACCCGTATGGTGTTCTCGAAGGCGCGGACTGTCTCGCCGGGAAAGCCGACCAGCACGTCGGTGGTGATCGCCACACCGGGGACACGCTCCTTGACCGAAGCAGCCATCTCCAGGAACTTCTTCGCCGTGTAGGGCCTCTTCATCGCCTGGAGCACGGTGTCGTCTCCCGACTGCAAGGGGATGTGCAGGTGCCGGCACAACCTCTCCTCGGTGGCCATCAGCTCCACCAGCTCGGGCCGCACACAAGTCACCTCGACCGACGAGAGGCGGAGGCGCACCTCCTCAGGCAGCTCGTCCAGCAGCAGCCAGACCAGGTCGTACAGACCCGACCCCTCGTCGCGGTCTCTTCCGTACTTGCCGAGGTGCACCCCCGACAAGGTGATCTCCCTGGCACCGCGCTCGACGGCGGAACGTGCCCGGTATATCACCTCCTCGGCGGGCCTCGAGTCCAGATCTCCCCGGGTAGTCGGAACGATGCAAAAGGTGCACATCTCGTCGCACCCGGTCTGGACCTTGAGAGTTACCCTGGGCGAGTCGAGTCGCGGCAGGCAATTGCCCGGGTGAGGATAACCTCCGCAGGACCGATTGTCCGAGCACGCGTTCAGGGTAGTGGGAAAGTACCTCTCACGGAGGTAGTCGACCAAAGAGTCCTTGTCCTTGTTCGCCACGACCTCGTCGACACCCTCCATGGCAGCGACTTCGGAAGGGGCGGCTACCGCGTAGCACCCCGTCACCAGTACCCGAGCGCGCGGAAACTGGCGGACCGAGCGTGCGATCAGTCTCCTGGAAGACCTGGAAGAATCCGCCGTCACCGTGCAGGTGTTGACCACCACGACGTCGGGGACGTCGTCGGCTCCGGCGAGCTCGAAGCCGGAGGAGATCAGGCCCTCCTCGATCTCGGCGGTCTCGGCCTGGTTGAGCCTACAGCCCAGAGTTCGCAGGAGTACTTTCGGCATCCCGCTCCAGTCCTCCCCCGATCCGGCCCGACTCCGAGCCCGCCTCTCCTCCCAGTGCGACAACAGCCAGCTCCTGAAGGCGCCTAAGCAGATCTTCTTCGGCCATGTCCAGGAAGGCGCCGATTACCCTGATATCGTCTCGCCTGATGGTGATAGTCCTCTCTTCCGAAGATCCCCGCTCCAGCCTGATCCTGTTGATGTAGCGCTCTATTATCTGGGCGTCGCTGTCCAGGGAAGACTCGAGGGCCGCAATGTCAATGGTCACCCCGCCCCGGCCCGGAAATGTCGCAGGGGGAGGCACGGGAGTCTCTTCTTCTGGCGGCAAGAGCTCCTCGAGGGTGACGCCGTAGCACTCGGCAAGTCCTGCCAACCTGGGGATGCTGATCGACCTGTCGCCACGCTCGTAGGCTCCCAGCACCGAGGCCTTGAAGGCTCCACCGGTCATCCGCTCGACATCCTGTAGAGAGAGTCCTCTCTGCTTGCGGACCTGCCTGAGGTGAGCACCAAGGCGTACCGCGTACTCCTTGTCTGCTGGGGATTCGCTGCCAGACTCGGACAAGTTATTGGACCTCGTGCTCAGCACCCGCACCTGTGGGCGAGGACCTCAGAGGCGGGCACCGCGCCGCCGGCCCTGCTCGCTCGAGGAAGCGCCGCCAAGCACCCGCTCATTACGGACCCTTGCAATCTCATGGAGCAGCTTCCGCTCCTCGGCAGATACCTGGTCGGGAATGTGGACCCTCACAGTGACCACGAGGTCTCCCCGGCCCGGCCGGTCCAGGAACGGCACGCCCCGGCCTTCGAGCCGCACCTGCGTCCCGTCGGCCACCCCGGGAGGGACAGTCACCTCGACATCCCCGTCCAGGGTGGGGACGAGAACTGTGGTCCCGAGGACCGCCTGCACATAGCTTATCTCGGCGTCGAAGTGGAGGTCCGCGCCTCGCCTGTCAAGAACGGGATGCGGCCTTACCCTGACGCTGACATACAGGTCTCCTGGGGGACCTCCCCTCCTTCCAGCATGACCTCTGCCTCGGACTCGAAGCTGCGTTCCGTCCTCTATGCCGGCCTGAATGGGCACTGTTATGGACTCCCTGGTAAGTACTCGCCCTTCGCCCTGACATTCCGGGCAGCGGTCGACGACGACCTGCCCCACCCCCTCACACTCCGGGCAGAGGTAAGAGGTGATCATGCTCCCCAACAGAGACCGCCGCCGCTCGGTGATCTCGCCAGTGCCGCCGCACGCCGGGCAGGCAGCCGGGGCCGAACCGGGCGCTGCTCCCGAACCGCTGCAAGAGCTGCAGGTCGTCCAGATCTCGAGGGAGTCCAGAGTAAGCTCGGCTCCGAACGCAGCCTGCTCGAAGTCGATCTCCGCCTCGACGACCACGTCTCTCCCGCGCTCGGGAGCAGGAGCCCGCCTCGCCCTTTTTCTCGCAGTGAAGCCGCCTCCGAAGAAGTCCTCTATGAGGTCGTTGAGGGAGGCGAAGGGGTCGTAGGCACCGCCAGTCGCTCCACCAAAGCCTCCGGGGGCAGGGAAGTCGGCGCTGCCGAACATGTCGTACCGGGAGCGCTTTTCAGGGTCCGAGAGGACCTCGTAGGCCTCGTTGATCTCCTTTATTTTCTCTTCGGCGGCCGGGTCGTCCTTGTTGGCGTCGGGGTGGTACCGACGAGCCAGACGACGGTAAGCGCGCTTGATCTCGTCCGGGCTCGCATCTCTTCCCACACCGAGGACGGCGTAGTAGTCCTTCATCCCAACGTCGCTTCAGTGCCGGAACCGAGCGCCCTGACCCCAGGCCTCAGTGCACCGGAGCCATTACCCGGCCCAGACGGTGCGAGATCTCTCTTATGAGGGGAACGACCTGGGCGTAGTTCATCCTCGTAGGCCCGACGACACCTACCGATCCGACAACGCGGGAGTCGGCCACGATACTTCCCGCCACAATCGAGCACGACCTTAGCGAGTCGACCGGGTTCTCGGACCCGATGAAGGCCCCTACCTCGCCCATGTCAGACAAGGCCCTCATGGCAGATATGACAGGCTGCCGATCTTCGAGGGCCTTGAGGACGTCCTCGAAACCCTCCAGGCCTTCCCGCGGCCAGCCTCTGGCGACCCACGAAGTCCCTCCGACGAAGTAGGGGACCGAATGGGCCCCGGCGTCCTCGAACTGCCGGCTAATAGCCTTGAGCAGCGCGTCTTCCTCCCGAGATGCTCGGAGACCCTCCAAGGGTCGCTCGGAGAGCTTGCGCAGGGCCTTACCCACCTCCGAAATGGGCTTTCCCCTGAGGGTGGACGAGATCTGCTCTACCCTGGCAGCGGTCGGCGCCGCTACGGGCTCGCGCAGGCGAATGCCCTTTAGTACGGCTCGTCCCGCCGAGGTGATCAGACTTACGAGCAAGAGGTCGTCAGAGACGATCGAGATGTGGAAGTCCCCGAGAGTCTCGTCCTCGGGGTAAGGTCCGACGATGACAGCTGCCTGCCTCGTGGCCTCGGAGACGAACCTTGAAGCCCGAGAGAGCAGGACCTCTACCTCCCCCGCTCTTTCTGCGAATAGGCGCGAGAGGGCCACCTGCCACGAGCGAGGGAGGCGTTCTTCCCGCATGAGGTAGTCGACGTAGTAGCGAAAGCCCCTTTCGGTCGGGATGCGGCCAGCGGAGGTGTGGGGCTGCTCGATCAGTCCGTGCTCCTCGAGCACCCGCATCTCGTTGCGCACCGTTGCGGCCGAGACCCCCAGGCCGGCCCGATGCGCGACCGTGGCCGATCCCACCGGTCGGCCGGTCTCCGTGTAGGTGTCCACTATGGAGGCAAGGATCTTCTCTTTTCTTGGATCCAGACGCTCCGAATTGACCACGACTGTCGACTCCTAAAAACCGAGCCTGAGGAGCCCGCTGCAGGCTCCATGAGGATTCTAGCAGCCGACCCTTGGGAGTGATAAGGCACATACGCCGGCTCGTGCGTCGTCTATAAGGTCCGAGAATACGGACACGACGACCTCGTTGAGGAGTGCCAGTCCCCTCGGAGTGGGGCAGAGACGCCCCTCCACAAGCTCGACCAGCCCGACACTCATAAGCCTTCGAGTCCTGGTGAACTCGGTCGCGGGAGCGTCGGTCACAGGCCAGGGGATGCCAACCGTCCTCCGGAGCCCGAGCGCCAGATGGTCGAAGAGGCGCGTCTCCTCGTCGACGTTCTCGACGCCGGCGGGGAGCCGTCCGGTCTTCTGTTCGCCGATGTAGGTGGCGGGGTGGCGAGGGTTCCAGAACCTCCTGGAACCGTCGAAAGAGTGGGCCCCCGAGCCAAAACCCCTGTAGCGCCCGCAGCCCCAGTAGAGGAGGTTGTGCATACACTCGTGGCCCGGCCTGGCCCAGGCAGAGACCTCGTACCGACGGTATCCCTTCGCGTCGAGGTACCGGTGGGCAATCTCCATCTTGGCGGCCTGGTCGTCTGGGTCGGGAGCGGGGTCGCCACACGCATGCACTCTCCGCCACAGGTCGGTCCCCTTCTCGACCGTGAGCGCATAGCAGGAGAGGTGCGTCGGTTCTAGTGCGACCGCCTGCTCCAGCGTGTGTTCCCACGAAGACAGGTCTTCGGGCGGGGAGCCATAGATGAGGTCCAGATTGACTTCGAAAATACCAGCAGACCGCAGCGCGTCTACTGCCGCACGAAGCGAATCGACGTCGTGTGAGCGGTCCAGATAGCCCAGCACGTTCGGGTCGCAAGACTGGGCACCGAGCGACACCCTTGTGATCCCGATCGACGCCAGCTCCCTTGCCTTGACAGGATCAACAGAATCGGGGTTGGCCTCGATGGTGACTTCCAGAGGTTCTGTCGCAAGGAGCGGCTCCAGCAATGCTGCGAGCGAGCCGGAATCAAGGAGGCTCGGTGTCCCTCCGCCAAGATAGACCGTCGTGCCGGTGGTCTCTTCGAGAAGAGAAGCAGCCTCCCCATCGAAGAAGTCGGCCACCTCTGCGGTCACCGCCTCGACGTAGTCGTCGACCAGGTGCTCCAGCCCGGCGAAGGCAGCGAAGTCGCAGTACCCACACCTCCGGGAGCAGAAGGGTACGTGGACGTAGAAGCCGAACAGGTGGGACGCCGATTCGGCCCTTACGACAAGTGCCGAGAAGGTATTCACCGCTTCTTCTGACTCTGGGGACCGTCTATCCCCATGACTGCGGTGAAGGCTTCCTGGGGTACCTCGACGGAGCCGATCATCTTCATGCGCTTCTTGCCTTCCTTCTGGCGCTCCAGGAGCTTGCGCTTCCTGGTGACGTCCCCTCCGTAGCACTTTGCCAGGACGTCCTTTCTTCTGGCCTTTATCGTCTCCCTGGCGATTACCCGGCTGCCGATTGCTGCCTGCAGGGCCACGTCGAAGAGCTGACGCGGGATGACCTCGCGCAGCTTCTCGACGATCTCGCGTCCGTACGAGTACGCCTTTTCCCTGGCTACGATGGTCGAGAAGGCGTCCACGGGGTTGCCGGCTACAAGGATGTCCACCTTGACCAGATCGGCCTTCTCGTAGCCGGCCGGCTCGTAGTCGAGGGAGGCATAGCCCTTGCTGCGCGACTTCAGCTGGTCGTTGAAGTCGAAGATGACTTCCGAGAGCGGCAGGACATAGACCAGCTCGATCCGGTCTCTGGAGAGGTACCTGAAATCGACCTGCCTCCCTCTCCTCTGCTGGCAGAGCTCGATCAGAGAGCCGGAGCACCACGCCGGGGCTATGATCGTCGCCCTCACGACGGGCTCCTCCACGTAGGCCACGCTCGATCCCGTAACCCAGTCAGCGGCGCTTCTGGCAGCTATCGTCTCTCCGTTCGTGAGGTGGATCCTGTACTCGACAGTGGGGGCCGTGGCCAGTATCTGGACCCCGTACTCTCGCTGGACTCGCTCCTTGATGATGTCCATGTGGAGCAGGCCCAGAAAGCCGCAGCGAAAGCCAAAGCCCAGCGCTTTCGAGGTCTCGGGTTCGAAGCTGAAGGAGGAGTCGTTCAGGGAAAGCTTCTCGAGGGCGGTCCTCAGCTCCGGGTACTGGTCTCCGTCGAGGGGATAAAGCCCGCAAAAGACCATCTGTTTGGGCTCGCGATAGCCCGAGAGTGGCTCTTGCGCAGGGGCACTGGCTGATGTTACCGTGTCGCCCACCTTGGCAGCCGAGACCGACTTGATGCCAGCGATCAGGTAGCCGATCTCGCCCGGACCAAGCTCGTCGACCGGCGTCATGTAGGGAGCATAGACTCCGATCTCCTCGGCTTCGAACTTCCCGCCACCTGCCATAAGTTCGATCGGCGCCCCTCTTGCGAGTACGCCGTCCACGACTCGTACCGTGCACACGACACCCCGGTATTTGTCGTAGTACGAGTCAAAGATGAGCGCTCGGAGGGGGTCGTCCGCCCTGCCGCGCGGCGGCGGGACGTCTCGGACGATCCGTTCTAGTAACTCCACGACGCCCTCGCCCGTCTTGGCGCTTATCCGGACGACCTCCTCCGCGTCTACCCCCAGCATTGCCGCAACCTCGTCGGCCACCTCGTCGGGACGTGCCACTGGGAGATCGATCTTGTTCACCGCAGGGACGATCGCAAGTCCTGCCTCGATGGCCATGTAGCAGTTGGCGAGGGTCTGGGCCTCTATCCCCTGGGCGGCGTCGACCAGCAAGACCGCGCCTTCGCAAGATGCCAGACTCCTCGAAACTTCGTAGGCGAAGTCGACGTGACCCGGCGTGTCGACCAGGTTCAGAACGTAGGGCTCGCCGGAGGGCCCAGGGGACTCGTCGGTTTCTCTCCCGGCTACAGGGCGTGAGTACTCCATTCGTACCGTCTGGGCCTTGATCGTGATGCCCCTCTCACGCTCCAGCTCCATCGTGTCGAGGAACTGTTCGCGCCTGTCCCTCTCTGGGATTAGGCCGGTGATGTCGAGCAGCCGGTCGGCCAAGGTCGACTTCCCGTGGTCGATGTGGGCGATGATGGCAAAGTTCCGGATTCGGGACGGGTTTATCAAGGCGCACTCCGGGGTCCGACCCGTGCTAGCATCCAGTTCTCGGCCCGGCACTGTCTGCCGCGGCTTCGAGGCCCTCCTTTGTGCTGGAAGGTCGACTCGTCGAAAGGGACGGTCGAGTGGCAAACATAAAGTCGCAGATCAAGAGGAACAAGCAAAACGAAAAGCGGCGGCTCCGAAACAAGTCGGTCCGTTCGGAGCTCAAGACCCGCATCAAGCGAGTTCTGGAGGCGGCGGCCCGCGGAGACGACGAGGCCAGGGAAGAGCTCCTCAGAGTCGCCACGAAGCGGATAGACAAGGCTGCTGCCAAAGGCATCATCCACAAGAACAAGGCTGCGAGGCTGAAGTCTCGTCTCCACAAGAAGGTCAGGTCGGCCTCGACTTCCTGATGCCCGCCCCGCCGGGGCCGGACGGCCGGCTCTACCCAGGTACCGTTCCGTGGCTCTACCCCGTATAACCCTGGGGCAGACGCGGCGGGTGGTTCCTGGACCGGGGCTTCCTCCCGGCCTCAAGGTGCAGCGAGCCAACAACAATCTGGATGTCGTGCGCCACGACGGCCGAGTCTTTCTCGCCTTCCGAACGGCGCCGTACCACTTCGCCTCCCCGAAAGCCAAGCTGCATGTCCTCTCGAGCGACGACGCCAGCTCGCCCTGGAAGTGGGAGGGAACCTTCGCGATGGGCCGAGACGTCAGGGAGCCCAGGCTGCTCTCGTGGAACTGCCGCCTCTTCCTCTACTTCTTTCTGGCGGGGACAAGCCCGTTCTCGTTCAGTCCGGAAAGGATCTACGCCACCGAGTGGCTCGCATCGGGCGAGTGGACGGAGCCCCGTCCCATCTCCGATGAGGGGTACGTGGTCTGGAGAACCAAGGTGACGGCCCCACCCTCAAGCGATACGGCCCCCGACGGCTCCGAGAAGGGCCGGCCGTTCATGGTCCGATACGGCGGAGGGCGCGAGGTCTACTCGCTGAGGAATATTCCGCCCAGGATGCGAGTCGAGCTCCTCACGACCGACGACGGTTATTCGTGGTACCCCGTCGACAGCCGGAGGCCCGTGGTCTACGAAGGCGGGGGCTCGGAAGCGGACTTCGCCTTCGATAGGGAGGGAAACCTTTGGGCGGTGATCCGGAACGAAAGCGGGGACGCGGGCGGATACGGATCCAAGATCTGCAGGGCTCGGGCAGGCTCACTCGCCGAATGGGAGTGCCGAGACGACCCCCGCAAGTTCGACTCCCCGCTCGTATTCGAGCACGGCGGAGAAGTGTACCTGATAGCGAGAAGAAACCTATCCCCCCTACGAGGGGGCGCGTTCGACCTCGGCTGGAGGTTCCTGCCCACACCGCTGGAGTGGGCCGTCTACGAGCTCGCCTACTGGCTGACTCCAAAGCGGTCCGCCCTCTACCGCATCGACAGAAATATCTGGAAAGTGGAGCACGTGCTGGATTTTCCCTCCAGGGGTGATACCGCCTTCCCGGCGCTGCTAAGCCTGGACTCGGAGCGGTACCTGGTCTTCGACTACTCCTCCGATATCGACGGCTTCGACAGGCCCTGGCTGGTAGGGCAGCTCGGCCACACCGCCATCTACGCAACCGAACTTCGCTTCGCGTCTTGAGGCCCCGGTCTCGAATCGGGTCCACCGCTTCTTCACAGTGAGGGGCAGGCTTCTCCGGTCAGCGGCAGATGTCACACAGCTCGACCAGTAGCTTCTCCACGACGACATCCGCGCCGAGACCGGAGGCACCTTTCATGTCCACCTCGGCTTTGGCGATGGCCGTGATGGCCCGACTTGCCCGATCAGGGCCCAGTCGCCGGGCCAACTTCGAGATCTCGCCCTTGACTCGCTCTGGCAGCCTGAGAGACGCGAGGAGCTCCTTGCGAGCGGCACCGGCCGATGCGAGGTAGCCAACCCGCCTGAAACTCGTGTAAAGAATTGCGAGGACCTGAAGGGGGTGGTAGCCCTCGGCTAGAAGGCCCTCCAGCCTGATCAGCGCCTGGGCCGTATGTCCCCGCTCCACCGCATTCACCATCCGCCAGGGAGTGTCGTGGGTGGCCGGATCGAAGAGAGCCTCGACTTCGGCAGGTCCGAGGCGTCCCTTCGATTCTTCAGGTGGGTATGCGTCCAGCAACTGAGCTATGGCCGATCGAATGGCCGAGGGGTCGTTGCCGAGAGCAGATCCCAGATAGGCCGCGGCCTCGGAGGTGAGCTCCAGTCCGTTCTCCGAGGCGAGGCGCTGAATGAAGCTCGGGAGGGCGGTATAGGAAGGACGCTCCGGAGAGCGGAATCGGACACCGCACGACTCGAGCCTCTTACGAGTAGCAGCAGACGGGGCACGTTCGCATGAGATCACCACGAGAGCGTCCGGTGGTGCCCCATGTCCGCCTCGGTGGCGCCCGAGCCACCCGCACAGATCGTCGGCCTCTCTGGCGTCCAGGGACTTGCACTCGAACAGGATCACGCGCTCGTCCCCAGTCAGTGACGGGGTGGAGGCGGCCATGAGAGCGACCGCCAGCTCTTCGTCTCCCTCGAAGCGCTCGACCGCCAGCTCCGAATGCGCCTTCTCGCGCGCCCGGGCGAACTCCGTCAGAATCGCCTCTCTGGCCTCGGCCCTTGCGCCCTGGTCCTCTCCCTCCACGACGAAGACCAGGGGCCCGGACAACGGCATGCCCGAATCGTGTGCCTCGGTCTTCCCCCTCACGCCCCCAATATCGCCTCTAGCATGCGCATCGCTGCCGTGGTCGCCGCGACGTCGTGTACTCGTACCAGTCTCGCCCCCTTCACTACCCCAAAGCAGGCTGCCGCCAGACTCGGAATGCCTCTCTCTTCCAACCCCAACCCAAGGCTCTCGCCGATGAAAGGTTTGTTGGAAGCCGACACCAGCACAGGATGGCCCAGATCGAGGAGCTCCTCGGTGGCCTTGAGCAAGGCGAGACTGTGGGAGGCCTTCTTTCCCAGGTCGAGCCCTGCGTCGACCACGATTCGGTCTGGCGACACTCCAGAAGCCTTGGCTACCTCAACCCTCGAAGCGAGGAACTCCTTCACCTCTCCGACGAGGTCGTCGTAGGCTGGCTCGGGGTTGGCGACCCTGGGCTTTCCCTTTATGTGCGTCACCACCACCGTGGCCTCGTGCCTGGCGGCAACCTCAGCCATCTGGGGGTCGGCGAGGCCCGAGATGTCGTTCACGATTTGGGCTCCGGCAGACAGGGCGGCGTCCGCTACCGACGCTGTGAAAGTATCGACCGAGACCATTGCCCTACCGTCCGAGACCAGTTTCTCGACGACCGGGCAAACTCTCTCGATCTCCTCCGCCGGGCTCACCGGAGTCCCCGGCCCGGCCTTGACGCCCCCAATATCGATTATGTCGGCTCCTTCTTCGATCATCTGCTCCGCGCGTTCGAGGGCCAAGTCCAGGTCGAAGTAACGGCCCTTGTCGAAGAAGGAGTCAGGCGTGCGGTTGAGTATGCCCATCACCAACACCTTGCAACGGAGGTCGAAGGTGACTTTGCCCACCCTGAGGACGAACGGAGAGGGACCGGGCTCGCGGCCCGTGCTTCCAACGTCGCGCCCGGAGCTACGAGAACCTGGCGAGGGCTCCCGGGCTTCCACTTCCAGCCGCCTCACCTCCACCCCAGGCCGCTTTTTGCAACCCCTGCCAGCCGGCTCATTCCGTGGCGCGGAATAGAGCCACGGCCACTGCGCACATCACGATTCCCACTCCCAACAACACCGCTACCTCCCCGGCGAGCGGGAGTGTGCGCCCAAGGACGGTGACCGAGGTCCCGTAGGCCCCCGCCGTACCGGTACCCAGCATCACTCTTCTCAATGCAGTGACGCCGTAGGTGGCCGGGTCGAGCTTGGCCAGCACCCCCAGCCAGGTCGGGAGCGTCTCTATCGGGTAGAGCGCTCCCGACAGAAAGAAGATCGGCATCAGGAAGAACTGCATGACCGCTTGGAAGGACTCGATTCGCTGGATTCTGGCTGCTACGACGATGCCGAAACTGGTGAGAGTGAAGGCGGCGATGGCCATGATAGCCAGAGCCTCTACCAGTACAACTGGGGAGAACCTCACCCCCACGAAGGGCGCGAAGACGAGCACGAGGCCCCCCTGGATCGTCGAGACGGTGGCCCCGCCCAGTGCCTTCCCCACCACCAGCCCCGAGCGCGGCACCGGCGCGACGAGCATCTCCCTCAGGAATCCGAACTCGCGGTCCCAGACGATGGAAACCGCCGAGAAAACCGCGCTGAAGATGATCGACATGATCACCACGCCGGGGAACAAAAACGCCTTGAAGTCGAAACCGGGAATCGAGTTACCAATGAGCCGCCCGAGGCCGACACCGAAGACGAAAAGGTAGAGGACCGGCTGCGCAAGCGAGGTCGTGACCCGCATCCTCGAGCGGGCGAACCTTATAAGCTCCCTTTTCCAGACGATGACGACGGCGCGGTAGAAGGCTTCCAGAGAACGGGTTTTCGCCTTCTCATCCGAAACCGTACGGACAGTACCGATCACCGCCACGATACGTACCCCCCGACTACCTGCGCGCCAGATGGCCCCTCACCCAGGGATTCGACCTGTTCATCTCCTCGCTACCCGCTTCGGAGTCTCGCATGGCCCTTCCCGTGTACTGCATGAAGACGTCGTCCAGGGTAGGCCTCTGGGTAGCTACCGACCGTATCGGCACATCAAGTGCTTCGAAGATCCTGGGAATGAAGGCCCCGCCTTCGGCAACGTGGAAAACGATCTCTCCGTCCCTTAGCGAAGGTTGCAGCCCCAGTTTCTGTTCGAGCTCGACGACCGCCTTGTCGTCGTTCTCGGTGCTTAGAGTCACCCGGTCCTTGCCCACGGATGCCTTCAGAGCCGAGGGGGTATCCATGCAGACGATCTGGCCGTAGTCCATGATGGCGATCCTGTTGCAGCGCTCGGCCTCCTCCATGTAGTGGGTCGTAAGAAAGATCGTGATCTCCTCTGAGCGGCGCAGCTGGTCGATGTACTCCCAGATGTGCGCTCTGGTCTGGGGGTCGAGACCTATGGTGGGTTCGTCCAGAAAGAGGACCCGTGGGCTGTGCATGAGCCCCCTGGCGATCTCCAATCTCCGACGCATTCCCCCCGAGTAGTTCCGAACGAGCTCCTTGCGCCTGTCCGCCAACCCGACCAGCTCGAGAACCTCGTCGATCCGCCGGCGCATCAGAGAGCGGGATAAGCCGTAGAGAGTCCCGTGGAACTGGAGGTTCTGTTCGGCCGAGAGGAGGTCGTCGAGAGTAGGGTCCTGGAAGACAAGACCGATGGACCTGCGGACTGCGCCGGGTTCGGCCACCACGTCGAATCCTGCGACTCTGGCGGTCCCCGAGGTGGGCCTGAGCAGGGTGCACAGCATCGAGATGGTCGTCGTCTTTCCTGCGCCGTTGGGTCCCAGAAAGCCAAAGAGCTCCCCTTGCTCGACCTCGAAACTCACACCTCTCACGGCCTCGACTGGACCGAACCTCCTGGAAAGCTTCTCTGCAACTATCGCCTTTTCCGCCACAGCTACTACCGTCCGAGTTCAGATCGTCATGCGATGCGGATCCCGCTTCAAGCGGTACCGCCAGCCGTCACCCGGTTCCCCGAAATGTTCGATCGCGACAGCGACCATAGCACCAGCGAACAACAGCCCAGGCCTGCGATAATTCCCCGCTCGGCCTCGGAGAAAGGAGCATCCAGTTGCGGAAGTCGAGCGCCAAGACCGGCGACAGCTCGCAGTAACCATAGCGCCGGCGCCAGGACTGCCAGAAGCCGGCCTGCTAGGTCTGGTGCCAGGACCATGAAGGGTGCTAGCGCAAAACCTACGAGCGAGACTATCCCGGCCAGGGGGACGGCGACCAGGTTCGAGATGACGCCGAATACCTGTACCTCGCCGAATCTCCAGAAGATTACCGGCGTCACGAAGACCTGAGCGGCAAGCGACACCGCCGCCAAAGCGACGAGAGCGCTCACAGTTCTGGCAACGAGGGGTCCCAGCAGACCCCTCGACACCAGGACCGCTACCCGACCCGGCCATTTCCTCGCCCATCCAAGCCCCGCCAGGAGTATCCCGGCGGTTGCGGCCACCGAGAGCTGGAAGCCAGCCCTGTCGAGGAGAAAGGGGTCCACTACCAGCAGTGCAGCAACGCTGGTCGAGAGGACTTCTAGCGACCGTCTAGAGTCGGCCGCGCCCCCCCAGCAAAGCGCCAGCACCGCCATCGCACCGGCCCGCATCACCGACGAGTCCCAGCGCGTGAGGAAGCCGAAGTAGAGAGCCACTCCGACCAGCGCCGCCCTCGACCACCAGGGCATCCCCGCCTCACCGGCGCTATCCCTCCCCAACCTCCGTCGGCACCAGTTCAGGACGAGAGCAGCCATGCCCAGAACCAGCGAGAAGTTCTGCCCGGAGACCGCTGTGAGGTGGGACATGCCCGCTCGGCGGAAGTCCTCCCTCAGAGAGGGAGAAAAGCCCGAATCGTCTCCGATCAACAGGCCCAGCACAAGCGCGGCATCTTCGGCTCCAAGCGCCCTCGATACAGCCTCGTTCAATCGCCCTCTGACCCACTGGACGGAAGAGTAAAGACCCCCAGGCGGCGCCACGACCTCAGCATGGTCGGCCCGCAGGCCGGCCACGACATGAGCCCGCCGCCAATACGCCGCGGACATCTCCCTAAGGGGGACGAGCACTCCCGATATGCGGACCCTTGCGCCCACCGGTGGCGAGTGGGTCCTGCCGATGGTCGCGAGCACGTAAACGTCGGTCTCGACCGTATTGCCTTCGGCTGACATCCTCTTCACCCTCATGACAAGGCGATGAGCGCCGAAGGAGTCTCTCGGCTCGGAGACGACCGTCCCAGAGGCGACCACATGCCGGTAGTGAACGGCCGATACCGCCCTCTCCAATCTACGGAGAGCCGACTCCTCGCCCAGACCCCTCGTAAAAGCAGCAAAGGTCATCCCCGTGACCACCACCGCGCTCACGACCCACGCCGGGAACGAGGACCCTCTTCGGCGGCTTGTGTCCGTGCCCGCAGTGCCGTCGCCGAGGACGGCACCGGAAAGCCTCCAGGATCCAGCGACCGCAGCGCTGCCAAGGATGACCAACAGCAAGACCCGCAAACCCTGTGACCCGAGATGCGTTCGGCCTCCGACAATCCCCCTCGCCGCCACGACTGCGATTGCGGTAAGCGGGCCGGTCGCTACCATTGGCGAGATCGGAGTGCGCCCCAGTCCCAAGAGAGCCGCCCGCTCGCAGACTCGCTCGAGCTTCAAAAGACCACGAAGGGTGCCATCTGGGCGATCTTGGCATCTCCGATTCCGGAAACTCGCCTAAGGTCCTGGAGCCCCCTGAAGGGGCCGTTCCGCGTGCGCTCCTCGACCATCCGCTGGGCGAGAGCGGGGCCGATGCCGGGAAGCTTCTCCAGTTCCGAAGGCGGGGCCCTGTTTACGTTGATCCGGAGGGCACTGTTCTCCTTACCAGAAGAGCCGGCAAAGCCCTTCGCATCTGCTAGTGCAGAGCTTTCAGCGTCGGGATCAGGAGAAGACTCTTCCCCCTTTTTCGGGACGTATATGCGAATTCCGTCCTCAAGAGGCGCCGCCAGGTTCAACCTGTCGAGGTCGGCTTCCGCAGTCGCCCCGCCCGCGGCATCGAGAGCGTCCACCACGCGCCGACCTTCCCCGAAAAAGTAGACTCCCGGCGCCTTCACGGCTCCTGCGACGTATACCCCGACCGACAGTCGCCTAGGTGCATCGGGCGAGGTCGTACCCGAGACATCGCCTCCGCCTACCGAATCTGGAGCCGAAGCCGCCGAGGTTCGACGAGACAACCCGAGTTCTTCAATCGAACTCGGCTTCGGGCCCGCGGGGCGGTAGGCGAGGAAATACACGGCGAGCCCAGCTGTAGCAAGCGCAGCCAGTAGAGAGGAGGCCTTCAAGATTTTGCTCCCACCAGAAGCGGATCCCTCAGGAGAGACACCGGCGTATCGCCTTGCCACCGCTTGGCCGAAGCGGCCGCAAGTCCTGCGGGCGGTACGGGCAACTACCCCCTCACGCACACGCCCACGGACGTCCAAGTCCTCGTTCGCCGGAGAAGAGTCGATCAACGAGTGATAGTCGGACCGACCGAACAAGACCCCCCCTCTCGCTTCCGACGTCCGCTGACCCTCACCTACGTTAGAACTGCCCTATGACAATTGGACAGGGCTCTGAGTCAAGTCAGCAGAGCAAAGTTGTCCTGTCGCAAGGCCCTCAGCGAACGACGTTCACTACGTAGCGCCCCGGAACCACCACCACTCGCCTCGGGCTCGCCGAACCAAGAGCCTCCTTCACTCGCTGCGACTCGAGCGCTGCGGCCTTCTGCTCCTCCTCGGATGCGCCTGCAGCGATCTCGATCCGGTCCCGGACCTTGCCGTCGACCTGGACGACCAGAGTCACGGTATCGGCTCTGGCCAGTTCGGGATCGGCCTCGGGCCAGGGCTGGTCGTGGACGTCGCCTTCGAAACCCAGTCTTTCCCACAGTTCAGCCGTTATGTGCGGCGCCATGGGGGCGAGCATCCTCAGGTAGATGTGCATGACCTCCGTCAGGGTGTCCGCCCGCGGGCCGCTCGGGGACTGGGCCCACTTGTACGCCTCGTTGAGGAACTCCATTGCAGTCGCAACTGCAGTATTGAACGCGAACTCTTCGAAGTCTTTGTTGAATCGCACAAGCGAGCGGTGGAGCAGCCTGACGAGTTCTTTATCCGCCGGCTCTTCCTCCCGCTCCACCGGCGCTGCCAGACGGCCCAGGGCAAGGCGCCAAACCCGTTGGAGGAACCTGAGGGCTCCGTCGACACCCTCGTCCTGCCAGTCGAAGTCCTCCCCCGGCGGACCTACGAAGAGGTGGTAGATGCGGAGGGCGTCGGCGCCGTGGCTGTCGAAGTACTGCGTCGGGACCGCGACGTTCCCTTTCGATTTGGACATCTTGGTCCCGCCCATCCTCACCATCCCCTGGGTGAAGAGGCGCTTGAACGGTTCCTTTATGTCGATCAGGCCCAGGTCGGCTATGGCCTTGGTGAAAAAGCGTGCGTAGAGCAAGTGCAGGATTGCGTGCTCGACGCCCCCTATGTACTGGTCGACCGGCATCCAGTGCTCGACCTTGTCCCGGTCGAAGATGGCCTCGTCGTTCCGGGCGTCGCAGTACCTGAGGAAGTACCAGGAGGAGTCGACGAAGGTGTCCATCGTGTCGGTCTCTCTTTGCGCAGGTGCGCCGCACTTCGGACACTCGGTATTGACGAAGCTCTCGGACCTGGCCAGGGGCGACTCGCCGGTCGGCTTGAACTCGATTCCCTCCTCGGGAAGCAAGACGGGCAGCTTGTCTTCGGGGACCGGGACCACACCGCAGCCGTCGCAGTACACGATCGGGATCGGACAACCCCAGTAGCGCTGTCGCGAGATCAGCCAGTCGCGGAGCCGGTAGTTGATCTTTCGCTCCCCGATGCCTTGTCGCTCTACCCACTCGATTACCGCCTCTCGGCCCTCCCTGGAGTCGAGGCCGCTGAAGTCCCCGGAGTTGACCATTCTCCCCTCCCCCACATAAGCCTCCTGCAGGGGAGACCCGTCCCAGCCCGGCGGCTCGATCACCACTTCTATGGGGAGCCCGTGCGCCTTCGCGAAGTCGAAGTCGCGCTGGTCGTGAGCGGGGACCGCCATGATGGCACCCGTCCCGTAGGTCATGAGCACATAGTCGGCGATGTAAAGCGGTATCGCCTTGCCGGTGAAGGGATTCACGGCGTGCCGCCCGGTGAAGACGCCTCGCTTCTCCCCCACGGCCTCGGTCGAGAGGCGCTTTACCTCGGACTCACGCTTGACGGCCTCCACGAAGGACAGAACCTCCGATTCCCGCTCGGTCCCCTCGACAAGCGGACCGACGAGGGGATGCTCGGGCGCCAGGACGGCATAGGTCATGCCGAAGACCGTGTCCGGGCGAGTGGTGAAGACCCGGAACCGCCGCTGCTCGGGCCGGAGAGAGGGGATCTCTTCGGCGATCTGCATCTCGAACTCGCAGCCCTCCGAGCGCCCGATCCAGTTGCGCTGCATCACCTTGACTCGCTCCGGCCAGTCCAGCTCTTCGAGGTCGTCGAGGAGCTCCTGTGCGTACTTGGTGATGGCGAAGAACCACTGCTCGAGGTCCCTCTTGGTCACAGGCGTCCCACAGCGTTCGCAAGCCGCCTCCTCGCCGACGACCTGCTCGTTGGCCAGCACCGTCTGGCAGGAGGGGCACCAGTTGACCGGGGCCTGCTTTCTGTAGGCGAGGCCCTTCTCGAAGAACTTCACGAAGAGCCACTGGGTCCACCGGTAGTACCCCGGATCGAGAGAAGAGATCTCCCTGCTCCAGTCGTATACCGCCCCGAGGCGGCGAATCTGGGACTTCATGGATGCGATTCGTTCCCTGGTATAGACCGCGGGATGGATTCCCGTCTTGATCGCCGCGTTCTCCGCGGGGAGGCCGAAGGAGTCCCAACCCATCGGGGAGAGGACCTTGTAGCCCTTCATCGTCATGTAGCGACAGACGACGTCCCCCAGGGTGTAGTTGCGCACATGCCCCATGTGGATGTCGCCCGACGGATACGGGTACATGCAGAGGTCGTAGAACTTGGGCCTGGGATCGTCCTCGCTCACGTAGTAGCGCCTGGACTCCTCCCACCGCTTCTGCCACTTCTCCTCGATGGACTGGATCGTCGGTGGGGTGTAGTCGTCGCTCCGGTCCCGACGGGGCTTCCCCGCCGGTCCGGCCACAGGCGTCTCGGGATGCGTGGCTTCGTGATCTTCTGCACTCATATGCGAATTTCCCTCATGAAAGAGCCTCCGAATTCCGAGACAAGTATTGCAAGCGGTGCCGCGCGCCCTCATGGCGCTTTGAACCACAGGAATTGCGGGAGAGCCCCGAGGTGACAGAAGCCGCCCCGAGTGAGAGACCATCCCCCTCGAAACTGAAGGAGAGAACCCGAGTACTTGTAGTCGACGACGAGCCCGGCGTGCGCCAGGTAATCCGGGTGAACCTGGTGATGCAGGGGCACGAAGTCGTCGAGGCCAAGAACGGGGCTCAGGCGCTGCGGGTCATCGAAGAGAACGGAATAGATCTCGTCATCCTCGACCTGATGATGCCGAAGGTCTCGGGGTGGGACGTCCTCGAGCAGGTGCACCAGAAGCGGGTCGCCCGGTCGATCCCGATCATCGTCCTCTCCGCAGTCACAACCGAAGACGCCAAGGTGAAGGCCTTCGACCTCGGGGCCTCCGACTACATCGTCAAGCCCTTCGCCGTGGGAGAGCTGCTCGCCCGTGTAAACAGGACGCTGCACGAGAGGAAAGAGAAGCAGGTACTTGCCGAGTTCTCCATAACCGACTGGGTGACCGGGCTCTTCAACCGGCGGTATCTCGAGCTCCGCCTGCCCCAGGAGGTATCCCGGGCGCACCGCTACGGGAGGCGGTTGAGCGCTCTCTTCTTCGAGGTCGACCAGCTCCCCTGGCTACTGGAGCAGCGAGGTCCGCAGTTCGTGGACGGAATCCTCCAGGAGGTCACCTCCCTGGTGCGAGGGGAGACCAGGGCGTGCGACATACTGTTCCGTTACGACGCGGACTACTTCGTCGCGCTGCTGCCGGACACGGACGTCCAGGGTGCGACGACCGTCGCCGACCGGATCCGGCGGCGGATGCTGGAGACCGAGTGGAACCAGGAAGTGGGCCTCTCTGGCAGCTTCGGGGTAGTCGAGCTACAGGAGGGCGAGGACGCCGACTCCTTGCTGGGTCGCGCAGAAGCGGCTCTGCTGGAAGCCAAGCGCGCCGGCGGTAATTCGGTATGGCCGCCCGTCCAGGGCACCGAGGGGTACGGGTATCAGGAACAGCTCTCGTCGGACGAGCAGGCCGGTGCTGCCTCCCAGGCCGTCACCCAGGCGTCGCCCCTCGTAGAGGAAGGTCCCGCCACCCCGATACTCGAACAGGGATTCCCCTCGCAGTCGACAGATCAGGAATTCCCCTCGCAGTCGACGGATGCGGGCTCCGAGGGAGGAGTAGGTGCCGAGTGGTACTCAGGAGGACCTGCACCCCAGGGGGGTTACGACGCTGCCGGTACGGCTCCGACGGACGCTTCGCCCTGGGGTGCTGGAGGCGACGCATCTGCCTACGGAACCGACGCGCAGAGCGCCCCCGTGGAGTCCCCTCAGGTTGTCGACCCGGGCGACCTCCAAGCCGGCGCCACCCAGCAGATCGACCCCGATCTGCTCGGCCAGCTAAGGGTGGACCTGGAACAGGACCTGCAACGACAGAGCGAGTCGGCCGCCCAGAGCGCACAGGCCTACGAGGGCTACGGCGAGGGGTTCGACCAGGCGGGCGATTACGAGGCGTACTACCAACAAGAAGGCCATGGCGCCTATCCACCTGCCGTGGAGTCCTCTCAACCGGAGACAGCGTACGTGGAAGAAAGCCGGGAGACCTCGACGACGGCAGAGAACCAGGACTGGACTTACTACCAGACCGACCAGAACGCCGCCCAGTCGCCCGCGGAGGGTGCCGCCCTTCCAGGGGATTACGGAGCGGGGTTCCCCGAGTTCTCACAGTATGCCCAGCCGTCGGGCGAGCCTTTTACTCAAAGCTACGGCGAGGTATATGCCGACCCCTCGATCGCCCAGCCGTCCTGGCAACCGTCCCCGGAGGCGAGTCCCGAGGGCTGGGTCGAGCAAGCACCGTACTCCCCCGATCAAGAATCCCAGGAGGAAGGTCGCCAGTCCTGAGGGAGCAATTGCGGCGCCCGCCGCAGATTGATCGCAACAAGGTAGCCGGGGGCGTGCTGGCGGGTATCCGTCCCAACTAACGCCGCTGGCTGTCTCATCAGGCTTGGTACACTCCTAGGCCGCGGGGCTGTAGCTCAGTCTGGAAGAGCGCTTGCTCGGCAGGCAAGAGGTCACGGGTTCAAATCCCGTCAGCTCCACCGATACTTCGGCAGCCGGTGCTCCCCCACCCTGTCGTTTTTGCTTTTCGGTCTAGGCTCCGAGGCTCTGAGCGGCCGTTCCGCTACCCAACCGGGGAATCCGGCCGACCGTCCTGCCCCGCGCCCGGAACCGCCGTGTCCGACGCGTTCGACCCTCCGACGAGCAGGCAGCCGGCGCCCAGCAAGAATGCTGTGACCACGCCACCCAAGAACGCGGAGGGCAGGAGCGAGTACCACGCAACGTGTGGGTGGCCGACGACGAATCTGGTTCAGCCAATGCCGGGCGCCCTGTCCAACCACGGGAGCTCTGCGGGGAGCGGCCTCAGCCTCAACAGAAAGTACGCCACGTCTTCCCACCCCGAGAGGAAGAGGACGATCCCACCCACTGCGAGCCGCCAGTCCCTCGCAGCCAGTCCCAGCAACACGAAGGTCCCCAGCACCAGCGGAATGTACGCGACGTGCCACCACAGGAAAGTGCCGGCCATCGAGGGGATCGGCGGCTCCACGTCCAGCTCCGAGACTGGGATGTTCCTGGCCTCCGAGATAGCGTGGTAGATGTGGTGGTTGACTATGTAGTCGACGAAGGTCATCAGTGCGAGAGCCCCGCCCAATACAACGAGCCTGGCGGCCGTCCGACGCCAGCCGTGCCACACACGCGGCTGATCGCTTGCAGCCAGGAACCTCCGAATCCACCGCGACATGGGTCGGCCTAGTACCAGATCTCCATGGCAAGTCCGCTTGAGTCCCGCTCCTTCCCTGCCTCGGGGAGCCTCCTCGCCTCGCGGGGATCCCTTCCCCGAAGCGCCGCAACTATGGCGCCGGCAAGTGCGTCCAGTACGTCGTCGATCTTGCATCCTGCGAGCTTTCCGAGGTCGTCGAGCCGGCTGGCATACAGGCCGGCCTCGGCCAGCACCTCGAGTCGGCGGGCGATCCCCGGAGCCGTGTGCTTCGAGGGTAACGGCCCATTGCAAAAACGCATGAAGACCAGTTCAGGGTGGAACTCGAAGACCCTCTGCTGGTCCCCGGGGGAGACGAGCGCGTCGACTTGCTTGATCTTGGGGACCAGCCCCCAAAGAGGCAGGCCTGCACCCTTTCCGGTAACCCTGCGGTGGAGTTCCTGGAACTCGTAGGGGTCGCGGGCGGCCAGGGTAGCCCTTGGAGGAGTGAGGAATACCTGGGCTGCTGCTCTGGGGCCGAGCAAGCGTCTTGCCTCCAGATCACACGTCCGGGGATAGTCGCCCCTCGCTCCGCCGTCGGGGAGTCCGATAGGCATGTCCACGGCTACGAATTCCGCTTCGGCGGCGACGTCAAGGACAGCTTCGAAGTCCGCCACCACTTCCAGGACGACCGATGCCCCAGGCGGCCAGTCGTCCACCAGGGCGACCACCCAACCGGCCCTGCAAGCGTCTACCCCTGCGACCATGGCCATGACGATCAATGGTACAGGCTGGACCTGCCAGGACGACGTAAGGGGAGAGCGGCCCCAGTTGGTCCCCCATGTGGGTTCCGACGATCCGTGGAGCACTCGTCGCGGTACTGAGGCCTCGGCTCCGTGTGGAGTTGGGGCATGGTCGGTTATGAGGCGGTCCGTGGGGCACTCGTCGGGTCTTGGAGAACAGTACGGCGGAACGACACCGGGTAATCTCTCAGCAAGTCCGTCGAGTCTGGACTACCAAGGAGAGCCGCCACCTCGATGACAAGCCCCCGCAAGAACCCCACCCTGCCCGACTTCATCTGGGCGTCCGGCGAGGAGTGCTCGGATCCGCTCGTAGCCAAGGACGGGCGCCCCTACAGGGTCGACGAGCTGGAGTCGACCGGCCACCTCGCCCGGATCGAACAGGATCTGCGAGACGCTGCGGCCGTCGGCATAACACACTTCCGCTACGGGATGCCCTGGCGCCGCACGGAGGTCGAGCCGGGTCGCTACGACTGGTCGCTGTGGGACAGGGCTCTGGGCGTCTGCTACGAGGCGGGCCTCGAGCCCATCGTCGACCTGTGCCACTTCGGGCTGCCCGACCGCTTCGCCGGCTTCTCCGATCCCTCCTGGGTCGGACCATTCCTGGACTACGTCTCCGCCTTCCTAGCCCGCTACCCCGAACCACGGCTGTTCACGCCGATTAACGAACCGACGGTGACTGCGGTCCAGTCCTGCCTTCTGGGCGCCTGGAACGAACGCAGGGCTGACCCGGACGCCTTCGCAGCCGCACTCGGGAACGTCGTCCTGGCCAACCTGGAGGCCATGCAGATGATTCGAGCAGACCGAGACGGATGGAACCTGATGGCAGAGGGATTCACCGCTCCGATTCGGGGAGAGTGGCTTCCGCGATCAGGCCGGACGCCGATGCAGGTCGTCCTCCCCGTGCTCTGCTGGGATCTTCTGCTGGGCCACGAACCCCTGCAGGAGGCCTCGCCGATCCTGGAGAGGATGGACGAGAGCGTCCTCGGGCGAATCGAAGAGCTTCAAGGGACCATCAACGTGATCGCCGGGCACGACGTCTACCCGGTCTTCCTCTTCGACGCAGCGTCGACTCGAGACCCTGGCTTCGAAGAGGCGGGAATCCAGGAGCGCGTCCAGGTGTACGGACGGGCCGCCCGCTCGTTCTACCAGCGGTACCAGGTGGACTTCTGGATCGCCGAGACCTCCAACCTGGGACTGCCCCCCGAGCAAGGGCCCGAGTGGATCCGTGCCCTGGCCGGCGAGGTCGGCCGTCTTCGCCGCGACGAAATACCGGTGCGGGGCATCTGCTGGTACTCCCGCGGAGACCAGCACGACTGGGACACCGGACTGGTGAACCCGTCGGGCAGGGTGACCGAAGTCGGGCTGTACGACATCGAGCGTAGGCCAAGGCCGGCACTGGAAGCTTTCCGGGAGCTGGCATCCACTGGCGCTCCATGAAGGGCTGCATCGAATTGCTCTTGAGGATTGCTCTTCGGGAAGATCTCCGAGCGCGGCGCGGGTGGACTAGTCCCCATTGACTAGCCCCAGCAGACGCGATAGCATCGACGCCACATGCGTCCGGGGCAGGCGACGGCAGCGGTTTTTCGGGGAGGTCTCATGTTCGGCAGGCGCGCATTGACCGCATCCGGGATCCGACGGGAGGGGCGGCCCGTCCCCCTCAGGCTCAGGGTCGCATCCTTGATTCTCACCCTGGTCCTGACCGCTGCTCTGCTGGCAGGTATCGCAACGGCTTTCCCAGCAGAGGCGACGACCGGTAAAAACCCCGTTCTCCTGGTGCACGGGCTCACAGCCGACTCGCTCTCCTGGCTAGTCTTTAAGGCGAGACTGGAGAGGGACGGCTTCCGGGTCTTCACGGTCGACATCCCGGACAGGGGATTCGGCGACATAGCCAGGAACTCCCAGTACGTGGCCTCCAAGGTCGCCGAAATAAGGAGGGTGACCGGAGCCGCCAAGGTCGACGTGATCGGACACTCCGAAGGAGGACTGCTCGCCCGCCACTACATCAAGTACAGGGGCGGGGCGGACCAGGTCGGCAGATATATCAGCCTTGGGACCCCACAGTACGGGACCGTCCTCGCCAACTTCTCCACGGTCTTCAACCTGGCGAGTCTGGTGGGTTGTATCGCCTGCTACCAGATGACCACAGGGTCGTCCTTCCTCGCCAACCTCAACTCGGGAGACGACACCCCGGGTCCGGTGAAGTACACGACGATCTACACGGTCTACGACGAACTGGTCCAGCCCTACTGGAACGCCGCACTGAGGAACCAGCCTGTGACCAACGTTAAGATCCAGAGCATCTGCCCGAACCGAGTGGTCGGGCACATCGGACTGGTCCTGGACGGCACGACATACCAGATCGCCCGAGCGGCGCTCAGGGACCAGACGCCCTCCTGGAGCAACGTCAACTGCTGGGCGCTCTGAGACCCTCCGCAGAGGGGGGTGCGGGGTCAGCGTCCCCCTTCGGGGACGAAGAACAGATTGAACTCCATGAAGCCGCGGTCGGTCACGCTCACTATTCCGGCGATGCTGGGTGGCTCGATACCGTAGTCGGCCATCACGATCTCGTGGTTCCCAGATACCTCGATCACCCCTCCCCCCTCCGACTTCCACCTGCCCGACACCTCGAGCGTGATGTCTCGGGTGACGCCGTGAAGGGTGAGACGTCCTTCCACTGCCGCCGTCGTCCAGCGGCCCTCGGGAGGCATTTCCTCGAAGACCACCGGTGAGGTGGTCTCGAAGCTCGCCTCGGGGTACTTGGCGGTCTCCAGCCCCCGTTCCCGAAGGGAGTTGTCCCGCTTCAGCTCGTCGCTCTTGAGCGATCTCAGGTCTGCTACGACCCGGACGTCCTTGACGGAGAGGCCCTCCACGACCAGCTCGCCCCTCACCTTCTCCGTAGCACCAATCGCTTCGGACGGGGACGGCAGCCTAAAAAGGCGCTCTCTTACCCGATAGCCGGCTCTGGAGCCTCCCCCTTCTTGTATCACCCACTTGCCCTCTCTGGGTCCTTCCAGAGCGCCCCCGTTTGCCGAGTCGTCGGCACCTTCCTGTCGTAGGTCCGCATCCGATTGCCCGGCGGCGCCGCTCTCACCGGCCTGCGAACCCTTCGGACCCCCGGAGCAGCCCGCAAGCCCGACGGACCCGGCCAGAAGTGCCAGGGCCGTAAAGAAGATCGCCAGGTAGCCGGACCTTCGGGGGCGTGCACGTTTCGGTTCCAGGAGTCCGGCCTTCCGGGCGTCGCGCCTCGTACCTGTCGACATCTCTCGCTTCGTCACCATAACTACCTGGGCTACCGCTCTCTGCTGTCTACTCCATTTGGAGTATTCAGTTTACTCCGAATGGGTGATTGCGGCGTGGACGGTCGGGCCGTAGAGTTACTTTTCAAGAGGCTGGATTGGTTCAGCCTCGGCTCTGTGGGAACACCGAGCGAAACCACATAGGCATAGTCCCGAGATGCCGACTGTGGGCCTTGCTGGGGAGAGCCGGCCCAGAGCGCAGCCGGACGTGCTGCCGAGAGGGCATCGACCGGGGAACGAAATGCTGGATAGATCGCATGCTGTGCCCTTCCTGCGGTGCGAGAAATCCAGATGGAGCGAGGTGGTGTTCGCTCTGTCTACATAGGTTTGAATCGGCCCGGGGAGAGTCTGGTCGGACTCCGTCAGCCCGGGCAGGTTTCAGTCCCGGCCCCACGCGCCAGGAGTCGCCCGGAGCGGCTTTTGCCGCCACAGCCACTCGTTCCTCGGGCATCGTCTTGCCGGTCGCACTAATTGACGGACCGGACGAGCAGAACTCGACCTCGAATCCAGCTCCTCGGCCAGAACAGCTCGGCCCTGCCGGTCTTTCCTCCGCCCCGAGAGCCGTCTCGGCTCGTGCTGCCGCCCTCGGAATAGTCCTCACCGACTACGGCGAGCTGGCCTGGTCCTGTCGGAGATGTGGCACGGCGAACTCCATCGACTACCTCGACTGTTCCGTCTGTGGGTGGTCCCTCTTCGAGCCGCTCAAGAAGCAGGCCGACCCTGCAAGGCCGGTCACCCCCGACGTCCGCAGAGTTCGAGCCTGGGGCATCGTGCCGGGCGGCGGCCAGTGGGTCCTCGGACGCAAAGGGGATGCGATCGCTCGTGGAGCCCTGGTCGTCTGGCTCATCGGGGTGGGGATCGCTCTGTCGAACCCGCTTGTGAAGTGGGCACAGCTCCTCTTCCTTATGTCCGGCGTAGCAGCATGGGCAGTATCCGCCCGAGATGCGATCAAGTCAGTTGCGGAGACCGGGACGGGCAGTGCCGACAGAGACGGACTCAGGAATCCCGGCAGCTCCGAGGACCTCCTCGGTGGCCGGCGCCTCCTCGTCGCTTTCCTGGTGTCCTTGATGGCCCTCTTCTCGGTGAGCTTCTTCCTCGCATTCGAGGTGACCAAGTCGACGAGCAAGCTCCCAGCAGCGACCGCTGAGCGCACCGACCCATCGACCGGAGCGACCGTGTCCGAGCCCGTAGATGGGCCCACGACCGGGTCGCCGGCTGACGAGGGCTCGGGGGCAGCAGGCGGACCTGTCGGACCTGCAGTTGGCCCGCCGGCCGGCATGGAAGGAGTGAGCTGATGCGCCTCTCTATGATCGCCGTAGCTCGCGCTGCTTCGGCAAGAGCCCTCCGCAAGGGAAGCGGGCGGGTCGAGGACGAGGCCGGCTTTACCATCACCGAACTCCTGGTAGCCCTCGGTGCCCTCTTCGTGATGACGCTGGCGATCCTCTCGTTGCTCTTCAGTGCGATGCAGCTCCAGTCGAGGGCGAGAGCCAGGACGATCGCCGCCCTCGTCGCCGAGAGGACCCTGGAGGAGGCTCGCTCCTGGGAGATACAGACCTTCCAGTCGATCATCGACAACTACGGAGGAAGGTACACGCCCGCCCCCGTACAGGAAGGTCCCTTCGTCTTCAGCCGGACCATCGACGTCGCCTGGGAGGAGGTCTCGGGAACCTCAAATCCGGCTCCGGCGGACTACCTGCGCCTGACGGTGGAGGTCACCTGGAACAACATGGGCACCTCTCCCCCCGTCAGGATGACCACCTACGTCACGGGGCCGCCGTGCGAGCAGAACGCCGGTTACATTAGCGTGCGGGTCACCGACCACCTCTCCTACCCGCTCGCCAACGTCAGCCTCGACCTGTTCACGAGGACCGGGCAGGGGTGGGGCAACCCCGGCTACACCTCGTCGGAAGGCACATTCGTATTCACCTGCGTCTTCGCCGGAGACTACGAGATCACCGGTACCCTCTCCGGCTATATCGCGAAGGATCGCAGGGACAGAGCGGTCATTCCCAACATAAGCGTCGCTCCGCGGCAGGTGACGAACGTCGAGTTCCAGTTGGCCCGGCCTGCGACGCTAAACGTCCGCTTCTTCGACCAGAGCACCGGCCAGGAGATAACCGGACCGGCAGCGGTCCAGCTCTCCCGCACCGACTTCGGCCCCCTGGTGGTGAGTGACACCTCGCCGACCAGGACCAGTCCGATCACGATCGACAGGCTATGGCCCGACTCGTACTCGCTGGTAGCGGCTGGATTCAGCTGCGTGGGGGGAGCCGGCTTCATGTCCGCAGCTCTGGGAGAGATCCCGATCACCCTCAATCCCGGAACGAACAACGTGGACGTCTACCTCTCGCCGGGTCCGCAGGCGACCGTAGAGGTGACAGTCGTTGGAGCCAACCAGGTTCCGGTCCCAAACGCCCAGGTGTGGGCGGTAGACGCCTGCGGGGTGGTATCGAACTTCCCCACCACCAACTCGTCGGGGGTGAGCATGAGATCGGGGATGCGGCCGGGACCTTACGTGATATACGCCAGACGGACCTCGCCCACCCCCGTGTTGCAGGGCTCGCTCCAGGTCCTCGTCTCTTCGGATCCGACTCGGGTGACGGTGCCGGTATCATGAGCGCCTCGCTATCACCCTCGCACATGCGCCCGGCCCTTCCCGACGAGCGGGGAGTGAGCCTTCCCGAGCTGGTGATGGTGGTGCTCATCTTCACCATCGTCGGGACCATGCTTGCCGTCCAGTTCGACTCCTGGCAGAAGTCGTCTCAGCTCACCCAGGAGCGGTCCGCCGCCATGGCCGAGGGGCGGCTCGCCATGGCCCAGATCACGAGGTCGCTTCGTGCCGCCGGGGCAACCGACACCGCCGTTCCCGCTCTTCTCTCAGCGGGCCCATACTCGGTCAGCTTCTACCAGCTCACGGACAACGCCCTTGCCGCGGGAAGCCCGGTGATCACGAGCATTCAGCGAACTCCCCAGGGCGTGATCACCTACCAGGTCAGGAAGCGGTCCGGGCAGATTGTGGCCGGGCCTCGAGACGTGGCGCGCTTCGTGGCCAACCCGACCACAGGCTCCGATGCGACGCCCGTGTTCCGGTACTTCTCGACTCCAGACACCGAGCTTCCCTCGAGCGTCGCCAGATCCGACCTGACCGCTGCAGAACTGGCCCAGGTCGCGGTGGTCCAGGTGACGCTGGTGATGGACGTCGACCCGTCTTCGGTCTTGGGCAGGACCGTCTTCACCGACAGCGTCTACTTGCGTTCAAGGGGGTTCTGAGATGTCGACGAGATTGCTGGGGCGAAGTTTCAGGGGAAGCTGTGGCGAGGAAGGCTGGTCGGTCGCCACGGTGCTGGCACTGGGGATCATCGGAACGATACTGGCAACCTCGGCGGCTTTCGTGGCATTGAGCGACTACGGTCAGTCCGCCCGCTACCGAGACTGGACGCTTGCGCTTCAGGCCGCTGAGTCCGGGATAAATGCCTACCTCGCCCGCATCGAGGACGACCCCCAGTACTGGGCCCTTCCCCCTTCCCAGCGAGATCCGGCCTACTTCCCGGGAGAGCTCGACTGGCACCCAGTCCCGGACGGTGAGGGGGAGTATCGCCTGGAGGTCACGGCGCTTCCCCGCCCGAGAGCAGGGGATCCGATCCACCTGCTGATCCGTTCTAGCGGACGCTTCGGCGACCGGATCCGCACGGTCGAGCTCGAGCTGGAGCGCATGTCGTTCCTTGACTGGGCGTACTTCACCGACTTCGAATCCTATGTCGATGTCGAGAGCGGTACGAACTGCTTGCGCTACAACCAGTCTCCTCCGGACTGCGGAGGGATCGACTTCGTCTCCCAGGACGTCATCAGGGGACCGGTCAAATCCAACGACTGGATACGCTACTGCGGCTCCCCCACCTTCCAGGACCGAGTCGAGTCGGGCCGTGGGGGGGTCTACCGACGCCAGGGTTGCAACGTGGGAGGTACGCCTGTGTACCAGGGCGGTCCCCCTCGTCAGTGCGGGGTGACGGGCCCAGTCTGTCCCTCGGATATGCCGTTATCCAACGCTCAGCTTCTCGCCGACGCCCTGGCAGGTGGCTACGTCTACCAGGGGCCCGTGGAGATAACCCCTCTGCCCAACGGCAAGATCCGGGTCTGGTCACGTTTGGGGCTGCAAGCGATCGCTCCGGGCGCAGCCCAGGCACGGACCCAGGCCTCGGCACCGCCCACCAGTACAACGGCCGAGTGGAACCCGCCGCCCAACGGCGTCATCTACGTCAACAACAAGCCTGCTCCCAACGCCGCCCAGGCCAGGGTTTACCTCGGCGGACAGGTAAGAGGCGGGCTCACGATCGGCTCGGCCTATCGCATATTCATATGGAAGTCGATCACCTACGTCGACACGTCCTCCACGTCCAGAGACGTGCTGGGGGTGATCGCCAACGACTCGATCCTCATCGGAGACGACAGAGTACGGTGTCACGACCCGAGGAAGCGCCCGGGTCGCACAGGCCAGACCACCCAGATACACGCGGCCCTGCTTGCGCTCAACGGCAACGTGCGGGCCTGGGGAATCATCAACCCGCCGGACAACTGCACCGACGGGGGCGGCGGATCGTTCGTCAACGGAACTCTCCTCTGGTACGGGGCCATCGCCCAGAAATGGCGTGGCGTGGTGGGAACCTATACGACCTCCGGAAACCAGATCATCATCACCAGGGGATACGAGAAGGACTATCGGTACGACCCACGTCTGGGCTACATACAGCCGCCCAGGTTCATGGAGCCGACCAACTCGTCCTGGAAGAAGATCTCCTGGCGGGAGGTGACCCCCAGAACTCCGTCGCCCTCCCCGACGCCGTAAGAGGAACCACGGCTCAGGTAAGTGGGGGCCCGGGTCCGGGTTCAGATCATGAACGCCAGGTTCTCGACGACAGCTCGCCCTAGCTTGTCATCGCCCGAGACCCGAATTGCGCCCGACTCGAGAGCGCTGGACGGGGAGACCCGCCCGCAGCAGGCCGCCACGTAGGGCTCCACACCGGCCCCGACCACCACAAAAGGCTCTGCCGGAACCTCGGGAACGGCCACTCCTCGCCCTTCCTTGACGGCCACCGCCAGCCGATCCAGTGCCGCATCGCCCCCTTGCGAGGACCTGCCCTCTCTCGGCTGCGACACCTCCTCGGAGTATGCGACTTCGAAGACCACCACGGATCCCTCCGGTGCGCCTGCCTTCTTGCCAACCACGTAAGGCATGGCGAGAAAGCACCTGCCCACCGCATGCCTGGCCGCTTTGCCCGACAGGTTCCCCGGGCGTCCGACCGCCCTTCGAATGTCTTGCTCGTGGACCCAGCAGTCGAAAGCCCTGATCTTCATGAACTCGAGGTAGGTGTCCGGCCCCACCGGCGTCATCGTCTGGCGCTGGAAGTCGGCGTCGCTCATGGAGCGCAATTGCGAGAGGCGTTCGGTCGTGATCCGGCGGAACTCCTCCAGTACCTGCTCGGGGGCAATCGGGCGCCTGTAGTCCACGTGCACCTCGTTGAACTCGCCTATGCGGTTCTTGACGTAGGGCTTGGGCTCGACCTTGTGTTCCGGAGCGGGCTTGCCGGCCAGCATCGACTCGGTGCCGATGATGTGGGAGAGTTGGTCCTTGACCGTCCAGCCCGGGCAGTCGGTCGCTTTCTCCCAGTCGCCGGGCTCGAGGCTCGCACAGAGCTCGTCGATGGATCTCCATATCGACTCGAGCAGGTCGACGATTCGCTGCGGCTCGTCTTCCATCTTGTCTCCTCTATCGCATAGGCTTTACTCGCTGTGTCCCGGCCCTTCCCGACCGCCGGACTGGCCGCATCCTACCCGGTACATGGACGACAGGGCGGGGAGCAAATAGCGCTCGAGGCAAGGACCGAAAGCGGATCGAAGGGACCGTCCGGCTCCACAGACAACGAGGAGCGGCTCGACGGCTGGCCCGCACCGGTCGGGGTCGACGCCCTGCTTCACGGGCACAGAGCAGGGAGCACTTACAGAGCTGAAACGAGAGGGGTTACGAGGTGAACAAGAAAGCGCGCGTCGAGAATCACATGCACAAGTTCGAATCCAAGGCACCCATCGAGGAGATCCTCGAAGACTACGCGCCCGACGCCGTCGTGGAGATGCAAGGCGCTCGCTTCGAAGGACGAGACCGGATAGCGGAGTTCTTCTCCAAGACGCTCGGAGCCTTCGGTGACCAGACCTTCGAAGACGTCGTCTACGAGGAGAGAGAGGACGGCTCGATCGAGGTCTCCTGGAAGGTCGGGCCTGTCGGGGGAGGTGACCGCTTCTGGTTCGGAGAGGACGGTCTCTTCGTCAGGCAGAAAGCCTACCTGGGCCCCCGGCCCGACGACTTCTAGCCTGAACTATCACCGAGTTCTAGCGCCCTTCTCGAATCCGCTTCTCTTCGGTCAGTCCTCCGGACGAAGCCAAGCGGCTCGGGGCCCTAGGGGCCGACCACCACCGGACTCGGCTCACAAAGCCTCCGACGAGATCCCTCGGCCCTGTAGCCATAAGGCCCCTGGGGCACCGCGGCGGGATCCACCATGAGTCCGCCGGAATCCATCAGCCTCCAGATCGACTCGAGGGGCTGGAGCTCCGAGGACCACTTTTCCACGAGGAAGCACCCGTGACACGGGAGGTGGGTGAAGACCACCCTCCGAGGGTCCTCGGGATCTCGTAGCGCTTCGGAGCGGGAGAAGGCCTCCACCAGCGCCCTGACCTGGGCATCGGTACCGCAACTGACCGGATATCGCTGATATGACTGATGGACGGGCACGTGCTCCACGAGGGACTCGTCGTAGGCCACGACCCCGCAGTGGCCGTGAAGCTTGGAACGGACCACGGGCCGTAAGCCGCCTCCCTCGACCTCGATAGAGGGCAACCCGGTGTCGATGGCGTACAGGTCCACGGCTTCCGAGGAGGGAACCGTCTTGGGCCGGCCGGAGATTGGCCTGGCCACCGCTCCTGAGAGGTCCTCCCTCACGCCTACCACAGCACACAGGTCTTCAGCGGAGATCGCCCCCTTGTGGATGGCCCTGGAGGCTCCGGTGGCGGTGACCACTTGACCCCCGAAGGACTCCTCGTAGGTGGAAAAGCACCCCTCCGAGTACTGCTCGGCCACGATTCTGCTCACCACCGGGACGTGCACCAGGGTCGATATGTGGACCGGTTCGGCGAAAAAGCCTCGCCTACCGAGTTCCCGACTCGCCTTCACTAGCGCCGCCACGGATGGAGCCGACTCCCACTCGGACTGCGGAATCGGATCGCCGCTCCAGATGTGGTCGGAGACCTCCCGAACCGACACCACCGTGGCCATCCGTGTGGCAATTTCCTCGTAGGCGCACCGCTCCCCAGTGAGGTCGACCCTGGGCCGGCCGCCCACGAGGTCGAACAGGTAGACGTGATCCGGCTCTCCGCTCTGGTGGACTACCAGTGCCACCCTGATGGACTTGGCCTGTGCCTGGACGACCCGTGCCAGTGCCAGAATCGGGCCTCCCCGCACCCCTTGCTCGGCGATGACTCGCGGGCTCTCGGGTGCCAGGCCTTCAAAGGTGAGGGCCTCCAAGGCGGCCTCCCGCGCCGCCAAGTCGCTCTGCTGGGTGAACCCCTCCACCGCAGCCTCGATACGGGAAAGGGTGGCCTCGAGAGCGTCGCGAGAGACTGGGACCAGCGCATATACGACCGAGTGGCGCGGCATCCGGTACCTGAGCCTTCCCGTGAAGAAGAGGGCCTTGCGCCACGGGACCGGGACGAGGAACGAAGCGGTAGTAAGGGCGATGTCGCTCGAAGGCCCCGGCTTGTTCGTGACATAGTGGCCGAGGCGCTCGAATGCCTCGAGCAGAGCCCCTTCGAATGTCTCGATCGCTACGCGGTCGGAGAAAGCAGCCGGCCTTCCACCGGCCTCGGCGCCGAAGCTTTCTCTACTCCTTGCGACCTCCACCCGGCGAATCCAGCCGTGAGCACCGCTTGGAATCAGAACGGTTCCACCTCGACCCATCGGCCTCACCGCTCCTGGGACAGCTTCGAGGTAGTCCGTGTCGCGAGTGCGAGTAGGGCGCCAGGCCTCGCCCCTAGCCGCTCGGCACGTCCACAGCCGGGCTTACAGCACCTGACCCTCGGACCGGTGGCTGAAGAGGTGTGCGCCCCTCGCCGCTAGCCCGATCCATCTCCGATCCGGCAGAACCGTTAGACTCCGAAGAGCCGCGAGGCGATTCGGAACACTGCGGTCATCGCCGGTCACCAGCATCGGCTGTGGACCTGTGACGGAGGCGGGACTCGCATCCGCCCTAGAAGTCAATCTGCTGCGGGACTGCCCGCAGAATCATTGGGAGGGAGAATGGCTGGAACCCTCATCAGAGGCCACATCCTCACCATGGATCCCGCAAGGCCGAGGGCCTCGGCGCTTTACGCCGCCGGAGGCAGAATAGAGGCTCTCGACGAGGAAGCCGTGGCCAGGGCCTCGTCGGATCAGGACGTCGAGGTCGTCGAGCTGGGCGGCAGAAGCGTGATCCCCGGACTAACCGACGCTCACCATCACATGGCCCAGTCGGCCGCACAGGGCGCATGGGTGGAGGTAAGTCCGAAGCGCTGCCCCACCACCTCGGACATCTTCGAGCGACTAAGGTCGGCCCCAAGGACGAGCTGGGTGATCGCCTGGGGCGCCGACGAGACGATACAGCCCGGGCCGATCTCAAGGAAGGAGCTCACCGAGGCGGTCCCCGACCGGCCCTGCATAGTCGTGCACTCCTCCTACCACCACGCCTGGGTGAACGACGTCGCCCTGGAAATCTGCGGGATCACGGCGTCGACCCCGGACCCGGAAGGGGGAAAGATCGACAGGGACAGAAAAGGGAAGCCCACCGGACTCCTCTACGACTCTGCCATGACGCTGGCCTTCCAGCCGGCCCAGAAAGCCTCTCTCGAGGATCCTCTCATGGACTGGGCGGGGCTGGTGCGGGCGCACGAAGAGCGAATGCTCTCCTACGGGTTCACCTACCTCTGCGACGCGTGCGCCCCTCCCGAATTCGAACAGCTCTACCGGGAACTGGCGAACCAGGGCGAGATCCGAATTCCCATGACCGTCTGCCCGACTGGAGCCGAGGGCTTCTTCGTCCTGCCCGAAGAGCGTCTTGACGGTCCTCCTACCGGCGAACGACAGGGCCCACTGGTACTCGGGCCGATGAAGATCTTCATCGACGGCGCCACTCGCTGCGCAGTGGAGCTCAGCCTCGCCAGGACCCTAAGGGCGGCTGCACGCCAGGCATTACGCGGTCTGAGGACCCGCAACCTGGCAACGGTGGCGATGCTCGCGGACACTACGGTCCCGGTCCGTCTGAAGGGGGGGCATCTGCTCAGAGGGGAACTCTTCGTCGACGAGGATGCCTACCGGGACTTCATCCGCCGAGCTTCCGAGAGGGGCTTCGGGATCATCACCCATGCCCTGGGAAACAGGGCGGCACGCACCGTGATGGAGGCGTACCGAACTCTGGAGAGCCCGGTAGGAACACCCAGGCTGGAGCACGTCACCATCGCCGACCCGAAGCTGGTAAAGGACCTCGGGGCCTCTGGCTTCGGAATTGCGACCCAGCCAGGCTTCATCGACCTGTTTCCCTGGCTGGCAGACCTCCCCCTGCCCTCCGACGTCTCTGTCGTGCCGGTGAGGAGCCTGCTGGAAGCAGGTGCGTTTCTGGCGTTCTCCACCGACCAGCCCTCGGGGGAACCCGACCCGTGGATCGGACTGTCCTGTGCTGTGTCGCGGACGAACCCGGAGGGCAAGACCGTAAAGCCTGAGGAAGCGGTCGGGCCCGAGACCGCCCTGGCGCTCTTTACGAGGGAGGCGGCGAAGCTTGCCGGTTACGACGGGGGCGTTCTCGCTCCGGGTAAGCCGGCCGACTTCGTTGTCCTAGACGGAGACCCGCTCGCCGATTCGGCCCTGGCCGACCGCAAGGTCCGTCCCGTCGCCACCTACATCGGAGGAAAACTGGCCTGGCGCCGTGAGTAGGCCCGCAGGTAGCGCTGTACGACCCCAGTAAAGCGAGCACTCCCAGGCACCGACGGCAGTTGCCAGAAGCGAAGTAGACAAAACTCAAGCCCCCCACGGACTCCGGGCTTCCAGGGAGGGCTCGGGAGGGAGGTTCGACACTTCAGCGGGGAAGTACTCGGCGACTTCTGCGAGAATGTCCCTTATCGACAACAACGCGACCGGCCTCCCGTCATCGTCCACGACGGGGAGGTGTCTGAACCGGCCCTCCTTTAGCCTCCCAAGGGCGTGCCGCAAAGTCGTGCCGGTCGAAACGGTGATCGGGTCGGGCGTCATCAGTTCGGCCAAGGGGGTTCTCCGCCAGTCCGCGCCCCCCTCGACCACCGCTCGCGTCTCCAGTTCGAGGACGTCCCGCTCGGTGAAGATGCCGGCGATAGCTCCGGAATGGTCCACGACCACCACCGCCCCCCTCTCGTGTCTCAGCATCTCCTCGACCGCGGTCTCGCCTACCGCGTCCTGCCCGAGTGTTATGCAGTCCCTCAACTTCAGCTCCGAGACCGGCCGGTCTCCGACATCCGTGAACACCGGCGGCTCCGCCTGTTCCATCGCCTCACCCACCTCCGATGTCCACCCAGTCCGTATCGTCGTCTTCGGAGCCGTCACGCCTCTCGTCCGACCTCTCCTTCAGTAGGTCCATCAGGTAGTCGATGACGTCGAAGACCGTCACGACGCCCAGGGGGCGCTGTTCTCTGGTGACGACGGGTATGTTCCTGTAGCCGCCGATAGCCATACGGTTGATCGCATAGGCGACGGGAGTCAACTCCTCGACGCACTCCGGGTCCGAGGTCATCACCTCTCCCACGGAGAGAGCGTTGGGATCCCTTGCCTCGGCGACCACGCGCACCAAGAAGTCCCGCTCGGTGAAGATTCCGGCGAGCTTGCCTTCACGTTCTACCAGGACACACCCCGTCCGGAGGTTGGCAAGCATGGACGCCGCCTCGGCAACGGAGTCGTTCTCGGAGATGAGTTGTCCTTCCGCTCTGGTAAGGAACTCTTTTACGGGAGTGTCGAGTGCCGCCATGGAACCCCGGGAACAACCTTCGACGGTGAGAGGCCGCCGGCCCGCCTCGGCCGCACGGTATAGATAGGCTACAGCAAAGTCCGAATTCCTGCGCCGCCGAAGCCCGAGAATCCGCTGGGGTCCGAAGAGCGGGGCCGCGGGCGGAAGCGCCCACCGCAGCGGGCCCGGGGATAGAGACCGCCGTGGCACACGGGTCGAGAGTAGGAACAGTCCCTCCAGGTGGGGCTGCAGCGCGAAAAAGGTGGGACCGGAGAAAGCCCCAGCTCCCTCCGGTCCCTTTCGGCGAGTGGGCGGTCTCGCCGACGCTTCGGGGTGGCAAGCCTCGAAAGGGCCCTAGTACACGAGGGCCTCTTCCGAGCGAAACGCCGTGAAGACCACCTTTCTGCCGACCAGCGTCAGCCTGTGGTATTGGGGGTAGGGGTAGTCGAGGAGAGCCTCTGAACCCGTCCACTGCACTCGCATGTTCTTCACGTTGAGCTTGGAGACCACGTAGGGACAGGTGAGTGCAATTTCTTCGCAGCCAGCCGAGGCAGCCCTGTGCGCGACCCAAAGGAACGGCCCTTTCGGAGAAAGCGCAAGCGCCGAGGCCCGTCCTATGGTCTGGGAAGCGAGGGTCTCTCCGCTTGCAGCGTCTATTGCCGTCACTACCTCGGTCCTCTTGCCGGCGACGTAGATCGTGTCGCCGTCGACTGCGTAGAAGGAGTCGCTGGCAGCGAGCGGAGAGGTGATGTCAGCGAGCACCGCAAGTGTGGCCCCGTCGAAGATCCTGATACGCCCGTGTTCGCCGACGAGCACTGCTCCCCTGTCGGTATCGACTGCAAGGTTGGTGGCGTAAACCGCACCGGTGGCGATCTCGGCCACCCTGGCGCCGCTAGTCGGGTCCATCACGAGGACGGCCCTGTCACCTGCCACGTTCAGCCCTCTCACCCCGACGAAGAGCCGCCCGCTTCTCGGCTCGAAGGCCATGTCCGCTATCGAAGCGCCCACGTCAAGATAGGTGAGATAGGACATGTCCGATCCCCGGTAGACGTGGACCCCCCAGCCGTCGGCTGCAAAGATCCGGTCGCGCTGCGGATCAGCCTCCAGGTCGAAGAGCATCCCGGGGTATACGGAGTTCTGCCTTAGCAGAACGCCTTCGGGGATCGAGTAGGCGTTGACCAGTCCGGGCCCCGAAAAGCCGACTCTGGACAGGTACAGCGCCTTTCCGTCGGACGCCGCCCCGGCGCTGTAGAGCGGCACCGAGATGCGAGACTCTCCCGCCTTCGGGGCTGCGTCGGCCCTGGTGGTCGGTCCGGACGCAACGAGTATCGCCACCGCAGCGAGCAAGGCGAGGAGCAGTACGACGCTTCTCCTCGCCGACCTGAGTGCGCACATCCCACCCATCGCTTCCTCCTCTCACGGAACCTGCCGGGTACGATCTCTTGCTTCGTCGCACCGGCAAGCCCGTAAGAGGGGGCGACGGTCACCTTCCGGGCGGGCTCGTCGTCCTCAGTCGTGACAGTACCCAGGTCCCAGGGAGTAGGGTCGAAAGTCCCCGAGGGTGCCGCTGGGAGCTTGTTGTGAGCGGGGCCAGCGGTACTGACGGCGCCTAGGCCCACCTTTCGTAGCGAACGACTTCTTCGAGGGGGAGCCGGTCGGGGTTCGAGACCGGCCGCAGCTCCCCCCTTGCCGGATAGCCGAGGGCAATAAGGTACTTGCAGAAGTACTCGGGGGGAAGAGCGAGGACCTCAGCTGCGGCTTGCTCGTCTCTTACTGCTGCATGGGAGCTGGCAACCCCCAGACCCACCGCTGCGAGCATAATCGACATGGTCGCCTGACCGAGGTCGAAGTGGAGGAAGGCCCGGGCTTCTTCCGTATCGCGCCTGGGGGCCACTAGGGCTATCGTGGCTGCGCTTTGAGCCACATGAGGTGCCCCTCCCGCAGCCTCGGAAAGTGCTTCCAGAGTGTGGCGTTCCCTGCAGAGGACGAAGGTCCAGGGCTGGCGATTCAGAGCGGAAGGCGCCCTCCTGCCCGCATCGAGGATGGCCTCGAGATCCGGCTCGGGTATGGGACGCTCCGAGAACTCTCTCACGTCACGTCTTGCTCTGATGGCGTCGAGGGTGTTCAGCTCTGTCTCCCTTCTTGCTTTCCTGGTGGACCACCCGTCCAGGCCACGACAAGCAATGCGTCAGACGCCCTCGGCACCTGCCGGAGCCAGGCCTCACCCTCCTCGACCCGCTGCAAATCGGGGGGCTGACCGCACCGAGCCGTCCTCGGACACGTAGACCACGGTCCCGGCCTGCACGTGGACGCGGGTCGCACCGCCGGCAGGCCAGAAGACCGTGACCTCCGCTCCGGTTGTCGGGTCTGCTCGGACGAGGACCGATCGGCTGTTCTGGCTCACGAAACCTCCCTGGCACCTGACGGTGTCGTAGCGCACCACGCCGGCTGATTCCGACCGTATCCGGGCTCCAAAGGCGTCTCGACCAGAACGGGTCCCTTCTGCGACCACCGTCGCTGTAGTCGAGCGGCCGCGGTTTTCGAACAACGAGATCCACTCCCGCGTGTCCACGAACGGTTCGCCCTCTTTGTGTTCGTCGGGGTGGCCGCCGTTCGCCCAGACCACGTCGGTGTCCCCGTCGCTGTCGACGTCGGCCGTGGCCACACCGTGAGCCCTGGTCTTGCCCTGGCCGGCGACGAAATCTGTCGAGCAGCGCTGCAGGCGGAAGCCGGCAGGGTGGGTGGCGTCCAGCACCGTGCAGAAGACGACGTCATCGAAGGCGCACTTCGGATTCCCCGTCCCGACGAAGACCATGGGCAGATCTCCGTCGATACTGGAGACGCCGAGACCCATCGTGTTTTCCGACTCCGAGCGGTCGCACAGCCAGTTGCCCGGAACTTCGAGGGGCGACTCGTACTTGACCTCCGTGTCGATCCCCACATCTCGCCCGTAGGCCCTGAAGTAGCCCCGGCCGTCGTTGACCAGCACTAGGTCTTGCCATGTCCACCGACCCAGATACAGGTCGTTGTATCCGTCCTGGTTGAAGTCGGCCGCCGAAGCAGCAAAGACCCCGCCCGGGCGGTCCGGCCAAACCGCACCGATGCGCTCGGCGGTGACGTCCACGAAACCTCCTCCCTGACGGACCCGGTTCTCGTAGAGCTTCGTGGCGTCGTGGACGATCCCGTTGTCGGGGATGTAGAGGTCGGGATCGCCGTCGTTTTCCATGTCGAACCACACGGGGTTCTTACCTACCAGGTGGGTGGAGGTCAGCTCGAAGCGTTCCGTCACGTCAGAGAACGTACCGTCCCTCTGGTTGTGAAACAGGCGGATCGGACCCCCGAGCGGTACCACGACAAAGTCGGCCCACCCGTCCAGGTCGTAGTCGGCCCAGGAACCCCCCCACCATACGTCTTCCCTCAAGGTTTTAGCGATGCCGCTGGAGTCGGTCACTCGGGTGAACTTGCCGCTGGATGCGAGGTCGTTGTGGTAGAGAGCGACCGTGGACGACCTGGAGAATCCACCGTTCGTGATGAGCAAGTCCGGGTACCCGTCGTTGTCGTAGTCGCCGAAAGCCCCTCCCCACGTCGCAAAGAGGTCGCCTTCTTCGAGTCCCAGGTCTGCCCGCTCGAAAGTCCCGTCGCCCCGGTTCAGGTAAATGCTCGACACGCCGTAGGGCACGTGAGTGCGCTCGTCGGTATCCGCGATGAAGACGTCATCGTCGCCGTCTCTGTCGACATCCGCGAAGGACACACCTCGCCCGTACCGCGGTACGTCCTGCAAGCCGGCATCGGCCGCCACGTTACAGAAGGCCGCAGAAGGAGCACAGGTTACGACAGGGCGCGGGGGGTCCGGGAGAGTGGGCAGGGCCGACTCTTGTGCTCCGCCGCTCCTTGCAGCAGCGCAAGAGCCTGCTACGACCGTCACCAGCAATGCAGCGACAAGCTTCGAGGTGACAGGGCTACGCGGATGGGCATATGTCATAAGTGCCCCGCGAGCCGCTCTCCTCGCCTGGAGGCCAGCTCGGTCTGTCGCAGGCGCCTGCCCCATCAGTCGGCCTCGTTGGTAACCACCTGAGCGATGCCCCGAGAGAGTCCTTCTTCGGGCTGCCCCGTCCGGCGCCCTGGGCCGGCACCGGCTGGCACCTCCGACATCAGATCTCGGGAATGCACGCCCGCCCAGAGCCTCTCTAGCGAATAGAAGTCGCGGCACTCGTCGGTCATCACGTGGACGACCACGTCGCCGCAGTCCAGGAGCACCCATTCGGCTGCGTCCAGCCCTTCTTTACCCAGGACTGCCACGCCGAGGCGCGAGAGGGCCTTTTCGACCTCCTCTACGAGCGTCCTGACCTGGCGCCTGTTCGGCGCCGAGACAACCACGAACCAGTCGACGATGACTAGGTACTCGCCGACTGCCAGGGCGACTGCGGAAGTCGCCTTCTTGTCTGTCGCCACCCGCGCGAGCTCAGCCAGCACTCGTTCCGAATCCTGTTGTGGCGCAGGTTCGGTCACGTGCTGCACCTGGTCGCTTGGCATGCTGCGTGCGCCGCCATGCGCTTCGTCACGGCGACGCTCGAATGGGGCCGAAGAGGACGCGACTTAGTCAGGGCGCGGCCTGCCCTTCGTTCCCGACCGACCCCTGCTCCGCAGGAAAGTCGTGACCAACCACTATCAAGATGTCCACCACATCCTGAGTCTCGCGGTTGAATACGAGCCTCCCTCTCCCCAGCGCAGCCCGGATGTCTCTGGCGAAGCGCTCGTCCGGGGTGCGGTAGAACACGATCTGGGTTTCGGGGTAGTCGAAGCGGTCGGCATTCTCCGTGTACACCACCCTGTAGCCAAGCGGTACGAGCTGCCTCGCCACGGCTTCGCTTACCCCAACGCCTCCGTTTCCGTTAAGAATCCCGATCCGAATGCGGGCTTCGACGTCCGGCGCAACCGCGGCGCCGGGAAACATCTGAGATACGACTCTTTGAATGTCGCCCTGCCTGGGCTCGAAGCTTTCTTCTCCTTCGAGCGACTGCTTCGGATCGACAGGAAGCAACGAGAAGGCGACCTCCCTGGACCTCAACGCAGAGATCACTTCGGCAGCGGTGGACACCGGTGCGTTGGCAGCGACGTGCACTCCATCAGGCTCGAGCACGAGCTGGACTTCCTGTAGCGCCCGCGCTCGTTCGATAACGGCTTCCCAGACTTTCTGATGCCGGGCGAGCCGGGCCATCTCGCTCTCCCCCTCCGCCCTCAGCTCCATGTAGGCATTGAGGGTAGAGGCGTCCATGGAGTAGCGACCAGGCTGAAACCTGGTGACGATCTCGTTGCCGTCTCTCACCCCAAGGCGCTCCTCCACAAGAATGTCGAAGGGCGCAAGAGGGGCGATGGCATCGATGAACCCTTGCCGGTCTAGTATCACCGTGGAATCCACTCGCACGCCCAGCAGGTTCTCCGTGGAGAGCTCGAGCAGATCCGGTCCACCAAAGGAGGCCGATTCACCCAGCGTAGCCGGCCCGTGCACAGGCACATCCGTGGTCGTGCCGGAGGGAATTGCTACCGCAGACGCCCGGCTCTCACCTACCAGTCCGAAGAGGACAATCGAGTCGGCTTCCTTGCCGGGGCCCTCCGGAGCGACCGCCACGAGCAAGGTCCTGTCGGTGCTCGCCATCCTCCCTGCAAGCTCTCCTCCACCGCCAGAACCTCCCCCAAGCAGCCGGAAAACCAAGGCTACAGCCAGTGCAAACCCCAAGACACCGAAGCCGGCTACGGCGCCGATCTTGAAGCGCCGCTCGGCTTCCAGCTGTCGTCGGCGGGTTCGCACCCCGACCGGGAGCAGATCGCCACTACGTCGGGACCTGGAACTGCCCTCGATACTGCGACCTGAACCGCTCCTTTCACGTGGGGCGCGCTGCCGTTCGAATCCCCCTTCTCCGACCGCGTACTCCGCCGCGACGGTCGACGACTCCGGTGTGCTGCCGGCTTCCCCCTGCGAGACACCAGGGGCATCCTCCGTGGCTCCAAGGTCAGACCGGGTCATCTCCTCCGCTCATACGACTCGCCGGTTCGGTCGTCTCGTCGAAGTCAATCCTATCGGCAGGCATAGACGCTCGGGTCGAGCCGCCGCTCAGCAGTCCTCGTTCGCGACTCGACCACGGCGATTACCTCCAAACAGGTCACCTGTAAAGCCCATGAGACACCACGTACTTCGCGACCGCTGGGCTGAGTCCGTCGGGCTCCTCGCCGGACGCAATCGCCTTGCGGATAGCCGTCGACGAGTATGGAATCCCGGATGGAAGTTCCATCACGACGAAATCTGCGCCCGCTTGGGAAAGCGCCGACTTCGCTTCCTCGACCGGCCACCCCGGCCGGGGAACCACACAGAATTTGGCCTTCCTGACCAGGTCCTGCCAGCGGTGCCACGTGGTGATTCCCTTGGCAGCATCAGCTCCCACGACAAGCCATATCTCGGTGTCGGGATCGGCAGCCAGCAGCTCCTCGACAGTGTCCACCGTGTAGCTCGGGCCTGGCCGATCCACCTCCACCCTGGAGACACTCAGTCCCTCCTCGTCGGCCGCCGCCAGCTTGGTCATCTCGTAACGCTGCTCGGCGGATGCCCAGGCGTTTTTCTGGTACGGATAACCGGCTACCACAAGGATGGCCTCGTCGGCCCCGAGTGCCTCACGCGCCCGGCGAGCGATCTCGATGTGTCCGGCATGGGGAGGATCGAAGGAGCCTCCGAGAATCGCTACCCTCCTTCGCCGCTCGGTTCGGTTCTTCAGGAGCGAGGAACGGTCGGTTTTCCGACAAGGAGGTGCTTCAGCGGGCATCGCGAGGTTGCTCACACCAGCGAAGCGACGAAGCGCTCAAGTTGCTTGAGGTTTCGGCACTCCCACACCCCGTCGCAGAATGCGGCGTACTCAGCCATGACGGAGTCGCCGGTGTTCCAGTACGACTGCGGCTCGGGATTGAGCCACAGAACCCGGCGAGCCTTGCGACTCATCTCCCGGAGTACTTCTGCGTGGGTGGCGTGGTAGTTGTTCCTTGCGTCTCCCAGGATGATCACAGTCGTTTTCGGGGTGACTTCACGCTCGTGGGCCTTCCAGAATTCGCTCAGCACATGCCCGTAGTCGGAGTGCCCGTCGATCCAGACCACATCGGCCTCTGTGTTGACTCGCCTCAGAGCCTCGTTTATGTCACCGGCCCTTTCGAAGAACTCGGTGACCTCGTCCACGCTGTCGACGAATACCCACGATCTCACCCTGGAAAACTGCGATGCCATTGCGTATACGAGCTGGAGGGTGAAGCGCGCGAAGTTCGCGACGGAGCCCGAGATATCGCAGAGCAAGAAAATCTCGGGCCTTGACGGGTGGGGTTTGCGGAAGCGGGGGTCGAATGGTACCCCACCAGTCGAGAGGGAGGATCGGATAGTCCGGCGCATGTCGATCCTGTCTCCCTCCTTTTTCCGCCGAGACCTGGCGAGACGAGCTGCCAGCTTCCTCGTGAGGGGGTGGACAGCCCGGCGCATCTCACGGAGCTCTGCCGACGTAGCGTGCATGAACTCGATTTCCTCGGGAAGGGGCTTGAGGACTGATCTCGCCAGCGCCTCAGGCCCCCTGTCTTCGACGAGCCTTCGCCTTATCTCGTCCTGGATGAACTCACGCAGCCGATCGACCCGGGCCTGGACCTCCTCACGCAGGAGGCGCTCCTCGAGGGCTCCTACACCTTGCCCGCGCCCTACTTCGGATGTCGCAGAGGACGCATTCCTGCGCCGCTGTTCGAGTATCGCCCTGAGGGCCTTCTCGAGGAGACCTTCGACGTCGACCTGCTGAAGGGTCCTGTACAGGTAGTAAGTACCTCCCACCGGGCGGCCCGGCTCCATGCCGGCGAAGGCAGCCACGGCCCTGATGGCCAGGGCTCGCAACTCTGCGTAGTCAGCCTCCAGCAGGGCCGCCAGCAGCATCGCCTGTAAGTCTTCTGGGTCGAGGGGTTCCGATCCTCCTCCGCCCGATCCGGCATCCCCCTGCGCGCGGCCCTCCCGATCGGGGTCGGCTCCCCCGGGCGAAGCCCTGTCATCGGGGGATCCTCCCCAGGGCCGCTCAGAACGTGGGGCGAAGAAGATCTCGAACAGCGTCTCGAATATCTCGTAGTGACCCCTGGACTTCACCAGGGTAGCTGCCAGCGCTGCCTTGAAGGTCTCTCGGTCCGAGATATCTACATGCCGCAGAGCCTTGAGCGAGTCGATGGTTTCGGACACGGCGACCGGTACACCCGCTTTCCTCAGAGTCGCCACAAACCTGGTCACAGTCCCCGCTATGCCCAGGCCCACCGGCTTCTCACCTGGCCTTTCCGATCGCTTCTTCGAGTGCACCCGAGACGTACTGCTTTCTCCCTCTCAACTCCACGGAGAAAAGGTCCTCTGCGAACCGCGCTTCCAGCTCGCTCAGGAAGTCGAGCACGTCGTCCTCGTCGGGTCTGGAGTCGAGGAGGTGTTCGAGCGCCCCTTCTAACCAAGCACACTCCAGGCGCGCTTGCTCCAGGGCGTCGCCGAGCACCCCCGCTACCTCGGCGGCTACCCCTCCGGCTTCCAGGGCCTTGCCCACCTCGCTTACGTGCCCCTCGCCCGAGCCGGAGCTGCCAGCATGCGCCTCTTGCTCAACCGGCTCGGACTCCTCTTCGGCCGTACGGTATGCGAAGTAAGCCTGCAGCCTGCGCTGCAGGACCGCGGCACAGTCAGCCAGATCCCGCAAGGACTGCGCTACCAGATTCGCTCTCACCACAAAGCGAGCTCTGTTCGTGTACCGGTCTCGGTCCTCTACCAGGTCCTGTGCTGCAGCACCGAAGCGCCGGGACGCGTCTCGAACAGCCCAGATCGCAGCCGCGAGTGCCCAGTCGACAGGCGCGGGTGGGTCGCCCAGACGTAGCCTTTCGACCAGCTTGACTCCTTCGGAAGCCACCGCGTCGATCAGCTCCCTTGCAGGCCTCCCTCGAAGGGAAGGCGCTTGCGGTCCGGCCTGTCGAGCTTGAGCTCCCTTGTCACACGGTCGATGTCGGACTTGCTCTTGAGCAGGACGTTGAGAGTTTCGGCCAGTCCGGTCTCGATGTCGGTTATCCCAAGTTCGACCAGGGTACGGGCCCAGTCGATCGACTCCGAGACCGAAGGTGGCTTCTTTAAATCGACCTCCCTGATCGACCGCACGACCCTGGCTACCTGCTCGGCCAGCAGGTCCTCGATGCCGGGCACCCTCTCCTTTACGATCCTCCTCTCCCGCTCCACGTCGGGGTAGTCCAAGTACAGGAAGAGGCACCTCCTCTTCAGCGCCTCCGAGAGTTCCCTGGTAGCGTTCGACGTCAGGACCACCACGGGCCTTGTAACAGCCTGGACAGTCCCCAGCTCCGGGATCGACACCTGAAAGTCGGAGAGCACTTCCAGAAACAGGGCCTCCGTCTCGATATCGAGGCGGTCGACCTCGTCGACCAGGAACACGACGGCATCGGGCGAACGGATTGCTGCGAGAAGCGGTCGCTCGAGGAGGAACTCCTCGGTGAAGATGTTGGAAGACACATCCTCCCAGGTCGAGTCCTCCCGCCGTTCTGCCTGAATCCTGAGGAGCTGCTTGCGGTAGTTCCACTCGTAAAGCGCCTTGGACTCGTCGAGCCCCTCGTAGCACTGGAGCCGGATCAGCCGCCGCGACAGCGCTGCCGAGAGCGCCTTGGCCAGTTCCGTCTTGCCCGTGCCTGCCGGACCTTCGACCAGGAGCGGCTTTTCGAGCCTGAGCGCCAGAAAGACCGTCGAGGCGATCCTCTCGTCGACGAGGTAGCCCTGAGCCTCCAGGGCCCGGGCCAACTCCTCCACAGATGACGGAGGCTCCTCAGCTGGCGCAGGTTGTAAGGCTCGGGTTGCCGCGGGATCTCCGCTCAAGTCCTCACCTGCCCGTCCCCCACCACGACGAATTTGGTCGAGGTCAGCTCCGGGAGCCCCATGGGTCCCCTGGCATGTAGCTTCTGGGTGGAGATACCTATCTCTGCACCGAACCCGAATTCGCCGCCGTCGGTAAAGCGGGTGGACGCGTTGACCATCGTGACCGCTGCATCCACCTCCGCGCAGAAGCGCCGTGCCGTCGGGAGGTGGTCGGTGACTATGGCCTCCGTATGTCTCGTATTCCACCGGTTGATGTGCTCTATGGCCTCCTCGAGAGAAGAGACAACCCTGATCGCAATCACCTTGTCCAGGAACTCCGTCGCCCAGTCCTCTTCGGTCGCTGGACGGCACTCCAACCCCGCCTCACTGGCGTACCTCCGGGTTGCCTCGTCTCCCCGGAGCTGGACTCCGGCCGAGGCCAGTTCGGCAAGTACCCGGGGAAGAAAGCGCGGGGCCACCTCCGAGTGGACGAGCAGCGTCTCGGCCGCGTTGCAGACGTAGGGGCGCTGCACCTTGGCATTGACGGCGATCGCCAGGGCTTTGTCCAGATCCGCGTGGCGGTCCACGTACACGTGGCAGTTGCCGGCGCCAGTCTCGATGACGGGAACCTCCGAGTTCTCGACCACCTCGTCGATGAGAGCCTGGGATCCTCTCGGTATCAGCAGGTCGACGAGTCCCCTCAGTGTCATCAGCTCCTTCGCCGAGTCCCTGCTCGGATCCTCGATGAGCTGCACGACGTCGGGATCGATCCCAGCGCCTTTCAGGGCGTCCTTGAGCACGGCCACCAGGGCCTTGTTGGTGGCGAGTGCCGAGGAAGACCCCCGCAGGACCACCGCGTTCGAAGTCTTGAAGCACAACGCGAAGGCGTCGACCGTGACATTTGGCCGACCCTCGTATATCACTCCGACTACCCCCAGGGGTACACGGACCCGCTGGATCTGCAGGCCGTTTGGCACCGTCCAGCCTTCGACCACCTGGCCGACCGGGTCCTCCAGCGAAGCGACCTGCTCTACTGCTGCAGCAATGGCTTCCAGACGCTCCACGTCTAGCCGGAGACGATCGACCACGGCGTCGGCCGCACCGGTGCCCACAGCGGACTGGACGTCCTCGGCATTCGCACCCAGCACGGCCCTGATGGAATCCTCGGCCCTAAGGGCTTCGGCCACGGCCGCAAGTGCGGAATTCTTCTGGGCCCCGGTAAGCCGGGACAGCTCCCTGGAGGCTCGTCTGGCAGCCTCCGCCCTGGTTCTGGCCTCACCCATCGCCTCTTCTCTTTCCGTCTTCCGCCCGGGGAAGAACCACCATGTCGTCTCGGTGCACCACTTCCCCCGGGTCGTCCCCCATCTCGAACGAACGCTTCCCCGCGACAGACCGTGCCCGATCCGCCGGGAGTTTCGCTATTCCCTTTGCAAAGATTTGTCCCGCCTCGTCGGCGATCTCGACGGCGGATCCGGCGTCGAACTCACCGTCAACCTTACGCACACCCACCGCCAGGAGGCTGGCACCTTTCTCCACCAGCGCGCGCCTGGCTCCCTCGTCGACGAAGAGCTTTCCCTGGGGCGAAGCGCCGAATGCTATCCATGCCTTCCGGGCCGAAAGAGGGGGCTTGTGAGGCTTCATTTCGGTTCCCACCCTCTCCCCGGCCAAGGCACGGACTACCACGTCCTCGGTGTGAGCGTGGCTTATCACGACCCTTATACCGCACCAGGAGGCCATCTTGGCTGCAGCCAGTTTCGAGAGCATCCCGCCCGATCCCACAGGAGACCCCGTTCCACCCGCAGCTGCCTGAAGCTCTGCGTCGAAAGCAGTTACCTCCTCGAGCAACGTCGCACTTGCGTCCAGCTTGGGATCCGCCGTGAACACCCCCTCGGTGTCCGTGAGGATCAGGTAGAGCGACGCTCCGGCCAGTTGTGCGACCAATGCGCCCAGCCTGTCGTTGTCTCCAAACCTGATCTCGTCGGTGGCCACCGTGTCGTTCTCGTTCACGATCGGAACCACGCCAAGCGCGAACATGCGGTCCAGGGCACGTCTTGCATTGAGATAGTGCTCTCGTTCGGCAAAGTCGAGAGCGGTAAGAAGTACCTGACCGCACTTGATCCCCGACTCGCCGAGTATGGCCGCATAACCCTGGATCAGCGCGGACTGCCCCACCGCTGCCAAGACCTGGAGGTCCTCGATGGCCGAGGGCCGGCGCACAAAACCAAGAATCGGGAGCCCGGCCGCAATCGCTCCCGAGCTGACGACGGCGACCTCGTGTCCCTTTGTGTGTGCGGAGACGACCGACGCAACGACTTTCTCCAGGCGCGAGCGGTCAAGGCCTCCCGAGGGATCGGCAATGCTGGCCGACCCGACCTTCACTACTACCCGGCTCACCGCCGCCTCCTGCGGACCGACCCCACCGTCTCTACCCCAAGGGACCCTGGACCCGAGCGATCCCCCTCCGAGTCCGGACGCCACTCGAATTCGACGTCCCCCAACCGCACCGTGTCGCCTGCGCGAATCCCCGCAGCAACCAGCGCCCGTTCGACCCCCTCACGTCGTAGCTTCGACCGGATGTAGCCGAGCGCATCTCTCGAGTCGGAAGGTTTTATGCGAGACAGCCTCCAGGCGACCTCGCCCACGACGACGAAATACCCGTCACCACCCTCGATCAGAAATCCACCGGGACGGGGACGGTACAGGAGATAGCTCTTCCTTCTCGGCTCTCTTGCCCTGGATGCTTGCACTTCGGCGGCGACCCTTCTCAGGAGATGCGCCACCCCCTCGCCTGTCTTCGCCGAGACCCCGGCGATCTCGGGCCGTCGCCGCGAGAGCTCCTCGAAGGCGCCGCGCGCCAGGTCGACCTTGTTGGCCACCACGAGGCGCGTCTTCTCGAGCAGGGACGGCGAGTAGGCCTCGAGGTCGGCGGCCAGAATCCGCTCCTGTTCTTCGGGAGCTATCCCCATGCCCGCGGCCAGGTCCAGGAGGAGTACCAGGACACGACACCTCTCCACGTGGCGCAAGAACCTGTCTCCCAGTCCGCGACCCTCGGAGGCTCCCTCGATCAGGCCCGGGAGGTCTGCCACCACGAACTCGAAGCCATCCACGTCGACCACACCCAGATGGGGACTCAGGGTCGTAAAGGGGTAGTCCCCCACCTTCGGCCTGGCTGCCGAGATGCGGCGCAGCAAGGTCGACTTTCCCGCATTGGGCATCCCTACGAGGCCGACGTCCGCGACGACCTTGAGCTCGAGACGGAGCCACCGTTCTTCGCCCGGCTCGCCTCGCTCGGCGAAGTTCGGACTCCTGCGTGTGGGCGTGGCAAAGGAGGCATTCCCTCTTCCGCCTACTCCTCCGCTCGCCACCTTCGCTCGGTCGCCTGGGTTGGCCAGGTCGGCGAGGACGACGCCCTCTCGGTCTTTCACGAGAGTGCCGACCGGCACCGGAACCGACAGGTTCGGCCCCGAACGGCCCCGACGGTTGTTTCCCGAACCGTGCGCGCCGGGGGCTGCTTTCCAGTGAACGCGGCGCCTGAAGCGGGAGAGCGTCGAGATGTTCGGGTCGGCGACGACGAAGACGTCGCCGCCCCTTCCCCCTCCACCTCCGTCGGGTCCACCTCTGGGTCGGAATTTCTCGCGGTGGAAGGAGATGCAGCCATCCCCCCCATCTCCACCCCTGACGCAGATCTGGACTTCATCGACGAACATGGCTGCCACTAACCTCTCGCCGGCACCCGAGGTGTCGGCCAACCCGGGCCCGTAGCTCGCCACGTCTCCGACAGGCCACCGAGTCCGTCACCGCGAGCCGGGAACGCTTTCCTGCCTGGCAAGCTCAATGGATCGGGCGGCCGTACCCCCTTGTGGGGGCGGGTACTTCGCCCGCCGGCAGGGTCGCGAGGGCCGCCTGCTCGCGTGCCTTCGCATCGGCGCCGTCGGTCTGGGCCGGGCGCCCTTGCGCAGTGATCAGTCGACTGGAACCACGTCTACTACCCGGCGACCGCGCCGGCTGGTATAACGAACCTCGCCACGGACTCGTGCGAAGAGAGTATGGTCGTTTCCCACCCCAACGTTGTTTCCGGGGTGGATCCTTGTCCCTCTCTGTCGGACGATGATCGATCCGGCTTCGATTACCTGACCTCCGAAGACCTTGACCCCCAGGCGCTTGGACTCGGAGTCCCTGCCGTTTCGGGTGCTCCCGCCACCCTTCTTCTTAGCCATCGGCAGCCTCCTCGGCTTCCTCGTCCGACGATGCCGGCTCGCCGGCGTCGTATGTACTGTCACCAACCGCCCTTATCTCCAGCAGCGAATACTGCTGGCGATGCCCCCAGCGCCTTCTGTACCCGGTCTTCGGCTTGTACTTGAAGCCCCTGACCTTGCGGTCCTTGACCCTGCCGACGACCACAGCCCGTACAGGCCACTCATCGCAGGCTTCTCCGGTCACCGGCTGACCCGAACCAGGTACGACGAGCAGGGGGATGTAGGTAACCTCCTCGCCGCTGTCCTTGGCAAGCAAGTCCACCGCAATGCGGTCCCCCGGCGAGACCTTGTATTGCCTTCCTCCAGCCCGAATGACTGCGTACATGGATGTTTCGTCCTCCCTGACCAGGGCCCGACCCGGCCGTCCCGTGCCGGAAGCCTCCCGATTATGCCAGATCAGTCGTCCTCGGGATTCTCCACTATCACCCCTCGACCGTCGCATCGGTCGCACTTGCGCGAGAAGGCTTCCAGCAGGCCCTCAGAGACGTTCTTGCGAGTCATCTCGAGGAGGCCCAGCTCCGAGATATCGAAGACCTGAGTCCGAGTCCTGTCACGAGCGAGACACTCCCTGAACGTCTGCAGCACTTGCTCTCTGTTGCGGCGCAGCTCCATGTCGATGAAGTCGATGATTACTATGCCGCCGATGTCCCGCAGCCTCAGCTGCCGGCTGATCTCCTCGGCAGCCTCGAGGTTGTTCTGAAACACCGTCTCTTCGAGGTTCGACTTGCCGACGTTCTTGCCCGTGTTGACATCGATGACCGTCAGGGCCTCGGTCCTGTCGATCACGATGTGACCACCGGAGGGAAGCCACACCTTGCGATTCAACCCCTTGTGAAGCTGCTCGATGATGTGGTACTTCTCGAAGAGCGGTAGCGGCTCCTCTGGCGAATAGAGCTCGACCCGGTCCTTGAAGTCTGGCGCGTACAGATCAAGGGCCCGCAGAATGGATTCGTAAGACTCCGCGTCGTCCACCACCACCCTGGCGAAGTCCGGGCCGAACGTCTCCCTGAACACCCGTATCACTATGTCCGGCTCCTCGTAGAGGACGGCCGGCGGCTTGGACTCCAGGGCTTTCTCGTAGATCCCGTACCACGTCTGGCTGAGCTGCTGAATCTCGCGCTCGATGTAGTCACCACGGGCTCCCAGAGCCGCGGTGCGGACGATGATTCCAAAGCCGTCTGGCTTGACCCGCTTTACCAGCCGTCGCAGCCGCTCTCGTTCGTCGTCCGGAAGCCGTCGGCTTATCCCCTGGATTTCGGACTCCGGAACCAGGACCACAAAGCGCCCCGGCAGTGTTATCTGGGTAGTGAGCCGGGGCCCCTTGGTCCCCATAGGGTCCTTGGTCACCTGCACCATGACCGAGTCGCCCTTGGAGAGGACTTCTTCGATCTTCGGTCGGACAGAGACGTCGAGGTCGGCCTCGTCCCACTGAACGTCGCCCACATAGAGCACTCCGTTCTTGGAGGTGCCGATGTCGACGAAGGCCGCCTCCATTCCAGGTAGGACATTCTGGACCCGCCCGTAGTAGATGTTTCCCGCTATCGAGGTGTGGTCCTTGCGGGACACGTAGTGCTCCACCAGCGACCCGTTCTCGAGGATCGCGACCTGGGTGCGCGTCTTGCCGACGTGCACTAGCATTTCCTTCTCGACCGCTGGGACCTGCGTGCCAGCGCGGCCTGCGCTGCCCACCTGCTCGGTCGCCCTCTCGGAGCGGCCACGCCCACGCGCAGGCCTGCGGGAACTGCGTCCCCGTTGCAGCTCTACGCGGTCACGCCCGTTCGGTGGCGCAGCCCTGCTGGAGCGTCCGGCCGCGGAAGTCGCGGTCCTGGAAGATCCTGCAGGAGTCTTACCGCGCTGTCTCGACGACTTGGCGGTAGAGGACAGGCTGCCCCGTGGCTCCCCCTCGCTGCTGGGGGACGTGGCCTGTCTGGCGAAGAGTCCTCGCTTCTTTTGCGAGACGCCTTTCTGCCAAGGCGCTTTGGCATCCTCGGGGCCTTTGCCCCTGAATACCCGACGGAATATCCACATTTGCTCTCGGATCCTCGTGAATCATTCGGCCGACCCCCAGGAACCGATGGTCGCATCGATACTCACGAGTCGACCTTGTTCCAGCCAGAACTGGGCAGTCCGCCTGACCCGCGCCGCGCGCCAGAGCGACTCGCCCTCGAGTGCCGTCAGTACCGCCTCGGGCCGAAGGACGTAGGGCCTGGTTCGCAGTCGCATGGTTACCGACAGCGCACCCTCCAGGTAATACGACGGAAGGCTTTCGCCCTCGTATTCGTCACGTTCTATCGAAACGATCATCGGTCGGATATCCGTCTCGACTTGCTCACCTTTCCTGGTTATGGTTGCAATGACGCTGTCTAGAGCCATTACCTCCCGGACCGACGACCAGAACTCTTCGTCGGATCCCGGCTGTCCTGCTGGCATCTCGGGAGGCCCGAGACCATCTCCAGCGACCAGCACCCGGTACTCCGCGACCTCTACTAGCTCGGACAGACTCCTCCTGTCGCGAACCACGGGGCCCGACGCCAGGACCGAGATCGCCTCGGGCAGCACGGCTTCGAGTCTTGAGTTCACGTCTGCCCTCTCGACTGCATCCGCAAACCTGATGTCGAGGTACTCGGCGGTGCTTTCCCATCCGAGCGGCAGGGCCAACCCGAATTCCAGTTTCGGGTGGGGGCTGAAGCCGTGCGTGAACTGAAGGGGAAGCCCGGTTCGCCTTAGCGCACGTTCCCAGACCCGGGCGAGATCGCGGTGCCCGAGGAACCGGATTTTTCCAAGCTTAGAGTACTTTATCCGGACGCTCGTGCCTTCCAAGTAATCACGCTCGGGGCCTGCTTCTGGGTTGAGGCTCTCGGAACGGGCCTGTTCTTCGCCACCGGAACAAGGGGAATCGCCTGCCCCGTACCCTGGCTCCCTCCTGCGGGCGGCGTTTTCGATGCGACCAGGTTCTCTACCCCGAAGGTCATGCACACCCCGCAGTCGTAACAGGCGCTCCAGCGACAGTCCTGTAGGGCTCCCGCTTCCTTAGAGGAAACCCAGTCTTGCCAGAGCCACTCAGGATAGAGACCTACATCTATGTGCTCCCAGGGGAGCCGCCTCCGGCGATCCCACTCGACGAAACAGTAGTCGGTCAGGGGCACTCCGAGGGCTTCGCAGGCACTTTCCCACTTTCCGAAGTCAAAATGTTCGGACCACTCCTGGAAGGTCCCGCCTCTCCTCCAGACCTCCTCGACCACGTCCGCCACCCGCCTGTCGCCTCTGGACAGCAGCCCTTCCACCACCGAGGCCTCCGGGTCGTGCCACTTCAGCCGCACGCCCTTGTAGCGCAGGGCCGACTTGATTACCTCTATGCGCCTCCTCGCCTCGGCCGGTTCGATCTGGGCAGCCCACTGGAAGGGAGTATGAGGCTTGGGCACGAAGACCCCTACCGAGAGCACCACCTGGGGGCTGCGCGTGTAGCGACGCCCGATTTCCCATACTCGGTTGCCAAGGTGCCCAATGGCAGCGACGTCCTCGTCCGTTTCGGTAGGGAGCCCGATCATGAAGTAGAGCTTCACCCTCTGCCACCCCTGCGAGAATGCGGACTCCACCGCTGCCTCCAAGTCTTCGTCTGTGATCAGCTTGTTGATCACTCGACGCATCCTCCAGCTCCCAGCTTCCGGCGCGAAGGTCAGCCCGGTCTTCTTGACCCTCTGGATCTGAGAAGCGATCCCCACAGTGAAGGCATCCACGCGCAGGCTGGGCAGGCTCAGGCTCACCCTTGAGTCCTCCACCTGGTCCATGAGACCCGAAGCCAGCTTCTCGACACCGGAGTAGTCCGCCGAGGAGAGGCTGAGGAGCGAGACGTCCTCGTACCCGGTCTTCGCCAGGCCCTCCCGTATCATTGCCTCGACCTGTTCGCGCGGCCTTTCTCGCACCGGGCGCGTGATCATCCCGGCCTGACAGAACCTGCATCCCCTCGTGCACCCCCGAAAGACCTCCACGTTGAGTCTGTCGTGGACCACCTCGGTCAACGGGACGAGGGGGTTCTTCGGGTAGGGGAAGTCCGATATCGAGACCACCGTCCTGCGCTCAACTCGTTCCGGGGCGACATGTACTCTCGGCGCGACGCTCACCAGCTCGCCCGCGCTGGAAAAGGAGACCTCGTACATCGAGGGCACATAGACGCCCTCTATTCGTGCCAGCGAATGCAGGGCTCGGCGCCTGGCGGCCATCGCATCCTCCGGACTCGCGTCGGTGAGCTCCGACTTGAGCCGGACGACGATTTCCGCGATTTCGAGCACGACCTCCTCCCCGTCCCCTATGACGACTGCGTCAAGGAATGGGGCGAGCGGCTCGGGGTTGTGGACGGCATGCCCCCCGGCTATCACAAGGGGGTCGAACGGCGAACGGTGTTCGGCTCTGACGGCGTAGCCTGCCAGGTCGATCAGGTTCAAGACGTTCGTGTAGACCAGCTCGCTGGCGCAAGAGAATGCCAGCACGTCGAAGGCAGTGGCGGGGAGATGGTTGTCGAGGGAGAACAGTGGTATCCCTTCCTTGCGCATCAGCTCTTCCAGATCGGGCCAGGGCGCGAAGGCCCGCTCTGCCAGAGCGACCGAGGACTCGTTGAGGATCTCGTACAGGATCGCCAGACCGAGGTTGGGTTGTCCTACCTCGTACGTGTCGGGAAATACAAGGAGGAACTTGGCCTTGGTGGGATCCTCGTGGGACGGAGGGCGCAAGTTGACCTCGCATCCGATGTAGCGAGCTGGCTTCTGGACCCTCTCCAGAAGGGGCTCCAGCAGTGGCCAGACCGACTGCGGACGCGCGGGCCCGAACCGCTGGTACTGGGCCAGGTCATGCGACACCGTAACTCGACCGCTCACCGACACTCGTCTCTACCCGACAGAGACCAATTGTTGCCCATTGGCACCTGATCAGTTGCCCGCATTCCAGCCCGGGCTACAAGGCGTCGACGAGCGGGAGCGGGCCTGGGAGCCGTTCACACGAAGCGCCTGATGTAGACGCTGTGAGCCACACCCAGTGCTGCCGAGGTTGCGAGCATGGAGGAACCTCCGTAGGAGAGCAACGGCAAGGGGATGCCGGTGATCGGCATTATCCCCATCGTCATCCCCGCGTTTTCGAATACGTGAAACACCAGCATCACTGCCGTCCCGCCTGCAATCAGCGTCCCAAAATGCTCCCGACTCACCGCCGCGGTACGGAGCAACCGCCACACCAGCACCGCATAAAGGAGCAGTGCGATCAAGGCACCGACAAAGCCGAGCTGTTCTCCGACGGCACTGAAGATGAAGTCCGTGCACTGTTCGGGCACATAGGCGAGGCGCGTCTGAGTTCCCTTTCCAAGCCCCTTTCCGAACCACCCTCCTGAACCGATGGCTATCTTGGACTGAGCGAGGTTGTAAGCGGCGGGAGCCGAGTGGATGTCGACGTTTTCCTGAGTAACGAACACCGAAAGTCGCTGGCGCTGGTACTCGGCCACCACAGGGGAGGCAAAGGCTACCACCGCGGCGAGGGTTCCCGCGCTTATGAAAGCGAGGAGGTACTTCGGGCGAAGGCCCCCAAGATACAGCAGGCCCAAGAAGGTCACCGCGTACACGAGCGTCTGCCCCAGGTCGGGCTCGATGAGAACCAGAAACATCGGAATCCCCCCGAAAGCCAGGAGGCGCTTTAGGTGTTCGACGCTTATCTCTCCACGAAGCTCCGAGATCAGGTAAGCGAGGGCGACTATGAAGACCGGCTTTCCCAGCTCCGAGGGCTGTGCCTTGAGCAATCCGAGGTCGAACCACGCTCGACTGCCCCTGGTGAAGGATCCCAGGACCAGAACAGCGACCAGAGCGCCCAGGAATACCCCGTAAAGGACCATCGCGTAGCCCTTGAGCACGTGGTAGTCCAGGAAGCTTGCCGCAACGAACGCCGCTATCCCCAGCACGACCCACAGTAGGTGTCGCGGCCACGAACAGCCCGGCGAGGAGGCGCTCATCGTCAGGCCCAGCACGAGAAGGCCTGCATAAGCACCGATCAGCGCCTTGTCTGGCCGCATCTGCTCCTCAGTCTCCCCCGCTGCCCGCGCTCGAAGCCACTACCCTGCTCAGGTCCGAAGGAGAGATCCTGGCAAGCGCCTCCATGATTCGCCGCGCGATTGGCGCAGCCGTCTCCGAACCGTGTCCACCTCCTTCGACCACCACGGCCACGATCCACCTCGGATCGTCGAGTGGTCCCACACCGACGAAGAGTGAGTTGTCGCGCTTCCCCTGTATCTCTGCGGTTCCGGTCTTGCCTCCGACCGGCATCTGGCTGTGAGGCCAGCCCGCAAAGGCCTTGGCTGCGGTGCCTCCGGTCACCACCCCGGCCAGATACCCGTCGATGGCGCGGAGGGTATCGGTTGGCAGTGCCACGCTGCGGATCACCTCTGGAGTGGATTCAGCCATGACTGACCCGTCCGGAGCCAAGACCCGGAGCATTGTGTGAGGGCGGTGGATCTTCCCGTCTGCGGCCAGGGCAGCGTATGCCTGAGCGAGCTGGATGGGGGTGACCAGCAAGTCTCCCTGCCCGATCGACATGTTTATGTTGTCTCCGGGGTACCAGCGCGCGTTCTCTCTTGTGGGATCGTTGTCGTTCACTTCCAGCTTCCACTTCGGGTCTGGCACCCTTCCGACCTGCTCGCCCGGCAAGTCCACCCCTGTGCGAGCGCCCCATCCGAACTCCCGAAAGTTCTCTTGCATCAGGTCCAGGCCTTGCTGCCGGTAGCGCTGGTAGTACATCCAACCCAGGTTGTAAAAGTAGACGTCACAGCTCTCGGCCAGGGCTTTGGCGAGATCCGGGTAGCCGTGGCCGTACTTGGTCCAGTCGTTGAATACGTGGCCGGAAACGTCACCCGGCACCTGGTACTTGCCAGGACAGGCGAAGGTGGTCTCGGGAGTGATCATCCGCTCTTTGATCGCAGCTGCCCCAAGGATCGGCTTTATGGTCGATGCAGGAGGGTACTGACCCTGAAGGACCCTGTTCTGCAAGGGGAACTGCAGTGCCGGGTCGTTAAGCCTCTCCCAATCCGCCTGGGAAATTCCCTGCGCAAGGAGCCTCAGGTCGAAGGAGGGGTACGAGGCCATTGCCAGAATGTCTCCCGTCTTGGGATCCACTACCACGGCTGCAGCACCCTTGATTCGTGAAGGCGAGGTGGAGAGAGGGTCGTACAGGCTTTGCACCCCGCCCGAGACCGTCGCCAAGGCCTCCTCGGCGACCCACTGGACGTCCGAGTCTATGGTGAGCACCACGTCCGCACCCTGCTGGGGCGGCCTGAACTCCAGTTCTCGTACCACCCTCCCCCTCGAAGTCACCTCCAGTACCCTCTTCCCGGGAACCCCCCGCAGCACCTTGTCGTACTGCTGCTCGATCCCGTCACGACCGACCTTGTCGGCCAGGCTGTAAGTAGGGTCGGACTCCAGGAGCTCCCTGGTAACCGGTGCGACGTACCCGAGGACATGCGGGGCAAGCGGCCCACCTCCGCCCGGACCGAGGAAGTACTCCCTGACTGCCCTGATCTCTGCTTCGACCCCTGGGAAATCGTCCCGGTGCTCGTAGATGAAGATGATCTTTTCCCTAGGAACGTCCTCGGCAATCGTCACGGGGGCAAGCTGGCCCGCAGAGTCGTTCAGCTTCGCATCGACGTCCTCGGGAGCTACCTGATTGACCTTGGTCGAGAGCAGAGCCGCCAACCTTCTCACCACCTCTTCTCGTCTTCCCGATTTGGCCAGCTCGGTAGGGTCGATCGTTATGGCGTAGGCAGACCTGTTCCCCACCAGTACCTTGCCGTTCCTGTCGAGGATCCGCCCCCTGGGGGCCGGAATCGTGATCTCTCTCACGCTGTTGGATTCGGCCAGCCTCTCGTACCGAGCGGATTCGAGGCCCTGGAGGTACCACAGGCGCGCGACCAATGATGCGAGGAGAGCGACACCGATTACCCCGACGGTAGCAATCCTGAATCTCAACTGCTCACCCAGCATCACTTCCTCCCGCTGATGAGCGGGCGCCTCAAGCCGGGCGCTCCTCGAGCGAATCGCTTACCTTGCTCACGACCCAGTGCCAGGGAATCGCCAACAAAGCTGTATACGTGGCCACGACCAGAATGTTTCCTGCGGAGTACTTGATTCCGAACAGGGCGCCCACGGCCGCGTACGCCGAGCTGGCTGCCAGCGCACCAAGCCAAGTGGAAAAAGGAACGAAAGGTCCGTAGGGGTGGAGGACAACATCCCTCAGGCGTCCAGCCACGAGCCCCGCGAGGGTAAATACCAGTGCGGCCGTTCCCAGTCGAGGCGCTCCCAGGTACAGGTCCTGCACGACTCCCCCGAAAAAGCCGACTACCGAGGCCCTCTCCGGGCCGTGGCGTAACCCGACGAGCCAGCACGTTGCGAACACGAGCTCAGGAACGGCACCGAAGAGCCTAAGGGAGGGAAAGACTCCGGCCTGAAGCAGCAACGCCACCGCGATCAAGGCGGTGTAGCCGAGGACTCTTCGCATCGGGCTGGCTCAACCTTCGCCTCTGTAGATGAGCACCCTCACGAACTCCAGACGGGAAAGGTTGACGGCAGGCTCGACCTCTATGGCCGCCTCCAGGGCGCCTTCAGGGGCCCTCACGGACGCCACCCTACCTATCGTGATGTCGGGCGGAAACGACGATCCTCCTGCAGCCCCCGAGGTGACCACAGCTTCGCCTTCCTGAGCCCTGACCCGGGGGTCGATCAGCTTCAGGACGAGCCGCTCCGACCCGTTTCCCACGACTGCACCCACGTCCCTGGACTGGGCAAGACGGGCTCCCGCACCAAAACGCGGGTCGATCACCAGCCTCACCCTCGAAGTACTGAAGGAGACCTCCTCGACAACCCCGACCAGCCCGTCGGGATCCACCACCGGGAAACCCTCCACGATCCCGTCCCTCGAACCCACGTTGATGAGGACCGTGGCATCGGCGTTCGACTCTCTAGGCACCACGACCCGCGCAACCACGCCCCGGATCTCGCTCGACTCGTGGAGCTGGAGCATCCTTTCGAGCTGGTCGATCCGGGCAGCCGCGCCTACCGAGCCCTCGGACTCGGCTCTGAGACGCTTTATTTCCTCCCTCAGTCGTTCGTTCTCTTCGCGCAGCCGACCGGCGTTCACCAGTCCGTCGACGAAGTTGACCACCGGAGAGGCGAGCGTGGCGACCGCGTGGTCTACGGGAGCAACGACGGTGAAAGTGGCTCGCTGGAAGGGGCGGACGATCGAGGGCGGCAACAACAACAGGAATACCGAAGCCACAAGCAGGAGTGCCGCCGTGCGCCTGGGAAATGCGGAAGAGGATTTGAGCGGCAGCACGGCGCGCCGAGCTTACCGCCTCAGCGAGACGTGGTGGAGGCGAGCACCGCCTTCAACGCGTCGAACTCCTCGAGGCACTGCCCGGAACCGATCGCAACGGAGTAGAGGGGATTGTCGGCTACCTTGATCGGCATCCCGGTCTCGTGGTGAAGCCTGGCGTCCAGGCTCCTCAGAAGGGCCCCGCCCCCGGTCAGCACGATGCCACGCAACATGATGTCCGCAGCCAGTTCAGGAGGCGTGCTGTCTAGAGCTATCTTTACGGCGTCGACGATCTGGCTCACCGGCTCTTCGATCGCGTGGCGGATCTCTTCGGCGGTGACCACTACGGTCTTTGGCAAGCCCGTCACGAGGTCTCGCCCCCGGATCTCGGCCCTGGGCTCGTCCGGATAAGGAAAGGCGGACCCTATGGCGATCTTTACCTCCTCGGCCGTCCGCTCACCCAGCGCCAGGTTGTACTCCTTCTTGACGTAGTTGACGATCGCCTGGTCGATCTCGTCCCCCCCGATTCGCACCGACTCCGAGACGACGATCCCGCCCAGCGAAATTACAGCGACTTCGGTGGTACCTCCACCTATATCCACGACCATGTTCCCGGCAGGTTCGTGGACCGGCAGGCCAGCACCGATGGCGGCGGCCATCGGCTCCTCGATGATGAAAGCTCGCCTCGCGCCTGCGTGAATTGCTGCCTCTTCGACCGCTCGCTGCTCGACTGCTGTCACGCCGCTGGGAACGCAGATGACGATCCGAGGTTTGGCGAAGCGCCCCTGGTGTACCTTCTGAATGAAATAACGGAGCATCTTCTCCGTGATGTCGAAGTCGGCGATGACTCCGTCCTTGAGCGGCCTGATGGCCTGGATGTGACTGGGGGTGCGGCCGATCATCTTTTTGGCGTCATGCCCGACAGCCAGGGGCTTGCCGTCCCTCGTGTTTATCGCGACGACCGAGGGCTCGTTGAGTACTACACCCCTACCGCGGACGTAGACCAGCGTGTTGGCCGTCCCCAGGTCGACGGCCATGTCTCGGCCGAAAGCGCCGAACAAAGACTCCGCCCTGTCGATCGACAACCAACCTCCGCGGCTGTCGCGTCGCCCACCGCCCAGAATGGACCTGGCTCCGCTACGCTCCAGGACCGAGGCAAGAAGGCCAGTTCGCCTGTCCCCAGAACGCGGAGAGCCCAGGAGACCCCTGGAACCTACGTCGTTCAGTTTCTCATGCATCGAAGTCAAAGTGGTGGATTCTGCCCTGGATTCGAACCATATAGCCTTGCCTCTACTTGGAGCTCGAGTCAACCCCAGATTCGAGAGTGGTTTCATCCCCGCGCCCGGACAGGCTGCCGGAGTCACGGGTGGAGGAACCGTCCGCCTGTACAGAAAGAAGAGAGGGCGGGACGAGGGCCAGAGCTTCGCAAATGGCGGTCGTGGCGAGCTCGGCTGCGTCTCGGTAAGGTACGAGCACGAGATCGGCACCAAGCTCGTACAGCTTCCTGGATTCCTCATCGTCGTCGGCCGCGACCACTATGATCCCTCCGAACCCTCTCTGCCTCAAGGCCCGAACGAGGGATTCCGATGCGACGCTGCTTCTAGCCGTGCTCACCACCACCCGCAGCTCCTTCAGTTCGATGAAGTCGAAGAGGTCGGGGTCTTCGGCGTCGCCGTAGAAGATGCGTGGGTCCTTGCTTCTCAGGTCCTTCACGACCTCGGGGTCGAAATCGAGCCCGAGGTAGCTCACGCCCCGCCTCCGAAGCTCCTCCAAGAGGACCGCCCCGATCCGTCCTACACCGAAGACCAGTACAGAAGCCGCGGGGAGCTTGCCTGAAGCCTCGGCCTCGGCTGCGACGTCGAAGGTGCCCCCCTTCCTTTCGAAACGCTTGAAGAGCGCTTCGCTTCTCTGATAAACGAAGGGCGCGTTGGCAGCCATGAAGATAGAGACGACGAAGCTGGCGAAGGACGTGATCGCTATTGCGCTGGAGAGGTGCCCGGCGAGCTGCCCCGCCTCGGCACCGGCGGCGAACAGCAGCAACGAGAACTCGCTCGTCTGGCCCATCGACAGAGCTGTCAGGACGGACGCTCGGGCTCTGAAGCCAGCTCGGGCGAGCGAGAAGAACAAGACCGCCGGCTTTACCACGACGACCAGAGCAAACAGCCCGATGACGAGGGGGGCGGCTGCGGAAAAGTCCTCCAGGCTTACCTGCGAACCCAGAGTCAGGAAGAAGAGCGGAACGAGAAAGTCCCGTACCGGTGCCAGCCTGGACGCTCCTATATGTCCGTGCGAGGCAGTCGAGACCATCACCCCTGCAGCGAAGGCACCGGCCTCTTCCCCAAGGCCAAGCAGCGCACCGGCTATACCCAGGCCCAGCATCCAGGAAACCAGGAATACGAACGACGTCTCACCGGAGCGCGAGAGAGCCCTGGAAAGGGGGTCGAAAATCACGAAGGCGAATACCGCTATCAGCAAGAAGAGGCCGAGCCTTCCGAGCGCAAGAGCCAAAGCAGCGACCGTGTCTGCTTGCTCGCCGCCGCTGTCGAGCGTGGGGAGGACGAAGAGAGCGCAGACCGCGAAGATGTCCTGCACGATCAGGATCGCGACAGCGAGCTTGCCGTGGAGCGAGTCCAGCTCCTTGCGGTCTCCCAGAAGCGTCACGACGATTACCGTCGACGAGATGGCCGCTGCCGACCCGATGTAGGTGGACTCCACTGCTCGGTAGCCCAACCCCAGAGCCAGCGCGAAACCCAGACCCCCCACGACTGCCATCTGAGTCACCGCCACGAGGACCGGACCTCTGCCGACCCGCGCGAGGGTACGCAAGTCGAGCTTTACACCGACCAGGAAGAGCATCACGAGGACCCCGATCTCGGCCAGGACTCGCATGGTCTCCGACCTGCCGATGAGACCGAGACCGGCGGGGCCTGCTACCGCACCTACGAGCAAGTAGGCCGGCAGCGTGCTCTGGCGAGCCCACGCGAAAAGCGCCCCACCCACGGCAGCAAGGCCCAGTGCCAGGGCCACCTCGACGAGAGGGTCTCCCGAAAGGTCGGACCACGACAGCGCGGCGAAAGGTGTGGTCGGGTACACAGAGCGGGTGAAGGGAGTCGAACCCTCGTCACCAGCTTGGAAGGCTGGCGCTCTACCGTTGAGCTACACCCGCGCTTTCACGACGTCGGGGTGGCCGGATTTGAACCGGCGGCCTCTTGCTCCCAAAGCAAGCGCGCTGACCAAGCTGCGCCACACCCCGACGACCGGAAGCCTTGCGGCCCCCGGTCCAGGCCGGAGCTCCCCCGGGCGGAACTAAGAGTAAGAGGGGCAGCGTTCGAGGGCTTGCACGATTTCCTCGAGCGAGGGGTTGACGAGATAGGTCCCACAGACCTCCGCTGTGGGTACAGTCCTGAAACCCCCGGTGACGCGTTCGATTGCCTCTCCGAATTCGGGGCTGGCTTCGATGTCCACCTCTCGGTACGGCAGGCCGGCCTCGTCCAGCCGGCGCTTCAGTGACCTGCAATACCCGCACCACTGCGTCGTGTAGAGGGTTACACCGGCGGCATTCTGCACTGTTCCTCCATTAGCCGTCCTGCTGGTTCCCGTAGAGCCGGGCTTCGCCACTTGAACTCCGCGGCGCTCGATCGTATTTCCAATTTTCTGGTGGAAGAGTTCCGTCTGGCCGACTTCTGAGGGCTGCCGCCCGGCCTGCGAACAGGCAGATTCCCTGAAGCCGACTCATTTGCGGGCGGTCCTTGGCGCGCTGGTCCATATTCTTGGAAGACCCGTAAGGAGAAGCGGAAGGTGAAGACCGAAGTCGAACCCATCGACCAGCACACGGTGAAGCTGCGCGTCGTGCTGGACCCGTCCGAATTCCAACCGGAAGTCGATCGCGCCGCCAGGGAGCTGGCGAGCCGCGTCAAGCTCAAGGGCTTCCGCAAGGGAAAGGTCCCCCGACCGGTGCTGGAAGCGCACCTTGGCCGGGGCGCCATCGTCGAAGCGGCAGTGGAGTCCTCCCTGGAACGGCTTCTCCTCGAGGCCGTAGATGCGGAAGACCTCGACGTCGTGGGAACCCCCGAGGTCGACTCGGTGGACGTCTCCACCGGGGGGCTCTCCTTCGAGGCCACCCTGAGGGTCATGCCGAAGATCAAGGTCCCCCAGTGGCAAGGGCTTGAGATCGAGGTGTCGTCGCTGGACGTTACCGACGATGAGGTGGATGCCGAGATCGATGCCTTCAGGGAACGGGTCGCCCCCCTCGAACCGGTGGGCAGGCCGGCCCGGGAGGGCGACTTCGTCTTGATCGACCTCAAGGGTCAGATCCACGGCGAGTCGCTTCCCGGCCTCTCCCTCACCGACTTCTCCTACCGCGTCGGGTCCCGTGCGGTGGTGCCCAAACTTGACGAAGAGCTCGTAGGGAAGCGGCCAGGAGACATCCTCAAGTTCAACGACAAAGTGGTCGTGTCGGACGAGCAGGCCAAGAAGGGCAAGGGCTCCCGAGACGACATCGAGGGTCCACTGGAAGAGCGGGAAGCGACCTTCACCGTGATCGTCAAGGAGGTCCGAGAGCGACGCCCCGAGCCCCTCACGGATGCCTGGGTCGAGGACAACACCGAGTTCGACTCGGTCGAGGAACTCAAGGCGGACGTGAGAAAGAAGCTGGAGTTCGCCAAGCGCATGCGCGCTCGCTCGGAAGCTCGCCACAAGGCTGTGGAGAAACTGGCCGAGGCGGTCGAGGTCGACCTGCCCGAGGAGGTCGTCGAAGTCGAGCTCCGAGAAATCGCCGAAGACTTCCTGGCTGGACTTCAGCGCTCGCGGGTGACGCTCGAGGAGTACCTGCAGTCGGTCGGCAAGTCCAGGGCCGAGCTGGAGTACGAGTGGAGAAAGCAGGCGATCGCCAACATCAAGGGACACCTCTGCTTGCGAGCGATCGCCGAGGAGGAGGGGATCGAAGTCTCCCAGGACGAGCTCGAACGCAGGGCGTCAGCGCTGGCTTCAAGCGCCGGAGAGGACGCTGAGCGGGTCAAGGAAGGGCTTCTCAAAGGCCGCTCTGCGGCGTCCTTTGCTGCTGGTATCATTCGAGCGAAGGCGCTCGATCGAGTCCTCGAGAGTGCCAGGATCAGGCAGGAAGGCGGCGCAGAGATCCGCTGGCAAGACCTCGGACTCGAGACGACCCCGGAGGCCGATAGCGCCAAGGCTGGGCTCGAAGCGGGTGACGTCGAGGGACCGGCCGGGGAAGCCGCCGGGTCCTGAGCTCAGGAGTACGGAGATGAATCAACCCAGGGCCTACTACATCCCACGGATCATCGAGCAGACCCCTCGTGGCGAGTACGTCACGGATGTCTTTTCCAAGCTCCTCTCGGAGCGGATCATCTTCCTCTACGACGAGATCAATTCGGTAGTGGCCAACACCGTCATGGCGCACATGCTTTACCTCGAGAGCGAGGATCCCGACAAGGACATCTACCTGTACATCAACTCGCCTGGAGGGGAAATAACGCACCTGTTTGCGATATACGACACGATGCAGTACATAAAGCCCGACATCCAGACCTTCTGCATGGGCCAGGCGGCTTCCGCAGCGGCTGTACTCCTTGCAGCAGGAGCCAAGGGGAAGCGGTACGCCCTCCCCCACGCCAGGGTCCTGATCCACCAGCCTCACGGTGGAGCCGGAGGGCAGGCAGTGGACATCGAGATCCAGGCAAGGGAGATCGTGAGGATGAGGCGGACTCTAGACGAGATCCTCGCCAAGCACACCGGCCAGCCGGTGGAAAAGGTCTCCAAGGACACCGACAGGGACTACATCATGACCGCCGAGGAGGCCAAGGAGTATGGGATCATCGACGAGGTGCTTACCGCAAGGGAGCTGAAGTCGGTCTGAGGGAAAGCCGATTCCGGCGCGAGCAGCGAAGAGTGCAGGGTTGCCGACCGTGATCGGGCAGAGCTGACCCGACGGGCGGCAGCACAAGACACGGAATCTGTGGGGAAATAGCGGTGGCAAAGATCGGAAACGGCGACGAGCTCTTGAAGTGCAGCTTTTGCGGCAAGTCGCAAAAGCAGGTCAAGAAGCTGATCGCCGGGCCTGGGGTCTACATCTGCGACGAATGCATCGACCTCTGCAACGAGATCATCGAGGAAGAGCTAGCGAGCCAACAGGGACCGACCTTCGAGGAAATCCCCAAGCCGAAGGAGATCTACGCCTTCCTCAATGACTACGTGATCGGTCAGGAGTCCGCCAAGAAGATTCTTGCCGTCGCCGTCTACAACCACTACAAGCGGGTGCAGGCAGGCGCCTACTACGACAACAGCGTCGAACTCCAGAAATCGAACATCCTCCTCATCGGGCCTACCGGCTGTGGAAAGACCCTCCTGGCTCAGACCCTGGCGAAGATGCTCGACGTCCCCTTCGCCATCGCGGACGCAACCGCGCTGACCGAGGCCGGTTACGTCGGCGAGGACGTCGAGAACATCCTCTTGAAGCTGATCCAGAACGCTGACTACGACATAAAGCGGGCCGAGCGAGGGATCATCTACATCGACGAGGTCGACAAGATCGCTCGCAAGTCGGAGAACCCCTCGATTACGAGGGATGTCTCAGGCGAGGGGGTCCAGCAGGCGCTCCTGAAGATCCTTGAAGGGACGACGGCCTCCGTACCTCCTCAGGGAGGAAGGAAGCACCCTCACCAGGAATTCATCCAGATCGACACCACCAACATCCTCTTCATCTGCGGCGGCGCCTTCGCCGGGCTGGAGAAGATCATCGAGCAGAGGATTGGGCGCAAGAGTCTGGGCTTCGGCGCCGACATCAGGAGAGTTCAGGAAAAGGACCTCGGCGAGATCCTCTCTCACGTGATGCCCGAGGACCTCCTGAAGTTCGGCCTCATACCCGAATTCATCGGGCGTCTGCCGGTGGTCTGTACCGTTCACAACCTCGACAAGGAATCGCTGGTCCGCATACTGACCGAGCCCAAGAACGCCCTGGTGAAGCAGTACAAGAAGTTCTTCGACTTCGACGGAGTCGAGCTGGAGTTCACCGACGAGGCGCTGGAGGCCATAGCAGACCAGGCCCTCTTGCGAGGAACCGGCGCGCGCGGGCTCAGGGCGATCATGGAGGAAGTCCTCCTCTCCGTGATGTACGAGATCCCGAGCCGCACAGACATCGCCAGATGCGTCGTCGACAGGGAGACGGTACTGAACGGGGTCAACCCAACACTCATACCCAAGGACGCCAAGGCCAAGGCCCAGGCGGCCCGCTCGCAGCAGCCCCGGGAACGAAGCGCCTGAGCTAGCCAGTAGAAGCCCTTCTCTTTCAGGTACTCGCCGATAAGGGCTTGCACCCCACCCGGGGGCGCTTGGTCCTGAAAGCAGTTCTGACCTTCTCCTTCAGGTGCTCGCCGATAAGGGCTTGCACAGACCCGTTGTCGCGTCGGAAGCCTGAAACCCTCCCTCGGCCCTAATCGCAGAGGGCGCCTGCCTCCTGCTCTCTAGACTTCATCACCTGAGCCGTTTCGGTCTACCGATGAGAGAGTTCCCACCAAGGTAAGCGAGGAGATGAGCGAGCCGGAACTGCCCGACCAGACAGATGCGTTCCCGAAGGCCTACGACCCGCGGATCGCAGAATCGAAGTGGTACGAAATCTGGGAAAGCCAGGGATACTTCAGGCCCGAGACAAACCCAGAAGGCGAGCCTTACTGCATCGTGCTTCCCCCACCGAACATCACCGGTAGCCTCCATATGGGGCATGCCTTCGAACACGCTCTCATCGACGCGACCATCCGACGCAAGCGCATGCAGGGATACGCTGCTCTCTGGCTACCGGGGACCGACCACGCCGGCATCGCGACCCAGAACGTCGTCGAGCGACAGCTTGCCGAAGAGGGCCTGACCCGCCACGACCTCGGCCGGGATGCGTTCCTCGAGCGAGTCTGGAAGTGGAAGGAGATCGCCGGGGGCGAGATCCTCCAGCAGATGCGACGGATGGGCAACTCATGTGACTGGTCCCGGACCCGCTTCACCATGGACCCCGACCTCTCCCGGGCCGTCAGGGAGGTTTTCGTTCGGCTATACAAGGAAGGCCTCATATACAGAGGAGAGCGCATCATCAACTGGTGTCCTCGCTGCCACACGGCACTCTCCGACATCGAGGTCGACCACAAGGAAGTGGAGGGCGAACTCGTCGAGATCCGCTACCCGCTGGCCGGCCAGCAGGACCAAACAGGGGGCGAATACTCGGATGGAATAGTCGTCGCCACGACCAGGGTCGAGACGATGCTGGGAGACACGGCAGTGGCTGTACACCCCGAAGACAGCCGCTACTCGCACCTGATAGGCAAGGAAGTCATCCTCCCCATCCAGAACCGGCGAATCCCGGTAGTCGCCGACGAGGCAGTCGACCCGGAATTCGGCAGCGGTGCGGTCAAGGTTACGCCGGGCCACGACCCCACCGACTTCGAGATCGGAGAGCGGCACGGGCTCCCGACCGTCGACATCTTCAACGAGGACGCTACCCTCAACGAGGAGGGAGGAGACTTCGCAGGACTCGACCGGTTCGAGGCCCGCAAGCGGGTAAAGGAGCGCCTGGCCGCCGACGGCTACCTGGTCTCCCAACGCCCCTACACCCACAGCGTCGGTCACTGTCAGCGCTGCGAGACCCAGGTGGAGCCCCTGGTCTCGAAGCAGTGGTTCGTCAAGGTGCGGCCGCTATCGGAACCGGCGCTCGACGCGGTCCTCCAGGGCAAGACGAAATTCTTCCCCGAGCGGTGGGTCAAGGTCTACAAGGACTGGCTGGAGAACATCCGCGACTGGTGCATATCCCGCCAGCTGTGGTGGGGGCACCAGATACCCGTCTTTTACTGTGGCTCTTGCGGTGCGGAGATTTGCGAGTCGGAGGACCCCACCGCCTGCCCGAAGTGTGGCTCCACGTCCCTGGAAAGAGATCCCGACGTCTTGGACACCTGGTTCTCGTCCGCCCTATGGCCCTTCTCGACACTGGGCTGGCCGGAGCGAACCGAAGACCTCGAGCGCTTCTACCCCAACTCGATGCTGCACACCGGCTTCGACATCATCTTCTTCTGGGTCGCTCGGATGATGCAGATGGGAATTCACTTCATGGGGGAGGTCCCCTTCTACCACGTCGCCTACCACGGCCTCATCCGCGACTCCAAAGGGCGCAAGATGTCCAAGTCCTTTGGCAACGTCATAGACCCCCTGGAGCTTGCCGACCGGTACGGGGTGGACGCCCTGAGGTGGGCCCTCACTCGCTCGGCAACGCCGGGACAGGACGTACCGCTCGCCGAGGAGTGGGTGGAGGGAGCGCGACACTTCGTGAACAAGCTCTGGAACTCGAGTCGATTCGTCTGGCTCGCACTGGGAGGCGAGAAGCTTTGCGAAGCGTCTAAGGGGCCGATCTCCGACGATGTCGCCACGCGCTGGATCCTCTCCAGGCTGCGCACCACGGTGGAGACCGTGGACGCCTGCTTCGACAGGTACGAGTACGGCGAGGCACTCCGGGCGCTCCAGAACTTTTTCTGGGCGGAGTTCTGCGACTGGTACATCGAGCTTTCCAAGCCCTGGCTGGCCTCCCAAAACTCACAGCTCCGCCAGCATGCCAGGGCGTCGCTGGCCAAAGTGCTCTCCACCGTCCTCAAGCTGCTACACCCGGCAATTCCATTCGTCACCGAGGAGCTCTGGGAACGCCTGGGTGGAGAGGGGCACCTCATGGTGGCGGACTGGCCCGAGGTCTCCGATCTCACCCGTGACGAAGAAGCCGAAGCGAGAATGTCCGACTTGCAAGAGGTAGTGACGGCGGTCCGGCAGTTCCGATCGGCGCACCAGGTCGCACCGTCGGTCCGGCTCGACGTCTCCGTGCTCCCTCGAGTTTCCAGGCCTGGTGCGTCCGAAGGGGCGGAGGCGCGGGCGCACGCGCCAGGTGCGATCGCCTCCCGACTGACAGAGGACATCGAGTTCTACAGGGAGGCGATATGCCGCCTGGCAGGACTCTCCAGCCTTGCCACTCCAGACTCTCCCCCCTCTGAGGATTCGCGCTTCGTCCGGGTCGCCTCGGGTCCGGCCGATATCTGGATCAAGACCGCCGGGGTATTCGACAAGCACGAGGAAGCCAGGCGCATTCGAGCGCGGCTGGAAAGAGTGGAGGCCGAAATATCACGGGCCGAGGCGAAGCTTTCCAACGAGCAATTTCTCGCACGAGCGCCAAGGGAGATAGTGGACAAGGAGAAGTCCAGGCTGAAATCGCTTCGCCAGGAGCGCGACTCTCTAGAGGAAGCTCTGGCAGGCCTCGGGCTTGTCGGCTCCTGAGCAGAGCTCGCTTTCCATGCCCTCCAGCTACCGCGATGCAATCGCATATCTAGATACCCTCACGAACCTCGGCATCAAACCGGGGCTCGAGAGGATGCAGTCGCTGGTCCGGTTCATCGGAGATCCGCAGAACTGCGCGCCGGTAGTTCACATCACTGGGACCAATGGGAAGACTTCCACAGCTCGCATGATCTCCGCCATCTTGCAAGCATCCGGAGTGCGGACAGGCACATACACTTCGCCGCACCTGCAGGTCGTCAACGAGCGGATCGCCGTGGACCTCGAGTACCTGGGCGAGGAGTCCTTCGCCCGGGCATTCGACGACGCCTTCGTGGCCGTGGAAGAGCTCCGCAGGCTGGAGGGTAAGGAGCCGTCCTACTTCGAGATGGTCACGCTCATGGCCTTCGCTGCCTTCGCAGATGCTCCGGTGGGGGTGCAAGTCGTCGAGGTGGGTATGGGAGGACGCTGGGACGCCACGAACGTGGCGCACGCAGACGTGGCCGTTGTGACCAACGTCTCCCTCGACCATGTGGAGTACCTGGGTTCCACTCCCCCGCTGATAGCCGCCGAGAAGGCCGGCATCATAAAGAAAGGGACAGACCTCGTCGTCGGAGAGACCGACCCCGAAGTCGTAGCGGTCTTCCGGAAAGTGGCTGAGGACAGCAGTGCGGGCCAAGTCCACGAGCGCGGGAAGGACTTCGACCTGGTAGACAGAAAGCTCGCCGTGGGCGGCCAGGTCGTCTCGGTCGAGGGGATCTTCGGACGCTACGACGAGATCTTCATCCCCCTCTTCGGCAGGCACCAGGCCCTAAACGCTTCGGTAGCAGTAGCCACCTGCGAGGCGCTACTGGAGCGGGCCATCCACCGGGAAGTCCTGGAAGAGGCCTTCGCGCGCGTAAGCTCGCCGGGAAGGCTCGAGGTGGTGGCCAGGCATCCCACGGTCGTCCTCGACGGGGCCCACAACCCCGCAGGAATTCGTGCGTGTCTCGAGGCAGTCTCCGAGAGCTTCGCATTCGACCGACTGCATGTGGTATTCGGGGTCTTCGCCGACAAGGACTACCTGGCGATGCTTGCCGAGCTCGCCCCCAGGTGCCACTCTCTCTTCTCTGCGCAGACGTCCCTCGCAAGGTCGGCACCTTCGGATGCGGTGGCCCTGGCTGCAAGAAAGGCCGGCGCCCCTCGAGTCGAGGCTTTTGGCAGCGTCGAGGCCGCCCTGGACGCTGCCAGGAGACAGGCGGAAGAAGACGACCTTGTCCTCGTCACCGGTTCTCTCTACATGGTGGGAGAGGCGAGGACTCACCTTCTCGGCCTGCCGAATCTGTAAGGCCGAGTCGCTCCGTCTCTTCCAGAAAGGCAAGGAGGTACACGTTGGAAATCGAAACGACGCTTGTGATCGTCAAGCCCGACGCGGTACGCAGGGGTCTGATCGGAGAGATCATCTCCCGCATTGAGCGAAAGCGGCTCGAGGTAGTGAGCCTCAAATCGGTCCGCATCGACGAGGACCTCGCCTCGCGCCACTACGAGGAGCACCGGGGAAAGCCCTTCTATGACGACCTTGTTTCCTTCATTACCTCCGGAATGTCGGTTGTGATGGCGGTCCGGGGCCGCAAGGCGATATCCGTCGTCAGGTCCTTGATGGGCAGCACCGACCCCGCCCAGGCTGCTCCGGGGACCATAAGAGGTGACTTCGGCATCGAGATCACGGAGAACCTCGTTCACGGCTCCGATTCGCCCGAATCCGCGGCGAGGGAGCTGGCCTTGTTCTTCCCGGAACTGCAGACGAGCTAGGCGGCTCTACCTCGGCCAGCAGGTGCTGGGGCCTCCTGATTGTCGAGTTCACCCTCTCCAGCCCAGCGCCCAGGGCACGCCGTAGAAGGTGGCACACGTAGCACCCAGGCCGCACGCCAGCGACAACCCGGCGTTGAGGAGCGCGTAAGTCCAGGCGCCGTCTTCGATGAGTCGCACGGTTTCGTAGCTGAAAGTCGAGAAGGTCGTATAGGCCCCCAGGAAGCCTGGCTGGAGCAGATACCGTAGTGACCAGGCACCTGCGTGGTCGAGTACGGAGGCCACCGCTCCGATGGCGGCGCATCCGGTGACGTTGATCACCAACGTGCTGGTGGGGAAGGGACCCCTCTGACTTTCTGCCACGATCCCGTCGATCCAGTAGCGCGCGAGCGCACCGAGACCTCCACCAATTGCAATGGCGAGAACGCTCAAGTCAGGCGGTCCTGGGACCCTCTACGCGAACCTGCCACCCACTGCCTCGGTTCCTACTCGTCGGATCTCGAAGCCCTGTACTTGACTACCCTGACTCGTTCGGTCGTGAGCAGCCCTTCCCGTATGAGAGGACTCACCCGTTCGACGAAGTCATCGATCTTGCTCTCCTCGTCTACCATCTCGATGACCAGCGGTAGATCTTCGGAGAGTCTGAGGATCCGGGTAGTGTGCAGGATCGAATTTGCACCGAATCCCTCTATACCGCGAATCACGGTGGCCCCGGCCAGTCCGGACTCCCGTGCCAGGTGGACGATCTCCTCGTACAGCGGCTTCCCTCCGACCGAGTCGGACTCACCGATGAAGATACGCAGCAGCTTTCCTTCACCTTCCAGGCGCACGCTTCAGCCCCTTGCTCGCGACAGCCTCGCCCAGGCGCAGTCCGCAAAGGCACGACAACAACCCCATGCCGACGGACAGCGCCAGATATGTCCCGGCTACCGACAGGCGCCCCTCCCTCAGGAGTTCGAGTGCCTCCAGAGACATCGTAGAGAAGGTGGTGTAGCCGCCGAAGAATCCAATACCCACGAAGCTGCGGAGGACCCTCGAGGGCCGAACGACGTCGGCCAGGAATGCCATGGCTACGCCGAGGCCGAAGGCCCCCGTCATGTTGACCAGGAACGTAGCTACCGGGAATGCGGCGTTGACGGCGGCCAAACGGGGAGGCAACGCCCCCACTAGAATTCCGACGTAATACCTGGTGACTGCCCCGAGCGATCCACCGACGAACACGGCAGCCGCTCTCGGGGCCTTGTATGCTCTTTGGGTCACAACACCTACATTCTCGGGCAGACTGCAGGCTGGGTTGCAACTCTTCGGACCCCAGCTGCCGTCCTGGGATGGCTTCCCACGAAGAGCATCGCCGGGTCGGGGGCCGGAGAGACAGTCCCTGCGACGCCCGGCTCGGGTGAGTCCGTTCCTGGTCGCTTTATCCCGGAACGCCATGCGGCGATGCGAGTACCATTCTGGATCGCGGGGAACCTACGGTCTGCCCGGACCTGCGCCCGTAGCTCAGGGGACAGAGCAGGAGACTTCTAATCTCTTGGTCGGGGGTTCGAATCCCTCCGGGCGCGCCGGGACAATCAATATGGAGGGGCGGCCGGGAGAACTAGCTCGGTAGGAATCTCCCTCCCCCAGTTGGGAACCCCTTCGGAGGGACCGGACAGCCTTGTCAAAGCCTGGTGAGGGAGTCTAGGAAGGCAAGTATCGCCTCCTCGTATCTCCGGGAGTCGCCCTCCCGGCGCACGGTGGCGGACCCGTCGATTCCTCCATAGTGGAGAACATTGCCTCCCCGCACAGCCTTGCCCTTGCCCGATCCGGCCTTACGGACCTCCTCGGCGCACTCCTGTAAATCCGAGGCGAAGCGCTCCACGACCCGAGCGTGTGCCGGGGTGACCATCAAGTGGAGGGAGTCGGGCAACTGCTGGCGGTCCAGGCGCCAGCCCCGGTCGTGCATCCTCGCACCGAGGGATACCACATCGAATCCGGGGTCTACCGAGGCAAAGGCGAAGACCGACATCTCGGGATCTCCCAGGATCTCGAGTTCCTCCACCGCCCGAACGGCCTCCTTCAGTACCGCCGTGGTCTCCATTACCGAAGCGACGAGCCGCTTGTAGCCCTCCTGGCCGAGGAATCGCATGACGGCCCATGCAGCCGCTATGGCGCCCCCCGGCCTGGTGCCGGCAACGGTCGGGGACCCGTACAACCCTCCGGGCCAATCTGCGTAGGCAAAGAACTGGAAGCGGCGGTAGGCAGGGTCCTTGTAGAAGATCGTCGAGGCCCCCTTGGCCGCGTATCCGTACTTGTGCAAGTCCGCACTAAGGGACCAGACGCCTTCCACCGAGAGGTCGAACCGGGGAATCTCGTACCCGAGCTTTCGCATCCAGGGAAGGAAGTAGCCCCCGAGACACGAGTCGACGTGCATGGGGACCTCGTGTTGTGCAGCCACGGAGGCCATCTCTTCGATCGGATCGATGACTCCCTGAGGGTACTGAGGAGCCGATCCCACCACGAGCACCGTGTCGGGCCCTATCGCATCGGCTACCGCGTCCACGTCCGCACGAAAGTCGCCTCGCACCGGCGTTATCACGGGCCGCACTTTGAAGTAGTGCGCGGCCTTCAAGAGTGCGGGGTGCGCGGTGACAGGGAGGACCATCTCCGGGTCGGTAATGCCCCTGGTTGCCTCGGCCCAGTCCCGGGCCGTCTTCACTGCCAGAAGGAGGCTCTCGGTTCCGCCCGAGGTCATGTTTCCGACAGCATGAGGATCGCCCAGGAGGTCGGCTCCCATCGCCACGACCTCCGCCTCGAAGCGCCTCAGAGAGGGAAAGGTGGCCGGGTTGAGAGCATTCTCCGAGAAGAACTCGAGATAGGCTCGCCTGGCGACCTCGTAGGGCTCCTCGCCTGCGTAGAAGACTAGGCTCCACGTCTTTCCGGTGCGCCAGTCCCCATCTGCTCTGCGGTATTCCTGCATCAGCTCTTCGATTTCGGCAAGCGACATCTGCTTCTCAGGGATCTCCATGCAGTCCCTCCTCCTCCGGTATCCGGGTCGGGCCTCCTTGACCCTCTCCGTCCCTCTTCCACTCTCAGCTCGGCAAACCCCCAACTCCCAGGAAGAACAGGCCGGTACCTGCAAGAGCGAGCAACCAGAAAACGGCCCGCTCGAAGCGCCTCCGGTCGACCCGCCGGTGGAGCCGCTCCCCTGCGACGATCCCTGCCACCAAGGCGGGAGCCAGGACCACCCAGAGCAGGGGAACGCCGCTACCCATCTTTCCCGAGAGCCGGTAGCCGACCACCATCACCAGGTTCACCCCCAGCCAGAGCGCAGAGAGCGTCGCCCTGAATGCCTCCTTGCCGAGGCGGTCCCTCGCCGCCGCGTAGACGACGAGCGGGCCGCCTGACGCAAAGAGTCCGTGGACGATGCCCGCCAACAGCAGCACTCCGGCCCTGAGAGCCGCCGGAAGGGAACGCGGATCGCAACGGTCACGGGAGGCATCTACCGAGCTCCCCGGTCCCCAGAGCTCGAAGCAGGCAAGAGCGGTCACGAACAGCCCGAACGCCGCCTGCAGGGTGGCCGAGCTGCGCAGAGCATAAATGGAATACCCGATCGGAATCCCAACCGCCAGAGGAGGTACGACCGTCCCGAGCAGGTACCGCCAGCGCACGAAGCGGGCGTAGCGAATGGTCAGATAGGCGGAGAGTACCACGTTGACAGGCACCACAACGGGAAGGATCTCCGGTACTGGCAACACGAAACCGGCGATGGCGAGAGCGAAGAGAGTCGCACCGAAGCCAACGACGGTCTCGCACGCAAAGGCGGCTGTCACCGCGGTCAGCAGTACACCGATTCTCCACCAGGCGAAGTCCATGACGATTCCTACAGATCCGCTCCTTACCCGCTGCAGCCAGGGGGCGCGACCGCAGTATCGCTCTCGACCGCAAAGCCGTTGGCTTGCCCCCGAACAGAGCGCTGCAGTCGAGGCCGTTACGCCGATCTTCCCGCTAGTTCTCCGCATCGGGGTCTCCATCGATTTGAAATCCTGGCCACCAGCAGTGCCCGGTCACCAAACTGTCGTAGTCAACTAATAGGATTGATTCCGCTCGGACTTCTCAGCACGCTTCCGGCTTGCCGACCGTCCAAGAGGGGGGATCATGACACTTGCGACCGTGGCGGCGCTTGAGCTTGCGTGCCCTGGCGCGTCCGCCGGGGACCTTACGACTCTCTCCCAGAGGGCGCTCTACGAGCGAGCAGCGCCCGGCTACGGGTCGCTCCTCTTCGAGGAGTACCCGTGCCCTCGCTCCCTGCTCGAAGCGAATCCCGACGACCTTCGAGCGATTGGCTTGCCCGCGGACGCGGTATCCAGGCTCACGGCGTGTTGGGAGATCGTCAGGCGTGCCCGTGCTCCCCGCAAGGGGCCGTCGGTCCGATCGCCGGAAGACGCCGCTGCTCACCTCCTGGAGCTCATAGGCGATTCCCCACAGGAGAAAGTCGCCGTGCTGGCTCTCGACGCAGCCCACTACCCTATCTCTGCGAAAGTCGTCTTTGCGGGAGGGCTCGACCGGTCCCTGCTGGATCCCAAGGTACTCTTCTCGGAGCTCCTGAGGGTGCGCGCTGCCGCCTTCGTATTAGCTCACAACCACCCCTCGGGAAATCTGGACCCCAGCCGTCACGACATCACGGTCACCGACAGGCTCGAATCTGCGGCGGACCTGCTGGATGTCAGCTTCCTGGACCACCTCATCGTCTGTGGAGACCGGTGGTTGTCGTTACGAGGGCTTGGACACCTCGAACCACTCCTCGGACGGGGAGACCGCTACCTGTGCGGCGAGGACCGAGCCGTGAGGACGGCTCGCGTTTGAAACCCGGCTAGTCCCTGAGCGGCCCCGAAGGGGCGTCTCGCCTGCCCGCCTAGACCGGTGAGTCCCACCCGAAATGAGGAAATTTCGATGGTTGCTCTCTGGCAGTATTCTGCGATGAGAACGCCCGTCCCGCCGAGTAGCTGTGCGGGACACCGGCCTTCGGGAGAGCCGGCGCGCCGTACGGCTTCGTAAGGGAGACGTCGGCAGGGATAGAAGCACCGGGGCGTTAGAAGAACCGGAGTCGCAGACGGTAGCGATACCTAGACCGCGGCTCTACGATCGTGGTGGCCGTAGCTCAGATGGTCAGAGCGTCAGGTTGTGGCCCTGAAGGTCGCGGGTTCGAGTCCCGTCGGTCACCCCAGCAGGTTATCTGACCCTGCCGTTCAGTTCTCGGGCTGCGTCGACGAAATCGCGCAGCGGTCCCAGGTCGAAGGGATGGCCGATCCCAAGGATGAAGTGGTCCGCGCCGGCCTCCACGTACTCCCCTATTCGCTGCAGCTCTCTGTCCCACGCTTCGACGGACCCGAACCCCTGAATGAGAACGGTCTTTTCGATCTCTGAAGCATCTCTGCCGAAGTGGCGGCACCAGCTCTCCAGGACATCGACCTTGCGAACGAAGTGCTCCACCGGCCCGAAGGTGTTCCAGGCGTCGGCATAGCGAGCCACCAGCCGCAGCGTCTTCTTCTCGCCGCCTCCCCCTATAAGAATTGGGATCTCCCCCACCGGAGCTGGATTCAGCCTGGACAGCCGCTCCTTTATCCGTTTGAGGGCCTGCTCCAACGCATCAAGCCGGCTACCGGGTGTGCCGAAATCGTATCCGTATTCCTCGTAGTCTCTGGCGAACCAACCCGCCCCAACGCCCAGCACGACCCTTCCCTTGGCTATGTGGTCCACGGTGCGAGCCATGTCGGCTAGCAGGTCCGGATTGCGGTACGAGACGCAACTGACCAGTGGCCCTACAGAGACTCGCGTGGTGTCCGCCGCCATGCAGGCAAGAAGTGACCAGCACTCGAAGTGTCGGCCTCGGGGGTCTCCGGTAAGGGGAAAAAAGTGGTCCCATACCCAGCAGCTGTCCGCGCCGACCTGCTCGGCCTCCCTCCACGCTTCCCTCAGCTCTTCCACGCTGCAGTGCTGGGGGTACAGTGAAACCCCCACCCTCACCTGCGACACGTTCATCCTCCTGGCTGCGGCGCTCGCTTTCTGGAGCCACCATTCTGCCTCAAAGGCGCCTCAAATGGAACCCCTGGCCTTCCTCGCTCTCGCGACAAGCGAAGTTGCGAGGATCGCCGTCCCTCCCACGACAAGACCGACTACTGCCGACACCCCGGTGTCGGCTATCCAGGCCGCCAAGCCCCCGAATCCCGGCACCGAAGAACGGACCCATTCTGCGAGTGCATGGACGGCCTCGTAGGGTAGACGGAAGCCGAGCTCGTGCGATCCGGTAATAGCGATGTGCCCAGCCACCCACAACATGGCCGCCACGCCGACCCTCGACAGCCAGGCGAGTGCCAGGGGCATCCCCCTCACCAGCGCCTGCCCCACCTTCTGACCGAGATTCACCTCGCTCTCTGCCAGCACGAGGCCGAGGTCGTCCATCTTGACGATGAGGGCAACGGCTCCATAGATGCCGAGGGTTATGGCAAAACCCACGACTGCGAGCACGGCTGCCCTCAGGACCAATGGGCGCTCGAGCACTTCCTTGAGGACGATGACCATGATCTCTGCCGACAGCACGAGGTCGGTACGGACCGCTCCCTTGACCAGGCGGGTTTCCTCCGCAAGTGAAGACGGCGACAGGCTCGGCGAGCCAGAGGTCCCACTACTCTCGCCGGTGGCAGAAGTGCGAGAGTGGACCGTCGTCCCGCCGGAAACCGGGGACCGGTGGTCGTCTCCCTCGTCGTGAGCTTCCTTGCCAAGGAACTTGTGAGTGCCTTCGTAGGCAAGGTACACACTGCCCAAGAGGAGCAGTACCTCTACGAGCAGCGGGGCGATCGCGCTCAGCGCCAGCGCTATAGGAATGATCACCAAGAACTTGTTCCGCAGCGAGCCTCGCCCGATGCGGAGGATGATCGGGATCTCTCGGTGGCTGGCCAGCGACCGTACGAATGCCGGCGTGACGGCAGTGTCGTCTATAACGACGCCTGCGGCCTTGGCGCTTGCCCTGGCAGCCGCCCCGCCCACATCGTCGACGGAAGCGGCCGCCATCTTCGCAAGGGACGCGACGTCGTCCAGTAGTCCAACCAGGCCGCCGGCCACCTACGTCACCCTCCTTGCCTGACTGACGGGTCGCAGAGACCCCTCGGACCGCCCGCCCCGCTCCCGGCACCAGGGCGCTCGCTGTCAGCGGGATACAGGCCCAGGTCGAAGAGACATGCCGTGCACGACGCAATCAGTTGCCAGTCCGCCAGGCGCGGCACGGACCGGGCGGTCTTTAGGATCAAGAGTAGTCGGGACTGCGTTGTACACTGTGGCTCCCGTCAGCGCAACGCCACCATCGATCACGGGGCCGCTAGCTCAACTGGCAGAGCAACGGACTCTTAATCCGTAGGTTCGGGGTTCGAGTCCCTGGCGGCCCACGATTGTCCCCAGCACGGTCGCGCTGGAGTGAGGGTGGGTCTGGCTCGACACGTCGGTCCAGCCAGCAGGCTCTGGCGCAATCCGGGCCCGAGAGAGAGCTGCCCGGCATTCTCCGCCGGTAGGCTCGTTTACCGATTTTGCGGCCTTGTTCTGGGCGGAAGGGATCACGGCGCTCGCACTCATCCTCTCTCTGGGAGCCTGGCTTTCAAGAGCCCACCAGAGGTTCCGTATGAAATACGGCTCGGACTGGCCCCAGGACTGACCCGGTCCAGGCTGCCGGAGGGAACCGCTAACGCCGGGCCAGAGGCGCACGCCTGCGCTCCGGTCCTCCTACACCGCTGAATTCCGGGGAGTGCGATCATTACCGAGGGAGGTCGCGCCGACATCGCTTGGCCAGAAAGTCGTCCAGCCGGTTCGCCATCGCTGCGTCCCGAGGTGACGAATTGACGAGAGGTACAGCTTCGAGTCCGAGGCCCAGAAGGTCCAGACCTGTATTCGCCGCGGCTTATTCGCTGGTATCTAGCCTAGCGGAGCGGGCGGGGCTGGCGAAGATCAGGCGACGTCTCCTCCTTGGCGCTCGGGGACGTGTCCTCGAACTCGGCGCAGGCACGGGCCTCAACCTCGCGCACTACCCCCCTACCGTCAGGACTGTCGTGGCGACCGAACCCGATGCCGCCATGATCCGGCGCCTGCGCTCCAGGGTAGCGTCGAAGACCCGCTCCGACGCAGGCTTCCCCCGATGGGTCGTGGTCCAGGCGGAAGCCGAGCGGCTCCCCTTCGCCTCCGAGAGCTTCGACTGCGTCGTCACGACTCTGGTCCTGTGTTCGGTCGCCGACCTGAAGGCAGCCCTCTCGGAATCCATGCGCGTACTAAAGCCCGGAGGGCGGCTTCTGGTCTTCGAGCACCAGCTTTCGGCCAACCGGCGGGTCGCCAGGTGGCAGAGGCGGCTCAGGGGGCCCTGGCGGGCCGTCGCCGGAGGGTGCAACCTTGGCAGGGCGATAGAGAAAGCAATCGTCGACGCGGGTTTCGAACCCGGAGACGTCGACGTGCTCGACGTACGCCCGACCCTCCCCATCTTGCGGGAGCACGTCTTCGGGAGCTACCTGAAGCCGGGCGACGACAGGTAATCCCCTCCCGAAGCGCCCATCGCCTCGCGCCGGTACCCCTCCTCCGTCCCTGCCGCCCGTGGCGACGTGGAGTCGATCCTGACCCGATGGCGGCGAAACCGAGGCCAACGCCGGCGCCGGGCAAGGGCCTCGCTCGGACAGGGCGAGAAGGTGTTGGCAGGATGGGACCGGCACGGCCACAATTGGTCAGGGTTGCAGACTCCTCGTGCTTCCGGGAAAGCCGAGGCTCAGGGCGAAGCCCCATTTAGCACACGAGGCCGGGGGAAGCGCCTCGGGCTGTCGTGGCCGGCCGGAAGCGTACGAGCGAGAGTGGCGGAACTGGCAGACGCGCTGGCCTTAGGAGCCAGTGCCTTCGGGCGTGGGGGTTCGAGTCCCCCCTCTCGCACGCCAAAATCGCACGTCCGCGTGCCTAGCCGCGTGAGCTGGTGCCGTCGGTAGAGGCGACGTAGGGAGCCAGAGCTTCGACTAGGCTTTCCAGAGCCTTCGCACGGTGGCTCGACGCGTTTTTCTCCTCTAGAGACATCTCGGCGAAGGTCCGATCGGACCCCTCTGGTAGGAAGATGGGGTCGTAGCCGAATCCTTCTGACCCTCGCTCCTCCTCGGTTATGTACCCCGCTACCACTCCCTCGGCCAGTATAGGCTTCTCGTCGAATCCCACCGCAGCAACCACGGTCCGGAACCGAGCCCGTCGCTCAGCCGGGCCCCGCAGCCCCGTCATCTCGGACAGGAGCTTCGCTCGATTCTCCTCGTAGGTGGCGTTCTCGCCTGCGTACCTGGCACTGTAGATGCCGGGGGCTCCGCTCAGGGACTCGACCTCCAAGGCGGTGTCGTCTGCCACGGCGGGGACACCGAAGCGCTCGAAGGCTGTCTGAGCCTTTATCACAGCGTTTTCTTCGACGGTGGAACCTGACTCCTCGGGTGGCTCCCACCCCCCAAGATCTTCTGGCATCACGACCTCGAGCGAAAGCCGCGACAGGATCTGGGCAATCTCCCTTGCCTTGTCCGGGTTGTTCGTGGCCAGGAGTATTCTCATTAGCCCGTCACCGCGCAGGAGTGGGCATCGGTGGAGGTTGGGGAAGGCCGCTCCTGTAGGGAAACATCCGTCCGGGAAGCGAAATCTCGGCTGTCCCGCCCGGAAAGGCCTCGATTCCGAGTGCCTTGCGCTGGGCGTCCATGATGGCCACGATTCCCCACTCGGCCAGGCCAAGGAGCTCGTCGAGTTCACGCTTGGAGAACGGCAGTCCTTCGGCCGTACCCTGGACCTCGATTATCTTCCCCGAACCGGCCATCACCACGTTCATGTCTACTTCGGCCCGAGAGTCTTCCTCGTACGTAAGGTCCAAAAGCGGCAAGCCGTCCACTATCCCGACACTTACCGCAGCGCACAGGTCCAGCAAAGGGATCTCCTCGCACAGGCCCTCTCGTACCATGTACGCGAACGCGTCATATAGCGCCACCATCGCCCCGGAGATAGATGCAGTACGAGTTCCCCCATCCGCCTGCAGGACGTCGCAGTCCACGATCACCAGGTACTCCCCCATCAGATCCCGCCGCACCACCGAACGAAGAGCCCTTCCTATTAGGCGCTTGATCTCGGCGGTGCGACCCTGGACCTTCCCTTGTTCAGACTCCCTGGGGGTTCGCTCCCTGGTAGCCCTCGGGAGCATCTGGTACTCTGCCGTCACCCATCCGAGCCCGGAACCTCTCATCCATTGCGGAACCCGGTCCTCCACCGTGGCCGTGCAGACCACCCTGGTGTTGCCCATCTCGATCAGCACCGAGCCCTCCGCGAAGACGTTCACCCCACGGGTGAACCTGGGTTCCCTGACCGACTCGGGAGATCGGGAGTCGCCTCTGGTCGCTTCCGGACTGGCCTCGGAAACCACTGTGCTCGCGTGCCTTTCCACTACTTCAAACCCGACAGTGCGATCCTACTCACCTCACCGACGAGGCGCGACCGTGAGCCGGCGCGACGGTCCCGAAAATGCGATCCCTAGAGCCGTATCACCAGACCGGGGCTCGCTTCGTACATCTCTCCGCTGTACTCGGCAGCTGCACATTCCAGCCAGGCCTGGCGGTCACACGTTGGGAAGCGGTGGGTCAGCACCAGCTGCCCCGCCCCGGAGCTTTCAGCCAGCGCCCCCGCCTCTTGCGAGGAAAGGTGAATGGCGGGTCCCTGCCCAGTGGTCTGGTATGTGGCCTCGCAGATCACGAGGTCCGCTTTGGAAGCGAGCTCCGGAAAGCCCCCGCCGGGGCCGGTGTCAGCAGAGTACGCGACCGTACCCGAGACATCGCTGACGGCGATCGCAAGGGTTTCAACCGGGTGATTCGTGCGGGCGAATTCCATGTCGAAGGGCCCCAGTCCCATCTTCTGACCACTTTCGACGAGCTGTAGCTCGAAGACCCTCGAGAACTCCTGTCTGGAATCGCCGGAGAGAAACGCAAAAAGGCTCTGCTCGGTGCCTTCAGGCACTAGGAGAGGGACCCGCTTCGAGAAGGAATCGCTGAATCGGAGGGCGTAGTAGAGCGGATATATGTCGACGCAGTGGTCAGGGTGGAAATGGGTCAAGACGATCGCGTCCAGGGAGTGGATGTCGATGTACCGCTGCAAGGCCACGAATGTCCCGGGCCCGAGGTCCACCAGGAGGTCGTACCCCTCCTCGGAGAAGAGGTAGGCCGAGCAGGGAGCCTCCTGTGTCGGATAAGTACCCGAGCACCCCACGACCGTAAGCTTCACAGGACGCCTCCGGTCGCAGCCGCCCTCCTCTGGGGCCACTCCACCGCTTCCACGTATTCGACCTCCGGGCCGAAGAACCTCATTCCGGCCTCCAGGAAGGCATCCGGGTCAGAGCTGGAGACGAAACGACGGAGTCCCGGGTCCGGACCACGCCTGGCCATACCCGTGGACGCAAGCAACTGGTAGACCGCAAACGCCGTCGAATCCGCTGAGTCTACCAACGTCACCTGATCCCCGACTATGCGTTTGAACACACGAGCCAGGAGTGGGTAGTGGGTGCAGCCGAGAAGAAGGGTATCGATGTCCTTGTCCAGCAGCCCTTCCAGATAGCTACGGGCCAGCGCCTCGACCTCGGGGCCGTCGGTCTTTCCCGCCTCTACGAACTCGACCAGCCCTGGACAGGCCACGCCGAACAACTCGGCACGCTTGCGGGTAGCACTGAGGGCCCTTTCGTAAGCCCCAGAGGCGATGGTTCCCCTGGTGCCTACGAGCCCTATCCTTCCGTTCGAGGTGGCCTGTAGTGCCGAGTGTACGCCCGGCTCGACCACCCCGATAATCGGCACCCCACGAAATCTCTCCCTCGCTGCCTCGAGGGCCGCCGATGAAGCCGTATTGCAGGCGATGACGACGAGCTTGACGCCTTCGCCAATCAGGTATCCCACGATCTCGAGCGCGTACGACCTGACCAGATCCAGATCGAGGTCACCGTAGGGTCCCCTGGCCGAATCTCCCAGATAGATGACGTTCTCGTGCGGCATGAGATCGACGATGGCCCTCGCCACCGTAAGGCCGCCCACCCCCGAGTCGAAAATGCCTATAGGCCTCGGGTCTCCCACTTCGGCAAACCTCAGAAGTAGAGCATTCTGGAGGTACGCTCAGTTACCTCCTCCAACGGGTCCGTCCACGCCCCTGTGGACAGATACTTCCATCCACCTTCCGGCAGGAGAACCACGATGCGCCCCTCGTCGATGCCCTCGCAGAGCCGCAGAGCACCTGCCAGGGCAGCCCCGGAGGACAGGCCGGCGAAAATTCCTTCCTTTTCGCACAGCAAGCGGGTGTGAACGACCGATTCCTGGGCCTTGACCAGGAACTTGCGGTCGAGGACTTCGGGGTCGAATACGGGAGGTATGTATCCCTCTTCCAGTGACCTGAGGCCTTGGACAAGCTCACCTGCCGGCGGCTCCACAGCGACCACCTTGACGTCGGGCTTGTTCTCCTTCAGGTAGCGCCCCACCCCGACAAGGGTTCCGCCGGTACCCAGGCCCGCCACGAAGTAGTCGACCTCCGGGCAGTCCGACAGAATCTCCGGACCGGTGGATTCGTAGTGGGCCCTCGGATTCTCCGGGTTTCCGTACTGGAAGAGCATTACGTAGTCGCCTTCTTTGGCCATCTTTTCGGCGAGCTCTATGGAACCATTCGAGCCCTTGTCGGCGGGCGAGTACACGATCTCGGCTCCAAAGATGCGCAGCAGCTGGGTCCGCTCGGTGCTCACATTCTCCGGCATGACCGCGGTGAACTTGTAGCCTTCGAGCCTGGAGATCATGGCGAGCGAGATGCCCGTATTTCCGGAAGTCGGCTCCAGGAGGTGTGCACCGGGCTTGAGAAGCCCCTCCCGTTGGGCCTTTCGGACCATCGCCAGGGCTATCCGGTCCTTTACTGATCCGGTCGGGTTCTGGCCCTCGAGCTTGGCGTAGATCTCGATTCCCGGCTTGGGGCTGAGCCTGGACAGCCTGACGAGCGGCGTGCCGCCGATGAGGTCCAGGACTGAATCGTATTTCACCAGCTCACGCTAGCAACCGGAACCGCCGGCCACCGCCGGCAAGATGGACACTACGTCGCCGTCCCCCACCGGCGCTTCCAACTTCCCCATGTACCGCGCGTCTTCGTCGTTGATATAGACGTTGACGAACTTGTGGAGGTCGCCGTCGGTTACCAGATGCTCCCCAAGGCCCGGGTACCTGGCCTCCAGGGAATCGACCACCTCTTTGAGTGTGTGTCCGTCAGCTCTTACGACGGCCTCACCCCCGGTGAAACGCCTCAGTACTGCCGGAAGGCGCACCTCTACCGCCAATGTATCAGTCCTTTCTCGCCGGCTCGAAGGGGCAGCCGCGAGGGTTGCGTTGCTATCGCCCCTACCTGTCCTAAATCCGATCTTGCTGGTTGGGATTCTAGCTAAGCAAAACGTCTGCCAGGACCTGGAGGATTTCCACCTCGGTCCTCCACCACGACCTGGATTTCCTCCACATCGGAATCCCGAATTCTGAACGCTCGGATCTCCGGTTCGTCTGTCGAAGCCAGCGAGACTATGAACCATACCCATTCTGGATACGCAGCCAATTCCACGTCTACCGCACTCGGATACGCTGAGCTCGCCGTGTGCGAGTGAAATGCCCCTAAGACATCGAGCCCCAACCTCTCTGCATCCCTCATCGCCCTCCACTGGCCCGAGGGATCCATGAAGTAGCGTCGCTTCCGGTCACTCGGCTCCACGTTGTCGATCGGGTAGACCTTTTCGACCCGGAGTGTGTCGGCGTTGCCTGCAAGAAGGCCGCAGGCCTCTTCGGGGTAGCGCGCCGTGCACCACTCCAGGATCACGCGGGCATGTTCGGAGGGAAGGATGACCACGCCAGCCGGTGACTCAGAAATGGCCCCTGACCGCAGAGAAAAACCCGACCCCTGTGAAGGCTGTTGCGAGGGCCGAGATGTACCAGCCGGGACCCAGACGGACGCCCTGAAGGGCCATGTCACCCACGTCTATCGGAAGGGAGCCGAAGGTGAGATAACGCCAGATCAAGTAGCCCACCGCTGCCGTGAGCACTACCAGAAGCCGCAAGATCGTCCATCCCCGCCTCTTGCCCATGAGGACCAGAAGTGCGCCGGCCAGCATCGCGCCACTGTCCATGGGGGAGTACCTGAGAATAGTCATCACGGCCCCAGCGTCGTCTATGGCAGTCGCAACCGCTATGGGGGCTGCAGCCCCACCCAGGAAGAGCAAGGCCGCTATAAGGATGAAGCGCCAGGTTGTCGGGCCGATAACCCAGGGTCCGAGGTCGGGAGCTTCGGGCGTCCACTCTGCCTGGACTTGCGGGACCCACCCACTCACAGGGACCGGCCGCTGAGGTAGCCCTTCCCTACGGTAGGGTTGGGGGGCGGCACGTGACACGCCCGGCTGCACGGGCTCTCTTGTCGACTTGGACTTTTCCGAGCCGGAAGCTGCCACTGTAGTGCCCGCCTCGCTTCCTTGTCGCCGCGCCTCCGTGTTGCCTTCGCCTGTAATTCTCGTGCCTCCTTCGCCGGCCGCCCCGGCCGAACGCGCTTGCTTTCCAGAAAAGCTTCCCCGCAGACTCCCGCCGGCCTGCGGAGGTGCAGTGTCAGCCCCCCTCGAAGCAGTCGCCGTAACAGTAGCTGCCTTCTTCGGGGAGGGTGGTAGGGGGCTTCCGCAATTGAAGCAGAGTACTGCACCCTGACGATTGTCGCTACCGCATCGCTGGCACGAGACCAATTACGCGCCTCCCGGTCCGGTGGATCCCGGCTCGCTCCTCACCGGGTCCTGTCGGACCCCGGCGGGCGCTTCCGTCATGCCTCGAGAAAGTACTTCGGCACCAGACGGCTCCCCTTACCGTTACCCCAGCGCACCCGAAGCAGCGACCGCCGAATAGAACTTCCCGGAGTCCTTGATGAACCTTCTCTGTGTCGGGTAGTCGACATAGATTAGCCCGAACCTCTTGGAGTAGCCGAAGGACCACTCGAAATTGTCCAGGAGCGACCAGCAGAAGTAGCCACCTACTTCCACCCCCGCATCGATGGCGTCCAGCACGGCTTCGAGGTGGGACTTGAGGTAGGAGACGCGCTCGGGATCGTGGACCCGTCCATCCTGAGGGACAGGGTCGGCGAAAGCCGCTCCGTTCTCCGTGACAAAGATCTTTCCCGGCCGGTAATCGTTCCACACTCGCCTAAGGACTTGCTCGAGCCCCTCGGGATAGACTTCCCACCCCATCTCGGTGACCGGGCCAGGGCCGCTCACCGGTATGAACTTGAGAGGGGAGTTCGGCGCTCCCCTGGCCAGCAGTCGGGTGTAATAGTTGATTCCAAGGAAATCCAGGGGTCGGGCTATTGCCTCCTGGTCGCCGGGTTCCTCCGGAACGGCGGGAAATACGTCGCGCATCTCGACTGGATAGCCCCTGCCGAAGACCGGGTCGAGGAAGACGCGATTGTAGAGCGCGTCAGCGTACCGAGCTCCTTCCTCGTCCTCGGCTGAATCGGTAGCAGGTTGTACGGCTGTGAGATTGAGTGTCGTTCCGACCGAGGCCTCGGGATCCTCTCGCAGCACATCGACAGCGGCCCCGTGAGCCAGGAGCAGGTGGTGCGCTACCGCTGCTGCGGCTATGGGGTCGTTTAGCCCCGGGGCGTGTACACCGAGGACGTGTCCCATGAACGAGTAGACAGAAGGTTCGTTGAGGGTAATCCAGTCCTTGACCCGATCACCAAGGGCTTCACGCACGACAGCCGCATAGTCTCGGAAAGCTTCGACGATTTCTCTGTTGGCAAAGCCACCCCTGTCCTGGAGGGCCTGTGGCAAATCCCAGTGGAACAGCGTAACGAAGGGGCGAATCTCGTTCTTGAGGAGCTCGTCGACCAACGCGTCGTAGAAGTCAAGGCCCTTCTGGTTTACTGCTCCGACACCATCGGGAATCACGCGAGGCCAGGCGATCGAGAACCGATAGGCGTTGAGGTTCAGCTCCCTCATAAGCCCGACGTCCTCACGGAAACGGTGATAGTGGTCGCAGGCCACGTCTCCGGTGTCGCCGTTCATGATCTTGCCCGGCATGTGCGAAAACGTGTCCCAGATCGACCTCCCCCTGCCGTCCTCGTCAACCGCACCTTCAATCTGATAGGAGGCCGTGGCCGTGCCGAAAAGGAAGCCGTCTGGAAAGCGCCGCACCAAATCCTTCTCTTCCATCTCCGTCTCGTCAACGAGGCTCCGCGTTCCTGCCAGCTCGATTACTGACCGATGCTCGCGGCCAGGAGGCAACACACCAGCTGTAGCTCCGTCGCGCCAGCCAGCATACGAGGCGAGCACAGCCAGCTCTGGATGCGCACTGCAAGGATACCTGCGCAGAGGAGAAGTTCCGAGCCACACGACCGGCGAGGGCCGGAAGCAGGCCCTTCGGTCAAGTTGGATTCGCCTCGTAACCGGAGCTCGCCCGACACCGAACGCGACAACCCGGCAGCGCCCCCGATTTCCGACCGCAGAGTGAAAGGGAGAGCTCAGGAAAGAGAGCTTGTTCCCGGGAGGCCAAGGATCCAGGTGGGCGCAGAAAACTGGTCGCGATAGCCAGATACAGGGCCCAATGACGATCGCCGTGGAGGTGGCGGGAGTCGAACCCGCGTCCCCCGGGTCTTTAGCGAGAGCCTCTCCGAGCGCAGCCGGTATCAGAACTTCGGTCGGCGCCTCGTACCGGCACGGTTCGCCGAACCTATCGTGGCAGGCGATGTCCCCCTGACGGAATGCCACGAGCTTCCGCGGGGTAAGCTCGCTGGTGACGCCCAGTCCGAGGTCGCGAGCACCCTCGGTGGACGGGCTGCCTTAGCTAATTACGCAGCCAGTGCGACTGGTTCGTCCGCACTTATTGTTTAGGGCCCGGTTTTTTACGAGGTGACCGGAGCCTCGGCTCGCTTCTCTCGCCCAAAGCCACCGGGGTCGAAACCTGTCACCCCCGTGTCGAAGCGGCTCTGCGCGCAACCACCTACTCTAACAGGCCGTGGCCTACGGTCGTTCCAGATAGTCAGACTACTCCGGTGGCAAGCCGAAGCCGGCCGTAGCCAGGCTTCTTACGACTCAGCAGCCGTGCCGCTCTAGAGCCTTGCAGCCGCTGCTCGACGGTCAGGAGTGTCAGGTAGAACACCCTGGCGCTCGCCAGAAGAAGCCTGTCCCCCGGGTCACGGTGAAAAAGGTCGATCTCGTGGGCAGTCAAACCAAGTCCTTGGTGACGGCCGCCTCCTCAAGCGGCAAGACCTGCAACTCCTGGTCGAGCCAGTCGCGCAAGCAAAGCAACAGACGGATCTTCCAGTCGAAGCGAGAAGTCCGAGCTCCCACATCGAGACCGTAGAAATTCAGTCAGCCCTTTGTGCCATCGCCCCAAGAGCCCCGCTGGCCGGCTCAGGCTTCGGCTGGTGAATTCCAGGTCCACTGGAAGCTGATTCAACCTCCGGGGGCCGGAGCAACCCCGGATTCAGGGCGGAGGGTATGCCAGATCGCTCGCATCTAGGACTGCCTCTTCTGTGCACTCGGGCAGCGGATCGCTGGCCGCCCTCAAGGTGTAGAACAGCGAGAATACCGCTATCGCCCAGTATGTCCCCTCGGCGTCCAGGGTGGTGAGGCAGAGCGAGGTCGACGAACCGCCCACCGCTACCCGGACAGGTACTCCGGTAGGCGCCGGTGGGCCGAGAGTCCAGTCCAGCTCAGGAGCGAGGGAAGAAAGTGTCGGCGTGTCGTCGAGGTATGTACCGTTCTCGGCAAAGTAATCCTGCTCCACTTGGAACGCCCTCAAGACGCTTCGCAACGCAGGTGGAGGGTCGAGGTCGACGAAGAGCGACGACCCAGGGGCCGCCGAGTATGCGGCCTCCTCGAATGCGGTGGTGGTCAGTCGGGTTGTGGGCGCCGGCCAGCCGTACCTGTATCCCCCTGCTACCGAGGTAGGGTCGCAAGTCTCGAATGGATCCACAGGCTGGCTCGCAAAGAAATAATGTCCGGCACTAGGCCCGACAGCGACGTCCGCCAGGCCCAGATAACTACCATCGCCAGTGCGCGCGCTGAGGCACACCATGGCATCCTGAGTACCCACGACATCAGCCACTCTCACCCGGACTTCAGCCGTTCCAGGAGCGGGATCGTCTGTGACGAAGTGGATGGTGCTTTCTATCTGCCGAAGTAAGAAGGGGTCGTCCGTGTATCGCTGTTCATCGACGTAGTAGGTCTTCTCCGTCGTAAGCGCGTTTCGCAACAGGGAACGGACTGCGAACTCTCGCTGAGGGTATGTCAGCCAGGAACGACGTCCGTCGGGAGCTACTGCAAGGGCCCTGTAATGGCGCCCCGAGCTCGCTGTTTCGGCCACCTTCAGCGAAAAGCGGCCGCTCTCGTCCGTAGAGGTCCACCTCGGTATCGCATCGGCTCGACTGCTGGGGAAGACCGCCACCTGTACGCCCGCCGCGGGGTGCCCTCCGACCTCCACCGTTCCCGACAGAACGGCCGCCCTCGGAGCCGAAAAATTGGCCACCGCAGGAGGTGTTACCGCCGTGGCATCGGTCCAGGACCATGCACCGTCGTACCACAGAGGGTCGTGGTCAGTGTCCACGGTGCTCAGCAACTTGTACTCCTCCGAAGGAAGCCTGAGCGAGTAGCGACCGTCCAGGCCAGTGACCGCGAAGGCAGCGAATTCACCCGTAGGGGCCCGGAAGGCGTAGACCGGGACCCAGGGAATATCGGCTGCCGTGGCGGAGTCTTTCACGTAGCCCTCGACTACAGGAGCCGTCTGGAGCAAGAAGTCGACAGATGTCGGCGCGGTGAGAGCCGATGCCTCCACGAAGTTCCTGGCCCCGTCGTACCAGACATCCGGGTAGGAACCTCCGGCGTGCACCAGCACCTTGTAGCTCCCAGATGGAGTCACCTCCAGGGAATAGCGCCCGGGCTCGCCTCTTCCACTCACGGCCCACGCCTCGCACCTCCCCGACGTCGCCTCGAAAGCGTAGAGCACGGCGCCGTCGATGGCCTCCCCGGTCGCGGCATCCCGCACGAATCCCGATATTGTCGTGGGTGGAGCCAGGGAGAAATTGACCGCGGCAGGCGGAGAAGTGGTGGAGGCCTCTTGCCAGCTCGTTGCGCCGTCGTACCAGATGCTCTGGTACGAGCCGCCACCGACGGCCCGAACCTTGTAAATGCGGGCAGGATCGAGAGTTACCCTCCAGCGCCCAGGCCCTCCCCCGTAGCCCGACTTCGTCCAGGCGACGAAAGTCCCACGATCGGCATCGTAGACGTAAAGGACCGCTCCGTCGAGGTCGGCTGCAGTCTGGGCGTCCTTTACGTATCCTTCCAGGTACTCTCCCCGCGGTAACGACATGCTTATGAAAGGGCCTGGAATCGAGATGCAGGTGGCTCCTTCCCTGTCCAAAGACCCCGGATATTCGAGAGAGTACCACAGAGACTGGTACCCTTCCTCGCCCTCGGCGTAGAGCAGATAGCCCCCGCCATCGTTGCAGTGGGACTCCGGCAGGGAAACGGCGAATCGGCTGAACCCGTCGGTAATGACCGATGCCACCTGGAGCCCGGTCGACGCGCTGTAGATCGAGACTCGCCTGAGGGCGCCGTGGATGATCTCTCCTTCGAGCAGAGCGGCGGCCAAAGCCGTCGGCGAGAACGAGAAGAGCAGAGCCAGGATCGCTACAAGTCCTGTCGAACGACGAGCCAATACGCCGACACCGCGCCCCGCCGTACCACAGCCACCGGAGCCAGGACGCCTCCGACTCCCCAGGCGCAGCCTCGAGAAAGCATCGACGGAGACTCGGCGGAGATCGGTTCCCCTCAGGGCCTGAACCTTCCCGGGATCCTCTTACCGACCGTCGGCCGGGACTTTGACAGGACAAGAACCCTGAGGCTCTCGATTGACTGGTCCGATTCTAGCCGGACCGACCAGTCCCGGGCGGGGCACAGCCGAGCCCTCCGGCGAGACCGTTCTCCTGCGACAGCACTACGGAATCGAATCCTGCGCCGCCCGCAATACCGGGGATCGCGCAGTGCCGACAAGCGATTCAGTTCCTGAAGCCGCAATCCAGCGATACCGGTAATCGAAGCCTGGCCTGCGGACCTGATGAGACTGGCTCGGATTTCACCGACTCAGAGAAACTTGGCGACCCCGACGATCGCACTCGCCACGGCGGCCGCCGTGGCGATGTTCGTGAGGATCATCAGCCACATCTTCCAGTGGAACTTTCCCATGCTGGACTCCAGTTCCGCGAACCTGGATTCGCGTCCGGCAAAACGGGATTCCAGGCCTGCGAACCGGGACTCGAGATCCGCAAACTTCGACTCGAGCCCCGCGAATAGCGAGTACATCTCGGCGAAGCGCTGGTCGATTTCCGCAAAGCGCTGGTCTACTTGGGCAAAGCGCTGGTCGATGTGGGCGAAGCGGGTCTCCATTTCGGAGAACCGCAGTTCAATGGTGGCAAAACCCGCCTGCATCTCCGAGCGCAACCGCTCGATCCTGGTCTCGAGCCTCGATTCCAGCTCGGCGAGGTCCGCGCGGGTAGCGAGCTCCTCGACCGGCTGCCTCGGAAGCATCGCCATCAACGTTCCCGCACCTTCCTCGCCCAGGACATCGTTGAGCCTTTCGTAGAGTCGGTGGCGCTCGGGCTCCGTCACCATGAATCCCCCCTCGAACAAGTGGCCCGCAATGAAGCTATCGAAGATGCTAGCACGAAGCTGTGACAAGACCAACGGTCAGCTTCTGGTTCGACGAGCCCTCGACGGGGAGCCTACACTCCTCACGGCACGCTCGATCTCGCGACGGTGCTCCTTCTCTTTCAGCTTGGAACGCTTGTCGTACTTCCTCAGCCCTCGGGCAAGAGCCAGTTCGACCTTCACCATTCCTCGCTCGAGGTAAAGCCTTAGCGGCACCAACGTGAGCCCCGACTGGGAAAGCTTCCCTTCCAGAGAGGCAATCTCCCGCCTGTGCAGGAGCAGCTTTCTGTCCCGCTTCTCGTCGAGATTCTCATGAGTCGAATGCGAGTAGCGTGGTATGTGAGAGTTTTTCAAAAAGACTTCTCCGCGCCTTATCACGGCGAAGGAGTCCTGCAAGCTGCCACGTCCTTCCCTGAGAGACTTGACCTCCGAGCCAGAAAGCTCGATGCCGGCCTCGATAGTCTCAAGGATCTCGTAGTCGTGGCGCGCTCTTCTGTTCGAGACGAGTGTCCGTGCCGCTCCTCCGGACCTCGGCGCCACTGATGGTGCTGGACTCTTTCTGGACCTGACCACCGTCATCCCCGCCCGGGGAACCACATCAGTGGATCGACAGGCTCGCCGTTGATCCTTACCTCGAAGTGAAGGTGGGGCCCCGTCGAATAGCCGGTCGACCCCACCTTTCCGATCACCGCCCCTTGCTGGACGAACTCCCCCTCTCTAACCGAGAGCGACGACTGGTGAGCGTAGAGCGTGGACAGCCCGTCGCCGTGGTCTATCACGACCGTGAGGCCGTAGCCCCCCATCGTACCCGCCCTGAGAACTTGCCCCGGTGCGGCTGCCCAGACGGGCGCACCGTAAGGAGCTCCGATGTCGATACCGTCATGCTGGCGTACTTCCCCGGCAATTGGATGCTTTCTAGGGCCGAACCCGGAAGTGAGTGGTCCCTCGGCTGGCCAGATGAAGTACCCGGGGACGACGGGAGGATTTCCTCTACTTGCTCCGGCAAGCAGCTCCTGTTTGGTTCGCTCGGAAACCCCCTCCAGCTCGTCGAGCATTCGCAGGGCCTGAGCCCTGTCCGCCAGTACGACCGAGAGCAGCTCCCTGTGGTTGGCGAGCTCCTTCTCAACCAGATCGCGTGCGGCTACGTTGGCTCGGTAGAGGGCGACGACGTCTTCGGTGTGGGCCTGCACCAGGTTCCGTCGGGAGAGCAGCTCGTCCTTCGTCTCCTCCAGAAGCGCCCGCTCCGATTCGAGGCGGTCGCGAAGCTCGACGAGCTCGACTTGATCCCGACGGTCCTTGGCGACCACGGCGTCGAGGTAGGTCCGCCCCCGGCCCAGCTCCGCCAGGCTTCTGGCCTCGAGAATCAGCCCCAGCTCCACATAGGAAGAGTCCTTGTAGGCACGGGCAATGCGGGAGGCGACGCGGTGGCGTAGAGTCGCATAGCGCCGGTCGAGCTCTTCGACTTCCGCGACCTTGGTCAGATAGAGCGAGGTCGCCTGGTCCAGATCGGCCTGCGCCTGCCCCAGCCGGGCCGTCGCCTCGGCGACCTGGGGTTCCAGCTCCGCAAGAATCGATTGGAGCTCCTGGAGCCGCCGGTCGGACTCCTGAATCAGGACCAGAAGGTCGCTTGCGTTACGGTTCGTCTCCTCGAGACGGCGCCGAATCTCGGAAAGCCGGTCTTCCACCGACGCCGATTCCCAGCGAGGGGGCCCCGATCCGCCCGGCGCCTGGACTGCAGCCGTGGTGGGGGAAAGTGACCAGCCGACCACGGTCATGGCCAGAAAGAAGGCCGCTGCGACCAGGGTGTTTATGCGGCGTGAGAAGGTCCACGCCTCGGATTCGACAAGGTCACCGGAGCCGGACGGCTTGGCCATGCGCTCTATCCTTACTCGGGGTCGCCATGCGGCTCGACCGACCGGTGGATGGACCGGTGGCTAGACTGGCCCCGGTCGTCCGTGGCCCAGCTTCAGACGTCCAGGAAGCGCCTGAGCGCGATGCCGCTTCCCAAGGCGCCGACGACGATTCCGAGCACCGTTACGAGCAAAGCGACCTGGGTAGCTGCAGCAGCACCGATCGTGGCGTCCAGCAAGGGCGCGTAGGACTGGACCCTGCCCATCAGCGCCACCAGACCCGACACGCCGGCCACCGCAAGTAGAGACCCGACAAGCCCCGCCAGCATTCCCTCGATCATGAAGGGAACACGGACGAACCAGTTGGTTGCCCCCACAAGCTTCATGATTCCGATCTCCCGCCGGCGGGCGAAGACGGCCAGGCGAATCGTGTTGGTAATGAGCAGCACTGCGGCAAGACCGAATACCGCAACGAAGAAGGCCATTCCCGCCGTCAGGACGTTGGTGATTCTGGAAAGGCGCTTGATGGTCTCGTTGGCGGTCTGGACCTCGTCGACCCCGGGAAGACCCGAGAGCTGGTCAGCCACCACGTCCACTTGCTCCGGGTCCTTGAGCTTGAGGCGGAAAGAGGGCGGAAGGATCGATGGGTCGACGTTTTCCACGAGCTCGCGCTTGTCCTTGAACATTTCCCGGAACTCCTGGAGGGCTTCCTCCCTCGACACGTACCGGTATTCCTTGATCTCCGGCATCGACGCGATCTTCGCCTGAATTGCCTCGACCTGCGGCTCGGAAGCATCGGTCCTGAGAAAGAGGTTGATCTCCACGTTGCCCCGCCACCGCCCCACCAGGGTGTCCGTCCACTGCCTCAGTAGCAGCACGCTCCCCAGCAACGACAGCGAGATGGCGACCGTCAGCGTTGCGGAGACCGCCATAAGGAAGTTCCGCCGGATGTTCTGCAGAGCTTCACCAATGAAATAGCCGACCCTCAAGACCACCTCTCCTCGGTTCGGTGATGACAACGACCCGATGACGCGCGCTCTTCCGGAATGCGTCCCTTCGGGATCGGCAGGCCTGAGGCCGCATCACCCCAGCGCATACATCCCCTTGTCCTCGTCCCGGACCACCCGTCCCTCTTCAAGCTGGATCACGCGTCGACGCATAGAGTCGACGATCGAGTGGTCGTGGGTCGCCATCAAGACGGTCGTGCCAGTCTTGTTGATCCTGTCCAGCAAGCGCATGATCCCAACCGAGGTCTTGGGATCGAGGTTTCCCGTGGGCTCGTCGCAGAGGAGTACCAGCGGCCGGTTTACAAAAGCCCGGGCAATCGAGACCCGCTGCTGTTCACCCCCGGAGAGCTGGTCCGGATAGTTGTCAGCCTTGTCCCTGAGGCCCACCAGTTCAAGGATCTGGGGCACGTGTGCCTGGATGGCGCTCTTCGGGCGTCCGATGACCTGCATGGCGAAGGCGACGTTCTCAAAGACCGTCTTGTTGGGAAGCAGCTTGAAGTCCTGGAACACACAGCCTATGTTGCGTCTGAGGTATGGGACCCGCCAGGAGGAGAGCCTTGCCACGGGTTTCCCCGCTACCCAGAGGTTGCCCGAGGTGGGCTTCTCCTCGCGGATTACCAGCTTGATGAAGGTGGACTTGCCGGACCCGGACGGGCCGACGAGGAACGCGAACTCCCCCTTCTCGATACTGAGGGAGACGTCATCGAGGGCCTTAGTGCCCGTGTCGTAGATTTTGGTAACGTGCTCGGCGGTAATCATGATGCGAACCCTTCAACCGATCCCTGGACCCAAGGCCCGCTGCCGCCCGCACGACCGATGCTCTCTGATGACCACGAATTCGATGTTATCACCGCAACCCAGCTACTCCTGCATTACGAAATCGGTTCACCGAGTACCGGCTCGTCCCGCGAAGCCCGGGGAGGCTGGCCTTGGAGGCAGGCCTGACTCTGTCATGAGGCATCGAGATCATGGGACATGCGACTCGAGCAGTAACTTTGGACGCATGACGGCAAAGGCTACCGAGACGATATTCGAGGAAGAGAGGTCGCAGTGGCAGATTCAGGCCTGACCAGCACCCCTGGCACGAGCGATAATACGGCCGCCGAGGTCTCTTCGATCTGGGAAGACCTCGCGGCTCAGATCTCGATCGACGCCATAAGAGCAACCACGACAGCCGGGTCGGGTCACCCTACCACAGCGATGTCCTCAGCTCACCTGCTTGCCGTGCTCTTCGCCTCTCATCTCCGCTTCGATCCGTCCCGACCCAAGAGCCCGGCCAACGACCGACTCGTGCTCTCCAAGGGCCACGGAGTCCCGGGGTTGTACGCAGCCATGAGGGCAGCAGGGTGGATCACCGAAGACGAACTGCTCTCGCTCCGCCGCCTGGACAGCCCCCTGGAAGGCCACCCCGTACCCTCGCTTCCCGGGATCGACGTCGCCTCGGGTTCCCTGGGGCAAGGCCTTGCGGCAGGTGTGGGCATGGCCCTGCTTGCCAGAAGGGAAGGACTGCCATACGACGTCTGGGTACTGATGGGCGACAGCGAGACTTCCGAGGGCTCGGTGTGGGAAGCCTGCCAGACTGCCGCGTATTACTCCCTGTCAAACCTGATCGCAATCGTGGACGTCAACAGGCTGGGGCAACGGGGCGAGACCCAGCTCGGGTGGAACATCGACGCGTACGAGCGGAGGTTCGAGGCCTTCGGGTGGCGCACGATCTCCGTAGACGGCCACGACCCCTCCGCTATTGATGCCGCTTTTGCTCAGGCCAGAAGTGAAGCCTCCAGACCATCAGTAGTCATTGCGCGGACCGTGAAGGGCTTTGGAGTTCCATCCGTCGAGAATGCCGAGGGCTGGCACGGGAAGCCGTTCCCGCCCGAAATGGCAGAGGAAGCGATCCGCGCCCTGGGCGGGCCAAGAAACGTCTCGATCAAGGTATCGCCTCCTGATCCGCAGACGGTCTCCAAAGCGGAGTCCGCCGCAGCTCGGCACTCCCGTCCTGAAGGCGACTGGAGGAGCCACCCTGCCTACCGACGTCCCTCCTTTGAGGTGCCGACTGCGACAAGGAAAGCATACGGAGAGGCTCTTGCCGCAATCGGTGCCGTGCGGCCCGACCTGTACGTCCTGGATGCCGAGGTCTCGAACTCTACCTTTGCCGAGATTTTCCAGGCCGCTCACCCCGAGCGGTTCGTGGAGATGTTCATCGAAGAGCAGTGCATGGTCGGGGCCGCGACCGGGATGGCGGCACTTGGCAGGGTCGTCTTCTGCAGCACGTTCGCCGCCTTCCTCACCCGGGCTCACGACTTCATAAGGATGGCGTCGATAGGGCGAGCGAACCTCAGGCTGTGCGGGTCGCACGCCGGAGTGTCCATAGGCGAAGACGGACCCTCGCAGATGGGCCTGGAGGATCTCGCGATGATGACCTCCGTATACTCCTCCACCGTGTTCTGTCCGGCCGATGCAAACGCCACTGTGTCCGTCGTCGAACAGATGGTGGACCTCGAGGGGATCTCCTATGTCAGGACTGCCCGTAACCCCACTCCTTTGATTTACCGACCGGAAGAGAGCTTCGAACCGGGCGGGGCAAAAATCCTCAGGGAACCCGACCATCCGAAGGTCGCCCTGGTCGCCACCGGCGTGGCCGTGCACGAGGCCCTGGCAGCCGCCGACGAGCTAGACCAAGCGGGCATCCAGGCAACAGTAGTGGACGCCTACTCGATCAAACCGATAGCAGCAGACTTGCTGAAGGAGGTGGCCCGAGCGGTGGAACTCGTCGTGACGGTCGAAGACCACCGCCCCGAGGGAGGCCTGGGGGACGCGGTAAGCCGCGCGTTGACCGAGCCCGTTGGAGAAGCGAGGGTGCAGAGGCTCTCTCTTCCGCCGGTAGTGAAACTTGCCGTTTACGGCATGCCGGGGTCAGCCAGGCCAGAAGAGCTGCGGGAGAGGGCTGGAATCTCCGCCTCGGCGATTTCCCGGACCGTCAGCGAATACTTCTCGGCTTAGAACTCTCCCCCCTGTCCGAGGCCCGCATCAGGGGAAATCGCGGCCCACCACTGCGGGGAGAGGAGGGAAGAGGTCGGGCGGCGCAAAACAGTATGGGCGGAAAGATCGCCCTCAGCGTCCCTCCCCGTGGGCCTTTCTCCACTTGAGGTAGGCCTCGATGAAATCGTCGAGTTCTCCGTCCAGTACGTCATCGACCGAGGAAGTCTCCAGGCCGGTTCTCAGGTCCTTTACCTGGCGGTACGGGTGAAGCACGTAGGAGCGAATCTGGCTGCCGAAGGCGACTTGCTTCTGCTCTCCCCTGATGCGGGCCATCTCCTCTTCCTTCTCCCGCCTCCTAAGCTCCGCCAGCCTTGCCTTCAGGATCTCCAGAGCCTTGGCGCGGTTCTGGATCTGGCTCCTCTCGTTCTGGCAAGAGACAACTATGCCGGTAGGGAGGTGTGTCATTCGGACGGCAGAATCGGTCACGTTCACATGCTGCCCACCGTGGCCCGACGACCGGAAAGTCTCGATCTTTAGTTCGTCCTCGGCAATCTCGATCGACGAATCCTCCTCCACGACCGGAATGACGTCTACCGCAGCGAACGACGTATGCCGCCTTCCCCCAGCATCGAACGGAGAAATTCTCACCAGGCGGTGCACGCCTCGCTCCCCCACCAGTTTGCCGTAGGCGTGTGGGCCGTGAACCGTGAAGGTCGCCGACTTGAGACCCGCTTCTTCGCCTTCCTGGTACTCGTTTACCTCGTAGCGCATCCCGGACCGGTCGGCCCACCTCAGGTACATTCTGAGCAGCATGTCGGCCCAGTCGGCCGAGTCCGTCCCGCCCGCCCCCGGATGTATCGAGACAATGGCGTCTCGGTCGTCGAACTCGCCGGTGAACAGGCTCTCCAGTTCCAGGTCAGAGATGCGCTGCTCGATTCGCGAGCACAGTGAGGCGACCTCTTCGAGGGAATCGAGGTCGTGCTCTTCGGAAGCGAGCTCGTAGAGGGCCTCGGCGTCACCAAGGTCGGCCTCAATTCCCGATACTCGTTCGAGCAGGTCCTGTGTGGAAGAGAGCTTCCTCAGGAGTGCTCTTGCTCGCTCGGGATCCGCCCAGAGATCTGGTGCGGAAGCGTCTCGCTCTAGCTCTGGAAGCGCACTCTGGAGACCCTCGACGTCAAAGATACTCCTTTGCCGCGGCGAGCCGTCTTCTGAGGTCGGCCAGCCTGGGCCGCAATTCCTCTGCGAGCTCCACAAAGGTCTTTCCAGATTTCGCCGAACTCACCATGACCTCCCTGTTCTCGATCACTTCCAGAGCCGTGCCTACGTCGGCCCTCCCGTTGCGAGGGCGGAACTCGACTCCTTCGAGTCCTGAAAGCCCGAAGTGCCTGAATCTCCGGTTCACACCCTCACCGAGCCGTGGCAGAGCTTGTACTTCTTCCCCGACCCGCAGGGGCACGGGGCGTTGCGAGGGACCTTCTCACTTCGGATTGGCTCCCCCCTGGAGTCTCCGGTGGACTCGCTTGCCTGGGGAGCTCGCCCTGCCAACTCCGAGTACCTTGCCGCATTGATGGCACCACCTGCGGCCTCGGTCTCGTCCACGCCGATCTCCCTCACGCCCGCCACTCGACGTTCCGGGGCCTCGGCCACCACCTGCATGTGGCACACGTACTTCACGAAGTCCCTCTTGATGCTCTCCATCAACTCGGAAAACATGCGGAATCCGTCTGCCTGATAGGCCACCAGGGGGTCTTCCTGACCCATCGCGCGAAGGTGGATTCCCTCGCGGAGGTAGTCCATCTCGTATAGGTGTTCGATCCAGCGTCTGTCTATGACGGCCAGGAGAACCCTGCGCTCGAGGTCCCTGATAGCGTCGGTCCCTAGCACAGCCTCTTTTTCGGCGTACTGGCCGAGAGCGTCCTCGAGTACGACCTCGAGAGCACCTTCCACTCCCCGCGATCTCAGACTTTCCAGGTCGTTCACAGTGAGGCTGGTCGGGTAGATCTCCTTGAGCTTCACCAGTACTTCTTCGAAGTCGTAGTCCTCGGGATCCTGATCTCCCAGGGTCTCCCTCAATGTCGCCTCGATCACGTCGGCTATGTCCTCGAGTGTCTCCTCGTGGATGTCTTCTCCTTCGAGGACCTGGCGACGGCGCGCGTAGATCACCTCGCGCTGCTTGTTCATGACGTCGTCGTACTTGAGAACGTTCTTGCGGATGTCGAAGTTCTGGGCCTCGACTTGACGCTGGGCTCGCTCTATCACCCGCGTCACCATCTTCGCTTCGATGGGAACGTCGTCGGGTACTCGCAGGCGCTCCATTACCCACGCCACACGGTCCGAGGCGAACAGCCGCATGAGATCGTCTTCGAGACTGAGGTAGAAGCGGCTCTCACCCGGGTCTCCCTGACGTCCCGAACGACCCCGGAGCTGGTTGTCGATTCGCCGGGACTCGTGGCGCTCGGTGCCGATGACGTAAAGGCCGCCTGCCTCTATGACCTTCTCACGCTCCCTAGCACACTGCTCGCGGAAGGTCTCAAGGAGAGGTCGGAACTTTTCCTCGTCGAACTCCTCGTCGCCGTAGCGCTTCCTGTATTCCTCCCTGGCAAGGAACTCGGGGTTGCCTCCCAGCATGATGTCCACCCCTCGTCCGGCCATGTTGGTGGCGACCGTGACCGCGTGGAGCCGGCCCGCCTGCGCGATGATCGCCGCTTCCTTCTCGTGGTGCTTGGCGTTGAGGACGTGGTGGGGGATCCCTCGCTTGTCGAGATAGCGGCTGAGGCGCTCCGACTTCTCGATGGAGATCGTGCCCACCAACACAGGCTGACCTCGTTCGTACCTCTCGGCGATGTCGTCGACTATGGCCTGGAACTTCGCGTCCTCGGTCTTGTATACGACGTCGGGGTGGTCCTGGCGCCGAACCGGTTTGTGGGTGGGGATCTCGACGACCTCCAGACCGTAGGTGTGGGCGAACTCCGTGGCTTCGGTCACGGCAGTTCCCGTCATTCCAGCCAGCTTCTCATACAGCCTGAAGTAGTTCTGGAGGGTGATCGTCGCCAGAGTCTGGTTCTCTTCCTTGATCCGCACACCTTCCTTGGCCTCGATGGCCTGGTGAAGTCCTTCCGAGTAGCGCCGGCCGTGGAGGATCCTGCCGGTGAACTCGTCCACGATGAGGACCTCGCCGTCCCTTACCAGATAGTCGACGTCCCTCCGGTATAGCTCCTTGGCCTTGAGGGCGACGTTGAGGTGGTGGACAAGATCCGCATTTACGTGGTCATAGAGGTTTTCCACACCGAGCATCTCCTCGACAGCCGCCACTCCGGCTTCGGTTACGGCTACCTGATGCTTGGCCTCGTCGACCTCGTAATGGATATCGCGCTTCAGCCGTGATGCGATCCTGGCGAACTCCCGATACCACCTGGCAGAGTCGGCTAGCCGCCCGGAGATGATCAGCGGAGTCCTTGCCTCGTCGATGAGGATCGAGTCGACCTCGTCGACAATTGCGTAGTGGTGGCCCCTCTGGACAAGCTCGTCGGCGGACATTGCCATGTTGTCCCGCAAGTAGTCGAAGCCGAATTCGTTGTTCGTTCCGTAGGTCACGTCGGCTTCGTAGGACTTTCTGCGCTGCGCAGGGCCCATGGTCGGCAGTATCAGGCCCACGCTCAGGCCGAGGAAACGGTGCACGACGCCCATCCACTCGGAGTCTCGCCTGGCGAGGTAGTCGTTGACGGTCACCATGTGGACGCCCTTGCCCTCGAGAGCGTTGAGGTAGACGGGCAAGGTGGACACCAGGGTCTTGCCCTCGCCGGTCTTCATCTCGGCGATCCAGCCGAAGTGGAGAGCCGCGCCCCCCATGATCTGCACGTCGAAGTGGCGTTGACCCAGAGTCCTGCGAGCTGCTTCCCGCACGACCGCAAAAGCCTCGGGCATCAGGTCGTCGAGCGACTCGCCGTGCTCGAGCCTCTGCCTGAATTCTCCAGTCTTGGCACGCAGCTCGCTGTCGCTCAGCTTCTCGACAGTGGGCTCGAGAGCGTTGGTCGCGGCGACCACGCTCTGGAGGAGCTTCAGTTTCTTGCCTTCCCCCATGCGGAGGATCTTCGAGATAAAGGACATAGCACTTCCCTAACCGGCGAACGGTAAGAGTCTAATCCGTGACCCAAGGGACGCCGGCCACCTGGAAGGCTCCAGCTGGTGGCTGCTCGACCCCGTCAGTCGCCCGGTGGAGATATGGATGACCTCTGGGTCAGGGCGTAGGTGGCAGCCTCGATGCGAGAGTTCAGCTGCAACTTTTCCAGGATGTTGCGGACGTGATTCTTCACGGTGTTCTCGGAGATGTAAAGAGCTTCGGCGATCCTCTTGTTCGACATCCCCTTGGCGAGACATTCGAGCACCTCGTGCTCACGGCGGGTGAGCTTGGGCCGGCGCGCCTCCTGGCGACTGGAGAGCGCATTGAACTCCGCGATCAGCTTGGTCGCCATCTGGGGCGATATGAACGACTCTCCCTGGTAGACGGCCTCGATGGCGCTCTTCACCTCGCCCAAGTCCGCTCCCTTTAGCACGTACCCGACGGCTCCAGCCTTCAAGGCCTGGAAAAGATCTTCCTCTTCGTCGGAAACCGTGATCATCAGAATCCTGGTAGTGGGGACCTCGTCGCGGATTCGCGAGGCGGCCTCTATTCCTGACAGCTTCGGCATCCGCACGTCCATCAGGATTATGTCGGGCGCCAGTTCGGCAGCGAGTTCCACAGCGTGGGCACCATCGACGGCCTCGCCCACGATTACTATCTTGGGAAAGACCTCAGGCAGGGCGGAGAGTCCCCTCCGGAAGACCTCGTCGTCGTCGGCGACGACGACCCGGATCGGCTCTTCCGTCGCCTTGTCTTTCGGTGAGCGCGTGCTCACGCCTGCCACCCCTCCCGTGGCTACACCCTAGGCCTCCGCAGGCTCGATGAGGCCGAAATCTCCGTAACGCCGCCGGTAGACGACAGCCGGGAGGCCCGATTCCTTGTTGGTGAAGAAGTAGAAGTTGTGCCCCAGCAGCTCCAGCTCTTCGGCAGCTTCCTCGGGCAGAAGGGGCTTCAACTCGAACCGCTTGAGCCGGGAAATCCTGATTCCGTTGTCGGCTTCGGAAAGGGAATCGGTATCGGGAGGCGCCTCGGAGGCCCGTTGGTGACCGCCCTTGGACGCCCGATTCCGAGCCAGCATACGGCCTTTCATCCTCCTCACCTGGGACTCGAGTTTCTCGGCGGCCCTGTCCAGGGCCGCATACGGGTCAGGGGCTTGCACCTCGGCCCTGACCATCCTGCCATGGCCTGTCTTTGCCGTGACTTCTACCACATAGGAGGCCGAGACCGACGCTCTGTCGATTTCCGTGAACACCACTGCGCAGGTCTTTAGGTCATCGAAGATCCGGCCTATCCGGGTGAGCCTGGTGGTAGCGTAATCCTGTAGTCGTTGAGGAACCTGGATGTTCTTTCCACTGACCCGTACGTCCATTTCACCTCCCGCTTGGACGTCTTTTCCGCCCGTGCTCTCGCGTGTACCGGCAACCCAGCAGGGCTCTCGAATCAGCTTAGCCGACGAGTCTCCGACTCTTCCCCCCTCGACGATGCTCGACGCCACGGTGAGGGCGTCCACTTCGTAGCGGCCCTCCAGGATCGACTCCCTCAGAGCCTCGATTCGCAGGCGACGCAAGCTGTCTGCGTTTTCCCGCATGACCTTGACGGCAGCGAGAATCCCGCGAAAAGAGACAGGTGTCGGTGACGACCGCCGCCTTCTTGTCTGCACGTCTTGCGAAGTGCTCCTTATCTCTTCGGTCACTCCAATGACCTCGGAACGGGCCCACACGCACTTGGGCGTGCTCCTCGCTCCGTCGAGCCGCCCCGATACCGCTCGATTCGCATTTGCGCCCCAGGCCAGCCCGCCCGCCAACCCGAGACAGCAGACGACCTGCCCAGCCGTCCGTACCGATCACACACCTCGACTCAAGATTTCGGGTGCAGACCGATTGGCCTGAAGTTTGGCTTCTGGCCCCTCCCCTGCTCGAGCGATGCCATGTGCCCGGACTGCGCCCTGCGAGCGACCGCAGCAGCGTGGACTTCGCGGGCTCCGGCTTCGAGCAACACCGAGGCGGCAAAGTAAAAGGACGCACCCGTCGTGGTGATGTCGTCGACGAGGAGCACAGGAGTGGGCGGCGACGAGGAGGCGGCCTCGAACATCGATCCCGCGACCTCGAGACGCCCTGCACGCCCGAGCCCTTTCAGTTCGCGCCGGTCGGACCTTCGGACAAGCCTTGCTGTGGGAACCCCCAGCGCTTGCCCCACCGCCCAGGCCAAGAACTCGCCGTGGTCGAAACCCTTGCGGTCTACGGAGGCCGACGGTACCCAGCACACCACGGCCGGTCGCCTGGCCATACCCGGCAACGCTCGCACGAGATGCTCTGCGCAAAAGGCAAGGGCCCGATAGGACCCGTACCACTTGAGCGCCCGGATCACCTCCGTGGCCGGAGAGCGGTACTCGAGCGGCGCTGTGAACGTCGAGTATGGTAGCCATGAATGCATGCAGCACCGGCCGGACCCGGTGGACGGATCCCGCAGATGAGCGCCGCAGCGGGGGCATCCAACCACGAATCGCAGCCGTGACTCGCAACCGGGGCAGAGGATTCGGCTCCCGGTGCGGTTCCCGCAGCTGATGCAGGAGAACCGAGATAGCACCCCCTCCAGGGCGCAAAGTGCCCTCGTCAGCACCTTCCCCCCTCGTCGCCTCGAAAAGTCTCCCTCCAGGCTACGACCTAGCCATGACAGCCCGCGGGGCTCGCAGATCCCCGTACGGTATGGGCTCCCTTTCGTTTGCGAGGAACGTGGCTACCGAGATCCTCGCCCTTGCGAACTCGTTTAGCTCTGGCGCGTCTGGCTCATGCCAGCGCCTGGCAAATGGACTCTTCGTAAGGAGGTCTCAGGACACCCCTCTCGCATACCAGTGCCGTGATCAGCTCGGCCGGAGTAACGTCGAAGGCCGGGTAGAAGGTGGGCGGAGGGGTCAATCGCGAACCCTTCCATGAATTTCCCAGAATCTCGGCCCCCTCTCGGACCTCCACCGGAATCTGCGATCCGTCCACAATAGAGAGGTCAAAGGTGGATGACGGCGCTGCCACGTAAAACGGGATGTCGTGCCTTTTCGCCAGGACGGCAAGCTGGTATGTGCCTATCTTGTTGGCGGTGTCACCGTTGAGGGCAATTCTGTCGGCCCCGACTACGACCGCATCTACCTCGCCTGCCGACATCAGGAAACCGCACGTCGCGTCGGTGACCACGGTGTGGGGGATTCCTTGTAAGGCGAGTTCGAAGGCGGTGAGTCTGGATCCCTGCAGGTAAGGGCGGGTTTCGGGGACCCAGACGTGCAGATTCCCCGCAAGTCTGGATCGGTACTCGATGACACCAAGCGCTGTGCCCGTCGACACGCCGGTTGCCAGGACACCGGTGTTGCAGTAGGTCATGACCTTGCTGGCTCCCCGCAGGAGCTCGGATCCCAGCTTGGCCACTGACCGGCAGGCCTCGTCCAGTTCTTCACGGATCGCAGTGGCTTCTGCAAGGGCAGCCTCCTCGAAATCCTCTCCCGCCGAGGCCTCGATCCTGGCCAGGACCCGGTCGACAGCGGCTCCGAGGTCGGCAGCCGTGGGGCGCGCCAAGGCAATGGACGAGGCGTACCGTGTGAGGCGTCCCGAAGCGTTCCTCGAGGAGCTTCTGGCTACCTTTCGGGCCGCAACGACCATTCCGTAGGCTCCGCAAAGGCCGATTGCAGGGGCACCCCTTACGGCCATTTTGGAGATAGCCCGGGCCACCTGGGCGGGCGTACGACACTCCACGTACTCGACTTTCCCGGGAAGGCGGCGCTGGTCAAGGATCTTCAGACCGGTCTCGGTAAGAACCAGGGGTTGCAGTGCTCGAGGAGTACTTCTCACATCAGCGCCCTCCCGTCACGGCCTCCAGAGCGCCTACCACCTCGCCCACGGCACGTCGTCCACCTTTCGGCGAGAACGCGACCGAGGCACCGAAGACAAAGCAGACGTCCCGGGTATTCAGCTCCTCGCAAGCGACGACAGCTTCCTTCGGCCCAAAGCCGCCTCCAAGCAGCGGGAGGCAGGGCCGCAGCGCGGGCCCACCAGTCGGCCCCGTCTTCGTCGCCGCCAGGACGGCTCGTGCGACGTCGATCTCTGCATCGAACAGCTTCCCCTTGTAGCTCCCGCAGTGCACGAGGTCACCACCACAGAGCCGAGTCAGTTTCACCTGCACTGCCTGTGACATTCCGAAGCGGCCCGACCGAATGGAAGCCCCGACTCCGGCTCGGTGACAGAGCACCGGCCTGCCCGCTCGCGCCGCAACCAGCCGCAATACGTCGAGGCCCACCGCATATTCACATATCATCGGCCAGACATTGTCGTAAGAGCGACACAGGTCGAGCCGCCGGTAGAGCTCGTCGAGAGGTCCGGTGATGTTGAGGGCGTAGAACGCAGGGCGTCCTCTCCGCTCCGACGCCCGACGCAGAGCTGCCGCCACTGCACGGCACCTTTCGGCCAGCGAGTCGTAGCGGGCGGAAGCCAGCTCGTCGTCCTTGACTATGTCGGCGCCACCCTCGGCGTACTGGACGGCGAGGTCGGCAGCATCTTCTGGGGTGAGGCCGACAGAGGGCTTCAGTATTGCGGCTACGAGCGGACGCTCCGGTACGCACGTGATCGACCTGATTCCTGCGATTCCAAAGCGAGGACCGCCACAGGTCGGCGTGAAGGCGGGGCCGAACTCGACGTCCACCAGCAGCAGCGAGTCGAATGCACTGAGCTCCAAGCCCTCTCCCTGGAGGAGGGCGAGCATGCTCGGAACGGACGAGACCAGTCCGGCCCCGTAGGTGAGTACAAAGTCGGTATCCGATACTTCGGAGACGTCGACCGACCAGCCTTCCTTACGGGATCGGACGGTGGACGGCGCGTGTCCGGTGGACTGTTCCTCCGCTAGCAGGCGGGCCGCCTTCTCCGGGGCAAGTCGGGACTCGAAACGGTATCTGGCCTTGAGTGCCCAGGTCTCCTCCACCGCGACCCCGGATGTCTCCGCCGGTCTTGTCAGCCAGAATGGTCAGGTTCCGATCGTCCAGGCCTGGAGGTATTGCTTCTGGGCAGGAGTGAGCTCGTCGATCTCGACCCCCATCGATTCGAGCTTCAGACGGGCGACCTCGCGGTCGATCTCCCTCGGCACGTGGTAGACCCGGTGCTCGAGTTGGGCGTGATTTTTCGCTATCCACTCGCTCACCAACGCCTGGTTGGCGAAGCTCATGTCCATGACCGCAGCCGGGTGTCCCTCTGCCGCCCCGAGATTTACCAGGCGTCCCTGGGCGAGCACGATGAGTCTCCGGCCGTCGGTGGTCACGTACTCGTCGACGAAATCCCGGGGTTGCCTTACCTCTACCGCAATCGTCCGGAGGGCTTCGAGGTCTATCTCGATATCGAAGTGGCCCGAGTTAGCCATGATCGCTCCGTCCTTCATGACCTCGAAGTGCTCTCGTCGTAATACGTCGCGGTCGCCGGTGGCGGAGACGAAAATGTCGCCGATTCGAGCAGCCTCCTTCATCGGCATTACCGAGTAGCCGTCCATCACAGCCTCGAGTGCCCTGAGGGGGTCGACTTCGGTGACCACCACCCTGGCGCCGAGCCCCGCGGCCCTCATCGCGATCCCTTTCCCGCAGTAGCCGTAGCCGGCCACCACAACCACTCTGCCAGCGATCAGTATGTTGGTGGCCCTCATGATCCCGTCCAGGGTCGACTGGCCTGTTCCATAGCGGTTGTCGAAGAGGTGCTTGGTGTCGGCGTCGTTCACGGCGACAATCGGGTACTTCAGGGCCCCTTCTCGTTCCATTGCCCGTAGTCGTATGACCCCGGTCGTGGTCTCCTCGGAGCCCCCGATCACCCTGGAGCACTGATCCGGGCGCTCCTTGTGCAAGGTAGATACCAGGTCGCACCCGTCGTCCATCGTCATGGTGGGATCCCCATCAAGACACGCTCCAAGGTGGGCATAGTAGGTCTCGTTGTCCTCGCCCTTTCGGGCAAAGACCGGGATGCCCTCGTCTACGACCAGGCTGGCAGCGACGTCGTCCTGAGTGGAAAGCGGGTTGGAGGCACAGAGATATACCTGCGCTCCGCCGTCCCTCAGGGTCCGGACGAGGTTCGCTGTCTCGGTTGTAACGTGCAGACACGCCGCTATCCTCTGGCCCTCCAGGGGCCTCTCCTTGGCGAACCTTGCCCTGATGGCAGCGAGAACCGGCATCTGCCGGTCTGCCCAGGCGATGCGCCTGGCACCCTCGGACGCAAGTGACTCGTCTGCTATGTCGTATTGGAAGTCCATCTGTCCTCCGCTCTCCCGGGAACTGACTGACTTGCAGTTTTCCGAGCGCCTCGGCGGCGGCCGGCTCGCTACCCGTGGCGCCTGCTAGCCGAACCCCTCTTCCTCCCGCTCAGAGTCGCTTTTTTAGCTCCTCGATGGCAATGACCGGACCCGGGTCGACCCCCTCCGCTGCTGCCATGTACAAGCTGGCGTAGTCACACACGTATATCAGGTCGAGGAGCTGACCCAGCGGGTGATCCCCCCTCGCGTGGACCTCGCTGACCCCTGCGACGCATTCCCTCATGATCTCCCGGGTGAGTTCGAACCGCTTGCGGATCTGGGGGTGCTCGAAGTCGTTCCTGAGCTCTACAAGCTGAACCAGCTGTCGGGTGATATCTCCGTGTTGTCCCCAGCCGGCCAGTTCGTTGTGGTCGAGTTCCGGATAAGCATTCCAGAAGGCGGGCGCCTTGGCATTCTCGTTGATCTGACACTTGAAGCGCTGCGCCGCAACGGCTCCGATCCCGCCGCCGTAAATGAGAGGAATCTTTCTCGTAAGCTCCAGAGCCAGCTGCTTCGCGGGGTTCTCGTCTGTTGGCGTTTCCGGCAAGAGCGCCGGTCTTCGAGCCCGAAGTTGGGAGACCGCAGCTGCCAGCTCGTGCTCGAAGCCACCCCAGACCCCCATCCTCTCCAGCACCGAGAACACCGGAACCACCATCGAAGCAAGTGCCGCTCTGGGTTGCAGTCCGGTCGGCACGGGGATGTAAGGTAGCCCCCTCTCGTCGGCGAGTTCCCGCAACTGGCCTCCAGAGCTGATGACGACAACCCTGGAGGAGCCCTCGACCGCGTGCATCGTCGCTTCGAGAGTCTCTTCCGTATTTCCTGAATACGACACCGCGAAGACGAGGGATTGCTCACTCAGACACCCTGGGGAGCGGTAGTCCTTGACAACCACAATCGGCAGGCCACAGCGCTCGGCCATGAGGGCCTCGACCACGTTGCCCACGATGCCCGAGCCGCCCATGCCGATCACGAAGATGTTTTCGATTCCTTCCGGGTTTGGAGGGTCGACCCTTGAAGCTACCTCCGCCGCCTCCTCGAGTTGTTCGGGAAAGCGTGCTGCGACCTCGAACATGCCGAGGGAATCGATCTTCGTTATCTGGGAGGCGTCGTCAAGGTCGCCCACTAGGAATCCCCCTACAATCGACCTCAGGCCACTATCACTTCTGCTCGCCGCTGCCACCACCCTCCTCAGAGGGCCTTTCAGCCTCCTCGACGAGCATCACCGGTATGCCGTCCCTTACCGGATACCTCAGGCCACACTTGGTGCACACGATTACGGACTCCGCCTCCCGGTAATCGACTTCGCCCTTGCAGTCCGGACAGGCGAGTATCTCGATCAGTTCAGGGTCGACCGACATTGCCACCTCCGATCTCGCCGAATTCGAGCCTACCAGGGTTGGGCGACAAAAGGCCCCTCACGAGCTGCCCTGGTGGATATCCCTCGCTGGCAGCGGGCACCGCTCGGAGACTTTTCGCGAACCTGGGGCCTCCTCCCCCGGCAGACCTCAGCCCCTGATGACCTCCATCACCTTGGGGAGCTCCCGGTCGAGGACCTCCTGTGACTCGGCCTCCATGTTGAGCCGCAGAAGGGGCTCCGTGTTCGAAGGCCGCAGGTTGAACCAGAACTGTGGATACGAGACGGTGAGCCCGTCAGTCCAATCCTGCTCCCCGTCTGCATACGCACTGGAAACCGCCTCGAGAACGGCATCCGTATCCTCAACGCTGGTGTTGATCTCGCCAGAAGAGTAGTAACGCTCGAGGGGCTTCCGCAGCTCCGATAGAGGCTTGCCTTCGGTAGAGACCTGCTCCAGCACTACCAGTGCAGCGATTATCCCGGAGTCAGCCCTGAAGTTGTCCCGAAAGTAGTAGTGGCCTGAGTGTTCGCCTCCGAAGTATGCGCCGGTCTCGGCCATGACCTTCTTTATGAAGCTGTGTCCGACACGGGTTCTGATCGGCACGCCTCCGTTTTCCCGAATCACTTCAGGTACGGCTCTCGAACAGATCAGGTTGTAGATGATCTTTTCTCCGGGATGTTTCTTGAGAATCCCCCTCGCCACCAGAGCAGTGGTGAGGGAGCCCGAACATGGATTCGCCTTGTCGTCGACGATGAACACCCGGTCTGCGTCGCCGTCGAAAGCCAGTCCCACATCTGCGTTCTGCTTCAATACCTCGCCCCGCAAGTCGGCCAGGTTTTCTGGCTGGATGGGGTCGGGCGGGTGGTTTGGAAAAGAGCCGTCGAGCTCGAAGTACAGGGGAACTACCTTTATGGGGAGTGGCTCGAAAACCGCAGGGGCTACAAGGCCGGCCATCCCGTTGGCGGCGTCAACGACCACCTTGAGCTCTTCGAGGGCATCGCAGTCGATGAACGACCGGCAGTGCTCGGCGTAGTCGGCGAGCATGTCTCGTTCTTCGACCTTGCCAGGATCGACCGCGGGGCTGTAGGACTTCCTGTCCAGGTCCGCGCAGCGCTTTTTCAGGTCGGCCAGGCCGGTCTCCTCCGATATGGGAGCTGCCCTGGGCCCGCAGAACTTGACGCCGTTGTATTCGGGGGGATTGTGCGAGGCAGTGAAGACCGCACCCGGCAGATCGAGCTTTCCCGAGGCGAAATAGAGCATATCGGTGCTGGCGACACCGAGACGGACAACATCCGACCCCGCAGCGGTCGCCCCTTCGACGAAAGCCTCCTCCAGCGCGGGAGAAGAAAGCCTACAGTCCCTCGCCACGACCAGGGCACTCCCGTCCCACATCTCCGAAAACGCCACGCCTAGAGACCACGCCACGTCCTCGTCGATCTGGGAGGGATAGACGCCCCTGACGTCGTATGCTTTGAAGATTGCAGCATCGGGAAGCACGATAGAGGGAAACCTCCGAGAACACCGATGAGGATCGTCCAGCGCTGCGAGGCAGCGAGTGGACTTCGATCCGTTACGATCCGGAAAGGTCGGCTGGAATACTACCAGCACCCCCCAAGAGGCCCGTGGCCTTTAGCGAGGCGCTGTCAGAGGGAGGATTCGACCCGGCACTGGCCCGTGGCCTTTAGCGAGGCGCTGTCTTCGACCCTGGACTGGAGGGAGGAGTAGTAGTTGCCCTACCTGGAACCAGCAGGGGGTCACCCCGTCCTCTATTTCGAAGAAGTCGGCGTCGGGCCGACCGTGGTCCTCGTGCACGGCTGGGGGACGACGAGCCGAATCTGGGACCCGGTCGTGGCCGAGCTCTCGAAGCAGGCAAGGGTGGTCACTTTCGACCTGCGTGGGCACGGCCGCTCGGAGGTACTCAACATTCGCCATGACGTGGAGACCTTCGCCTCCGACATCCACCTTGTACTGAGCGAGCTCGACCTGCGGGAGGTGGTCCTTTGTGGCTGGGACCTGGGTGCCCAGGCCGCGCTGGTCTACGCAGCCCGGAGCGGTGGTGGGCTCAAGGGGCTCGTCCTCTCCTCTACCATGCCCTTCTACCTGGACATCTCCCCCAGGAAGACCAACTGGAACAAGGAATTCCTCACGGACCTCGCCGAGCTCGCGGCCCTGCCCAGGCCGGTCTTTTTGAAGCGGTACGTGAGCCGGTACTTCGCTGCACAGCCCGAAGAGGAGCTGCTCGACTGGCTGGTCGGCATGGGGCTGGAGACGCCGGCATGGGTTAGCGCGGACTGCTCGGCGAGCCAGTTCTCCATAGACCTCCGGCCCGCGCTCCCCTCGGTGAGCGTCCCTACCCTCATCGTCCACGGCCGCCGCGACCAGATCTGTACCTTCGAGGCTGCCGAGTACATGCAAGAGGCAATGCGAAACGCCAGATTAGCGGCCTTCGACGACTCGGGCCACCTTCCCCACATCGAAGAGCGGCGCCGCTTCATCGAAGAGGTCGTCGACTTCGTCGGACCACCTTCGGCCACGGCGCCCATCTACTCACACCCCGGAGGGTAGGGATCCCGACCTCCAGAGTTGCCTGCACCGGGACCGAGTCTCGGTCGGGAGCTGCGCTACCTTTCGCGATAGCGCCTACCCTGTTGACTCACGGCACTCCGGAGTCCTTGTCGCCCACCTGAAGCGACTCGTCACGGTCCGCCTCTCCCGTATAAGCCAGGGGCCGAGCTTGGCTGGACCGGCACCGGCCGGGGTTCGGCCTGACCTCCGGGGCTCTATCCAAATGGGATAGCACCGTCCTATCCATGTCGCCGCCGAGCCACCACTGCCCCCATTCTTTGGGGGCGGAGGTGGCAGATGCGCAAGAGCCGGGGTCTCAGGTCAGGAACCGGAGAGAGCCGCCAGCCAGGAATCGATGCCAAGCTCTTCAAGCGCTGGCGGGAAGAGGCCGGGCTCTCGCTGAGGGAGTTCTGCCGGCGCTACAAGCAGAAAACCGGCATAGGACTGGCAGACTCGAACCTCTCTGCAATGGAGCAGGGACGCCGCAGGATTCCCGACGACCTCATCAGGTACGGTGCCGAGATCCTTGGCCGCGACCCCCTGGACTTCCCCGAATACCGCCTGCGTCAGATTCCCCCCGAGGTACTGACAGATCCTTTCGCCGACAGAATTCTGCGGATGCTGGTGCGAATGCGCGACCTTGACGAGTTCCAGAGAGCGGAACTGAGGGGCTCGGCAAGACTCCTCGAACTCATGGAGAAAGAGGCGCCCCAGTACCGTCCCAGCAGCGCCGAGAGTCCCAAAAAGCGGGCGTAAAGCCAGATAAGGGCCGGTTCGCTACCTCAGGTAACCCTCGGCAAAGTACCACTCGGTCGAAAGTCGTGTGGCCCCCATCGACGCGCTCCCACCTCGGGACTTCCACCCCGCAGGGCTCGAGTACTGGAAATAGCTTGCCCTCTCGGCCACAAAGGGGCGTCCGTCTCTCGACTCCAGAACCGTCGCAGCCGAGACGGGCCCCACGATGGAACCGAGGTTCAGCGTGGTACGAGACCTGGGGGGCAACGAGAGGTCTCTCGGGACCGGTGAGCCACCCTGGACCATGAAGGTAGCTCGGACTCCCACGGTCTCGGTCAGCGGATTTGACAGCAGAATCCAGGTGTCGAACCCGGGCCCCGAGTAGCCCTCGGTCAGGTACCACGTCGTCTGGGGCTCGGGGACCGGTTGGGCCGTCGAACCGTCTGGTATCCCGTGATAGCCGAAGTACTCGGCTCTCTCGGCAGCAATAGGCAGGTCGGACTCGACCGAGATGGAGTGGCTGTGCCCGCTGACTCCGGGAACGCTGGACGCCAGCAGCGTCGCTCTCGACCGAGGAGCCACCTCGACGGTCGCCTGCCTGGGAGTCGAGCCCTCGATGTAGAAGGTGACCCTGGCGGTGGCTCGAGAGTCGTTCGGGTTTTGCAACAGGACCCATGTGTCGAAACCGGGCCCTGAATACCCTTCAGCGAAGTGCCACCGCCTAGAAGTCCCGGTGGTGGCCGGCGAGCTTGCTCCCCCGTCGCTTGCTGCGCCGGTCACTGGTGACCTGTAGTCGAAGTAAGTAGCCCGCTCGACCACGACAGGCGAGTCCGCTTCGACCTTCGTCGAAAATGCAGCGTTCGCAAAGCCAGGAACCGAGGAGGCCGCCAGCGTGTAGCGCCAGTTGGGACCGATCGACGCTTCCACGGTCTGAACGTATCCGTCGTCTCGCATCAGCGTAAGCCGCACGGCCGTGGACACCGGTTCCGGGTTGAAGACAAGTATGTAGGTGTCGAACTTGTCGGTCTCGTACCCCTCGGCCAGGTACCACGACTCACGCGCTTCGGTAAGGCCTTCGGCGGAATGCCCACCAAGCCAGCCCCGGTACCCGAAGTACATGGCTCGCTCGGCCGCAATCGGTCGGTCGGCCGTGACCTTGACAGAGATCTCCCCCGGGGGCACCAGGTCGTTCAACCGGATGCTCGAGCGCGACCTGGGAGGAAGGTCATAAGCGAAGTCGGCCGGTGGGAGCCCTGCGCGCTGCACACTGAGAGTCGCTCTGACCGACGAACTGTCCGGGTTAAGCAGAAGTATCCACTCGTCGAAGCCAGGCTCGGGATTCGTATAGACCTTGGTCGACCGCAAGCCCAACTTCGACCGGAACGTCGTCCCTCTGACCCACTCGGAGACGGGTACGCCCCCCTTCACGCCGTGGATCACGGCCCAGGCAAGACCACCCCCTTGAGTCCTCCTGCTCAGGTCGATGCCACTTACGGACTCTAGGCCGAATGCGGACGCGAGCTGGCTTGCCGAAAATGAGGCGTTCCAGCTCCTCGAGGGGTTTTCGGGGATCTGACTCCACGGGTCAGGAACAGCTCTCAGGTACGGCAGGGGGGATCCGGACCAGACGTCTTCGTTGGCTTCGGTATGTCCCCCTGAGCTGGAGTGGTACGCCGCGAGGATGGGGCTCCCGCCGTAGGTCAGGACCTGGGACGCGGTTGCGTCCACCGCGGCGCGCCAGGCATCGCCGTACGGCCCCGCTTCCTTGCTCCAGCCGACATAGACCTGATCGTAGGTCGAAGCGAAGACCGTGCACTCGCACCCCGGCCTACGGTCCCCCGACGTGTTGTGCTTGTAGAGAGCGTAAGTGCGTGCTGCCACAGCCTGGGCCCTGAGTGCGTGAGAGGGCCAGGAAGAGGGCATCTCTCCCAGCCCGTAGAGGTACTTCTCGTAGTCAAGTACCACTACCACGTGGAAGGTACTATCCGACGCTTTGACCAGCTCGATGACGCCCCGTCCGTAGGTCAGGCCGTTCTGAGCGACGGCAATCTGGGCCCCCGATTCCTCGAATCCAGAAATCTGGGCCGTGGACGAGGAGACGTCGGCCGTCCCTCCTTCCGGACTTCGCACCCTGAAGCCCCCCGAAATGGCGGCGACGTTCCACGTGCCAGTCGAGGCGGTCCAGACTGTGCTGCCGACCCTGATCTGGTACGACGGCCCGGAGCCCGTAAAATCCAGCGAGCTCTGATTTTGTAGGATCCCCACCCTTATCGGATTCGGGAGCGCAGCCGACGCCAGGGTCGCGCCCTGGTAGTAGTGGGAGAGGATGTCGAGGTAAGTTCGCCCCTGCTTGGCCTGGCCCAGTGCGCCGTACTGACTCATGCCCAGGCCGTGACCGAAGCCGGAACCGGTCAGGTTGAAGACCTGTTCCGCCTCTGCCCTGAGAGGGCGCAATGCGGGTACCCCCAAGCCCGCCACCAGAATAATTGCCAGGAGAGCCCTGGCGTACCTGCCTCCCAATAGCTCACCTCCTGATCCCGCATCGATCCCCGATCTCGCCGAGCAAGAGGATCGCCTACGGCAATCGAATCGCTGTCCCCCGATCTCCTCGGCCCCCGAAGAGCTGGCCCTTGGTCACAGCTCTCGCGGAACTCGGGGCGAGCAGGGTCCTTGTGAAGAGGGAACCTCGTTCCACAGCTCGCGAGCATAGAGTGGACTCTCCCTCGCGCAGCCTTCAAGTGGGGAGCGAGCGACCTCTTCCACTTTAAGCGGAGAAGAAAAAGCCTCGAGCCAATTCGAGGCAAGAAAAGGGAGCCAGCAGATCTCGCGACCTTCCGGTCGGTCAGGACTGCTGAGGGAAATTAGGGACTCTCTCGAGAGGTCCTCAGGCGGTCCTCCTGACCGAGGCCAGGTCGAGGACCTTCTCCAGGGGAAGCTCTTCGACTCCGCTCCCCGACTTCCGCTCCCACCAGCGATGCTCGCACCAGAAGCAAGAGCGGAACACCACGTCGTCGTCGGAGTGCAGCCTCATGCTGATCTCCATGAACTTGTCCGAGCCGCACTTGGGACAGCGCATCTCGACCTCCCTTACCCGTCTCGCTCGCCATCCTCGAGCACCGAGCAGTCGCACGGCGAAGGGGGAGCGTGTGGTCACATTCTTTATCGTTGCAACGGCGCTCGTGCCTACAGCGAAACGACGGGTCATTTTCAAAATAGGTCGGAGTAACTAGTCCGTCTTATGGGTCTGTGTCCGTCCCCGGCGGACAGACGCTCACCGGGGACTCAACTGTAGGTAAAGAGCGCCAAGGGCCGTCAGGTTGTAGCCGACATGCGCCCCCAGAGCGTACGAAATCGTTCCGCTCCTGAGCGTCAGCCACGCCAGGACCAGGCCAAAACCAGCGAAGGCGAAGAAACCCCAGAAATTGAGGTGGGCAGCAGCGAATGCCAGGGAAGAAAGGAGTGCCGCCACAGCGGACCCCCAGCGCTTCTTGGGCACCTCGAAGCCGTAAAGTAACAGCCCCCTGAAGAGAAGCTCTTCAGCCAAAGGGGCGACGATCACCACCGGCACGAACAGCCCGGCCCTAACCGCCGGCGGCATCTCGGCAAAACCCCGCTCTATTGGGCCCATCACTTCCTCGGGAGAGAAGTCGGGCACCAGCATTTCAACCAAGAGGAATGCGACCACGGTAGCCAGCTGAAGGGCGAAACCCAGCGGAATGCCGACTGCAATGCCCCTGAGCCATGGACCCTTGACCCTGAAGCGATTCAGAGCGCCCAGGCGGGCACCGTAGACCAGAACGAGCCCTCCTTCGAAGACGCCCATGAGGGTGACTGAGAAGAGGACCCTCGACCAGTGTTGTGCAGGGTCCGGCAATCCCGCCAATGGCAGCAGGAGCGGAATGACGCTGGAAGCTGCCACCGAGACGGCAAAGATCGCGAGTGCCGCCGCCAGGGCCGCTGCCCTGGAGGGTCCTTCGGTCAGGCCGTTGCCTGACGAGGCCCGCGATATTCCCACTCGTCCACGCCGCCCTCGTCCTGAGTGGGCTCTCCAAAGAGCGGTTGAGCCACCCGTCTCCTGTCGAGGTACGTCCAGCCGCGAGGTACGCTGAATCGCTCGGCGTGAGTCACGCAGAGGTCGTAGGCTCCTTGACCCGGCTCCCCCCACAGGTCGCACAACCAGGCCTCTGCCCTCGAGTAATCGAAGACCAGGGTGTAAGCGGACCGCGCATCGCACTCCGCCCTGGAACAAGTACGGTCCCGGCTGCGTCCCACCTCGTTCCGGTGTCTTGAAGAATCGCCCGACATCGTCACTCCCCTCCGACCCCGCTCGACCGGGCACATACCCGGGCGAACGGGTTCCCTTCGGGAGCCCCGGAGTCCTCCTCGAGTACCCCGCGCTCGAGAGGTCCTCGTCTCCGTGGCCTTGCCACCCGATGCAATCTACGATGACGGCCGACGCGAAGCAAGGACCCCTTCCAGGTATGCGCCTGGTTCGGACCCGGTATCCGAGCGCCAGCAGTCAGGAAGTGGCGGGAAGGTGAACGAGGACTAGCGGCTCAGCGCCTGATGAAGACCGGCGTCCCTACGGGAACCTTCGGGAAGAGTGCCTCGATCTCGTCCATCTTCATGCGGATGCAGCCGTGCGAGGCAGGAGAACCCAGGGCCCTTACGTTCTGCGTGCCGTGAATCAGAATGCCCGGAACATTCAGTTGCAGGGCGCGTGTGCCCAGGGGGTTGTCAGGGCCCGGTGGAATGTAGGCGGGCATGTCTTTACCCCAGCCGTCGGGCGCGGGGTTCGTCCAGGAAGGGTTGACTAGCTTCTGGATCACCTTGAACGTGCCGATCGGGGTCGGATATTGGGGGGTTCCGGTGCTCACCTTGTAGACCCCGCTTAGCGTGGCATTCTCGTAGAAATAAAGCCTCTGCTCCCTCACTCTCACGAGTATGGCCGTGGTGACGCCGGCCCCTTCTCTGACCGGTATCTCTCTCGTCGGCAACCGTACGATCCCTGGATCCCTCCCGTCGATCGCCGACTCTGCTGCGGCGAGGACGAGGTCCGCGGCCCTGGCCGCCTCGAGTTCTACCCCGGGCGCAGGAGGCCTGAACACGATCTCGTCGCTTGTCTCCTCTATCGCTGCCTCGGTCGGCTCGCGGTTTACCTCGCCTGCGATCGAGGCCACGACCCGCTTCTCCACTGCCTCTCTAGAGGGACTGATCTGGAGGGGAATGTCGATCTCAGCGCCCCCTCCGCCGAACCAGCGCCTCAACCGTCCTGCCATGCCTTGCGCCCGCGAGGCTTCGAACGCCGCGTCCACCGCCTCCTTTACTCCCGCATCCAGCGCAAGCTCCGACAGGGCGACATAGAAGGTCTTGTCGGCTGCTGTCAGGTAGAGCTTCCGGCCGGCGACTGCTGCCACCTTGGCCCAGAGTGCGGCCTCTGCCTCCTCCCTGGTCAGCCCGCCGACCGCGACCCCAGAAATCGAGATGTCGGGAGCGATGGTCTCCGTTCTTGCTCGGTCGTAGGCGAATGCGGAGGCAGAAGCAACGACGGCGAGGGTAACGGCCGCGGCCAGCACGGCAGCCGCCGACTCGACCGCCTTTCGGACCAGGCGTCGCTCCTGTCTTGCGGACGTACCGCCGGGTTCGGGTGACTCGTCTCTTGAGGAGAGTGCAGGCTCTCCTCCGACAGGCCCCCCGCCCGGCTCCTCGAGGGACTCGGTCGCTGGTCCGATCACGCCCGTCAGTTCCTCACCGAATGCAGACGGTATGTCGTCGTCGGATCCGCCTCCCGGGGAAAGGGGGCCATCGATGACGGCTCTCGAACCCCTGGCTTTTGTAGCCTCCAGTCGATCTTCCAGATTTTCGCTCATGACTGATAAAGCATAGAGCGGCTACGGGTCACAACGGCGACGAATGAGAAAAGGGGTACTGCAAGCGGCGGCTAAGATTATGAAGCCGCAAGCCGAAGTAGTGGCCGACTCCGAGACTTGCAGAGCTCGCCACTCCCGACAAGGATTCCAAGAGCTGCCTATGGATCACGAATCTTCAAGACGGAACTCCCAGCCCCCCGCTCCCTCCCCTGGAGAGTCTCCGGGTTTTCCCCGCTGGATCATCGCCCTGGCGGTTGTGGGGTTCGCGGCAGCCATCCTGGCACCCTACTTCCTTTCCCAGCCCACTCCCGGGATGGCTTACTCGGACTTCAAGAGCAAGATCACCCAGGGTCAGGTCGAGGAGGTGACCATCAAGTCCGACGGACAGATCACAGGCAGACTCAAGTCGGGCGAGGAGTTCTCGACCGCCGCTCCCATCGCTGTGGAGGACCCCCAGCTCATGTCGGACCTGTCCCAGCACGGCGTTCGGGTGAAAGTGCAGGCACCTGCCAACAGCACGCTGGCGAACATCCTCAGTTGGGTGCTACTTGCTGCCCTGCTGATCGGTTTCTGGGTCTGGTTGAGCCGGCGAGCTCAGGGGCAGATGGCCGGGATCATGAACATCGGTCGCTCCCGTGCGAAGGTGTACTCCACGGAGAAGCCGAGCACTTCCTTCGAGGACGTGGCGGGCTACAAGGGCGTCAAGGAAGAGGTAGCGGAGGTTATCGAGTTCCTGAAGAACCCCCGGCGATTCAAGGAGTTGGGGGCCCGCATTCCCAAGGGTATCCTGCTGGTAGGCCCCCCTGGCACCGGCAAGACCCTGATAGCCAGGGCGGTCGCAGGCGAAGCGGGGGTGCCGTTCATCTCGATTACCGGCTCCGACTTCATGGAGATGTTCGTCGGCGTGGGGGCCGCTAGAGTCCGCGACCTCTTCCAGACGGCCCGCAAGAACGCTCCGGCGATCATTTTCATCGACGAGATCGATTCGATCGGCCGTAAGAGGGGAACCGGCCTGGGGGGCGGTCACGACGAACGTGAGCAGACCCTCAACCAGATGCTCGCCGAGATGGACGGGTTCGAGACGACCGAGGGCGTGGTAGTGATGGCCGCGACCAACCGCCCAGACATCCTCGACCCCGCCCTCCTTCGGCCCGGGAGGTTCGATCGTCAGGTCGTGATCCCACTACCAACCCAGGAAGAGCGCCTCGCCATTTTGAAAGTCCACACCAAGGGGAAGAGGCTGGCGCCCGACGTCGATCTCGAGGTTCTGGCACGAGGCACCCCAGGGTTTTCGGGAGCGGACCTGGCCAACCTGACCAACGAGGCCGCCCTGTTCGCCGTACGGAGAGGCCGCCGCGAGATCACATCGGAAGACTTCGAGGACGCCCGCGACCGGGTGATCATGGGCAGGAAGCGGGAGTCGATGGCCATCTCCGAGCAAGAAAAAGACATCATCTCGGTCCATGAAGCAGGCCACGCCCTCCTTGCTCACCTGCTACCCCACGCCGACCCACTGCACAAGGTGACGATCTTGCCTATGGGAATGGCACTTGGAGCGACCCACCAGCTCCCGATGGAAGAGAAGCACATCTACCAGCGCGAGTACATCCTCGACCGCCTTGCGGTAAGCCTGGGCGGAAGAGCAGCCGAGCTGCTCGTCTTCGGGACGGTATCCACGGGGGCATCCAACGACCTCGTTTCCGCCACCGAACTGGCACGCAAGATGGTGCGAGAGTGGGGAATGTCAGAGCGCCTGGGCCCAATGGCCTGGGGAGAGCAAGGCATGGTTTTCCTGGGAGAAGACCTTGTCAAGGCCCACGAGTACAGCGACGAGACCGCGCGGGTCATCGACGAAGAGGTTCAACGCATCCTTGAAGAGCAAGACGCCCGAGCCCGGGAGATCATCTCGAAGAACCGCGGGGCCCTCGAGGCCCTTGCAGAGGCCCTGAGGACTCAGGAGACCATATCGGGTTCCGAAGCCGGAAGGATCATCGACGAGGCGGTGGCTGCTGCCAAGAGCGCTGTGGAAGCCAGGTCAGTACGTCAGAGGCCCGCCGATGGAGAACCTCCCGCTGGAGTCAGGTCCGCCGAGCACCCTACCGGCACCCTCGAGGCAGAAGGCGCTCCTACCCCCGAGGAGCAACCAGCAATCCACCCGACTTCGGAGCCAGGCCTGCAGGCGGGCACGGCTCCCCCAGGCTGAAGAGAGACGCCATCGGCAGTGCCCGCCAGCGAGCAAGTGCCTGCCCCCGAACTGCCCACATCCAGAGCCCGCCGCTGGCTAAACGTTGCCGGCCTTTCGCTCAGGAGCGGCATCAGAGGGGCCCTTACTCGCATCCGGCTCAGGCTCGCGCCGGAAGAGCGCAAGGCGGAGATCGTGACGCAAGCACAGTTGCGTACCACCGAGGACGTCGCGCGAGAGCTGGGGAACATGAAGGGTGCCATCATGAAGCTCGGCCAGATGGCCTCTTTCGTCGCCGTCAACCTCTCCGACGATGTGCGCGCCCCCCTTGCCACTCTCCAGCAGGCTGCCCCTCCGATGTCCTGGGAGCTGGTCGAGGCCCAGATCGAGTCGGAGCTTGGCAAGCCCCCTTTCAAGGTCTTCGAGCGCATAGAGAAGACTCCGGCCGCAGCCGCATCCATCGGACAGGTACACCGCGCCCGGCTGGAAGACGGGCGTCTGGTGGCCGTCAAGGTCCAGTACCCCGGGGTAGACGCTGCGATCGAGGCGGACCTCCAGAACGCCTGGGTACTGAAGGCCCTTATCGGCCGGGCCTTCCCTGGAGTCGACCCCGACGCGATCTTCGAGGAATTCAAGGAGCGTCTATCAGAAGAGCTGGACTACAGGAAAGAGGCCGCCAACCACAAGTTGCTCCAAGAGGCGTGGAAGGACGACGAGGCGGTGGTAATTCCCTCGGTGATCGAAGAGTTGACCACGAAGCGGGTCCTGGTGACCGAGTGGTACCAGGGCCGGAAGTTCGACGAGATAGTGAGGGCCGACCAAGCAGAGCGAGACCGAATCGGTGCGGAAATCTACCGCTTCGCGCAGACCTGCGTGGGGTCTCTCCACTACTTCAGCGGTGACCCTCACCCGGGCAACTACATATTTCTCGAAGACGGACGAATCGTATTTCTCGACTTCGGTTGCATGAAGAGGTTGGATCCCAAAACGCTGCTCGCCCAGTGGAGAATCGTCCAGGCGGCAAGACGCGGCGACCGCTCCGATATCGCCCGTGCCATGGTCCAGGCTGGCTACGTCTCGTCCTCAGAGGCCGACTTCGAGTCGGAAGCCCTGGCCCGCTTCATCAAGGCACTGGTGGCGCCGGTAAGGAAGGACAGACCATACCGGTTTACCGCCGAGTCAAGAAGAGAACTTGCCCGCCTCTTCGTAGGGAAGGACTCCGATGGGTCCGACCTGAAGGACGCGTGGACCTTGCCCAGAGAACTCGTTTACTTCAACCGCCTGAATCTGGGGCTAGCAGGAGTGCTGACCGCCCTCAGGTCCGAGAACAACTGGTACCGAATCTTCGACCAGGCGTGGGAGCCGGTAGCCAGGCTAGAGGCCCAGGAAAGTTCCTGAGCTAGAAGTCTTTCCGGCGTTCAAGGCCGCAGCGACCTCCGGCGCAGAGAGAGGTCCCACCCACACGGACGCGACGCGGTTACCCGATACGAGCACAGTAGTGGGGACGTCCTCCACGCCCGCCGATTCGAAAGCTTCCCTGTCCGACTCATAGCGAATCTCCAGGACTGCCGCTCCATGAGCGGCGCCAACGGAGCCCAGCAGTTCCCTTGCCGCAGCGCAGGCCCTACAGCCCTCGTGAGAGAAGAGGACCAGAATGTCGCCCGGAATTCCCCCCCGGACCGCCTGCCCCCCCGCTGCCGCACCGCGTTCCTCGGTCAGTCGGAGCACGACTTCTTCACGTAGCGACGCCGAGAACTCCGCAAGCCCGCCGTCTCCACGATTCTTTCTGCGGCCCAGCCAGTAAACCAGTACGGCGGCAGCACAGAAAGCGACAGCGAACACCACGGTGGAAGAGGTTGCACCGCCGATTCCTGCCCTGGCCAGATCCTCTAGGCCCGGTCGAGCGGCCGGAACCGGATGGAGTTCGAAGAGGTCGAACCCGGCCTGCTCCTGGTCACCACCGAGAAAGAGGGCTGCTTCTGCTACCACAGGGACGTCCGAATCGAGAACGATAGAGCGTACCCCTTGGGGGAGCTGGAGCGAAGCTACCTCGATCGTTACCGTCCTGTCCCTGGCAATCTCTATTTCACCCAGTCCGGCGGGGCTAGCTGCAGTCCCGGACCCGAATGCCGTCACCTTCACAGAGCCGTTCTTGTCTCCGACGTTCATGAGCGATACTTCGATTCTGGACCCAGCCGGTATGCCGAGGTCCGCCGGATCCTGAAGTACCCACCTGGTGTATCCCCTGGGCCGACCAGCCGTGATTCCCAGACCCTGCTGGCCCTGCCCAGGCCTGCGAAAGACCGACGCGGAGACAGGCTTGCCGTCGCTCGCCTCCACTACCAGCCCGAACCGGCCGCCGTCCGGCTGGCCCGGTGACGGCGTGACGGTGACCGCACCCTCGGAAGGCACCTGCAGATCCAGAGTTCGGAAACCGCCCTGAATCGTGGGGCTCGACGAATCGTCGGAGACGATCCGGACCTGAACGTTCCTAGGCTCGGCCAAAGGGTTTGAGACAGCAAGCATCGAAGAGTCAGGACTCCCATTCGAATAAGCGGGGAAGATGTGGACCGAGGAAGCCTCTGCAGACGAGGGAATCCTGGCGATGCCCGAGCCTATTCGAGTGCCGTCGGAAGCCACTTCCAGAAGGCCGGCCGACTCCCCTGCGGTCGCATCAGCTTCGACATCGAGAACCCAGCGGCGGCGGGACTCGTCGCTCACTCTGTAGGACGCTTGCGACGAAGCCAGGACTGGAAGCTTCTGCAACCTGGGCGGGACATCCCGTCCTTTCTCTGTCACGAGCGAGACGTTCCAGACCGAATCGTCCCCCAGGGGGTTCGCCAGAAACAGGTCGCTGTAGGCCCCACGAACGCTGGAACCGCCCGCCAGTGCAAGTCGGCTCGACAGTCTCGAACTGCAGGCGACGACGGCCACGTCCGTCACCCCCCCGGAAGTGACGGCAGTTCCCGTTCCAACGGCAGCCGTGCCCCCGTCCAGTTCGACTACGGCCACGAAACCGACCGACTGGGAGTCTGTCAGCGCAGCCGGCGCCATCTGCGGCGAGATTTCATCACCCACGTCTACCGACACACTTCCCAGAGCCGGAACCTCGAGCGCCCTGGAAGCCACCGTCTTGCCGTCTCCCGCCACAGTCAGCCTCCCGGTCAGAAGCTCTGAGCCGGGATTGGAGACCGCCACCACCTCCCTACGCCCCTCACGCGGCAACAGACCGGGACAGAACCAAGCATGGGACTGGGCCTGCTCCAGTCCCGCCGGTGATGTCTGCCCTTCGGTACCCGGTTTCTGGAAGACCGCAGCCCCGACGATGGCCCCACCAAGCACCACCAACGTCGCCGCTCTGATAAGGACGTCCCTTGCAGTCACCGCGACTCGCTCCGGTCCGAATCGGAAGTCTCCTCGTTCGCGGAGTGGCTCGCGGGATCGTCATCGGCTGCCAGCGGAGCCAGTGCAGCCAGCCTTTCCGGGAGATCGTCACCTTCTTGCCGCCTACGCCCGAACACCGCAATCCCTACTAGCAAGACCACACCGGCTATCTGACCGAAGATCGGCTCGCGGAACCCCTCTGGTTCGTCGTAGCGCAGGTGCAGTTGCAGAGCTCCCGAGTGGCCCACGCGTCCCAGGTCGAACAGAGAAGCCCAACCGAGGGCCCTTTCCGGTTCGACCTTCACTACACCGGCACCGTCCGCTTCCACTTCCAGGCGGAGCCGCTCGTCGTACTCCTTGAACAGCAGCACTGCTGCAGTCTCGCCCTCGGTGACCGTACCCCGGGCCCCGAGATGTGTCGAGGTGAAGGCGGGAACGGCTCCCGTCAGCTCTACCTCCCGCCACCCCCGTACGAGCACGGGGTCGGCAGCGGAGGCCGCTTGAGACACGGACGGGTCGACCGCCGTCGACGTCCAGACTGCCGACTCCGGAGCGACTCGGAAGAGTCGCAGCCCGCGGACCCCTCGAACCTCCGAGACATCAAGCTGTTTGGAGAGCCCAGAGACCACCCCTTCAGGCAACGGCCTCGAGCCGACAGGGTACCTTCCCGGCTGCTCGGGGATGGCTACATACCTTACCCCCAGGGAGGAAAGCAGCCGACCTCCCCGCGTGAAGCCTTCGGCCTGCACCTGAGTCAGCACCTTCGAAAGTGCACCCTCGAACCCGGAAGGCTGTGGCGAGTACCGGGCGAGCGCAGGGGCAGGCAGCGGGCCGGTCACCGAGTAGGCTCCGCCGACACCTCCCGGCAGCGGCCGTGGGTTGCCAGGCAGGCTTTCCTGACTCCCCAGCCAGAGCACCGCGACCTCACCGGTCTCCGCCGTAGTGCGAGCTTCTTCTAGGGCCTTCTCGAATCCCGTCGGCCTCGCGCCAAGCGTCCCGCCCAACATCCGGACGCCAGAGTGGACGGAACCGACCGCCACGAGCCCGACCAGCGGCCACGCAAGGAGCCTCGCCACAGCACTGGGACTTTCGGAAGCCGTAGCCCGCTCCCGCAGCTCGTCAATTGCCAGTCCTCCTGCGACCGAGAAGCCGAGGGCAGTCGGAACGAACACTGCTGGAAACGACTCAAGTATTGCTGGGAGCTTTCCCTGGCCCGCCAGCCACACCGCCGCAACGGAAGGAGCCGCCGCGAACAGGAATCGGGAGGCCCAGGCGAGACGGTCGCCACGGCAGAACAAGAGTGCCGAGACGGCCACCGCTACTGCTGCGTATCCAAGAGGAGCCGCTCCCACTTCCGTGGTCTGCATCCGGAGAGCACCCCCGATGCCGAGCTGGACCCTTCCGTCTGACCAGCCACTCGAGATGTTGGAGACAACCGAAACGAGCGGCTCTTTTGCCAGAGACCAGGGAACGGTCAGTGCAGCCCCGGTTGCGCCCGCCACGAGGCCGACGGTCAGGCTTGCCCAAGCCCTGAAAAACTTGCCGGCGACCGCGGAAGCCAGACAAATCCCAAGAGCGCTGCCGACCAGCATCAGGGGTACCAGAGGCTCGAATGAGGTCATCACGAAGGTAAGGAGAGCTGCCAGGGCAGCCGACCTCGCCACCCCTCTCCGTCCGATCATCGGCGCCAGCACCAGTACGAATGCCCAGGGCAGCAGCGCCGATGTCACCACCCCCGATAAGGATCCCTTCTCGTACGAGGCGAGGACAGGTGGTGAGAGCGAGTAGAGCACGGTAGCCGCAGCACCACCCTCCCAACGATAGTGACCGGAGATTCTCCGGACCGTCGCCCACACGCCTGCTCCGCCGAGAAGGAATGCGAGGGGCAAGAAGACCCTCATGGGAGCAGCGGGCCTCCCGATGGCAAGCACCTGCAGCAGCCCCACGATCGCCCGGGATGGAGAGGCGTGTCCCGAGTAGCCAACTCCGTCGGGATGCCAGGCTCTGAAATAGTCGGCAAGGGTTGCGACACCCGGCTCCAGATAGCCTAACTCTCCAACGACAGGTATGGAGCGCGACGCCAGCAAGCCTCTCGAGCAGACCCCCACGAAGAGCACCCAGACCACCCAGAAGATCACCGGTGGTCTGGTCAGTTCATGGAGTACGAACTCCCATACACCCGAGCCCACGCTCTGAAGCGAGAGGGGCTGAGCTCCTTCTTCTTCCGACTCGACGTGGAGGCGCCGTTCCAGCGCAGACCGAATCCTGAGCGAGCCGCGGGACTGACTCTCGGCGACTGTTGAGTCGTCCACTACTCTCTGGCGCTGAAGCGACCTCCTCGCTTTCAGCGTCGCGCCCAGGCCAAGAAAGTACCGCGCCCAGACCGCAACCTTCCTCAGGATGCCTGGTGGCTTGCCCGTGAATATCCTGAACCCTGCCTCGGCGACGTCCTGGACTGCCAGGGAAATAAGTACCCCCAGCAACCGCAACGGCCTGTAGCACTTCGTCAGCACCCGCAACCGGTTCCGCTGGGCCACGGCGTGCGGGTCTCTCACGGCCGGCCAATCCAGGCTCGAGGGTTCGTGATACGCGACCGCTGTGGGGACCACGACTACGCGGTACCCCATGAGGCGAGCACGCCAGCACAGGTCGAGGTCCGCCTCCAGCGAATCGAGAGACGCGTCGAATCCTCCCAATGCGGCCAGCGCGTCCAGCCGCACCCCCATACACGTGGTGGAAACGAAGAAGACGTCCCGCAGCAGGTCGTGCTGCCCCCGATCCGATTCACCGGGGTCGACCAGCGACTTGTGGTAGCCGTATCTATCGCAACCGAATCCGACTTCTCTGAGGATTTCGGGACGGCTCCAGTCCCGCACCTTGGGGCCCACAACAGCTGCGTCCGCCTCAATCGCACCCTCTACCATCTGCCTGACAGCATCGGGCTCCAAAGCCACCTCGTCGTGGCAGTAGACAACCCACTCGCAGTGGTCGATGGGTTCGTAAAGTACCGCGTTGGCACCGGCTGCCAGCCCCTTCCCCTTGGGAGAAGCTATTACGGGCACCCCGTGTCTGCGCGCGACCTCGTCGGCGGCGCCGGTCCCCGCCACGTCAACGACAAGTACCTCGAGCGCAGGGTAGTCCTGAGCGAGAGCCGACACGATGCAGCCCCCCAGCCGCGGCGAGCCCCCCGACAGGATGGCGATCAGGACACGTGGGAGTTCTCGGTCCGTACTCCGTTCCTCCATGCCGCCAAGATGCTAGCACCATCGGACCATGCGGCCGGAGATGCGCACCTGAGCTGTGCCGCAAGAGAAGCAGGCCCGCAGGACGCCTTCAGGCCGCCAGCGGCCGAGGCTCAGCCGGGTGCTCGCACCCCCGGCGCCCCTTGCCGATCGAACACGAGGCCCTCCGGCGCGCCACGCTTTTCCAGCACAGCGAGTGCGACAAGAGCGAACAGGGCGAAGCCCGCCACCGGTACCACCCCCCACCAGCCTCGCAGGTTGGCCGCCCCCAAGGCCGCTAGCGACCCCAACGCAGAGACCGACCAGAGTACCGCTATTGCCCCGCGTCTCGTCAGTCCCCACACGACCAGCCGGTGAGATGCGTGGTCGGTCCCTCCCCGGCTGACAGGCACCCCGCGGCGCAACCTCGAGATGACGACCAGCGCCGTATCTAGCAAGGGAACCGCCAACACGAGGACCGGCACCGCCAGACCCAGCGGCTTGTAAGTGTCTGGAAATTTCACAAGGATGCCCATAACGGCGAGCAAGAGGCCCAAAAGATGGCTGCCGGCATCCCCCATGAAGATCTTCGCCGGAGGGTAGTTGTAAAAGAGAAAGCCCAGACAACCCCCTCCCAGCACAGCCGCGAGCGTGGCGACGAGGTACTGGTCCGAGGTCACGGCCAACGCGAAGAAGCCCCCGCAGGAGACCACACACAGGCCGGCTGCCAGCCCGTCCATGTTGTCGGAAAGGTTCATCGCGTTCACAACGGCGACTACCCAGAACACGGTGAGGGCGGCATCGATCGGAGCGATACGAGTGACCGATGCCGTGACCCCGAATCCCACCAGCACCAGTGCCGCCGTCACCTGGCCGATCAACTTGAGAGGCGGCTCCATTCCGGCGACATCGTCCTGAAGACCGATTACCAGGATCACCAATCCGGCCAGCAGCACTCCCTTCAAGGTCCTGGCTGCCGTTGGAACGACAGCCCAGAGGACCAGTCCGGAAGCTGCGAAGATGGCTACGCCGCCCAGAAGAGCGATTGGCTCGGGGTGCGCCTTCCGTTCGGAAGGCTGGTCAGCAAGACCCTGGGCGACTGCGTAGCGCCTCATGAAAGGAGTGAATAGTGCTGCCGCCCCCACCGACAGGGCGAAGGCCGTTGGATAAAGCCAGCTCGGCGGGCGGTTCACCCGACGCCCCGCAACATACTCGGACCACGAGGATCCGGGATGTCTGGGTCTGGTCTTTTTGCGACGCCAGAGACGAGAGAGGTCACAGGCGTTCCATGCGCCCCTTGGCGGGACGTCCTCCAAAGACGTTGGCAGCGTCGAAGATCAACGGGGCGTGACCGAGTACTAGGTCGACGTCGAAGTCGCTGTGCGCGACAAGCCCCAGAACCAGGTCGGACGACTCCAGGACCTCCTTGTCGAGAGCCACGGATTCGAGCTTCTTGCCCCCGACCTCTACAGCGGGAACCAGCGGGTCCGAGTAGACCAGCTCGGCCCCCTGAGCTGCCAGAATCTCCATGACCTTGAGGGCTGGCGAGTTGCGAGTATCCGAGACGTTGGCCTTGAAAGCCGCTCCCAGCGCCAATACCTTCGACCCCCGAACGGGCTTTCCCGCTGAATTGAGCAGTCGTGCCGCTCTCTGAGCCGTGTACTCGGGCATACGAGAGTTGGCCTCGGCTGCAAGTTCGATGAACCTGGCGTGGAAGTCGAATGTGCGCGCCCGCCAAGCAAGGTAGTAAGGGTCTACCGCGATGCAGTGCCCCCCCACGCCGGGGCCGGGCCTGAAAGGCATGTATCCGAATGGCTTGGTCTCGGCGGCCTCGATGACTTCCCAGATGTCCACGCCCATCTTCTCGCAAAGCAGGGCCATCTCGTTCACCAGCGCGATGTTCACGGCACGAAACGTGTTTTCCAGCAGCTTGGTCAGTTCTGCGACCTCGGGTGTGGAGACGATACGTGTCTTGAGAGGCGCGTCGGCGCTCATAGGAGCCGCCAGGAGAAGGGCGGCCTTCTCGGCGCACTCGGCCGTCACCCCCCCGACTACCTTGGGAGTATTCTCGACCGTCCAGCGTGTGTTGCCAGGATCGACCCTTTCGGGCGAGAAGGCCAGGTTGAAATCGACCCCTACTCTACGACCGCCCCTTTCCAAGATCGGGCGGACGACCTCGTTGGTGGTCCCCGGATAGGTGGTCGACTGCAAGATGACCAGCGTCGAGGGCGCCATGTGCTCGCACACGCTCTCGGATGCCTGCACCACGTAGGACAGGTCGGGGTCCTTCGCCGGCGTGTACGGGGTGGGTACGCAGATGAAGACAGCCCCACACCGCCGGATCGCCTCGAATGTGGAGCTCGGTATCAGTCTCCCCTGGCTCACCAACTCCACCAACCTGGCCGAGTCAACGTCCTCGACGTACGACTCGCCCCTTTTGAGCGCCGCTACTCGGGTCTCGTCGACGTCGACGCCAATCGTGGTGAAACCGGCACCAGCGTAGGAGACTGCCAGGGGCAATCCCACGTAGCCAAGCCCGATCACCCCGACCTCTAGCGACCGCGACTCCACCGCAGCAGCGAACGCTGCGATGCTCTCCGGGTCGGCACCCGGCCTCGATTCGAGACCGCTAGATCCCATGACGCTCCTTCCACCAGGCGACGGTTCTGGCCAGCCCCTCGTCCAACCCTATCCTGGCCGACCATCCAAGGCGCGTCGCCGCCCGGGTAACGTCGGGTACTCTCCTGCGGGTGTCCTCGAATCCCGGACCGTAGTAGTCCTCGTAAGGGACGAATCGGATCTCCGAACGCGACCCTAGGAGGTCTCTTATCTTTACCGCCAGATCATGGATGGAGATCTCCTGGGTGCTCCCAAGGTTGAACACTTCGGGCTCGTCGCCGGCAAGAGAGGCAGCGAGCAGGGTCCCCTCGACCGTGTCGTCGACGTAAGTGAAGCAACGAGTCTGCTTGCCGTCTCCGTGCACCGTGAGTGGCTCGCCGGATAGCGACTGCCTGATGAAGGTCGCCACGACGGAGCCGTAGCCCTTGGGGTCGAGCCTCGGGCCGTAGGAATTGAAGTACCGCAAGATGCAAACCGACAGACCCTTGTGAGCGTATGCAAACGCGAGGTGCTCGTCGAGGGCCTTGGCCGTCGAGTACCCCCACCGATGTACCGTGGTGGGGCCGAGAACCCTGTCACCGCTTTCGGTGAACGGAACGTTCGAGCTCTTTCCGTAGACTTCGGAAGTCGATGCAAGGACTAGACGCACTCCGTGTCGCCACGCGGCCTCGAGAACGGTCTTTGTTCCGTCGACGTTCACGAGGAGGGACTCCAGCGGCTGCTCCACGATCGTACGGACACCCACTGCAGCTGCGAGGTGGAAGACGGTGCTCGCCCCCTCGACGAATTCGTCCACTATTCGGGCGTCGAGCACCGAGGCCTTGACGAAGTGAAAGCGCTCGGATCCGAAGTGGTGCGAGATATTCTCTATGCTTCCGGAGGAAAGGTCGTCGATTACGTAGACGTCGTCTCCCCGCTCGACCAGGGCGTCGACGAGGTGCGAGCCTATATAGCCGGCGCCTCCCGTGACTACTACCTTTGCCATGTCGTCGGCTCTAGCTCGAGGTGCGACAGGTATTTCACAGCAGGTACCACGTCCCAATGGTAAGTAGGCAGCTACGTACGGCCAGGCGTTGGCTCATCGTTTTCCTGATGGCCGCGGTCCCCCTGGCTTTCAACACCGACACCTTCGACGTCTTCAACCTCACCAAGTTCACCCTCGTCACGCTGGCGACGATCGTCATCGCCGGGCTTTGGATCCTCGAGATGGTCCAGCGAAAGAAGCTGCTTTACCCCAGAACCGGGATCGAGCTGCCCATGCTGGCGCTACTGGCGGCGAGTGCGGTAGCGACTGCGACGACCTTTTCCAGGGTCGTGTCAATTTTGGGGTTTTACAAATCCTACGACGGCCTCATTTCGATAGCGGTCTTCACGGTACTAGGTCTCGCCACAGCCGAGGTTTTCGACGACAAGCGCCAAGTCAGAGCCGCCCTATACAGCCTGGTACTGGGCGGCGGCCTTCTCTCTGCCGTCTACGGGGTCCTGCAGTACGTCACGTTCGCCACGGAGGGACGCATCAAGCTCGACTGGGAGCTGTGGGGACCTGCCTCCTTCAAGACCTCGGCGATCTTTTCCACCTACGGGAATCCGAATCACTTCGCCGGATTCCTGGCGATCTGCATCCCCGTGGCCTTGGTGCTGCTGGCCGTCACTTCGGAGCCGACCCTCCGCTGGGCGCTGGGCGCGTTCACTGCCCTGGCATTCCTCGAGATCATCCAGACCCAGACCCGGGGGGCGTGGGCCGCCACCGCGATAACTGCGCTGGCGTTGACGGTGCTCTTCCTCCCCGACATCCGTAAACGGCCCCTGCCCTTTGCTGTCGCAGGCGCCTCGGCGGTGGCAATGTTCCTCTTCGCGGCGGTTGCATTACGCAGCAGGACCAACCTGTTCGTACGCCTGGCCTCGATGTTTCAGGCAGCAGACACTTCTAGCCGGCAGCGGGTACTTCTCTGGGAAGCGGGCATCAAGGCGGGTATGGACCGGTTCTTCACCGGTTGGGGTCTGGACACCTTCCGGGTAGTGTTCCTGCGTTACCAGGGAATGGAGTTCTTCAAGCGGTACGGACCCACTCAGATCGCCAACGGCCCCCACAACGTCTTCATTTCCTGGTTCTACTCTGCAGGAATACTGGGTCTTGGCGCCTTCTTGTGGCTGATCGCTGCCGTCTTCGTTCCCGCCGTCCGCATGGCTAGGGCCTGCCTTAGAGGCGAGCGCAAGGTGCAGGAGCGCTTCAAGAAGGGTATCCCGGCGGTCAGGGAGCTGCGCGAGTGGCGTCTCCTCATAGGCGGGACGGCAATCGCGGTCCTGTCGTTCCTGGTCTCGGAGAGCTTCAACGTCAACCAGATCGGGATCACGTTCCTGCTCTACACCATCGCGCCCCTGAGCGCCAAGCTGTCTGCGCTGTCCAGAGAGGCCCTCGCTGACGCGGCGAGAAGCGCACGGCTCGCCGAGGACGAGATGGTCCCCCCGCCGCTCCCTGCTGCAGCGAGGTCTCGCCTGGCACTGCCATCCCCCAGGGACGGTGCCGCCTCGGCCGCGGCTCTCGCCACTGCAGACCGCGAATCCGCCGGGCTAATAGAAAGGCGGAACAAGAAGCCGGCAGACCTGCATGCCTCGGGCAAGGGTTCGAATGGGGCGGAGAGTAGGCGGGCAATCCGTTCCAAGGGCCCCAATCGATCGAGGAACTCCGGGACGATCCGGGGAGACGGCTCGAGAAAAGGGGCGAGCGAGAAGCTGAGTTTGGCCACCGTGGTCGTTGCGGTGATCTATGTCAGCGTGGCTGTTCCGCTCGGCTGGCTCGCAGCGAGGCCGTACCGGGCCGACCACGTCTACCGCCAGTTCATGCCGGTCCAGGAGTTGGTGAAGGGCGCTTTCCAGGAACTCGTCCAGCAAGATCCCGGATTCCAGCAACCCGAGGGCGCGGGTATGAGGGCGGCTCTCGCAGAATACCTGGCCACTGCAAAACAGAGGATAGACGAGGCGATTCGGAGAAATCCATGGGAGTCCCGCTACTACTACGACAAGTACGAGGTATCCAGGATCGAGGCGTGGCTTGCGGGTTCGGGCCAGGCGCAGCGGGAGGCGCTCGAGCGAGCAGACGCCGCCCTGCTCGAAGGTATCCGACTGAGCCCGCAGGAAGAACGCTTCTACAAGACCCGAGGCGAGCTCATGAACTACTGGGGAGGCGCCCGGGGTGAAGGCCGCCTGGAAAGACCCGATCCCGTCGACCCCTCGAAGCTCCAGATCGCAGTCGAGTCGTTGCTGGAGGCACGGAGATACAACCCCTACAACCTGGACATCGACTACGAGCTGATGCTGACGGCACAGGCCCTGGAAGACAGAGACCTGATCTACGACGCGGGTTGTCACGGCTTCGAGCTCGGAGAGGGCAAGGGCACCGTTATGATGGCCGTAACCATGGCGAACGACGGCTACCTCGCCGAAGCCATAGACCTCCTCCGGTATTACCTGAGGCGCTTCGACTACCACTCGTCTGTGGCCCAGGCCCTTGGTGACATAACTGCCACCGCCTTCCCCTCGGACGACGGCGGGTTGAGATCCCCGATCACCGAGCCCACGGTCCCGCTCGGTCCCTGTGTCGTAGACTTGCTGGAGGCGGGCCGGTCCTGAGCACGTCCGCCGCGGTCGCATCGCCCTCACCGACAAGTGTCGTAGACTTGCTGGAGGCGGGCCGGTCCTGAGCTCGTCGGCACGGTCCTTGCAAGCCGACCAGTCTCCGAGCAACAAGTTGGTGCTCGTTATAGAATCCGCTCTCGCGCAAGGTGAGTGCTCTTGCGTCCGATAATCCCAGGGGAAGCTGAAAGCACGGCGACCACCAAAGGCGCTTTTGGGAGCTAGTCCACCAGGATCTGAACAAGTGGCTGCATTCCAGGGATCCATACTGCGAGTAGCGGTGCTCGGAAACATGGCGGGCACCGGCTACCTCTTCACGCGGTGCTTGAGGAACTACGGAGCGAGAGCCGACCTGTTCCTCCCCCGGGACGAAGAGGAGGCAATACCAGCCTTCGCTCCCAACGTCAGACCCCCTGCGGGAAGCGACTGGGTCATCCGTTTCGACCCCAGCGGAATGGGCGGCGGGGCCGGGCTATTCGCCAGACGCTCCGAAAAGGCCCTTCTGAAGAAGCTGGCTGGCGAGTACCACGTCGTCCTCTCGATCGGCACCTACGCCTCCTTGGCCCCTGAGACCGGCAAGCCGTACGTGCATCTGGCTCTCCCAGGTGACCTGAGGTCGCTCGGCTATGACGAGGGCTCCCAGGGAAAGACTTACAGGAAGGCACTGGAGGGAGCGGTCTGGGTCCTGCACACGCAGCCGGAGCACTCCAGCAACCTCCACAATCTGGGAATATCCAGAACCCAGTTCATACCGTTCCCAATTCAGGTTTCGCCCTCCAGGCCCGCTCTCCGGCCCCAGAACCCGATCTTGCGACTCTTCTACCCTGCCCGGGTCGACTGGGCAGAGTTCGAGCGGGACCGCCTGATCAAGTCCGGAGACCGACTGTTCCGGGCGTGCTCGAGGCTGGTGGCCGAGGGGGTGAAGCTGGAACTGGTGCTGGTGTACCGGGGCCGGGATTCAGACGCCACGGTCAGGGTCGTCGAGAAGCTGGGTCTGTCGTCTCACGTGAACTGGCTCCCTCACCTTGACCGCCTGGAACTCGCCCGCCAGTTCCTGGAGGCCGATGTGGTCGTCGACGACTTCGACTCGCCAGGCCTGGGGACGATTGCCCTGGAGGCCATGGCGGCTGGAAGGCCCGTGCTCGGCTACGTCGATTTGGGTGCAGCCGAGGTGGCATACGGAGATCAACCCCCGATCCTGTGTGCCCGTTCGGAACAGGAAATCTACACCGCCGTCAGACACTCGATGGACCCGAACCTGCGAGAACAGGTTGCTGCGGCGGCCCACTACTGGGTGTACAACCACCACAGGGAAGAGGCCGTAGGAGAAAAGCTTTACGGCTTGCTGGAGTCCGCTGCTTCCACGCGGTCGCGGTCCTGAGGGGCTGCGGGACGGGAACGAGCTTCCTGTGAGATGAGCGGCGGGGTCGTCCTCGTCACCGGAGGCGCCGGGTTCATCGGGTCCCATGTAGTCGCGCTCCTGGTACAGAAGGGATGCCGGGTCCGCGTCCTCGACGACCTCTCGACGGGCAGCTCGGAAAACCTCGAGGGTCTCGACGTCGAGCTTTCGGTCGGAAGCGTCGCCGACCCCGACACCGTGAGGGAAGCGTTAGACGGCGCAGGGAAGGTCGTCCACCTCGCCGCTGCCCGAGCGGTGGGGCTTTCCATAGACGACCCCATCGGCTCCGACAGGGTCAATACCGGCGGCACCGTCAACGTTCTAACCGCCGCTCGTGACGCCGGAGTCAAGCGGGTCGTCTTCGGGTCCTCGTCCTCCGTCTACGGAGGAACCGCTCCTCTGCCGACGCCGGAGTCGGCGCCTATGAACCCTCGCTCGCCTTACGCCGTTAGCAAGATGGCCGGAGAACACTATTGCCGTGTCTTCTCGGAGCTCTTCGGCATCGAGACTGTAGTGTTGCGGCTTTTCAACGTCTTCGGTCCACGCCAGAGACCTGACTCACCCTACGCCGCAGCCATACCGCTCTTCATCGAGGCGATCCTCAGAGGCGAATCCCCGACCGTATTCGGGGACGGAAAGCAGACGCGGGACTTCACCTTCGTCGAGGACGTTGCCGCCGCAATTCTGAAAAGTCTCGAAGTCGGAATCGACCGACATGCCGTCTTCAACATTGCTGCCGGAGGGCGCCATTCCGTCATCGAGGTCATCGACACACTGTCATCGATAACAGGCGTCGAAGTGAATCCCCGGTTCGCCCCCGAGCGGCCCGGCGACGTCCGTGATTCCTGGGCAGACACATCCAAGGCCGCCACCACTCTCGACTGGAAGCCCGCTCACACATTCGAAGAGGGCCTGTCGGCGACGGTCGATTGGGTCCGCTCGTACTTGCGCCTATGAGTTCGTCAGGTCGGTTGGGCAGGCTGCCCAGACTGTCGAGACAGTTCCGAGGAGAGCGCGGGAAAGGCGGCCAGCACCGTAGCGAGCTCGAGCCCGAGAGGCGACGCTCCCTGGATCCGCCTCGCTTCATGGGGAGACCCGACGAGGAAGAGATTGGAATTCACCGAATTGAAGACCGACTCGCCTCGTCGCTACCGCTCAGGGTCTGCCGCGTGATCACCAGGTTGAACGTGGGGGGACCCTCGGTCCAGGCCACGTTGCTCTCTGCCGAGCTTGGCCTCCCGACCTTCGAAAGCACGCTCGTCTACGGCGTCGAGGACGAGCGGGAAGGCAACTATCTGGACATCCTCCCCGCCGGTACTCAGGAGAAGATCAGGGCGCACCAGGTTCCCGAACTGGGCAGGAGTCCCGACGCGGCGAGCGACCTGAAGGCGCTTGCTGCGCTGGTGGCCACCTTTCGGCGAATAAGGCCCGACATCGTCCACACCCATATGGCCAAGGCAGGCACACTGGGGCGGCTGGCAGCCAGAGCGACTGGTGTGCCGGTCGTGGTCCATACCTTCCACGGGAATGTGTTCGCAGGTTACTTCTCCAAACCGGTGTCCGCGGGGGTCAGAGCCTGGGAGGCCCTCCTGGCTAGAGCATCCGATGCGGTAATCGCCATCAGCCCGTCCCAGGTTGTAGAGCTGCTCGAAGCCGGCATCCCCCGTTCCAAGATAAGACTTGTCCCGCTGGGGATACCCCTCGAGCAATTCGACCACATGCCCGCCAGAGAGGAAGCTCGCGCCGAGTTACACCTCCCCCAGGACGCCACCTGCATCGGGTGGGTTGCCAGGCTGGTGCCGGTAAAGGACCCCAAGCTGATGGTCGAAGCCGCCGCAGTATACGCATCTAGAAACCCCAAGACAGTCCTCCTCGTCGCAGGAGACGGGCCAGAGCGCGAAGTCGTCGAGCGACTGGCCGAGGCAAGGGGTGTCGACGCGAAGTTCTTCGGCTGGCAGTCCGACCTCCGGCGCTTCTACGCGGCGTGCGACGTGGTCGCTCTCTCCTCGAAGAACGAGGGCTTTCCCGTAGCACTGATAGAGGCGATCGCTGCTGGAAGACCGGTGGCAGCGACCGACGTAGGGGGTGTGGCCGACCTGTTTCAGGCGACCGGCCAGGGGCAGCTGGCCAGGAGCAGGTCCCCAGAGGACCTGGCCGAGGCCATCTCCAAGGCCCTGCAGACACCTGCTGCACAACTGAGCCTATCTGCCGATCGGGCACGTAGAGCGTACAGCGCGCGTCGGCTCGTGCAGGACATCAAGGTGCTCTACGGTGAGCTTGCAATGCGCAAGGTCGAGGCAATCGGGCGGCGGAGAAGGCGGGAAAGATAACGATCCGCCTGAGCCCGGCCCCCAGTCGAGATGGCGTTCCATTCGCTCTGGGGACCGGTCCTCAGCCCTCGCATCTGACCGGCATGACCCGTGAGACGCTAGACCCCTGTGGGGACGGGTTCTCTTGGAGGATCTCCGTAGGTAGTGCTTCGCTGCCTGGGAATCCTGCCGATCGCCCGGATAGCCGCTGCGATCTCGTCCACCCACAGCTCCTGTCCGTTGTCGGCACCGGCGAGCCGGGAGATCGACTCCTCCATCAGCGTGCCACCGAAGTCGTTGCAGCCCGCTTGCAAGCACTCCTGTACCCCCTCCACCCCCAGCTTCACCCAGCTCGCCTGGACGTTGTCGATGTAACCCCGCAGCGCAAGTCGAGCGACCGCGTGCATCCTCACCGAATCGAGTCTCGTCGGACCTGGACCGCACTTGCCTTGAATGTAAATGGGCGAGTACTCGTGGATGAAGGGCAGGGGCACGAATTCGGTGAAGCCGCCGGTCTCCTTCTGGATGGACCGGATTAGCAGCAGGTGGTCGGCACGATGTCCTACGGACTCGACGTGTCCGAACATGATCGTCGCGGTCGACCGGATCCCCAGGGAGTGAGCCGTGGTTACAACCTCCACCCACTCGGCAACGCTCTCCTTCTTCGGAGACAGGATCGCCCGCACCGAATCGTCGAGGATCTCGGCAGCGGTCCCTGGAATCGTGTCGAGGCCGGCCTCCTTCAGCATCTCCAGGTACTCGACGAAGGACATCCTGGCGTTCCTGGCGCCCCAGACGATCTCCATCGGCGAGAATGCGTGCGTGTGCATGAGGGGCAACTCGGCCTTTATCGCCGAGAGGACTCCCGGATAGTACTTCCAGTCCATCGTGGGGTGGATGCCTCCCTGAATGCAGACCTCCGTTCCCCCCCGGTCCCAGCATTCGGCAGCCTTCTCGACGACTTGCTCGAAGCTCAAGAAGTAAGCGTCGTCCATAGCCATGCCGGTGGAAAAAGCGCAGAAACCGCAGCCTATCGTGCAGACGTTTGTGAAGTTGATGTTTCGGTTGACCACATAGGTCACCACGTCGCCGACCGAATCCCGACGCCACCTGTCCGCCGTGGCGACCAGGGCATCGAAGTCGGCTCCGTTCACCTGTAACAGCTCTACGATCTCTTCCCTCCGCAGGTCCTCCCCTTCCAGAGACCTCTCCAGTACCCGCCTCACGGAGGGAGAGGCCGCAGCCAGGCGGTCGTCCAGCTCGTCAGCCGGCGTAGATCCGTCGAAACGAGGTCCCGCTGTCGGCTCGTCGGGCCGAGACCTGGGCCTGGCGCCAGTCTTTCTCGCGATCGCCAGGGCCCCAAGTGTCGCTCCCGACCTACCGGCAACCCTTTCCACGAGCGGGAGTTCCCCGGGTTCGCGCACCAGCCTGGGAAGTTCTCTAGCCATGGCTCAAACTCCTGGTCTCGACCGCTCCCTCGGGATCTGGAAGTCCGGCTCCGCGAAGAGGGGCGCCTCGAAGGTGCGCCTCGAGCGCCCCCTCCACCTTCGCCCATCCCCCAGCATCGCCCGCCGACGCCACGTACGGCCTGACGAAATCGGATATCCATCCGTCTTCCAGCACGAACGAAGGATATACGCACAGCCTCGGCCTCAACGTGAAGCCACCGGACTCGCAGGCGAGTCGCAGCTCGGAGAGGGCGGGCCATGCCGCCTCGGGGTTGACGTGGTCCAGGGTGACCGGCGACACGCCGCCCCAATCGGAAAGTCCCGCTCGAAGCAGGGAAGGGTACTCCCCGGGCATCAGGTTCGGAGGCGCCTGGACGGCTACGCGGTCGGGCATCAGGAGCCTGGCCAGGGCGACGACACGAATCATCTCTTCCATCGTGGGTTCGGGATGGTTGCGCATCGGCACCGTCGGCTTCGCCCGGAAGTTCTGGACGATTACCTCCTGTATGTGGCCGTGGCGGCGTGCCAGGGCCGCCAGGACGACCACGGTGTCCGCCCGGGCCTGCAGGGACTCGCCTATACCGACGAGAATTCCCGTAGTGAAGGGGATCTTGAGGGCTCCGGCGGCTTCGATCGTCGCTACCCTTACCGAGGGGTCCTTGTCCGGCGACCCGTGGTGACAGCCTCCTGGATCGGCAAACAGGCGGTAGCTCGTCGTCTCGAGCATCATTCCGCAGGACGGGGCCACGGACCGGTACGCGGCGAGTTCTTCCGCCGTCATTACCCCCGGATTAAGGTGAGGAAGCAGACCGGTCTCCTCGAGCACCATCCGTGCACAGTCCTCGAGGTAGTGTGCGGTCGAGTCGTATCCCGCCTGAGTCAAGAAGCGGCGCGCAGCCGGGTAACGGTCCTCGGGTCTGTCCCCGAGGGTAAAGAGCGCCTCCTTGCAACCCGCTCGCTGCCCCTTCTCGGCTATGCCCAGCACCTCCTCTGGCAAGAGATAGGGGTAAGGGGGGCGGCTCCTCGCCGCCTCGCTCCATATGTAGCTGCCAGGCGATCCGTCCGCAGCGGCACGAGGCGACACAGAGAGTGGGTTGCGGACGAAGGTGCAGTAGGCGCAGCGATCCCTGCAAAGGCGGCTAAGGTCGATGAAGACCTTCGGCGAGAAGGAGACCGTCTTGCCCCAGATCAGGTCGCGACGTTCGGCGGCTAGCTCCACCAGCTCTTGGCAAGGTATGGCAGGGTCCAGCAGCCGCGACAGCCGGGCGGCGATGGCCACGCGACGCCGGTACCAGTCCTCGTCTCCCGGGCCGGGCCCCCGCCAGGGGCTGCCCCTCGCTCTCGAGCCTGGCGCTTCGGCGTCGGTGAGTTCCGGAGGTCCGGAGAGGTCCGGATACGGGAGGGAAAGGTCGGAGCCTTCCGCCAGACCTTCGACGAGGTCCAGTGCTGCCGTTATGATCTCTTCCACCCCGATGCCCATGTCGCAATTCTTCCGATCCAACGGGTCTGAGGCGCCCGTCCGAGGAGGCCCCTGATGTTCGTAGCCCTGGCTGGCGGTGTCGGCGCCGCCCGCTTCCTTAGAGGGATGGTCGAGCTCGTCGACCCCGAGGACCTCACCGTGGTGGTCAACACCGGTGATGATATCGAGCTGTACGGTCTACACGTAAGTCCCGATCTGGACTCGGTAACTTACGGCCTTGCCGGTGCCAACGACCCCGAGCGCGGCTGGGGACTGGCGGATGAGTCCTTTCGTGCTCTCGAAACGCTTGCGAGGTACGGCGGCCCGACATGGTTTCGACTGGGCGACAAGGACCTGGCGACCCACATCTACAGGACGTGGAGGCTGCGCTCGGGAGCACGACTCAGCGAGGTGACGACCGAGATCGCCGGCGCCTGGGGAGTCTCTTCCAAGGTTCTCCCCATGACCGACGACAAGGTGACCACCCGGGTGGAAGTCGAGGATGCTCAGGGGTCGGGCCGTCTGGACCTTCACTTCCAGGAGTACCTGGTGGAGCGAGGGGCGAGAGACCGTCTGCTGGGCGTCCACTACCGAGGAGTCGAGACTGCTTCTCCAGCACCGGGGGTACTCGACTCCATAAGGTCCGCCAGGGGCATCATTGTCTGTCCGTCGAACCCGGTGGCCTCGATCGGGCCCATCCTTGCCGTGCCGGGGATACGAGATGCTCTCAGGTCATTCGAAAACAAGATCGTCGCCGTGAGCCCCCTTATACAGGGGAAGCCGGTACGAGGTCCTGCGGACCGCATGATGGAAGCGGTAGGACTGGAGCCTAGCTGCATCGGGGTCGCGGACGCGTACCGCGACTTCATACACTCGATCGTTATAGATTTCGCCGACTCGCGGTGCATCCCGGAAATCGAAGCTTTGGAAGTCGAGCCGATTGCCGCTCAGACCATGATGAGAGGCGTTCCCCAGGCAAAGGCGCTGGCAAAGACCGTCCTCGAGGCACTCGAGGTCGAAGTCTGATCGGATCTGGCAAGTACAGATCGATCGAGGTCGAGCAGTTGAGCAGCTCAGTAGAGATAATCCCCATCGAGGGGCTCGGAGAGATCAGGCCAGGCGATCCGCTCGGCCACCTCATCGCGGAGGCTGCCTCCGAGTCCGGGGTCGACATCGTCGACGGCGACATCGTGGTCGTCACCCAGAAGGCGGTATCCAAGGCCGAGGGGCGCGTTGTGAAGGTATCGGACGACCAAGGGCGAATGGAAGTCGTGCTCGACCAGTCCGTACGCGTTCTCCGCAAGAAGGGAGCCCTGGTGATCTCGGAAACCGGCCACGGCTTCGTGTGCGCCAATGCCGGCGTGGACTCGTCCAACGTTCCGTTGGGTCACGTATCGCTTCTCCCCAAGAACCCGGATCGCTCCGCTGCACGGATCCGCTCTGAGATCGAGCGGTCGACCGGCGCGCGGATAGCCGTGGTCGTCACCGACACGTTCGGACGCCCCTGGAGACGAGGCCAGACAAACGTCGCGATAGGGGTGTGTGGGATGAAGCCCTTGCTCGACTACCGCGGTAGCGAGGACTCCTTCGGCAGGCGCCTGGCAGCCACCGAGATAGCAGTCGCCGACGAGGTCGCCTCCGCAGCCGAGCTCGTCATGGGAAAGGCCGACGGCGTGCCCGCTGCTATCGTGAGAGGAATACCCGTCCAGGTCTTCGAGGGAGAGGGATCCGGCCAGGACTTGCTCCGCCCGGCATCCGAAGACCTCTTCCGGTGAGGAAAGTGGAAGACTCCGAGAGCCCCCTGCGAAGAGCCATCGCTTCCCGCAGGTCGATACGGGCTTATTCCCCCGAACCTCTTGAGGCGTCAAGGGTGGTCGAGTTGACCAAAGTTGCGTACCTCGCTCCGGCGCCTCACCACTCCGCCCCGTGGCGGTTCGCGGTCGTGGTAGACCGAGACGCCAAGGCGAGGCTCGCACGAGCCATGGCCCGTCGCTGGGTCGAGGACATGCTGCAGGATGGCATCGACGCGAGTACCGCGCAGCAGGCTGCCGAGCGGTCGATCAGGAGACTCTGCGCTGCTCCGGTGGTCCTGCTCGCCTCCCTGGTCTGGGAGGGCCTGGACAGCTACCCGGATCCCAGGCGCCGGCAGGCGGAATGGGGGATGGCTCTGCTCAGTCTCGGCGCGGCGCTGCAAAACGTGATGCTGGCAGCATCGGATGAGGGGCTGGGCACCTGCTGGGTCGCCGCTCCGATATTCGCCCCCGAAGAGGCCCGCCAGGCCCTCGGTCTCCCCGAGGACTGGGTTCCCCAGGCACTCCTTACGATCGGCCACCCCGACCCCTCCTACCGGCCTCCTCCCCGCACACTCCCGGACTTCGACCAGACGATAGTGGTCATCTGATGGAAATGTCGGGTGGGCCGACCATCACTTCACTGGTCACCGGAGCTACCGGTTTTCTCGGGCGTCACCTCGTCGAGTACCTGACCCGTCAAGGCATGGCGGTAACAGGCGTGTGTCGCCGACTCGGCCGGGATCCGGCACCGGACCCCGGCCCGGAAGCAGAAGATCTCCCGGGCACCCAGACCGACCTCCGCGCGGGCAGCACGCCCCCCACCGAGGTCGAGTCGTCCGCCAGTGAGGGCAAGAGGCCAGAGTTGCGGTTCCTTGCGGTCGACGTCAGAGACCGCCGAGGACTCGCGAGCGTCTTCGAACGCGTTCGCCCGGATCTCGTCTTCCACCTCGCCGGATCCAGGCGCCGAGACGGCGCAGCCGACTCTCTGGACGAGCTGGTCTCGACCAACGTGTACGGCACCGCGAACGTACTGGCCTGTGCACTGGAGGCAGGCTGCAAACGGGTCCTCGTCGCCGGCACGGCTGAGGAGTACGGTCCCATACCGGCGCCGTTCCGAGAGTCCGACCGCGAAGAGCCCTCGACCGTCTACGGCGCAAGCAAGCTGGCTGCCACTCGGCTTGCGATCGCCTTCGCGAGTTCCTCAGGGCTACCGGTCACGGTCGTGAGGGCCGCTGTCGCCTACGGCCCGGGCCAGGGGAAAGACATGCTGGTAGGTGCTGCCTGCGAGGCGCTCCGGATGAGACGGCACCTCCCGATGACGGCGGGGACCCAGACGCGCGATTTCATCTACGTGACCGATCTCGTGGAGGGAATGGTCCGGGCGGCCCTCACGCCGTCGGCTGCCGGCAGAATTATCAACCTTGGCACAGGAGTGGCAACGCCGGTACGCGAGCTGGCACGCCTTCTGGAAGAATTCGCTTCTACCCGAGGGGTACTCGGTCTCGGAGAGCTGCCAATGCGGCCAGGAGAGATACTGGACTACGTGGTAGACACTTCGCTCGCGGAGCAAATCCTGGGGTGGCGGCCCCGCATCGGGCTGCGGGAAGGTCTCGCTCTCACACTCGAGTCGGCAGGTCTGCTCGAACGCAGATCCATCGGACCCCGATGAACGTCTCGAGGCCAACCGCATTGCGATCATCCGCGACGGACCCGAAGCCCAGGGTTCACTTTCACAGTGACAACCAGTCTTTCGGCGGATCCGAACAGATGCTCGTGGTCCTGCTATCCGCTGCCATCTCGACCGGAGAAATCCAGCCATCCTTCAGTTACCGCGCAACCGCGGACTACCGGGAGGGAGCCGAAAAGAGGCTGCCGGCCGAGGTGGAAAAGATCGGTCTCCGGCTGCCCGACCCCGAGGCCTGGCTCGCGGCCTTGAGGCGCCGCTATCCCTCGCCGGCGGCACGACCACTGCGCGGTGCGGCCCGGGCACTGGTGTCAGCCCTGCCGATAAGGCAAGTCGGTCAGCTCTACGACATTTCACTCATAGCCAGAATGCTGAAGCGAGTCGCGCCGGATCTCCTGCATGTGAACAACGGAGGATTCCCCGGGGCCGCTTCGTGCACTGCAGCAGCGCTGGCTGCAAGGAGGACGTATCGGACGCCAGTCGTGTACGTAGTGAACAACCTGGCGTATGGGTACGGCTCGCTCCGGCGCTGGTACGAGTACCCACTGGAGCGCCAGCTGGTTTCGGCAGTGAGCGTCTTCGTCACAGGCTCCAGGGCAGCCCGTGACCGATTGGCGGAAGTGCTACGGCTACCCCCTGGGAAGGTCGTTTCCATACCCAACGGCATCCGAGAGCGCGAGCCCGACGAAACGCGGTCGAAGACCCGTGCCCGTCTGGGCATCGACGACGACGAAGTGCTTGTCGTGTCGGTAGGCCGGCTCGAGCCCCGAAAGGGCCACCGGTATCTCATTGAGGCTTTCAGGAAGCACTTGACCGCCCACCCCGAATCCAGAGCCAGATTGGTGATCGACGGCGACGGCCCGCTCAGGCCGGACCTGGAACGACTGATAGCAGAGGTCGGCGTTGCTTCCAGGGCACGGATTATCCACCCTGAACGAAATGTCTGGAACCTGTATGCCGCGTGCGACCTCGTAGTCCTCCCGTCGGTCTCTCACGAGGACTTCCCGAACGTGCCACTGGAATCGATGGCAAGCTCGAAGCCTGTCGTCGCCTCCCGGCTGGCGGGAGTACCAGAACAGGTGGTACACGGCGTCACAGGTTTCACGGTCCCCCCTGGAGACTCCGAAGCCCTGGCGGCAGCCATCTCGACTCTTGTCGCCTCCCCGGAGCTGAGAGCGAAGATGGGCGCTGAGGGACGGCGACGGTTCGTGGAGCGCTTCACAGCGGAGCGCGCCGCCAGGGACTACTTCGACCTGTACCGCTCGGTCCTGGAGGACAGCCGTCCGAGCAGACGAGCGTTGACCTAGGAAAGCTGAACGGACCGAAACTCGCCTACGTTGGAAAAGTCCCTCTTCCGGAGGACTCCCCCGTCCCACCCGAGCCAAGCCATTCCAGAGTCTTTGCCAGACCGGCACTCAGGTCGGTCTTCGGGCGCCACCCGAGGACCTCCGCCGCCCTGGACGGATCCAAGGCTATGTGCATCAACTCTCCCGTCCTTCTGGGCGCGAACTCCGGCTCGTTCGGGTAGCCCGTCATCTCGGCCATGCGGTAGTAGAGGTCGAGGATTCTGGTCTGGACTCCGGTGCCGATGTTTATCAGTTCGGCTTCACCGTGGTCCACAGCGGCCAGGAAGGCGTCGACGACATCGTCCACATAAACGAAATCTCGACTCTGCGTACCGTCCCCGTAAAGGTGTGGTTGCTCACCCGCCAGCATCTTTCCACCCAGGATCGCCACCACCCCGGCCTCGCCCCACGGATCCTGTCGCGGCCCATACACGTTCGCCAGTGCAAGACTGACCGCGGACAGCCCGTGGACCTTCGAGTAGTAATACAGGTAGTCGTGCCCCGCCTTCTTTGCGACCCCATATGGACTCAGAGGCAACTGTGGATGGGACTCGCTCACCGGCAAGGTGTGGGGCTCGCCGTATATCGTGCCCCCCGAGGAGGCGAACACGAAGCGGGCGACTTCCGCTTCCTTTGCCGCATGCAGACAGGCGAGGGTCCCCAGTATGTTCGTCCGGGCGTCCGAGAGCGGGTCGCGCACCGACACCCTGACGTCGGCCTGGGCTGCCAGGTGAAACACGATCTCGCAGCCGAAGTCCCGAAACAGGGAAGTAAGGTCGACCTCGCATACGTCCGCCCGCTCCAGCCTGCAGCGACCGGTGTCGAGCGCCGATGCCAGGTTCGATTCCTTTCCGGTCGCAAAGTTGTCGACGACCAGCACGTCCCATCCCTCGTCTACGAGGCGGTCAACCAGGTTCGAGCCGATGAACCCGGCACCGCCAGTGACGACAGCCCTCATAACGACTCCTCCAGAGACGGACCTGCATTCCCGTCCGGCCAAGCAGACTTGACAAGCGTACAAAGACCAGGCTCGGGGAAGCGAGACCCCCTCCCCGCAGGCTCGACTTGGCATCGAGCCTCGCTTCGAGCCCTTCCGCCTTCCGTACCGGGAAGGCCACGCTCGCCCACGACGCTCTCTGGGGTTCCGAACTATCGGGCCTCACTCGAGCTCGCCTACGGGTATCGCCCAGTTTGTAGTAATGTGGCTACGTCGACTTGGAGGGGAGCGCGTCGATGAATTCCCGGAGCCGTACTTCTTCGAAAATCAGCACCGTGCTGCGGTGGTTGGCTGCAGCTGCTTCGGCTGGTGCGGCACTTGCGGTTACCGCATCGGCCTGGGCTGCCTCGGGCCCCCTGGCGGTACTGGCTCAGGCAGGTCCCGGGGGATGCCCCTGCCCTGGCCAGTCAGGCTTCCTTGCGGGTACGGCAGGCTACGCGGTGAGGTGGCTGGTCATCATCGTCATCTTCGTCCTCAGCGCCGTCGGCGCCTACGCGCTCGGGCGCAGCAGAAAGAGAGCCGAACAGGCCCAGTAGGGGGTCTGGTGTCCTCGAAGGACACATCGTCGCCCGACAAGCCAAGCGAGCGTTCTCACGCGGTTGCCGACTTCGCCGCCGGCTGCTTCTGGCACGTCGAGGAGGCATTTCGCTTGCTGGACGGAGTCATCGATACCGAGGTCGGCTACGAAGGGGGGCACAAGGAGAACCCCACCTACGAAGAGGTCTGCTCTCACACCACGGGTCACGCAGAGACCGTGCGGGTCCACTACGACCCGAGGAGAATCTCCTACGAACAACTGCTGGCCGTCTTCTGGAGCATCCACGACCCCACCCAGTTGAACCGTCAAGGACCCGACATCGGCGACAACTACCGTTCGGCGATCTTCTACCACGACGACGCTCAGCGCGAAGCCGCGGAAAAGTCCAAGAAGGCTCTCGAGGAAGAAGGGCGTTATTCTCGCCCGATAGTCACCCAGATAGTGCCGGCGAGCAAGTTCTGGCGAGCAGAGGAGTACCACCAGAAGTACTTCGCCAGGCGCGGCATTCGAGCTCGGCACTGCTAACGCCCGTGGCTACCTTCGCGAAACAGGTGCCCCGCCTCGGGGGTCAGGGGAGTACGAAGAGCTCGGTCAGAACCTGATGGCCGACTCGGCCACCTCGACGTCCGGCCAGACCCTCATCCCCCGCCTCAGCTCGTTACCGGGCCAGATGACTGCCCCGGAGCCGATGACCGACAGCTCGGTCACCACGCAGTCTCTGTGGATGACCGCGTCCTCGCCGAGTATGGCCTCTTCGATCACGCACCCCGGCCCCACCGTGTTGTTGCCCAGGAGCACGCACCGAGTCAGCTGGGTAGGACCCTCGATCGCGCAGCCCGGTCCGATCGACACCGGCCCTTTTATCGACACCTCGCTCCCGATTCGCACCCCGTCCCCCACCACAGCGGGCCCGACAACCTCGGCTTCCTGAGATATCTCTGCCTCCCCCAAGAAGAACACACCGTCGGACTCGCGTCCCGGTGGCTGCACGTGCAGGCGCCCAGACATCAAGTCGTAGTGCGCCTGGAGGTACTTGGCCGGGGTACCCACGTCCAGCCAGTATGCGGGGCTCTTGTATCCAAGGACCTTGGCCCCACGCTGGAGGAGCTGGGGAAAGAGCTCTCGCTCGAAAGAATACGGTACGCCCACCGGTACCTCTTCGAGCACCTCCCGCTCGATTACATAGACGCCGCCGTTTATGTAGTTTGTGGGCGCCTCCTCCAGACTCGGCTTCTCGATGAAGTCCAGAACTTCCCCGCTATCGGTGGTGGGGACCACACCGTACTCTCTCGGATCGTCGACCTCTGTCAGGAAGATAGTGACGGCGGCCCCTTCACTGCGGTGCCTCTCGACAAGTGCGGTTAGATCCAGGGAGGTAAGAACATCGCCGTTGAACACCACGAACGTGGAGTCGAGGTAATCGGCACAGTTCCTTGCTCCCCCAGCGGTCCCCAGAGGCTCTTCCTCGTGGGCGTAGCGAAGCCTCACCCCTTCGATCTCCTCCCCGAGAACTTCCTCGAAAAGCTCGGGTATGTAGCCAGTCGAAAGGACCAGCTCCTCGATTCCGGCAGCGGCACACCGTTCGATCGTGTACCAGATGAGGGGACGCTGACACATGGGTAGCAGCGGCTTCGGTGTACGGAAGCTGAGCGGGCGCATTCTCGTGCCCTGCCCACCCACGAGTGCGACAGCCTTCATATCGTGCGTTCCAAAAGACCAGGGTGAACCATCTCTCGCTCGACCCCCACGCCCGTCACCTGAAAAGGGGCTCCCCAGGACACGGCGACGCGCCGGCTCCAGCCAGCCCCGAACCGAGGGCGTTCACGAGGCATCGGATAACCTCAAGGATATCCCAACGGTCCGCCGAGACTACCATGCAGCCTGCTTTGCTCGATACCACAGACACCGATGGAACCGGGCCCATCGTCTCAGCCGGGTCCCCAGACACGAGCTCGCCAACACGCCCCAAGCCGCGACCGTCAGGGGTATTCCGCCGCACGGACCTGGACCGAGCCCTTTCTGTGGCCTCTCTTCCTGCTGCCGTCGCCTCCGCGGCGCTATCCGTCGTGCACCGCCTCCAGCTATGGATGGAAGCAGCAGTCTACCCCTACGACGCGTACTACTACATGGGCACAGCCTCCAACCTCGCTTACGGGAACGGATACGCCTTCAGGGGAACCGCTCACACCCGCTTCTTGCCCGGGTACCCGATAGCAATGGCGCCCCTGGTAAAGGACCTGGGCGCAGAGGCAGCTGGGGTCCTAGTTGCGTCGATTTCCTGGGCCCTGCTCGCCCTCGTCTGTTACTTCATGGCCCGAAACCTCGCTGGCTGGCTCGCGGGCCTCTCTGCTTCGGTTCTGGTGTCCTTCCAGCCCGTGGCGATCGAGTGGACTTCGTTGCCGATGGCGGAAGGGCTCTTCACCCTGGCAGCCTTCTCATCCCTCTGGGCGATGACGACAGCTCTGGAAAAGGAAAACCCAACCGCCCTCGTACCTGCCGGCCTGCTAGGAGGATATGCGCTCATCACCCGAAGCGAAGGTTTCGCGCTGGTCCCGATTTACCTCGGCACATCGGCCTACGCTCTCGCAAAAGCCCGTCGCCGTACGCAACGGGGCAGGTCTTGGCCAGGAACTCCGCTCTTAGGGGCCGGGGGAGGGCTTCTAGCGCTTTTGCTCCCGTATAGTTCTTGGCTTGTCTGGTCGGCAGGAAAGAAGTCCGCCGAGATCTCGCATGCCTCGGAGTTCCTGGCCAACTTCCGCTGGGCCCTGCGAGACCTCGTTCCGAATTTCGGCTATTACATGTGGGGCGCATACCGCCAGCCCCTCTTCGCGGCTCTGGGCTATGTGGGGCTTGTCTGGATCCTGGCCAGACGCCCGCGGGCGGGAACCCTGCTCGGCTTGTGGCTGGCGTCGATGGTCGGGTTTCACTCGGCCTGGTACTACCGCTACGACCGGTTCGCCGTTGCAGCGATCCCGGCCATGGGAGTAGCAGCAGGGGCCGCGGTAGGTTGGGTCGGGTCGCTCGGCGCCCACGCGAGAGAGCTGACCTCGAGACGCCGAAAGTTCAGTCGTTCCTACCTTACCGCAGGGTTGCTGGCTTCGATTGCCGCGGCAGCGCTCACGTTCGCTGACGACGGAAAGTCCCTGGCGCGCCTCCACATGACCCTGCTCAACCGGGCAGGCGGAAGGGCGATATTGATGGCATCCGAAGCTGCCGGGAGGCTCGAAGGCGGCCTGGCATCCAACGTGGGAGCAATGGCAGAGTTCCATGCCGGCAAGCCCGTGGCCACAATCCTGGCGCGCCCCGCCGAAGCCGAACTGGCCAACGTCGACCCCCGGGACCTGCCCTGCGTCTTGATGGCCGCGTGCTTCGACCCCGACCGACTGGAAAGCGAGGACCCCGAGGCCAGATTGGAGGCATTGCGCCGCTCAGGGGTCCGCTACCTCGTCCTCCATGTCGACGAGGCCTCTCCCGAAGATGTGGTGCGTCGACTTGGCCTGCCCCCTGGAGCGGTACAGCTTCGAGCCGACGTGGTCGGCGGAGGCCCCTCCGAGGCCGGCGTCCACCGAGCCTCGATCCTGGAGGTGCTCCCTTGACCCTTTACCCAAGTCCAGCCCTTACCTTGAGCAGCGTCCAGAGCGCCTTGAAGCCGTCCTTCCAGGTGATCTTCTTTCCCTCGTGGAACTCCCGGCCCGTGTACGAGATCGGAACTTCGTAGATCCTGATCCCTCGCCTCAAGATCTTTGCGGTGACCTCGGGTTCGAATTCGAAGCGCCTCGCACGCAGGTCCAGGCTCCGTAACAAGTCGGTGGGGATCAGCTTGTAACAGGTCTCCATGTCAGAGAGGGTGGTGTTGAACAGCACGTTGGTGCACAACGACAGGAAGCGGTTCCCCACCCAATGCCAGAAGAGCATGTTCTTGCGCTCGCCGGTGAACCTGGAGCCGTAGACTACGGTCGCCTTCCCCGCCTCGACGGGAGCCAGCAGCCGCTTCCAGTCCGCCGGGTCGTATTCTAGGTCGGCGTCCTGGATCAGTACGTAGTCACCGGTGACCTCCTCGATTCCTCGTCTCACGGCTGACCCCTTGCCCGAGTTGGTGGGAAGCAACACCGCCTTCACGGTGGAATCGGCCAGGCTCCTGGCGATCTCCGCACTCCCGTCCGTCGAGCCGTCGTCGACGATAACGACCTCCTTTTCACAGTCGAGCTCGACGGCGCGGCACCGCCTGACGATCTCCGGAAGGGTCGCCCGCTCGTTGTAGACGGGGATGATCACGCTGAGCTTGGAGATCTTTCTTTTGCCCTCACCCGTGTCCACCAATGCCGAGCTCCTCTCTGTACCACTCGATGGTCCGTACCAGCCCCTCCCGTAAGGAGACCCTGGGCTCCCAGTCGAGCACCTTCCTTGCCAGGGAAATGTCCGGCCTCCGCCGCTTCGGGTCGTCGGGAGGCAACTCAGAAAAGACCACTTCCCCGGCCTCAGGGACCAGCTCTCCAACGAGCTGAGCCAGCTCCAGGATCGTGAACTCGGAAGGGTTGCCCAGGTTCATGGGGCCCCTGTGGTCGGATGCGATCAGCCTCAGCAAGCCCTCGACCATGTCGTCCACGTAGCAGAAAGACCGTGTCTGAGATCCGTCGCCGTAGACGGTGAGAGGTTCCCCCTTTATCGCCTGGACCACCATGTTGGAGACCACCCGGCCGTCATCCGGCCTCATCCTCGGGCCATAGGTATTGAATATGCGGGCGATCTTCACGTCCAGGCCGAACTCCCGCATGTAAGCCATCGACAGCGCCTCTGCGAAGCGCTTTGCCTCGTCATAGACCGACCTCGGTCCTACCGGGTTGACGTTGCCCCAGTACGACTCCGGCTGGGGGCTTACCTCGGGGTCGCCGTAGACCTCGCTTGTGGAGGCCAGGAGGAACCTGGCGCCGACGGCCTTCGCTGCCTCGAGCATGTTCCAGGTGCCCTTCGAACCCACTGCCAGGGTATGGAACGGGAGCGACATGTACGAGTAAGGACTTCGGCCAGGACTTGCCGGGCTTGCCAGGTGAAGAACCCACTCGATGTCGTCGAGGAGCGACTCGTCGATCGGCTCGCAGACGTCAGCTTCCACAAGGACCAAGCGGTCGGAGCCCTTCAGATCCTCCAGGTTCTCGCGACGGCCCGTGGACAGGTCGTCGATGCAGACGACCCTGGAGCCGAGCTCGACCAACCTGGAGACAAGGTTCGACCCTATGAACCCCGAGCCGCCCGAAACCAGGACCGCTCGGGGAGCCTTCGCCGACCTTGGGCTAGTCACCTGACCCACAGCCTTCGCAAACCGCCAGACGAACTGCCGTAGCCTTGTCCTGCATGAGGAGCCGAGGATAACTTCGTCGACTCACCCAGCGACCCGCTCGTCGCTGCGCGCCGGATGGGGAGCAGGGGTCGGGAAGGCCATCCTCTGGTGCTCGGCGATCGACATGTCCGCATGCGGGGCTGTGACACTACTACCGACCGATGCCGTCGTAGAGGAAGCCGATCTTCCTGATTGCTGCCGGGTCGAGGATGTTGCGTGCGTCTACTATGACCTTCCTCCTCATCGACTTTCCGATCGAGGCATAGTCGAGCCAGCGGTACTCGTCCCACTCCGTGAGTATGGCGATGCAATCTGCCCCTTCCGCAGCAGCATGCGGGCTATCCGCGATCCTGAGATCCGGGAGAGCCTTGAGCGCCCTGTCCGTGGCCACAGGGTCGGTGGCGACGACTTCGACTCCAGCCTCCACCAACTTGCCGGCGATCGCCAGGGCGGGCGATTCCCTCACGTCGTCGGTGTTCGCCTTGAAGGCAAGCCCGAAGACCGCCACCCGTGAGCCCTCCGTCCCTTCCAGCTTGTCCAGTATGCGCCGCGTAACCCGCTCCACCTGGGCGTCGTTGATCGCCAAAGTAGCTTCAAGAAGAGGAAAGTCGACGCCGTTCGCTCTGGCAATGCTCAACAAAGCTTGGGTGTCCTTGGGGAAACACGACCCACCGAAGCCCGGGCCAGGTTTCAAAAACTCGAAGCCGATCCGGCGGTCGTATCCCATGCCCAGGGTCACCTGAGAGACATCGGCCCCCAAAGCGTCGCACAGCTCGGCAATGGCGTTGACGAAAGAGAGGCGCATTGCCAGATACGCGTTGGACGCGTACTTGATCAGCTCGGCGCTCGCCGAGTCGGTGATCAGTATCGGGGCGTTGAGCGGCTTGTAAAGCTCCGAGACCCGCACGGCCGCCTCGACCTCGTTCGAGCCGATCACGATCCGGTCCGGGTGCATGAAGTCATATACTGCCGACCCTTCTCTCAGAAATTCAGGATTGGAGACGAAGTGCACCTCGCTCGCCCCCGCCTCCTCGCAGATCTTGCGTACCCACTCGGTGGAGCCCACCGGCATTGTCGACTTGTTGACCACGACCGTCCTGGGGGTGAGCACCGGCCCGATCTGGCGGGCCACGTCCGCAACATAGGTCATGTCGGGAGTGCCGTCCGGCATTGGCGGCGTCTGAACGCAGATGAACACGAATTCCGACTCCCGGGCTACCTCGGCGGAGTCCCGGCTGAAGGAGAGCCGGCCAGAGCGCACACCCTCGCTGAGGAGGTCTTCCAGGCCGGGCTCGAATATCGGACAGCGGCCCGCCCGCAGCACTTCCAGCTTGGATTCGTCGACCTCGGCGCAGAGCACCCGCCGGCCGAGGCTAGCAAAGCAGGAAGCGGTCACCAGACCTACGTAGCCGCCTCCTATGACTCCTATAGTTCCTGCCATGGACACGACCTTCTCTATTATCGTCTCGTCCTGTGGGACGCTTCGCCGGCGGCGGAGGGCGGCAGGTCCAGCATGTCCTCGACACTGCCAGTCTCGGCCCGATTGGTCTCGCCCACCACGCGAGAGAGGCGACCCCGGCGAAATCCAGCCCCTACCACGATCCCCCGGGGCCCGGGCACCATTGTCCCCGCCGGTGGCCGGCAATCGGCGTCAGTGACGGTATGACAATTACTGCGGTCGTCGTAAATTACAACACCCGCGCCCTGCTCAGGAGCTGCCTGGAATCGCTTGGCGACTGGCCCGAAGTGGTCGTGGTCGACAATGCCTCCACGGACGGCTCCGCCGCCATGGTCGCCCAGGACTTTCCCGGAGTAAAACTCGTCCGCAACGACCGTAACTCGGGTTTCGGGACGGGGGTCAACCTGGGGGCTCTGCACGCCACAGGGGAAGCGCTTCTCGTCCTGAATCCCGACACGTGGGTGACGCCCGGAGTCCACGAAATCCTCGAGCGCTTCCTCGAAAGTCGCCCGCAAGCGGGAATCGTCGGGTGTGCCCTTCTGGACGACGACGGCAGGACGCTGGTGTCGGCGAGGCGCTTTTACACCCCCAAGGCCCTGGTCGCCCGCCGTCTGGCCCCCGGCTCCACTGCCGTGAGAGAGTTCGAGATGCTGGACGAGGGAGACCGTCGGCCGCGCAGGGCCGACTGGGTAGCTGGAACCGGCATGGCCGTACGCAAGGAGCTCTTCTCGGCCCTGGGCGGCTTCGACGACAGGTTCTTCCTCTATTTCGAGGACGTGGACCTGTGCCTGAGAGCGTGGCTGGCGGGAGCCGAGGTCTGGTACCTCCCGGAGGCCCGGATCTACCACCAAGAGCAACGGGCCAGCTCCCGCTCGGCCGCTGCGCTAGGCCACCATCTGAACTCATGGACCCGCTTCGTCACGAAGTGGAGAGGAGCACGCCCCGGTTTCGTCAGTGCTCCCAAAAAAGAGTCCGGGTCAGGAAGAGGCCTCCGAGTTGTGGTGGAAGCGCGTGCTCTACTCGGTCACCTCACGGGCGTGGGACGCTCCCTGGAATCGCTGGTAGCGCACCTGGCAGAGCGGGACGACCTGGACCTCAGGCTACTTGTCACTTCGGCGAGACGCACCCGAGAGATCCACCGCTACCGCTACCACGCAAGGACCTTTGCCCTTCCCCTTCCAGCGAGGCTCGTCGACGCCTCATGGGAAAAGATCGCCCTCCCCCCTGTGGAGGCGCTTACAGGCAAGTGCGACGTGGTACACGGCCCCAACTTCGTACTGCCCCCCTCGACATCGGCGGCTCGGGTTCTGACGGTCCACGACCTGGGCTTCGTGGAGTTGCCCCAGCTCCACTCGCCGGCTCAGCGACGTCTTGCAGAGCTGGCGCCCCGAGCCGTCCGGCGAGCGGACCGGGTGATCGCCGTCTCTGAATTCACAAAGGAACGCCTCTGCACCATCTTCGGAACCGACCCCTCCAAGGTGGACGTCGTCTACCACGGAGTCCGACGCCTGCCCACCGACGGTCCCCCTCTGTCCCGCAGTTTCCCGGCAGATTTTGTTCTATTCGCCGGGACGTTCGAGCTGCGCAAGGGCGCCGACATCCTCCTGATGGCCTACAGGATTGCCAGAGAAAAGGATCCGGGTATCCCGCCGCTGATCGTGGCGGGAAAGATGGGGCTCGGCGGGAAGCAAGCCTTGGACGAGGCCTTCGCTGGAGGCCTGGATCCCGGAGCAGTGCGCCTACTGGGCGGGGTGCCTGATACCTTGCTCGCAAGGCTGTACGAGGCTGCGTCCGTGTTCGTCTTCCCGTCGCGCTACGAGGGATTCGGTATGCCACCGCTGGAAGCGATGGCTCATGGAGTGCCGACCATCGTCACAGCGCAGCCAGCTCTCCTCGAGATCCTGGGCGACGGCGCTCTGGTGGTGGGCCCACCGCCGGATCCATCGAGGACTGGCGAGATCGCCGAGGCGCTCGCGAACGCCATTCTCGAGGTCCTCCACGACCGAGATCTGCGTCGTACGCTGATCTCCAGGGGCAGGTCTCGTGCGCTGAGCTTCAGCTGGGCGAAGGCTGCGGATGAGGTCGCCCGCGTCTACCACGCCGCTGCCGGCGATGCTCACTGAGGGTCCATGGTGGAGGGACTTCGCGTCGCCATCGTCTCCGAGCGGGCAGGCTCGGAGGTACCGGGCGGGATAGGACGTTACGCGTCCGAGCTCGTCTCGGCCCTGGGAGACGAGCTGGACCAGCCGCCCGAGGTGGTCGGACCGCCCCGGCACCGCCACGCCAGGACTCTCACGCTTGCGGCCTGGCAATTCCTCGGGTTTCCCCGCCTGCGGACAAGCGGTCAGGTGGTCCACGCCACCAGCCTCGCAGTGCCGCCCACCTCGCGTCACCTGGTGGTGACAGTGCACGATCTCTACTTTGTAAAGGCGCCTCACGCCTACACCAGGTGGGGAGCCGCCTTTCATCTCCGCGGATTGGAGAGAGCCGCCCGCTACGCCCGGGTTGTCATCACCCCCACCGAGGCGGTCCGTGACGAGCTCCTGGAGAGGTTTCCTGCATTCGATGGCCGAGCGAGGGCGATCCACCATGGGGTACCTTCCTTTTGCATGGCGTCCGACGACTCCCCCCAACAGCCCCGGGAATTCCCTTACTTCCTGTGGGTCGGAACCGTAGAGCCCCGCAAGAACCTGCACCGCGTTCTTCGGGCCTTCTCCCTGGTCGCCCGGGCAAGCCCTGCACCGAGACTGGTGCTTGCGGGAAAGGTGGGCTGGAGAATCCGGCCTGGCTCCCTCCTGGCAGGACTGCCGGAGAAGGCGAGAGAACGTGTGGAGTTCGTTGGGGACCCCGACGACGCTACCTTGCGCAATCTCTACAGAAACGCCGTGGCGCTCGTTTACCCGTCGCTGGAGGAGGGCTTCGGCTTCCCCACCCTAGAAGCCATGGCCTCAGGCACTCCTGTAGTGACCTCGGACATACCCGTCATGAGGGAGGTCGTGGGCGAAGCCGGCCTCCTCGTCGAGCCCACTCGGGTCAAGGCGCTAGCCGACGCGATGGAGGCACTGCTTTGCGACTCCCAGCTTTCGTCGCGGCTGAGCGAACTCGGTCTGGCCAGAGCGGCACGGTTCGACTGGCAAGAGTCGGCCCGCCTCCACCTGCGAGCCTACGAGGACGCACTGGGGGGAGCGTGAGCCCGAAGAAGGTCCGGGTCGCACTGGATCTCACCTCCCTTCCTCCTTCGAAAGCTGGGGTCGGAAGTTACGCCCTTGGCCTCCTGGGAGGGCTCTCGGAGGCGTGTGAGGCAGGGGAGCTCGACCTGGTCTGTATCGTCAAGGCAGACGACGCGCCGACAGTTGCTTCAAGAGCGCCCAACGCCGAACTAGTAGAGGTCGCGATCGTCCGACTAGGTCGACCGGCCCGCCTCGCCTGGGAGCAGACCGGGCTGGTGCGCCTCCTGGACAAGATCCGTCCGGATCTTTTCCACGGAATCCACTACACGTTGCCGCTCGCCTCCAGGCTTCCCTCCACAGTCGTCCTGCACGACCCGACCTTCTGGACCCACCCCCACCTACACGCCCCGACGAAGGTCGCCTACTTCCGAACGGTGGCGCCCCCCTCAGCGAGGAGGGCTCGCCTCGTACTCACCGTCTCGGAGTGGTCCCGGAGAGAGCTGTCCCGACTTCTGGGAATCGACCTGGCAACGATCCGCGCGATACACCACGGCGTCGACGAGTACCTCTTCGAACCCGCAAATCCTGAGGAATTGGCGGCACTGAGATCCAGGCTGGACGCTTGCTCGAAGCCGCTCGTCGCCTTTTTGGGGACCCTCGAGCCACGCAAGAACATCCCGCGCCTAGTGATGGCAGTGGAGAGGGCGCGCGACGTCCTGGGAGACCCGGGCATAGTGCTGGCCGTGGCGGGGCAGAGGGGGTGGAAGACAGATGCCACCGAAGAGTCGCTCACAAGAGGCGAGCGTGCTGGATGGGTGGTCCGGCTCGGCTACGTCGACGAGAGGACCAAGAGGCTCTTGCTTCAAGCGGCCGACGTCGTCGCCTACCCGAGCCTGGCCGAGGGCTTCGGAATTCCGGTACTCGAGGCGTTCGCCTCCGGCACCCCGGTCTTGACTTCCGACAGAACTGCCACGGCTGAAGTGGCAGGCGAATCGGCTCTGGTCGTCGACCCGTATGACGTGGGGGCCATTTCAGGGGGGCTGGTATCTCTTCTGACAGACACCTCCCTCAGGAACCGCCTCGTCGAGGCGGGTAGAGAAAGGGCATCCAGGTTCAGCTGGAGGCAGGCTGCAGCGAAGACACTCGAGGCCTGGAGAGCGGTTGTGGCCTGGCGGAAACGGTAAGCTCGCCCGCCTGCGAGCAGGCTTGGGCCGCCCTCGACATCCCTACTCGTTCGATATGAACTCCACGTACGCCTCGCGCAATCTCCCGGGATCGCAGAGTTCTTTCGCGCGCTCCGATCCCGCCTTAGAAAGCGCTTCGTAAAGGCGTGGAGATTCGAGCAGCTCGAGGATTACAGCGGCGAAGACCGCCGTATCGTCCTCGGGGACCACCACACCGCCCCAGCCGACGGTTTCGGGCACTGCGCCTCTGGCAAGAGCGATGACTGGCAGTCCCCGCGCCATCGCCTCCACCGCCGGTACGAAGAACCCTTCGTGCCTGGAGAAAGAGACGAAGAAATCGGCCCTGCGGTAGTGCGATTCGAGCTCCTCGCCAGAGACCTGACCGACGAACGGCGCCGACCCCAGACCCAGCGACTCGGCCAGATCCTCCAGGTACTTGCGGTAGAGGGGGAGGTGGACGCCTCCCACCATGCAGGCCTCGCAGGAGACCCCGAGCTTCCTCAGAAGAACGGTCAGCCGGAGGAGTTGCTCGAGAGCCTTGTTCGGCGTGATCCGACCCACGAACAGGAGGCGTAGCGGTCTGGCGGACCTCCCTGCTGCGGCGGGAATTCTCCTCCCCTCCCCAGCTACGGGTGCCAGAGGGTAGGGGACCTTCAACACCCTTGCGTACCCTGCCTCCTCGAGCTCGGCAGCGCTGAAGGAAGATGGCGCTGCCGCGGCGTAGGCTCGGGATGCAAGCGCGCGCATCTGAGATCTGGCCACCTCCAGCCGGCGGGCCGCCAGCGGGTCGTAGGGCGCCAGGAAGAACGAGGGGGTGAGGTTGTGGTAGTAAACGACCACGCGCTCGGGCCTGCCTTCCAACCACTCCGTCATGGGCGAATCCGTCGAGAGGTGGTAGACGATGACGTCATCCCGATTCCCCTCGGCCAGCCGGTCGTAGCGCAGCGCCACGCCCGCGTAGTCCTTGTGAATACCCTCGGCCAGGACCTTCCCGGGCTCGAACCCGGCTGGCCCGCCGGCGCCGCTGAGCTCGTGGGAGAGTCGCTGGAAGCGCAAGGCAGCCTGAGAGACGGCATCATGTGGGACGAGAGAGGCCACTGCCTGGTGGACGAGGGGCATCTCAGCGACTTTCGAGTGACTCTATCCGCCGCTCCACCTCTTCCAGTTTCCGGGCGAGATCTGCAAAGGCGACCGCAGCCTGATCACAGAAGTCGGCAATGGCAAGGACCTCGTCTCTCAGTCTCTTCACCAGACGGAGGCCCGGAATTCGGTCGGCACGGCTGCTCCGTTCGGAATCCCTGCGTCGTCTTACCGCCCTCGGACTCAATTCCTCGAGCAGTGCAGCACTCCTTCCGAGCTCGCTCTGCGGCATCACATCCTCTATGCGCCCTACCTCCCGTGCGATCTCGTCGATCTCAGCAGCAGCCAGACGCGCCTTGTCGAGCAAGCCCGACCAGGCCTCAGCGGCACCTCGCGGTCGGTTCGGCTCAGTTGGTATCATGCCAGGACGACACCAGGAGCGGCCGACACCGGAGATGAAGGGCGTAAGCCAAGTTCCCGATTTCCTTGACGAAATCGCAGCGATACTCGAGTACGAATCCGACTTCACCGACCGTGACCCTGTCTATCTTATAGATCCCTCGGGCTCGGAATTCGGCATCGAGATGGTAGGAACCTTCCCGCCGGTCCCGCCCATCTCGGTCGAGCCGCCGGGCAATGTCTCCCTTGCCAGAGACCCACGCGCCTTTCTGCGTTCGGTCATCAAGCGAGAGCTGGCCCCGCGCCTCAACCGACTCATCGACCAGATCAACGACTCGATAGGACACAGGACCGGTGCTCTGGCCGAAAGCCTCAGGCGCCTCGCCAGGTCTCACAGGGCGCTCGAGCGGAAGGTGTCCGCTCTGGCCCAGGAGCAACACTCTCCCAGGGGGCACGCCGCAGACCGCATCACAGCCCTGGAACAGAAGGTCAGGCTGCTCGAGCTCAACCTGGTAGCCGTAGAGGACGCCCTATCGGAAATCGAGGCTGCGCTGGGCAAGTCAGCCCAGGCCCGAGGCAACGAAAGAGACTGAGCCTTCCCATGGCCCTGCCCGCCGAACCTCTATCTTCCCAGGTATCGATCGTCGTCGTGACCTGGAACGCCCTCGAGTACACACGCACCTGTCTGGAGTCGATCTTCTCGAGAACTGCATACCCCGAATTCGACGTCGTCGTAGTCGACAACGGCTCCACCGACGGAACCCTCGAGTACCTAAGGAGCCTCGAGCGCATCACCCTTATCGAAAACGGAGAGAACCTGGGCTTTGCCAGAGGGGCGAACATCGGAGTCGCGCACGCCAAACCCGACGCCGACATCGCTCTGGTCAACAACGACATAAGGATCACGGACCCGGACTGGATCGGAAAGCTCAGGCGCGTCGCGTACTCCGAGCCCGACATTGGAATAGTGGGCTGCAGGCTCACCTTCCCCGACGGAAAACTCAACCACACCGGCGCCTATATCAGGCCTTACGAGCTGTTCGGGGAGAACGAATCCGGCCTTGAAGACGACATAGGGCAGTGCACCTCGAACCGTGAGGTGGAGGCTGTTATCGGGGCAGTACTTTACCTGAAGCGGGCCGCGCTCGACAGGCTAGGGGGCTGCTTCGACGAGTCCTACTTTTCCTACTTCGAGGACACGGATCTCTGCTACAGGGCCAAGGAGCTGGGAATCAAGACTTACTACTGCGGCGAGCTGACACTGGAGCACTCAGGAAGCGCCTCGCTGAAGGAGAACCGATACGACTTCGACGAGATTTTCGAGTCTTCCAAGAAGCTCTTCGTAGACCGCTGGAAGAAGAGGATCATCGACGACCGAAAGCCGGCCGTGGTGTGGGCTTCCACGATTCACCTCCCCGTCGGCTACGCACAGGTCACTCGCAACATCATCAGGAACCTGTGGAAGGAAAACGTCTACGTCAACTACGAGCACCTCTACTCCGACCACCCAGAGCCCAACACGGGCGACCCTCTGATCGACGACATAAGGCGCCTCCCTAAAAGAGAAGGGGCACCTCTTGTCGCGTCGGGACCGGCCGACCTGTGGCAGAGAACAGGCGGAAGGACAAGAGTCGGCTACACGATGCTGGAGGTTGACGGAATTCCCAAGGACTGGGTCGACGCCGCCAACCGGTGCGCCGAGGTGTGGGTACCCTCCCAGTTCAACGTCGAGACATTTTCCGAGTCGGGCGTGAAGCGCCCCATCTTCAAGATCCCCCTAGGGGTCGACACCGACTATTTCCACCCCGACATCCTCCCCTACCGCAGGTTCTCAAGATTTACCTTCCTCTCGGTCTTCGAATGGGGAGAGCGCAAGGCACCGGAAATCCTGCTAACCGCCTTCAACGAGGAATTCTCCGCATCCGACGACGTGGTTCTGGTCATCGCCTGCACCAACCGGGACCCGGCGGTCAGCATCAGAGCCAGCATCGAAAAGTTGAGGCTCAAGAGGAAGAGGGCGCCAATCGTTCTTTACGTCAACCCACAGCTCGAGGGCTACCAGATGGGCTCGCTTTACCGCTCGGCAGACGTCTTCGTGTTGCCCACAAAGGGAGAGGGGTTCGGACTTCCCATTCTCGAGGCAATGGCGTGTGGGGTTCCTCCCATAGCGACCGACTGGTCGGGCCAAAAGGAGTTCTTCGACTCCGAAGTCGGGTACCCGATTTGGCCGCGGCGCCTTGAGCCGGCGGTGGCAAAATGCCCCTACTACGAGGGATTCAGGTGGGCGCTACCTGACATCGACCACTTGCGAGCGCTGATGAGACACGTTGTGTCCAATCCTGACGAGCTGAAGCGGAAGGGCCAGCTTGCAGCTGAGCGTGCGAGGCGCTACGACTGGCGAGTCACGGCAAGACTCATAAAGGAGCGCCTGGAAGCCCTCACGACATGAACGAAGACGCCTCACTCGGAACCGAAGCAGTCCCCTCCGGAGTCTTCACCCCCGACCCACCTGCCACCGAACCCCCGAAGAAAGGGTTGCCTCCGGGCAGGAGCTTGCTACAGTCCGTCAAGGAAGTGGTGGCGGACCGCCAGATACTGGCGAACTTCGTCAGAAGAGACTTCGCAGCCCAGCACCGCAATTCGGTCCTGGGTTTCCTCTGGTCTCTCCTCAACCCCTTGCTCCTCGTCGGGGTGTTCAGCCTCGTGTTCAAGGTGTTGCGTGCTGCGCCTCAGGGCTCGGGTGGTGCGCCCTTTGCGCTCTTCTTTTTCAGCGGCCTTACGATCTGGAACCTGTTCGCCTCCTCGATTCAGTCGACCACCAGCTCGATCGTCGACTCTCGCCACCTGATCCAGAAGGTCTACTTCCCCAGGGAGATTCTGCCGATGTCGGTGGTGCTCTCCAACGCCGTGACGTTCCTCTTCGAGTCCGTCGTGCTCGTCCTGGCAGTCTCGATCTTCTACCGCATTCCCGGGGCCAAGGCGCCCCTGGCCGTCGTACCCGTCCTGATCGCCATGCTGCTGGCCTACGGGCTCGGTCTCATACTGGCCACCGTCAACGTTTACTTCAGAGACGTCGAGCACTTCATTGCCGTGCTGACCCTCGCCTGGTTCTGGTTCTCGGCCGTGGTCTTCGACCTCTCCTGGGTTCAGCAACACGGCCGGCGGCTATACGTCATCTTCAGTGCGAATCCCATGGTCGGAGTCGTCCACAGCTTCCGCCAGCTGCTGCTCTACGACTCCTGGCCGAACTGGCACCTTCTCGCTTACTCGGCATGCTTCGCGGTGGCGTCGGTAGTGGTAGGAATGCTTGTCTTCAACCGGTACGAGCGAGCCTTTGCCGAGCTGGTCTGATGGCGCGGTCGAAGAAACCGTCTGTGCGCGTGGACCACGTCTGGAAGTGGTTCCGCCTCTACCACCAGAGAGCTCACACCCTCAAGGAAACCCTTCTGGCCCGACGGTCGAAGTACGAGGAATTCTGGGCCCTCAAGGACGTGTCTTTCGAGCTAGAACGCGGCGAGATGCTAGGGATCATCGGCCCGAATGGCTCCGGGAAGTCCACGCTGCTCAAGTGCATCGCCCGGATCATCTCGCCCAACTACGGGGCCATCGAGGTCGAGGGCTCGATGTCGTCTCTGCTGGAGCTGGGAACCGGGTTCCATCCCGAGCTCTCGGGACGCGAGAACGTCTACCTCGCGGGGTCGATCCTGGGCCTTTCGAAGGCCGAGATCGAAGCCAGGCTACCCGAAATTCTCGACTTTTCCGGCCTCGGGGAGTTCATCGACACGCCGCTGAAGAACTACTCCTCCGGGATGACCGCCCGGCTCGCATTCTCGGTGGCCATCAGCATCAACCCGGACGTCCTCTTGCTGGACGAGGTCCTCGCCGTGGGCGACGAGGCCTTCCAGCTCAAGTGCTTCGATTACATCTCCGGCCTGAGGAGAGCCGGCAAGACGATCGTATTCGTGAGCCACTCGCTAAGCTCGGTCAGGAGACTCTGCTCACGAGTCTTGTGGCTCGAGAGAGGCGTTGTTCGAGCATACGGCGACACCGACGCCGTCGTGAGCCTGTATCAGGCCGAGGCCCGGAGGGCCCACGGCGACGCGCAGGGACAGGCTGCCTCGGAGACCCGGTGGGGAAACCAGCGTATAAGGGTCGTCTCCTTCGAAGTCCGAGATGCAGAAGGAAAGCCAGTCAGCACGATCCCCACGGGAAGCCCGGTCAGCTTTCGAATCGGCTACGAGTCGGACGTGGAGGCCGACAAGGTCGTCGTAACAATGCGGATCCATTCGGCAGAGACGGGCGGCTGCGTCACCGGCATTAACTCACTGACCAACCCCATTCCCCGCATGTTCACGGTCTCTCCCGGGAAGGGCTACCTGTGTTTCGACTGCACCAGCCTTGCTCTCTGGCGAGGGCGGTATCTCGTTACCGTCGGGATAGGTGATGACTTGGGCGTCACAACCTACGACTGGCGCGAGAAGGCATTTGAATTCGGGGTGATGCCGGGAGACTTCGACCAGGGAGACGGCTTCTTCTATTTGGGGGGCAATTGGAGCCAGGAAGAGGTCTGATCAGGGGCCGACCTACGAGCCACCCAGCGCCGCAAGAATAGACCTCGCAAACTCCCGCTCGCCTGGTAGACGCGCCACGCGCCTCCTTCCCGCCTGCACAAGCGATTCCCTGAGCGAGGCGTCCTCCCACAACGCAACGATCGCCTCTGCAACCACTCGAGGGTCGTTCGAATCGAGAAGCATCGCTGCGTCTTCGGTGGTCTCGGGAACCGCGGCGGCCCCATAAGCCAGGACCGGACAGTCGAACCGCATCGCCTCTACAAGAGGCACCCCGTACCCTTCATGCTCCGACACCGAACAGAAAATGTCGGCTGCTCGCAGATATGCCACAAGCTGCGACTGCGAGACCTTTCCCGAAAAGACCCTGCCCAGCTTCCAGTGGTCAGCGAGTTCCTCGAGTATTGCGGTGTACGCGGGGATATGCGGGCCCCCGACCAGCCAGAGGAGCGCGTCGGGATAGCGCTTGCGGACAAGCCCCATGGCCTCTATCAGCTTGTGCTGGGCTTTGTTGGGCGTGAGCCGCCCCACGAAGACGACCGCAGGCCCGTCACCCTTTGCGGCCTCGAGTCGGGCAAGGGTGGTTGGGTCGGGTTCCACGCAGTACGCGGACTCCTCCACATACATTCCGACCACGACCGGGTCAGGAAAGCCCCATTCGACAAGCTCGTCTGCCGAGTAGCGAGAGGCAGCGAAGGCTACCGAGCACCTGCCTGCCAGGCTCGCCAGCTGTCGTCGGCCTGCATCCAGATCTTCTGCAAGCCGGGGGTCGAGCAGACGGAAATATGACCCTGGGGTGATGTTGTGATAGAAGATTCCGAGCTTTTCATGCCTTGGCTCCAAGAATTCGACGACCGGCGAGAAGCAGGACGCGTGATAAAGGCAGAGGTCGTCGCTCCGAGATACATGGTCGTAGTACCGGTAGTGGCCAACCAACCCCCTGAAGGCTTCCCCGTCGAAGGCGTTGGCCCACATGCGCGACCTGGGGTCCTCCAGCCTCGAAGTCTTCCACACCACAACGACTGCGGCGGTCACGGCGTCGTTGGGAACCGCGCACTCCAGGAACTGGTGGAGTCTCACCGGTCGAACCACCTCTCCAGCGCCGAGCAGACCCTGGACAGGACCGCATCCCAGGAATAAACGTCTAGCACGTACCGGCGTCCTGCCTCGCCCATCGCCTCGGCCCGCGCGCGGTCCTCGAGCAGCAGCTCGACAGCGCATTCGAACTCCGGAAAGGAGGTGTACCACAGGCCACCACCCGAGACCTTGGCATGGTATCGAGTTACGGCACAGTAGCCGTTGACCAGGGCAGGTCTGGCATTCAGCCACGCCTCCATCAGCACGATGGAGAGCGACTCCATCCGCGATGGTTGGCAAAAGATATCGGCAGCCCGGTAGGCACCGAGCTTCTCTGCCTCCGGCACGAAACCCACTGCCACTACCGTCTTCTTGGAGACCGAGCGCCCCACGTCAGGCCCTCCCCCTATCAGAACCAGCCTGAAGCGGGGACGCCTCTTTGTGACACGCCGGGCGTACTCGACCAGCTCGGTGACACCCTTGCCCGCCTCCCAGCGCCCCGCGTACAGGAGCAACGGCCCGCCTCCCAGGGAGTATCTGGACCTGAAAGCCTCGCCCGTCATGCCCGGGGACCGGGGAGGGTCGAAGCCCATTCCGCCCAATTCCGATGGGGGTAGTTCGCCGAAGAGCCGTTCGGCCAGCCACCTCTCGGGCGGGCTGTTGAACAGCAACGCACGCGCGCTTTTCGCCAGCTCCATCGTGACCCGCAGCCGGGCATAAGGTTCGTCGTGAAGGAGTAAGTGGACAACAGCCCTGGACGGCAGAGCCCTCACCCCGAAGTACGTCCCGGCCCACAGATACGGCATGAAGATCACGCAGTCATGGTCGGAGTCTGCGAGATACTCGACCATCTCGGGGGAGTACCCCTTGGAAGCCATCCACTGCACTTCGGCTTCGCGGCCTACCCTGGAGCCCCGTGCGATGTGCCACTCGAGCACCCCGAAGTCTCTCCGAGGCCGCAAGACCGGAAATCGCCTTACCTTGAGGCCCTGCTCGACCGAGGCGCCTTCGGGATATGTGTTTTCCCACGTGTAGTGGCTACCGGCGCAGGTGGTTACCAGCTCCACATCGTGTCCGGCGGCCGATAGCTTGCGAGCGTACGCAGCGCCGTGGGCCTCTGCTCCACCCAGGACGTCGGGGCCGAACCGCGGGACGGCTACGGCGAGCTTCACTTCGGCCCGGGCTTGTCCGTTGTCCGGCCCCTCGAAGACCTGGCCGCGGATGACCTCTTCCCGGCCCCTCTGGATCGGGAACTCTCTTCAGGGGCGCCCTTAGGGGCCTCTCCGGCACCCGACCCCGGTGACGGCTGCGGCTTCGACTGTGTCGGGTCCGATGCGGGGTCTTCCTCGGAGGCGTCTGACAGACCGGCCTTGCGCGTCCGGGCGTCACTCTTTCCAGCTACCGTACGGCCACGGACCTCGAGGACCGATTCGAGCTCGGCTACTCGGGACTCGAGGGCCACGATCCTCTCGGCTGTCACCCTCGCGAAGGACGCCGTCGAAAAAAAGAAGTCAATGGCGCCGTCAACGAAGCGATCGACGCGCTCGCCCACCAGAAGGCGGAACGCCCGTCTGCCCACGGCGGTAGCCGTCCTCACAAGAGCTGCCGAGGCGGACTGGGGGCGATCTCCCGAATGCGATAGCGGGTCGGTCTGCGTCTTGTGCGCATCGTCGGTATCCAGAGGCCCCGCCTCATGGGGAGGAGGAGCCTGAAGTTCAGGGACGACGGAAGGGATCCTGGCCGCAGCAGCGACCCGGTTTGCTGCGGCTGCAAGCTCGTCGTCCAGAGCCAGCTCCGCGAAGGGAAGCGAGTCGTCAGTGCCCTCGTAAAGCCCCTGCCTCTTTCGTTTATCGACCCGCCGTTTCACTTCCCGCATAAGTTCCTCAGCAAGGGTAGGTCCCCCGTCCCGTCCCGTCTCGTCCATGATGGTTCGGCCTCGCTCTCTCGACTCAGGCTCCTGCTTGTGGGCTTTCCGTCAGGTCTGCTACCAGCTCCTCGAATGCTTTTCTCCATGGCCTGAGCAGCGGCAGGCCCGCCGCAGCCAGGCACCTGTTTTCGAGAACAGATGACCTTGGCCGCCTCGCTGGTCGAGGGAACTCCTCGGTCGAAACCGGCACGATTCGACCCGGCTCGTCCCCAGCCGCCTCCATTACCGCCCTGGCGACCTCGAACCACGTCGCGGCTCCCGAGTTGGTGACGTGAAAGATGCCCTCCATCCTGGCCAGGCACAAGCGGACTATCGCCTCGGCCACGTCCGAGGCCAGAGAGGGAGACCCCCGCTGATCGTTCACGACCGGGATCGTATCCCTCGTATCCCGCAGGGACAGGATCGTCCTTACGAAATTCCGTCCGACCCTCCCGCAGAGCCATGCGGTGCGGACGATCATCCACGAGGGCGCGTGCGACGCTACCTCGCGTTCCCCAGCCAGCTTCGACCGGCCGTATACCCCTATAGGGGCGGGGTCGTCCCACTCGCAGTAGGAGTCCTTGGAACCGTCGAACACGTAATCGGAGCTGACGTAGCACAGGTAGGCGCCCGACGCCTTGGCTGCCAGGGCGACGTTCCGACTCCCCCAACCGTTCACCGCGAAGGCAGCCTCCGGGGCCGACTCCGCACCGTCCACGTCGGTATAGGCTGCGGCGTGGACGATGACGTCTGGCATGTAGTCAAGTACCTCTTGCATGACAGCGTGGTAGTCCGTGACGTCCAGCTCCGAGTGGGACAGGGCACGAACGTCCCTTTCTCCAAGGGCCTTGACCAGCTCGACGCCGAGTTGGCCGGAAGCTCCGGTCACCAGGAATCTCATCTCTCTGTGGGCTCTTCCAGCCCGGCCCAGGTGTGAGCCGGCAAGGTCCTGTGCCTGGGCAGTCGCGCCCTCCACCAGTCCTCGTTCTGGCGGTACCACTCCACCGTCACCCTCAACCCTTCCTCCAGGCTGACGGTCGGGCTCCAACCCAGCTTCCTGAGCTTAGCCGCGCTCATCGCGTAGCGACGGTCGTGGCCAGGACGGTCCTCGACGAAGCGGATGAGATCCTCGCTTCGCCCGACGAGTCGGAGAAGATGCCGGGCGACGTCCAGGTTGGTCCACTCGGGTGACTGCTCGGCTGCCACGTTGTACACCTCGCCAGGACGGCCCTTCTCCAGCACGGTGAGGAGCGCCTTGCAGTGGTCTTCCACGTAGAGCCAGTCACGTACTTGCAACCCGTCTCCGTAGACAGGCACCTCCAATCCATCGAGCAAGTTCGTGATGAAGAGGGGAATGAGCTTCTCGGGAAACTGTCTCGGACCGTAGTTGTTCGAGCAACGCGTCACGACCACGTGCTGGCCGTAGCTCTTGTACGCAGCCAGTGCCAACAGATCCGAAGCGGCTTTGGAGGCCGAGTACGGGCTGGAGGGAGAAAGGGGGGTCGACTCGGTCGCCTTTTCCTCGGGAGAATCCTGCGAGCCGTACACCTCGTCGGTCCCTACGTGCACGAAGTACTCGACGCCCAGCTCTCTAGCGGCGCTCAAGAGGACCTCGGTACCCTCGACGTTGGTGCGGACGAAGTCTGCTGCCCGGTGCAACGACCTGTCCACGAAGCTCTCCGCCGCAAGGTGGAAGACGGCCTTGCAGCCCCGCATCGCGAAGCTCACCGCATCTGGATCGCAGATGTCGCCCTTGACGAATCGGTACCGTCTGGAGCCTTCGAGCCGGCCGGGCGCCTCCGGGTCCGCGGCGTAAGTGAGAGCGTCCAGGTTCGTGACCTCGAAGTCCCCCGAAGCCACCAGCATCTCGCAGAGGTGCGAGCCGATGAACCCGCAGCCCCCCGTTACCAGGACCCTCATCGGAACATCAGGGCAGTCGCTCTAGGGAACGGAAACCCAGGAGTGGTCACCGACCATGGCCCGCAACGCAAAGGGTCGCCTTCCAGAGCCCTTCTCGATGACGACCTCCTTGCCTATGAGGCTGTCCTCTATGCGCTCGATGGACGAGATCCTCACGTACTCCATGACCACCGAGTGCTCGATGGACGAGTCCTCGATACGGCAGCCGTCGTAAATCGACGTGAAGGGGCCTATGAAGCTGTCGGCAATCACGGTGTTTTCTCCGATGACGGCCGGACCCCTTATCACCGAATTTTTCACGACTGCGCTGGCCGGAATCACGACCCGCCCCACGATTTCCGAGGCGTCGTCGATCTCGCCCTGGACGCTGGGTTCCAGGTCCTCCAGCACGAACCGGTTGGCCTCGAGCAGGTCTTCCAGTTTTCCGGTGTCCTTCCACCAGCCGGAGATGACGTGCGGACGCACGTCGAGCCCCTTGTCGATCATCCACTGGATGGCGTCGGTAATCTCCAGCTCGTCCCGCCAGGACGGCTTTATGGCTCGCACCGCCTCGTGGACGTTCTCGTCGAACATGTACACCCCTACTAGCGCCAGATCGCTTGGCGGCTCCTTGGGCTTTTCGACGAGGCGCACTACCCTCCCCTCGGAATCAAGCTCGGCCACACCGAACCGCTGGGGCTCGGGCACCCTGGCGAGCAGAATCTGCGAGTTGGCACCGGAGCCTTCGAACTCTTCCACGAAGCTCCTGATGCCGTCCTTGAGGATGTTGTCTCCGAGATACATCACGAACGGGTCGGAGCCCAGGAACTCCCTGGAAACGAGGACCGCGTGCGCCAGCCCCAGGGGCTTGTCTTGGTGGATGTAGCTGGTCCGCAGCCCCCACGCGCTGCCATCCCCCACCGCTGCCTCGATCTCTTCGGCGGTCCCACCCACGACGATTCCCACCTCTTCGATGCCTGCCTCCGCGATGGCCTCCAAGCCGTAGAACAGGATCGGCTTGTTCGCAACGGGGACGAGCTGCTTGGCCGAGGTGTGGGTAATAGGGCGGAGCCTGGTCCCCTCTCCACCAGCGAGAATCAATGCCTTCATTCCAGGTCGCTTCCCAACTTCAAGACGATATCGCCTTCCAGCGCTCTGGAAGTGGGTACGAGGTCGACTTGGGACCCTATCAACGAGGACAAGGTGCGGGCATAGCTTTCCACGCCCCGCTCGTACCTTACCTCACTTCCGGGGGACGGCCGCAGGTCTACCACGTCTACGATCGAGAATCCCTCGGCTCTCAGGCGGTCGACGATCTCGTCGGCTCGTCCGGATTTGCCGCTAGCGTCGAGGACCTTGACCTTGATCTGTACTACCCGGGCCAGCCGGTTCTGCCCTTGGTCGTCGGAAGACTGCCTGGCCCCAAGGGAGTGAAACAGGTTGGTAGCGTCGGGTTGCTTGGGGACCACGTACGAGACGCCCCCGATGGTCCTGGCCTCCCCAGGCACCGAGAGCATCTCGACCCGATCGGGACTCATGTCCCCGAAGCGGCGGTACAGTTGAATGAAGCTCTCCACGTCCACGCCGTCGTCGACCTTGACCCCTTGGGAGACCGCCTTCGAGAGCTCCCTCCACCGGGCTATGGCGTTGACGCTTATGGCTTGGCGCATCAGTGCCTTGAGAAACTGTTGCTGACGTTGGATCCGCCCAAAATCCCCCGTAGTATCCGGGGTCCAGCGGCCGTTCTCGTAGATCTCAGGCGTCCTCGACCTTGTGAAAGCCAGCGCCTTCTCGCCGTCGAGCCTGTGGCATCCCGCCGACTGGATGTTCAACCCCGTCATGGCGTCCCTTATCGGCGCGTCGAAACAGATTTCGACACCACCCAGAGCGTCGACGACCGAGATGAATCCCGAAAAGTCGATCTCTATGTAGTGGTGAATGTCCAGACCGGTGAAGTTGGACACCGTCGCGATTGCAAGATCGGGCCCTCCGTAGGCGTAGGCTGCGTTTATCTTGTCGACTCCGTGTCCGGGGATCTCCACCCTGGTGTCCCTGGGAATCGAGAGCACCACCCCTCTGAATTTCTTGGGGTCCAGCTGCAAGACCATGATCGTGTCCGAACGCCTCCCCCCGACGACGTCCGGCGACCCGTACTCTGAATTCCCGCCCTCGCGGCTGTCGCTGCCCAGGACGAGAAAATTCTGCGGCTTCCCCGCCTCTATCGGGGCGAGCGTATCGGGTCGCACGTCGACGGTGGGTATGCGGTCGACCGCCTGGTGTGCCAGGTAATACGCGAAACCGGAAGTAGCACCGACTCCCACCATGGACACCGCCGCAACGAGTGCCAGGACCTTGGCGACACGCCTTCCCCTGGAGCGGGGACGCGTCCGGCCCTCCGGCCGACTAGCGCGATCCCGCTGCTCGAGGGCGCCCTGGGCAGGTCCGGAATCTTCCGAGGCCTCTACCGGCCGAATGAGCCGACCTGATTCACCGTCCTCGGGCCCGGCAGCCACGTCGGCGGCAGCCTTTTGGAGTCTCATGAACGGACGCATGAGTGGATGATTATGCGACATCCCTTGCAAAGGTTTCCATGGAGCTTATAGGAGATGGCGAGAGGTCGGTTCGGCAGGTTCCTCGAAAAATTCGTGCCCGACCTGCGGTTCGCCTCGGTGTGGGACCTCGACCCCGGCGCCTTGAAACGCGTCATGGGCGTCGACCACGTGATATTCGACCTCGAGAACACCCTGGTCCCCTACAAGGCAACCGCCCTTGGAGAGCCCCATCGCTCGCTAATTGACCGCATCCGTTCGGAGGGGATCGAGGTGAGCGTCGTGTCGAATTCCCCAGCTTCGTGGGTGGAGAGAGTGCTCGATGGAGAGGGTGTGCGCTTCGTCGCCATGGCCGCCAAGCCCAGGAAGTCCGGCTTCATGAGGGTGATCGAGGAGGCGGGGTCGGAACCAGGCCGTACCCTTCACGTGGGAGACCAGCTGATCACGGACGTATACGGAGCGCACCGAGTAGGTCTAAAGGCAGCACTCGTGGACCCGCTCTCGAACCGCGGCCCGGTCACCACCCACATCCAGCGTCGAGTGCTGGTGCCCCTCCTCAGATTCCTCCTTGGCGTCGCCCGCTTGCCCGACCCTCTGGCGCGGCCCCCGCGATAGCTAGCAGGCACGCTGGTGTAGAATTGCGATCTCGCGGGTCAGATTTCGTCCTATCCTGCAACGACCGCGCAGCCCCATAGGCTTTTCAGGGCGGGCCGGATAAGTCTGAAGTCTCTCGTCGTAAGCGAGGTACCCCTTGTCCGACTACGAGAAAACGCGAGATCCGAGGGATCGCTTCGTCATAGTCGCGGGAGCGGGACCTGCAGGGCTGACCGCCGCATACGAGATGACCAGGCGCCACATACCAGGTGTGGTGTTCGAGAAGGACTCCGTGGTCGGCGGCATAGCCCGCACAGTCGACAGGGAGGGCTGGCGCTTCGACATAGGAGGCCACAGGTTCTTCACGAAGGTCAAGGAAGTCGAGGACCTGTGGCACGAGATGATGGGCGACGACTTCATCGTCCGCCCGCGCCTTAGTCGCATCTACTACAAGGGACGCTTCTACTACTACCCCCTGAGAGCCTTCAACGCACTGGCCAACCTGGGCATCGTCGAGGCCACCCTCTGTGTCCTCAGCTACCTGAAGGCCAGGCTCTTCCCTCGCCCCAGCGAAGAATCGTTCGAGGACTATATCGTCAACAAGTTCGGTGAGCGCCTCTACAGACACTTCTTCAAGACGTACACGGAGAAGGTGTGGGGAGTCCCCTGCACGGAGATCCGAGCCGAGTGGGCAGCCCAGAGAATCAAGGGCCTTAGCCTCACTTCCGCGATCGTCAACGCCGTCTTCAAGCCCAAGAAGCAGGGAATAAAAACCCTTATCGAACGCTTCGAGTACCCCCGCCTGGGCCCCGGTCAGATGTGGGAAAAGTTCGCCGCCTATGTCCAGGAACGCGGCATAGAGGTGCGAATGCAGACCGAGGTGGAAAAGGTGCTCTGGGACGGCAGGAGGATAGTCGGGGCGGTCGTCCGGCCTGCCGGGGGCGAGCCCTACCGCGTCGAGGGGACGGACTTCATCTCCTCGATGCCAATAAAAGAGCTCATCGCCAAGATGGATCCGTCACCGCCGGCCCCTGTCCGCGAGGCCGCCGCGGGGCTCCGCTACAGGGACTTCCTCACCGTCGCGCTGGTCATCGACGAGGAACATCTGTTCGACGACAACTGGATATACATCCACTCACCCGACGTCCGGCTCGGGAGAATTCAGAACTTCAAGAACTGGAGCCCCGAGATGGTGCCCGATCCGAGAAAGACCTGTCTCGGACTCGAGTACTTCGTCTTCGAAGGTGACGACCTGTGGACGTCGTCGGACGATGCCCTGGTCAAGCTGGGAGAAGAAGAGCTTGTCAAGCTCGGTCTGATCGAGCCGGGCAAGGTGGAGAAGGGTTGGGTCGTACGGATGCCCAAGGCCTACCCGATGTACGACTCCGAGTATCAGAGCCGCATAGAGACGCTCAGGGCCTTCCTGGACTCCGTCCAAGGGCTGCATCCCGTCGGCAGGAACGGGATGCACAAGTACAACAACCAAGACCACTCGATGCTCACCGCCATGCTTGCCGTCCGAAACATCGACGGTGCCTCCCATGACGTCTGGGCGGTCAACGTGGAGCAGGAATACCACGAAGAGGGTGAGCAGCAGAGTCTGGAAGATGGCTCCGAGTCGCTCGCTTCCGCAGCGGGAGGCTGATGACTCGCCGCCTCACGGGTTCAGCTCGTAGACGACGATCTCTGCGAAGTCCGCCCTCTCAGTAAGCTCTGCTCGAGCATCCGTCATCGCCTTCAACTCGGCGACGTCCTCGGAGAGGTCGGGGAGAGGCGACCGATCGAATGCGGCCTCGGCCCCGCCTCGTCGGTAGCGGGCGAGAGCGGCAAAGTCCACCACCACGTAACGGACTCCGATCTCCCGCAGGGTCTTGATCGAAGCCTCCGACGGGAAGCTGGAGAGGGAAGCCACGGTGGCCTCGTAGTCCCTCGGTTCGTACCCTGAATAGCCGTTTACCCTGGGTTGCCAGTCGAAGCTCGACAAGTAAAGGCGCGTGACCTCTGCATAAGCGCTCGCAAGGCTCCCCGGTTCGTAGATGGGCAACTCCACGACCGGTCCCCTCTCGGCTGCCGCCAGCCACCGGACATGTGGTGGCACCTCGGAGAAGTCCTTCGGAAGGGGGGCCGAAGCGACTGTGTGGATCATGCCCTCCCAGACCCACAGCGCACAGGCAAGGGCAACAAGGACCTGCCAGCCCCTGGCCCGGGCTGCCGCCCTGGCCCATGCTGCTGCAGCGCAGACTGCCGCAAAGAGGAAAACCAGTACCGAGAAGCGGCCGGCTGCCCTCAACTGCGAAAACCCCGGCACCCCCATCAAAAGCCTGTAAGGCCCGGGCAAGGTACGCCACCCAGCAACTATCCGCACCTCGGGCCCGAACATCATCGCGAAACCCACCAGGGCCGCAGCGAACCACGGCACCAGCCGGGTCACGAGGTCTCGATCGAGCTCGACCAGAATCTCCTTCCGGTTCCCACCGCCAACGCGTGGTGGGCGCTCTTCCTCCCGGGACCCCCGCTTGCGAGCCCACCTCGACGCTGTCCCCCATAGCATCCTTGCAAGAGGCCAAATGAAGCCGTACAGCCCGAGCAGGAATCCCGATAGCCCGAAGTAGCTCAGTGTCTCGATGTTCGGGTTCTTCCCAAAGGGAGCGGGCAGGTACATGTACGCCACCGACCGCTCGGCCGGGCGGAAAAGGTCGGCTCCCTTCACCGAATAGTGGACTATTTCCGTTGGCGACCGATTTACCTCGACTTCCGAACGAGCCGCCACGAACTGGAGCGACATGGGCACAACCAGAGCAAGGCATACGCCTACCGCTACCGCACCGAGGCCGAGCGCGCGCACCACGGTCGGCGGCTTTGTCCCTGCTGCGCTTCCCGGCCCTCCAACCGCCTGCCCGGTAGCTGCACCTCCCCAGATCCTCTCGGCTACCGAACGGCTTCCGGCCCCCAGATGGCGGCCCCTGAACCACCTCACGCCGACCCACACAAGGACAAAAGCCGGTATCGCGACCGAAGCAGCAGCCCAGTTCGAGTAGCTGAAAAGCGGTGCGATCCCCCAGAAGACCCCGAAGCCCACCGCCTGGCGAAGCCTCGGGCGCTCGAGAAACCTCTCGAGCGCCAGCAAGGTGAGCGGGATCGTGAAGTAAGCGCTCACGTGAACATGGGAAATCTGGTTGAAGTGGAACGTGGAGAAGGAGGCCACCACGGCGCAGGCGACTCCTGCCCCGACAGACTTCCCGATACGCTTCCCCACCGCGTAGCCCGCCCATCCGCAGACTACGAACAGAGAGATCACGACCGCAGTAGAGGCTGCCGGTGCTGAAGAGAAGAGTCGCTCGTAGAGCTTGTAAAGAGGCATCAGTCCCAGAATGTGCTCGGTGTATCCCATCACCCACCGGTTGGGATAGAAGAACCAGCCGTGCCAAAAGTTCCGTATGAAGCCCTGCGTGAGGGCGTGCCACTGCCACCGCCAGGTGATCGCATACAGGGCGGGATCGCCTGCGTTCTCCAGAAACGAGCGCGAGAAGTCGAAATTGCGAGGCACCACGGTGAATACCGCCAGGCCTCCCAGGAACACCGTCAAGGCGATCCCTCTGCCGACTGCCTTGACCGGCCTTGCCAGGGACGTCAGTGGTCGCTCCGACGTGGGTCGGGTGCTCGAGGGAGTCGAGATCGTGCCCTGGTGGGCCTGCTTGTTAGGCTCTGAGCTCAAGGTATCCAAAGGAGGTCGGTGAACGTCCTTGTAGCCCTGCCAACATATAACGAGGCGCCCAACCTCGAAGGAATCGTCACAGCAATCCGCGAGAGCGTCCCCGAGGCCGTGGTGCTCGTCGTTGACGATTCCTCGCCGGACGGGACCGGAGAACTGGCAGACAAGCTTGCCGAAGCCGACCCTAGAGTCGAGGTACTCCACAGACCGGCGAAGCTGGGGCTGGGCTCCGCTTACAAGGCGGCTTTCGCGGTGGCGCTGGAGCGGGGCTTCGACGCCGTGGTCGAGATGGACGCCGACTTCTCCCACGATCCGACTGCTCTACCTACCCTCCTCTCCGCCTGCGACGGATCCAACTTGGTCATCGGCAGCAGGTATGTCACCGGCGGGAAGGTCGAGAACTGGTCCAGATCGAGACTCGCCCTCAGCCGAGCGGGAAACATTTACGCGGCACTGGCCCTGGGCTTGCGAGTCAGGGACGCTACGGCGGGCTTCAGGGTCTACTCGAAGTCGGCGCTGGAGAAAATCGATCTCGACTCGGTCCGCACCAACGGATACGCCTTTCAGGTCGAGATGACCTATCGTGCCGCTCGGGCCGGCATCGACATCGTCGAGGTGCCGATCACTTTCGTGGACCGACGAGTCGGACAGTCGAAGATGTCTGGGCAAATCGTGGTCGAGGCCCTGACCTGGATCACCCTCGAAGCTCTAAAGACTCGGCTCCTGCGCCGATAAGACTCTACGAGCCGGCCGGTCCTTCGCCGAGAGCGACAAGTGCCGAGCGGGGCGGAGGTGCCGGCCATAGCCGAGATTTCGAGGTGCCCAACGGTGAGTCGAAGTCGACGGACAGTCCCTGGCCTACTGATCGCGACGGTGCTGGTCGTTTCGGCTTACCTTGTCACCGCCCCGCAAGCTGAGAGCCGCCACACCACCGGTACACCGCAGTTCCAGGTTCTTGCATGGAGCCCGCTCATACCCATCCAGGGCGCCTGGTCCCAGCTTCCCGGGACAGACCTGGGAGCGAACTTCGACCACTCTTCCCCGGTCATAGCCGACCTCGACGGTCCCGGACCCCTCAAACCGGCAGCCTTCGTGGCGACTCACGATGGCTGCATACACGCATTCGTCTACCAGGGCTCTACGACCTTGGGCAAGCTCCCCAACTTCCCCGTCTGCCTAGGAACGTACGTCCAGTCCTCGCCAGCAATCGCGGACCTGGACGGGAACGGGACGAAAGAGATCGTCATAGGAGCAGGTCGGCTCTACCAACCAGGCGACCCCGACCCTTGGCGGCAGGACTACGGCGGCATCTGGATCATCTGGAACGCTGATCCGGCCTCGAGAACTCACTACCAGATCCGGGAGGGCGTCTTCTCTACTCCCGCAGTAGGCGACATGGACGGAGACGGTCGGCCCGAGATCGTCTTCGGAGACTTCTCCATGCACGTCAGGGCGCTCCACTGGAACGGGCAGCACCGGTGGTCGGTATACATAGCCGACACGGTCTGGTCCTCGCCAGCACTCGTGAGAATGCCTGGCTCGCAGAGGTTAGCAGCAGTAATCGGAACAGACCTTGGCGGAGGCAACCCGGGAGGGCATCTCGGGTGCCCCCAGTACTACTCCGGTTACCTGGTACGCGGCTTCCTTCTGGCACTGGATCCAGACGGAAATCCGATCCCGGGCTTTCCCAAGTGCCTGGACACTCCGATCTGGTCGAGCCCCGCTATAGGCGACCTGAACAAGGACGGCAGGCCTGACGCCGTCTTCGGGACCAACAACTACTTCGAGAACGGAGCCAACGTAGGAGAACCACGTAAGCTACATGCCATCGACCTGTGGAGCAGCTACCGCGGAGGCGCCTGGGTCGACGACAAGTCCATCCAGTACCTGCCCGGGTGGCCCGCTTACATGTCATCGCCGAACTCCCGCATATTCGCGAGTCCCGCTCTCGGTGACATCGACGGAAACGGCTACGACGAGGTCGCGATCGCGGACATAAGGCAGTGTCCCGGCGATCCGACTACCCTCTGGCGCTGCGGGAGGATCTCCATATACAACCACCAGGGCGTCCGCCTCGCGGACCTAGACGGAGGAGATCCGAACCAGATAACCAGCTACCCCTTCACCGGATCGCCAGTGATCGCCGACGTATTGGGGGACGACCGGCCGGAGGCGATCTTCGGGGGTGGCGAGTCCCACGTCCACGCCGTGGACGCCTCCTGGCAGATTAAAGGGACCTTCTTCTCCTGGAACGTTCCCAGCGAACCTTATGGCAGGCAGTTCCGCAACTCGCCTGCCGTCGGGGACCTGACCGGGGACGGCAAGCCCGAGATCTTCGTTGCCGGCGGGACCCACGAGAGCCCCGGCAGGGGCGCAGCGTGGCTGCTCAGGCCCCTCAAGACGAATCCGGTGTGGCCCGCTCCGTGGCCCCAGTTCAAGCGCGACGCCGAGCGCCGCTCGAACAAGTTGGGGCTCTACCTCTACACGCTTCGAGCCGTTTCGGGGGATCGCAAGGCGCGACTGGAGTGGTCCACGACCTCCACGCCCGCAGCACTCGTCAGGCTGGTACGCAAGTCGGGCGGAGCCTGTCCCACCTCACCGAGCCACGGTGTGGTGGTCTTCCAGGGCAGCGGCAGCTCGTACCTCGACACCGGACTCGCCAACGGGACGACCTACTGCTACACAGCGTTCTTCAGCGATGGTTCCAGCGAGTTCTCCTCTCCAGCCTCGGCCACCGCGACCCCGCTTCCGCCACCACCTCCTCCGGGCTCCATCACAACGAGAGCGGAGGACGGTCAGGTCCTGCTGTTCTGGAACTACTCGACCGCGGGCAACTTCACCGGCGTGAGGGTGGTGCGGAAGGCAGGAACCACACCACCGTTGGGACCCGAAGATGGAACGGTCGTCTTCGACGGGGTTGCGACGTCCTACGTCGACTACGGCCTCCAGAATGGCACGCCGTACTCTTACGCCCTCTTCTCCCACAACGGAATACCCGACTACTCGGCTCCGGCTACCGTCTCGGCCGTAGAGCCCGCGCCCCACGACGGGCTGCCATACGCCTTCTTCGTGGCCGAGGGATACACGGGCAATCCAGGCTTTGCTTCGGTTCAGTACCTGACCCTGGGCAACACAGGCGACCAGAGCTCCTCGGTGGTCGTCACCTTCTTCCCCGAAAGCCAGGGTCCGGTCGAACACCTAATCGAAGTGCCCGCCAAGTCCAGGCGGACCGTGTTGACGAACGCCTTCGTGGGCCCGAATACGGCCACCGGAGCCCGAGTAGCCGTGAGATCTGGGCCTGGCGTACTGCTGGAGCGGCCCATGTACTTCCACGGGAATCCCGGCACCGGATCCACCGTAGCCGACGGACACAACGCCGTCGGCGTCAGATCACCCCAGAAGGAGTGGTACTTCGCTGAGGGGTACACCGGGTCCGGCTTCGTCGAATACCTCACGCTGATGAACCCGTCGGGCGAGGCCCCCGCCCAGGTGCGCTTTGACTTCACCTTCAACGCCGGGCTACCTCCCCGCTCGGTGCTCGCCACGGTAGGAAGGCAGTCGAGGTTCACCTTGAACGTCAACGCCACCGTGGGCAGCGGCAAGGAAGTCTCCACAAAGGTCACGGTAACCTCGGGACCGGGGATAGTCGTCGAGAGAGCCATGTACTTCGCGGCCGACCCGGCCCTGGGCTCAGTCGTAACCGGTGGGCACGCCAAACCCGGCAGCAATGCCCCGGCTTCGAGGTGGTACTTCGCTGAGGGCTACACAGGGCCCGGTTTCGTCCAGTACCTGACGTTTCAGAACCCCTCGCCGGTACCCTCCGAGGCGGAGGTCGAGTTCCACTTCAACGCCGGAACCCCTCCGCTCGTCCGTCGGTTCCCAATTTCCCCTACATCGCGTTACACGGTCCGTGTCAACGACGTAGTCGGGCCGGGACGCGAGGTCTCCGTCAAGGTAACCGTCCCCTCGGGCAAGCCCGAGCTGGTAGTCGAAAGACCCATATACTTTGCTGCAGACCCTGCACTCGGGGGGACAGCAATTGCCGGGCACGTCTCTGCGGGCGTCGCCGGGCCCGCTCCGAAGTGGGTGTTGTCGGAGGGGTACACCGGCGGTGGATTTGTAGAGTACCTGACCTTACAGAATCCCTCTGACTCAGGAACCTCGAGGGTGCGGTTCGAGTACGTCTTCAACGATGGGTCTCCGCCGCTCGTCAAGGAACGGGTAATACCCGCTGCGACAAGAGCTACCTTCAACGTGAACCTAGACGTGGGAGCAGGAAAGGAGGTATCGGTTCGCCTCGAAGTTCTCTCCGGGCCCCACATCGTGGCAGAGCGCCCCATGTACTTCATCGCAGACCCTGCACTGGGAGCCGTGGTCCGGGGCGGTCACGTGGCGTTTGGCTATCCGCTTCCTTAGACGGGCCGTGCCCCCGTGGCAGCCAACTATGAGCGCCGGACGAGGGGTCTACCGCTTTCCGCCGCCCCAGACGATTCGGGCAGGCCGTGGCCTGCCACTACACTCACCGCATAGTCCCATGCTTCCCAGCACAGGTGAAGCGCACCTTATGCAGAGATGAAAGTCAGGAGGGGAAATCCTGGCCCCCTTGAACCTTGCACCTTCTGCCTGGCTCATCGTCCATACCGACTGCATTAGATTGGCCGAATAAAAACGCGCGTAGGAGAGGTCCGAATACAGAATTCTTGCTCCCACAAGGGAAGTCGAGCTGAAGTCGGCATGTCTGAAGGTCGACCGATCGATGGTCACACCTTGCAGATTCGACTCGGCGAAATCACTCCCGTCACCCCAGCACTGCTCGAAGGCGCTCTTCGAGAGGTCGCTCTGCGAAAATGACGCCCCGGCAAGCGTGCAGCCGACAAACGACCCCTCTTCGAGCCTACTTCCAGTTGCCGTCACACCCGTGAGATTGCACCCATTGAAAATCATGTTGGTGCCGGAGCAGCGAACCAGCCTGGAAGATCTCAAATCGGACCAGATAACTTGACAATCGTGCAGCTTGGCGGCCTCCAGGTCTGCTCCGAAGAGATCGGATTCACACAGGTAGCTGCCACGAAGAACGGCGCCGCTCAGATTGGCGCCCCTCAGCACCGCCCGCCAGAATCTCGCCCCTTCGAGAAATGTCCGCGAGAAATCCGCTCCGGTCGCATCCGAGCCATCGAAGACCGTACCCCTGGCTACCGCCCCCGAAAGGACTGCCTCGGTGAGGAGGCACCCCGAGAGATCGCTCTCGCTGAGAAGCGAATCTCGCAAGAGCGCAGAAGCCAGTGACGACTGCGAAAGATTCGCCCGATCGAGAGCAGCCCCGATAAGCACCGCTCCATCGAGCTTCGCTCCGCACAGGTCTGACCCCGATAGCTCGGCGCCTTCGAATGTACAAAGCTGCAAATCCGACCCTCGAGCCATGAAGCCGTGAGCCGTCGCTTCGTCTAGCTGCGCCTCCCTCATCGTTACAAAAGGCCAGACCGCGCCTGCCAGCAGTGCTCCAGAAAGGATTGCGTAATCCGCCCTTGCTCCTTCTACCGAGGTCCTTCGTAAATCGACACCGCTGAGCCTTGCCCCGCTCAGATCCGCCCCCCTCAGATCTGCATCTGCGAGATCGCTACCGGACAATTCCGCTCTCGAGAGGTTTGCCTCAGCAAGACGAGATCCGCGAAGTCTTGCCCCGCTCAACTGAGCGTGCGCAAGGTCGGCACTCCACAGGTCGGCGTAGTCAAGCCGGCAACCGGCGGCAACTGCGGAGGTCAGAGTCGCGCGGATGGTCGGCTGGTCGTCTTCGTAAAGCAAGCGTCCAGCCCTATCTACGAGCCTCATCAAGGAGTCCCCAGGTCGAAGCTGTACGACACTCCACGCTCCGGGGCCGCAAATCGCCCTCGGATGGCGATGCCTGTGGACCATCGTATCGCCCACGCCTCGGCCACGTTCCGGGAGGCCTGCACGGCCAGCGGGGTGCGCGCCACAACCGGTCCCACTGGGTGCATCTCCGATTCCGACAGGACACAAGCTGCGGCATTAGAGTTGTCGCGGCACCCCTGCAAGGCCCGGCGAGCTGGACGGCTGTCCGGGGAGCTGACTACGAGCTAAGCGATGGAAGCTGGTTCCAGCTTTGGGATCCGTTCGGTCACCCTGCCGAGATCCCACGGATCGCTGCAGGGCCCCCGGCCTTGGATCGCGATCCTGACAGGGCCCGCTGTCTTCCTGATGGAGGAATGAGGTTGCCTCGCTACTGCTGGCTGAACGGAAAGTTGGTCCGAGAGCGCTCGGCCAAGGTCAGTGTGCTCGACCGCGGGCTATTGGTGGGCGAGGGCATCTTCGAGACCATGCGCGCCTACAACGGAAAGGTATTCGCTCTTGCTCGCCACTACAAGCGCCTGAAGGAGGGCGCCAAGGTTCTCGGAATTCCGGTTCCGGCATTGCGAGAAATAGAGGACGCCGTCGACGCCTTGCTAGAAGCCAACAGGCTCCGGGACGCGAGGGTGCGCCTTACCATCACCTCCGGCCCGGGAGGCCCGGGGCTGGTCGTGAGGGAGCGACACGAACCTACCGTGATCATCCTGGCACACCCCATAGACGACCTGCCCGAACGCATGTACCGCAAAGGGGTCAGAGCCGTGACCCTCCCCCTTCGCAAGGCAGCCGGTACGGCGCTGGCGGGGATAAAGACGACAAGCTATGTGGAAAATGTGATCGGACGAAAGATCGCCGGCGAACAGGGGGTAGACGAAGGGATCTTTCTCAATACCGAAGGGGAACTCTGCGAGGGGACGGCCTCGAATATCTTCCTCGTCAAGTACGACAACCTCTACACCCCGGACCTGGGATCCGGCTGCTTGCCCGGGATTACCCGAGAGGTCGTCTTGGAGCTGGCACCCAAGGCCGGGCTTCTGCCCTCCGAGCGCGCCCTCTCGCCCATCGACCTGGCCGATGCCGACGAAGCCTTTCTGACATCCTCGACGCGGGAGCTGATGCCCCTTGTGGAAGTCGACGGCGACGAGATAGGCGACGGACGGCCCGGCCCCAGGACTGCCGAACTCCACAAGCTTTACAAGGAGCTGGTCGCAAGAGCCTGCTCCCCTCGCTCCTGAACTGGGAAGTCTCTCACTCCCCCAGAGTTCTCCCCTTGGAGACTTTGCTGGATCCCACCGCGAGTCAGCCTGCTCGCCTCGGTCGTCGGACCGGCCTGGCCTCGGATCCGGGACGGGCACGGTCGCAGGGTAGTCCGCCAGACAGGGCCAAAATGTCACAGGGGCGGGGGATAATTTCATATAGGGGCCAGAAGTGCCGATCCAATTTGCAAACTTCCATTGGTTTGCGTCTGGTCGAGAACCAAAGAGAGGAAGTCGGTTTATGGAGAGTGTGTCCCATGGCTGCATTGGAGTCCTACCGAAGTGGTCTTACAGAGGCAAAGGTCCTGCACCTGATAGACATCGAAAATCTGCTCGGCACCAATCCAAGGGAAGCACCCATTGAGGCTTTCGAGCGTGTCGCCGAACGTTACAAGGAAGTGAGCGGCTTCAAAGTAGGCGATCACATCCACGTGGGCTGCAATCAGGCCAATTCCTTTGTGGCAAAGGCGGTCTTCCCCGAGTCCGTCCTGCGGGTAAGGCACGGCAAAGACGGTGGAGAAATGGCGATCCTCGGTGATCTGGATCCTTCCTTCATCGCCAGGACTTATTCCCGGGTGATTATCGGGTCGGGCGACGGGGCGTTCGCCGATCTGGCGAGCAGCCTGACCGAGAAAGGCCTGGAAGTCCGGGTGGTGGCAGCCACGAAGCTAGCGGTCTCTCACAAACTCTGGAAGGTTGTTCCTCCTTGGAGGATCTACCTTCTTGACACTGGTAGCCAGGTATCGAGCCTACCCAGACTGTTAGATCAGTTCGACACTTCCCCGCAGATAGAGCAGTAAACGGGTTCAAAGGCACTTGTTGCGAGACGGTGGAGCGTGCGGCTGTGCAGCCGCGTCGCCCTCAGGGGGTGCGCAACTCGGTGATATCCCCGGCCGTGATTCCCCGGCGCTCCCCCGAGTCGGTCGCCACTACGAGGTCTCCCTTGTCGTCGATGTCCTCCGCCACCCCCTCGACCACCTCACCGACGAGCCGAGCCCGGACTCGACGGCCCAGGGTAGTGAGTGCTGCCTTGTAGGCCTCCAGGAGCGAGCCGGGATCGGACTCCAGCTTCCCCACCAAGCGGTCCAGGGAAAGGGCGACGCCCGCCAGTAGTGCGGTGCGGTCCATCCTCGATCCAGATGCTAGGAACAGGGAGGATGCCGTCTCCGCGATGTCGTGGGGGAAATCGCTTCTCTCCCAGTTCACGTTCAAGCCGATTCCCACTACCCAGAAGCGTTGACCCGCTCTGTCCGCTCCGGACTCGGTCAGGATTCCCCCCAGCTTCTTCTCCTCCCAGACGACGTCATTCGGCCACTTGAGGCCGACCGAGATCCCAGCCGCGGCTTCCACGGCTTCCCTTACAGCAAGTCCGGCAGCGGCATTCAGCAGCCCTGCCAGCTGCGGGTCGATGCCGGCGCGGACGAGAAAGGAGACGAGGACGCTCTTTCCCTTCGGAGAGACCCACCTCCTGTCCAGACGACCCCTCCCCGCCGACTGCTCCTCGGCGACCAGGACCAGGCCTTCAGGTTCACCACAGCGCGCTAGCTCGTACAGTGCCGTATTGGTCGAGCCGATCGAGTCGACGATCAGGGGTCTCGAGAAGCGGCACCCGAAGAGAGCTTCGGATAGACGTCTCGGCTCGTAATCCGGTTCGGGTCCTGCAGACCCGGCCCTTCCCTCTGGGACAGCAGCCGTATTACTGCCAGAAACCCCCTGCCCACCGTTGCTGTCTGTAAAATCTGCGTCCGCCATACCACCGCCGGTTCCGGATGTCTAAGTCCGTGCTCTATTCTGCGATCCCTGAGGCATCTACAAGCCCTTATACTGCGCTTGCCCCGAGGAGAAAGGGAGCCATGTTCAAGAAGATCCTGATTGCCAACCGAGGCGAGATCGCCGTCCGGGTAATTCGTGCCTGCCGCGACCTGGGCATAAAGTCCGTGGCCGTCTACTCGGATTTCGACAGGAACTCGCTGCACACTCGACTGGCCGATGAAGCCTACTACATAGGCGACTCGCCTGCTACGGAGAGCTACCTGAAAATCGAGCGACTTCTGGAAGTGGGCCGCGACTCGGGAGCCGACGCGGTGCATCCCGGTTACGGCTTCCTGGCCGAGAACGCGAGCTTCGCAGTGGCCGTCGTGGATTCCGGGATGACCTGGATCGGTCCGTCTCCCCAGGCAATTGCCGCTATGGGGGACAAGGTCGAAGCCAGAAAGATTGCGGAAAGCGCGGGCTTTCCCCCGGTCCCGGGGACGCTGGAGCCGATCGAGTCGCCCGAAGCCGTGATCGAGTTCGGAGACCGCCACGGCTGGCCTGTTGCAATCAAGGCGGCAGCGGGTGGCGGGGGCAAGGGAATGCGCATCGTGCATTCGGCCGACGACGCAGAGCAGGCCTTCGTTTCCGCCAGGCGGGAAGCCGCGTCGTACTTCGGAGACGAGACCGTATATCTCGAGCGATACATCACCCGCCCTCGCCACGTCGAGGTGCAGGTCTTGGCCGATCTCCAGGGAAACGCTGTCTACGTTGGAGAGCGTGACTGCTCATGCCAGCGAAAGCACCAGAAGGTAATCGAGGAGTCCCCCTGCCCGTCTATCGGTGAGGAGACCCGCAAGGCCCTGGGCGAAGCGGCCCTTGCTCTTGTCCGAGAGTGCGGGTACCAGAGCGCAGGGACCGTCGAGTGCCTCCTGGACGAGGATGACAACTTCTATTTCCTGGAAATGAACACCAGGATCCAGGTGGAGCACTGCGTGACCGAGGAAATCTACGACATCGACCTGGTGGCTTCCCAGATACGGATCGCAGCAGGCGAGCCCCTGGGGGTAACCCAGGCCGAGCTGGTGCCAGACGGCCACGCCATCGAATGCCGAATAAATGCCGAAAAACCTGCCGACGGCTTCATGCCGAGCCCTGGACTGATCACGGCTTGGAGGATGCCCCAAGGCCCGGGAATTCGGGTCGACGCTGGCTACGAGGCAGGCCTCGAGGTAGGTCAGTTCTACGACAACCTGGTGGCCAAGATCATCGCCCACGGCAGGACGAGAGACGAGGCCAGAGCACGGATGCTCAGAGCTCTCGACGAGACCGTGATCGAGGGGATTTCCACGAACATCTCGCTCCACAAGGCGATCCTCGGCCATCCGGAGTTCGTGGAAGCCAGACACTACACGCGCTTCATCGAAGACGACTTGGACCTGACGTCGCTCCCTTCCCACACGGGCCGCGCAACGCCCCATCCCCTGCATGCCCAACAGGCACCCGCGCAACTGGAGCAGCGAGTCGTGGTAGAGCTAGGCGGCAAGCGCTTCGACGTCAAGGTCTTCGTACCCGAGTCGCTTACTGCCCGAGGCTCTTTACAGTCGGGTCCGGCGGGACAGCGACCTGCCCCTTCTCTCGGTAAGTACAAGCCCAAGGCAGCGATCTCGACCCAGGCGCCGGCTGCAGCGAAAACGGTGGCGGCGCCCGGCCACGTCACCGCGCCCATGCAGGGGACGATCGTCCAGATCAAGGTAGAAGAGGGCCAGGAGGTGAAGGCTGGGGACACCCTCTGCATTCTCGAGGCGATGAAAATGGAGAACCAGATCGCCGCCGAAACGTCGGGTCGCGTCAAGGAAGTCAAGTGCAAGGTAGGTGACACGGTCGGGGCGGGCGACGTCCTGGTGATCCTCGAGGCCTAGTCCCCAGCCGGAGGCGGGCCTTGTTGGCGCATCCCGGACGCTTCGTCCTCGTCCTCCAGCACGTTCCCTGGGAGCGGCCAGGTCTCGCGGGGACGGTTGCCCGGGAACTGTCCTTCGAACTCCTCGACGTGGAGGCCTCCTCGCTGGAAGCCGGTGACGGCCTGGCATCCGTCACCGAAAAGGCATTCTCCCGTGCACGTTCTAGAGGACTTCAGATCTTCGAGGACGCGGCCGCTCAAGACGTTGCGGCGCTAGTCGTGATGGGCGGCCCGATGAGCGTCTACGAGCAACGCGCCCACCCGTGGATCGCTTCCGAACTGAGGGTCATCGAGGAAGCTCTCCTCTCGGGAATCCCAGTTCTGGGCGTCTGCCTCGGGGCACAGATGATGGCCGCAGCACTCGGGGCTGAGGTGTACCGGGGCGAACACGGCCCGGAGATAGGCTTCGGGTCGGCACGTCTGACCCGAGAAGGCCGGAGCCATCCGGTACTCGGTGCGGCAGGGATCGAAGAACTGCCAGTATTTCACTGGCACCGAGACACCTTCGAGATTCCCGGCGGGTGTGTGAGGCTGGCCGAGTCCTCGACCTATCCGAACCAGGCCTTCGGCCTGGAAAACGGTTCCCTTGCGCTGCAATTCCACTTGGAGGTCGACTCCGACCTCTTCGACGATTGGCTGGAGCACCTGCATCCAGAGATCCGAGAGACGCAAGCCCGAGCAGCGCCGACAGCCTTGCCCGAAATCGAGCGGGTTGGCCGGCAGGTCTTCACCGCCTTCTTCGAGAGCCTGGGCGGTCTGGACCGACAAGGGAAAACTGCCAGAATGTAGCGATCCAGGATTCGAAGCTGCCCTGCGTGGTTGAGGTTTGGCAGCTGCGCCTCCTACCCGACCATCCGACGACCCAGATGACGAAGCGGCGGCGACCCGGGAAGGTCGAAGAACCGTCCTGCCCTGGAGAAGGCGATCCATGCCGCAGCCGCTATCAACGCCGCAAAGAAGGTCACCGTCCCCAGGCCCTCCCCCAGGGCCTTTACTCCCGGCGAAAGCAGGACGTACCCGCCTGGAAGCTGGGTGAACGAATAGACGAAGGCGACCGCCATGGCGATCCTGAAGGTCTTGCCGTTGGGGACCAGAGCGAGCACCAACAGAGGCCAGACCAGGTACCAGGGGAGCAAGTACGCGGTCGTGAGGCAAAACCCCAGCAGCACCTTGCCCCAGACTTCCGGGAGGAGCTCGTCGGCCCTGCCAAGCTTGCGGAGCAGGTAAAGCACGTATACGACGAAAGCCGCGCCCAGCAGCCCTCGGAAAACCCCCAACCAGGCCGACTCTGCAAGCGGCTCGAAACCCAGGCTCCTCAGTCCGAGCCGGGTGACGCGGGCCGACACTGCCGGAACCGAGATCGTGGTGTCGAGTCCCGAAACCCGGACGAGGGCCTCCAGGGTGGCAGGCCCCTTCCAGAACGGAGCGTAGGCGGACGCTATCGTCGCGGATGCGAGTCCCCACACCGAGGCGACTTTGGTCCACCCGCCGAGCTCGTCCCTCTTTCGCCACAAGAAGAGCAGGTAAAGGCCGAGAGGTGCCAAGGCGGTGAGCTTGACGAGGGCACCGCAGCAAAGCGCCACGGTTGCAAGGAGTCGTCTGCCCTCGAGGTGCAATGCCAGGGCCACCAGCAGGGCTGTGGCTACCAGAATGTCGTTGTGGCCCCCGCCCACGATGTGGATGAGCACAAGCGGGTTCCACCCCACTGCCACCACAGCCAGCGCTGCCGATCGCGACAGTCTTCGTGCCAGGCGCTGCAACAGCCACAGGGCAGAGGCGAAGGCGACTGCGGCCACCCCTTTCAGAGCCAGGACGAGGCTTTCGATCCCGCCGAAGGCCCGCGCAGCCGCCCACGATATTCCCTGCATCAGCGGCCCGTAGACGCTCGGCATGTCCCACCACATCCGACCGACGTAGTTGGTGGCGGGATCGCCGGAGATCTTCGAGGGCCCGGCCAGGTAAGGGTTCTCGTAGTAATAGGCCGCCATCCGGCCGTAGGCAGCATAAGAGTAGACATCCTGGCTGGCTATCGGCGGCGTCGGCACCAGCAGTAGCGCAAACACTAGAGCCCACACGCCGGGTCCGAGTACTTCCTCGGGATAGCACCTGGCCCTGCGCAAGGCCAACCCGAAGATCCCGAAGGCCGAAACCAGCAACACGAAGAAGGCCACCACGAGCGCGTCGGGAGATCCGTAGAAGACCCGACCCAGCAACGGATACGGGGAGTAGCGGCCTATCTCTGGAGGGTAGGCAGGGACGATGGGCGAACGGGGAAGGAACGAGAGGACGCCGAACGCCACGTAGACGCCCGCGCCGGCAAGCCCGAGAAGAGTCCATCCTTTTCTGGAGGGCGCGCCGTCTAGTGCTTCTCTGGTCCGTGGGGCTCGAGCAGGCACCGCTGCCCTGGTACTGCTTGCACCCCGGCGTGACCCCTGGAGTCTCGTGCCGACACTTTCAGTAAGTCGGCTGGTAGACACCGAACTCGGCGCGGAGCTCGTCACAGATCTCCCCGATGGTGGCCCCTGCCCGTAAGGCCTCCTTCATCGGGTAAAGCAGGTTCCCGTCTCCTGCAGCGACCTCCCTCACCGCTGCCAGCTTCTCCGACACCTCGGCTGCGTCCCGCTTTTTCCTAGCCTCCTCGACCCTGCGGATCTGGGCTACCTCCAGCGACCGATCTACCTTGAGCACCTCGGCCGGCTCTTCCTCGTCTTCCAAGAACTCGTTGACCCCGACTATTACGCGCTCCCTGGCTTCGACCTCCTGTGCCCAGCGGTACGCGGACGACTCGATTTCCCTTTGCATATACCCCGCTTCAATTGCCGCAACCGCCCCTCCCATGGACTCGATCTTCTTGAGGTACTCCTCGGCCTTGCGTTCGACCTCGTCGGTAAGCGACTCGACATACCAGCTCCCGCCCAGCGGGTCGGCCACGTCGGCCACCCCCGACTCGTACGCCAGGATTTGCTGAGTCCTCAGCGCGATGCGAGCGGCCTTCTGGGTCGGCAGGCCAAGCGCCTCATCGAAGCTGTTGGTGTGCAGGCTCTGGGTGCCGCCGAGCACGGCTGCAAGCGCCTGGACGGTGGTCCTGACGATGTTGTTCTCGGGCTGTTGGGCGGTGAGCATTGATCCGGCGGTCTGCGTGTGGAACCTCATTAGCCAGGACCTGGGGTCCCTTGCACCGAACTGCTCCCTCATGATCCTGGCCCACATCCTCCGCGCCGCACGGAACTTGGCGACCTCTTCGAAGAAGTTGTTGTGTCCGTTCCAGAAGAAACTCAGCCTCGGTGCGAACTCGTCGATGTCCAGCCCGGCATCGAGAGCTGCCCTCACATAGGCAATGGCGTTGGCGAGGGTGAAGGCAACCTCCTGTACGGCGGTAGCCCCGGCCTCCCGGATGTGGTATCCGGAGATCGAGATCGTGTTCCAGCGCGGCAGGTGTTCGCGGCAGTAAGCGAAGGTGTCGGTCACGATGCGCATCGAGGGCCGCGGCGGGAAGATGTAAGTTCCTCTCGCCACGTACTCTTTGAGGATGTCGTTCTGTATCGTCCCGCCGAGCTGGGCGGGATCCGCGCCTTGCTCCTCCGCCACCAGCTGGTACATGAGCAGGAGCAGGGAAGCCGGCGCGTTGATCGTCATCGAGGTCGTGACCTGAGTAAGGGGAATCCCTTCGAAGAGCCTCCGCATGTCCTCCAGGGTGTCGATTGCCACTCCTACCTTGCCCACCTCTCCTGCTGCCCGGGGATTGTCCGAGTCGAGCCCCATCTGGGTGGGCAGGTCGAATGCTACCGAGAGACCCGTCTGGCCGGCTTGGAGCAGATACCGGAAGCGGGCGTTGGTCTCCTCTGCCGTGCCGTAGCCCGCGTACTGGCGCATGGTCCACAGCCGACCCCTGTACATGGTCGGGTAGATACCCCTGGTGAAGGGGTATTCTCCGGGGTCGCCCAGATCCCGCTGGTAGTCGAGCGCCTGAGCGTCTTCCGGTCTGTAGAACAGTTTCAGTTGAATGCCCGAATGGGTAGCGACCTCGCCCACCTCGGGCCTTCTTCGTGTCGTCTTGTCGTTGTCGGATTTGCCCATCGGTCAGAGGTTCTTCCATCTAGCGGGGGCCAGACTGGCTCTCCCTGGGACGCTTCGGCTTGCCTGCCGCAGCGACCCGGGAAGGTGGTCCTACCACTACCTTAGGTACGACCGGATCCCTAGGCCGGACCTAAAGCTTACCGAGCAGCGACGAAAGCGGGCGAAGCAGAAGCTTCCGCTTCCACTTCGTAAGACGGGATTCCCACCAAGGAGAACAGGAAAAACCCTGCCCGAGCTCTGCCACGGCCTCTGACCGTCGAGCCTCTCACCTCGAAGTGTGCGGAGGCGCCGGAGGGAGCAAGCGTGGAGAACATCTCGGAAGCCGCCCGCAGCGCCAGCGTGCGGTCCAGCTCCATCCTTGTCCCACCCGATGACTGCCATACAGCAACGCTCACCTGCTCGGCACCTGCCAGAACCGCCGAGTCGAGTGCGTTCTGAAGTGACCTCCTCAGCAGGATCGCACGGGAACCGTCGAGCACCAGTCCTCCTACCCCAAGGACCACTAGGAGCATTCCCAGGATCAAAACAGCAGCCTGTCCCCCCTCTCCGCCTCGGGCGGTACAGGCGTCGGGCTGGCACGTCCGCCTCCCCACCGCCCCGGTGGGAGAAAAGACCGAGAAGGGGTCCGGCTTCGGCCCGCATACACGCGCCCTCGCCGCACATGCCTGGGTCGCTGTCGACCGGCAGTACAGCCAGCTCAGGTCGCTCCGATGCCTCGCCCTCGATACCATCAATTACTTGCCCTCAGAGGGGTCGGTGGATGCCTATTCCGAAGCGGCTTTTCGAGACCAACCTGACCGGTATCGCGGCGTCGAAGATCCCCGCGAAACTGATCCTTACAGGGTATGACACCGAGACCCCCACGTGGCCCCCTCGTCTGAAGTCTCCTTCAAGAGTCACCGTCGCCACGGAAGGCTCCAACCCCGAGGCCACCAGGGTCTCTGACACCACCCGAGTCGCTACAGCCCAGGCCTGCTGGGAGTCGGAAGCCACAGAGGCTGCCCTGGCTGCCTCCCGAGCGGAAACAGCCACGGCCAGAGCCGTCCGCTGTGCATTCGCCATCGAGGCGATAGAAATCGACAGCGGCACCAGCAACCCAAGTCCCAGGACAAGCGTCTCCACCAGAGAGGATCCGGCTTCCCTGACACGCCTTGGTTGCGCCACGCGGCGCGCGATGCGGCCGGGTCCGTCGGTCGTCCGAAGTCCCAGATACCTCACCGTCGAATCACCTCGCCTTCCTGGAATGCCCACGCCTCTACCCTGAGCGGGAGGTCGGGAACAAGGGGCGACATCGAACGGACCCTTCCCTCGATCGCCACCCGGACGAACGGCCCCGACCGCCAGACACGGGCCGTAAGGTCCCTGGAATAACCGCCAAGGGTCTCGGGCAGCACCCTCCCGATGTGAGCTGTCCCAGCTCCTTCTCCCCTCCCCACGGGCGCCGCGTGACGTGCTGCCTCCACCGCGGCTGCCTGGGCCACATTCCTCACGAATGCATAGATGCCCACCTCGACGGAGGCTACGAAGACTAGGGTGAGCAGAACCACCGAGGCAACGAACTCGACCGCGGCCGATCCAGCTTCCTCAGGGCCCCCTCTGAGACGGCCGTTCCGCCCTGGGCGCACACGCCCGATCAGCGCCCGGGAGCGGGCAGCACGAGCTCGCCCTTCGTCGGACCCCGCCCCTGCACCTGGGCGCACACGCCCGATCGGCGCCCGGGAGAAGGTCTGCGCCGGCGAGAAATCTTTTCGTGCGCTGAGCACAGAATTTTCTCGCACAGGGTATGGCCCCGGTTGCACCGGCGACGTTGGCGCCCCCTACCGGAAAAGCTTGCCAAGTGCATTTCGCAGGATCGACCCGAGCAGAGGCTGAGCGATCGACCATATGAAGAGGGTTATCCCGACGGCCATGACAAGAATCATCACCCACTCGCCGATGGATCCCTCCTCGCCCCTTGGCCCCTCCGTCAAGAGCGACGCGCGGGACCGCGCCGGCAGGTATCGCGTGCTCCACGGAGAAGAAGCCGGGCCCTTACCCCTGTGAGAATCTGCCCGGCCGTCCGCGGCAAGCACAGACCCTGTTGTCTTCGACCGCAGGAGATCCCGCGCTTCGGCCCACCCCCAAACGAGCCACATCCAGGCCATAAATGCTCTGACGCTGGCTCTGAGGAGCAACACCCCGCCTCCTGTCGTATACCTCGCCCTGGCTCCCGCCGTATCGTCAGTTCGTGCAGCTGCTGTGTGTGGTCGCATCCCCCCTCCTGTGTCTTTCCGCAGTACCGTTTCCCGTTCCTTGCTGCAGCGCCCCATGGCCCTCTAACTTCCTCATCGCTCGCCCCGCGGGCGGGACCACGTCCGACTTAGCGAGGAGAGCCCTTCAACCGACCGCGAGCTGTAGCGTGTAAAGGCCCGGCAGAGCGGCGAAAGCCAGAGCCGTGGGAAGGATCAAGAAGACTACTGGGACGACCATCAGGACCTGACGTCGTCCCATCGACTCCACGACGGCGGCTTTCTGGCCTTCGCGCACCTCCTTCGCAAGAGCCCGCAACTGGTCGGCCAGCCCCACCCCCCGCTCGTGGGCTCTGGACAGCGTCTCGGCTATCACTCTCGCAAGCGGCCTGTCCAGACGTTCGGCCATCCGCCAGACCGCCCTCGATAGCGGGGCACCTGCCGCCACAGAGGCCACGACGGACTCGACCTCCCCACGCAGCGGCTCCTGCAAGTGGGGGGCGACCAGAGCAAGGGCACTGCGTACGCTCTCCCCCGCCGAGATGGCTATGCACATCGAGTCGGCGAAGACGGCCAGTTCCGATACGGCACTGTCACGGGCCTTCTCGGCGCGGCGGCGTAGGATTACCTCGTAGCCGACCCCTGGGCCGAGTGCACACCCGACACAGAGAACGACCACCTGCCGCGCTTCGAATGACCCGATGACACTCCGCGCAGGAGAGTCTCTGCCGACAGCCACAATCCCCAGCAAGAGCGCAGCGCCGAAAGCGCCGAGAGCGCCCACGGCAACTTGACGGGCCCTGAAACGGCGGCCGTCTAGATCCCAGCCGGCCAGCTGCAAGTCGACGTCGAGCTTCTCTGAGAAGAGGAATCTCGCCGTCCGAGCTGGCAGGGCTGCGAAGGACTTGTGCAATAGTCCCTCGCCGGTGGGACGTTCCAGGACGAGCCAGGAGCCCACTGCAACCCCGGCAATCGGCAGCGCGAGGGCGAGTACGATCTCCCTCATATCGTCGGGACCCTCCCTATCCGCAGCATCAGTCCGTAACCCATGGCAGTAGCGACGGCGCCCCCCAGGATCACCTTGGTTCCAAGCGGGGTCGCATAGACGCCGGCAGTTGCGGGCTTCATGGAAAGCAGTAGGAGAATCGCCCAGGGAGCGGCAGCCGAGACACGGGCAGCCGTCACGGCCCAGGACTGGCGGGCCCTGAGCTCCCTCTCAGTCGCAATTCGCTCGGCAGCCAGCTCGGCTGCCATCTTGAGCACCGACACCAGGGCGGTGCCGCCGGACCGGTGCGCCAGCCGTAGCGTTGCCAGCTGGCGGTCGAGGCCGCAAAAGGCGAGTTCTCCCCTCAGCGCCTCGAGAGAGCTCTCGAAGTCTCCCGTGGCCGAGTACCGCCTGGCGAAGCGGGCAAAGTAGGGCCGCAGTTCCGCCGGGCCGGAGCTTCCGAGGGAGCCGAGTGCGTGAGGTAGCGAGTCGCCCACCTGGAGATTGGCGACCAGGTGTCTGCATGCGTCCGGCCACAACGACCTGAGCAACATAGCCCGCTTCCTCTCTTTTGCCCTGACGAGGAGTGCGGGCAACACCGCTCCCAGGGCAGCCCCGACCAGACCCAGGGCAGGAATTCCGGAGAGGGCGAACGACACAGACCCCACGGCGGCCCCAGAGACCAGAGCCCAGGCGGTTGCGACAAGACCATCCCACTTTGCTTGGACAGCGAATCGCCTCGGCTCGCCAGGACTTCCACCTGGGGGACGCCTTTCGTAGCTGCTGGCCGACTCAGCCACAATGCCGGAGTAGGTACCCGGACGCTTCGCGCCCCGGGAGACCCGAGGGCCACCAGTACCTGACTTTGGCTTCGCAACCTTGCCCAAGACAAGCAGGTAAATACCCAGGGAGACCCCCAGGGCCGAAGCGTATACGACAGCTTCTGACGCAATCCGAGCCATGCCTTTACGCTCCCGTCGCCATGGCGAGAGGAGCCCCCTCCCCCCGCAGCAACTCGAGCAGGTCTACGCCGGCTTCTTCGAAGCGCTCCGCGCCTCGGGGGTACTCTCCGGTCCATGCGAGGCGGTCTCCATCTCTCCTGAAGATGGGCGAGGCCGTAACACCATCCGGGGCCACCTGCTCACCTATCCCCAGGATTTCTTCCACAAAGCGGCGCCCGGTCCGTCGCTCCCTCCTGCAGAAAACCACGAGGTCGATGCAGGCCGCGACCGTGGAGATGATGAAGTCCCTAGAGATGTTCTCTCCCGCCAGCAACGGAAGGGCGGTGAGCTTGCGAATCGCCTCTCGGGCGGTGTTGGCGTGCACGCTCGTCATGGCGGCGCACCCCGCGTTCATGGCAATCAGCATGTCGAAGGCTTCGGCACCGCGGACCTCCCCGACGATGATGCGGTCCGGGCGCATCCGCAGGGTCTCCTTGACAAGTTGCCTCAGGGAGATCTCGCCCTCCCCTTCGAAGTTGGCCGCCTTGCACTGCATACCGACCAGGTCGGGGTGGTCTATGTCCAGCTCAAAGACCTCTTCGCAGGTGACCACACGCTCGGTCGGAGGGATCGCAGAGGCAAGGCAGTTGAGCATGGTCGTCTTGCCGGCCCCGACTGCACCAGCCACGACCACATTGAGCCCTACCCGCACCGATGAGGACAGAAAGCGCGCCGCATGTGATGTGAGGGATTGCTTGGCGACGAGCTCGTCGAGATCGTTTACTCGAATTCCCGTGAACTTCCTGATGTTCAGGGTCCAGTGCTGGGTGACCGGCGGGATGACCACGTGAAGCCTCGAGCCGTCAGGGAGCCTGGCGTCGACGAAGGGCGACGAGCGGTCTATGCGCTTGCCGGTGAACCCGAGCATCCTCTCGACCACGTCCCTTATTTCCTTGGCCCCGATTCTCATCGGAACCCTCTCGTGGCTGCCGCTCCTGGAAACGAATACCGACGACGGGTCGTTGACCCAGACTTCTTCCACGGTCGGGTCCTCGATGAGGTCGGCCAGGGCCCCGTACCCGCTCATCCGCTTGATCAGCTCGCCAGCGATGGCGCCGTCCGATCCCCCGTCCTCGAGCGGTGGCAAGTTTTCGAGCAGAGAGCGCTCCCGGTACCGCTGGACCACCTCTTTTGCCACCCGGAACAGCGACGGAGGGTCCAGTGCCGGCTCGGCCTGGATCCGCTCTTTCAGGTCTTCTTCGAGGATCGAAATCGCTCTGCTATTCACCTCTCCACCTCCTGATCGCACGCGCGATCCCGACTCCAGGGGCTTCCGCTCGTACTCCAGATCCAGAGACAGAGCCAGCTGTGAGATGCCGGGACGCAAGGACCGTTTCGGCGAGAGACCGGACCGCCTCGACGAAGGAAGACCGCCCGGCACAGGCGTCCAAGTCCGAGCCGTCCCACAACCACGTCCTGGGCGTCTGGTCGAAGGGGATGGCCAAGACTTTGGGGGCACTGGTAGCTCTCGCGAGCGAGCGAGTAATGGACTCGAGAGAACGGCCTCTCACACCGGTGGGTAGCCCGTTCAATACCAGAGCAGCGAGTCCCCAGGGCTCGAGGTCGTCCCTGGCCTCGGCCCAACACCGGATAAACCTCTCTACCCCCGGCGGGTCGGCCCGACATACCGCAAGGGTCCTCAGTTCCACATCGGGCGCTCCAGCAGCGAAGCGACTCAGTATGCGAGGGGCGCTCTCCCCCGAATTCACCGTTGGTGCCCACGCGTTTCCCGCGTCGACGACCGTCACCTCGAACCGCCGAGTCAGTTCCCCTACCAGCTCGAGCGTGGCCTGCTCAGATGGGTCCCGCAGGTCTGCACGGAATCCCGCACGCGCCAGCCAGGCCCCCGAGGCCAGCCTGCAGAGATCCCAGCGCATGCCCCCGCATTGCCCGTCTGAAACCTGGTGCTCGCTCGAGGGGCCAGGCCGCCCCGACTTCGGCTCGAACGGGTGCGCCCTGATCCGTCGGCGCCTCCTTCGCTGGGAACCCAAAAGCCATCTGCTGAGGTCGGTGGAGCAGGGGTCCAGATCCAGCAAGGCTGTCGAATTTCCTCCCTCCGCTGAGATCCTTCCAAGTGAGGCGGCGAGTGTGGTGGCTCCCGCCGACGCTCCGAGGGAGACGACCACCACCACGAGATGGCGGCGGGGCAACACAGGCTCTTCCCGCGTCGCAAGAAGCGACCCCGAGGAGGCATGAGTACTGGCCTCCAAAGGCATCTCGAGCGGGACTCCGGACGCCGCGTCACGACCCTCCCGAATCGACCGATCGGCTTCGCCTGGCGATCCCAGCGCCGTGTTGGCGACGACCCAGTCGAGCAGAAGCCCGACGGATTCGTCGAAGTCGTCCTCTATGGCGACGCTGCATGCCAGCTCGCTCCGCCCGAAAGACTCCTTCCCACGAGATTCGCCTGCCATGTAGACGCCGGCCAGCACGCAGCCCGAGGCGAGAAGGTCGTCGGCGAGGCCCTCGGGTAAAGGCCCGGCATCGGGGAGAAGTACCACAAGGTAGGGGCCCCCGAACCTCACCCACGTCCACGCCTCAGCGGGTTCGGAAAGCGAGTCCGCGGACTCGACCCGGGCGTCTCTTAGTAGAGCCGCCAGGACCGGCGCTACGAGGCCATCCGATACGCCTCCGGCGACAAGAACCTTGAGCGAGCGGCTTATCTCGAAGTCGGCCCTGCTGGACCGACACCTGGCCACCTCTTCCCCCGACGCGGCGATCGGCCCCGCCCCCCATGCACTCATTCGGATTCCTCCGGAATCCACCACTCATGCGGACTGCCAGCATCGGTCCGCCTCCCAAGGGTGTTCTGACCTGGAACCGACCGGACCAGGGCTACGAGCGCGTTCTGAGACGCGAATACCAGCGGAACCAGCTCCTCGTCCGATGCCTCCACGGTTGCGAATGCCATGCCTGCGGTGTCACCAGGCCCCGAAGCCGCTGCTGGACCACCTCGTCCCGGCGAAATTCCCGTAACACCCCCGTCCTGAGCGACCGAGATCGAGACCAGAGAGATGCCGGACGCCACCACGACGGTCCGTGCGTCCTCGCTCTCAGGGGCGAACGTCGCCAGGACGTCCACCTGCTCCCCGGCCACCAGCCCGGGAGTAGTGCCGGCCCTAACGATGGGCAACGTGACAACCCGCCCCGACGGACCGGTTTCCGAGTACGACGATGCGAGGAGAGGTTCGCCAACCCGGACCGAACGAAGCAGCCTCCCTCCCACTACCCGCCCCCTCTCCGAGGCTCTGACGAGGTGCGAGAGCGTATCGGAGTCGGCGACCACCTCGACCTCGGCAAGGTCCGAGTCTGCGATGGTCGAACCAGCCTCCAGATCCTTGCCGAAAACCAGCACGGAAACCGGCGTCGCCCGGGAGCGCAACACCGCCGTCGCGGCGATCAAGGAGATCGCTATGAGAGCGGCTCCTACGGCAACCCTGGAGACGGAGCCGGAGGGACGGGCCTCTGCACTAGGTATTCCCATGTATCTGGGCTTTACTTGTGCCATTTAGACCTCTTCGATGCGAAACATGGGTAAATCACTGCAGTACAATGGCGTAGATGAGACCGAACAGACGCGGGCTCGGGGGGAACTAGCTAGCGACCAGGAGGTCCCGTCGAGATGTCAGGAGCTTCGAACAGGTCCGAGCGAACCAGGGCGGACAAGACCACCGCGAGGCCCAGGCTGCTGACACCCAAGGACGTGGCCGAATACCTCAATATCACGGAAAGCCAGGTGTACACGTTGATGCGTGAGGGCGACCTCCTCGCCCTGAAGATCGGCCGGCGCGGCGTCTGGAGGGTCGACCGGGAAGAGCTGGATCGGTACATAGAGCGCTTGAAAGAAGAAGCGCGCCAGCGCGTCTCGAAAGCGTCCCGTCGGCCCGACAAGCCAAAGAAGACCCGGAAAGCGTCGTAGCCCGATCCCTGTGAGGCCCCAGCACTCCGGCGGGGCCGGAACCGGCTGGCCTGGATTCGCTCAGAAGTCGACTGACTTCCCATTCCCCCCTCTTTCTACTATGCTTTGGCCGACCCTGGTCCCGGGCGGCGAGAGTCGCCCAGGATGGAGCTGCTCGGTTTCGGCTTCGCTTCCATGAGTGTAGCCCTGCTGCCGAGACGATGCAACGGCATGTTGTGTGATTCAACGCAACGTAATTCCATGCATCGGTGCGTAAGCTTGTCCGACCGGCCCATTCTTTAGGTGGACCCCCGTCGGACCTCGGCCCACCTACGCACTCAGGCAGTTCACCTACGGGGCGCCAGGCCGGCAGAGCAGGTGTCGCCTCCGAGGCGAAACGGGGCCGTCGACTGTAATCCACATAGATAAATCGGCAAGCCGAGAGGGGGGCAGATGCGACTCGCCGACGCTACCGATCCCATCGCCCATGCCTACCGGAGCGCCTACCATCATCCCTCGAGCGCTTACGTCTGGGTCTTCTACTTGCCAGTAGTGGGGCTCACCGCAATGGGCTGCTACTGCTACCTGGCCTCCCTGGTCGAACAGGGGTGTTCCGAGGCGAGAGAGGATGAGATCGCAAAGGCACTCGGCCTCGACAACGCCGCAGACCTGGTGGAGCCACTGGCAACACTGCACGTGGCAGGAATGGTCGAGCTGGGCGGAGGCGTGTGCGGGGTCAAGCTCCGGCTGCCGACGATGAACGCCGACCTCGAGTGCCGCCTCCCCGGGAACCTCAAGCACCTCCACGCAAGAGCGCGGGCAGTGCTTGGAGAAGCCGACGGGCAGCCGGCAGTAGCCGCCTCGCCCGTCCTCGAGACGATGCAGATGCGGGCAAGGTCGCTCGCCATCTCGTTGCTCAGAGGGGGCCACGACCGCACAGAGGTCGAGGCCGCCCTGGCAGAAGCCGGCTACCACCCTTCCCTAGTAGCATCCAGCGCCGCGTGGGCGCTCTGGCACCTGGTGGTGAGCCTCGGAGACGGCTTCGCCCTCTATCCCGAACCCGCCACCCCGCCTACACCGCTCGACTTTCTACCGGCAAGACATCTCGCCGAGCGGACGCCGGCGAGAGCGGAGAGAGTTCCGGCGCCGGTAGAATAAGTCCCTTCGACAGGGTGTTTTGGTGGAAGGCCAAGGTTCTGGGCCATCGGCTCAGACCGCAGCGGTAAGCAGGGATCTCGTGGAAGACCAGCTTTCGAGACTCGACGAAGAAGCCGTAGACGAGGTTGCCGAATGGCTCGTGGAAGCCGAGTCGCTGGTGGTATTCACCGGCGCCGGGGTATCCACAGAGTCGGGCATACCCGACTTCAGGGGTCCGCAGGGAATCTGGAAAAAGATCGACCCCTCGATCTTCGAGTTCTCCCGCTACGTTCGGGACCCAGAGGTGCGAAGGCTCGCCTGGAGAATGCGCCTCGAGCACCCCGGCTTCCAGGCCGAGCCGAACCCCTCCCACCATGCGATAGCGGAGCTGGAGGCCCATACCGCATTCGAGGCGCTTATAACCCAGAACATCGACGGGCTTCACCATGCTGCCGGCTCGGACCCCGCCAAGATCCTCGAGATTCACGGGACGATGAAGGAAGTCAAGTGTCTCTCGTGCCGCTCTAGGTGGCCAACCGAGGTGATCCTGGAGCGGGTAGCGGACGGCGAGGAGGACCCCTCGTGCGAAAAGTGCGGGGGAATCCTGAAGACCGCGACGATCTCGTTCGGAGAGCAGCTCGACCCGGATGTGCTGGCAAGATGCCAGGAGGCGGCGGTCAAGTCGGACGTCTTCCTGGTAGCCGGAAGCTCGCTCGTCGTCTATCCCGCCGCGGCTCTGCCGGAAATCGCTGCGGACACGGGCGCCAGGCTTGTCATCGTCAACCTCGAAGAGACCCCGCTAGATCACAAGGCCGACGCCGTCCTCCGAGGCAAGACCGGCGACGTGCTCCCCCGAATCGTCAAAGCGGTGCGGGACCGGCAGTGATGCTTGGAGGAATGGCGGATGAGAAAGGGGGAATTTTGACCAGATCAGTCGGTTTTTCAGGTAGTTTGGCCGAGGGTGTGCGCCTTTAATGCAGCGAGCCCGCCGAAGGCGCAGAGGAAAGAGAGTGAGGCGGCACTCCGATCAACATCAGGCTCCTAGCGAAGCACCGACCAGGGAACCGATACAGCGATGGCAAAGAGCTTCAGAGAGATCCTCCAGCAGACCAAACAAGAGATTAGGGAAGTCGATCCCCAGGCCGCAGCGGAGCTGATCAGAAAGGGCTGGAAAGCCCTGGACGTACGTACGGACGAGGAGTACTCCCAGGGCGCTCTCCCCTCGGCCGTGCACATCGACCGAGGCTTCCTGGAGTCACGTGTGGAAGACGTCCTCCCGGACCGTTCCGAGCCCATCGTCGTCTACTGCGCTGGGGGCGTCCGTTCGGCCTTCGCCGCAAAGACCCTCCAGGAGCTCGGCTACGAGCAGGTCGTCTCGATGAGCGGGGGCTTCAACGCCTGGAAGGACGCCGGGCTGGAGTGGAAGGCCCCCAAGGTACTGACGGCAGACCAGCGCAAGCGCTATCACCGCCACATCCTGCTCCCCGAGGTCGGTACCGAGGGCCAGGTCAAACTTCTGGAATCGAGCGCTCTGTTGCTGGGGGCTGGGGGCCTGGGGTCGCCGGCCGCCCTGTACCTCGCAGCGGCCGGATTCGGGAAGTTGGGAATCGTCGACTACGACGTGGTGGACCGGTCCAACTTGCAGCGCCAGATCCTTCACAACGAGGACCGGGTGGGGACGCTCAAGGTGGAGTCGGCCAAGGAGACGATCACCAAGCTGAACCCCGACGTGGAGGTAGTCACCTACAACACCCGGCTCGATTCCTCCAACGTCCTCGACATCATCGCCAATTACGACGTCATAGTCGACGGGACCGACAACTTCCCCACCCGATACCTGCTCAACGACGCATCGGTGATGTTGGGAAAGCCGGTCGTGCACGGGTCGATCTTCCGCTTCGAAGGCCAGGTGAGCGTCTTCTGGCCGGGAAGGGGGCCCTGCTACCGCTGCCTCTACCATGTGCCGCCGCCCCCCGAGCTGGCCCCCTCGTGCGCCGAGGCGGGAGTGCTCGGAGTGCTTCCGGGGATCATAGGCTCGCTTCAGGCGATGGAAGCGATAAAGATCGTCCTCGACCTGGGGGATCCCCTGGTCGGGCGGTTGCTCGTCTACGACGCCCTGGAGGCCACCTTCCGGACGCTGAAGCTGAGGAGGGATCCCGCCTGCCCTACCTGCTCGGAGGGAGCAGAGGTCACCCTAGTCGACTACGACGAGTACTGCCTCCCGGGGAACGTGAGACACGGGGCAACCACTTCTGGCAAGGAGGCTGTCCCCCTGGCCGACACCTCTTCTGGGTCGGGACAGTCGGCCGCATCGGAGAGCGCGACCGCCGCCGGGGCTGACACCGACGAGACCGCCCCAGCCTCCGGAGGGCCGGTCTCGGTAGTCTCCGCCGGGAGAGCTGACTAGGCTGTCTGGCCGGAGGCATTTGTCGCCTCCCAAGTCGGGTCGAGGGTGCCCGAGGAGCTCGAGCCTAGCAACAACTCGGTCTGCCGTCCTCTTACGGTGCAGGGTCGCCGAGGAATTCAGGGCCCGTGACAACTCGGTCTGCCGCCTCGACGCAGGGCAAATCAGAATCCGAGCTAAGGCTGCCTGACCAGGTAATTCTGCATTCTGCCGACGCTCAAACTTGCATTCTGCCGAAACCCTGGTTTTCTCTTGGAGTGTCCCGGCCGATAAGACTCTTTCCCCGATACACAGTCCCTCGCGTTCTCGAGGCCCTCGAGGACTCTCCCGTAGTCCTCATTCACGGACCCCGTCAAAGCGGGAAAACAACGCTGGCTCGCATGGTAGGAGAATCTCGCTAGTACAGCTACATCTCCTTCGATGACGACGCCATCATGAACGCCGCGCGTCGCGACCCAGTGGGCTTCGTGACGGCCTTCCAAGGAAGGCCATACTCGATGAAGTACAGCGCGTTCCTCGGCTCTTTGCATCGTTGAAGCTGGCTGTAGATGAAGAGCGCATCCCCGGGCGATTGATCTTGACCGGCTCTGCCCACGCCTTGTTCGTCCCCGAGCTTTCGGACTCGCTCTCGGGTCGGATGGCGATCTTGCGCCTGCACCCGCTGGCAGAGGTGGAGATCGAGGGAACCAACCATTCCTTTGTAGCCGAGCTGCTCGAAGGCCCACCCCGCACGATCGTCACTTCCCGCCTGGGAGAAGACTTACTGGAACGAATCATCTCTGGAGGGTATCCGGCCGCGCTGGGCCGGCGAACTCTCGGGCGAAGGCTGGCCTGGTACCGCGACTACATCACCACCCAGATTCAGCGAGACCTGCTGGACCTGACCCACATCAGATCGCTGGACGTACTTCCAAGGCTCCTTGCGGCCATAGCATCGAGAACCTCCCAGACCCTGAACGTTGCTGCACTTTCATCTCCGTTCGAGGTTAGCAGGCAATCTATCCACGACTATCTCGCGCTGCTGGAACACGTGTTCCTTGTCGAAAGGCTTCCGCCTTGGCATTCCAACCTTTCTAGCCCTCTGGTCAAGAGGCCCAAGCTACACATCGGGGACACCGGAATAGCGTCGTCGTTGCTGGGGATCGACATACGGACGCTAAGGGCAAGCGGCGACGTTTACGGAGCGCTTCTGGAGACTTTCGTGTACCAGGAACTCAGACGCCAGGCGAGCTGGCAAGGCTTCCCTGTCGACTTCTTTTACTTCCGTGACCGGGACGGGTACGAAGTCGACATTGTCCTCGAACACGGACACCTCCGTGTCGCGGGCATAGAAGTGAAGGCGGAGTCGACGGTGCGAGCCTCGGACTTCAAGGAATCGAGGAAGCTAAAGGCCTTGGCGGGCAAGCGCTTCGCCGGTGGAGTGGTGCTCTATGAAGGCTCGTCCGTTATCAAGTTCGATGAGGAACTTCTCGCCGTTCCGATTCGATATCTGTGGGAGAAGATGTGAGCCTCATCCGTCGGAGCCAGCGGGCCGGGGGCTCGATGGTAGATGGCCCATACGGTCCGCCGAGCTCTGGGGCGGCTCCTCCCCATGCTCCTGTTCGAAGATCCAGGCTCGGATCCGGGTACCCCGGGAATCTGCAATCGGACGGGCCCCAAAACAACCGATATGGACTTAGTATCTCGGATAGCCCGGATGGCTCGGATAACTCGGGTCGCCCGGATAAGTCGGGTAGGCCAGGTAGCTCGAGTACCCCGGGTAGCTCGGGTAGCCCCCATACCCCGGGTACCCCGAGTAACCGGCGGTGGGTGCGAGCGGGACGGGTGTGCCCCAGTAGCCGTAGGAAGGAGCAGCCGGCACGTAGACCACCACGGTCTCGGGGATCTCCTTCGGGTCCTCCATTGGAGGCTCCTCCTCACCCTCGTTGTAGTACACGCTCAGTTGGAACTTTCTCGGCCCTTCGAAGATTCTCTCGACTTTCTCGGTCATGAGGAGCCAGAGAGATATCCATACAGGAGCCAGCACGAAGGCAGCAATGGCCAGCAAGAAGATGAAGCCGGGTAACAGCACCAGCTCGGTCGGTACCAGGGAAAGTACGACCAAGAGGACCTGGCCCGCCAGTGCCGAGACCGTGAGCGAATATGCCCACCTGTAGCCCATCAGCATGAAGATCGGCGCCAGCACGGTGACCGAAGCTGGGATGTAAGCGAGCAGCAAGAGGGGTATCGACTGCGAAGTCCTGACCGTCACGAGGGTTCCCGCAACGAGAACGGCGACCCCCGAAAGCATCGCCAGTATCGCCGCGACAATGAGCGTCGCCGGCCTCGAGCGCTCGGGTTTGGCAGGGCGTCGCCAGGCGCCGTAGTAGGGGTAACTTCCTGGATAACTCGGGTACAACCGTCTACACCTCCCCAGGTGCCCGAGCGATTACGGGAGCTCAGCCCATCGCCTCCAGAAAGGCAAGCAGGGTCCTCACTCCCACGCCGGTCCCGCCCTTGGGGATCTCGAACTCCTCGGATTCCGAGCGAGCCGGACCGGCTATGTCCAGATGGACCCAGGGAATGCCCTCTTTCACGAATTCCTGCAAGAAGAGGCCGGCCGTGAGCGCCCCTCCGTACCGGGAGCCGATGTTCTTCACGTCGGCCACCTCGCTTTCCAGTTGCTTCTTGTAGTCCTCGGGAAGCGGCAGGTGCCACCCGCGCTCTCCGGCTCTATCGGCCGCATCGAGGATGGCCTTCACCAGTTGGTCGTCGTTGCCCATCACTCCGAAGATCTTCGTCCCGAGCGCCACCATGCAGGCCCCCGTAAGGGTTGCAAGGTCCACGATCGCACGGGGCTCCAGCTCGCAGGCCAGGGATAGAGCATCGGCCAGTATCAGACGGCCCTCGGCGTCGGTGTTGAGCACCTCTGCAGTCTTGGAGTTCCTGAAGACCAGGACGTCCCCGGGCTTGGTGGCAGTACCTGAAGGAAGGTTTTCCACGAAGGGGACGAAGCCCACTACCCTGACCCTAACACCGATCTTCGGAAGCGCGGTCATCGCAGCACAGACAGCGGCCGCCCCCGACATGTCGGTCTTCATCGTCTCCATCCCGTCGGCAGGCTTGAGGGACAGGCCGCCCGAGTCGAAGACGACCCCCTTTCCCGCAAGGCAGACTGGAGCCGAGTCGCCGCCTCCCTCCGGGACGTACTCGAGCCTCAGCAGGCACGGCTCGTTCGCGGATCCCCTTCCGACCCCGAGCACCCCGCCAAGACGCTCCCTCTCCAGTCGCTCGACGTCCCAGACCTCTGCCGACAGACCTGCCTCCTCGGCCTTCTCCCTGATGTGTTCGGCCAACACCTTGGGCGCCTTGGCTCCTGCCGGCTCGTTGACCATGTCTCTGGCCCACCACACCGCCTCGGACAGGGCCTTCGCCTTCCCCAGAGCGATCCCCAGTGCCGAGGTCTCCCCCTCGGTGTCGCACGAGAGAAAGACCACGGTCTCGGGACGGACCTCGTCCTCCTTCTTGTTGGTCTTGTAGCGGTCGAAACGATAGGCACCGAGAGCCGCGCCTTCTGCGGCTGCCCTGACGGCCGCCGTGTCCTCGCTGCCAGAGCTCGCCGCCTTCCACAGGGTCGAGCCGATCGTCCGGGCGTTCCTCGCTCTGCGGACCGCGACGGCAGAGATCTCGCGGACCGTCTGCAGGCTTGCCTTCTCACGCTTGCCCGCCCCGACTACCAGGACCTGCTTGCTGCGGACTCCCCCGCCTACGAGGGCCGGAGGAACCTGCAAAATCTCGCCCTTTTCCCCCTTGAAGCCTGTAGATCGGACGAAATCGGAAAGGGCACCTCCCGAAGCCGAGTCGAGCTCGTCCGCCCCCGGTCCCAACTCGGGCGCCTCCCCCGAGAAGACGGGAACGGCGAGCAAGTCGACTTCTGCTTCCAGTGCTTTACCAGAGCTGATCTCGAAGTCCATCTACCCTCCTGTGGTTCTTCCTCTAGGGCCTTCTCACCTTTGCCCGCCCTCGCCCGTGGCCTTCGGAGTCTTTCCGCTGGATGGCGATGCGTGGAACCTCCACCACGCTGTGCTCGGCCTCGCCGTCGGCTCCTAAAGTCTCTCGTACCGGGAAGACTCCTGCCATCTGGCGAGGACGTAAACAAGATCGCCCAGCCTGTTCATGTAGGCGAGAAGGTGCTCGTTGGAGACCCATCCCGCCTCGGCAGCCGAGACGACCTCTCGCTCGGCCCTGCGGATCACGGTCCGAGCGTAGTCCAGAGCTGCCGCCACCACGTTCTGCCCCGGAAGGACGAAGCCTCGCGGCGGCTCCACGTACTCGAGCACCCCGTCTATGACCTCCTCCAGGCTCCTTACCATCTCGGCAGTTACCGCCGTCTCGCCGGGGACCAGCTTGTCCCTGTTCTCGGGAGCGGTGGCCAGCTCCGCGCCCACCACGAACAGGTCCCGCTGGAGTCGCTTGAGGAGAAACTCCAGACCGGGGTCCGTGTTGTGGGCCCGAGCGAGACCCAGAGCCGAGCAAGCCTCGTCGCACGCTCCATAAGCGCGGGGCGCGACGTCGTCCTTTCGGACGCGACCGCCGAAGAAGAGGCCGGTGTCTCCCCTGTCGCCCGACCGAGTGTACGGCTTTGAAGGCCACTTGCCCGCTCGACTCAAATCGCACCGCCGATCGATTTGCTTCTGCAGTTCCCAGGAGCCGCCCAGGAGGCCGGTCGCCGGAGTCGAGGCTTCACAGCACGCCTCCGATCATCGCCCTGGCGATCACGTCCACGCCGAAAGCGGTGAGTATGGCGAGATACGACAGACCGGTCGCCGCCATCACCGCCGGGTAGCCCCTGTTAGCCAGAGCCCCCAGCACACCAAGACCCAGAAGTACCGTCAGTCCTGCATCCGCGATCCAAAAGACCCTGAGGTACCCGGCCAGTTCACCCCCCGGGGCGGCAAAGACATCGAGCATCCCGGGCCTCAGCATAAGCGATGCTATGTGGATGGGGATCGAAGCCAGGAAGATGACCCCCAGCCGCCTGATGGCCCTCCGGTCCAGGTCGGGATCGACCAGGAACCAGTGCCCCAGGGTCATCGTCGCCGTGACCGATCCCAGGAACACCATCGCCGCAAGAGCCCTGGTGACCCCCACCGACGCCGGATCCTGGGCTCCCCCTGCGGACACGGCAGATAGAGCCGCAGCGCCCGTCCCTGCCAAAAGAAGAGTGTCCGACAGGCGCAGCGGGACTCGCCGGTCGAACCAGTAGCCCAGTGCCCCCGCCACCCCGCAGACCGCAGCGAGGACCGTCGAGGCGAACCAGACGGTCTGCAAAGCGGCCGAAGCGGTACCGAGTCGGGGCGACGCCAGAAGGTAGGTTCCCGAGACCACACCGGCAGCACCTAAGAGCGTGCCGTAAAAGCTCGGCTTTACCGCGTCCCACCGCCTCACGATCGCCGCGAAGACGGCCATCCCCGCCGCCCAGGGGCAAAGCACCGCTGCGAAGGTGAACCTCATCCTCGGCGCGGCTCCAGACCGCTCCGCTTCGGCTGGTATCGCCCTCGAAGCTCAGACACGGATGACTTCTCCAGGAACTTGATTGAGACGACGCCCGCCCGTCTTCGTCGCCACGACGATGTCCTCCAATCTCATACCGAAGCGGCCTTCGATGTAGATACCGGGCTCTACAGAGAAACACATCGACTCGTCGATGCGCTCCTGGGATCCGCCGACGATGTAAGGAGGCTCGTGGGGGTCGAGCCCGATACCGTGACCGGTGCGGTGGATGAAGTACGGACCGTAGCCCGCCTCTTCGATGACCCTGCGTACCGCCCGGTCTATCTCCCCGGCGCTGGCCCCGGCCGCCGAGACCTCGACGCCACGTTGTTGCGCTTCCCTGAGGATGGCGTAAGCCGACTCGAATCCCTCGGGAGGCTCGCCGAAGACCATGGTCCGGGTGATGTCGGACCTGTAGCCGTCGGCGATCCCGCCGAAGTCGCATACCACGACGTCTCCGTCGGCGATACGCCTGTTGCCTGGCTCGTGATGCGGGCTGGCGGAATTGGGTCCCGATGCGACGATGACGAAGCCGACGCCGTCGTTTCCCTCCTCGAGGAGCGCAGAGGCAATGGCCGAGGCTGCATCCCGTTCAGACATTCCCACCTCGACCAATTCGGTAAGCCTCGATGCGACCGCATCGGCCATCCGGGCCGCCACTTCCAGGGCCTCCAGCTCGGCCGGCTCCTTCCTTGCCCTGACCGGGCCCAGAACCTCCGAAGCCTTGCGGATATCTGTATCCCCGGGCGGTCGGCCGCCCGCCCCGGGGGCCCGGCCGAGCGCCTCGAGCAGGTCGACCAGGTGAGAAGCCCACATCTGGTCACCGATGACCACTGATCGGGCGCCTTCGAGCTGGGCGGCAGCCACTGCGAAAGGATCTTCAGTCTCCTCCCAGGAGATCACCTCGGCCACCGATGCAGAGACCTCGGGCACCCGAGCCCTCTCCAGGCGAGGGACGACGAGCACCGGATCCCTGCCATCGCAGAGCACCAGCAGGGTGGGGCGCTCTAGAGCGAGAGCATCGTAGCCGCAAAGGTAGACCAAGTCCGAGGAGGGCGACACCACCAGGGCATCCACTCCTCGGTTCTCCATCGACGCTCGGACTCTGGCAATGCGATCCCGGTAGTGCCCGGCGGTGAAGCGGTCCGTCGTCTTCAAAGCTGCGTGCCTCTCTGGTTTGTGGGCATCGGACCGGTGGCCTGGGGGCTACCGGCTTTCTGAGAGATCCTGGGGCATCGCTCCTCCACAGGTCTTGAAGTGCAAGGCTAGACTCATCAAGTCTCGGGCCCTTGCAGGATTTGTCAGCCGACCAAGATGTCCTGTGGTCTTGCCAAGACCGCTTCTACTTGACGTCAACGGCTACCATGGACGCCCGAGTGGTTCGGTGCCCGACCTTCTGCCTGCTTACTTCCTATTCACAGCCTGCCCTGGGCCCCTAAAGTAGCCCCTTATCACACATGCGATCTCGTTGTAGTTCAGGAAAACGAATCCCAGCTCTCTAAAGAGCGCCCCGGAGCGATCCCCCCTGTTTATGGGGTCTCCGCCTGCGTACTCGTAGGCATTCGCAGACCCTCAAGGGATGGAGTCCTTGCTACGAACACGTCCTACTCTGGAGTCGTAGAATCTCGCACAGAACCCGAGAACATATGGCTATCTTTCTGCACCATCCCCGACCGCCTTACACTGTCTACCACGACCCTCCACCCAAGGGTAGGGTCTGCAAATATCCAAAGCCTCAGGTCGCTTCCCAGCACAAGCTTGGGGGAGAGCAGGGCAATGGATCCTGCAAGTACATACCCCACCCCGAATGCCGCGAATGCCCCACAGACTATTCCGAAAAAGATCCCGACTACCCAACTAGTAGTAGCCTCATCCTCACGAAGCGGTGCCCATCCGCTCCCTTGGAAAAGTTCTTGTGCCAATAACAGGAACACGAGGGTGGGTACCGCTGAAACGACGAGGCCTATCGAAACATAATACAGCCCTAGCAATCGCATTGCAACCCAAGACCCGTGGGGCTTACCCGGAGCAAGCATTCCGTATTTGTTTCCGATTTTGGTTGCATCTGTTTCTCGCACCCTGCTCTCCAGAGCCACCAAACTGGGAGAAGGCCACTCCAAAGCAAAATCACCCGCAAGTACTGACTCCTTGATCGAGGAACTCGCAGGTGCTGTTGCAGTTTTGTTTTCGGAAATACTACGAGCCCGATCTGATTCCCTTTCTCTTTGCACAACGCCAATTATCCACGGAAGCGTGAACCCGATGAACAGGCTAACGCTCAGATAAGGCTTTGGTATTGGCCGTGGGAATTCGTTTCTGCGGCGAACGACTGCGATGAGATTGAGGATACTCATTACAGTACTCAACGCCGCCGCAGCAGGCAGAGCCACTAGAAGAAGGAATTGCCCCCAACCTTTAGCCCTTAACAGAATTGCTGTACCCAGGGCGAGAAGGATAGCGCCGAGCGCCGTATCCCTTATTGTTAATGCTAGCGCATACCGTGCGCTCACGCACCGCCACCCCTCACGCATCTTCAGAACCACGCTATGCTCATCTGGCCCAGCCAATTGGCTGCACCAAGCGTACCAGCGTCAAGTGCAGTCACTGCCGTCGTTGCCCCCGGTAGGCTCCCTATGGCATCTAGTACTACGGTTCCCCCCGCACCGATGCATGTAGCCACACGATAGTGTGTAGCATTGAAACAATCGCGGACCGCCTTCAGACTACCGTAATAGGGAATCGCGCCACTCAAATCAGAAAGAAAGTCCCTAATACTGAAATTCTCCCTGGCGGCCTGGTAGCCAATTCCCCCTGATCCTCTGACCACTCCAGTCCCCTGGGCGGAAAAGGCTACCTCCCCTGACACCCTATACCCCCTTGGGTCCCCAACTGCGGGGCCTGATGCCGAAGCCGCAGAGGTTGTATTGCGTCTCGAAGGCATCCATGGGTTAGGACGCTTTGGGGCTGCAAAGAGCGACTTGGCAGGGGGACAGTTCCCCGCCCAGGCGCAGATAAGTGCATAGTAGAGCCCAAGGGAGAAAAAGTCAGTACCTGCAGGATCCACCCTGTTTATGGGGTCTCCGCCTGCGTACTCGTAGGCATTGGAAGATCCTCCGGGGATCGGGTCCTTGGTGAGAAAGCGCCCCACCCTGGAGTCGTAGAGCCTTGCACCAAGCAGGTCCAGTCCTGTCTGGGGGATGTGAAGTCTGCCGTAGGATCCAAGGAAGCCATAGGGGATCGAGGGAAGGCCCGCCTGGGAGCCGTAGTCGGAGTAGGACTGTCTTTTCGGGATCCTTCCGTCAGGGAGGACCATGGTGAAGGTGTCTCCCCTCTGGTCTCTTGCCATCTGGAAGATCCTCCAGGTGCCCGCCTCGTCTACTTGGGCATAGGCCCCGATCCCCGGTGCAGAGGAGGTCTTGTGGATGACCTCCCCGTCTGGGCCCTTCATGTAGGCTATCCGATCTCCTGGACTTCTGTAGCCGAAGGTATAGGTTCTGGCCTCACCTGCCTGGTTCTTCTCGGTGATCGAGACGAGGCGCGATAGGGCGTCGTAGGCGTAGTTGAGCTCCAGCTGCCCTGGGGCAGGCGTGCTCTGTGGGCTGAGGGAGGGAGGCGAGGAGACCTGCAGGTCAGAGGAGAGCCTTTGTTCTTCTGTCCCGTCTCTTCTTATCGAGTACAGCTCGGCGAAAGAAGTCTCCTGGGGATAGTCCCTCGTAGAGGCAAAGAGTATGCGGTTTTGGTCTGCCCAGGAGGGGGCGGAGTCCTCTGCCGGGTTCTGGGTGAGCCTTCTCAGGTTCGTACCATCCTGGGAGATCAGGTAGATCTCCTGCTGGCCGTCCCTTGTAGAGGCGAAGGCGATCTCTTGAGAATCGGGGGAGAACTGGCCCAGCCAGTTGATGGAGTCGTGGTTGGTGAGCTGGACCCGCTGGGTCCCGTCCGAGGAGATCTTTATCAGGTGGGAGGCAAACCCCCCTACACCGAGTGGTGGTGGGGGAAGGGTGTAGACCCAGCCGAAGACTATCCAGGCCCCGTCGGGAGAGTAGGCGGGCCAGCTCTCGGATTCCGCATCCTGGGTAAGTCTTCGCGGAGTGCCCCCCGAAGAGGACATTTCTTACAGGTCTACTTGGCCATCTCTGTCTGAGACAAAGACGATCTTCGACCCGTCCGGAGAGTAAGCCGGCATGTCGTCTTTCCCTGGAGAGTAGGTAAGGCGGACGACGTCGCTGCCGTCTGCTCTCATCGTGTAGATCTCTTCGTCCCCCTCCCGGTTGGAGGTGAAGACGATACGGGATCCGTCTGGAGAGAAACGGGGGTTCCTGTTGTATATCCCGGCCTCGGAGAATGTAAGTCGGCTGAGGCCCGACCCGTCCGTCGCTGCGGTGTAGACCTCTTCTGGTCCGTCTCTTCTTGAGGAGAACGCCACCCTTTGGGAGGCTGGCGAAAACCCGAGGGGGTGGATCCGGGGGTTGATCGGCTCGGGCACTGACCTGGACCAGACCATCCTGTTCTGCGTGTCGAACCGGTACTCGGAGCCCTGAAGTCTGGTAGTGTTTCCTCGGTAGTCGTAGGCGATACAGCCGGTAGCGGAGGTGCAAGTCTCGGTGGGACCTGCCTGGGACTGCTTGACTACAGACGTCAGACGGTCTGCCGTGGAGAAGACGTAAGACGTATTGGCCGTCGGGGCGAGGGGGAGGAGCTGCAGGTCTGTGAATCCGACAGCGGACCCCCAGGAATAGATGGCCGTGCCCCCAACACCAGCAAGCGAGGTCGGCAGATTCGTGGCATCAATGTGGGGAGCGCCGGGCTGCGAGGGCGGAGCGGCTCCGCCGATCCATACCCGGAAGCGCACTCCTTCCGTGCCACCTTGCATGACGGTTTCCATTCTCACCCGTACGGAATAAGTGTTGCCCCGTACGGGGTGGCCCCCGAGGTTGGCCACGGCGGAGAAGCCGCCGGGTCCGAAGACGACCAGCTCCCCGTTGGAGCTCCCCGGCCGTCTCCTTATGACAACGTGGTAGGCGGCACGAGTCTCGGGATCACGCCTCAGCCTTACCCCGGCATCGAAACCATAAATGGGGTCTCCCTCGTCGAACCGGATCTTGAACCTGACCTCTCCATCCTTCATCCTCCCGATCGAAGGGTCGAACAACAGTCCGTTTTCCTGGAGCGACCCCGTTGAGTAGTGATAGAGCTCGTCCCCGTTCTGCTGCCAACGGGCGAGTGCCGAATCGAGGTCTAGTGAGTAGAGTCTGAAGTCGTCGAAAACCAGGGTCCTCGAGCCCTCTGCAGCCTCCACAGAAAAGTCGTCGAAATCGGTAGTCGAGTTCCACGAGAACAGACCGACGGCTCCCTGGTTGAAGCCGGATCGCTCGTATGCTTCCTGGGAAGCATACGAGTCCTGGAAGGAGATAACCCTCTCGAAGGCGCCCTCGGCATTTTTCTCGAACACTTCGATTCTTTGGCCCCTCGCCTTGACTAGGACTTCTAGTTCCTCTCCTACACTGTGGGGCCTCGGTACGCTTGCCTTTGTGACCAGGGTACCGTCGGTCACCTTATGCAAAGCTGTGTCGGACGCCCGAAACGCTACGATGTAGCGATTCCTCCCGCCATTGCGCCACCTCAGCTGGATACCGGCGTCACGTTCGCCATCCAGGAATCGCAGCTTGGCTGATACGTCTACGTCTGAATATGTATCCGGGCCCCAGACCAGCAGAGCGTCATGGTTTCCAGGGGCCCTCCCCGCCCTCATCTTCTGCTCCGGGGTATAAACCCATATTCCCTTGGCTCCAGTGACATAGCTGGTCGCCGGCTCAGCGCCTACAGTGGGACGTTTTGCCGAGGTGTAGGACTCGTCTTGTGTGCGATTGGTTCTGCGGTCGAAGGTATAGTCGGTCTCCTTCTCGCCTTGCCTGGAGGCGACAAGTCTGGAGGCCCTGTCATAGAAGTAGCTTCTCGGATCGGGCGCCACGCTTGCCGTCTTCACCCTCCCGAAATCGTCCCTCAGATATACGAACCTGTCGAAGACCTGACCCGACTGTGCGTGGATGATCTCTGCCACCTCGGAGGTCGGCGAGTACCTGAAGCTGGTGGAAAAGCCTCCCGACCGGGAGATTGACGCCACCCTTCCTGCCCAGTCGTAAGAGATCGAAGAGGACAGCGAGGCCTGGCCTTCGATCTGCGGATTCCAAGTCCCACCCTGTGGCCTGGAGGCCTGGTCGTAGGTGTAAGTCTCGACGCCGGCAGGGCCACTCTGGGATGTCAGCCGCCCTGCGGGGTCATAGGTGTAGCTGGTCGTGCCACCCGCCGCATCCTTGTGGGAGATCAGCCTTCCCAACCTGTCGTAGGCCTGCTCTATCCGCCCCCCTTCAGAGTCGTCAGCGACCACGGTCGCATCGTCCCCGTTGTATTCGTACGTAACGGGGTTCGCCCGCTCCACACCAGCGGAGGCAAACGGCACCGCAGGCTCGATACGGGCAACCCTTCCCCTCTCGTCGTAACGCACACAGGCCCAGCCCTCGTAGGGGGTACCAAGCTTTGTCGCCCTCGGCCTGCCCAAGGCTCCATAGATCACTTCCTGAGTGGGTTCGGCGGGAGCCGAGTAGGTCACCTTCTTCGGTAGGCCGGCCTGATTGATCAGGCCGCCGCCGCCGCATTCGGGTGGAAGGCTAACCTTCTCCGTGAGCCCGTAGTAGTCGATGTGGGCGGCTTGCTCCCCACCGTTCCTGGAGACATCGGTCAGGCGCCCGTACTGGTCGTACCTCGCGTCCTGGGTGAGGGTCTGAATGCGTCCATCAGAAGTGAGGACGTCCAGCCGCCTCCGCGTCGGAAGCCCCCTCACCGGATCGACGTCTTGGGCGTTGTACTCGATCCTCGTCCTCGTCCCGTCAGGCGCTATGACAGAGGTCACAAGTCCGTAGGAGGGGCGGAGCCACTCACGACGTATCCGCTGCTTTGCCAGAACGCCTTCGACCTCGACCCCGACTTCGAGTAGCGCATCGCCCCCCGCCTCGAAGTACTCGACTGTTATTGGAATAGACTGGCCGGCCTCCAGGGAGACCAGGAAAGGAGAACTCGTCTCTCGTGCTCCGTGAATCGACCAGTCGTCCACCACGAGCGATGGTATGAAGGGGTTCTGCGGATTGCCAAGGTACACTCGCACTCCGTCGTCGGCTCTGGCATAGAAGCGGTAGTTACCGGTAACAGGGGCTACGAACACTCCTCTGTATCGTATCGAGAAGTTGTCGGTAGGTACGGCCGAAGTAGGCCCGCCACTGCCCCAGTTACCCCCAATGCTTCCCTCCGTCACGACGAGTGCAGGACCCGGTGGGGAGGCCGCTCCAGAAAGATTCCGGTTCGCGTAGTACTCCGCGTAGACACCGCTCAAGCCCTCATCGAAGGCGACCGTACTACGAAGCCTCCGACCCGTGATGGGATCCACCTTAGGACCTTCCTGGGCCACCATCCGCCCAAGGGCGTCGTACTGGAACTCGGTTACCGTCTGATCAGGGGATTCGATCCGCGTCACATTGTTCATGAAGTCGTACGAGGTCTTGGTTTCAAGACCCGCCGGGTCCTTCGTGCTCACAACCCTCCCTGCAGAGTCAAAGGTCATCTCGGTGTTGGTGCCTGCGGGGTCGGTTATCCTCGTCGTGGAGCCAGTCTCAGTTCGGGAGACGTATGAGAAGGTGGTGTCGGCTCTTTGTGTCTGGCCTTGCTGGGCGGGAGGAGCAGAGACCACCTTCACGCGAGGCAGTTTCGAGGTGGGGTCGATATCATAATCGATTCTCCAGCGGTAGACCACACCCTCGTCAAAGGAGCGGGTGGGGCGTACGAGGTTTATCAGGCCGGAGGGCTCTATGTATTCGAAGCCGACCTTGGCACCGCCTGGATTTGTCACGCCTATTAGCCGGCCTGCCGAGTTGTACTCCAGGGTTGTAACCCTCCCGTCAAAGTAGGTGATCTGCAGCAGGAAGCCGTTTGCAGGCGAGGTGGCGTCTTCCACGTAGTCGAAGCGGATCTCCCTTCCCGCTATGTCGATAATCTTCCTCAATCTCTGCGCAGCGTCATATTGGTATGTGAATGAGGGCTTTCTTCCGGAGGGCGGGGTCGACGCATCTGAGGGGGTCAGTACGTGCTTCAGGCGCCCTGTTGCGTCAAATACGTGCTGGCTCCCGTCCTCCGTGAGGTAAGTCCACGTGCCGTCCCCAGCTCTTGAGAGAGCGGTGTTCCCCAGCTCTGCAGGCGGCTCCCACGCCGAGCCGTTCCATGTAAAGGCGTGGGGTGACCCGTCGTCGGTGTACAGGAGAACCTGGGATTCGGAGACCACCTCGAGCGAGGATGCGGCAACAGAGCCGATGAGCGACTTGGTGAAGTCCCACCCCAGAGGCATCGCTCTTCGCCGAGGGAGGAAAGCCGAAGCAGGCACCGTAGCGAATGCCTGCCGATCCGTAGTCCCCCTTGCCCAGCGGAGCTGCACTTGGGCACCACCGGTGTTTTCGTAGTACTCGACCTTGATAGAGTGCAAGCCCTTCGAGATCCTGGGCGACACCGACAGGTCCGACGGGCCTCCCCAGGCATCTATTACCGTCTGACCATCGATTTCTACCCTGACCCCGTCGTCGTGGCGAACTCCGAGGTAATAGTCGTCTTCGGGGATGAGAATGTAACCGACCCATCTTGCCGAGAAGCAGTCCCCTCCGATCGAGGGATCCGGGCTGCCGTCTCGCCAGTCAAAGGACATAAGTGAATCGACTCGGATGATCTTCGCGCCGCCGGTTGGGAACTTGGGCCCCCGGCAGTCATGCTGGTAGTAGGTGCCCTGAAGCCCGAAGTCGTCCTTGGCTCTGGAGTTGTAGACCAGGGCTCCTGAAAACTCCTGTGTCGCTGTGGGGTAGGAAGGAAGCGGCACGGTCAGAATGGCGTTGCCGTTCTCGGCGTTGACTTCCAGGCGGGCACGGGATCCTATCGAGAAAGGAACCATCCCGTAGTAGGGCCTGGTCCCCAACCTTTTCACCTCAAGCCGGATGGTTCGCAGCCAGTCGCCCTCGGGAGGCCGAAGCCTTGAGGGAGCCTCTAGGCGCCCATCCGAGGCAAACACACCCCAGTAGTAGGTCGCACCGTCTCTCAGAAGGCCTCCCGGCATCTGCCAGCAGAGCTCTCCTTGGCCACTCATCCAGGGAGATGTTATGAGGTTCGCCTTGAAAGTGGGGCTTCCGGAGACCCGGACCTGGTAGGAAACCGGATCTCCATCAGGGTCACCCGAAGGCTGGAAGCAAAACCGTGGCATGTACGAACTCAGGACAGCGGTGGGCCCCGGACTCGTTGGCCGGGGAAGATAAGGGGGTCTGTTATAAGTGATGTCGATGTGTGGGCCCTTGCTTCCAGGACCGGGGTGGTTGTCCAGGATGGAGGCGAGGATCTTTAGTGAGGCAGTGTCGCCCGCGAGGGAGATTCCTCGGCTAGCCCAGGTACCGTCCAGCCAGTTCTGGAAGGCTTGGCGCAAGAACCCCGAGGAATCAGAAGCAGTAATCCACCCTTTTCCGTAATCGGTTCCCGGGCATCCCCCTATGGTGAAGCCCGTGTCTATCTGGGGCGGTCGGTTGTTCCAGGTGAGCGTGTCGGGTCGCCAGTCCTGGGTGGGAAGTCGCAGGACCAGCGGGTTGTTGCACGAGCGCTGCCAGTAGGCCCATGCCCAGACTTTGACATTCAATACCTCGCTGAACCAAGCATCCCGCGCGTCGTCGGGTGACAGGTACCACCAGATCTCCTGCTGACCCAGCCCCCACTGCGGCTCCGTACCGGCGGTCCTGAGGTATCGCTCTTCCTCTCCTGGGATTGACTTCGCCTTAAGACCAAAGAAGTTGGTGTCGGGCATCCCTTCGATAACGAAGGTATCCGCATTGACCCACCAGGTAATCGCGGGATCCAGCACCACGGGGTACCGCCTCGCCGGGTCTTTCGCCCAAGCCTCCGGCATCTTCGCCTTGAGGCTCCAGCGCCCCTCCCCACGGGGCTGGACGGAGACTTCGAGATCCGAGACCTCGCCCATGAACTTTCCCTGGTCTGGGTTCGTGGCTGCGTCGAACGCGAGGGGTCTCGGGCCTGACAGCCGGACCTCACCTGACCTATCGACCAATTCGATTCGGCCGTCCTGTGCGATTCTGGGCGTAAGGTCAGACTCGATCTCGAATGAGTACTCGACCGTGGCGGAATCGGGGTTGTTCAGCGATATCGCAATTTCGAACCCGCTGGAGAATTAAGCCAATACCAGGTCTCCACCATCCACAGCCCCTGTGTAGACGGCCGTGTTGTCGGTGATCGTCACGGGAGCCGGCCTGGCGCCTTCCATCCTTATCTTCGCCTCACCTTGAGGAGCCCGCACCGTAACCGCGCCCGCAGCTTCAAGCGGGAACTCCAGGGACACCGGGCCTGCCCGATTTCGGACTGCGTCCTGATTCCGCTGTAGGCGTGGGTCGATTTCCTGCAGGGTTCCCATCGAGTCCCTGTAGTGAACGGGGCCGGGGTAAAGCCTCAGGGTCCTGGTGCCATCCGGATTTTGGAAAACCTTGCGGGTCTCGGTCCTTTCCTCAAGAATCTCCTGGCTCTCCCCCTCGACGTATCCGGTAAGAGGAGGAGCAGCTGGGGGATCCGTGGTTCCCAAGATTGCATCTTGGGGGGAAGGTTCGAATGGGGGCAAGGGGTCTTGCGGGGGGACCTCTTCGCCAGGAGCTAGCGGTTCGTCAGCAGAACCAAGGACAGAACGCAGGACGGCGAAACCCTTGGAGCTGAGCTCCGCGGTGCCGCCTGGGTCTTGGGCTGAAGCTTCTGCCAGACCTGGTGAGAATAGGAGAAGCGAAGACGAGAGAGAGAGAGAAGCGCCAGGCGTGGTCTTCTCGAGCGTTTTGTGTTCCCCATCAGCCACCCCAGGCTCCGGCACTCACCCACGAGCGGCTCTCAGGCCGATTGTGCCTGAGTATACGGGTTTTTGGATATATTTCAAGTGGGTGGGCTTCTAGCTGGGGTTTTTCCGTGAGCCGGCAACAAGCCTCAGGACACGACACTGCTCGGCGGCCCGGGCACCCTCATGCCCGCGGGGTGGAGCTTTCCTCACCAGGGTCTCCAGGGACGGATCCAGGCACCCTTACCCCCAGGGGGGTGGGGACCCGGTCCATCCCCTCCCTGCCGCGTCCGTCAGACACCCTCACGCCCAGGGGGTGGGCCTGCGCCACAGCCCCCAGCCCTAGCGCCAGCCAGGCACCCTCACGCCCAGCGGGGGTGGACCTTCAGCTGCCCTTCTTCTCAGACGACATGGAAGGTCTCCTCGAGCTCCGCGTCAGGATAGGAAACCATTGCCGTCACCTCGAATTGCCCCCCAGAGGAACCACCATTCGAACCCAAGATCCTGTATGCGACGGGAATCCTTTGGGTCTCCGAGAGCCGCTCGCAGAAGTCTTTTGGGCTTGCATAGATCATCTCGACCTGTTCCGCAGCCGAGCGAGTGAGCCTCCCCAAGGCATCCCCGCATCGTCGGGCCTTCAAGTCCGAGAGGTATGCTTCCACTGCGGCCTCGGGTCTCTCGACTCCCGACCGGCCCTGTACCACTACTGCAACCACGGCCCCCATGAGGATCCCGGCCAGCACTACGGCTCCCACTACTACCCAAGACTTGTGTCTATCGACGCTTGTGGGATGGCGGGGATTTTCAGCCTCAGTCACTTCGTTCACGCCCTCTGCAGAATCGAACCTGCACGTCGATCCATGGTTCCTCGAAGGATCCGACGCTTCCTGAGCGCCGCCATAGATTACCAGGGCATGGCTACAGCGGTCGGGCCTGTGTGCGAGGGTGAGGCCGAACCCCCTCCCTTAGCAGTCAGTAGCGCTCGGCCGGTAGGATTTGCAAACCTCCTGCCACAGGCACCGAACTGGATCCCGGGCGCCCGAGCGGGTTCCAAGGAGCGGGCCTTCCAGGTGCAGGGTTCCAAGGAGCGGGTTCCAAGGAGCGGGCCTTCCAGGTGCAGGGTTCCACGGGGCGCATACTAGGAGGGGCTGGGACCGGTGGTGGAAGAGAGTGTCATAGAAGCCGAAGGGGTCACTTTCCGCGCGCTCACCGCAGGGGAAGGTCCGCCTGTCCTCTTGTTGCACGGGTTCCCGGACACGAACGAAGGCTACAGGTACCACGTCGAGCGCCTGGCAGCGGCGGGATACAGGGGAATCGCTCCGGCGCTGAGAGGGTACCCTCCTACGCTCGGGCCCGGACCCTACACCCTCGAACGTCTCAGAGACGACACCCTCGCACTGGCAATCGCCGTCGGCATGGGACCCGAATCCCCCGGCTATCTGGTAGGCCACGACTGGGGTGGGATAGCCGCCTGCCTGGCAGCCGGGGAGCGGCCCGAGCTCTTCCGCAAGGTAGTAGTGGCCTCCGTCCCCCACCCCACGGCATTCGGCGCCAGGGTCATGGCCGGAGACTTCGACCAGTTGAAGCGGAGCTGGTACATGTTCTTCTTCCAGATGGAAGGTCTGGCAGAAGGAGCAATAAGGGCTTCGAAGATGGGCTTCCTGGAGCGGCTGATGCTGGACTGGTCCCCCTCGCTGCTCAAGAACGAGGGGTCAGAGCTCGTACACCACCGCCTCGAGGCCATGTCCCGCCCCGGGGTCCTGGAAGCGGCGCTCGGCTACTACCGTTCGGCCTTCCCGAGACCGGGAGGCCCTCCCCCGGTGATCGCAAAGCCGGTCGGGGTCTCAGCACTTCTTGTGTTCGGCAGCGAGGACAACTGCATACCACACACGATTGCGGAAGGGTCCGAAGCCTTCTTCCCGGCAGGCTACCGCCTGGAGGTCGTCTCTGGTGCCGGGCACTTCGTGCACACCGAAAAGCCCGCCCACTTCGCCGGCCTCCTCGAGGACTTCCTGAGGGAGAGCTGAGGGGGAGCGCCGGCCGGCGCATCCGGCACCACTGTGGGGCTCGTCCTCGAGGACTTCTTGACGCGGTGCTGAGGGGGAGCTCTCAAAAGGTGGGCGGCCCCTCGTACCGGCTATTCTGGGCGTCTGGGTGTGAGGGAGGCGCGACGGAGGAGTGAGGAAGTACTCAGGGGGAACTCTCAAGAGGTGAGAACCAGTAGGAGTCGAGAGCTTCAGTACCCTCCGCCGCTCGACCCCCCTCCACCTGACCCTCTACCGTAACTACCCCCGCCACCGTATGGTTCGGGACTCGACCCCCCTCCCCCGGAAGCAGGGCTGGAAATCCCGTATGGGTTCGGAACCGAGGGAACTCGGGGAGCGCTCACCGGCGGTGGCAACTCTTCCGACCCGCCTCCCTGGGGCTCCCCTTCGCTACCGGCACTCCACCCATCCGAGGAGGTAGTCTTCCATGAGCCTTCGGGCAGCCCGTTGCCACCGATCCGCGGGCAACCTACCGGACCGACGGCGTAGTAGGTCCCCCCGCCGGCCCCGTCGAGCCACATGGCAAAGACGTTGCCCTGCTCGCTCTTCAGCTGCAAGAGAACCGAGGACCCCCGGAAGTCGCAGACCTCCACGTAGACCCGGCCGGCCACCTGCGGGTCCGACCCGGCCTCCCACGCCATGTTGGGCTGAGCGGCTCGCAAGGCCTCGAGGTCGTCCGTGAAGTAGCCCTTCTCGGCGAAGAACCCTTTCTCGGCCGTCGCAGCATCGCCGAGAGTGACCTCGGCCCTGGTCCTCTCGGCCAGCGAGATCCCCGAAGAGGCCGCCTGCGTCGAGCTCTTCGCGTAGAAGTAGAGCACCAAGACGACCGCCCCCACGACGAGACCTGTGCCTGCAACGACGGCCAGGACGCCGACCGCTTTGCCCGTCAAGGCCCTGGCAGGCCGCCCCTGGTAGCCGGGATGGCGGCTGGGCCCAGGGCCAGCGTCCGGCCCACGACGGCTCTCCGGGCTCGCCCCGTAGGAGCCGGGTGGTGTTCCGACACCAGCCGGCCCTCCGCCACGGCCCACAGCGCTGACCGAAAAAGGTCCCTCTTGGGCCCTCTTCCAGGGATCTTCCATTTCGGAGTGGTTCCCGCCATCGCCCATACAGGCATACCCCCGCTTCGCAGAGACGCCACTCCCCGAGAAGACCTACGCCTCCAGTCGAGCCCCCGCCCCTGCCGGACCCCGTTGCCTGCGGCGGGCAGCTCCACCCCGCCCGTGCCCGACCCAGGACCCACGGGCGGGCAGCTCCACCCCGCCCCCGAGTGCTCGGCGGCGGGTGACAAGGCTAGCCGGCGCCTGCCCCGCCTGAGGGGGCCAGTGCATCAGCGGCTGCCACGGCACGCTTGGCGTGGTACGAGGACCGCACGAGCGGCCCCGCTTCCACATGGGCGAAGCCCATCTCGAGCCCCGCCTCCCTCAGTCGCTCGAACTCGCCAGGGCTCCACCACCGCTGGACCTGCAGGTGCCGACAGGACGGCTGCAGGTACTGTCCCACAGTCAAGATATCCGTTCCGACCGATCTCAGGTCGGCCATCGCCTGGAGGACCTCGTCGAACGACTCTCCCAAACCGACCATCAACCCCGACTTGACCGCAGGCCTCCGTGGGAAGGAGGCGGCACGTGCGAGGAGCGTCAGGCTCCTGGCATAGCTGCCGACCCCACGCACCGCCTTCTGAAGCCTGGCGACGGTTTCCAGGTTGTGGTTCAAGACGTCCGGACCGGACTCGAGGACGGTCTCAAGGGCTCCTGCGTCGCCCTTGAAATCGGGAACCAGGACCTCCACCCGACAACCAGGCGATGCCTCCCTTATGGCCCTGATCGTCTCGGCGAATACCGAGGCGCCTCCGTCGGGAAGATCGTCCCGAGCGACGCTGGTTACCACGGCGTGGTCCAGTCCCAGCTCGGCAACCGCCCGGGCCACCCGCCCGGGTTCCCCCAGGTCGACTCCTCGGGGCCGGCCGGTCGAGACGTTGCAGAAGCCGCACGCCCGGGTGCAGGTGTCCCCAAGGATCATCACCGTGGCGGTACCTTCCGACCAGCACTCGTAGATGTTCGGGCAGGAGGCTTCTTCGCAGACGGTGTGAAGGGCGAGCGAGCGCATGAGCTTCTTCACGGATGCGAACTCGGAACCCATCCTCGCCCTTACCCTGAGGTGGCCAGGGCGAGGGCTTCCGTCCGCAGCCCTGGGCGGCCCAGCGCGGGACGCCCTCTCCCCCGCCTCCTCCCCCTCCCCCGAGGGGCGGAGCTCGACGCTCGTCCCCCGGTAGATCTTCGGCCTGGGCGCGACCCCGGCAAAGTCCAGGGACTCGAAGCCCAGCGCCTTCCTCAGCTCCTCAGCGAGCGGGAAGGCCAGTTCCGCCGGAGAGAGCCGCTTTCCGGTCTCCCGCTCGATGGAGGTCACCCCGGCGTCACGCAAGCCGCAGGGGACAATCGCGTCGAAGTACGAGAGATCGGTGGAGACGTTCAGGGCGAGTCCATGCATGGTCGTCGCCCGCCCGACCCGCACCCCTACCGCACAGATCTTGGAATCGCCGACCCAGACCCCCGAGTTCTTGGGGTTTCGCTCTCCCTCGATGCCGAGAGAGGAAAGCAGAGAGATCACGGCCTCCTCGAGGGCCCGCACATACCCCACCACGTCGGGCTTCGAGAGCCTGACGATCGGGTAAGCGACGAGTTGACCGGGTCCGTGATAGGTGATGGCGCCCCCTCTGTCTGTGGTCACCACCTCGACCCCCAGCTCCCTACACCTGGCGGCAGGGAGCAGGAGCTGATCGGGGGTGGCTCTGCGTCCCAGGGTGTAGACGTGAGGGTGTTCGAGAAGAAGGACGTAGTCGTCCACCCGCCCGTCGGCACGGCGCATAAAGAGCGCCCGCTGGAGGTCGTATGCCTCCCCGTAGGGAACCGTCCCCAGCCAGCGGGCCCTGAGCATCGCGCCCGAAGGAGATCGGTCTGACGATGCCTCTGGGATAGGGGAGGTTGCCGGAACTGCCACGGTGCTTCGAGCCCCGCTTCAGACGTCCGGGGCTGCCAGGACCCTCCAGTCCCACCCCTCGGCCTCGCCCTCGATCCGCCGCTTCACCGCCTGGAGGAATCGGGCCGCGTCGGCGCCGTCAAATGCCCTGTGGTCCCAGGAAAGGCCGATCGTGGTCATCTTCCTCGCCCCGACCTGACCGTCCCTCACCACGGCCCGGTATTCAACGGCCTCGAGGGAGAGTATCGCCACCTCGGGAGTGTTGATGATCGGCACCGAGAGCCTGGTCCCGAACGAGCCGGGGTTGGTGATCGTGAACGTACCGCCGGACACCTCGTCCGGTACGAGCTGCTTGCGCCTCGCCCTCTCTGAGAGGTCGTTTATTCGCCGTGCCAGCTCCCAGACCGTCTTCAGGTGCGCGTCGTGGACGACCGGGACTATGAGGCCCTCCCCGTCGAGGTCGACCGCGATGCCGAGGTTCACGAAGTCCTCGAAGAGGGTCATCGTTCCCGCCTCGACGTCGATCCTCGAGTTCACGAAGGGGAACTCCAGGAGGGCATTGCAGACCGCAAGGGAGAAGAAGGGAAGGTATGTGAGGGAGAAGCCGTGCTTTTGCCTGAACTCTTCCTTGTAGGTCTGCCGGGCAGCTTCGACCTTCTCCATCTCGACGTCCATGCACTCGAAGCAGTGGGCTGCCGTGCGCCGTGCCTCGGTCATGTGCTCTGCGATCCGGCGACGCATCGTCGAGAGGGCCACCGTGGTTCCCCGCCCCGAAAGAGCGGACGAGAGAGTGGACCGTGCCTGCTCCGCGGGGGCCGCATCCGCTTCCTCGGCCGTTACCTCTGCCGCCTCGGCCTGGGGAGCCGCAGCCGGAGCCTCTCCGGAAGCAGCCGCCTCGACATCCCTCAGGGTGATGCGGCCGCCCGCGCCCGTCCCGACTATGCGGTCGAGGTCGACACCCAGCTCCTTCGCCTTCTTTCGCACCGCAGGCGAGTAGATGCCTCGCCTAGAGCCTCCCGGCTTGACCTCCTCCCCCAGCTCCGGGTGCTCCAGCCTCCGCAGCCCTTCCGGGGTCACGCGGGCGTGCGGCTTGGGTGGCGCCGGCGGGGCTGTCTGCTGGGGGTGGGAGGGCTGAGCGTGCAGGCCTCTCTCCCCCAGAGTGGGAATCCTGTCTCTCGGCATGGAGGGCTGAGCGTGCAGCCTCTGTTCCTCCAGAGGGGGCGGGGCTTCCCGAGGCTCGGAGGGTCTCGCATGCAACTCGTGGGCGCGTCCCGGTTCCCAGCGCAGTCGCATCGTCGATCGGGAGTCGCCCGGTGTCTCCGGAACCTGAGCGGAGGGCGCGACGGTGCTGACGGCTTGCTCGAAGGCCCCGGCGCCCTCCTCGCCAGGCGCATGGGAAGGGGTACCGGGTGCCACCTCGGTTAAGGCATCCTTCTGGGCGGATTCTACTTGGCCGGCCTCCCGGACCTCCCCGTGGACTGGAGCCGCGGCGTCCGCCTGAGTGCCAAGGGCGGCCACCTGCTCTGGGGCCGCCTCCGCCTGCGTGCCGCCCGGGACCTGCTCCCGTGAGGCAACCTCGGCGGGGGGTGTCTCGGAGATAATGCACAGGTCTGTGCCCACCGCGACCGTCTCGCCCTCGGCCACCAGGATTTCGGATATCCATCCGGAGGCCGGTGAGGGGACCTCGGTCTCGACCTTATCGGTGGAAACCTCGAAGAGGTTCTCGTCTTCCTCGACCCGATCTCCCACCTGCTTGAACCAGCGGGAAATCGTCCCTTCCGCCACGCTCTCCCCCAGCTGAGGCATCCTCACGGTGTACGGCACTTCACACCCCACCTACTTCTTGTCGACCGACTTCTCCACTCGGGCCCCTCAGCAGCGGACGCCCCGACCCTCTTCCCGCATATACCACGCGCCCACGACGCGGACGAGGGCTTATCCGCTCCAGACCTGAGGCGGCAGCGGGGGCCCTGCCAGCAACGCCGACCACTACCACTCGACCAGTTCCTTTGCCGCCTTTACCAGGTCGTCCTTGCTCGGAACGAAGGCGTCCTCCAGTACGGGGGCGAAGGGCACAGGGGTGTGGGGCGAGGTGACCCTCTTTATGGGCGCGTCCAGCAAGTCGAAGCCCGAGTCAGCGATCACTGCAGCCACTTCTGCCCCCACACCACAGACAGGGTTGGCCTCGTGGCAGATCAGCACCCGGTGACACCTCCCTACCGACTCCAGGATCGCCTCTGTATCCAGCGGCGCAAGGGTCCTCAGGTCCAGGACCTCCATCTCGATCCCATCCCCGGCCAGCTCCGCGGCTGCCTCGAGCGCGGTATGGACCTGCGCGCCGTAGGTGATACAGACCAGGTCCTTGCCCTGCCGCCTGACCGCGGCCTTTCCAATCTCCACCACGTAGTCCCCTGCAGGGATGAGCTCCTTTACCCTTCGGTACAGCAGCTTGTGCTCGATGAAGACTACGGGGTTGTCGTCCCTTATCGAGGCCTTGAGGAGTCCCTTGGCGTCGTAAGCCGTGGCCGGCGTGACGACCTTGAGTCCGGGGGCATGACAGAAGAACGCCTCGGGTTGTGCCGAGTGGAAAGGCCCCGCCCTCACTCCGGCTCCCGACGCCCCGCGGACCACCATGGGCACCGAACGGCCGGTGCGGTAGTGCATCTTGCCGGCCTCGGTGACGAGCTGGTCGAAAGCCTGGGTGATGAAGTCTATGTACTGCATCTCGGCAACCGGGCGCATCCCCGCCAGCGCTGCCCCGATGGCATATCCCACGATCGCCGACTCGCTGATCGGGGTGTTTATCACGCGCTCAGGCCCGAACTTGTCGACCAGCCCCTTGGTCACCTTGAAGGCCCCGCCGTAGCCCGCGATGTCCTCTCCCAGAAGGAAGACCCTCTCGTCTGCCTCCATCTCTTCGACGAGGGCGTCCGTGAGGGCATCGATGTATAGCCGCTCGACGAGCTCTCCGGTGTATGGCTCAGGCGAAAACACCCTCTGCCACCTCCTCGGGCGCCGGGTCAGGCTGTTCTTGAGCCCAGGCAATGGCCTCGGCTATCTCGTTCTTGATGCGCGCCTCGATCTGTCGCTGTTTCTCGTCGTCCAGTAGCCCCTGGTCCCTCAGGAAGTTCTCGAATCGCAGAATCGGGTCTCGGGCTTCCCAGTAGCGCCGCACGTGCTCGGGGACGTAGTCGGCGGCGTCGTGGCCTGCATGGCCCAGCTGGCGGAAGGTGTTGCCCACGATCAGGGTAGGTCCTCCGCCTGCCCGAGCCCGCTCGGCAGCCTGCTTCACGGCCGCCACTACCTGCAGGACGTCGTTCCCGTCCACTTCGATCCCCGGTATCCCGTAGCCCCTGGCCCTGTCGACGAGCGACTCGCAGCGGAACGACTGCTGGTTTGGGGTCGAGTAGGCGTACTGGTTGTTCTGAACTACGGCTATGAACGGCAACTCGAGCACCGCAGCCATGTTTATCGTCTCGTGCCACTGGCCGTTGTTCGCCGCTCCTTCCCCGCAGACAGCCAGTGCCACCCTGGGCTCCCCTCTGAGCTTGAAGACCAGCGCCGTCCCACCGGCGAGAGGGTATCCGTCGGGCAGGTGGCTCACCACGTTCATCACCCCGATGTCGAAGGCGTGGAAGTGCGAGTTGCCGTCTCGGCCCCTGGTCGGGCCGTCCCGCTTGCCGAAGTAATTGAGCATCACGCGCTTGAGGTCCATGCCCTTGGTGATGGCAAGTACCTGGTCCCTGTGCGTCCCGCTCACCACGTCTCCCGGGCCCAGCGGAAAGGCGCATCCTACCTCCATGGCTTCCTGACCTCTCGCCAGGAAGACCGAGCCGGGGAGTCGGCCCTGCTTGTACATGATGAAGATCCTGTCCTCGAAGAGGCGGGCGAGCTTCATGAAGTAGTAGAGCTGGTCGAGCTCGGCCGGTGTCAGTCCCGGAGTGTTGACAAGGGGAGGTATGGCGGACGGCTCGTCGTAGTAGAGGGGTACGCCAGAAGTTCCCTCAGCCATGCAAGGGCCTCCCGATCAACGCCATAGCTGCCTCACCGAAAGTTTCGGACAAAGTCGGGTGGGGCTGTACGAACGAAGCGATCTCTTCGGGGAAGGCCTCCCAGTTAGCCGCCAGGTAGCCGGGCGAGAGGAGCTCCGACGCCCAGGGGCCGACTATGTGGACTCCCAGCACCGGGCCCTCCTCCAGGACCACCACCTTGAGGAGCCCCCTTCGCTCTTCCATGATCGAGGCCCGCGCATTGGACGCGAAGTTCGACCTCGACACCTTTACCTTGTCGTCGCCGTGCACGCTTCGGGCGGCCTCCTCGGTGAGCCCGCAGAAGGCCACCTCGGGATGGCTGTAGACGCAGTAAGGGACCCTGGAGTAGTCGACGGGTCGAGGGTCCTCGCCTGCTATTGCCCGAACCGCCACCATCCCCTCGGCGAATGCGACGTGAGCGAGGCCCGGAGTGGCCACCACGTCCCCTACCGCCCAGTACCCTGCCTGGGAGGTCGCCAGGCTTTCCGGATCTACGAATATGTGGCCCGACGCCTCGGTGCGTATCCCGACGTCCTCGAGGCCGATCCCTTCGGTCACCGGTCGGCGACCGACCGCGACGACGACAAGGTCAGCCCCCAGTACTTGCTCGTCGCCGTCTCGTGTACGGACCGAGACCGTGGCATTCGGAACCCCGCTCCCATCCTCGTGCACCTGCGCTCCCAGCACCTGGGCGTCGCAGAGGGTCCGAATACCCGAACCCTCTAGGGACCTCCGCAGAGCCGTTGCTACCTCCGCATCGGCACCGGGAATGACGTTGGAGAGTGCCTCCACCAGGGTTACCTGCACGCCGAAGTCCGAGAGGTAGCTCGCAAGCTCGACCCCTACCGAACCCGCACCGACGATCACGACCGATCGAGGGAGAGCTCCAAGTTCGAGGACTTCGTCGGAGGAGACCACGACCCGTCCGTCGAAAGGGAGCACGTCAAGGGATCTGGGAGCCGAGCCGGTGGCAAGTACCACCCCCTTTCCGGCTCGCACCCACCATCGGGAGCCATCAAGAGATTCGACCCTGATGCGGCCGGAGTCGTCCAGCGAACCGCTGCCTTGCAGGACTTGGACGTCTGCAGAGCGCAGCAAGCCCTGCAGGCCCTTGAATATCCTTTCCACCACGGCGGACTTCTTGTCGAGAACCCTGGCCCAGTCGATCCTCGGCCCGCCTCCGTCGCCGCCCTCCGAGAAGACACCGAATGACGGCGCCTTGGCGACGGTCCTCAATACGGCAGCGGTCTCCAAGTAGTGCTTGGTGGGGATGCAGCCTCGATGCAGACAGGTCCCGCCGACCTTATCCCTCTCTACGACGACCGCTCTGAGCCCAAGCCGTGAAGCATAAAGTGCCGCAGCATAGCCTCCGGGCCCGCCCCCCAATATGGCGATGTCGCATGCGACCTCCTGGGTGCCCGACGATATGGGGCCGTCGGCCCCAGCGGCTTCAGGTCCGGCGTATCCAGGCTCGCCTGACGGCTCTCGAAGGGCCACTCCTCTTCCCGTTTCGCTCGTCCGGCGGAAGGTTATCCGAAATGATCCTACCCGCTTCGCGTCATAAGCTTGCCGCGGTCACAGACAGCCCGTCACTCCTTGTGGGGGGAACCGCCGGCGGTCGCCTACCCGAAGGATTTCCGGTCGAGGGACTCTGAGGTACGGACTCGGCCCGTAAAGGAACACCCAGGAGAGGACCAGGGGGACCGGTGGAAATCCAGATTCGAGCAGCGGGGGATTTCGTAGAGGTCGTGGTGGCAGGCGAGACCACGACCCGCCACATGGTTCGTGTCGACGCAGACGAACTTCCACCAGAAGCTCGGGGCGTGGACCGAGATGTGCTGGTGCGAGACTCCTTCGATTTCCTGCTCGAGCGAGAACCCAACACGTCGATCCTGACCGAGTTCGCCCTCTCGGAAATCGGACGGTACTTTCCTGAGTATCCGGCATGGCTCCGAGCCCGCTATCGCGACGGAGGTACCGGTGCAGACTATGAAGCTGGGCGGAGGTAGCCCCAGCAGGTGCCGGAGGGGCGGACGCGATCGCGACGGAGGTACCGGTGCAGACTAGGAAGCTGGTGCTGGCAGCAGCAGCTATTGCCCTCGTCATACTGGTCGCGGGGGCGGTCTTCTTGTGGACACTTACATGACGGACCAGGGTGCCTCAGGGCTGCGATGGAGGAGGATCGCAGCTGCTCGCGTTTGTAAGCAGAGAAAGGAGGAAGGTTGGTCGTTATAGGCAGGATAAGCAGGCCTGCCAGGCGCCTGGTGACCAGCGTCGCGCTCCTATTTGTTGCAGCCCTGCTCTTGAGTGGCTGCGCCAGGACCCAGGAAACCCAGGAGGAAGCGAGCGGAGAAGGGCAAGTTCGCGGTCGCTTGGTGGTCACAACTGTGGCCCCCATCACCAGCATCGTCAAGGCTGTCGCCGGCGAGAAAGCCACGGTCGTCGGAATCATTCCAGAAGGGGAGGACTCCCACACCTACGAGCCCAGGCCCCAAGTCGCCCAGGATTTCGCTGCGGCAGACGTCATCTTCTTCAACGGTCTCAACCTGGAAACCCCAGCGATCGCACTGGCCGAACGTTCGAAGAAGCCCGATGCCAGGATTGTCTTCCTGGCCGAGGAGACCATAACGCCGGATTCGTATGTCTTCGATTTCTCCTTCCCCAGGGAGAAAGGCGACCCTAACCCTCACCTGTGGCTGAACCCTGTCTACGCGGCAAGGTACGCAGAGATTGCAGCCCGCGAGCTCCAGCTTGCGTACCCTGAAGACGGGGAGTACTTCCGGGAGAGATATACCGAGTATCGGAAGGCCTTGGACGAACTGGACGAGGCCATCTTCCGGGCGGTAGCAACCATTCCAACCGACAAACGCAAGCTGCTGACCTATCACGACAGCTTTGCCTACTTCGCACCCCGCTACGGCTTCCAGGTGGTAGGCGCCATTCAGCCCTCCGACTTCAAAGAGCCGTCCGCTGCCGAAGTGGCGGCAATCATCGACCAGATCCGTACAGAACGAGTGCCGGCGATCTTCGGATCCGAGGTCTACCCCTCGCCGGTTATGGAACAAATAGCCAGGGAAACCGGCGCCCGGTATGTGACTGACCTCAGCGACGACACGCTGCCGGGTGAAGAGGACTCCCCCGAGCACAACTACATCGGGATGATGGTGAGGAACATGGAGTCGATCACGCAGGCCCTGGGAGGCGACCCGTCGGCCTTGCGTTCCGCGGACGTCACCAAGGGCGGGAAGTGGTCCTGACACCCGCCATCGAGCTCGAGGCGGTCACGGCCAGGTACGACGGCTACGAGGCGCTCCACGATGTCAACTTGCGTATCGCCCGCGGGGCTCTGGTCGCCATAGTCGGTCCCTCGGGTGCCGGCAAGACCACGCTGCTCAGGCTGGTCCTGGGACTGCTCCAACCCTTTGGGGGGACCATTCGGGTACTGGGAGAGCCCCCTCAGGGGGTCCGCAAGAGGATACGGTATGTGCCCCAGTTGGAGACCATCGACTGGACCTTCCCGGTAACCGTCGAACAGGTCGTCGGGATGGGCTTTCTAAGCAGAAAGCTGCCCTGGCTAAGCGCCTCGCAGAGGCGCCGGATTTCAGAGGTTCTCGAGCGCCTGGGAATCGGTGGGCTCGAGAAGAGGCACATACTGAACCTCTCGGGGGGACAGCAACAAAGGGTCTTTCTCGCACGCGCACTGGTCGAAGAACCTGAGCTCCTCATCCTCGACGAGCCCACAGCCAGCACAGACGTAGGGACCCGGTCGGACATTCTGGGCCTGCTGGAAGACATCAACGACTCAGGGATCACCGTAGTCCTAACCACCCACGACATAAATCTCATTGCAAACCGCGTGGGCGAGGTGGTGCTCTTCAACCGCACGGTCAAGGCGCACGGCCGTCCGGCAGACGTACTCACTTCGGCACTCCTGAGCGAGACGTTTTCCAGGCCGATTCTCAGCTTCGAGCACGAGGGGAAGATCCTGGTCGCAGAGATACCCCAGGAAGCCGATCACCGACACCACATTCACGTCCACCACGATCACGCAGAGGCCGCCGGAGATGCGGGGTAGCCCACGGGCCATCTCTAGAAGTAAAGCGGTCTATCCGCCAGTATCCCCTTCGCTCGAGCCCCGATAGGTCATCAGATGCTGGCGTTCGTGCGAGAGCCGCTCGCTTACGGGTTCTTCAGGTCCGGGCTCGCTGCTGCAGTCCTGGCAGGCGGGCTTTGCAGTCTGATCGGGGTCTATGTGGTGCTGAGAAACATGAGCTACATCGGCCACGGGCTCTCTCACGCGATCTTCGGCGGGGCCGTTGCCGGCTACGTCATTGGAGCCGGAATCTATCCCGGGGCGGCCGCCTTCGGAGTCGGTGGAGCGCTGGCCATCGCCTGGATTTCCAGGCGACGCGGCGTCGGCGCGGACGCTGCCATCGGCATTGTCTCGACAGCCGCCTTCGCCCTGGGTGTCGCCCTGATTTCGACGAGGCGGCGATTTACACGCAGCTTCGAGGCGACGCTTTTCGGAAACATCCTGGCGGTCTCGGAGATCGAGCTGGTGGTCCTGACTGTGGCGACCGCCATCACGGTGGTCTTTCTGGTACTGGGATACAGGTCGCTGTTGTACACAACCTTCGACAGGGAAGTCGCAAGGGCCTCGGGAATCAACGTGGACAGGCTAGAGGTGGCCTTCTCTGTGGTCCTGTCTCTCGTGCTTATCTCGGCAATGCAGGTACTCGGAGTTACCTTGATCGCCGCCTCCGTGGTGATCCCCGCCTCCACAGCGAGACTGCTCACCGACTCCTTCGGGAAGCTGGTGACGACAGCCGTGGCGGTGGGCGCAGTGTCGGGTCTTATCGGGATGTACGCCTCTTACTATCTCAACGTGTCCTCAGGCGCCACTATCGTGCTGACCTCCGCCGCAATATTCGCGGCAGCCTACGTGGCGACCGGATTGAAAAGAGGATCCAGGGCCGGTTCCCCATGAGAAGGGCACCAACGGCCCTCCGGATGCCCAGGCAGACCTGGAGGGAGGCGCTTGCGCTACTCTCCGTAGTCTTCTTGTTGGTGGCCGGCGGGTGCGCTCTCGAGTCTCGTGGCAGCCAGGAAATGACTGTCGTGACCTCACTGTCTCCGCTCGGTTCGATCATAAGGAACGTCATGGGAGACCGCATCGGAGTCGTATCCCTCGCGTCTCCTCGCGATGTCCATTCCGGAAGACTCCTCCCCCCTACCCGACTGGAAGTGCGGTTCCTGCAACCGGAGCTGGTCGGCGTCGTACTGGCGGGCGGGGTCGACGAAGCCTTCGCCGAGGCGGTCACCTCGGTAACCGGACCTGAGACTCGTGTGTGGGTCCTGGCCGACCTGACTGCCACAGTGGGCTCGAGCCGGTCTTCCTTACCCTGGGTCGACCCTGACGCCGCCCGTACTGTAGCGACAGAGGTGAGAAACATCGCAGTCGACCTATCTCCGGCCGACAGGCCGTACTTCGCGCGCAACCTCGAGGACTTCTTCCGGGCGCTGGACAACATCGACGCAGCCATCTCCCATACCGCGTCGTCGGTTCCTCCGTCCCGGCGCAAGGCAGCGGGGACCACCGAGTCGATGAGGCCCTTCTTCGAGCGCTATGGATTCCGCTACTTCTCGGAAGCCTCCGAGGGTGGACCCGAAGCCCTTGCAGCGACCATGCGGAGGGAGGGGGTTAGTGTCCTCTACATCAACGCCCTCGGCGCGGCAGCGGCCGCCGAGCGTGCCGACCGGATTCTGGAACTGGCAGGTGGGTCCTTCAGGGGAACGCTCTTCGACGCAGCACTCCCGGGGCCACCGGGATCCCTATATCACACCTACTTCGGGCTCTTGATCGAAAACGCCCGGCAGGCCTTCGGTCCCCTGGGGGCGGAGATGTCCAGGCTCGAGGAGCTCAGGCCCGTGGACGTGGCTCCGTGAAGAGGGGCTGAGCGTCGGCGAGTGCCTTCAGACGGCGGCGTCGGCGCGTGAGGCTTGCTCCTGCATCTCCTCTACCCACCGGGCGACCCTCGCGACGACCCTGTCCGACTTGTAAAGTGCCGCTGGCGCAGAGCGTGGAAGGACCTCTACAATACAGGACTCTCCTATCAGCTCCTGGAGCCGTCTCGCATCTGCCGGCGAGGCGACCTTGTCGTTGTCCCTGCACACCAGCAGCGTGGGTCGCCCGGCCAGGCGCCTTGCATGGTGCAGCGGGGCGAATGCGATCAACTCCCTGCGCCAGGCATAGGGGTCGGGGGGAAAGCTCTCTGATCTAATGAGGCCCACCATCCGAGCCTTCCTGAAGTAGTCCTCATGGGCGAGCGACAGGTTGGCGAACTCCGGAGGGGCGCCCACTGCAGCCACCGACACCAGTCGAGAATCACCTGCCGCCACGCTGAGCAGACAAGATCCGCCGACACCGAAGCCGATGCCGTACAGCTCCCCAGGGACGTTAGGAGACTGGAGCGCAGCGGCGACCTGGTCGACGACCGAGGCCACGTCCCGACACCATCCCGCAACCGAGAAGTCGCCCTCGGACGCACCGACCCCCCTTAGGCGGGGAGCAAGCACGCCGATCCCGCACTCCCTGGCGATCTTGTCGGCGATCGAATCCAGCAACTCGTCGGCCTCTTCGTCCCATGCGTCCTTCGGGAGCCAGTGAACGAGGAGGACTGCACGTGGAGGGCCGGCCGGTGACGCTTCGCCTCTTTGCTCTTGGCGACGCCCCGACCTGTCCGATCTCCCGCACAACCGCGGGTCGCCGAAGGCCGTGGCGTGGAGTTTGGGTCTGGACGAGATGTAAAAACCCGACGCCTTCATGCCTCCAACAGCCTATTTTCGTGGTGGCTTCAGCGCCGCCGATTATAGGGAGCCTGAAAGCCACCAAGCGGTGTCGGGCTCGGTGTGCGAGCTGGGATCCGTGGCCTGGATCCGCAACCTCGTGGACGGCGCGGACCCTACGGCGCTGACCACTGCAGAGGCACCGGCACCTGGAGGGAGGACCGTATGGGTGGCTCGCCCGCCATCGCTGACCAGACCCCACGATCACCACAGACCACCGGAACCGTCACTCCCGCCCTCAAGGAGTGGTACGCCGTCTGCCGGTCGATCTTCCAGGGCGAGCAGATCATCACCCTCAGAAAGGGAGGGCTCAGAGAAGAAGGGCGGCGCTTCGAGGTGCGTCACGAGCGTTTCTTCCTCTACCCCACTTTCGAACACCAAGCGGGTCAGTTCCTCAAGCCGGCATACAAGTTGCTCTCCCAGCAGTCTGCCCCTCCGGACGGGTCCGTAGTGGTTGAAGGCTTCTGCGACGTGGTCGCCCGCTTCGAGGTGACGGAGGAGGCGGCACTCGACCGCATCGACTCCATGCACATCTGGCTGAAGTCCTACGCCTTGGAGCGGCTCAAGTGGAGGCCTCGCCAGCCGCTCCTCGTCCTGGCCCTGAGAGCGTACCTCTTGCCGAAGCCGGTCCGCCTGCCCGTCCTGGAAAGCTATGGGGGCTGCAAGTCCTGGTTGGAGCTGGCAGAAGACATCCCCTTCGACGGGAGGCCGGTTCTTTCCGACAAGGCCTTCCACGCCAAGGTGGCATCGCTGGAGTCTGCTCTCTCCTGAGCGGAGATATCGAGCCCGCCGACCCGTCACGCCACGGGCCCATCAGGAAAAGTGCTTCACAAGGGCCGCCTACCGGCCTGCCTGACCCGGCATGTCGATGCGCAGGACCCGCCTTGCGTTCTCCACGAAGATCTTCTGTGCGACTGCCTCGTCGACCCCCAGGGTCTCGAAGGCATCGAACCACTTCGCATGCGTGATGAAGGGGTAGTCGGTCCCGAAGAGCACCTTGTCCTGCAGTCTCCCCTTCATCTCCCTCACGAGGGACTCGGGAAAGTACTTTGGAGACCACCCCGAAAGGTCGATGTAGACGTTTTTCTTGTGCAAGGCCACCATGATCATCTCGTCCTGCCAGGGCCAGGAGGGGTGGGCGCCGATGATGGTCAGCTCGGGAAAGTCGGCTGCAAGGGTGTCCAGGTAGATGGGTCTCGCCCGCTCGAGTTTCATGCCCATCCCCCCCGGAGTCCCCGCTCCGAGCCCCGTGTTGCCGGTGTGCAGGAGCACCGGGATGTCCAGCTCTGCGGCCTTGGCGAAGATCGGGTAGAAGCGCTCGTCGTCCGGCCTGAAATCCTGAGCCACCGGGTGCAGCTTCAGACCCTTGAGTCCCAGGTCTCGGATGGCACGCTCCAGTTCGTCGACCGCCGCGTCTCCCTTGTGAGGATCGACGGAAGCGAAGCCGATGAACCGGTCGGGAAACCGCTCGACGACTGACGCGATGTAGTCGTTGCTGACCGGCGGCAAGCCGGTGTAGGTCTCGGCGTCCCAGCCGAGGAGAACTCCGAAAACGTCGGCTTCGGCAAGCTCGCGAGCCATCTCTTCCTCGGAGCGCACCGGGATGTCGGACCTGAAAAACTTTTTGGTCTCCTCGAAAAAAGGACCCATCGCCTTTTCGAGGTATTCGGATGTGGAGGGATGGACGTGGCAGTCGATAGCCCTCATGCGGACCCCTGCCCGCAGTGAGGACAAGGCCTGTACCCTCTGTTGCGAGCTTCGGAGGCCTCGTCAGGTCCGAAGGTGGCAAAGGCCTCGGCATCGACGATGTCGTCGATTCGGCATTCTTCCCGTTCGACAGAGAGGTCGTGGAACACCATGGTCCTCTTGTCACCGACGAAGCGGTGGTCCTCGAAAGGTCGGCGCGGGTCGCTCATGGTGTGGTCGTCCTTTCGTCGTGTCAGCTAACCCTCTCGAAAATAGTGGCGGTGCCCAGTCCGCCCCCGCAGCACATGGTCTCGAGCCCGTAGCGCCCTCCAGTCTCCTCCAGTGTGTGCACGAGGGTCGTCGCCAGCCTCGCTCCGGTCGATCCCAGCGGGTGACCGATCGCAATGGCCCCTCCCTTGACGTTCACCCTGGACATGTCCGGATTGAACTCGCGCTGCCAGGCAAGTACCACCGGCGCGAACGCCTCGTTTATCTCCACCAAGTCAATGTCGTCAAGAGACATTCCGGCCTTGGCCAGAACCTTGTCGGTGGCGGGAATCGGCCCCGTGAGCATCAGGACGGGGTCTACACCTACCACCGCCTGGGCGACCACTCTGGCCTTTGGCGTAAGCCCGAGCGATTCGACTTTCTCTTCCGAAGCGAGAAGCACCGCTGCGGAGCCGTCCGATATCTGGCTGGAGTTGCCAGCGGTCACGATCCCGTTCTCCATGAAAGCCGGTTTGAGCTGTGACAGCGCTTCCAGTGTCGTGTCCGGCCGGATTCCCTCGTCGGTGTCGAAGATCTCCCTCGAGCCGTCGGGCCCTTCGATCTCAATCGGTATCATCTCGGCCTCGAAGCGGCCTTGGGCTGTAGCCTGCGCCGCCTTCATGTGCGACTCGTAGGAGAAGCGGTCGCACTCTTCCCTGGTGATCCCCCACTTCTCGGCGATCATCTCGGCAGAGATCCCCTGGGGTACCAGGCGGAAACGCTCCTTGATCTTCGAAGTAGAGGGCTTGCCGACCCCCTCGACGCGAGCGGTGGTACCCATGGGGACTCTGGTCATCGACTCCACTCCCGCGGCGATCACCAGGTCGCAGACGCCTGCCTGGACCAGGTTCGCAGCGAAATGCACCGCCTGCTGGCCCGACCCGCACTGACGGTCCACTGTCGTGGCAGGGGTCTCGACGGGAAAGCCTGCATGCAACCATGCCATCCGACCTATGTTGATGGCTTGCTCTCCGACCTGCATCACGCAGCCCATCACGACATCTTCGACCTCTCCGGGGTCGATCCCGGCCCGCTCTACGACCGCGGCGAGAGCACGAGCCGCCAGGTCGATCGCGTGCAGATTCGCCAGCCTTCCGTTCCTCTTGCCCACCGGTGTCCGTGCCGCTTCTACGACGAATACCTCTCTCATGGCTCGCCCTCCAACTCCGCCAACGGCCCTACCGCTCCGATTCTTCGCAAGTACTCGACCGACGCCTCCATGGCGAGAGACGCCTCATGACCACTGACTTCGAGTCCGGCCGACTCGGCTCTCTCCACCAGATATGCAGTCGACGTGGCGCCCCCCAGAACTACCGGTCTTTCCGGCGACAGCTCGCTGCTGCTTCCGTTGGCAATCGCTCCCGAGATCTTCAGGTAGTCGAGGATGTAGGTGACAAGCTCCCTGGCCCCTCGCTCGCCCAGCCGCTCCCTGGACTCTGCCGGAAGGGACCCCAGGATGAACTTCGCACAGTCGTCGGGATCGAACTCCCTTGCGACCTCGTGCTTGGAGGGGACACCCTGGTCTCTGAAAATGAAGTACGCAGCGACGAGAAGGGCGGCCGTCAGGACCACTACCGCTATTCCGAACGCCACTGCCAGCGCACCTCAGCGTCTCCCGGGACTTCCGGCGACGTTCCCCTCCCCCAGGGAGCGAACCACCCTACGGCCAAGCCCGCGTGCGCCCGGGCCAGCCCCACGCTCGCTCTTCAGGTACGGGCCCGACGCCCCCAAAAGGTGCCAACGCCCGGCCCGGGAAAGCCCCGAGGGCGTCCACCCTTACAGGCCTATGCGCTGGGCCAAGAGCTCTCGATGGTAAGCGGGGTCGCCCAGTAGCAGCTCGCTCGACTTCGCCCGCTTGAAGTAGAGGTGGGCGTCGTGCTCCCAGGTGAAGCCGATGCCGCCATGGATCTGAATGTTCTCCGCGGCGCAGTGAAAGTACGCCTCGGAACAGTAGGCCTTCGCAAGGGGAGCCACCACGGGCAGCTCCTCATTGTCTTCGGAGGCGGCCCATCCCGCGTAGTACGCGGCCGACTTGGCCGACTCCACCGCGACCAGCATGTCGGCGCACTTGTGCTTGATCGCCTGGAACGAGCCGATCGGACGGCCGAACTGCACACGGACCTTCGCATATTCGGTGCTCATCTCCAGGCACTTCTGGGCCCCGCCGACCTGTTCTGCTGCAAGCGCCACTGCTGCAAGGTCGAGGACCTTGACGATGGAGCTCCAGGCCTCACCTTCCTCCCCCATCAACGCAGAGGCCGGTACCTTGACCGAATCGAAGGTAAGCTCCGCCATCTTTCGAGTCTGGTCCATCGTGACGAGGGGGCGCTTCGAGAGGCCTTCCGCCGAACCATCCACGACAAAGAGAGAGATGCCTTCAGATCCGCTGGTCCCTTCCTTGCGGGCAGCCACGATTATCGTGTGGGCGGTGTGCCCGTCCAGGACGTAGGTCTTCTTGCCGCTTATGACGAAGTCGCCCCCTGAGGCCGTGTACGTGGCCTGCACACCGTCGGCGTCCCAGCGGCCGGACTCCTCGGTAAGGGCGAGTGTAGCGATCCTGGAACCGTCGGAAATGCCCGGCAGCAACTCCTGCTTTTGCTCTTCGGTGCCCACAGTCAATAGAGCATTGGCGGCCAGGCATACCGTCGAGAAGAAGGGAGCAGCGAGCACCGCCCTTCCCATTTCCTCCATGAGCACGATCAGTTCTATGTATCCGAAGCCGTGCCCCCCGTACTTCTCGGGAATGATCATCCCCTGCCAACCGAGCTCCTGGGCCATCCTCTGCCATAGCTCCTCGTCGAGGCCGGACTCGGTCTCCATGATCCGGCGGACGACACTAGACGAAAACTGCTCTTCGCAGAAGCGCCTGGCGGACTTCCGGAGTTCTTCCTGTTCCTCGCTGAAAGCGAAGTTCATATGGGGGCCTCCCTTTCTCCCGTTCTCACATCCGGCTCACGTTTTCCGGGTCGGTACGACTGCCGCTTGTCTTCCCAAGGGGTGGCCGACCGCCCGGGTTCACCGACCTCGACGGCGAAGCCTACCTCACCCCCGCCGGCTCTCGCTCGGACTCCGGGGACGGTTGCGGCTTCCGGGCGTCCTCGGGTCGGGGCTCCTTCGGCAGGCCGAGAATACGCTCGCCGATTATGTTCCGCTGGATCTCGCTCGTACCCGCGTAGATGGTCTCCGAAAGGCTGAAGAGGTAAGCGTACTGGAAGGGGTCCAGCTCGTAGCCCTCGCCGACGACGAGTCCTTCCTGGCCCCGTATGGCGAGCATGGTTTCCATGGCCCTCCTGTGGTACTCGCTCCAGAAGAGCTTCGAAATGGAGGACTCCGGGCCGGGAGGCTTGCCGGCCAGGACGTTGGTCAAGGAGCGGTATCCCGAATAGCGCATCAACTCGACCTCTATGTAGTGCTGGGCTAGTCGCTGGCGGATGAGGGGATCGGCAAGCTTCCCACGCTCTCTGGCCATCTCGATCATCCGCCTGAGTTCCCGGGAAAATCTCAGGTAGCTCGTGGTGGCGGCGCCGCCCCGCTCGAAGCCCAGGGTGGTCATTGCCACCGTCCACCCGTTGTTCACCCCACCTACCACGTTCTCCGCTGCAGTCCTGGCTCCGTCGAAGAACACCTCGTTGAATTCAGCTGTACCCGTCAGCTGTTTGAGGGGCCGGACCTCGATGCCCTCTTGGTCCATGGGGACCAGCAGGTAGGAGATACCCTTGCGCTTGGGGGCGTCTGGATCGGTCCTTGCCAGGACGAAGCACCAGTTCGCGTACTGGGCCATGGTCGTCCAGACCTTCTGACCCGTGATCACCCACTCGTCACCGTCAAGAACAGCCCTCGTCTGCAGCGAGGCCAGGTCGGATCCCGCGTTGGGCTCGGAAAACCCCTGGCACCAGACGTGCTCTCCAGAGAGGATCTTGGGCAGGAAGTATTTCTTCTGCTCTTCGGTGCCCCACTGAATGATGGTCGGTCCGACCAGGCCCTCTCCGAAAAAGTTGAGTCGCTGGGGAGCCCGTGCCCGAACCATCTCCTCGTTGAACACGAGCAGTTCCAGGGTCGAAAGCCCGCGGCCGCCGTACTCCTTGGGCCACGCGATCCCGACATAGCCAGCCTCGCGGAGCTTCTCGTCCCACTCGCGAAGGAACCTTTCCCGGTCGTCGCCCGCCAGTATCACCCTGACGTCGTCGCCGGTCCTGTCCTTGGGGAGGTTCTCCTCGAGCCACTTGCGAACTTCCTGACGGAACGCCTCAGCGCGCTCACCGTAATCGAAATCCATCTTTTCCGTGACCCTCCAGTGCTCGTCTGCAGGATGTCCCGACCGTCACTGTAGGCCGTGCTCAGCCACGTAGAGGTCGCCCGCTGAAGCTGCTATTGCAGCGATCTGGCGTCACTATGGCGCGGGTAGCATGATATTCGATGAGGTGCTTACCCTGTTCTGCCGCGACGGTTCGAGTCAAAGCCTCGCGCAGAATTGACCGATCGGTCAACACTGCCGTCTTGCAGCTAGAGTCGATGTCACGCCGGGTTACCCACTTCGAAGACGACGAAAAGGTCTTGCTAAAGCTGGTTGTAGGGAGCTTCGACAACAACTCCTACTTGCTGGCGTGCCGGCAGACTGGAGCCGCCGTCCTCATCGACGCCGCCGACGAGGCTGACCTGCTTGTGGAATCGGCTTCCGAATTCGACCTCCGGATGGTCCTGACCACGCACGGGCACCACGATCACGTACAGGCAGTCCCCGAGGTTCGCCGACTTGCGGGCGTGCCGGTGGGAATCCACAGGGGAGACGCGGCTTCGCTCCCCGGAGGAGCGGACTTTTTCATCGAGGACGGCCAGGTGTTCGAGGTCGGGAAGCTTGAGGTGGAGGCCCGCCATACCCCCGGCCATACACAGGGGTCGAGCTGCTTCGTCGTAGGCGAGCTGTTGTTCTCTGGCGATACCCTGTTTCCGGGCGGGCCCGGAAATACCTGGGGTAGCAGCAGGGCCTTCGAGCAGATCATTGCCTCGATCGAAAGGGCCCTCTTCGTGCTGCCGGACGAGACGATAGTCCTGCCTGGACACGGTCTCGACACGACCATAGGGGAAGAGAGGCCCCACCTCAGCGAGTGGATGGAGCGGGGGTGGTAGGCCGCCGCTTCTTCGAGCCGATCGTCGCTGCCACGCCGGATCCGGGATCACGGCAACATCCCTATCTCGGTGCCCTCAGCCGTGGAGCGCCGCTAGAATAAACACGGACCAGACGGGAAAAAAGGGACGCACATGACCGAAGGGCGGACTGTCGAGCAAGACTCCCAGGATGGGGTCGCAGAGATCCCTGAAGGAAACAAGGTGACAACAGGGCAGGAAGCTGACTCGCCGGACACCACCCCGCTCCTCGAGATCCAGGACCTGCGGGTGTCGGCGGAGGGGCGGGAGATCGTAAAAGGAGTCTCTCTGGTTCTCTACCCGGGAGAGCTGCACGCGGTCATGGGGCCCAACGGTTCGGGCAAGTCCACCCTTGCCTCTGCGATCGCCGGGAAGCCTTCCTTCGAGATAACAGGTGGGAAGGTCTTCCTGAGGGGCCAGGACATAACCGACGCGAGCCCGGACGAGCGAGCACGCTCCGGGCTTTTCCTGGCGTTCCAGTACCCCGAGGAAGTGCCCGGTGTCACCATCTTGCAGATGCTCAGAGCAGCGCTCAGCGAGATCAAGGGCCAGAACTACGCGGCTTTTGAGGTGCGTCTGATGCTAAAAGACGCGCTCGACGACCTCCAGATGGACCAGTCCTTCGCCGACCGGTACGTGAACGAGGGATTCTCTGGTGGCGAGAAGAAGCGCTGCGAGATCCTCCAGATGGCAATCCTGGAACCCGCCGTTGCGATTCTGGACGAGACCGACTCTGGACTCGACATCGACGCGTTGCGAATCGTCGCCCAAGGAATCGAGAAGGCGAGAGCCAAGAGACCAGAAATGGCCGTCCTTTTGATCACGCACTACCAGAGGATCCTCCGCTACCTCAAGCCCGACAAGGTTCACGTCCTCGTCGGCGGGCGGATCGTCGCCTCCGGCGGTCCCGAGCTGGCAGAGCTTCTGGAGCGTGAAGGCTACGACCGGTTCGTCCCCGAGCCGGTGGGGTGACCCAGGTGTCTGATACCCAGGAGCACAGCCGGCGGTTCGGTAGGGACGTCCGCCAGGACTTCCCAATCCTCACCCGCAAGGTTAGAAGCGGCCGGGATCTCGTTTACCTCGACTCGGCGGCGACCTCCCAGAAGCCGCTCCCCGTCATCCAGGCCCTTGACGCGTTCTACTGTCTTCACAACGCGAACGTGCACCGCGGCGTCCACACCCTCGCAGAGGAAGCCACCGAGGCCTTCGAGGCAGCCCGCAAGAAGGTCGCCGAGTTCCTGGGAGTTCCCGGGCCGGACCCCGAGCGCTCGATTGTCTTCACCAAGAATGCCAGCGAGGCGGTCAACCTGATCGCCTACAGCTACGGGCTGGCCAATGTCAAGCAGGGGGACAGGATCGTGGTCACCTTGATGGAGCACCACTCCAACATCGTCCCATGGTTCCTGCTGGCCGAGAGGACCGGCGCGGTGGTCGAGTTCGTCGGAGTGACCCCCGAGGGCGAGGTCGACGTCGATGACCTGGAACGGAAGCTGAGTCGGCCTGTGAAGATCTTCGGGTGCACACACGCCTCGAACGTCCTTGGCACCATCAACCCCGTGGCCGACTTCGTTGCCAGGGCTAAGGAGGCAGGGGCGGTTACCGTGATCGACGGCGCACAGGCCGCACCGCACATGCCGGTCGACATATCCTCGATCGGCTGCGACTTCTACGTGGCCACCGGACACAAGATGTGCGGGCCCACAGGCGTCGGGATTCTCTACGGTCGGCCAGAACTCCTCGAAGCGATGCCTCCATTCCTCGGTGGTGGAGAGATGATCTCCGACGTCACCACCGAAGGGGCGCGCTGGGCACCCGTCCCGCACAAGTTCGAGGCCGGAACCCCTCCCATCGGGGAAGCCATAGCCCTGGGAGCTGCCGTAGACTATCTCGAGTCCCTGGGGATGGACAACGTCCGCTCGCATGAGACGACCGTGGTACAGGCCGCCCTCGGAGCGCTGAAAGAAGCCTACGGAGAGGGTATTAGGATCTATGGACCCACCTCAGCCGAGAAGAGGGGGGCTGCCCTGAGCTTCAGCTTCTACGACATCCACCCCCACGACCTTGCGACCATCCTCGATCAGGAAGGCGTGGCGGTCAGGGCAGGACACCACTGCGCCAAGCCTCTCATGGGGCACCTTGGAGTTCAGGCCACGACCAGAGCGAGCTTTTACATCTACAATGACGAGGCAGACATTGACGCGCTGGTGAAAGCGCTACACACAGCCAAGGAACTCTTCGGTGTCGCTTGAAGACGTCTACAAGGAAGTAATCCTTGACCACTACAGGAACCCCCGAAACCAGGGAGTCCTCCCCTCGCCGCCTGCACTCAAGGCGGAGGGCTTCAACCCTCTCTGCGGAGACGAGATAACCCTTTACCTGCTTATCGAAGGGGACGTCTTGAGGGATGTAAGGCTCGAAGCCCAGGGCTGCTCCATTTCCCAGGCCTCGGCCTCGATGATGACCGAGGCGATACGGGGCAAGACCCTCGCCGAGATCGATGAGCTGGTGGCAAAGTTCAAGGCGATGATGTCAGTGCGGGAGGAGAAGATTCAGCAGGGAGAGCGAGAGCTCTCCTCGGAGGAGTTCGGTGCGACGGGACTCGGAGAGCTGGAGGCATTGCAGGGGGTGGTGAAGTTCCCGGTCCGGATAAAATGCGCAACCCTGGCGTGGAACACCCTCCTCGAGGGAATCGGGAGGCTTGGCGATTCCCCTGGAGGTAAGGCGGCAGCGGGCTGACCAGCGGCGCCGAGAGTAACGATGGATCGAGCTCCCACCATGCCTGGACCCAAACTCGACAAGTACCAGCAACGAGAGCCCTGTCCGTACTGCGGCAAGGCTGTCAAGCGGCTGCAGAAGCTCGCCCACATCCGCTTCCAGTGCGAAAAGGCCCCCGAGGACAAGAAGCGGGAGCCGGTGCCCGTCTCTGTCAAGGGAAAGTGGAGGCCCCGCTTCGACTGATTTTTTCCGAGGGGAAAGGCGCGGCTAACCCCCTCTGACCTGCCTCAGCTCCGCAGGAAGTTCACGACTCTTTGGGCCCATTCCTCGCCCTTCTCCAGTGGAGGGAAGTGCCCGCATGAATCGATAAGGACGAAGTCTGCCTTGGGAATCGCCTCCGCAAGGCGCCTGCCTATCTCCGGCGGCAAGAACCGGTCCTCGGCGCCCCAGACGACCAGGGTCTCGCAGGCGATCCTGTCCAGGCGGGACTCCAGCTTCGAGTTGAAAAAGTAAGGGTTCCACGCGAACCGGGCCGTGGCAGCCAGGGAACGAAGGAATGGAAGCACGGCCTCGCCAGAGCGCACTTGCCCGGACGAGGCCGCGTTCGCTGCCTTCAACAACCGCGCGAAGGGCTGGGACTGATCGTAAAAGAGCAGCTCTGCCATCTTCTCGAAGGGGGCTCCGAAGAACTCCGCAGGAGCATCTTCCTGCGTGCGGATGCCGGGAGCGTCCGTCAGGACGAGGCGTTCGACACGGTCGGGGTGGCGGACCGCGAACTCCGCAGCCAGCCAGCCACCAAAACAGGTTCCGACCAGGGCCGCCTTCCTCACCCCCTCCTGATCGAGGACGTCGAGCAGCCAGAAGCAGAGGTCTTCGAAGTCGTCGATTCCCTCCAGTTCCGACATGCCGGAAAAGCCGGGCAGGGCAGGCCTGATGACCTGGAACCCCGACTCGGCCAGAGAGTCGATAGCCGGGGTCCCGATTCCCTCGCCGAGGAAGCCGTGAAGGTAAACGAGAGCGCTTCCCTTGCCCTTGCGCTGGACGTTCCAGCTCTTGGTGGCACCGGCAGCCTCTCCAGGCACTGCGGCGACAGTGGCTCCAGACATTCCAGGCTGCGAATCGACTTCGTGCCGGTCCTGAAGCGGTTGGGCTCCCGTTTCACCCCAAGAAGAGAATTCTTCACGGAGCCTGGGAAGGACGGTTTCGGCAAAGCGGCGCATGTTCTCCAGGGCCTGGCCGTGCGGCATCGATCCGAGCTGGAAGAGGCCCAGGAGCACGCCGACTCCCAGCTCCCGTATGTAAGAAGACAACTTCTCGTAGACGGTCTCGGGGCTGCCGACGATTGCGTATTCGCCCTTCTCGATATCCTCCCAGGAGTCGGCAGACTCCATGAAGGTTCCGACATTCTCCAGTATCGCCAGCCACGAACGTTCCGAGGTGTAGCCCGGGGGAACGATGGTGATTCCTGGTAGCAGCCGCTTCACGAAGTACCAGAGGTGAGGCTCGAACTCTTCCCTCGCCTTCTCGTCCGACTCTCCCACGTAGATCGGAACCAGCCATCCTGCCTGCTCGGGGTCGGGCCTGTAGCCTTCCCGCTCGCAAGCCTCTCGAAAGAACGAGAAGTTCCGCCTGAAGACGTCGATGTGGAAGTAGGGGATTCCCATGTAGGCGTAGCGCCTCTTGGCGACAAACTCCATCGTCTCGAGGGAGCCAGCGCCGGGAATCCACACGGGAGGGTGGGGCTTCTGGAGCGGCTTTGGCCAGGGGTTCACCTTGCGCAACTGTACGTGCTTGCCCGCGAACTCGAAAGGCCCTTCCGTGGTCCAGGCCTTCAGGATCAGGTCATGGTACTCGTAGAAGAGTTCTCTTGCGTAGGTCGGATTTATCCCGAAGCTGTAGTACTCCGGACCGCCTCCAACGACCATTCCTGCTATGAGGCGCCCGCCCGAGATGACGTCGATCATTGCGAACTCCTCGGCGACCCTGGTGGGCGGGTTGTAGAGGGGCAGCGCGTTACCTACCACGGCGATCTTCACCCTCTCGGTCTGGCGAGCCAGAATCGATGCGATCAGGTTGGGGCTAGGCATGTTGCCGTAGGCGTTCTGGTGGTGCTCGTTTACACAGACGCCGTCGAACCCCAGTTGTTCCGCCTCGACGAGCTGGTCTATGTACTCGTTGTAATAGCGGTGGCCCAGCTGAGGATCGTAGAGACGGTTCGGGACGTCGACCCAGGCAGGCCCGGAATAGGAAGCCTCCAGGTCTCGGTAGGGCATCAGGTGAAAGACAAAGAACTTCATCGCGTTCCCCTTCGTCGACCCAACGTCGGCCGCTACAACTATACTTTCCGTACGCAAGGAAGCTGATGGCCGCAAGCTGCTATCCCGTCAGTCACGCTTTCGGAGGGCACCGCATGCAAGACGAGTCGGGCTTCGAGACCAACTCAGCACAGCCGCAACACCCCGTGTCCGCACCGCCCGGCCCCCCTGCCGAGCAGGGCACCCCCCAGTCCGGCCCCACCCAGGCCGACGCTCCCGCCATGCAGCAACCCCCGGCATGGTCTTCTGGCGAGTCCGCTCAGCCCACGCGTGTGCTTCCTCAGGTCCCGGCCCCCGAAGCTCAGCCGGGAGCCCAACCCCACTACGAGGGGGCAGCTGCGCAGGCCCACCCCCAGCCAGCCGGCGTCCAGCAACCCTGGGCGGGCCAGCCGAGCCAGCCTACCCAAGACGCCCAGATTCCCCCCTATGGAGAGCCCTCCCCCCCGACACAGCAGCCGCTCGCGCAACCACCGAGCGGACAGCAAATCCCTTACTACCAACCGGGCGGCGTCACCCAACAGCCATACGCACCTCAGCCCCCTTCGTCACAGGCCTACGGGCAACCGCCGGTGCCGCCGACCTACTACGGCCCAGCCCCCGCCCCCCCTGCGTCCGGGTCCGGAAAGAAATGGATTGCCATCGCGGTGGCCCTGCTTCTCGTGCTGGTGGTGGGAGGAGTTGCAGGCGCTTTTGTCCTGAGGGGAGGGGACAAGCCCGCCGGAAGCTCCGAGGCAGCTCCCAGCAGGGGGGAAAAGGCGCCTGGAGAAGCGACCGCGGGTGGCTTGAGAATCAGCTTCAAGTCGGACGACATCCGCTACTACGACATGGAATTCACGATGGACGGCACCATGACCGGGTCTGGGGCGCTCGCCGACGACTCCGGATCCCTGCCCATGTCCATCAAGCTCACTGCCTCGATGACGCTGCAAGTCCTGGAACGCTTGCCCGACGGCTCTACCCGGCTACGGATGTCGATGTCGAACATGAAGATGAGTATGAAGATGGCGGGCGAGAGCTTCGACGTACCCGGCGACGAACTCGATCAGATCGACATGACCCTCCTCGTCAATCCCGACGGTACGTTCCAGTTCGAAAACGCCCCGGGAACGGGCTTCGCGATTCCTGGAGGAGGTGGGGTCTTTGGACCGGCCGGCGGTTCGACCGTTTCACCCTTCGGATTCACCGCCCCCACCCCGTTCTTGCCGGACCGTCAGATAAGGGTCGGCGACACGTGGGAAAAGACCGTCGAGGTAAAGGTTCCGGGATTCAAGAAGCCTCTGCAGGTATCAACCAAGAACAAGTACGAGCGCGACGAGGAAACGACATGGGGCAAGGCCATGGTACTTCTGTCCCGCTCGAGCACAACCATCGATTTCTCCGAACTGGATACCACCGAGCTGGGGGCTCAATTCGGAATAGTGACAAAGGGCACGATGACCGCCACCACGGAAAGCCGATTCTGGTTCGTCCCCGAGCTGGGCGAAGCAGTCAAGCAGGAGCTCGATCCGTCCTCCTCGGTAAAGGGAACCATGGAAATGAGTCAGTCCTCCGGATCTCAGGGAAGGATGCCGGGTTCCGGAGGAGAGACGATGAGCATCGAAATGGACATGCGACTGGGCATGACCCTGGAAAGGAAGTCGGCTCCGCCACCGGGCGCTGGGCGACCCCCAAGCCCGGGATTCAGTTCCTGAGCTTCAGTTCCTGGCTCCTGCGCCGCACGGCTCCGACTCGGAAGTCTCTGCCAGCCGGGCCGGAGTTTCTCCTCTGGGTGTGCGCCGGAAGGACTGGATGTAAAGCGCAGGAACGACGGCGAGCAACGCAATGGCCCCGGCAGCCAAGTACGCGACCGAATAGGCTGTGCCGCTCCCGCCTGCAGTTGCAGCGACGCTTCGTAGGGTCTCCATTCCCACCACCCCTCCGACCGTCGAGGCCAGATTCGATGCGGCACCTGCGGTTCCGAGGTAGTTGGAGGGAACCGAGTTTGCAACCGTGGACGACAGCGACGGGCTTGCCGTCCCGAGCGCGACTCCGCTCAACACCAGTCCCGCCACCACGGCCGCACCGGCTCCCGACGCCGCTCCCCAGGCAAGAAAGGTCATAGAGGCAGCCATCGCGCCCATGGCCCCAAGTACGGATTTGCGCTCCCCCAGGCGCACAGCGACCGCTCCTGCCACGGGGGCAGCCAGGGTGAAGGCTACCGGCCTCGGCAGCATGAAGAACCCTGTCCTGGTTACGCTGAAACCGAACACGCGCTGGAGGAGAAAGGGGGTGATGAAAAACCCTCCCATGTACGCGAAGCTCGCCATCACGTGTACGAGGATCGGGGCCGTGAAGTTCGAACGCCGGAAGAATTCCACCGGAAGCAGCGGGCTGGAGGCCCGCTTCTCCACCTGGTAGAACCCGAAAGCGGCGAGTGGCGCTGCCGCCAGAGCCACTACGACTCCCGGATGGGACCACCCCCACTCGGCACCTCGGTTGACACCGAACATGAGCAGTCCGACGCAAGCTGCTGCAAGTGCCGAGCCCTGAAGGTCCAGCCGGAGCTCCCTGGCCGCGCCCCTCTCGTCCGGCAAGAAGGCCAGAGCGAGCCCGACGGCGATCAAGCTCAGTGGCACCTGTCCTGCAAATACCGCCCTCCAGGAGATGGCCTCCACCACCGGGCCGCCCACCACAACGCCCAAGACCGGGGCACCCGCTGCCACGAAAGACCACCAACCCATTGCACGCACACGCTCGTGGGGCGGAAACGTCCTCATGATGATCGCCATGGACGCCGGCCCGGCTGCGGCCCCGGCGACCGCCCACAGGATGCGGAAGGCGACGAGGATTTCGATGCTCCAGGAGAAAGAGATCAGTACGGCGAAGACTGTAGAACCCAGCAACCCTGCCAGATACATGCGCCTGTAGCCTGCCAGGTCGGCCAGGCGCCCCATGAGAGGCGTCGAGACACCGAAGGCGAGCATCGCGCCGGTCAACACCCAGGTGGCGGACGCGTCCGACGCGCCGAGGTCTCGGGCTATCCGTGGCAGGGACGCAGAGACGATGGTGATGAGGAAGCCCGTCGAGAAGAACCCTACCAGGGTGACAGCCAGGACGGTCCACCTGCGCTCGTAACCCGGATGCAGCTCCCCTGCAGCTCCCCCCTCGGCCGGCGGGCCGGCGGAGCCCCAGTGCTCGTGGGCGGCTTCGGCCAACTCAGACCTTTGTTTCTCGGCCAGCCCAGTACGGGTCGCGCAGCTGGCGCTTTATGAGCTTTCCTGCCAGGTCCCTGGGGAACTCCTTGTGGAAGCTGACCGACCGTGGCACCTTGTAATCGGCCAGGCGCTCCTTCGCCCATGCCTGAATCTCGTCCTCGGTAAGCTCGGCCCCCTCTCTCGGCTGGATCGCGGCGTGGACCTTCTCGCCCCACTCCTCGTCTGGAATTCCGAACACGGCCACGTCGGCCACCCCCGGGTGCCTGTGGAGGACGTCCTCGATCTCTGCCGGGTAGATGTTTACTCCACCCGAGATGATCATGTCGATCTTCCGGTCGCATATGTAGTAAAAGCCGTCCTCGTCTCGGTAGGCGATGTCTCCCACCGAAACCCACTCTCCGCGCTGTGCCTTTTCGGTCGCTTCCTTGTTCTTGTAGTACTCGTCGAAGACCATGGGGTTCCGCCTCACGTGCAACTCGCCCGGAACCCCGACAGGCACCTCGTTTCCCTCCTCGTCGAAGAGGGCAATCTCGACTCCGGGCATTGCCTTCCCACAAGACCCCGGCTTTTCGATGGACTCCTTCGGCTTCAAGACGGTATTGATCCCCAGCTCCGTCGAGCCGTAGAACTCGTAAAGTACCGGCCCGATGCGCTCCCAGACGTCTTCCTTCACCTTCTGCGGGCAAGGGGCACCGGCGACGATGAGTGCCCTCAGCGACGAGAGGTCGTATCTCGAGAACTGGTCTGGGGCGACCTGAAGGAGCCGCTTTACCAGGGTGGGCGCCATGAAGGTCGTCGTGACCCTGTGCTTTTCGATCAGTGCGAGGGCATCTTCAGGCCGGTACTTGCGCATGATGACGGACGTGTTGCCCAACGCCTGAGCGATTGTCGCGAAAGCCAGAGGGGCCGAGTGGTAGAGGGGGCCGGCCACCAGGTGGATGTCGTCGGGACGCAGCCCGAACTCCTGAATCCAGGCCATTACAGCAGCAGGACTCGATATTCCCCGCCTTCGAGCACCCTTTGGCTTGCCGGTGGTCCCCGAGGTGTAGATCATCGCCTGCCCTTCCTCCGGGCTTCCCTCGGGGAGTTCGACGGGGTCGGCCGAACCTGATTCCACAAGATCCGAGAAAGGGGTGGCCCATTCCGGTATCTCCGACCCGACAATCACCCACCGACGGACTCCCGGCGCCTCCTTTCTGGCCTCCTCAAGAACCGGAAGGAACTCCTCCTCGGATACCACGCAGACCGCGTCCGAGTCGCGCAGGATGTAGGCGACCTCCGGGGCCTTGAGACGATGATTGATCGGCGTGTTGGTGGACTTGAGTTCGGAGGCAGCAGCCGATACCAGACAGCTCTCTATCGAGTTGTGAAGGAATTGCACGAGTGTGGATCCCGGCGTGACGCCCAGCTCCAGCAGGGAGCGCGCCAGACGGTTCCTGGTGTCGCGGTACTCTGCCCACGTAAGGCTCCGGTCCCCTTCGACGAGAGCGACTGCGTCGGGTTTCTGCTGGGCGTGCATACCGATGATGTCCATGCTCAGCTCCTTTCTGGCAGCGGCCACCGGGCGTGAGTAAACGATTGTACGACCTCGACAGGGCGCGGCCGTTCGGGCAACCGCCCGCGGCGATCGAGGCACCCTACGAGTCAGCAGAGACCGCTTCTGGAGAAGGATTCGACGGGAAATAAACAGCGAGTCCCGGTAGCGGGCAGTTTCGAGTGTGGCTGGGGAACACCGCCGAGATGCCTTGGCACGGGCAATGGCTGGGGATCATTGCCCGCATCGTTTCCACCGGGACTCGCTGGAGTTAAGAATAACGATTTCGGGTCTCCGCGTCGACCCAATCTGAACTGGGACTTCGCGAATTCGACCCCTCGGGTGGCCCCTGCTATCGGAGTAGTTTCTTACCCTCCTCGAGAAGCTCCTCTAGAGTCCAGCGCTCGCTCTTCTCGATCTTGTGCTCGTCGTCGAAGGTCCAGCCCTTGACACGCTGGACGGTGCCCCCGAACACGAAGAAGGTCTCGCCGTTGGCCGGGCAGTCCTCGTGAGCTAGCCAGGCGACTACCGGGGAGATGTTGGCCGGGTCCCAGATGTCGAATTGGCCTTCGGGAACGGTGAGGGCCTGGGCACCGAAAGTCGACTCGGTAAGGCGCGTCCTCGCCCGCGGAGCGATCGTGTTCGACCTGACCCCGTACCTGGCTAGCTCCTTCGACGCGATGAGGCTCAGTGCGGCAATGCCGGCCTTGGCGGCTCCGTAGTTAGACTGACCCGGGTTGCCGAAAAGGCCAGACTCCGAGCTCGTATGAATCACGGACGCCTTGACCGGGGTGCCAGCCTTCGCTTGCTGGCGCCAGTAGGCTGCAGCGTGGTGCAGCGGTGCGAAGTGACCCTTCAGGTGGACATTTATTACAGCATCCCACTCCTCTTCGGTCATGTTCACGATGACCCGGTCACGCAGAATACCGGCGTTGTTGACCAGTACGTGCAAGGTGCCGAAGGTGTCGATGGCCGTCTGGATAAGTCGCTCTGCTCCCTTCCAGTCGCTAACGCTGTCCACGTTTGCCACCGCTTCGCCGCCCATGGCCTTGATCTCGTCGACGACCTGCTGAGCAGGTGCCCTGTCGGCCCCGGTCCCGTCGATGTTGCCTCCCAGGTCGTTGACGACGACCTTTGCACCCTGGCTCGCGAGGTAAAGGGCGTGCTCACGCCCGATACCCCGCCCGGCGCCGGTCACTATGCATACTCGCCCGTCTAGAGCTCCCACTTCGCACTCACCTCCTGGGTACTGGTTTCGCCCTCGTATTCACGGTCCGGTGCGACCTATGAGACTAGCACTTGGGATACGGGTCCGCTAAGTCGCACGAACTCCCTTGCTCGCGCCAGCCAAGTTTCAGGCCGCCCTCTCGTCCTGGCCGTCGTCCCGGTCGAGGTACCCCAAGATCCTCCGCGAGATCACCAGCCGCTGAATCTGCCCCGTTCCCTCGAAGATGTCGTAGATCTTGATGTCTCTGTACCACTTCTCCACAAGGTGCTCCTTGGAGTATCCCTCGGGGCCCATGATCCTCACGGCGTCACGACAGACCCTGTAAGCGGCCTGGGGCGCGTAGGCCTTGGACATCGAAGCCTCCTTGGTGTTCGGAAGCGAACGGTCTGCCATCCAGGCGGCCCGCCATATCAGGTACCGCGCGACGGTCAACTCCCGCTCGGCCTCGGCCAGCATGAGGGAAACCTCGGTCCTCTTCTTGAAGGGGTAGCCCGCCTTGAGTTCGGTCTTGACCCAGTTCTTCACGTAGTCGAAGGCCGCCTGCCCGATGCCGAGAGCCAGGGCTGCGACCATCGGCCGGGTGGAATCGAAGGTCTTCATGGCACCTACGAATCCGGCCTTGCGCTTCGGCTCCAGGGCCTCCTCCCCGCCCAGCAGGTTCTCCATGGGGACCCTCACGTCGTCGAGGATCAGTTCTGCCGTTTCGGAAGCCTTTATCCCCAGCTTGTCCTCGATCTTGCCGACCTGGAAGCCCGGCGTTCCTTTCTCGACCACGAACGCCTTTATCCCTTCCCGTCCTAGGCTCTTGTCCACCGTGGCGAAGACGACTACGATGTCCGCTCTGGCTCCGTTGGTACAGAAGATCTTGCGCCCGTTGAGGACCCATTCGTCTCCGTCGCGCCGGGCGGTGGTCGCCACCTGGGAGGTGTCAGAGCCGAAGTGGGCCTCGGTGTAGGCGTAAGCGCCGTAGCGCAGCTTGCCATCGTTCTTGGCAAAGATTCCCAGAAACCGCTCCTTTTGCTCCGGGGTGCCCATCGCGTTGATCGCAGGCGCAGCCAGCCCTGGGCCGGGGATGTTCATGATCACTGCCGGGTCGCCGTAAGCCATCTCCTCGGCCCCGATTACCGCCAGCAGGTTGCTCTCCCTGGGCCGGCTATCGGCGCCAAGTTCTTCGGACTCCATCCCGGGAGGCATCGCCCCGCCCATCATTCCAAAGCCGGCGATCTGGCGTATCACCTCCTCGGGCATCTTGCCCTCGGTATCTGCCTGGCGGGCGTAGGGCCGGATGTTGTTGAGGGCGAAAGCCCTGGCCATATCCCTTAGCATGCGAGCCCTGGAGGAGAGTTCGAAGTCGATCATCTGGTGATGCCTCCTCGGATCGGTCCGTCAGTCGGCGTACTCCCTTGACATGTAGGCCCGGGCGTCGATCGCTCCTTCGAAGGCGTCGAGAGCCACCGCGTCTCGGTACCACTTCTCGACCGGATGGTCGGTAATGAATCCGTGCCCGCCAAGGACCTGTACGGCGTCGGTAGCGCACTGCAGCGCGGTCTGCAATGCGGTGGAGTTGGCAAGTGCCACGGCACGAGCAGGCGACTCCCCCCGGTCGACGGCCGAAGCCGCTGCCCACACGGCGAGTCTCGAACCGTCCACCGCTGTCGCCATGTCGGCGATCATGAAGGAGATACCCTGGAAGGCTCCGATCGGCTTGCCGAAAGCGACCCTTTCGGTCGCATAGCGAGAAGCGTACTCGGTGGCCGCTCGAGCGGTCCCGACCGCGATGGCGCCGGTCTGAAGACGGACCGCGCACAGGGCTCTCTTGAGAGCAGAGTCGGCGGGTGTGGCCCCGCCCAGCAAGGCCTCTCCCTTGACCAGTAGACGCTCGAAGCTTACCTCGCCCGTAGGGGCGGCCCGAAGCCCTACCTTTCCTACCTCAGCGTCGTTTCGCGCCACCTCTACCGTCGCCTCTCTCGGGAGAATGAACGCCCCGAGGTGGTCGGTCCCCTCGATCCCCGCCACCACGATCCGGACATCGGCGCCCTTGGGCCAGAGAACGCCGCTCTTGCGGCCCTGGAGAATCCAGTCCTTGCCCGATCTACGAGCCGTCGTGCGGAGCGACCCCCCCGACGCGGATGCCGAGCTCTCGTAGTAGAGCAGCGAGCCCTTTATGAATTCGCCGGAGGCGAACTGGGGTAGCACCTCGGCCTTCTGATCGTCGCTTCCAGCCATGGCCACCACTACCGCAGGCTGAGCAGACCACAGTACTGCGGCCGCGATTCCGGGATCACCCCAGGCGAGCTCCTCCGCCATCAGGGCGGTGGTCGTAGTGGAGAAGTCGCCCGCGCCTCCGAACTCCTCTGGAACAGGGGCATGAAATCCCATCTCGACCAGTTGCTTGGTGACCGCCTCGGGTGGCTCTCCCGCCTTCTCGGCGTCTCTTGCGGCAGGTCTCACTTCTTCGGAGGAGAACTTCCGAAGCGTCTCTACTACCGCTTCCTGAACCTCGTCGAGGGACAAGTCGAACACGACCGCACTCCTTCTTTGCCGTCCCGGCTTGCAGACCCGACGGCCTGTCTACACCGCACGCGTCGTCTCGGCACCACCTGCCGCGCTTGCCTGCCTGGTCCCCCTCGGTGCCTGGCCAGAAAGTCTGCTCCGAACTTGACCGGCCGGTCAAGTTCGGAGACGAGCCATCGCTGCCCTGGCCTTGGAGGAGCAAAGAAAATTGGGCTTTTCGGACGTCGTGAGTCTCGCGGCGACCAGGTTCGAGGAGCGGGAGACCTCCCTCCGCCGTCTGGACGCGCGGTGAGGCTAACCCTAGGTGAGGCCTTCGGGGCCAAATTTCAGTAGCTTGACGAACTGCTCTTCGTTCAGCACCGGCACGCCAAGTTCCTGGGCCTTGGCCAGCTTCGAGCCCGGATTCTCCCCGGCCACCACGTATGAGGTCTTCTTCGACACCGACGAGGCCGCCCTGCCGCCCCTCTCCTCGATGGCAGCCTCGGCCTCCTGGCGGCTGAACCCGGCGAGGGTCCCGGTGACCACAATGGTCAGTCCCTCGAGCGGGCCGCCCGCAGGACCCCTTTCCTGCACCAGGTTGACTCCAGCCTTGCGGAGCTTTTCGACGATCTCCCGGTGCCTGGGATCTTGAAAGTACCGGTGGACGGAGTCGGCAATTACCGGTCCAATCTCTTCGAGGGCCTCCAGCTCTTCGACCGAAGCCTGCGCGATCTTGTCGATGCTTCCGAAGTGCTCGGCCAGAATCCTGGCTGCCCTGGGGCCCACGTGCCGAATCCCCAGCCCCACCAGCAAGTTATGCAACGGCTTGCTCTTGGACTTCTCGATCGCAGTGATGATGTTCGAGACCGACTTCTCGGCAAAGCCTGGAAACCGCTCCAGGTCTTCTGGCTTCAGGTAGTAGAGGTCGCCTTCGTCGGAGACGAGCCCCTCGTCGAGCAAGAGAGCAAGTGTCTTGTACCCCAGGCCTTCGATATCCATCGCGGGACGACTCACGAAGTGGTGCAGCCGCTCCAGAACCTGGGACGGACATGAAAAGCCCCCGGAACAGCGAGCTATCGCTTCCCCCTCCGGCCTGACTATCGGAGCGCCACAGACGGGACATGCGGTGGGCATCTCGAAGGTGCGCTCCTCGCCGGTCCTGCGGTCCTTGACCGGGCCGACGATTTCGGGTATCACGTCCCCTGCCTTGCGTACTATCACCCAGTCGCCTATTCGGATGTCCTTCCGCCGCACCTCGTCCTCGTTGTGGAGGGAGGCGTAAGAGACAGTAGAGCCGGCGACCCGGACAGGCTCGAGCACCGCTATGGGGGTAACCGCACCGGTCCTGCCCACGTGCACCTGGATGTCGAGGAGCTTGGTGGTCTTCTCCTCCGGCGGGAACTTGAAGGCGATGGCCCAGCGGGGCGCCTTGGAGGTGGCTCCCAGCTTCTCCTGGAGCTGGAAGGAATCCACCTTCACCACCACCCCGTCTATCTCGTACGGGAGGTCGTGACGCATGCCCAGGACCTTCTGGGTGTAGTCGTAGACACTCTCCAGGGAGTCGTGCTTCTCGACCAGAGGATTGACGGGCAGGCCTGCCTTCTCGATCCACCGAAGCGCTTCCCACTGGCTGGCAATCTCCAGCCCCTCGGCGGCACCCAGCCCGTAGCACCAGATCGAAAGCTGCCTGGAGGCGGTCACTGCAGGGTCTTTCTGGCGCAGAGAACCTGCGGCCGCGTTGCGAGGGTTGGCGAAGATCTTCCCACCCGAGCGGGCTTGCTCCTTGTTGAGCCGCTCGAAGGCCTCGACCGGCATGTATACCTCGCCCCTTATTTCAACGAGTTCGGGTGGGTCTTCCACCGCCAGGACCGAGGGTACGTCCGAAATCGTCTTCACGTTCGGGGTCACGTCCTCGCCCAGATAGCCGTTTCCTCTGGTGGCAGCCACGCTCAAGCGTCCGTTTCTGTACGTGAGATTGCAGGAGAGGCCGTCGACCTTGGGCTCGGTCACATAAGCGATTCCCTCTCCGACCTGGCGTGTGACCCGGGCTCCCCACGCCCGGAGCTCTTCCAGAGTCAAGGCATTGTCGAGGCTGAGCATGGGGATGACGTGGCGCACCTCGCCGAACGCTTCCATGGCGGGTGGGCCGACCCTCTGGGTGGGCGAATCCGGGACGACCAGCGAGGGGTACCGGGCCTCCAGCGACTTCAATTCCCGCATCAGCTCGTCGTACTCGGCGTCCGAGATCACCGGGTCGTCCAGGACGTAGTACCGGTAGTCGTGATAGTCGATCAGGTCGCGCAACTCGGCAGCGCGGTCGACAGCCCACCGGGGAGGCTTCGAGCTCTTCGACGCAGTCTTTCTGGAGGAGGAAGCAGCGGACTTCGGGTTGTTGGGCTTGCGCGGTGTCAACTTTCCACCCATCCTGTCAGTGTTCAGGCAGTCGGCGTGACTGAGCTCGCTTCTCGTCGCACCAGTACCGGCGGTATTCGCCGGAGGCCGGGCGGAATTGGATCGGCGTGGGAAATGTTAGATCACCTGGCTAGAATCGTCCGGCACCCCTATGCAAGGGCACGGATCGGGGGAACCGGCCGGTTACGTAACCGAAGGCACTGGAGAAGCAATGGCAAATGTGAAATCCGTAACCCAGGCAACGTTCAGCGAGGAGGTGCTCAAGTCCGACAGGAAGGTCGTCGTCGACTTCTGGGCACCGTGGTGTGGTCCCTGCCGCTACGTGGCACCTGAAGTGGAAAAGCTCGCTGCTCGTCATCCCGATATCAAGGTGGTGAAGCTGAACGTGGACGAGGCTCCTCTCATTGCGAACTCCTACGGAATCATGGGCATCCCAACGGTTGCTCTCTTCTCTTCCGGGAACCTTGTAGCCCGAGTGGTCGGAGCCATGCCCGTAGAACGCATCGAGCAGCAGCTCGGGTTGGGACAAGGTGGCTCGGCTCCCACCCCCGATTCTGAGGCAACGGCTGAATCAGAGGACGAGGCCCTCGAAGAGCGCTCCGAAGCCACCGGCTGACCCTTCCTCGTCGATGCGAACGAGGCTGGCGAGCGGTGCGGCGCGCCTTCTCTGGATCGCTGTATTCATCGGTCTCGTACGTCTTGGAAGCGTTCTTTCCGAGGGTCAGGGAGGTGCCACCGGCCTCCTCTTCTCCCTGGAGTCGGCCATTGCCTGGCTCGCCGGGGTAACCGGACTTTCATTCAGCAGCCCCCGCCTGCTTGGCGCCTGGAGGATTGCGTCGGCAGCGCTGGCGACGTGGGCAGCCGGACTGGGCCTCATGGGAGTATCTTCCTGGGCGTGGGCGGTGGCAGCAGCATCTACCGGCTCCTTCGCAGCTAGTCACTGCCCGGCACTCAGAAGCCTGGTCGCCGAAAGAATCGCGAACCGCGGAGAGAAGCGAATCCCCCTCAAAATTCCCCTCCTGCTGGTCTCCTTCGTTCTGCTGCCGTCCTGCTTGCTGACAAGCATTGCTGCGGGCCTTCCAATCCTTCTGCTAGCCGGAGCGCGACCCTCGTGGCTCGTGATGGCCTCCGCTGCCATCGGAGTGGCTGTGGCCTTCCCCCTCGTGATCTCCACGGATCGCCTCGAGCGCCGGTGGGTTGTAATCGCCCCCAGAGGCCTCGTGGTCCACGATCCTTTCTTGCTCGCCTCGACCTTTCGGATTCCCCCGGATGCAGTGGAGTTCGTGGAGGTCGCCGAGCAGAACTGGCGTGAACGACTACGAGACCGGGCAACCGTAATGGACCTGACCGCCGGCTGCCTCTCGGCACCCCTCCTGGTGAGGCTCAGCCACGATGTAGAGGCCCCCCAGCCCCGCCACCCGGCGAGAGGGGGCGTCTTCCCACCCGGCGGGAGAGTAACGCTCGTAGCGCTCTGTCCGGTCCAGGCGTCCAAGAGCTTTCTCGCCCTGGCACGCGCGGGCTACGCTGCTCCCGGGGAATACGCCAGACTGGAAGCCCTTGAAAGGAACGCTGGATAGACAGGTCTTTCCAGGCGCTGCAGGTATACCACCAGGATAGAGAGCGAGGGTAACCGAGTTGGAACTGATTCTGATCAGGCACGGCCGCGTCGACGGCGGCGAGAAGCGCTTCAACGAGGAGGGAAGGTTCGACCAGCCTCTCGGTGAGCTGGGAATAGCCCAGAGTCGAGCCCTAGTTCCTCGCTTCGCTGACCAGGAGATCGCTGCCATCTACGCCTCCGAGCTGGTCAGGACCCAACAGACCGCAGAGCCGCTGGCACGGGCGCTGGGCAAGGAGGTCGTCATCCACGCCGGATTGAACGAGGTCTTCCTTGGCGAGTACGAGGGTAGGAGCTTTTCGAAGATGCTCGAGGAGAGAGATCCCGTTTACATGCGATTCCTCGAGACCCGGAGGTGGTCGGAGTTCCCGGGGGCAGAGAGCGACGAGGAAGTCCGCAGGCGAGTCTTCGAGACAATGGAGGAGCTCGCCGAGCGCCACCCCAAACAGCGGGTAGTCGCCTTCACCCACGGCGGCATCATCAACGCGGCGCTGGCCGTGGCTCTGGACTCGCCCACCCTTGTGCTGGTGTCGCCGGAAAACGCCTCCGTTACCTCGATTTACTTGAGGCCCAGGCCCCCCCTGGTGGTCACGGTCAACGACACGGCGCACCTGCCCGACAGGGACCCCCTCAAGAGGGCGCCTCGGTACTTCTTCGACGCTGTAGGGTCGAACTACTGAGCCACGCCGGGACCGGCCTCTGCTTTCTCTACGGCCTCCGGCCCCCCAACGGCCTCTCGAGCTCGAATAAAGGGCCTCTTACCCCCGCATCCTGAGTACCGAAAGCGTAGGCGTTCAGCGCCGACGTGAAAACGTCACCCCCACCCTCGAATCCTCGGGAGGCAAGCGCAGACTTGGGTCCTAGCCGATACCCTTGCGCTTCTTCAGCTCTTCGGTGAGCGCGGGGACGACCTTGAAGAGGTCCCCCACGATCCCGAAGTCGGAAATCTGGAAGATCGGAGCCTCGGGATCCTTGTTGATGGCGACGATGTACTTGGAGGTCTGCATGCCGGCCCGGTGCTGGATAGCCCCCGAGATCCCGCACGCTATGTAGAGATTGGGACTAACGGTCTTGCCCGTCTGTCCCACCTGATGCTGGTGGGGATACCAGCCCGCGTCGACCGCTGCCCGGCTGGCGCCCACCGCTGCTCCAAGAACATCGGCGAGCGCCTCGATGACAGCGAAGTTCTCCGGGCCGCCGAGCCCTCTTCCACCGGAAACGATGATTTCCGCCTCGTCGACTGCCGGTCGGTCGGCCTTCTCCGACTCGATGTACTCGGTGATCTTTGCCTTCTTCGAGGCTTCCTGCACCGACGAGGTGTCCACGGTCACAACTTCCGGTGAGCCCTCTCTGGTCTCCACGCCAAAGGCGTTCGGCTTCACGACATAGACGGCCGGCTTCCCCTCGCTCCAGCAGTCGACCAGCAGGTTACCCCCGAATGCCGGATAGGTGGCGACCAGCTTCGAATCCTCGAGACGGATGGCCGTGATGTCATTGGTGATTCCCGACCTCATACGAGCGGCCACCCGGGCACCCAGATCCTTACCGTCCGGAGAAGACGCCACGAAGAGGACGTCGGGGCCGTGCTCTGAGGCGAGAGCGCACACGACGTCGACCTTGGGTTGTATCAGGTATTCCTCCAGGGCTTCGTCCTCTGCAACGAAGACCTTGGAGGGACCCACCGAGGCGACCCTCTCCCTGGACGCTTCGAAACCCTTCCCGATCCAGATGAGGGCCACCTCGTCGTCTCCGGCAAGTTCCCGCGCCTTGGAGAGCATCTCCAGGGTCACCTTCTTTACACCGCTGTCGTCCTTCTCAGCTATTACCCAGACCTTCATCCGTGCCTCGATTCTCTCTCGCGTTGCCTGCCAGCTCGCCCTCTCCGCTGGGGTTCATCGCCTCTTTCCCCCTGCTACCTGCCGACTTCCCGGGCCAGCTCAGAGAAGCTTGTTCTCCTCCAGCCAGTCCGCGAGCTTGAGATACGCCTGGCCGTCGTCTTCGACAATCGTTCCCTGTTGCTTTGGCGGCCGCGGCGTCCAGCTCCCGACCTTGGACTTGGAGTTGGCAAGGCCCACCATTGAAACGTCGACGCCGATGTCCTGCGCGCTCTTGACATCGAGAGGCTTCTTCTTCGCCTCCATGATTCCCTTGAACGAGGGATAGCGCGGCTCGTTGATGCCCTTGACCACCGAGACGATTGCCGGCATCTCGGCCTCGACGACCGTGAATCCTCTGTCGCCTTCGCGGTGAATCCGCACCTTGGAGCCGTCCACCTCGATCTTCTTGGCATAGGTAAGCCCCGGTAATCCGGTGAACTCCACCAGGGCCGACGGCACGAGGCTCCCTCTGGCGTCGGTGGACTCGGACCCCAATATCACAAGGTCGTACTCGAGGCTCTCCAATGCCTTGGACAAGACGTAGGCAGTGGCGATGGCGTCGGAACCGGCAATGGCGTCGTCAGTGATAAGAACACCCCGGTCGGCGCCCATGGGGAGCCCCTTCTTGAGAAGGGTATCCCTTGCCGACGGCGGGCCCATGCACAGCAGGGTCACCTCGCCACCGTGCGCCTCCTTGAGCCTGAGCGCCTCTTCGGTACCGTACTCGTCGAGCGGATTCATTATCTGGTCCGAATCGACGGAGCGGTCGAGCGTCCCGTCGCTTTCCAGCTTCTTTTCGGCTGCCGTGTCCGGCACCTGTTTGATACAGACTACGATCTTCAAGGTGCTTCCTCCGTGAGACGTGTGGCCCCCTAGCCGGATGCACTAGGATAGCGACGCCCCTTCCCACCAGCCAAACCCATGGACGACCTGAGATGGAACCCCCTGACCGCCCGGCACGCGGCTCTCTCTCCGGCCCGTTCTGGCCGCCCTGCAGACGTCGACAGCAACCGCCTGAGCGAGACCGCGCCGACATCGCGATCGGATGAATGTGTCTTCTGCGAGGGTGCGGAATCCCAAACTCCGCCCGAAGTGTACTCGGTCAGGGACTCGGGTAGACCGGACGAGCCGGGGTGGACCGCTCGAGTGGTGCCGAACCTATATCCCGCCGTCAAGGGTCCTGGCAGGTACCACGAGGTCGTGGTGCACTCCCCCAGCCACAAGACGCGCCTCGGAGAGCTGGACGAACTCGAGATCGCTGCCGTGGGGCGGTCCTGGCTCTCACGTCTCGAGCACATCTCGGCCGACCCGGCTGCCGCCTACTTCCAGGTAGGCGTCAATCAGGGGAGAGAGGCCGGGGCTTCCAGAGCCCATACCCACTCGCAGCTGTTCGCGGTGGACGTCGAGCCTCCGGTATGGAAGTCGGAGTCTGCGGTCCTCGCCTCCAAGCACAACTGCCCCATCTGCAAGCTGGCCGCTGAAGGCTCGGCCTTCGCCGAGAGAGATGCGATCGTCGGACTCTGTCCGCCCTGGAGCGAGTTCGCGTACGAGGCGATCCTCGTGCCCCGGCGACACTCTGCGACCCCTTTCGCATCCGAGCACGACATAGCGGATGTCCTCGGACTGGCCGCGGCACTGGACGTGGTCCTCGAAGAAGTGTGCAGTGCCGACTCCTTCAACCTGGTCGTGCACACCGCACTGCTTAGCACCCCCGAAGGGAGCTTTCACTGGCACGCCCACCTCTACCCGCGCCGAGACAAGCTTGCGTCGGTGGAGCTTGGGTCGGGAATTCACATATGCACGAAGGATCCCGAGCTTGCCGCCGAAGAGCTGGCAGAGGCACTGGGAAAAAACAACTGAGAGATTCCTCTGGCCTTGCCACGTCCTGGGCGCCGAGCTCATGACCTCGCAGACGAGAGCCGCACTGGGTCGGCACAGCCAGCGCAGAGCGCGGGGAGTGCTATCAACCCTTGCCAGAAGGGGTGCTGTCCGAGGAGGCACCGATAAGATCGAGTGCTGCGCTCTGGGGGTCCTTGTCTCTCTGCATAACCTGACGAACAGCAGCTTCGAAGGCCTCTCCGGCACAAATGTCCTCGGCGCGCTTTCCCAGCACCTCTCTGACCGTACGCCTGAGTTCGGCCTCTGCCCGCTGGCGCCTCCGTGCCTCCAGGAGGCCTCTTGACTCCTGGTACTGACGGTGAGCCATTACGGCGTCGAACAGCTCCTCTACACCCTTTCCCTCGCTCGCAACGGTCTGCAACACTGGCCGCTCCCACGGGGAAGGAGGTGCGAGCTCGAGCATCTGCCTGATCTCCCTGACCGTCTGTTCGGCGCCGGGTCGGTCGGCCTTGTTCACCACGAATATGTCGGCGATCTCCATCAATCCGGCCTTCGCTGCCTGTATGGAGTCTCCCCACCCAGGCGTGAGGACCACGACCGTCGTGTCGACGGCCTCAACGACCTCCACTTCCACCTGACCCACACCCACGGTCTCTACGATCACGTAGTCCTTGCCAGAGGCATCAAGGACCCTTATCGCCTGAGGGGCCGCCAGCGCCAGACCTCCAAGGTGGCCCCTGGTCGCCATCGACCTGATAAACACCTCAGGGTCGGTGGCGTGCTTTTGCATGCGCACCCTGTCACCTAGAATCGCGCCGCCCGTGAATGGACTGGTGGGGTCGACAGCGATGACCCCGACCTTGCCCCCTCGCTTGCGTATGACCTCGATCAGCTTGTCCGTCAAGGTCGACTTACCGGCGCCGGGCGCTCCGGTCACTCCGATCGAATAGGCGTTGCCCGTGTGCCTGTACACCTCGGCTGAGAGCCCGTCCCCCTCGGCCGCCCCGTTCTCTATGAGCGATATCGCCCTGGCGACCGCCAGCCGGTCTCCTCGTAGGATTTGGTCAATCAGGGAAGGCCTGTCCTCCGTAGGGGAACTCAAACGGTCTCCACCTCTCTTATGCCGGCAACCCTGGACTTGATGACCCGTTCGAGCCCCTCCTTGACGGACATGTCCGGAATTAGACAGGTGGTACAGTTGACGAGCTGGACCCTCAGGACGCCGTTTCGAATTCCCTTGTAGACGATGTCCCCGCCGTCGGCCTGCAGGGCACCCCTTATCGAGGCAAGCACGTCGAGTACTTGACGTTCCAGCTCGGCGTCTGACTCCGCGTATTCCGCGGCCGCGCTCCGCTGCGATTCGACCTCCTGCTTCTCCTCTCCAGTCGCCTTCCTGGGAGTGAGCGACAAGGAGACGGGAACCCGGGGGCCTGGTCGGGTCCGATCGTCTCGATCCATTCTCGCCACCCCTTCAATACGTCCTTTCGCTCGATCCAAATAGTCTCACACCACCTGATCTCCTCAGAAAGATAACTCCCTGACTCTTCTGGACCCTTCCGGGTCCGCCTCGCTCCTGGGAGTGGCGAGGTAGAGCTGCTTCGGACGCCGTAGTGGAAACCAGGACTTGTGAAACTCCAGCCCGAACGCCGGATAGTACACTTCGCATGGAGCGCGAGAGACCGGAAGAAGTCGTATCGGATGAGCGAGGACGTCCTCATCGTCAGCGATTCGCCGGAGGTCCTGGAGAAGGTCTCGGCAGTGGTGGAGGCTTCTGGGTTCGGTGCGCTCGTCGCTCGATCGCCGGCCGATGCGGCCATGTTGATCCGGGCCGAAAATCCCGACGTCATCGTCTACGACGCCACCTCGGAAAAGCTCTCTCTTCGTGACGCGGTGGCGACCGTGACCATGGCGCTCCCCGCCTGGCAGGTTCCGGTCATCGCCCTCACACCGGATTCGGTCACGATGCGGGACCTGCCCGACTACTTCAAGGTCTTCGACGTGGTCCCACACCCCTTCTCGCCGTCGGATATATCGGCGAGGCTCCGCGCCGCAATGCGGACCAAGAAATTTCAGGACGAGCTTCGAGAAGCGGCTTTGCTGGACCCCGCTACCTCGCTCCTCAACCGGCCCGCAGGAGAGCAGAGGCTGAAAGAGGAGATTTCGAGGTCGATCAGGTACGGAAGGTCTCTGGCACTCTTGCTCGCCAAGGTCACCGGCGATCCCCTTGAGCCCGAGGTGCAGGAGATCGGCAGAATCGCGCGCAGGCACACCCGCCTCTCGGACGCGATATGTCGCTACGAGTTCGACACACTCTTGTTCACGCTCCCGGAAACCGGACCGTTCGGGGCGGCCAGAGTTGCCCAGAACTTGCTGCGGCTCTTCGACCAGAAGCGAGATTCGATCCTGGAAGCAGGAAAGGGGCTGAGAGAAGAGGGAGAGGTGCCCGAACTGGAAGTCCGCTTCGGCGCTGCAGGTTTCGTGGAGTCCGACACGCTGGAAGCGCTCATGGAGAGACTGGGCGCCGCGCTCGACAGAGCAGTTCATTCCCAAGACTCCAGGATCGTCATCGCGCGTCGGGACCCCTCCGGCGCGGTTAGGTTCGTGCACGCCTGAGGACTTGGGGCTTCTGATGAAGCCGACGTCTCGGTCCTGAGGACCGGATTCCATCTGCTGTGGCCGATTCAACCAGGACTGGTGAAGATTCTGGCCGGCAAGGGGGGCGCCTCCCTTCTCAGGCCCAGCGCTGGACGACCTTGCTTGCCATGTGGGCGGTTACGATCGCGCTGATTGCGCTTTTCCTTCCTCGTTGGCGGCTGACGCCGCTGCTCGGAGGCTCCGACATCTACTCGAGGCGATCCCTGACCTTCGGGGCGGGAAAGGTCATGGCTGTCTTGCTTCTGACAGCGGTCGTATCGTGTGCGTCGCTTCTGCGAAACCCCCGGCGTCCGGTGGCCCGGACCGTCTCTGCCCTGGTCGCACTCGCCGGCGCCTTCGCTGCCTCGATTGTGCTCGCCTCCATACCGAGAGAAGCAGTGGGGTACTCGCTTGCACCCACCCCTGCGGTGAGAGTGAGTCAGTTCGCTATCGGGATGGCGGTCGTTGCGCTACTGGTGCCTTACGGGACCCTGTTTCACCACCGGATACTCAGCCCCGAAGAACGAGAGGGTTCTCCCCACCCCGCGCGGGATCCTCTGTCGCTCGGCGTCGAGCTGGAAGAAGAAGAGCCCGGGTGATGCCTAAGCCGGAGATCTGGTTCCGAGGCTCCCTTTCCCAGATCTATCAGGCCTCGCCTGCCCCCGTCACGAAGCGGACTCGCTGCTGTGGCTTCTCAGGCGCCGGCGTGCAACCACCCTCGACCATCTCTCGGATTCCCTCTTCGATCCTATGAGTGATGTGCATCGAGCAGAACCTCGGCCCGCACATCGAGCAGAACTCTGCTGTCTTGTAATAGTCGTGCGAGAGCGTGGCATCGTGGTACTCCCTTGCCCTATCGGGATCTAGGGCCAGCTCGAACTGACGGTTCCAGTCGAAGGCATAACGAGCCCTCGACAGCTCGTCGTCCCGGTCTCTGGCTCCGGGCCTCCCTCTCGCTATATCTGCCGCGTGGGCCGCGATCTTGTACGCGACCACCCCCTGGCGGACGTCCTCGATGTCGGGCAGCCCCAGGTGCTCCTTCGGGGTGACGTAGCAGAGCATGCTTGCCCCGTACCAGCCCATGAGGGCCGCCCCGATGGCGGAGGTGATGTGGTCGTAGCCTGGCGCCACGTCGGTCACGATCGGGCCGAGGACATAGAAAGGTGCTTCGTGGCACCACTCCTTCTGCTTCTTCACGTTCTCCTCGATCAGGTGCATCGGGACGTGTCCGGGGCCCTCGATCATTACCTGCACACCGTGCTCCCAGGCCCTCAGCGTGAGCTCGCCCAGGACCTTCAGCTCGGCGTACTGGGCCTCGTCGCAGGCATCAGCCACCGAGCCGGGGCGCAGCGAGTCCCCCAGAGATAGGGTCACGTCGTAGCGGGCCGCTATCTCGCATAGCCGGTCGAAGTTCTCGTAAAGGGGGTTCTGGCGGCCCGTGTGGACCATCCACTGAGCCATCAGGGAGCCACCGCGGGAGACGATGCCGGTCACCCGGTGCATCGTGAGGGGAAGGTGCTCCCTCAGGATCCCGCAGTGGACCGTCATGTAGTCGACTCCCTGGCGGGCCTGGTGCTCGACCATGTCGAGCATGTCGTCCGCGGTCAGCTCCTCTACCTGTCTAACTTCCTGGACAGCCTGGTAGATCGGAACCGTCCCCACAGGTACATGAGACGCCTCCAGGATCGCCTGCCGGATCTCGTCGATCGCGGCGCCCGTGGAAAGGTCCATAACCGTGTCGGCCCCGTATCTGACGGCGACATCCAGCTTGTGAAGCTCCTTATCGGGGCTCGAATCGAGCGACGAGTTGCCGATGTTGGCGTTGATCTTCACCGAGGCCTCGAGGCCTATGCCGATCGGATCGAGGGACCCTTCCAGGTGGTTTACGTTGGCGGGGATGATCATCCGCCCCCTGGCCACCTCCGAGCGAACCAGCTCGGGGTCGAGGCCTTCCTTCTCTGCTACCCTCCGCATCTCCGGGGTGATCTCACCCTCGCGGGCCCTGGTCATCTGCGTTGCTTGCGTGGTCTTCACGGCAGGCATCCAGACCTCCTGTGTGCACGAGCCGTTTGGTCTTCTTCAAGAACTCCAAAATCACCGGGGTCGAGCCGCAACTCAGGCAAGGAGAGGCAGCGCCTGGAGGAATGGGATTGTTTAATTGAAGAGATGTCCTGAGCGGGGGATCGAAGCCTGATGTCGCTTCGCAACTCGACCTCCCTACGCCGGTATTACCCGGATCAGGTTCAGCGGGTCGCCGGCCCCGGCGAGCGGACACTTGCTAGTGCAGTCCGTCGCAGCCGGCCTCTCAGCCCGGTTCCGCCGGGCTCCCCGGTCTTTGGTCACGTCCTCACAAGGACGCCTACAGTGCGATGCTAGCACGGCTCAGAGCGGCGCGAGCCGCAAGATCCGGTAGATCCGGAAATCTCCGCAGCGTGTTGCGCTTCCTGGCCAGTCCCGACTGGCGAGTTCGACGAGCGGCGGGAGAGGCACTGGCGGCTACCGGCGAACGCGCGGTTCCCGTACTTGTGGAGATCCTCAGCACAGCCAGGGTTCCGGCAGCTCGCCTCGAAGCGGTGATCGCGCTTGGTCGAATCGCCACCCCCTCCGTGGTCGCTCCGTTGCTCGAAGCACTGGGCGATGAAGAGGGGATGGTAAGACGAGAGGCGGCGACGGTGCTCGAGGACCTGGGCGTCCTCGACGAGCGGGTACTGGTGGAGGCGCTCAGAGATCGGAGGTGGTGGGTGAGGAAGGCTGCAGCCTGGACCCTGGGTGCGCACGGTGAGAGTGCCGTGCAGCCCTTGATCGAGGTCCTCGAAGACCAGGACCGCGGGGTTCGCCGGACCGCTGCCTGGTCCCTCGGAAGGATAGGGTCCCCTCGAAGTGTGAGCCCGCTGATGGAGTCGTTGAGGGACGAAGACCCTTCTGTGCGAGCGGCGGCAGCCTGGGCGTTGGGAAAACTGGGGAGCGCTTCGCTTTCCTCCCTCATTAGAGCGCTGCGAGACGAAAAGTGGTGGGTGAGAAGGGCGGCTGCATGGGCGCTGGGCGAGCTAGGTGACGCTCGCGCCATACCGGCACTTCTTGAAGTGCTATCTCAGACAGACGAACGGGTACGGGCGGCCGTCGCGTGGTCGCTTGGGGCGATCGGTTCCAGAGAGGCCTTCATCCCGCTAGTCCGCCACCTTCAGGACCCGGAAGCCAAGGTCCGCCGTGAGGTCGTGCTTGCACTGGGCGCGATCGAAGGGCCACCGGGAGCGATCGAGTCTGCCCTGCAAGCAGCAGCTGCGGATCCCTCCCCGATCGTCAGAAAGGCAGCGGCACTGGCGGCCGACCGGAGACGGGTGCGGTCTACTCTGCGGTGATCGCCCTTCGTCCGAGGCAGCACCTGACCAGCCTCGGCGGCGAGGGTCACTCACACCACCTCGACCTCAGCCCCCAGACTCCTCAGCTTTCCAGCAAAGTCGTCGTATCCTCTCTGAACGTGGTGGTAGTTCCGGACCAGAGTCTCGCCCTCGGCAACCAGTCCGGCAAGAACCAGTGCGGCTCCTGCCCTCAGATCGGGAGCGGCCACGGGAGCGCCCGAGAGCCTGGGTACCCCCCTCACGACGGCATGGCGCCCGTCCGTGCGTATGTCTGCACCCATGCGGTTCAACTCGCTCACGTATAGGAAGCGTGAGTCGAAAACGTTTTCCGTGACCACTGCGGTGCCTTCCGCCGAGGCCAGCATCGCGACGGCTACCGGCTGCAGGTCGGTCGGAAATCCCGGATACGGGAGGGTCGCGATGTCCGTCGCGGAGAGCCGGGCCGGCCCCTTGGCCCAGAGTCCATCCGATGAGGCAGAGACCAGCATCCCCATGTCGCAAAACTTCGCAATCGGGGTAGTCAGGTAGTCGTACCGGGCCCCTTCCAGCACCACCTCCCCGCCGGTAATACCCACAGCCGCCAGGAAAGTCCCCGCTTCTATCCGGTCGCTAACCACCTCGTGTTCCACGGGTCTCAACTCGGCAGGGCCCTCGATCTCTAGCGTGGAACCCCCGACACCTGTGATGCGGGCGCCCATCCGGTTTAGCATCGCGCACAGGTCGCTGATCTCGGGCTCGCGTGCCGCGTTCTCAATGACCGTCTTGCCCTGGGCAGCTACGGCAGCCATGAGGAGGTTCTCGGTCGCCCCCACGCTCGGGAACTCGAGCGTGATCCTGTCTCCTCTCAGTCCCGACGTCCGTGCCTCTAGATAGCCGTGGCGAGAGGTGAAACTCACCCCCAGCTTTTCCAGCCCCTTGACGTGGAGATCGATCGGGCGGGAACCCAGGTTGCACCCTCCGGGCATCGCCACCCGGGCATATCCGAATCGCGCCACCAGGGGTCCCAAAACAACGATAGAGGCCCTCATCCTGGACACCAGCTCGTAGGGAGCTACCGGCTCGAGAGTAGACGGGCAGTTCACGACAACGGTTTCCCCTTCCCTTTCCACCGTGGCACCCATCGATCTCAGCAACTCGCACATCGTCTTGATGTCCGAGATGTCCGGGACACGGTGAAGCGTGGTACGCCCCTCCGTCAGCACCGAGGCCGCCAGCAACTTTAGGGCCGAGTTCTTGGCCCCACTTATACGGACACGGCCCTCCAGAGGAGGCGACTCCCTTACCCTGAGCGCAACCTGTTCCATGAGATCCTGAACCGGGCCATCCGCTTGCGAGATGACTAGCTCTATCCCCTCCTGCGGTTCCCGGGGAACTGTATTACCCTTGCACCCTGGGAGCCGGCTCGCTCCTTCGCTGGACCTCCCTTTTCGTCGGTCGGTACGGCGCGGCTCCTCGAAGGGTGCGAGCTCGAAGGCAACAGTCTTCTGCCCCTCCTCTCCCCCCGGGAACCCGACCTGTCCGATGACTTCCCCCTCACGGAATCGGTGACGCGGTCCACGAACTCCTCGACGCTCTCGTCGGGGAGGTACATGCCCGAGGCGGTCCGGACACGGACCTCCACACCACGCTCGCTGCAGCCGAGTGCGGACTCCAGTTCCTCCCGTAACTCGGCCTCCAGGGACGCAAGCTCTTCCGAGTCAGTCCCGGACCTCAGCACTGCAGCGTGAGAAGGACCGACCCAGAAAGCTTCGGTTCTCTCGTCCGTCCTGGCCTGCAGCACTTCCGCTGCCCTGGCGAGAGCCTCGTCGACACCGGCCAGTCCGTCGGCTGCGGTCACGTTCTCCAGACCCTCGAACGAGAGAAACACCATCCCAAGGCGAGATCCGTGCAGACGGACTGCCTCCTTGAGGCTCGTCTCGAAGTAGGACCGCCGCGGCAAGCCCGTCACCTCGTCACGCTGCCCGTACTCGACAAGCGTTTCGATGCGCTCCTTGGTCTCGAGCAGCCTTCCGATTCGCAAGCTGAGCTCATTCAGGCTGAAGGGCTTGGAGACGTAATCGTGAGCGCCGAGGGACAGGCCCTGTATTCGATCCCGTTCGGAAGCCCTGGCCGTAAGAAAGACCACAGGGATGTTCATCGTGCCGGGCACCGCCTGAAGCCGCTCCAGGACCTGAAAACCGTCCATTCCCGGCATCATGACGTCCAGTACCAAGAGGTCCGGACTGAACTCAGCGACCTTGCGGAGCGCCTCCTCTCCGTCGGCGGCTTCGACGACATCGAAACCCTGACCGACCAGGTGTTTTCGCACGACCCGCCTCAGGGTCGGCTGATCGTCTGCAACGAGTATTCGCCTTCTGTGCATCGCACCCCGCAGGAGTAGCGTCGCGCGGCGACGGGTTTCACCTGGAGCCGCTCCCTGCCAACCCCACATACAAGATCCCGGACACCTCATGCAATAGTACTGTAGCGAGGAGAGGGTCGGTGGGGGCGCTCGGAGGATTCTCGGAGCCCAGCTCCCATCGCGGAATCATGGGATGCAGGCTTCTCTCCGGACGGAGGTGCTGGTTTGACGAGCCCTGCCGAGATCGAGTCGCTACTTCGAGCCGTCGACCGCGACGAGCTCGTCCAGATCACACAAGAGCTGCTTAGGGTCAACAGCGAGAACCCCCCCGGCACCGAAGAAAAGGTGGCCGAGGTCGCCGCGTCCTGGCTGGAGCGGATCGGGTGTGCCGAAATCGAGTTCCACGCCGAGCTCCCAGGCCGCCCGTCCTTGCTGGCCTGGTGGAGGCCTCCGGTCGACAGCCCCGCGGGAAGGACCCAGGAGGGACGGGTGCTGGCGCTGAACGGCCACCTCGACGTGGTGCCTGCAGGAGATCCCTCGCAGTGGAAGCACCCACCCTTCTCCGGAGTCGTGGAAGGAGGCAAGATCTACGGTAGAGGCGCCTCCGACATGAAGTCGGGGGTCGCAGCGATGATCGGAGCTGTTGCCGCTCTAGGCCGGGCGCGCACACCGCTTCACGGTGCGATCCGCTTCCAGTTGATGGCGGACGAGGAAAACGCCGGGAGACACGGCGCAGCGTACCTGGCCGCAAAAGGACTTCTTCATGCCGATGCCGCGATCGTGGGAGAGCCGACCTCGCTCATGGTCGGTGTGGGCGAGCGGGGGGCCCTATGGGCAAAGGTCAAGGCGTTCGGTCGGGCCGCCCACGGATCCGTGCCTCGAGCAGGCGTGAGCGCGGTCGAAAAGATTGCAAAGGCGGTCCTCGCCCTTCACGGGCGCGACTTCGCCAAGGCCGATCCGCTCTTCGGCAGCCCCACCCTCAACGCCGGTGTGATCCAGGGCGGCGAGAAGGTAAATGTCGTCGCCGACTACGCTGAGCTCCAGGTCGACCGACGCTTGATTCCGGGAGAGACCGCTGAATCCGCCGTTGCGGAAATCAGAACCATACTCGACGCGATAACGGCGGAGGATCCCGACGCGGTCTACGACGTGGAAGTCATGGATTACGCCGAGCCGTCCGCGGAATCCGGAGACAGCGAGATCGTGAAGGTGATCTCCTCTGCGATCGAGGACTGCATAGGTGGACCACCCGAGTTCTATGTGAGCCCGGGATCCTCCGACGCCCGCTTCCTGCGAAACAATGCCGGCGTACCCACCGTGCTCTTCGGACCCGGCATCATGGGCCTGGCACACGTTGTGGACGAGTACGTGGAGATCGACTCGCTGGTCGATGCCGCACGTGTGGTGGCCGTCACCGTAGCCCGCTACCTCCAGCCCCCCTCCCTAGCAGCGACCGAGCCTGTCGAGTCGAGATGAGCGGCGCCCCCTCACCCAGACGCTGCGAAAGCGCCTACCAGGGGGGGCGGGCGGTGCCGGTTGGAGCGGAGTCCCCCCGATCTCGCATACTTTCGATTCTTCTGAGAGGAGAGCGAGCGCTGCCGCTGCGCGAAGGTCCTCGGTCGGGTGGCTCCCTTCGTCACGAGTGGCCGCATCGACCCCGCGCCTCGAGTGGACGAGAGTGGCACTGGCGTCTTCGAGCCCGACTCCACCTAGGGCCTTCTGCAATTCGAGCCTCCAAGGTTCGGCTTCTCCACCGGAGAGGTGCAAGACGGTGAAGGCGTGGATCGTGTCGGAGCAGAAGCCGGTAGACCAAGGCCCTCTGGTCTCGGCAGAGCTGGAGGAGCCTACGCCGGGTCCCGACGAGGTACTGGTGCGGGTCGAAGCTTGCGGAGTCTGCCGCACCGACCTGCACATAGCCGAAGGCGACCTCCCCCTCGTGAAATCGCCCGTGGTTCCAGGCCACGAAGTAGTGGGCCGGGTGGTCCGCAGGGGCGCCAACGCCCAGCGTTTCCGGAACGGGGATCGGGTCGGTATCGCTTGGCTGCGGCGGACCTGCGGGAAGTGCCGTTACTGCCGGTACGGACAGGAGAACCTCTGCGAAAACCCCTCCTTTACGGGGTGGCACGAGGACGGTGGCTATGCCGAGCTTGCAACCGTGCCGGAGGCGTTCGCATACCCACTTCCTGCCTCACGCTCCGCCGAGGAGCTGGCTCCCCTGCTCTGCGCCGGGATCATCGGCTACAGGGCTCTGCAGCGAGCGGCCCTTCCCGAAGGCGGGGTTCTGGGAATCTACGGATTCGGGGCGTCCGCCCACATAACCGCGCAGGTCGCCCTAGCCCGTGGAGCGACGGTCCACGTAATCACCCGTGCAGAAAGTGGAAGGAGGCTCGCCCTCGAACTGGGCTGCCATTCGGCCCTCGAGCCAGGAGAGCCCCCTCCCGAACCGCTTGATTCGGCGATCATCTTCGCACCCGCCGGAGAGCTGGTCCCCCAGGCTCTCGCCGCCCTGAGGAGAGGCGGGACCCTAGCCACTGCCGGGATCTACATGTCGCCCACCCCTCCCCTTCACTACGGGAGGCACCTCTTCTACGAGAAGCGCGTGGTGAGTGTGACGGCCAATACCAGGAAGGACGGCGAGGAGTTCATGAGGATCGCCACGAGGCTCGACATCGGTATCGTGACCAAGTCTTACGCGCTCGACCAGGCTTCGCAGGCGCTGTCGGACCTCGCCCACGACAGGCTCACCGGCGCTGCCGTCCTGGTGCTGTAGTGCCTGCCAAGCAGGTCAAGCCGAGCGCCATGAACGCCAGGTGCTGCGTCGGTCGCAAGCTCGCCACCGGCGAGATCCGACAGGAATCCGGCAGAGTCGGGGAACCTCAGAGCCGGATGCTACGTTATTTACCTGGTGACCGCATGAGTTTCGCCCGAAATGGGCGCAGGGCCGTGCTCGGCGGGCCGGGAACCGCCCGCCCGGTGGCACAAAGCTCGAGAGATGCGAGTGAAAGGTAGCGACGGAGGGGGCAGACATGAAAGCTGCAGCCAGCACTCGGCTACATGACTCGCGGTTCCGCCTGACCGCCGCGAAGAACGCGGCCAAGACGGCTGCGCTCATGGCCGGCCTGATCGCCTTCCTGGCGTTCCTGGGAAACGTCCTGGGTGGCCCAAGGATGATGACCGGGTTCGTGGTGTTCGGGCTGCTGCTCAACCTGGGCGCCTTCTGGTTCTCGGACAAGCTGGCGCTTGCGGGCACGGGAGCCTACCCGGCCGACCCGGTGAGGCACCGTCACCTCTACGAGATGGTCCGGCGACTGGCCGCCCGCGCCGGCATTCCAGAGCCTCGCCTGTACGTAGTCCCCTCGCCCACTCCCAACGCCTTCGCCACCGGGAGGGGGCCCCGCTCTGCCGTGGTCGCCGTAAACGAAGGGCTTCTGGCGCTACTCGACCGTGACGAGCTCGAAGGAGTAATCGCTCACGAGCTGTCTCACGTCAAGAACCGAGACGTGCTCATCGGGACCATAGCCGCGGCCATTGCGGGGGCCATCACGTGGATCGCACACATGGCACAGTTCGCCCTGATATTCGGAGGGCGAGACGACGAGGATCGCAATCCCCTCGTGGCTCTGGCAATGATCGTGCTGGCGCCGATCGCAGCGCTGCTCATCCAGATGGCCATCTCCAGAGCAAGGGAATACCAGGCCGACGCCTCCGGTGCGGAGCTGAGCGGTAACCCACTAGCTCTGGCCTCAGCCCTGAAGAAGCTGGAAGCCGGCGCTCACGCCATCCCGGACCAGGTCGCGGAGGCAAGGGCTCACCTTTACACGGTGAGCCCCCTGGCAGGGGGCGGCTTCGCCTCGCTCTTTTCGACCCACCCGCCGATCGAGAGGCGGGTCCAGCGCCTGCTCGAGCTGGCCGGTCGGTAGATGGCGGCCCCTTCAGGCAGCAGCGCTTAGAGCGTTCCTCGGATTCTGAAGACCGCCTGCAGCGAGCAGGGGCGGACGGCGTCGCCCCCCTCCACCGAAAGCACGGCCCCGGCCTCGTCCCAGCTCCAGTCTGCCTCGCTCCCGTCCAACAAGACCACGTCAGGGAAATGGCCTTCGGGAGGGAATATCCGCCAGCGAATCGGCCCAAGCCGTGGTTCCAGACGCCCGGAGGCCCGGGTTACGGCTGCGGTGAAAACCAGGCTCCCGTCCTCCTCGAGCCGCTGGGAAGTCGCGACATCGAAGAGAGCGTGACGGCCTTTTCGGTACGCGGTCGAGCGGAAGTCGTCTTCGTAATAGCGGGACTGCACACGCTCGAGTGCATCCCCTTCCGAGACTAGGCGAGGGAGCGACGGGCAGGAAGCGACGAATTCCAGGGCCCTCTCTTGGGCGGGACCTTCCTCCGCCGCCTTCACGATCTCGTCTGTGCACATGGCAGGCCAGACGACAGGAACCACTCCCCCCACCCGCTGGAAGAGCGGCATCCACTCGAGCGGGGCGTCGACTTCGGCGACGGCCGGACCGCGCCACCGGCTGCCTCCGCCTTCCAAGGGGTAAAAGTCGGTACCAACCGCAACCCATTCGCCGGGAGGGAAGTAGACCCGCCGGTTTCGGGCTCCCCTGGAGAGGACCGGAGCAGCCATGAGGTGCTCTCCCAGCATCACCTGGTCCTCGACGCCATAGGAGCCCTCGTCGTCTGGAAACTCCACGAAAAGTGGGCGCCACGGCGGCGTCCCGGAGCGGTGGTATTCGTGAAAGAGGCTGTACAGATAAGGCAGGAGGCGCATCCGAAGCCTTATGTAGCGGCGCGCGATCTCCTCGACTTCTGGCCCGAACGAATAGGGCTCCTGTCGCCCCCAGATCCCCTGTGTGTGAGTACGACAGAAAGGGTAGAGCGCCCCGATCTGGATCCACCTGGCATACAGCTCCGCTGAAGGCCGACCCACGAACCCCCCGATGTCCGCACCGCAAAAACCGACCCCCGAGAGGGACAGCCCCAAGAGCATGCGTATCGACAGGGCGAGGTGGCGCCAGGAAGACCCGATGTCCCCGGTCCACATCGCGGCGTAACGCTGGATACCCGCGTAACCCGACCTTGTGAGGACGAAGTGCCGTTCTTCCGGCCTGGTGCGCTCGAGGTGCTCCACGAGCGCCCGGCACTCCTGGTAGCCGTAGATGTTCCGGACCTTCTCGTGCGGGACAGGAGGTCCCTCGGGTGCAGTGGGGTCGGCCTGTCGCATCCTGGATGTGTCCTGGGGGGCGAGGGGGAGGATGACTTTCCCTAGTCTTACGTCGAAGCGCCAACCGGCTGGCTCGTTCATGTCGTTCCAGATCCCGGCGACCCCGGCCGAGAACAGGCGCTCGTGGCATTCCCCCCAGAAGCGTCTGGCTTCCTCCAGTCCGAAATCGCAGAATGCGGCCTTCCTGGGCCAGACCCACATCGTGAAGAGGCGGCCGTCGTCTCGCCTGCACAGGACGCCCCTCCTAAGCGCCTCGTCGAAGACCTCGTAGCCGGGTTCAGCCTTTATTCCGGGGTCGACGATCGTAACGACCCGGACCCCCCTGGCCGCCAGCTTGGTCGTGAGTCTTCGAGGGTCGGGAAAGCGGCTGGGGTCGAAGGTGAAGACCCGATAACCGTCCATGTAATCGATGTCCAGGTGCACGACGTCCAGAGGTATGCCTCGCCTGGCGAACTCCTCGACGACTCCTAGGACCTCGCCTTCGGTCTCGTAGGACCAGCGTGACTGGTGGTAGCCGAGAGCCCACAAGGGAGGCATGGGCGGGAGACCGGTCCTCGCACAGTAACTGCGGATCACGTCCTTGGGAGTCGGGCCGGCAAATACGGTCAGGTCGAGGCCCCATCCCTCGGTTCTGATGATGACCCGGTCGTCGAACGACCTCGCGATGTCGAAGTGGGACGGGGCGAAGCACTCGAGCAGGCAACCCGACGTCACGGGCGCGCCGCTCTGCACCGCAGGATCCCAGGAGGAGTCCCGCCTCCGGCGCCCGGCCGCGGTCGCGGCTCGCGCCGGTACGGCTCTCCAGCCAGGACGGGTCCACATGAAAAAGGGAATCACAGCATAGAGCGGGTCCAGTCCCTCTCTCACGGGGAAGTCTCTGGTCCTCATCCGGTAGCACAATCCCCGCTTGTCGAGAGGTCCGGTCTTTTCCCCGAAGCCCCAGTAGTGGGCACCGATGCCGGTCACGAGAGCCGCCCTGGAGGACCCGTCCGAGGAAAATTCCAGCGCCTCGACGGCCCAGAGCCTGGGTGAGAAGCCGGACCCGGAGTCCTTGCCCGACCGACCTGCAAAGGCGACGGCCTGAAACAGCGGGCGGTCTCGTGCGACACGCAGCTCGATCCCCGGAACGCCTCGGGCGGGCGTCGCACCCTTTCCTTTCGGCCTCAGTGCGAGTCTGTCTTCCTCTTCGACAACCCCCAGTCGAACCCCTCTGGGAATCTCCCGCCCGAGCGCAGCCGCAGAGTCCGGTGCCAGCCGCGCGCCTGCGCTGGCCCTGATCCGGACGCTTCCTTCTGCGTCCACCGACACTTCCGCCACGGCGGATTCGTAGGACAGCACCACGGCCCTCTCGTCGTCGCCGTGACGCCAACCGAGAAGTCGCCCCGGTCTGAACGAGTCCTTGCGTCGAGCTTTCAGGCTCACCTCCTCCAAGGGCTTCCCGGATGGTCGGGCATCGGGCGCGCTTCAGGCGCGCCGCCCCTTGCTGCAAGCCGAAGACCCGGCAGCCTCGCGTGAAGCTACTGGCTGCCACGTGAAGCTGTTCGCTACCACTCCGGGTCGGCAAGTTGCGAGTCCCAAGGATAGTGCCCGGGAAGACGCCTTCCAGAATTCGGGGGTACTCTCTTTGTCGTCGTCTGTCTCACTCCACAGCGTGGCGGCACCTGCAGGCGGCCACCGGCACCCGGAGAGGAAGGTCGAGATGCCAGGCGTGCGCGAAGGGGACCTGTTGTGGACACCGAGCCCCCAGAGGGTCGAGCAGAGCAACATCACCTGCTACCTTCGCTGGCTGAAACAGAGGAAGGGCCTGGACTTTGCGTCCTACGAGGAGCTGTGGGAGTGGAGCGTGACCGATCTGGAGGGCTTCTGGCGCTCGGTGGCCGAGTACTTCCAGGTCTTCCCCGAGCCGTTCGAGGGGGCGGTCATCTCCGACAGGGAGATGCCGGGAGCGAGGTGGTTCGAAGGCACCCAGCTGAACTACGTGTCGCTGCTACAGAGGCCCCTCCCGGATCGAGCGGGTCTCGTCGCCGTATCGGAGGATTCTCCTCCCCGCGAGATCCCCCTTCGCGAAGTGTTACGAATGGCAGCGGCCTTCCAGGAGCTACTGGTCGAGAAGGGCGTATCGTTCGGGGACCGGGTAGCCGGCTACCTTCCAAACACCGAGGAAGCCGTGTACGCGTTCCTGGCCGCTGCTGCCAGCGGGGCAGTGTGGTCCTGCTGCTCCCCCGAATTCGGAACCACTGCCGTGCTCGACCGCTTAGGCCAGATCGAGCCGACGGTGCTGGTCGCGACGAGTCGATACCGGTACGGCGGGAAGATACACGACCGCACCGAAGAGCTGGCGTGCATCGTGGGAGAGCTTGAGAGCCTTGAGGCGATCGTGCTCGTTGGCGCAGGGCTCGACCACGAGAGGAACGAAGAGACCCGGAAGGTTCTTTCCCGTGCGGCTCCCCGGCTCCACGTGATCCTGTGGCACGAATACCTCAAGAGCACCAGCGGCGCAGGAGGGCTTTCGGTAAGGCCCGTTCCCTTCGACCACCCTCTCTGGATCCTTTACTCGTCGGGAACGACCGGACTGCCCAAGCCGATCGTCCACGGGCACGGCGGGATAGTCCTCGAGCACCTCAAGGCACTCTCGCTCCACATGGACCTTGGGCCTGCCAACCGATTCTTCTGGTACACGAGCACCGGCTGGATGATGTGGAACTTCCTCGTATCGGGGCTGCTCGTCGGCTCCTCGGTGGTGCTCTATCAGGGCAGTCCGTTCTGGCCGGACCCCCTTGCCCTCTGGCGGCTCGCCGAACAAACCGGCATCGACTGCTTCGGGGTCTCGGGCCCCTATATACACGCCTGCATGAAGGAGGGTGTCCACCCCGCCAGGGAGGCCGACCTAAGCCGCCTGAAGACGGTGGGTTCTACAGGGGCACCGCTCTCTCCGGAAGGGTTCGCCTGGCTGTACGAGGAGGTCTCTCCGGACTTGCTGGTCGCCTCGATCTCGGGGGGGACGGACGTCTGTACCGCCTTCGTGGGGTCCTGCCCCCTGCTCCCAGTGCACGCAGGGGAGATCCAGTGCCGCTGCCTCGGGGCCGCAGTGGACTCCTACGACGAGGACGGCAAGCCTCTCCGGGACGCCATGGGGGAGCTGGTCTTGACCGAACCCCTGCCCTCGATGCCGGTCTTCTTCTGGAACGACCCTGACATGAAGCGGTATCGGGAGTCCTACTTCTCCACCTTTCCGGGCGTCTGGCGCCACGGAGACTGGATCAAGATCACCCCCCGTGGAAGCTGCGTGATCTACGGCCGCTCGGACTCCACGCTCAACCGGGGCGGCGTACGGATGGGGACGGCAGAGTTTTACAGGGTCGTCGAGAGCCTCCCCGAAGTGGAAGATTCACTGGTGGTGGACCTGTCGGGAAAGGATGGAGACGGCGAGCTTCTCTTGTTCGTGGTTCCGGCCAGGGGTTCCTCGGTCCAGGCCGGCCTTCGCGACCGAATCGTATCGGCCCTCAGGACCCAGCTATCGCCGCGCCACGTTCCCGACGAGATCGTAGAGGTGTCGGCGATCCCCAAGACGATCAACGGGAAGAAGATGGAAGTGCCCGTGAAGAAGATCCTAATGGGTGCGGACCCGGAACGGGCTGCCAGTAAGGGGTCGATGGCCGACCCCTCGGCTCTCGAAGAATACGTACGGCTGGCACGGCCCCGGTCCTTTGGGAACCGCGGCGTCGGGAGGCAGTAAGTACGGGTCCCGATGAGTCGCCTGCAACGATCGCAGTCGTCGGCTACCCTCCGGGGCGCCAGACCGCGTCGGGAGAGTCCGCATGAAGTCCGAGAGGAGGGAAGGTGAAGTACGTGGAGGTCGCTGGAGAGAGGATTTCCGTGATCGGTCTTGGAACCTGGCAGTTCGGCTCGGTCGAGTGGGGCTACGGCACGAGCTACCTCCGGGAGGAAGCGCCCAAGATCGTCAAGGCCGCCATCGACGCGGGGATCAACCTCATCGACACAGCCGAGATCTACGGAATGGGACGATCCGAGCGGGCCGTCGGCCGCGCCATCAGGGATATGCGGGAGAAGGTATTCCTCGCCACCAAGCTCGCCCCGATCGCCCCTGTGCCTCCCGTGGTCCAGCTCCGCGCCAGGCTGAGCGCCCGCAGACTAGGTATCGATACCATCGACCTCTACCAGCTTCACTGGCCCAACCTTGTGGTGCCGCTCGGACTGACCATGAGGGGTATGCGAGACCTTCTTGACTCGGGAAAGGTCCGACACGTCGGGGTCTCAAACTACTCCCTCGAGCAGTGGAAGGCTGCCGACGAGGCACTCGGCAGACCGGTCTTTTCCAACCAGGTGGAGTTCTCCCTGGTGGCGAGGAAGCCCCTGGACAAGATCGTCCCCTTCGCCAGGGAAAACGACCGGCTCGTCCTGGCGTACTCACCGCTGGCAAAGGGCTTTCTCTCGGGCAAGTACTCCAAGGACCGCCTGCCCTCCAACGCCGTTCGCCGGGCAGTGTCGCTATTCCGACCCGAGAACTTCGAGCGGGCAAAGGAGCTGCTCGGCATGCTCGAGGACCTCGCCAAAAAATACGACGCGGAGCCATCACAGATCGCACTTGCGTGGCTGGTGAAAAGACCCAATACCGTAGCGATTCCTGGAGCCTCCTCGGAGGCTCAGGTCAAGAAGAACGCCGAGGCAGCCGACATCGAACTCTCCGAGGAGGACGACGAGGCACTCCTCAGGACAGCCGAAGCCTTCGAGCCCTCTGAGCCTGTGCGCCGCCGGTTCGGCATCAGGCTCTGAGGGCGATCGCAGAAAGAGCTACCGCTTCCTGCGAAGCGGCACGACGAGAGCAGACGGCCACGGCGTGAGCGAGACCTCCGATAGTTTCACCTTCGAGCTGAGGGACGGTACTACGGTCCTCGTCAGACCCATCACTCCAGCGGATGAAGGTGCCCTCCTTGCCCTCCACTCCAGGCTCTCGGAGCGGTCCATCAGGATGCGCTTTTTCACGTACGTAAGCGACCCGCCGAGGAAGTACCTCTCCTACCTGACACACGTCGACGGCGCACGTCGCTTCGCGTACGTGGTCGAGAAAGACGGCAACGTGATAGCGGTAGGGCGATACGAGGCGCTTCCCGAAGATCCCAAGACGGCGGAGATAGCCCTGATAGTAGAGGACGCCTACCAGCGGAAAGGAATAGGAACCATGCTCCTTCATTCCCTGGCACGAAGAGCTGCCGAGAACGGGATCGAACGCTTCAAGGCGGTGATGCTCCCCGAGAACCACGAGATGGTCGACCTCCTCGAGAACTCGAGTTTCGAACAGCACATGAAGTTCGAGCAGGGACTTCTGGAATCCACCTTCGAAATCGGTGGCTCAGGAGGAAATGGACTGGCGTAGTGGGGACGCCTGGACTGAGCGATAAAGGAGGGTTTGCCATGCAGGAGTTCCAGGGAAAGACAGCGGTGGTCACGGGTGCAGCCTCGGGAATCGGGGCCGCACTTGCCCGGCGACTTGCCGAGGAGGGGATGAACCTGGTGCTGGCGGACGTCGAGGAGCCGGCCCTATCGGAGGTGGGCCGGAGCCTCGAGGAATCCGGGCTGGAGATCCTTGCCAGGAAGACGGATGTCTCCCGTTACGAAGACGTCGAGGCCCTGGCCGAGGCTGCCTACGACCGCTTCGGCGCCGTGCACCTGCTCTGCAACAACGCCGGCGTCGGCATGGGAGGACCCCTTTGGGAGTGCACCCTGGACGACTGGCGCTGGGTCCTGGGAGTAAACCTTTGGGGAGTGATCCACGGGATAAAGGCCTTCGTTCCCCGTATGGTCGCCCAGCAAGACGAGTCGCACGTGCTCAACACGGCATCTGTGGCCGGACTCATATCGAGCCCCCAGCTCGGGATCTACTCCACTTCCAAGTTCGGGGTCGTCGCACTGTCCGAAGCCCTCTTCTTCGACTTGCGGCTCGCCGGGCACACCAAGGTGGGGGTATCGGTCCTCTGCCCGGGCTTTGTGCGCACGCGTATCGCCGAGGCCTCGAGAAACCGCCCCGCCGAGCTCTCCGAGACCACCGCCATGGACCCCACGTCGACCGAGGTGGCAAGGCGCGTACTCGAATCCGGTATGGATCCCTCCCAGGTCGCCGAGATAGTCCTCGAGGCGATAAGGGAAGGTCGCTTCTACATCCTCACCCACCAGTGGGCAGAGGGGCTGGTAAAGATGCGGGCGGAGTCGATAGCCTCCGGTCGGCTGAACCCCTCGATTCTTGCGGCAATGGCGCCAGGCGCTACCGGGACGACCTGGTCCTGAGAACAGGCAGAGGCCCCACCAGAACCTGGCAGGGCCTCCGCATCGGGAAACCCCCGGGTGCCGCCCCCCTCGCGGGACGACTGACTCCCGCCCCCTCGAAGTCTCGACTTCAGTGGGACGCTTCGCCCGTGCCCGTCGGGGACTGGACCGGCTGGCCGCCCTTGGTCACAGGCGCTTCCTTGCGTGGAGCCCCCGGCTCACCAGCCTGGAAGACCCCGACTGCTCCCTTGTCGACGTTCGAGAACTTGTGCGTCACGATCAGGTACTGGCCGGGCTCGTCGAAGGTGAACTCGACGAAGCCGCCCTGGGAGGGCTGCAGGTCCAGTGCCTGCGCGCCGCCCTTGCCGGAACCGGGCTGCAAGACGTAGGCCCCTTCCTTGTAGACCGTGTCGAAGATCGTTCCCACGATGTGGAATGAGGAGTTCTCCGACGGGCCTGCGTTCTCCACCCAGACACGGATGCGCTCACCCGGCTCCACCCTTATCGGCGAGAACAGGTACTGCTTGTAGTACCCGTTGAAGACGACCGTGTCGAACTGGAAGTCCCGCATCTTCGTGTAGCTGCCGGGCTGTCCTTGTGGACCGAGGTACAGCTCCGACTGGACGAAGACGAACTCCTTGTCGACGGGCGGCAGCCCCGGCGGGTCGATGATTATCGCCCCGAACATGCCGTTGCCGATGTGGTGCAAGGCAGGAGGCGTCCCGCAGTGGTACATGTAGATCCCTGCGTGCTTGGCCTCGAACTCGTAGACGATTTCCTCTCCGGGCTGGATGGTCCGCATCTCGTCGTCCCACGCGACCTTGGAGGCGTGGAAGTCTATCGAGTGGCCGAGTTTGCCCTTGTTGACCAGCCTGATCTTGAAGACGTCACCGACCTTGCCTCTCAGGACAGGACCGGGGTAGGTGTGGTTGAAGAGCCACATCTCCTGGGTCACGCCAGGTGCCACCTCGACCACCTCTTCTGTGGCCTCTATGGTTATCGAGTGCTCACGGGCCGACGGAGCAGGGGGGAGGGCAGGGTCTCTTGGCTTCCAGCCTTCCGACGGCTTCGCGTTGGGGTCGATGGTGGCCGCAGGAGTGGACTGGGGAGACGGGCTTGCGCCTTGCTGCGGCGTTGCCTGCCTGGCGCACGACACGAATACCAGCGCAGCAACTGCCCCCGTCGCCAAGGCGACTACGGACTTTCTTGCCCGTCGGACGGACATCATCGCGTCCTCCTTTCAATCGCCTTTCCTGCCGGAGGCGCCCCGGATTCCCGACCGGGAACCCTGAGGGCACCTTCGGCCCGAGAGGTCTATTCAGTTGTGCAGCGCTCTTGTCGTCGCTGGTTCAGCTCACCTCGAGGGTGCCGACCATTCCCGCTTCCTTGTGCCCGGGAATCGAGCAGTAGAACTCGTAGGTCCCGGCCTTCAGATCCGCCGAGACGCTCTTCGAGGACCCCGGGGCGACGTTGCCGGTCTCCACCTTCAGCGCGTCGATCTTGAGGTCGTGCTCGATGGTCCCCTTGTTCTTGAGCTCGATGGTCTTGGTCCCAGCAGTCGTGGAGATCTTGCTCGGGGAGAAGGCGAACTCGGTCGCTTCCACACTGATCGCCCCTGAGGCACCGCCGGTCTGGCCGCCTGTGGTGCCGCCAGATGCCTGCGGCTTCTGTCCGCCGCATCCCACCAGCACCAGAAGCGCTGCGCAAGCGAACACCAGCTTCCAGCTCTTCCTCATTCCTCTATCTCCTCTTGCTCGTATCCACGGGCCGGTCCCTGTCGGATCGAGCACAGAATGGCCGGCCCACCAGCGCCCGCCGCGTTCGAATGCGTCGAGCTCCGAAATTTCAATGCAGATACTACAAATCTGAAGAGGAACGGGTCAAAACCGCCGGTCGGTAACCGCCCCCAGCAGGCTCACTCCGACAGCACCTCCACCGCACGGACATGGTCCTCGGGGCGGACCCAGAGGATCATCCCGTATCGTCCAGCGCCGGCTGCCACCGCCGCCACAGCCGTGACGTTTATCCCCTCTGCTCCGAGCTTCGACAGGTGCTCGTCAGCTGCGCCCACCCGGTCATCTCCCTGGACAAGAATGGCCTTCTTGGGCGGGCTAAGGTCCAGTCCCGCCGAAGCCGCCGCGGACTCAAGCGCCGCCGGGTCTTCGGGCACCAGGTCGATCTGCGACCTCCCGTCGCCGAGCGGAAAGCCCAAGAGCGTGACGAGATTCACACCCGCCTCCCTCAAGGCGCCGAGAAGCCTCGCTCCTTCGCCCGGCCGGTCCTCGACGACCACGTAGCGGTACTCGACCTCTCTCACGGTATCCGGCATCGCATTGCCCTCCTTGCTGGAGACCCCTAAGAGACCCCGGCGGGACCCGAGCGCAGGGTGTGTCGCCTCGGTAGCCCCTCAGCCCTACTCTACTCGCACTTCTCCTGGCTCGGGCGGGCAGACCGAGCAGACCGCGCATCGCCCAGTCCCGGCGGATATTCCGGGCCCACGATACCTCGCCTCAGACCTTCTTCGGGGAGCTGAAGCCCCTGGGTATCTGAACGGCCAGGTCCACAAGCGAGCCCGGTGAACCGGCTTCCACGTCGATGGAGGGATTGTCGGGAACCGAGAGCAGAACTTCGAGTCCTGTCAGGGAGCGAAGCGTCTCGAGGTTGTCCGCCGTAACCACGTCGGGTTCGGACGGCATGCGCCCTATGGCGATCCCCAGAACAGACAGACCTCTGCGGTGCGCCGCCTCGACGGTGAGCAGCGTGTGGTTCAAAGTCCCGAGCGAAGGCCTCGCCACGATCACCAGAGGCAAGCCAAGCCGGCTTGCCAAATCGGCCATCGTGGCTTCTCCGGTGAGGGGGACCAGCAGGCCTCCTGCTCCCTCCACCACCACGTAGTCGCACGCAGCCTGGAGCGCCTCGAAGTCCGCCGCGATCTTCGCCAGGTCCACTTCGGTCCCCTCGTGGCGTGCGGCAAGCTCTGGTGAAGCTGGAAGGGCGAAGGTATAGGTCGTCCTGGTGGCGACCGTGTAGCCACCGGCGGCCGCAGTTGCCCGTACGAAGGCTTCGTCGGGAGCCGAGGCGTAGTAGCGCTCGAGGCCCGGCAGAGGGTGCGACGGATCTCGGGCCTCGGAGCGTGGCAGAACCCCCGTCTGGACCGGCTTGAGGTACCCGGACTGGGCGCCACGGGCAGCAGCCGCTGTGGCCAACAAGGCGGAGACAACGGTCTTCCCGACACCGGTGTCGGTTCCGGTGACGAAGACTGCCGGCTCCGAGATCGCCTTCCCGGCATTGAGTATCGGGTCGACTCGTCTCACTGCTGCGCTACTCTCTCCGACTTCCGGGATACCTGGGGGCTTCTGGAAGCGCTCTCCACCTGCGGTCCAGCCGCGGACATGAAGCGCCGCGCGACCTCCGTCACTGCCCTTACTAGGACGTCCAGTTCTTCCTCGCCCATCACAGCGGAGAGAGTCAGGCGGATCCTCGAGGTCCCTTCGGGAACCGATGGCGGTCTTATCGCAGGAGCGAAGACGCCCATCTCCACGAGGAGTCTGGCCGCCTCCAGTGCGGCTGCAGCCTCTCCGATCTGGAGGGGGACTATCGCCGCTGCAAGCTCCGGCATCTCGACCCCGCACTCTTCCAGGGCGCCAAGCAGGCGCCCCTTGGCCTCCTCTATCCGCTGCCGCCGCCACCCCTCGTCCCGAGCGATCCCCAAAGCGCAGAGGGCGGCGCCCAGGGCCGCCGGAGCCGGAGCCGTGTCGAATATGAACGTCCTCGCCTTGTTACGCAAGAACGACACCAGATGCCGGGAGCCGCAGACGAACCCTCCCGCAGACCCGAGCGCCTTGGAAAGCGTTCCCATTACGACGTCGACCTTCCCCTCCAGGCCTGCCCAGGCGACGCTTCCCCGTCCCCCAGGTCCGACTACACCGGTGGCGTGCGCCTCGTCGACCATGGTCATCAACCCGTACCGCTCAGCTACCGCGACGATCCCGCCGAGGTCGGCCAGATCTCCGTCCATCGAGAAGACACCGTCGGTGACTACAAGTCCCCTCCGAAAACCGCCCTGGCCGACGAGGTCCTCGAGATGGTCAAGATCGCGGTGGTGGAATACCCGGACCTGAGCTCCCGACAGACGGCAGCCGTCGATGATCGACGCATGGTTCAGTGCGTCCGAGAAGACCGCGTCGCCCTTGCCCACAAGGGACGCGACGGTTCCGACGTTGGCCAGGTAACCGGAGGAGAAGACCACGCACGCCTCGTACCCCTTGAATTCCGCAAGGCGCTCTTCAAGCTCCTCCTGCAAGGCCGCGTACCCGGAGACCAGAGGGGAAGCTCCCGAGCCCGAACCCCAGCGGAGTGCGGCCTGCGCAGCGGCCTCGCGCACTCGCTCGTCGGTGGCCAGCCCCAGGTAATCGTTGGAAGCTGCCAGCACGAGCTTCCGCCCGCCCACGACGACCTCGGCCCCGCGCCTCGACTCGACCAGGTAAGGGGAGCGCTCCAGTGCAGATGACCTCAGGCGGTCGAGTTCCTCTTCTATCCAGCCGGTCGGAGAGGATCCCGTCCGCTGCGTCATGTGACGGCCAGAACCCATCGTGCCCGGGGCCCGTGGGGGCTCAGAGGCCGAAAGCACGGCATCTCATGCGGGCAGCCGCTCGACCAGTGCATCGTAGACGGCTTCAGTGAGCTCTCTAATCTCGTCCTCGGAGATTGCCAGGGGGGGCATGAAGACCAGTACGTCGCCGAGCGGTCTCACGATCACTCCCCTCTTGCGGGCTTCCATAGACACCCGCCAGCCCACCCTCTCGCCGACCTCGAAGGGCTCCTTCGAGAGCTTGTCGCGAACCAGCTCTACCCCAGCCATAAGCCCCTTCTGCCTCACGTCTCCGACGTTGGGGTGCGATTCGAAGCGGGCAAGTCCCTCGGAGAGCGCACGTACTTTGGGCGGAAGCAAGGAAAGCGTGTCTTCCTCTTCGAACACGTCGAGGCTGGCCAGGGCCACGGCACAGGCCAGAGGGTTGCCCGAGTACGTGTGGCCGTGGAAGAAGGTCTTCATCTCCTCGTACGGCCCGAGAAAAGCCTCGAATATCTCTTCGGTTGCCAGCGTCGCCGAGAGCGGCAAGTACCCCCCGGTGATGCCCTTGCCCAGCACCATCAGGTCGGGCGCCACCGCCTCGTGCTCGCAGGCGAACATCTTCCCCGTCTTGCCGAAACCCGTTGCTACCTCGTCGCAGATGAGCAAGATCCCGTAACGGTCGCAGAGGTCCCTAACCCCCGAGAGATAGCCGTCGGGATGCACGACAATACCTGCGGCTCCCTGGACCAGAGGCTCGACGATGACAGCAGCCACCTCCTCCTGGTGCGCCTCGAGTATCGCCTCCAACTTCGAAAGGCAGGCATCTCTGCAAGCCTCGGGCTCCCCCGCCCCAAGTGGCGACCTGTAGACGAAGGGCGACGGGGCTCTGAGCGCCTCGAAGAGCAGCGGCCTGTAGGCCGCGTGGAAGGTGTCGATACCCCCGACGCTCACTGCCCCGAGCGTGTCTCCGTGATAGGCGAGCTCCAAGGCGACGAAGCGAGTCCTGCTGGTATGGCCGAGGTTTTGCCAGTACTGGTAGGCCATCTTGAGGGCCACCTCGACCGCGGAAGCACCGTTCTCCGAGTAGAAGACACGGGTCAGTCCTTCGGGCGCCAGCCCGATCAACCGTTCGGCCAGCTCGATCGCAGCAGGATTGCTCAGACCGAGCAAGGTGGTGTGCGCGACCTTGGCTGCCTGGTCCGCAAGAGCTTGGTCGAGCCTCGGGTGGCGGTGTCCGTGCACGTTGCACCACAGAGAGGAGACCCCGTCGATGTAGGAGCGGCCCTCGGTGTCGACGAGCCGGCAGCCCTCGGCGGCCTCTATCACCAGAGGCTCGTCCTCCAGCCACTCCTTCATCTGGGTGAAGGGGTGCCAGAGGTATCGCCTGTCGGCCTCTCTCAGTTGACTGGTGTAATCGGTGCAGCCTGCCACATTCCCTATCCGCCAACCGTCGTCCCGGGCGCCCGCACCAGCGATCGCATCTTTTGCTATACCTGCCGCCGCCTGGCCGAGGCGGCGACCCCCGGCGGTATGAAGCACACCGGTTTGCCGGGCTCGATCAGGACGACGCCCTCGGTGATCGTGGGCTCTTCCATCACCGGCTCGGCGTTCTCCGCTCCATCTCTGATGGCCTTTTCCAGCTTTGCACGGTCGACGATCACCGACTGGTCGACTGCGGGCCGGCCGAGCTGCTCGAGCAGCTCGATGTCTTCCTCGGGGGGCCGGCCCAACGTCGTGAGGTAATTCCCGATGATCAAGCCGTTGATGCCGGCAACCAGGCCGTAGGCCTGAAGCTCCCGGAGGACCACTTCTCGCCCACCCGCATACCGCAGCAGCACCTCGGGCATCACGAGGCGAAACAGAGCGATCGTCCGCACGGCGTCTCTGGGTTGCATGAGTGGCATGTTCGCCAGAGGCGTACCGGGCCGGGGGTCCAGAAAGTTGATGGGGACCTCGACCGGATCCAGGGCCCGCAACTCGAAGGCGAACTCCACTCGCTGGGTCAGGCTCTCTCCCATCCCCAGGATTCCGCCCGAGCACAGGTCCATCCCGGCTTCCTTGACGTGGAGGCAGGTCCAGACCCTGTCCTCGTAGCTATGGGTGGTGCAGATATTGGGGAAGAACGACCTTGCAGTCTCGAGGTTGTGGTTGTACGTCGCCACTCCGGCCTCGGCGAGCGCAAATGCCTGGTCTCTTGTGAGGATCCCCAGCGAGCAAGCGACCTCGATCGACGTCTCGGTCCTGATAGCAGCGACCGCGTCCAGAACCTTGGAGAGCAACCTGTCGTCCGGCCCTCTGACAGCCACCACGATGCAGAAGTGGCTGGCGCCAAGGCGCTCGCTGTCTCTGGCCGCCTCGAGGAGCGTCTCGATATCGAGCATCGGGTGGACCTTGATAGGCGTCTTGTAGTGGGCCGACTGCGAGCAGAACGTGCAGTCCTCGGGGCAGGCACCGGTCTTGGCCGAGATGATCGATTCCAGGGCGACTCCCGGGCCGCAGCGGTCCAGCATTACCTGATGGGCAAGGGCCACGATGGAGGGGAGTGCATCGTCAGGAAGCTCGGCCACGGCCATCGCCTCGTCGAAGTTCAGGTCCCTCCTCTCCTCCAGGAGAGCCGTGGCTGCTGTCTCGAGTGCCTCGTAGTTTCGCTTCACCGAGTCACCTCCTTGTCGCGGGCGGGACGGCACCCGACGTCGACACCGGTACGATTGGTCCGCATTTACGGACCGAACCGGGGCGGCCTCTTCTGGACGAACACGCTGACTGCCTCGACAAAGTCTGGAGAGGTCATGCACTCCTGCTGAGCTAGAGCCTCGGCCCGCAGCGCCGCGTCGAGGCCGAGGATCCATGCCTCGTCTATCAGTCTCTTGGCAGCCCTCAGCGCAGTGGGAGACTTCCCCTTCAGCTGCTCCGCAAGCTTTTCGGCTCGCTCCAGCAGTTCGCTCTCCTCGACCACCTCGGCCACAAGCCCGAGCGGCAAGAGTTCCTCTGAGATCAGGCGCTTGCCCGTCATGACGAGATACTTTGCCACCGCCGTCCCTGCTGCCCGAACGAGCCGTACCGTGCCGCCCATGTCGGGAACCAGCCCGTAGTTGGTCTCCAGCATGCCGAACTGCGTCCCCGCGGCTGCGACGACGAAGTCGCACCAGAGCGCAAGTTGCCATCCCGCACCGAGGGCATGCCCGTGGACAGCGGCTATCGTGGGGAACGGGGCCTCGCTCAACCACGAAAAGCACCGCTGCAGGCGCGCGATGGAATCGGCCAGCGAACCGGCCCCACCGGCATCGGATCCCTCCTGCCCGGGCCGGGCCGGAACCAGCATCCCTGGGGAGCTCAGCGCCTGCAGGTCAAGTCCTGAACAGAAGCTCTTCCCCTCGCCGTGTAGAATCCCCACCCTCACCGAGGAGTCGCCGAGCAGCTTCTCTCCGATATCGCCGAGGGCTTCCCAGACTTCAAGATTCAAGGCGTTGCGCCGTTCCGGGCGGTCGAGCTTGATCCAGGCGACGCCGTCTCGAACTTCGGCGACCGCCGCGCCGGGTCTTCCGAGCCTCACAGGACCGGGTCTTCCACGAAGGTGCCGAAGACGCCCGCCAGGGTCTGCATGACCTCGCCGACAGTAGCCTTGGCTCTCACCGCCTCGATCACCGGTGGCATGAGGTTGGAGCCGTCGGCCGCGGCTCGGCTCACCGCCTCCAAGGCGGCCTTCAGCGCTTCGGGATCCCTTGCAGCCTTCACCTCGGCGAGGCGCTTTTGCTGTCTCACTTCGGCCTCATCGTCGATCCGCAGGATCTCGATGGGCTCTCTCACGGTGTCGGTGAAGGCGTTCACGCCGACCACGATACGTCTGCCCTCGGACACCTTCTTCTCGAAGTCGTAAGCGGCGTCGGCGATCTCACGCTGGAAGTAGCCCCTCTCGATGCCCTTCAGCACGCCCTCGAGCATCGAGCCGGAGCCCATCTCGTCGATCTTCGCGAGGTAGGCCTCGGCCCTCCGCTCGATCTCGTCGGTGAGCGCCTCGACGAAGTACGAGCCGCCGAGCGGGTCGATGACGGATGCGACACCGGTCTCGTGTGCCAGGATTTGCTGAGTCCTCAAAGCGATCTCTGCAGCCGTCTCGGTGGGCAGTGCGTAGACCTCGTCCATCGAGTTGGTGTGCAGGCTCTGGGTTCCCCCGAGGACTCCTGCCAAGGCTTCGACCGTCGTCCGCACAATGTTGTTCTCGGGCTGCTGCATGGTAAGCGAGCACCCCGCCGTCTGGGTATGGAAGCGCAGCATCTGCGAGCGAGGATTCCTGGCTCCGTAGCGATCCCGCATCCAGCGAGCCCACAGCCGTCTCGCCGCCCTGAACTTGCAGATCTCTTCGAAGAAGTCTATGTGGGCGTTGAAGAAAAACGACAGCCGTGGGGCAAAGGAGTCGATCTCCAGGCCTCGCTGGAGGGCGGCTTCCACGTAGGCGAAGCCGTCGGCGAGGGTGAAAGCCAGCTCCTGGACGGCCGTCGAGCCTGCTTCTCTGATGTGATAACCGGATATCGAGACCGGGTGCCATCTAGGCATCTCCTTCGAGCACCACTCGATCATGTCGGCCACCACCCGCATGGACGGCCTCGGCGGGAAGTAGTACTCCTTCTGGGCGATGTACTCCTTGAGGATGTCGTTCTGGATCGTCCCTCCCAGCTCGGACGTGGCAAAGCCCTGATCGTTGGCGACGACGACGTACATGGCGAGCAATACCGCCGCCGGAGAGTTGATGGTCATGGAGGTGGTGATCTTCCCCAAGGGGATGCCGTCGAAGAGGATCCGCATGTCCTCGACGGTGTCGACAGCCACGCCGCAACGACCGACCTCGCCCAGGGAGTGGGGGTCGTCGGAGTCCCGGCCCATCAGGGTCGGGAGGTCGAAGGCGACCGACAGTCCGCCTCCGCCGTGGGCGAGCAGGAACTTGTACCGTTGGTTGGTCTCCTCGGCGGTGCCGAAGCCCGAGAAGAGCCGCATTGTCCACAGCTTCGTCCTGTAGCCGGAGGCATACACTCCTCTCGTGAAGGGGTACTCGCCGGGAAATCCCAGCCTGTCCTCGGCCTCGAGCCTCGACTGCCTTACATGCGCTTCGGTGTAAAGGGGGTCCAGGGGGATGCCCGAGAGCGTGGCGAAGTCGTCGTCCCGCTTGGGAGACACCTCGTATGCCTTCTCCCACCTCGCATAGGCGCTCTGGTGTCCTCCCTCGGGAAAAGAGGTCTCTTCAGCCTCCTTCCCGGAGGGGCGGGTGCTCCGCACCTCCGCCGAGGTGTCCCCACGAGACTCGTCTGGGAAATCGGGCATCTGCAGAATCCGTTGGGAGCCGTAAGGAAACTGGTCGTCTAAGAGCAACTCGTAGACGCCATTCGATGCTACCAGCAAAGCTTGGACCGTTCACCCCCGAGGCAGGGTTTCCTCCGATCCGATGGCAGCCCCCTGTGAGTCACTCTCGGATCTGGACTCACTTCGTGCCGTCGATCCGCTCCCGCAGGACCAGTCTGACGGCCGCCTGGTCTTTGGAGACGGTAAGCAGCGCCAGGCCAAAGAGAAGTCCGCACACGAGCCACGCCACGACCGAAACGACGCCGATTGCGACCTCGAGAGAGCTGCGGACCGCGACCACGCCGGCGAGGAAGGGCGCAAGGGAGGCGCCCGAGCCCTCCATGAAGTTCTGGACCGCCGAGGCTGTACTGCGTATCTCGGGGAGGCTGATCTCCATGATGGTGGCCTGCACGTTGGGTCCAGCCATGGGGATCACAAAAGCCGTGGCAGCGTTCATCACGGCGAACAGGAGCAGTCTCTGCTCAGGTACCGAGAGAGTCGCCCACAGCAGAGCCGCTCCAGCCAGCACCGCGACCATCGAGACCGCCACCCTCCCCGCGGCGAACCGGGAAGCCGCCCTGTCCCCCAGCCACCCGCCCGCGAGGTTTCCGAGAGTCATGACCCCGATGGCGGACGCCATAAGAAGAAAAATAGATCCCTCCGAGAGTCCGCGCTCGGTCTCGAGGTAGCTGAAGAACCAGAAGGTGATCACGTTCCAGGGGAAGACACCGAAGAAGCCCTGGGCGACCAGAATCAGGAACGTGGGGCGGCGGACCAGCCGTCTCACCTTCGCCCATTCGAAGCGGTCGGGGCGATCCCAATCGAATCGAGGCGGGCTGTCGGCCCCCGCCGGACTGTCGGCCCCCCTCTCTGCCGCTGCCAGCCCTCTCAGCGCCGCCTCGTCCGCCTCTCCTCTGTGCACCTCTTTCAGTCGCAGGGCGACCAGAGCAGCCATTACGATGCCCGCCAGTCCGGTCAGGAGATAGAGCCCTCTCCAGCCGAGAGGCCCCCGAAAAAGGATCGCCAGAAGCACTGCAGCCAGGTACCCGACCGGAGCGGTGGCTGCCAGAATCCCGTATACGACCGCCCGCCTGTTCGGGGGGTAGTAGTCCGCCACCAAGGAGCGGACTGCAGGATAGGCGTCGTCGTCGATTCCGGTGGAGGCCCGCGCCACGAGAAAGTACCGGTAGGAAGGCGCCACGGCGCTTGCTGCAGTGGTAAAACCCCAGATAGCCGAGGCAGCCGAGATTACCGCCGGTCTTGACAGCCTGTCCCCCAGATAACCCCACAGCGGCAAGAAGGCGATGCCCACCACGATCGCTGCGGTCGCGGTGAGACCCATTAGGTCCTCGCCGATCCCGAAAGTCTCCATGATCGGGGTGGTGAGGGGGGCGACCAGGAACTTGTCGGCCTGATGGAAGAGCATGAAGCAAAAGAGGACCGCCAGAGCCCAGCGCCCTCCTCTGCCTGTGGCAGAGTTGTAGTCGCTCGGCCCCTTCCCTCGGTTCGAATCTCCCAAGTGCGCGCCCCCAATTCGCTCGGAGCCGCCTTCCGGACAGGCCTGTCCCTGCAGCCGAGCCGCTCACATCCGGCAACTCGGTGTCGAGAAAGTCCCGGGGTCAGGTCACGTCGCGGATAATAGGACGGACAAGACGGTCGCAGATGGCACGACAAGACTTTCCTCGCCTTCCCCCCAGGCCCGCGCGCGCTGGCGCGCTCGAGGAGATGCCCTCTCCTTCGACCCCTAGGCAGCGAAGAATCGCTCTTGTCTCCTCGCTGGCGGTCCTCGGCGCGACGTTTCTCGCCGTCACGCTCCTACTGCGTTCGGCCGTCCCTCACCCCAAGGCCACCGTGGGCGAGGCTCAGAGAGTGGTCGAGGACTTCTTGAAGGCAGCCTCCCTCGGCGACCTGGATTCGATGCGTACTCACCTCTCCTACAGGGCCGAATCCCTGATGGACGGCTCGGTCCTCCTGGCGATATCCGATTTCATGAAGACTCGCGTGGGAGAGCCGCAGGGGTTCCAGAGGCTCGAACTGGAGGTCCTGGAATCGGGCGAGAATGCTCGCCTGTATCTGGTCCTCGACGCAGCAGGGCTCTACGGCAAGGCCCGCAGCGAGGCGACACTGCGGTTCGAAGGCGCCTACTGGAGGATCGAGGCCATAGACCTCCGTCAGGGGTGAAGCACCGAATGATGCCGGCAGTGCTCGCCCTCGGGGCTGGTGCTTTCCGCCGTATGTCTCCTGGCGGGCCGGGCGTCCCTGAGTTGGGAAGCGAGCAAGGCCAACGGTCAGGACCTTGAGTAGCCCGTGCCCCACGACTTTCTTTGCCCACACAAAGGCTCCGGGATTGCAGGGATACCGACAACCCTGCAAGGTGCCTGCTCGTTCGGGGCTACGCCGCCGGCACCCACTCAATTACGGCGGGAGTCAGGCGCTCAATGAATCCGGAAGTCCCAACAAGACCGTGTCCGACTCAAAGCGTACTCCTATCGGTGCCTCTTCAGCTCGTCGCACGGTATAGCGAATGCCTTTATCCTGTGCCTCACCGACCAAACCATCTTGTCTGTACAAGTGGACTGCCAACGCCGCTTCAATCCGCTGGCGTACGCGCTTTTCGCATTCCAGAGGAGCGAGGTAGAATCGGTACATCCTGGCCAGCTTGACCAGGGCCTCGGCCAAGTCACCAAAGGCGTTGATGAATTCCGAAACGGTTGTTTTTACTTCCGGGTCATACCGCCCCGGCCAGAGCATCACTTTCCTTCCAGCAGCAAATGCCTCTGGGTCATATACGTGATAGCCCCCGGACATGTGCTCCCTGAAATGCTCTAACATCCTGGTTTGAAAACTGCGCCCTGTCTCTCCGACGTAGTATATGAGCTCGCCTTCTGTGAGTTTGATCGTCCACAGGTAGAGGCCCGGCTTCTTTCCCAGATCAGCATCGAAAATGCAATCTGCGCCAGCATCGCCGACCCATGAATAAGGGCCATAAAAGCGGACAGATATTTCAGAATCCATGGCTACTTGTAAGGCTCGAACGGACTGGCTTGTGAGCCGCCGCTACAGGGATGGGTAGTGGATCGCATGTGCAGGTCATACGGACGCTTGACTCCTCGATATGGCTCTCTTCTCCACCTCTACGAACTCCATCAAGGCGTGTGGCTCGCCCCCGCCAACTGAGGCGTCCTGACCAGGCTCCGAGATTCCCGTCTTCGTCTCCACAGGGCGTCCAAAGCAAAGGGGATGGTGCTCTCTGCAGGCCGCAGGATTTAGCTCGAATACCCACAGACGCATTCTGCTGGGGCGTCCAAAGCAAAGGGGATGGTGCTCTCTGCAGGAGACGAGTCTCGCACTCCATAAAGACAGTCGACAGGATCCCGAGCGCGAATCGGAGCGCGCCGCAGTGCTCCGGCGACCTGCTGAGCATTGTAGATGAACACCGTCTGGTGGTGTAGCAATTGGTCATACCGGGCCCTCGGGCCCTTCGAGGTATGGGCTCGGCCATCTGAACCGGGGGGTCGGCTGTGCGGACCATCACCCAGAGGTGCCGGGGAAATGGAATCGCCCTGCGGATAGGACTTGTCCCGGCGAGGCACGGGCACCCTTGCAAATCTGGAGCGTTGCTCCAGAATTTCAAGGATGAATCCGCGGCGTATATCTGATCTCGAGTCGGAGAGGGACCGGCCTGAGCTTGCCGAGCCAGTTCCCTGACTGGAGCGACACATGCGGTGGAGGCTGTCCCCCTCTAGGCGCTCTGTGAAGAGTTGGCCCGACTGTGAGGAGCCCCGGCTCGCTGCAGAGCCGGAGGCCAGGACGTCCCGTCCCCCTTACCGACCCTCGCCTCTGTGCTCTTCGCCGACGGCGATCCGGGCGCGGGCTACGGCCAGGCGCCGGTTATAAGCCTCGTCGGGCTCGGCCGGGGCCGACTCCAGCAGGCGGTCCAGGGTCCTTCGAGCCTCCTCCAGGTCGATGCCGGAGGCGTGCTCGACTACATCGGCGAGTATCACCGCCTTTTCGGGAGAGACTTCCATGAACCCGCCGTCTACCAGGTAGCGGCAGACCTCACCATCGACGAGGTGGATCTCGAGCTTTCCGGTACCAAGAGCCACGAGCATCGGGGCATGACCCTCCAGGATTCCGACGTCTCCCGTGAGGGTCCGTGCAAG